>WPCK01140233.1_pt1 | contig 477571 bp, 414 predicted proteins | sample 5399851 | NCBI WGS metagenome assembly WPCK01 (sample SAMN12869471, study PRJNA574797) | sludge metagenome | isolation source: wastewater treatment of pH11 | place: China:Beijing | collected 2019-05-20
CGGCCGAGCGGCGGCAGGCCCGGATCCGCCTCCCCCGGTGGAAAGGCTTCGGCGATGCGCCGCATGAGTGGCGACACGCCCTCGCCCGAGGCCAGCCATCCCGGCAGGTCGCCTGCGGCAAAGCGCTCCGCCGCCCCGCCAAGCAGGGCGGCTTCGAGATCGCCGCGCGGCGGCGCCTGCGGCGCAAGCCCCAGCAGCGGCGGCAGATGGACGAAGAGCTGGGCGAGGTGATCGGTCCGGATCTCGGCCGCAAGACCGGCTTGATCTGGCGCACCGAGCCCGAGAGCGAGGTCCAGCGCGCCCAGATGGGCACAGCGGCACAGGCCGAACAGGCGGCCAAGGAGCTGGCGCGCCTCGGCCACCGGGCGGCCGAGCAGCAGGGCTTCCACCGGCATGGCGGGCGCGCGGGCAAGGCGGGCTTCGAGCCCGTCCCCCCGCCGCCTCAGCAAGATGGTCAAGCCCTGCCCGCTCATCATCAGTCGCGCTCCCCCGTTTCGGGCGCCGCGGCAACGGACGCGGGCTCGCTGGCTAGGCCGGCAGTGATCAGCCGGCGCCGGCTTGGCGCCGTCCCCGTCACGCCCTGTTCACCGGCGGGATCCCCCTCACTGCCCGCCTCGGGCATCCCGGGCGACGGCGCCAGTTCGGCCTCACGCGCCGCCCGGATGTCGGCAGCGCGGTTGGTCTCGTCCCGGTTCGCCGGATCGAACAGCGCCATCATCACCGCCCGCGCAACGTCCTGCGCCTGCATCTGGCTGTTGAAGTCGCCCATGGGCGAGAACAGCGAACAGGCCTTGTAGCCGCCGGTGAGATCGCGCCGGTTATGCAGGAATTCGTAGTCGCCCGACGGGAAGCCGATGACCTCCTTCGTGCCCTGCACCAGGTCGCTCCAGTCATCGCCGGGCCCCGGCAGCAGCACGAGGTTCATGAACCAGGGCGTGATCAGCACGCCGAGCGGGCGCCCTTCATGCAGGCGGAAGCCGATCGCCTCGACATGCAGCGCCTGATTGATCAGCGGCACGTCGCGCATCTTCGACAGCCAGACGTCCTTGAAGTCGGCGACCAGCATCGCCGTGCGTCCGGCAATGTCCTGTTCGGCCATCAGGGCCGGCGAGCCCGGATCCTCCCGCACCATGAACTGGTGCTTGGGGGCATCGCAGCCGGGACATTTCCAGTCCTCCGGCAGCGCCTGGAACGGGGTGCCCGGCAGCACCTGCCGCGTGTCGTCCCCTTCCGCCGGATAGTAGGGCGTCCAGCAGATCTTGCATTCCATGATCGCCAGCGGACTGATCCGGTCGTTGGCGCCGAGATAGGATCCCTCGAACCGGGTCATCGGATCGCCTCCAGAACCTCACGGATGCGCTCGCCGCTGTCGGCAAGATCCTCCGGGGCGGCCAGCGCCACTTCGGGAATGGCCGTCACCTCGAATGTGTCGAGGATCAGCGTGTCCATCGAATTGAAGAACTGCACCCGCCAGACCTGCGGCAGGGCGCAGGCGCTGATCCGGCAGTTGCCGTAGCCGCGCGACAGGATGGTCACGGCCCCTTTGCCGAGCGCCGCATCCAGCCACAGGAGATCCTCCTCCGTATGCGGCAGCAGCGAGAGATTGACCACATGCGGCATCCCGCCGGACCGCCAGTTTGCGGACTGGTCCGCCAGTTCCGCCAGCAGGGCGGGCGCGTTGACGACGCCGGCCGGGCGCGGTGCGGAGAGCATCGGCGCCGGGGCTCCGCCGCCATGGGCGCGCCGGACCGCCTCGGCCGGGACAGGTCCGACCTCGATGCGGTCGATGCCCGCCCCCGCCAGCATCCAGACCCCGGCGAACACGCTTTCCTGAACCATCAGGGCCGGCACGCCCCTCAGCTTCATGGACACTTCGCCCTGTCCGAGCGTCTCGGCCATCAGGGCCCGGCTCGCCGGGTCCATGGCCGACAGGTCGAACTCGGCGCGCTCGCCGCCGGCGGTGGCGGCGATCTCGCAGGCCCCGGCGATATCGGCCAGCGTCTTCAGGGCCGGCGTGACCTGCGAGGGATCTCCCACCTCGGGCAGATGCGGCACATAGGTGCGCATGCCCGACGGCAGCGCCATGTAGGACAGTTCCTCGTCGTCGAGAGGCTGCGAACCCGGCCCGAACCCGGCCGGAGGAAACAGGAATCCGTTGCTCATTGCATCCGCTCCGGGGTTCTGAGGCCAAGCAGGCGCGGCAGGTGCACCATGTAGTCGTCCCAATCGCGGATCTTCTGGATCGATCCGAGATAGGTCCCTTCTGCAAAGAACAGGAAACCCGGCGTCTTCAGGGCCTTGAAAATCTCGCGCACCTCCGCCTCCACCGCGTCATCGACGAGCGCGCAGTCGAACACGCCCTGAAACGCCATGCGCAGTTCCGGCAGGATCACCGCAGCATCGGCGGTCTCCAGATTGCGCGCCGGATTGCCCGGGACGAGAAGGCAGTGGGTTCCGGGCCGGGCCGTGAAGGCTGAGACCTCGTCAAGGCTTGCCAGCAGCGGCCAGCCCAGATCGTCGACGAGACGGCGCAGAAGCGGATGAGAGAGAGAGGCGCCGGAGGCTAGAGCGGCACCGGATGGATCGTGCATGAGGATCATCCCTGGCTGTGACCGGCCGCAAGAGCGGCCTGAAGATGGGGTGGCAGTTCAGGTTCCCGCGCATCCAGGTCGGCAAAGGCCGCGCCCGGATCCTGTCCGGCCATGACCCGCCGCAGTCCCTCCAGCGCGGCGGCGATCACCGCCGCCTCTTCCGGCTCCAGGATCTCGCGTGCCGTGCCGAGAAAGCAGAGAAGCCAGTCCCCCGCCTTTGCGTCAGGGGTCAGCGAGAGATCGATCAGGGTCTCCCGGCCGTCGATCATTGCCACACCGGCAATCCCGCTGCGCGAGACGAGCCGCGCCGGCTCGCCGATGCACATCACAGGCTCCCGGGGAAGAAGCGGGCGTCGCCGGTGCGGCAGGCCTCCTCCGCCGAGGGGCGCCCCTGCTCATAGGCGGTGCGGCGGATCGACGGATCAGCAAGGTCTGCAGCGCTGCGGCCGGCAGCGATCTCCACGCCCCAGGCAGCCAGTTCGGCACGGGCAAGGTCCAGCGCGCCGGGAATGGCCGCAGCGACCTGCGGCCGCAGACCGCCGCCGTAATCCTCCAGCTCCACCGGCTGGCAGCCGATCAAGGTAAGCTTGTGCGGACAGCACCCGAGCAGTTGCGCGGTGGCAATCACGTCCTGGAAACCGGTCTGGTGAAGGCTCATCTTCCTGGCGCCCATGAAGGCGGGCACCTCGCCGTCGCGCACCAGCTTCAGTGTGCCGGGCTCCAGGCCGTAGTCGATGGCATCGAAGACGAGAAGGGCCTCCGCCTCCTCCAGAAAGGGCAGGAGATAGAGCCCCTGCGTGCCGCCATCCAGCAGGCGGACGTGCTCCGGCAGCGCGACGGCGGAGGCCAGCGCCTCGACGCAACGCACTCCGAACCCCTCGTCGGCCCACAGGACGTTGCCAATGCCCAGAACAAGAATGGATGATGGATTGGTTGCTGGCATGTTCCCCTCCCCGGAACGGTGCTGGCATGCGGGCTTTCCGCCCTTTGAGGGAAGACTAGGGCAACCGCCGGTGCCGCGGCAGGTTTTTCCGCAAACCGGTGAAAATTATTATTTGTCAGTTATTACAAAGCGATAGATAGGGTTTCCACCCGTCGCGGCCGCAACAAGCCGAAAATTACTCTTCCAAAACAAACGCTCAATGGAAAGAAACCTTCCAGCATATCGGTATGATTCGGGTGACGGCATGCGGCCGCCACCCGAACGGGACGTTCAGTCCGTGCGGTCGTCCTTGAAGGTCCTGTGACCGGAGATCATCGTCGAGACGATCGACTGCCGGCTCATGATGTCCTCGCGGATCGCGACATAGATATGCACGATCATGAAGATCACGATCCACCACATGCCGAGGTGATGCAGGGTGTGGAGCCGCTGGGTGTTGCCGGCAAGGCCGATGACCCAGCCGAACAGATCGTCATACAAAGATCCCTGGCCCGCCCCTTCCGCGTAGAGCGCCATGCCGGTCACGATCATGAAGCTGGTGCCGAGCGTGATGAAGAAGAACATGGCGAGCTGGGCCAGCGGGTTGTGGCCGATATATTTCTTCGGCTCGCTCTCCAGGAACAGGTACCAGCGGATCTCGAACCAGATCTCGCGCCACCAGTGCCCGTTCAGCACCGGCAGATAGAAGAGCTGCCGGGCGTGGTGATTGCCGAAGATCGCCCAGTAGATGCGGCCGAGAAAGCCGACGGTCAGGATCATCCCCGCGGCGAAATGCGCGAAGCGGATATAGCCGAAGAGGAACTGGTCATAGGCCTCGTGCTGGCCGGCCGAGGGCGGCGGGCTGCCGATGAAGTACCCGGTCACGCACAGGACCAGGATCGCCGACGCATTCACCCAGTGCCAGATCCGCACCGGCGCCTCGTAGACATAGACCGATGATTGCCGCTGGGCCGTGGCGAGTTCCGCCTCCAGCTCGAGGGCATGGCTGTCCTTGTTCATGTCCGCCTCCTCATGATGCGGCCAGCAGCAGGCCGGCGGCAGCGATGGCGCCGCCCAGGACGCGCTGCAGCACCAGCTTGCCGGCGATACCGCGCGCAACGCCGATGCCCGCCACATGCAGAAGCGAGGTGGCGATGACGAAGCCCGCGACATAGGCGATGGCACCACCCTCAGCCTCGCTGGCATGAGCATGGCCGTGACCGAGCGCGAAGAAGCCGATCGCGACAAGAGCCGCGACCGTGAGTGCGGCCGGCATCTCGGGCTTCGCCACCAGCACCAGGAGGCCGAAGATCACCACCGAGGCGAGGATCAGCGTCTCGACCGCCGGCATGGTGACACCGGCGAAGGCGAGACCCGCCCCCGCCAGCATGGCGCCGAGGAAGGCGGCTGCCCCGCCCCAGGGATGCCGTGGCAGCGCAAGACCCGACCAGATCCCGACCGCCACCATCGCCAGCAGATGGTCGAGGCCGAGGACCGGGTGCAGGAGCCCGGCGAGGAGACCCGAGGTCCCGCCATGGCCGGTATGGGCCAGGGCTGGGGTCGACAGGAGCAAGGCTCCCAGAAAGACTGCGTAGTTCATGGGGTTCCCTCCCTCAGCGGACCTTGACCGTCGTCAGCGTGCCGCCGTCGGGCGACATCACATGGGTGGAGCAGGCAAGGCACGGATCGAAGCTGTGCAGCGTGCGCAGGATCTCCACCGGCTCGTCGGGGCGCTCCATGTAGGTGTTCATGAGCGAGGCCTCGAAGGCGCCGATATTGCCCTTGGTGTCGCGCGGACTGCCGTTCCAGGTGGTGGGGACGACGCACTGGTAGTTGTCGATGCGGCCGTCCTTGATCCTGATCCAGTGGCCGAGGGCGCCACGCGGTGCCTCCGTCATGCCCACGCCCTTGGCCTCCTTCGGCCAGGTCTTCGGATCCCATTTCTCGACATTCGCCGTCGACTGGTCGCCGTTCTTGATGTTGGTGATCAGCTTGTCGAAGAAGTATTTCTGCAGACGCCCGCAATATTCGGACTCCAGCGCACGCGCCGCGGTGCGTCCCAGGGTCGAGAACAGCGCGGAAACCGGCAGGTTCATCGTCCGGAGCAGGCCGTCGACCTGGTTCTTGATGTCCTCGTGACCCTTGGCATAGCCGACGACATAGCGGGCCAGCGGGCCGACCTCCATGGCATGGCCGCGCCAGCGCGGTGCCTTGATCCAGCTGTACTTGGCGCTCTCGTCCAGTTCCTCGATGTTGGTGCGGGTGCCCTTGGCTTTCGGGCCGAGTTCGTATCGCGGCTCGGTGACGCCGTCCCAGGGATGCAGGCCCTTGCCGGGCTCGGCATAGGTGTACCAGCTATGGTCGACGAACTCCTGCACCTGCTCGGGATCGCGCGGATCAACGTCGTGAACCTCGTTGAGGTTGCCGTTGATGATGGCGCCACGCGGCAGATGCAACTGCCCTGCATCGAAATTGTTCGGATGCTCGGGGATGTCGCCATAGGCAAGCACCGCCTGGCCCGACAGACCACCGCCATAGAGCCAGTTCTTGTAGAAGCCGCCGATGGCGATCACGTCCGGGATATAGACGTTGCGGTTGAACGTGTTGCACAGGTCGATGATGGAACTGACCATGTTCAGCCGTTCCATGTTGATCGCCCCGACCGCGCCGATGCCGTCGATGTTGATCGGACAGGGAACGCCGCCGACAAGCCAGTTCGGATGCGGGTTCTTGCCGCCGAAGATGGTGTGGACCTTGACGATCTCCTTCTGCAGGTCGAGCGCCTCCAGATAGTGGGTCGTCGCCATCAGGTCGGCTTCCGGCGGCAGCAGATAGGCCGGATTGTCCCAGTAGCCGTTCTTGAACAGGCCGAGCTGGCCGGATTCGACGAACTTCTTCAGCCGGTTCTGCACGTCGCGGAAATAGCCCGGCGACGACAGGGGATGGCTCGGGCTGACCGCCTGCTGCAGCTCCGACGTCGCCTTCGGGTCGGCACGCAGGGCATTGATCGGATTCACCCAGTCCAGCGCATGCAGATGGTAGAAATGCACCACGTGATCGTGGATCTGCAGGTTGAGCTGCATGATGTTGCGGATCGAGTTGGCGTTGTCGGGGATGGTGATCCCCAGCGCGTCCTCGACCGCACGCACGCTGGTCAGCGCATGGGTGCCGGTGCACACGCCGCAGATGCGTTCGGTGAAGGCCCAGGCATCCCGCGGGTCGCGTCCCTTGAGGATCACCTCGAGGCCGCGCCACATGGTGCCGGTGGACACGGCGTTGCGGATCACGTTGCCTTCGTCGACATTGACCTCGCAGCGCATGTGCCCCTCGATCCGGGTCACCGGGTCGACGACGATACGCCGGCCCGAGGTGTCGAGGTTGAAACCATTCGGAGTTGCAGTCATCGTTTCAAGCCTCCACCTTGTCCTGGGTCTTCTTCTGCGCGCGCTTCAGCGCCGAGACCGCCGCATGCACCGCGACGGCGCCACCGACGACGCCCGCAGCCGTCATGCCCACCTGATCGGCGTTCGCTTCGACGCCGAACTGCTTGATGTTGGTCAGCCGGTCATAGAAGCTGCCCTGATCCCAGAACCCGTCCTCCGAACAGCCGATGCAGCCATGGCCCGACTGGATCGGGAAGGAGACGCCCTCGTTCCAACGAATGGTGGAGCAGGCGTTGTAGGTGGTCGGTCCCTTGCAGCCCATCTTGTAGAGGCAGAAGCCCTTGCGGGCGCCTTCGTCGTCCCAGGTCTCGACGAACTGGCCGGCGTCGAAATGCGGCCGGCGGTAGCACTTGTCGTGAATGCGCTGGGAGTAGAACATCGCCGGGCGCCCCTGACGGTCGAGCGTCGGCAGCCGGTCGAAGGTGAGCATGTAGGTGATGACGCCGGTCATCACCTCGGCGATCGGCGGGCAGCCCGGCACCTTGATGATCGGCTTGTCGAGGATGACCTTGTGAACCGGCGTTGCCCGGGTCGGGTTGGGCGCCGCCGCCTGGACGCAGCCATAGGAGGCGCAGGCGCCCCACGAGATGATCGCCTTGGCGTGCTCCGCCGCATGGCGCAACTGGTCGACGAACGGCTTGCCGCCGACGATGCAGTACATGCCGTCCTCGTTGAGCGGCGGATTGCCTTCGACGGCCAGGATGTAGTTGCCCTTGTACCGCTCGATCGTGTCCTGCAGCGCCGCCTCGGCCGCGTGACCGGCCGCCGCCATCAGTGTGTCGTCATAGTCGAGGCTGATCATCGACAGCACCACATCCTTGGCCAGCGGATGGGCCGAGCGGATGAAGCTCTCCGAGCAGCAGGTGCATTCCAGGCCGTGAATCCAGATCACCGGTGTGCGCGGCTTCGTCTCCATCGCATGGGCGATCTTGGGGACGAAAGACGGCCCGAGGCCGAGCGCGGCCGCCGTCAGGCTGCAATATTTCATGAAGCTTCGCCGGGTAATGCCCTGGCGCCGCATCACGTCGTAAAAGGTTTCGACTTGCGACAAGGTGTCCTCCCTCGGTGCGTGAAATGTCGTGTTTCGACCGTACCGAGGCGATGATGCCGTGCCGGACATTCCCCGCGCCTGCACAAAAACGCCTGCCGCAAAAATAAAAAATATCTGTTTTATATCAATAGATTGATCTGATTTTTTGGATTTTTCGCGTCCGGCGGATGTCAAGGCCCTGACCGCCGGACAGGGTCAGGCGGTCAGCCCGCTTCCGCTCCTGCGCGGGCAAGGCAGACGAGGGCCTGCCCCAGGGCAAGGCCGCCGTCATTGGCCGGAACCTGGCGGTGGACCAGCACGGGCAGACCGGTCAGTTCGGCCTGACAGGCCTCCAGCAGCCGGGCGTTCTGGAAACAGCCGCCGGTGAGGGCGACGGCCCGCGCCCGTCCCGTCTCGACGAGGTGGCGGGCGGGCGCGCAGAAGGCGCGGGCAAGACCCGCATGGAACGCACCGGCGATCCGTGCCGGAGCCACGCCGCCCGCCTGATCCGCAAGCAGCGCGCGGATCATCGGTGCGGGGTCGATCTCCCCCGCGCTCGCCGCGAAAGGATAGGCGGGCGCGCTCACCGCCATCGCCTCCAGCCGCATCGCCGCCTCGCCCTCATAGCTCTGCACTTCGGGGCAAAGGCCGAGAGCGGCGGCAACGGCATCGAACAGGCGCCCGGCGGAGGAGGACATCGGCGCGTTGATCCCCGCGCGCAGGGCGGCGCGCACCTGCTCCACCGGGCGGCCCGCCATCAGCCGCTGTGCGAAATCCTCCGCACCGCCGGTGAGCTCTGCCTGGTCGAGGCGCGCCAGCAGGTTGCGCCAGGGCTCTAGTGCGGCGCGGTCGCCGCCGGCTAGCGGTGCGGGGCGCAGCCGGCAGATCCGTTCGAAATCGCCATAGCCGCCGAGCAGCACCTCGCCGCCCCACAGCGTGCCGTCGGTCCCAAGGCCGGTGCCGTCGAGCACGATCCCGGCCACCGGCCCCGCATCCGGGGGCCAGAGATTGTCGGCGAGGCAGGCGGCAAGATGGGCGTGGTGATGCTGGACGCGGGTCACCGGCAGGCCCATCGCCTCGCCCGCCTGGCTTGCGCGATAGTCCGGATGCAGATCGATGGCGACCCGGCCGGGCCGATGGTCGAACAGCGCCGTGCAGTCGGCGATGGCCTTGTGGAATTCGTCCAGCGTCAGGGCATCATCGAGGTCGCCGAGATGCTGCGACAGCAGCGCCTGACCGTTCTTGACGAGGCAGACGGCGCCCTTCATCTGGCCGCCCAGCGCCAGAACCTGCGGCCCGGCCGCAAACCCGGGCGGCAGGGGCAGCGTGCCGGGAACGCGTCCGCGGGCGCGGCGCAGCACCATCGGCGGCTCCGCCCGCTCCACCCCGTCGTCGAGACGGCGGAGGATGTCGCGGTCATGCAGCAGAAACCCGTCGGCAAAGGCGGAAAGCTTCTCGCGCGCCTCGTCATTGCCGGTCACCTGCGGCTCACCGGAGAGGTTCCCTGAGGTCATCACCAGCACGCCGCCGAACGCGGCAAGCAGCAGATGATGCAAGGGCGTGTAGGGCAGCATGACGCCGAGCGAGGTCATGCCGGGCGCCACCGCTTCGGGCAGCACCCGGCGGGAGGGAACGAGCACCACCGGCGCGGCGGGGTCGCGCAGCAGCGCCAGCGCCGCCGGAGACAGCTCGGCGATCTCCGCAAGATGCGCCTCTGCGGCCATCAGCGCGAAGGGCTTGGCCGGGCGGCGCTTGCGCCGGCGCAACAGGGCGAGGCTGCCGGCATTGCCGGCATCGCACGCCAGATGAAAGCCGCCAAGCCCCTTGACCGCGACGATCCCGCCCGCCCGCAGCCGCTCCACCGCCAGCGTCAGCGGATCGCCGGGGCAGTCACGCCCGTCCTCCTCATAGGACAGCCTCGGTCCGCAGGCCGGGCAGGCAATCGGCTGGGCGTGGAAGCGCCGGTCGGCAGGGTCGGAATACTCCGCCGTGCAGTCCGGGCACATGGCAAAGACCGACATGGCGGTGCGGGCGCGGTCGTAGGGCAGACTGCGCAGGATCGAATAGCGCGGCCCGCAATGGGTGCAATTGGTGAAGGCGTAGCCCCGGCGGCGCCCCGGTCCGGCGATCTCCGCCGCGCAGGCGGAGCAAGTGGCCGCATCCGGCGTCACCCGGGTCTCGGCGCCCGAACCGGCCGAAGCGCGGATGTCGAAGGTCAGCGGCAGGTCACTGAAGCCGGCCGGCTGGCACTCGACCGCATCGACGCGGGCCAGCGGCGGCGCCTGTGTCCGCAGCGCCAGGGCGAAGGCATCGAGACCCGGCTCTTCCATGCCCGGCTCATCGACGCCCGCTTTGGCGGCATGGATCAGCACCCCCTGCGGATCGTTCAGCACGAAGCCGCGCAGGCCATGCTGGCGGGCCAGCGTCCAGACGAAAGGCCGGAAGCCGACCCCCTGCACCTGGCCGCGCACCCGGATGATCCAGCCCTTGACCATGACCACCTCCTGCGTCAATGCACGGTGCAGACCATGCAGGGATCGAAGGAACGGACCACATGCTGGACCGCCACCGGCGTGGTCTCCCCGTTCTGCACCGGCGTGCCCACCAGCGCCGCCTCCAGCGGCCCCGGAACGCCGGCGGCATCGCGCGGGCTGAAGTTCCAGGTGGTCGGGGCGATGATCTGATAGCCGGCGATCCGTCCGTTCTCGATCCGCAGCCAGTGCCCGAGAGCCCCGCGCGCCGCCTCCACCAGGCCCACACCAACGGCCCGCTGCGGCAGGCGGCCCGACACCATGAAGCTGGCACCCGGCTCGATGGCCGCGACCAGACGCTCCATCAGAATCTGGGTGCGGGCGATTTCAAGGAGGCGCGCCGCCACCCGCGCCAGAACGCCGCCCTGACGCGCGAGGTCGAGCGCCAGCGGATGGCCGTCGACCACCTGCCGCGCCAGCGCTCCCGTCTCCATCGGCAGCCCCGACAGGCGCGGCGCCTTGCACCAGCTGTAGGCGTCCTCGCGCATGTCCTCGTCCGGAAGGGTTGCCCCGGCCAGCGGATGCACCGCCTCGCCCAGCATCCAGGCATGGCTGACATCCTCGATCACCGCGCCCGTATCGAGCGGTTTCAGCCCGCCCTCCCAGACGCCGGGGCGGAATCCGTAACCGTCGGACAGCGGATAGGCGCCGAAGCTGAGATAGCGTCCGGCGCCGCGCCCCAGTCCGGCAAGCTGCGTATCGGCGGCGATCTCGAGGAAGAGGCCGGCATCTCCGCCCATCCAGCGCATCAACTCACCGGCGGAGCCAAGCTCCGCGAAAGCCTCGACTTCCGCTCCGAACACCACTGTCTCCAGATAGCGGCGGAAGGCGCGGAGATGGGTTGCCAGCCGCACCTTGTCGCGGGGGCCAGGCGCGCGAGTGACCCCGCCCGGCTGGATCGCCAGCGTGTGCGGCCACTTGCCCGCCAGCATGCCGAGGATATGCATCAGCCCGGCCCGCGCCTCGACCGCCGCCCGCTGGGCGCTGCCCTCCATCGCCGTGAAGCGCGACACCGCCTGCCCGTGCCAGGGCCGCGCCGCATAGGCCGGGCGGGTGAAATCCGGCATGAAGAACAGGTTGAAATGGGTCAGGTGGTCGCTGACATTCTCCACCGCATGGATCAGTTGCGCCACCAGCAGGCCCTGCGGCGAGGGGGCAAGGCCCATCGCGTCCGCCAGCGCACGGGCGGCGGCGGCTGACTGGCTGATCGAACAGATGCCGCAGATGCGCGGCGTGATGGTAAGCGCATCGCGCGGGTCCTTGCCTTCGAGCATGCGCTCGAAGCCCCGGTAGAGCGGCGCATTGACGCGGGCGCTGCGGACAGCCCCCTGCTCCAGATCAAGATGCACCTCAAGATCCCCCTCAACACGGTTGAAGGGGCCGACAATCAGGCGTCCTTCGCTCATTTGCGCGGCTTTCGGATCGTCGGTGGAACCATGACGCGGTCGGCAACCGCATTGCGGGCGATGCGCTGCGGCGTTGCCGCCTTGGACAGGGAAGCCAGTGCCATGAACCAGGCCTTGGGCATGTCGGACGGCAGGCCGACGGGGATACCGGCGATCTTCGGCGTCTCGGTGAAGGGGTGGCGCGGCTCCTCGAACTCTGGCGCTGTGCAGGCGATGCAGGGATAGCCGCCGCGCGTGCAGGAGCCCTCCCCGTTCCACGGCCGGATGTTGCAGTCGCCGACCGCCTGGGTGCCGACGCAGCCCAGATGCTCCATCATGCAGCCAATCTCGGACAATTCCCGCGCGCTTGCCTTGTACTCGTAGAACTCGTTTTTCGGGCAGCCGTGATGCACCAGATGGTCGGCGTAGAATCTCGGCCGGCCGAGCGCGTCCATGTCGTCCGCGCCGAAGACGCCCGCCTTCAGCAGCAGCAACGTCTCGCTGACCCAGTCCGGATGGGTCGGGCAGCCGGCGACGTTGACCACCGGGAGGCCGAACCGGCCCCGGAAATCCGGCGTCAGGATGCCGTCGGAGTGGGTGCCCTCGTATTGCAGGCCCGCCGCATCGGAGGGATTTCCGCCGGCCGAAGTGATGCCGCCATAGGCCGCGCAGGAGCCGACAGCAACGACATGACCGGCAAGCGGGGCGAGCTGGCGCACCCAGTCGAGCATGGAAACGCCCGTCCCGGAGAGCATCTGGTAACGGCCGGTGCCGCGCGGCCCGCGCGCGATGGCACCTTCCACGCAGAGGATGTCGAGCGCCAGGCGTCCCTCGACGATGTCGCTGAGCAGTGATCTGACCTCGACACCCGTCTCCAGGCTGAGCGCGGGATGCCAAAGCACCCGCAGCCCCGCGTCGGACAGAAGCTCGAACACGTTGGGATTTTCCGCGCAGAGCAGCGACATGGTGCAGCCCCCGCATCCCGCACTTTGCAGCCAAAGGAGGTTCATCGCCCGCCGTCCTCCGCAGGGGTCAGATCGAGTTGGAAACAGGCGCCGCGGCCCGCCGGGCACAGACGCAGGCGGCCGCCATGCTCTTCGGCGATCTTGTGGCTGATCGACAGGCCGAGCCCGGTGCCGCTGCCGACCGGCTTGGTGGTGAAGAACGGGTCGAAGATCTCGTGCTGCAGGCTGGGCGGCACGCCCGCGCCATTGTCGCTGACGCTGACCCGGGCGTATCCATCGGCCAGTTCGTGGCGGATCTCGATCCGCGCGTCCTCCTGCCCCTCCAGTGCGTCGACCGCATTCTGGACGAGGTTCATGATCACCTGCTGGATGTGCCCCGGCCGGCCGATGGCCATCAGACGCTCGCGGCCGGAGACCGCCACGGCGACCGGCCTGCGGGCACCGCGCAACACCCAGTTCGCCGCGACCGCCGTCGTTTCAACCAGATCGAACGGCACCATCTCGCCCGTGCCGTCGGCGGACAGGCGCCGCAGGTCCTCGACGATGTCGCGCACCCGCTCGGCCCCTTCGCGCGCGCCCTGCACCGCCTCACGCAGGTTGCGCACCTCGCGGTCGAGCCGCAATTGCTCGCGCAGCATGACGAGCTCCTCGCGTCCGGCCCCTTCCTGGACCCGCTGGAAATAGGTCTCGAACTTGCCGGTGTAGCGCTCGAGCGCATGAGCGTTGGCATAGACGAAACTGATCGGATTGTTGAGCTCGTGGGCGACGCCGGCCAGCAGACGGCCGAGCGAGGCCAGCTTCTCGTTGCGCACCAGTTGCGCCTGGGCGGATTTCAGCTCGTCGTGGCTGCGGGCCAGTGCCGAATAGGCCTGCCGGAGCTCGCCAACCGAGCGGCCGGACAGGACGAGGCCGGCCAGCCGGCCACGCTCGTCGAGACGCGGCGCCAGGTTCAGCTCCAGCGGCATCGCGCCAGCCTCCGCCACCAGATGCGCCTCGATGGTTTCCGGCTGGCGGGTCTGCATCACCCGCGTCATCGCGGCGGCCAGCGCCGCCTGCTCGTCCCGCGCAAACAGGCTGGCTACCGGGCGCCCGGTCACCCGGTCGTGGTCAACATCGAGATGGCGCAGCAGCGAGGCCGAGGTTTCCTCAATGTCGCCGTTGCGGTCGAGGATGATCAGCACGTCCGACACGGAGGCGAGGATCGAGGCCAGGAACCGGCGCATCGCCTCGAGTTCGGCATTCTGCCGCTCCAGGCGTCCCTGATACTCGACAAGGTCGGCATAGGTCCGGTCGACGGCGGACAGCACCTCCATCCAGACCTCGTCGCTGAGCGCGCCCGGGTGCTGCGCCGGATCAAATGATATCTGCTGGGCCATCGCTTCCTCCAGGCAGCACCTTACCTCTCCGGCGCGGCCGTGGAAATGGGCGCCGTGCACCGCATCGCTCAGACGTCATGCGAAACCCCGTCGACTGCCGGCAAATAGGTGCCCTTCAGCCCGAGAACAGCCTCGGCGACGGATTTCGCCGCCGGCCGGAGCGGATACTCCGCCCGGTGCACCAGAAACCAGTGGCGCAGGATCGGCAGTTGCGGCGCGGCCAGCATGACCAGTTGCCCGTGGCGCAGTTCCTCCGTCACCGTGTGCAGCGACAGGAACGCAAGCCCCAGCCCCGCCATCACCGATTGCTTGATGGTCTCGTTGGAGCCCATCTCCACCAGGCGGAACACCTGCCCGTCGCCCAGCCGGTCGAGATAGCGCGTCATCAGGATGCGGGTTCCCGACCCCGGCTCGCGGGAGATCAGTGTCTCGCCGAGGAGATCGGCGGCGGACAGGGCCTGGCGTCCGGCAAGCGGATGATCCGGCGGCGCGATCAGCCCGTGCGGATGCACCCCGAGCGCCGACGCCTCGACCAGCGGCTGGCGCGGCGGGCGCCCCATGATGGCAAGATCGACCGCCCGATTCTCGAGATCGCGGATGACCTGGTCGCGGTTGCCGACGCGCAGCACCAGCTCGATGTTCGGGATCAGCGTGTGCAGGATCTTGACCAGCCGCGGCGCGAAATACTTGCCCGTCGAGACGACCCCGAGCGTCACCCGCCCGGCCAGCCCCTCCGACAGGGCGCGGATTTCCTGCGCCGCCTGCGACAGCGCCGTATCGATCCGGACATGGGCTTCCAGCAATACCCGCCCCTCTTCTGTCAGGCTCGATCCGCTGGCGTCGGAACTGCGATGCAGCAGGGCAAGGCCAAAGGCCTGTTCCAGCGCCTTGAGCTGGCTGTGCACCGCCGGCGGGGTCAGGCCGAGCGCGGCGCCCGCCGCCGCCATGCTGCCGTGGCGATCGACGGCAGCCAGCGCCCGCAACTGCTTCAGCGTCACCGCGTCCAGATGGTACATTCAAAAAATCCTTCTCAGAAATAAGAATTATTAAATTTTCACGAAAGACCCGGCAAGGCAAGACTGCGCGACCAAGGCAGCACATCTGGGAGGAAACGATGCGGCCCGAGAAGCAGATCTTGCCGGCGCTCGCCGTTTCGGCCGCGTTGCAGGACGTGCTGGAACGTCTTTGCCGCACCGGTGCGGCCCTGTCCCGCCTCATCGCGGCCGGAGACCCAGCCCGTGAGCTCGGCGCCAGTTCCGGCGAGGAGAACGCGGACGGCGACCGGCAGAAGCTGCTCGACGTGATCGCAGACGAAGCCTTCATCGACGGCTTGCGCGGTTCCGCCGTCCGCTACCTCGCATCGGAAGAGCAGGAGAGCATCCTGCAGATGTCGGACGGCGGCAGTCTGGCGCTTGCCATCGATCCCCTGGACGGCTCGTCGAACATCGACGTCAACATATCGATCGGGACGATCTTCTCGGTCTATCCCGCCGCCGGCAGCGCCGAGGCGAGCTTCCTGCGCCCGGCAAGCGAGCAGATCGCCGCCGGTTACATCATCTACGGCCCGCAGACCCTGCTGGTCGTCACCCATGGTGAGGGCGTGCTGAAGTTCACGCTGGACCGGGACCGGGGCTGCTTTCATCCGGCCGCCGCGAAGATGGCGATCCCGCCCCGGACCAGCGAATACGCCATCAACGCCTCGAACTATCATCACTGGCACGCACCGGTCCGCGCCTTCATCGACGACATGGTGACCGGCGCCCTCAGCCGCAACGGGCAGGGTTTCAACATGCGCTGGGTCGCCTCGCTGGTGGCCGAGGCGCATCGCATCCTCACCCGGGGCGGGGTGTTTCTCTACCCGGCCGACCGGCGCAAGGGCTACGAGAAAGGCCGCCTGCGCTTCCTCTACGAATGCGCGCCGATCGCTTTTCTGGTCACCCAGGCCGGCGGCAGCGCCACCGACGGCGTCGACGACCTGATGCGGCAGTCCGCGGCCAGCCTGCATGGCCGCACTCCCTTCGTTTTCGGCAGCGCGGAGAAGATCGCCCGCGTCACCGCCTATCACGACCTTGCCGAGGCTGGCGATGCCGCCCTGTTCGGCAAGCGCGGCCTGTTCCGGAGCTGACCACCCATGAGCCAGAAACATCCCATCATTTCGGTCACCGGCTCCTCGGGCGCCGGCACCTCGACGGTGAAGACCACCTTCGACCAGATCTTCCGGCGGGAAAGCATAACCGCGGTGTCGATCGAGGGTGACGCCTTTCACCGCTACAACCGCGCCGACATGCGCGCGGAACTGGAGCGCCGGGTCGCCGCGGGCGACTTCACCTTCTCCCACTTCTCGTTCGAAGCCAACGAGCTCAAGGAGCTGGAGAGAGTCTTCCGCGAGTATGGCGCGACCGGCCGCGGGCGCACCCGCACCTATGTCCATGACGAGATCGAGGCCGCAAGAACCGGCGTCGCGCCGGGCAACTTCACCGCCTGGGCGCCGTTCCAGGACCACAGCGACCTGCTGTTCTACGAGGGGCTGCACGGAGCCGTCGTTGCCGATGACGTCGACATCGCCCGCCATGCCGACCTGAAGATCGGCGTCGTGCCGGTGATCAACCTCGAATGGATCCAGAAGATCCACCGCGACCGGGCGCATCGGGGCTACTCGACCGAGGCGGTGACAGACACGATCCTGCGCCGCATGCATGCCTATGTGCACTGCATCTGCCCGCAGTTCACCCAGACCGACATCAACTTCCAGCGTGTGCCGGTGGTCGACACCTCGAACCCCTTCATCGCCCGCTGGATCCCGACGCCGGACGAGAGCCTCGTGGTCATCCGCTTCAAGAACCCGCGCGGCATAGACTTCCCCTACCTGACGGCGATGATCCACGGCTCCTGGATGAGCCGGGCCAACTCGATCGTCATTCCGGGCAACAAGATGGATCTCGCCATGCAGTTGATCCTGACGCCGCTGATCGAGCGGCTGATCCGCGACGCCAAGCGGGCCTGACCCGCCTGGCAGCTGCCGCGCCCTCTGAAAAGGACAGATGATGATGACCCAGCTTCTGCGGGCCAACGAACGGCTCATGGCCAATGCCCTGCGCGCCCTTGCCATGGACGCGGTCCAGGCGGCCGGTTCCGGCCATCCCGGCATGCCAATGGGCATGGCGGATGTCGCGGCGGTGCTCTTCAACCGGTTCATCACCCTTGATCCGGCGGCGGCCGGCTGGCCGAACCGCGACCGTTTCGTGCTGTCGGCCGGGCACGGATCGATGCTGCTCTATGCGATCAACCATCTGCTTGGCTATCCGGACATGGGGATGGACCAGATCCGCGCCTTCCGGCAGCTCGGCAGCCGCACTGCCGGCCATCCGGAATACGGCCATGCCCTCGGTGTCGAGGTCACCACCGGCCCGCTCGGCCAGGGGCTCGCCACCGCCGTCGGTCTGGCTCTGGGCGAGCGGATGGGCGCCGCCCGCTTTCCCGGCCTCGTCGACCACTGGACCTATGTGATCGCCGGCGACGGCTGCCTGATGGAAGGGATCAGCCACGAGGCCATCGACATGGCCGGCCATCTGCGGCTCGGCCGCCTCGTGGTGCTGTGGGACGACAACCGCATCACCATCGACGGCGGCACGGGCCTCTCCACCTCCACCGACCAGGGCGCCCGGTTCGCTGCCGCAGGCTGGCACGTGGTCCACTGCGACGGACACGACCGGGAGCAGATCGCGTGTGCCATCGAAGCGGCCCGCGCCGATCCGCGCCCCAGCCTCGTCTGCTGCCGGACCGTCATCGGTTACGGTGCGCCCAACAAGCAGGGCAGCCACGACGTGCACGGCGCCCCGCTCGGGCCGGACGAGATTACCGCGGCGCGCCAGGCGCTCGACTGGCCGCACGCACCGTTCGAGATCCCCGCCCCTATCTACACGGCCTGGGGCGGGATCGCGGCACGGGGTGCGGCGGCGCATGCCGCCTGGCGCGACCGGCTGGCAGGCTCGCCGAACCGCGACGCCTTCGCCGCGGCCCTTGCGCGGGACACCGGCGACCTGACGGCCGCCATGCGGCAGCACAAGCAGCGGCTGCTTGACGAGCAGCCGGCGGTGGCAACGCGCAAGGCCAGCGAGATGGCTCTTGAGGTCGTCGCCGGTGCGCTGCCCTTTGTGGCCGGCGGCTCGGCCGACCTGACCGCTTCCAACCTCACCCGGCCGAAAGGCATGACCGCGATCCGGCCCGGCGACTATGCCGGCCGCTACATCCACTACGGCATCCGCGAGCATGGCATGGCTGCCGCCATGAACGGCCTCGCGCTGCACGGCCTGGTGCGTCCCTATGGCGGCACCTTCCTCGCTTTTGCCGATTATGCCCGTCCGTCGATCCGCCTCGCCGCGCTGATGGGCGTGCCGGTCATCCATGTCATGACGCATGACTCCATCGGCCTTGGTGAAGATGGACCGACGCATCAGCCGGTCGAGCATCTCGCCAGCCTGCGCGCCATTCCGGATCTTCTCGTCCTGCGGCCCTGCGATGCGGTGGAGACTGCCGAGGCCTGGGAGATCGCGCTTGCCGAAACGCGGCGGCCGAGCCTGCTGGTGCTGTCGCGCCAGGCGTTGCCGCTGCTGCGCGGCAGCGCGGCGGTCAATGCCAGCGCCCGTGGTGCCTATCTGCTGCGCGCGCCGGCCCGGCGCGACGTGACGCTGATCGCCACCGGCTCGGAGGTGGAGCTTGCAGCCGCCGCCGCGGACCAGCTCGCCACGGCGGACATCGCCGCAGCCGTGGTCTCTGCCCCCTGTTTCGAGCTCTTCGCCGCGCAGGACCCCGCCTATCGCGCCGAAGTGCTCGGCGAGGCGCCGCGCGTCGGCATCGAGGCCGCGCTCCGCCAGGGGTGGGACGGGACCATGCTGAGGCCAACTGACGCTTTCGTCGGCATGAGCGGGTTTGGAGCCTCGGCCCCGGCCGCCCGGCTCTACGAGCATTTCAACATCACCGTGCCGTCCGTCGTTGCGGCCGCGCGGCAGATTGGGAGGGGATGAAATGCGCGCAAGGAGTATAAGCAGCGGTATCGGCCGCGCCGGATCGGAACGCGCCCGGCAGACGGGCGTGACCATCGCTGCGATCACCGGGGCCGAGGTGGCCGGCCGGCGGCTCGTGGTACGGGCGGACCTCAACGTGCCGATGGCCGGTGGACGGGTCAGCGATGCGACGCGCCTCACCCGTTTCGCGCAGGGCATGCGCCCCCTGCTGGCACGCGGCGCGGCGCTTGTCGTCCTGTCGCATCTCGGCCGGCCCACGGGCCGCGACGAGCGCGCGTCACTGGCCGCGATTGCCGGCGATCTTGCAGCGGCGCTCGGACGCGCCGTGGGCTTCGCCACGCTGGACGAGGCGGGCAAGGCCGCGGCCCGGCTGCGGCCCGGCGAGGTGCTGCTGGTGGAGAACATCCGCTTCGAGGAAGGCGAGGCGCGCAACGACCCGGCGCTTGCGGCGCGTCTTGCGGCGCTCGGGGATTTCTATGTCAACGACGCCTTTTCCTGCGCCCACCGCGCCCATGCCAGCACGGCGGCCATCGCCGGCCTGCTGCCGGCCTTCGCCGGGCCGCTGATGATGGAGGAACTCGCCGCGCTCGCCGCCGCGCTCGAAGCACCGGCACGCCCCTCGGTCGCAATCGTCGGCGGGGCGAAGGTGTCGAGCAAGATCGGCGTGCTGAAACACCTCGTCACCCGCCTCGACCATGTGATCGTCGGCGGCGGCATGGCCAATACCTTCCTGTTCGCCAGAGGTATGCCGATGGGCCGTTCGCTGCACGAGCCCGGCCAGACCAGCACCGTCCAGGAGATCCTCGCCATCGCCGAGGCGCATGGCTGCCGCGTCCACCTGCCGCTCGATCTGGTGGTGGCACGCGAGTTCCGGCCCCATGCCCCGGCGGAGATCGTGCCGGCGGACGCCTGTCCGGCCGATGCAATGATCCTCGACGCCGGCCCGAAGGCCTTCGCCACCTTCGCCCGGATTCTCGATACGGCGCGCACCATCTTGTGGAACGGCCCGCTCGGCGCCTTTGAGATCGAGCCCTTCGACCGGGCGACCCTGGCGCTCGCCCGTCTCGCCGCCGGTCTTACCGATGCCGGGCAGACCGTCACCGTGGCAGGCGGCGGCGACACGGTTGCCGCGCTCAATGCAGCCGGGGCCGCAGAGAGTTTCACCTATGTCTCCACCGCCGGTGGAGCCTTTCTGGAGTGGCTGGAGGGGCGCCCGCTTCCGGGCGTCCAGGCCTTGCTGCGCGCCGATGCGGCGTCTTGACGGGAGAACGACATGGCACTGATCACCCTGAGGCAGCTCCTCGACCATGCCGCAGAGCATGGCTACGGCGTGCCCGCCTTCAACATCAACAACATGGAGCAGGGACTGGCGATCATGGAGGCGGCGCAGGCCGTCGACGCGCCGGTGATCCTGCAGGCCAGCCGGGGCGCCCGCAGCTATGCCCGCGACATCATGCTGGCCCGTATGGTCGAGGCGCTCGCGGCGCTCTACCCGGACATTCCCCTGTGCCTGCACCAGGACCACGGCAATGACGAGGCGACCTGCCTCTCGGCAATCCGCCACGGCTTCACCTCGGTGATGATGGACGGCAGCCTGATGGCCGATGCCAGGACACCGGCATCCTACGACTACAACCTTGCCATCACCGCCAGAGTGGCGGCCATGGCGCATGCAGTCGGCGCCAGCGTGGAAGGCGAGCTCGGCGTGCTCGGCAGCCTGGAGACGGGTGTGAGCGAAGCGGAGGACGGGCACGGCGCGGAGGGCAAGCTCGACCATTCGCAGCTCCTGACCGACCCGGACCAGGCTGTAGACTTCGTTGCCCGTACCGGCGTCGACGCGCTCGCCATCGCCTGCGGCACCTCGCATGGCGCCTACAAGTTCACGCGCAAGCCTGACGGCGGCATTCTCGCCATGGACGTGATCGAGAAGATCCACGCGCGGCTGCCGGACACGCATCTCGTCATGCACGGCTCAAGCTCCGTGCCCCAGGAGATCCAGGACATCATCAACGCCCATGGCGGCGAGATGCCCCAGACCTTCGGCGTGCCGGTGGAAGAGATCGTCCGCGGCATCCGCCACGGGGTGCGCAAGGTCAATATCGACACCGACTGCCGCATGGCGATGACCGCCGAGTTCCGGCGCATCGCGGTGACGAGCCCACGGGAATTCGATCCGCGCAAATTCCTGAAGCCGGCAATGGACGCGATGCGCGACCTGTGCCGCTCCCGTTTCGAGGCCTTCGGCACCGCCGGCCATGCCTCGAGGATCAAGGCCGTGCCCATGGACGACATGGCCCGGCGCTACGCATCCGGCGCACTCGATCCACGGCGTTCCCCCAGCAAGGCAGCATGAAGGAGCAAATGATGGCCGACGACAGCAACACGCGGATTACCGACGCCTCGAAGCGCTACAAGGCCGGCGTCCTGAAATACGCCCAGATGGGCTACTGGGACGGCGACTACGAGCCGAAGGAGACCGATCTCCTCGCCCTGTTCCGCATCACCCCGCAGGAGGGCGTCGACCCGATCGAGGCGGCGGCGGCGGTGGCCGGCGAAAGCTCCACCGCCACCTGGACGGTGGTGTGGACCGACCGGCTGACGGCCTGCGACCAGTACCGGGCCAAGGCCTACAAGGTCGAGCCGGTGCCGGGCACGCCCGGACAGTATTTCTGCTATGTCGCCTACGACCTGATCCTGTTCGAGGAAGGCTCGATCGCCAACCTGACAGCCTCGATCATCGGCAACGTGTTCTCGTTCAAGCCGCTGAAGGCGGCGCGGCTTGAGGACATGCGACTGCCCGTCGCCTATGTGAAGACGTTCCGCGGGCCGCCAACCGGCATCGTCGTGGAGCGCGAGCGGCTCGACAAGTTCGGCAAGCCGCTGCTCGGCGCCACCACCAAGCCGAAGCTCGGGCTTTCGGGCAAGAATTACGGCCGGGTCGTCTATGAGGGCCTGAAGGGCGGCCTCGACTTCATGAAGGACGACGAGAACATCAACTCGCAGCCCTTCATGCATTGGCGCGACCGCTTTCTCTACGTGATGGAGGCAGTCAACAAGGCCAGTGCCGAGACCGGCGAGGTGAAGGGGCACTACCTCAACATCACCGCCGGCACGATGGAGGAAATGTACCGCCGGGCGGACTTCGCCAAGCAGCTCGGCAGTGTCATCGTCATGGTCGATCTCATCATCGGCTGGACCGCGATCCAGTCGATCTCGGAATGGTGCCGGCAGAACGACATGATCCTGCACATGCACCGGGCCGGCCACGGCACCTATACCCGCCAGAAGAACCACGGCATCTCGTTCCGCGTCATCGCCAAGTGGCTGCGGCTTGCCGGCGTCGACCACCTGCACACCGGCACGGCCGTCGGCAAGCTGGAGGGCGACCCGATGACGGTGCAGGGCTACTACAATGTCTGCCGCGAGACCCGCAACGAGGTTGACCTGCCGCGCGGCCTGTTCTTCGAGCAGGACTGGGCGGACCTGAAGAAGGTCATGCCGGTGGCCTCGGGCGGCATCCATGCCGGCCAGATGCACCAGCTTCTCTCGCTGTTCGGCGATGATGTGGTGCTGCAGTTCGGTGGCGGCACCATCGGTCATCCGATGGGCATCCAGGCCGGCGCCACCGCCAACCGCGTCGCACTGGAGGCCATGGTGCTGGCCCGCAACGAAGGCCGCAACATCGACGCTGAGGGGCCCGAGATCCTTCGCGCGGCGGCGAAGTGGTGCAAGCCGCTGGAAGCGGCCCTCGATACCTGGGGCAACATCACCTTCAACTACACCTCGACCGACACGTCGGACTTCGTCCCGGCGCCCGCGGTCGCCGTTTGAGGAGCAAGACCATGCGCATCACACAGGGCTGCTTTTCCTTCCTGCCCGACCTGACCGGCGAACAGATCGCCGCCCAGGTCGACTACTGCCTGTCGCGCGGCTGGGCAATCGGGCTCGAATACACCGACGATCCCCATCCCCGGAACACCTACTGGAACATGTGGGGCAACCCGATGTTCGACCTGCGCGACGCCAAGGGCGTGATGATGGAGCTTGAGGCCTGCCGCAAGGCGCATCCGCAGACCTATATCCGCGTCAATGCTTTCGACAGCACGCGCGGCGTCGAGACGGTGACCATGAGTTTCATCGTCAACCGGCCCGGCGACGAGCCGGCACTCGTGATGCGCCGGACCGAGGCCGAGGGCCGCTCGATCCGCTACACCCATGACGTGATCCGCTGACCTCCCAAGCGCAAGACCGGCAGGGGACGGCCCGCCGCCCCCTGCCCCCGTTTCAAAAGGTCCAGCCAAAAGGAAGTGACCGATGGATGCCGACACCGCCCCACCGCCCGCGACGGTCGACCTGCGCGGGGAGTTCGAGAGTTCCGGCGTGAAGGAGCTGCTCGACGAACTCGACCGCGACATGATCGGCCTGCGGCCGGTGAAGCAGCGTATCCGCGAGACGGCCGCTCTCCTCTTGGTCGAGCGGGCACGCCGCTCGCTCGGGCTCAGCCATGAGACGCCGACGCTGCACATGTCCTTCACCGGCAATCCGGGAACCGGCAAGACCACCGTCGCGCTGAAGATGGCCGGGCTGCTGAAGCGGCTCGGCTATGTCCGCAAGGGGCATCTCGTCAGCGTCACCCGCGACGATCTGGTCGGCCAGTATATCGGCCATACCGCGCCGAAGACCCGCGAGGTGCTGAAGCGCGCCATGGGCGGCGTGCTGTTCATCGACGAGGCCTATTATCTCTACCGGCCCGACAACGAGCGCGACTACGGCCAGGAGGCGATCGAGATCCTGCTTCAGGTGATGGAGAACAACCGGGACGACCTGGTGGTGATCCTCGCCGGCTATGCCGACCGCATGGACCGGTTCTTCGGCTCCAATCCCGGCTTCCGCTCGCGCATCGCCCACCACATCGACTTCCCCGACTATACCGACGAGGAACTGCAGCGCATCGCCCGGCTCATGATGGCCGAGCAGAACTACCAGCTGTCGGAGGCGGCCGGTGCGGCACTGGCCGACTATATCCGTCTGCGCCGGACCCAGCCGCATTTCGCCAATGCCCGCTCCATCCGCAATGCCTTCGACCGGGCGCGGTTGCGCCAGGCCAACCGGCTGTTCGACGTCGCTGGCGGGCCGCTCGACGCGCAGACACTGAGCCTGATCGAGGAGAGCGACATCCGCTCCAGCCGGGTGTTCCGGGGCGGCCTCGACATCGCACCAGTGGGCCAGGCCGGCGAAGGAGCGCAGCCATGAGCTTCCTCCGCCACATCAGGATCGCGCCGTCGATCCTGTCCGCCGACTTCGCCAATTTCGGCGCCGAGTGCCGCGCCATCGAGGCGCAGGGCTGCGACTGGGTGCATGTCGACGTGATGGACGGGCATTTCGTGCCCAACATCACCTTCGGCCCCGCCACGGTGCGCGCCCTGCGCCCGCATGTCGGCGGCACCCTCGACGTGCATCTGATGATCGCTCCGGTCGACGCCTATGTGGCCGGTTTCGCCGACGCCGGTGCCGACATCCTCACCGCCCACATCGAAGCCGGGCCCCATATCCACCGGACGCTGCAGGCGATCCGCGGCCATGGCCTGCGGTCGGGGCTCGCGCTCAACCCGGGCACGCCGGTGGAGGCGGCCGCGCCGCTGCTGGACATGGCCGACCTCGTCTGCGTGATGACCGTCAACCCGGGTTTCGGCGGACAGGAGTTCCTTCACTCCCAGCTGGAGAAGGTGCGCCGCCTGCGCCGCCTGATCGGCGACCGCCCGATCCATATCGAGGTCGACGGCGGCATCACGCGGCAGACGGCTCCCCTCGCCGCCGCTGCCGGTGCGGATGTGCTGGTCGCCGGCTCCGCCGTCTTCAAGGGCGGTTCGGTGGAGAGGCCCGAAGTCTACGGCGCCAATATCCGCGCCATCCGCGATGCCGCGGCGGCTGCCCTTCCCAGGGCGGAAGGATGAGCGGCGGGCGGCAGGGTCCAGCCGCGCTGATCTTCGATGTCGACGGAACGCTGGCGGAGACCGAAGAGCTGCACCGGGCCGCCTTCAACGCCGCCTTCGCCGCCCATGGGCTCGGCTGGCATTGGGACAGGACCACCTATGGCAGGCTCCTCGCCGTCACCGGCGGCAAGGAGCGCATCCGCGCCTATCGCGACCGCCATGCCCTCGCCCTGCCGCGCGACGTGGACATCGTCCGCCTTCACGCCGACAAGACCCGCCGCTACGGCCGGATGGTCGCGGAGGGCGCGCTGCGGGCCCGGCCCGGCGTCCTCTCCCTTCTCGCCGAGGCACGCGTCCACGGCCTGCGGCTCGCCGTTGCCACCACCACCAGCCCGGAGAATGTCGACGCCCTGTGCCGGGCCCTGTGGCGACACCCGGCGGGTGAAATCTTCGACGTGATCGCCGCCGGCGACGAGGCCGGAGCCAAGAAGCCGGCTCCCGGCGTCTACCTGCTGGCACTGGCGCGGCTCGGCATTGCCTGCGGCGCGGCCCTCGCCTTCGAGGACAGCGAAGCCGGCGTCGCTTCCGCCCGCGCGGCCGGACTGAAGGTCGTCGCCTGCCCGAGCCTCTACATGAGCGGCGGCGACTTCTCCGGCGCCTGGTGGGTCACCCCCAGCCTTGACGGCGCCTGGCGGCACATCACCGCCAGTTTCTGAGCCGGACGCGGTACAGGCGGATATGCCTGATACTTTTTGACCGCCCACTCAAACAAGGTTTCGGCCAGAGCATGTCTAGACGTCATGATGCTGCGCGCGAAAAGGACTGACCGACGCAAAACTGTAACAAAGCCCGAATAGGTATGCGGAATGTTACAGCCCCTACCAGTCGATCGCTCTCTGGCGCTGATCGCGACACAGATTGCAAAATCATTTGGCCCCAACAAGGTCTTGGGGAACATCGACCTTGCCCTCGCACCGGGTGAGGTCGTCGCCCTCCTTGGTCCGTCGGGCTGTGGCAAGACGACACTGTTACGGATCGCGGCAGGGCTTCTAAGCGCGACCAGCGGCCAGATGGAGATCGCGGGTCAGCGCGTGGTCGATGGCAGCGGTTTCAACGCCCCGCCCGAGGCCCGCGGTATCGGGATGGTGTTTCAGGATTACGCCATCTGGCCACATCTGAGCGTGCTCGACAATGTGGCCTTCCCCTTGCGGATGCGCAAGCTGGGACGGAACGACCGCGAAACCCGGGCCAAGCGCGCGCTTGAGCGCGTGGGATTGCAGCATCTGGCAGACCGCTTTCCCGGCACATTGTCAGGCGGCCAGCAGCAGCGTGTAGCGCTGGCCCGTGCAATTGTCGCCGAGCCGCCCCTGGTGCTGTTTGACGAGCCTCTGTCCAACCTTGACCGCGAGTTGCGCGAGGGGCTGGCGCTGGAAATCGGCGGGTTGCTGCGTGATCTGGGACTGTCGGCCATCTATGTGACCCATGACCAGTCCGAAGCCTTCACCATCGCCGACCGGGTGGCGGTCATGCTGGGGGGCGAAATCGCGCAAATCGACTCGCCCGAACAGCTTTTCTCGGCCCCGGCTTCTGTCGAAGTGGCGCAGTTCCTCAATATCGGGGCGCTGATCGAGGGGCATATATCCCGCCAGAACGGCTTTACCTGCAACCATGACCGGCTGAACCTGCCCCATCTGGCGAACTCGTCGTCCGAGGGGCCGGCGCGCGTCCTGATCCCGCGCACGGCTGTTCGCCCCGCCTCCGAGGGCGCGTTGATGGCGAAAGTGCTGCGCTGTCAGTTCCAGGGCGACCGGTACCTGCTGCATCTTGGACTGGACGAGACCACCGCAAGCCTGGTGTGCCCGGCAGATCGCGCGGTTGCACTGAACACGCAGATTCCGCTGTCGATTGATCCCGATCGCCTGCGTGTCTTTCCTCACTGACCCCACAAGGAAGAAACCCATGCTTCGCACGACTGCTTTTGCAACCTGCTTTGCTTTGATCGGAAGCTTTGCCCAGGCTGAGACGCTGACTTTCTACACCGCCGGCCCAGGTGGTCTGGCCGATGCGCTGGCTGAAGCTTTCAAGGCCGAAACCGGGATCACGGTCAATGTGTTCCAAGGCACGACCGGACAGGTCATGGCCCGGCTTGAAGCCGAAGAGGCCAACCCGCAGGCCGATGTCGTCGTGTCGGCAAGCTGGGGTTCGGCTGTGGAAATGCATGAACGCGGCCTCTTGATGGAATATGTCTCGCCCAATGCTGAAAATGTGCCGGATTTCCTCAAGCACAGCCATTACACCGCGCAAGGCATTTCGGCGCTGGCGATGGTCTGGAACACCCAGAGTGGCGCACCGCGCCCTGCCGAATGGACTGATCTGTCGGGCGAGGCTTACCGCGGTCTGGTCACCATGCCCGATCCTGCGCAATCGGGCTCGGCCTTCGACCTGATCGCCGGCCTGGAAACCGCGATGGGCGAGGAGGCATGGACGCTGCTCGCAGCGCTTGCCGCCAACGAGATGATTGTGCCCGGTCCGAATGCTGCGGCACTGAACCCGGTGCTGCAAGGCGCAAAGGCCGTGGTCTTTGGCGCGGTCGATTACATCAGCTACGCACAGGCCGCTGGCGGCGAAACCATCGAGGTGATCGTGCCCGAAAGCGGCACTGTGATTGCGCCGCGCCCGATGATGATCCTGAACTCGACCTCCAATCCCGACGCGGCCAAGGCCTTCGTGGATTTCGTGCTGTCCGACGCTGGGCAGAAACTGGTCGCCGCGACATGGATGATGCCCGCGCGTGCCGATGTCGCGGGCCTGCGTCCGGGCATTGCGGATCTGAAAGTGATCGAGGTGGATGAAAGCGCTGTTGCCGCACGGCGCGAAGAGATTATCGCACGGTTTAATGCAACCGTGACCAACCGCTGAGCAAACCCTAAAGCCATGTGTTTGGCCCCGGTGACGTCCGGGGCCAAACATATTTATGTTTCAAAGGCCTGTTCATGGCGCGCGGACAATCCCTGCTGACCTTTATCGCCGCCGCCGCGCTCGTGATCCTTGTCGGGCTGCCGGTGCTGTTCATCCTGCTGCAGGCGGTCTTTCCCGACTTTGCACGCGGCTCTTTCGTGGGGGCCTTTTCGAAACTGGTCATCCTGACCGAAAACGACCGGCTGCTGCTGCAGGCCCGCAATACGCTCATGCTGGCCGTTTCGGTGATGATGGGCTGCCTGATCTTCGGGCTGCCCATCGGCATCCTGCGCGGCCTGTTTCATGTGCCCGGTGCGCGGATCTGGGATGTGGTGTTCCTGATCCCGTTCCTGATCCCGCCCTTCATTGCCGCGATTGCATGGATGATGATCCTCCAGCCGCGCGGCTATCTGTTTCAGCTTGCGGGCTTCGACATGGGGCGGTTCCTGTTCAGCTTCACGGGCGTGGCCTTCGTGATGACGCTGAACCTGTTTCCGCTGGTCTATTTCGCGGTCAGCCGCGCTTTGGAAATGGTCGGCGGGCGCTTTGCTTCGGCAGCCCGCGTGCATGGGGCAAAACCCTTGCAAGCATTCTTTCTGATTACCTTGCCACTGTCGATCCCGGCGATTGCCGCGAGCATGCTGATCGTCTTTGCCATGTCGATCGAGGAATTCGGCACCCCCGCCGCCCTGGCCGCGCGCACGGGCTTCGAGGTGCTGGTAACAGGTATCTACACGCGCCTGTCGGACTGGCCCATCGACCTGTCGGGCGCGGCGCTCGGGTCCGTTCTGCTGATGGCGATGGTGCTCGCGGCTTTCATCTTGCAGAACTGGATCGCCACCCGGCGCTCCTACATCAGCCAGACCGGCAAGCCTGCGGATCTGGATAAGGCCGGTCTCGGACACTGGCGCTGGCCTGTGCTGGGGCTGTTTGCGCTTGTGGCCCTGATCGGCGTGGTGATCCCGCTTGCCGCGATTGCGGTCACCTCGGTCACGGGCACGATCTCGGGCGGGCTGCGCTGGTCGAATTTCGACCTGCGCCACTACGAGCCGCTCTTTCGCGCCGGCAGCCGCGCCACGCAGGCGCTGATCACAAGCGGCTGGCTGGCCGTTCTGACGGCCTTCGCGAGCGCCGCCATTGGGGGACTGGTCGCCTATATCGTGGTGCGCGGAACCGGGCGCGGACGGGCGATCATGGACGGTTTGTCGGTCTTGCCCAATGCGATCCCTGCCATCGTGCTCGCGGTGGGCATCATCCTGTTCTGGAATTCTCCTTACCTGCCGGTCTCGCTCTATGGCACGGCCATGATCCTGCTGATCGCCTATACCGGCATTCTGCTGCCCTATCCGATCCGCTATGCCGTTGCGCGCTTGCGGCAGATATCGGGTTCGCTTGACGATGCAGCCCGCGTGGCCGGAGCCAGCCAGATTCAGGCGCTCAGACATGTCACGCTGCCGCTTATGGCGCCTTCACTGATCGCGGCGATGATGCTGGTCTTTGCCATCGCCTCGCGCGAGCTGGTGGCGTCGATCATGCTTGCGCCCGCCGGAATGCGGACTGTCGGCACTTTCGTCTTTTCGCAGTTCGAGCAAGGCTCGGTCCAGACCGGAATGGCAATGAGCGTCATTGCGATCACCATCACCTCGGGCATCCTGCTGGCCGTCAACCTCTGGCTTGCGCGGCAGGGCAGCAGCGCATTCTCGGGCTAAGCCCATGGCCTTGATCGCACAGCTGACCGACCTGCATTTGCGTGATGATGGGAAAGATCCGCTTCACGACCCGGAAGCAACGCTCCAGATGGCCTTTTCGACAATCGCCGCGATGGATCCCCGTCCGGACGCGATTGTGCTGACCGGAGACATCATCGACCGCAGCGCGAGAGGCTACGCGCATGCGCTATCGGTCCTGCATCTGACCCCGGTGCCGCTTTGGCCATTGCCGGGCAATCACGACGACCCAGAGGCCTTTCGAACAGCTTTCAATGGCTGGGTTCCATTTGCGCCCGGTCATTTAAGCTATACAGCCCGGATTGCCGGTCTGCGGCTGATCGCGTTGGACAGCACTTTGCCTGATGGCCGTCCCGGCCTCGATGCCGCGCGGCTGGACTGGCTCGCAGACATCATTGGCTCGTCGCAAGAGCCGTTGCTCCTGGCGCTCCACCACCCGCCTTTTGCAACCGGAGCGCCCCATATCGACAGCCCAGGCTTTCACAACGCGAATGCTCTTGCGCGCCTGATCGAGAACAGCAGCGTGTGCCGTATCATCGCAGGGCATAGCCATCGCGCAATTCAAACGGTCTGGGCCGGACGGCTTGCCAGCACAGCCCCCGCAATCGGCCATGGCCTTAGCTTGTCGCTATCCGGCGCGGAACCTCACAAACCCGTTCCCATGGCTGCGGCGTTCGATCTTCACATCGCTGGACCGGACGGTTTTGTCAGCCATCAGATAACGCTTGCAAAAAGTTCGGAAGTACCTGTTTGACTGGAGTCGCGTGACCTTACAGTCAACTTCCCGCCCGTTGCGGATGCAGTGGAAGCAGGCTCTGCTATCCCCGCCCCCGTTCGTTGCCACAATCCGGCGGGAGCTCCGCACCGCTTCGTTACAATCTGACGCTTTGCCGCAACAGACCCAGCCAGCTTGCTCTGCTTTTGCTTGTATCCGGATGCAATCGCTTGCCCCTGAACCCAAGCCGGCAACGATATGCTGTTTGGCTGCGCAGATAGAGGAACAACGGTGATGCCGGAGAAGTGAGGGCTCCCCGGATCTGCAAGACTGGATCAGCCGGCGATGGTGAGCTTGGCCCGCTCGCTATGGAAACCGAGCTTCTCGGAGATTTCGTTGGCGGCCTTCAGCAGGCTTTCGAGATAAGCCGCGCGATTGCGCAAACCGTCTTCCCGGGGGGTGACAAGACACAGGGTCGCGATACAGGCACCGTCAGCCTGGAAAACCGGGACAGCGAAGCAATGGGTGAAATTCTCCACTTCGCTATTGAAGGTGAAGAAACCGTCGCGGCTTGCCTGGCGAACCTGTGCAATGAAATCCGAAGGCTCCATGCGCCGGCCGCTCGGCAGAACAAAATCCTCCGGCGGAATGAGGTCGAGGATCTGCTGGTCGCTCAAATGGGAAACGAGCAAGCGGCCAGACGCTGTCCAGGCGATGGAGACCAGTTCGCCGACATTGGAAGAAATACGGAAGGGCCGGATGCCTTCACGCATCATTGCAACAGTGTATTTGCAACCTTCGAGCAGACACATCTGTGCTGTCTCGCGGGTTTCCTCGGCCAGCCGTACCAGCATACGGTCGCATTCACGCATCAGGTCGAATTGCTCAGCATAGGCTGTGCCGAGAAAGTAGAGGCGGCGGCCGAGGAAGACCCGGCCGTCACCACCCTGGTGTTCAAGCATGCCGTGGCTGAGCAGCAGGTTGACCAGCTCATAAACCGACGAGCGGGGAGCGCCGATCTCAATCGCGATCTCGTTCGGCCGCATGGGCTGCCGCTTCACGCGAAGGAACTCCAGGATCTCGAAGGCCCGATCCAGTCCCCTCGTCCGCCGCGATACCGTATCGGCTGCCGCCTCGGTCATGCTTTTCTCCAGAATTTCCGTCAGGCGCGGTCGGCGCGATAGGCCACGCAGTCGACCTCTACCTTGCAATCGACCATCATCCGCGACTGAACACAAGCGCGAGCTGGCGGGTTGGCACCGAAGTACTCGGCATACACACCATTGAAGCTCCAGAAGTCACGCGGATCGTCGAGCCAGACGCCGACGCGAACCACATCTTCGATGCCGTAACCGGCCTCATGCAGAATGGCAATCAGGTTTTCGATCGCCTTGCGGGTCTCGGCGACGACGCCGCCGCGCACAATCTCGCCCTTCTCCATCGGCACCTGCCCGGACACGTAAAGCCATCCATTCGCTTCGACGGCACGCGCGAAAGGAAGGGGCTGTCCGCCTGCGCCGGTTTCGCCTGCGCCGTAACGTTTGATCGTCATATCATTCTCTCTTTTCTTTTAGTTGAAGCTGGATGTCTTTAAAAACTCGGCCAGCCTCTCGGTCTTCGGCCGGATAAACATTTCCTTCGGATCGCCTTCCTCGCAGATCACGCCCTGGTTCATGAAGATCACGCGGCTGGAGACCTCGTAGGCGAACCGCATCTCGTGGGTCACGAGCAGCATGCTCATACCGTCGGCCGCGAGCCCCTTGATGACCTGCAGCACTTCACCGACCAGTTCCGGATCGAGCGCTGACGTCACCTCGTCGAACAACATCAGCTGCGGCGCCATCGCGATGGCGCGAGCGATTGCAACACGCTGCTGCTGGCCGCCCGAGAGCTGCCCGGGATAGTGGCCGCCACGCGAGGCGAGCCCGACGCGGTCGAGCCACTTCTCGCCGACGGCATGTGCCTCGTCACGGCTCATCTTCTTGACCTTGACAAGGCCGAGCATCACGTTCTGCAGCGCCGTCATGTGCGGGAAGAGGTTGAATTGCTGGAAGGCCATGCCGGTCATGGCGCGCTGGCGGGCGATTTCTCTTTCGCTCTTCCGCCTGCGGGCGGCGCCAGCATATTCATAACCGATCTCTTCTCCGGCGAGCCGGATATGACCGCCTTGGAATTCCTCCAGCATATTGATGCAGCGGAGCATCGTGGTCTTTCCGGAGCCCGACGAACCGATGATCGAAATCACCTCGCCCTCGCGCATTGTGCAATCGACACCCTTCAAGACTTCAAGCGGACCATATTGCTTGCGCAGCCCCTGGATTTCGAGAAGTACCTTGCTCATGACATGCAGCCTTAAGACGGAACGGCGGTCTTGCGCTCGACATATTTACCGAAGCGCTCGATGCTGTAGTTGACGACGAAATAAAGGAGGCCAGCTAAAAAATAGAATTGCAGGCTCATGAAGTTGCGGGAGATGATCTCCTGGGTACGCAAAAGAAGCTCAGCGACCCCGATGACCGAGAGAAGCGTCGAGGCCTTGACCATTTCGGCAGCAGTATTGACCCAGGCAGGAAGGAATTGCCGTAACGCTTGCGGCCAGAGCACATAGGCAAAGGTTTGGCTGAAGGTCAGGCCGATCGCCTTGGCGGCTTCCGTCTGGCCTCTTGGGATAGCCTGCAAACCGCCACGAACAATCTCACCCACATGCGATGAGCAGAAGATTGCCAGTGCCAGCACACCGGCCTGGAAGGGGCCGAGCTTGATGCCGATGGTCGACAGCACGTAATAACTCGCCAGAACCAGCACGAGCACCGGTGTTCCCCGGATGAAGTCGGTATAGGCGCGCACGACGAAGCGCAGTGCCTTGTTGCCGTAAACCAGCGACAGGCCCACGAAGACACCCAGGATGGAGCCTGCCATGATCGCCAGCAGAGAGATCGACACGGTGACGCCGAGCCCCTTGAGGATTACGGTGCGGGCCAGCCAGACCTGTTCGAAAAACGCGGAAAAGTCCGTCATCACATCACCTCGGAACGGCTAGGCGGCGCTCGGCGGCACGCATCAGCGCTGCAAGCACGGAACAAGTGGCGACGTAGAGACCCGACACGACGATCCAGGTCTCGATGACGCGGAAGGTCTCGACATTGATCTTGCGCGCCTCGAAGGTCAGTTCGGGAACCGCGATGGCGGCTGCAAGCGACGTGTCCTTGAACAGTGAGATGATCGTCGACGACAGTGACGGCAGCACGTTGCGGAACATCAGCGGCGCGATGATCGATTTGCGGATCTGCATCGGTGTCAACCCGATGGCCAGCCCGGCTTCGGTAAGCCCCTTGGGAATAGACAACAGGCCGGCGCGAAACACTTCGGCGAGATAGGCCCCCGAATAGATCGCGAGCACCGCAACGAAGCTCTCCATCTTGCCAAGCCGGACACCTATTTGCGGCAGCGCGAAATAGGCAAACAGGACCAGCACGAGGATCGGCAGGTTACGGATGATTGTGACATATGCCGCAGCTGGGGCTTTGACCCAGTTGCTCCTGGAGATCAGCGCGAAGGCGGCAAAGAGGCCGATCAGTGCGCCGATCAGAATGGAAACGAAAGCCAGGCCGAGACTGAGCAGCAGGCCTTCCAGAAGTTGGTCGAAGCTCCGCCACACGGCGGCGAAATTGAGCGAATAGCCCACGGCGTCATCCTGCCATAGCGGTGTCAGAATGGACGAAGGGCGACAGCCCTCCGTCCCAATGAAACAAGCCGGGGCTCACTTGTACTCGACCGGGAAGCCGATCTGCGGTGGCTCCAGTTCTTTACCGAACCAGGTCTTGTAGGAGTTGGCGTAGAAGTCGAATTCGACGCCGGTCATCGCTTCGTGGAGCGCGGTGTTGACGAAGTTCAGCCAATCCTGGTCGCCGCGCTTGACGCCGCAGGCATATGTCTGCGGGTTCCAGCCATAGCCTGCATCTTTGTAGCGGCCCTGGTTCTGAGTCATGTACCAGGCAAGCGAGGACTGGTCAGTGGCGGCGGCATCTGAACGGCCGGCCTCCAGTGCCTGGTAAATCATGTCGACAGATTCATACTGGTCGACATTGGCCTCCGGCAATGCGGCGTGGACCATGGCTTCGGCATAGACGTTCTGCAGGACCGAAATTGTAACGGATGAGCCGGCAGCCTTGAGTGCCGCGTAGTCGGCATATTTGCCGTCAGCCTTGAGCATCAGGCCAACGCCTTCGCGATAGTAGGGAATGGTGAAAGCGATTTGCTGAGCACGCTCGCCGGTCACCGTCATGAACTGGCAGGTCAGATCCACTTTGCCGGTGGTGATGTTGGGGATGCGGGCATCGGAGGACTGGTTGACATACTCGATCTTGTCCGGGTCCCCGAACAGCGCCTTAGCGACGATGCGGCCCATATCGACATCGAAGCCTTGCAGCTTGTCATCGGCACTCTTGAAGTGCCAGGGCGCATTCGTACTGCCGGTACCAAGGACGAGATGGCCACGCGCCAGGACCTCATCAAGCTTGCTGCCATTGGCAAGAGCCGGAGTGGAAAGGAAGGAGGCTGCGACCAGCAACACAATGCCGGCGCGACAGGACATGGTCATGATGTTCCCCTAGGATTATGCGTTTCTTTTAAATCCAATATACTGGACATATGTCTGTTTTATCGGATTGACATATCAACTCCCATGGAGGATGTCTTGTCAATAGGCATGGCCAATAATTGATGCAGTGCTGGAGAGCGGCGCAATTTTTGGCAATGCAGCATTTGCGAGTATCGAGGATTTCATGCCGTTTTCACCGTCAGACATCGCCGCCGCCAACACCCCTGCCGTCCTGATCGACCTCGATATCGCCCAGGCCAATATCGAGCGCTTTCAGGATTATGCGGACCGGCACGGCTTGAAAGTCCGGCCTCATATCAAAACGCATAAGCTGCCCGTTGTGGCCGAGATGCAGCTGGCGGCTGGTGCGGCCGGCATTACGTGCCAAAAAGTCTCGGAAGCCGAAGCCATGATCGCTGGCAGTGCCGCTGTCACCGACGTGTTGATCACCTACAACATCGTTGGCGCCGAAAAGCTTGCACACCTGAAGGCACTGGCGACGAAAGTGAAGCTTTCCGTGGTGGCCGACAGTCAGGCTGTCGCTGACGGCCTTTCCCGTATTTTTCAGGACGGGCCCCAGCCGCTTACCGTGCTGGTGGAATGCGACACCGGCGCCAATCGCTGCGGGGTTGTCTCACCTGCTGCGGCGGCGGATCTTGCTGCACACATACATAGATCGCCAGGCCTCGTCTTCGGCGGCCTCATGACCTATCCGCCAGCAGGCGGGGAGGCGGCAGTCGAGCGTTTCATGGCGGAGGCGAAAGCCCGGATTGAGGCGCAAGACATTGCCGTGCCGGTGATCACGTCGGGTGGCACGCCCTCAATGATGCATGCGGCAGAAGCACCGGTAACGACCGAGTACCGCCCCGGAACCTATGTCTATAACGACAGGTCCCTTGTCACGCGCGGCGTCTGCGGCTGGGACGATTGCGCCTTGACCGTACTCGCCACCGTTGTCTCCGTCCCGGCACCGAACCGGGCAATCATCGATGCAGGATCGAAGACGTTGACCTCAGACCTCCTCGGTCTCAATGGTTATGGCCATGTGCTGGGCCGCGATGATATTTTGATAGATCAGTTGTCGGAAGAGCATGGCCGCCTCGTCAGTTCCGGCAATATCGGCCTGTCCGTCGGCGACCGGCTACGCATCGTGCCGAACCATGCTTGTGTGGTCACCAATATGGTGGACCATGTACTGGCAATCGGAGCCGGACGGCCCGTCCCTGAACTGCTCCCGGTTTCCGCGCGCGGAAAAATCGTCTGACATAAGGAAGCCCAAAATCTCCTTTCTGACAGCAGGTTTCCACGGTCAACCTCATGCAGAGAACCGTAACTGCACCCCGCGCCGCCGTCCGAAAACAAGAAAGCCGCCCCGCACCGGCATCGCCGGCACAAAGGCAGCTTCAAAAACACATCCGGAAACCGGAAGACGGAAAGCCTCAGCCCCTCACGTCGCCTTTTTGACGAACTCGGACTTCAGGCCGATCGGGCCGATGCCGGGGATCTTGCAGTCGATGTTGTGGTCGCTGTCGGCGAGACGGATGCCGCGGACCTTGGTGCCGATCTTGAGGACACTGGAAGAGCCCTTGAGCTTCAGGTCCTTGATCAGGGTCACCGTGTCGCCATCGGCGAGCAGGTTGCCGACGCTGTCGCGCACTTCAAGGCCCGCCTCGGCGGCGGCGGCCAGCGGCCATTCATGCCCGCATTCGGGGCATGTCAGGGTGCCTTCCAGTTCATAGGTGAAGGTGGAGCGGCATTCGGGGCAAGGGGGCAAAGTGTCCATGGCCGGGGTATAGGCCCCGGTCCGGCAGATGGCAACATCAGGGTTTTCCCTTACGCCGGCCGGGCTGCACAGACGGCCTGGCGGCCCTACTCCCCGCTCATCGCCCGGATCAGCACATCGCGCAGGCCGTCCATGCCCGGCTCCTGGCCTGCCTGCGGTGTGGCGGCGGGCGTCATGCCGGGGGTGAAGCCATGCTCGAGAAAGCGGGAGACAAGCGCCCGGTCGCGGCTGACGACATGCACGGGCACGCCGCGCGAGGCCCCTTGCCCGGTGATGATCGCCGCCGGCTGGTGGTCGCCCAGAAACACATAGAGCGCCTCGCCGTCCGAGCGGGCGATATAGCTGCCGAGGATTTCCAGCGCATAATCGATGGTGCGGATGTAGTGATCACGCACCCGCTCCGGGTCGGCCCAGACCACGGCGGGGCTGTCGCCGCTTTCCGCCTGATCGTTGAAACTGCTGCCCTCTGCGGCATCCTCCCAGTCGATGAGGCTGGGCACCGGCGTCCACGGCGCGTGGCTGGAGATGAGGGCGATTTCCGCCATCACCGGCTTGCCCTCTGCCGCTGCGGGCAGGCGCGCCAGCCTGTCGAAGGCCGAAAGGGTATACTGGTCCGGCATCGTCACCCAGTTGAAGGGCCTGCCGGTGTAGCCGAGGTCCTTGGCCGCCAGCACCGTGTCATAGCCGTAATAGGCAGACTCCGGCCAGTCCATGGTGATGGCGGGCATCACCGCCACGCTCTGCCACCCGGCATCGCGGAACATGCGGTTGAGGCTCGGCCTTTCACTGCGCATCAGCAGGTCATAGCGCGCCTGACTGTCCACCCACAGGCCCGATAGCAGCGTGCCATGGGCGAGCCAGCTGAGGCCGCCCACGGTCGGCGCGCGCGTCCAGCCGCTGGCCATGGCATAGCCCGCCTCCTCCAGCTCGGCCTGCACGGCGGCAAGGCGCAGGCCGGTGAGCGGGGCATAGCGCGGGTCCTCGATGGCGCTGCGGCCATAGGATTCGATGAAGGCCAGCACCACATCCCGTCCCTGGACGCGGGCGAAAAGCTGCTCGGGCTCCGGCAGATCCGCAGGCTGCACCAGTTCGGCCTCAAAGGCGCTGAGATCGGCGATGGAACGGGCCACCACCTTCAGCCGCTCACCAAGGCTGGCGCTCTGAAACCCGGCATTGCCGCCGGCGGCCAGCATCGCCAGCCCCCCTGCCAGTAGAATGGCAAAGGCGGCCAGCGCAGGCAGACGCAAGGAGGCACGCATGCGGATGAGGCAGACTGCCGACCAGAAGAACGCCGCCATCACTCCTGCAGGCACGGCAAAGGCCAGAGCCACAACCAGCCCAGCCGTGAAGGTGCCGATGGTGCCGGACAGAAGGTTCCAGCCGTCACCCAGCATCCTGATGTCGAGATAGGGATTGAACGGGCGCTGAAACGCCATCTGCACGCCGGTGTCGGCGAGCTTCAGGAACAGCAGAACGAAGACCAGCACCGTGATCAAGGCAGCGGCACCATAAGCAAGCCGCCTCGGCAGCAGCAGCAAGGCAAGGCCCGCCAGCGGCAGCTCGAAGGGCAGCCGCGCGAAAGCGGCCAGCGTGTAGCCGCCCGGCCGCACCGGCAGATTGCAGGCCATAATGAAGACCACAAGGAACACGGCCAGCGCCACGACGGGCTTCAGATATGCGGCGCTGCCGCCATCGTCCTGCCCGTCCCTCGCCTTCGGGGTCTTGCCGCTCCATCTACGGTCTGTCATTCACTGTGCCTTCTCTTGTTCCGGAGCCACGCTTGCACCCTGCCCCATCCGACCGCCAGCCTGTAGCGTCCCCTTGCGCAAGATAAGGCTGCTTGCGTCCCTTGCGGGTCTGGCGCTTCTGGCTGGCCTCATTGCGCTCTTGAATCCGGCCAGCATCGCGGCGGCCCTTGCCAAGGCGCCCCCTGGCCATCTGCTGGCCGGGCTGCTGCTCGTCCAGTTTCAGACCGTGCTGTCGGCGCTGCGCTGGCGCTTCACCGCTGCCCGCCTTGGCCATGCCATTCCGCTTGGCGCGGCCATCCGGGAATATTACCTCGGCGGCACGCTCAACCTGCTGCTGCCCGGCGGCATGGCGGGGGATGCGGCGCGGGTCTACCGGGTGAAGGACAGCGCGGACGGCGGCTGGAAACAGGCGGCCACGGCCGTGGCGCTGGAGCGGATGTCCGGCCAGCTTGCCTTTGCGCTTCTCATGGGCGGCGGGCTCCTCGCCTGGGCCTTCGTTCTGCCAGCGGGGAGCATCCCCGTCTTGCCGCAGGTTTCCGCGCCCTCCGCATCGCCCCTCGTCTGGCTGGCCGCTGCAGGTCTTGTGCTGGCTGCGCTCACCCTGCCGCTGCTCTTCCCGGCCTTGCGCGCCCGCCTGCGCCGTTTTCTGCCCGTGGCCGGTCAGGCGCTGCGTGCCGCCTTCTGGACCAGAGGCGCGCTGGCCGTGCAGGCGGGTCTCAGCCTGCTGATCACCGGCAGCTATGTGCTGACCTTCCTCATCGCCTCCGATGCGGTGGGCGCCAGCCTGCCGCTTCTGGCAGTGGTCACCATCATTCCGCTGTGCCTTCTCACCATGCTGGTGCCGGTGGGTGTTGGAGGCTGGGGCACGCGGGAGGCTGCGGCAGCAGCCCTGTGGCCGCTGTTTGGCTTCACCGCAGCGCAAGGTCTGGCGGCAAGCCTCTTGTACGGGATGCTGTCGCTGGCCGGAGCGGCCTTGCCGGGGCTCGGTCTCCTGGCGTTGGAGCTGCTGCGTCAGAAACGCTGATCCCGCCAGCCGCATCAGGTCACCAGCCTTGCATAGATATCGCCCGAGGGGCTTTCCGGCGTCAGCCCTGCAATCTCCGCCAGCACTTCATCCCCTGTCACCCAGTGGCCGCTGACAAAGCGGTGCCGCTCACCCACCACCCGGTTGAAGCGGTAGGGGCCGAGCTTCTCCAGCAAGGCCACCGCCTCGCGTGCCACTTCGGGCAGGGCCGGTATATATTCAAAGGCCACGAGTGGGACAGGCCGCGACAGGCCGCGCAGGATATCGCTTTCGGCGCCTTCCACGTCGATCTTGCAGAAGGCCGGGCGGCCATAGCGCTCGATCAGCCGGTCCAGCGTCGTCACGGGCAAGCGGATCTCGCTGTCCCACACCACGTCGCGGAAACCTTCCGTTCCGCGCACACCATCGATGAACCGGTCCGAAATGGTCGTCACCGTCGGGTGGCGGCTGGAGATGTGCAGCACAGTCTCCCCCTCCTCAGCCCCCACAGCCACCGTCTCGAAGCCGCGCAGGCGGTGGGCGAGATGGCGCTCGATCATCCGGGCAAAGACGGGCTGCGGCTCCACCGCCACCACTTCGGCGCCAAGCCCCAGCAGCGTGGCGCTGCGGCTGCCGACATGGGCGCCGATATCAAAGACGAGATCACCGGGAGAAATGAGCGGACGGTAGAAGCGCCGCAACTGCCGGCGCCGCCAGGGCTGGCCGTAATAAATGACAAGCGACCGGGCAAGCCCCAGCGCAGCACGGACTGAGATCCTTCCGGTCAATGGCCAGCCTCCGGCTTGCGCAGGAGATAGGCCGTGTCCACCGCAAAGGACCAGATAAGCGCAGCCAGCGCCATGGCCGCGATCCAGACAGACAACGGCGCCGTGACGACCGGCAGCAGCAGCATGCAGAGCGCCGCCACCTGCACCACGCAGACCAGCTTGCGCCGGAAGGACGGTGGCAGCGGTGCGGCAAGGCGCGGTTCAGCAAATTGCGCCAGCACGAAGCCATAGCGCATCAGCCCGATCAGCAGCACCCAGGGCCCCGCCTTGTCCAGCTGCCACACGGCAGCCGAAAGACACAGGATCAGGAAGGCATCCACTTCCATGTCGAAGCGGGCGCCAAGATCCGATTCCTGATGGAGACGCCGCGCCAGATAGCCATCCAGCCCGTCCAGAGCCAGCGCCAGGCCCGCAAGCCCGGCCAGCGCCCAGTGAACCTCAACGCCGGCCCGGTGCATCTCCGCAAACAGCACCACTGCCGCAACAAGGCTGACCATCGCCGCGCGGATGGCCGTCACCGTGTTGGCCGCACCGAATTTGTGGAACTGGTGATGGACCAGCCCGCGCAGCACCAGACCAAACACCGCCAGCAGCACAGCGGATGCGGCCAGCGGCACATCGAGCCCCAGCCCAAATTGCAGCGAGGCCAGCGCATAGAAGACAAGAGAAACCGCAAAAACACACGCAAAAACGGCAAGAACATTACCTCTGAGGCGCGCCATGGCGCTTGCTTGCGGCGCGTCTTGCAGGCGCCCGGCATCTGCAGGCAATCCTGCCCGCCCTGTCACCGGCTCTCTCAATTCCATGGGCAGGCCCTCCGCAACCCGGCACGCGCATCCCGCTTACTTTCGCATCATACGCAAACTGCCTGAAGCCGGATTGCAGAAAGCCGCCGGAACGCTGCCCCATGACGTCATCGGAGCAGCACGGGCATCAGGCACAGCCTGTCCTGCATGAGCAGAGCCGGACAAGTAAACTTGCGCAGGAGCCACCGGGCAAATTTCCAGTGCGCCTGACAACTACTACATGCACCAAGTCAAATATATATTCAAAAAATCATATGTTCCAGGAGCTGCAACTGCGTTGAAAACCTGAAAAAGACTCGTTGCTGAAAACCTTCCCGCGTGAAAATATTGACTTCGGATTGTGAGCAGTGGTCACGGTCTGAGAGGACTTGAGCATTCAAAGCATATCGCAAAAGAAAATACTTATTTGTTTAAAAGAGAACGCAGGCTCAACAACAGCAACTAAAAGCTGAGGCGGGGCGCCGGGGAGCGGAATAATGACGCAGGTAGACGCTGTGCAGGGCAAGTTTGTGACAAGCAGGAAGCGGTCCATCAACCGCACCGCTATTGCGCTTCTGGCGTCTACTGCACTCGTTTTCCCTCACTCTCTTGTGGCAGGAGAGTTGCCAACCGGCGCAAATATTCAAGCCGGAGGAGCCTCGATTGACGTGACCGGAAATCTCATGACGGTGACGCAGGGGACAGACCGCTCCATCATCAATTGGAACAGCTTCTCCGTCGGCGCCGGAAACACCGTAAACTTCATTCAGCCGGGCGTCACATCCGCCATTCTCAATCGCGTTACCGGTGCAACGCGCTCCACAATCGCCGGCACGGTCACCGGCAACGGGCAGGTTGTCCTCGTCAATCCGAACGGCATTGCCATCACGCCGACCGGCACGGTCAACATTGGCGGAGGCTTCATTGCCTCGACACTCGATATTGCCAATGAGGACTTTCTGAACGGCAGCCTGAACTTTGCAGGCGATGGCGCATCGAAGTCCGTTTCGAACGAAGGCATCATCACCGTAGGCCGGGGCGGTTATGCTGCCCTCCTCGGCGGCACCGTGCGCAATGATGGACTGATTGCAGCGCCAATGGGCAAGATCGGCCTTGGCGCGGGCGAACGGGTGACGCTGGACCTTGCCGGCGACGGCTTCATGCAGGTGTCGCTGCCCACCGCAGAAGGTCAGGAAGGCGACGGCGCGCTGATCGAGAACGGCGGCACGCTCTCGGCCGATGGCGGCACTGTCGTGATGAGCGCAGCCACAGCCCGTGAAGCGGCACGCAAGGCCGTCAACATGTCAGGCGTCGCCGAGGCCCGCACGGTTTCCGGCAAGAGCGGCGCCATTGTCATCGGCGGCGGCGATGGCGGCAGCGTGGAGGTTTCCGGCAAGCTCAATGCCAGCGCCGCATCCGGCAAGGGCGGCAAGATTGCCGTCTCCGGCAAGAGCGTTTCGCTGAAGGACGCCAAGGTCAACACCTCCGGCACCACCGGCGGCGGCACGGTCAAGGTCACGGCAGCGACCGGTGCTGACGGCGGCACCGCGCTTGTCGGAGCCGGAACAACGCTGGATGCCACGTCCACGGGTGGCACGGGCGGCACGGTCATCGTCACCGGCCAGCTTGTCTGGGCTGAAAGCGGCTCCCTGATTGATGTCAGCGGCGCAACCGGCGGCACCGTGCTTGTGGGCGGCGATTATCAGGGCGGCAAGACGGCAGCCAACAACTTCGTATCCGAAAAAGTCGCGAACGCAACGCGCACCTATCTGGCAGAGGGAGCAGTCATTAAGGCGGATGGCACGGCAGGGGCTGGCGGCAAGGCTGTGCTCTGGTCAGATGACACGACGATCTTTGCAGGCTCCATCAGCGCAAGAGCGGCAGGAACCGCAGCAGGCGGCCTGATCGAAACCTCCGGTCACAACCTGCTGTTCGGCAGCAACTTCGGCATTTCGACGATTTCGGAAAGCGGCGCAGCGGGAACGTGGCTGATCGATCCCTACAACGTGACCATTTCTTCTTCAAGCAGCAGCGGTATGACTGTCAGTGTTGCTGGCGATCCATGGACCGTAACGCCCCTCAACTCTGGAGCAAACATTAACAACTCGACTCTGGCTGCATATCTTTCCTCGACGAATGTCACGATATTTACCAATGGCGCAGGCTCCGAAGCAGGCAACATCACCGTCTCGGCTCCCGTGTCCTGGTCTGCGAACACGACGCTCACGCTGAATGCCGATGCCACGACCGGCGGCATCTTCATCAATAACAACATTGCATCATCCGGCAGCAGCGGCGGGCTTGTCCTGATCGCCGGTTCGGGCGGGATCAATCAGGCAGGCGGCACCTCCGTTACCGCCAACACGTTGACTGCAACGGCGTCAAATGGCGGATCGGTCAGCCTGACGAATGCCGAAAACTCGATTGCCGTTCTTGGCACGTCCTCCGCTGACGGGTCATTTGCCGTGAGCAGCAATCGCGCAATGACCGTGACCGGCCCGGTGACTTTCGGCAGTTCTCTGTCCCTCGCCACAACATCCGGCAATCTGGCAGTCAACGCCGCACTCGCCAGCAGCAGCGCCAATGCGGATGTATCGCTGACCGCAGCAGATGCGCTGGTCCTTTCGAAGGACATCACGCTGACCGGTGCAAACGCGCAGCTCGCCCTAGGGTATGGCTCCAGCTACACGCTTGCCAATGGCGCGCGCATCACCTTGTCAGGAGCATCGTCCTCACTGGAGATCGATGGAACCGGCTACACGCTGATCCGCAGTCTGGATGACCTTCAGACCCTGATGAACGGCAACCTTGCCGGCAGCTTTGCCCTTGCCTCCAGCATTGACGCCGGAGCGACAGCCAGCTGGAACGGCGGCGAAGGCTTTGTTCCGGTCAACGGCTTCAGCGGCACATTTGCAGGCCTTGGCCACTTCATCGATAGCCTGACGATCAACCGGCCGAACCAGTCGGTGCAGGGATTGTTTGGGCTGATGTCCGGCACAGCCCGCGACGTCACCCTGTCCAACGTGTCGGTGAGCGGCAATGGCACCGTAGGCAGCATCGCCGCCCGGCTTTCAGGTGGCCTGCTGACGAATGTTCATGTGACCGGCAGCGTGACCGCGCAGAATGACCTCGCCGGAGGCCTGGTAGGCTGGAGCGATATCGGGACGATCAGCCTCTCATCCGCCCATGTCACCGTCTCGGGCGCCGGTGGAGTTGGCGGACTGGTCGGTCGGAACCGGGCTGCCACGATCAGCGATTCCTATTCGACCGGGTCCGTGACCGGCACGGGCAGCGGGATCGGAGGGCTGATTGGCACCACGGTGCAGGGCACCACCCTGACCAATGTCTATGCCAGCGGGCTGGTCACGGGTGGCACGGATGTTGGCGGCCTGATCGGCAGTCAGGATGCCACGGCAATTACCGTAACCAATGGCTATTGGGACACCGGCACGACCGGGCAATCCAGCAGCGCAGGCGGCACCGGCATCAGCACCGCGAATGCCTACACCCAGGTCACCTACTCCGGCTTTGATTTCACCAACACCTGGGTGATGTTCGCAGGTGACACCCGCCCCATGCTGCGCAACGAATATTCCAGCGTCATCGCAACGCCGGTTGCGCTGCAGCTGATGGCCCTGGATCTTGCCGCCAGCTATGCGCTGGGTGCAAACATCAACATGGCGGCGGCGCAGGCAACCGGAGGCATCTGGGGCGCTTCCGGATTCAGACCCGTCGGCGGAAACGGTTCAGAGTTTACCGGCAGTTTCAATGGCAACGGCCATACGATTTCCGGCCTGATGATCAACCGCACCGGCCTGAACTATGCCGGTCTGTTCGGCTTCACCACTGGTGCCACAATCAGCAATGTCACCCTCTCCGGTGGCAGCGTTGTGGCGAACAGCAATGTGGGTGCACTTATCGGCTACATGTCCGGCGGCTCGGTGTCGTCATCCGCTTCAAGCATGACGGTAACGGCGGTTAGCACCGCAGAAAGCAATGCCGGTGGCCTGATCGGTACAATCGATGGTGGTGCGGTGAGCCTCTCCTCCGCAAGCGGCAACGTCACAGGCGCCGGCTATCAGACTGGCGGCTTTGTGGGCTATCTCATCAATGGCGGCACGGTCACCACATCACGGGCTACAGGCAGCGTGACAGGCACAAATACCAATTCCGGCTTTGGCTATGTCGGCGGCTTTGTTGGCGGCAATGGCTACAGCGGTGGGAATGGCGGCACCATCAGCCAATCTTACGCCACCGGCACAGTGACCGGTTCCGGTGGCACGATCGGCGGATTTGTGGGCCATAATGAAGGCGTCATAACCGACTCCTATGCCACCGGCCGCGTCATCGGCCTTGCCAGTGCAGACAACATCGGCGGCTTTGTCGGCGTCAATTTTGTCAATGGCACCATCACCAATGCCTATTCGACAGGCTATGTCACCGGCAGTGCAGGTGTTGGCGGTTTTGCTGGCTGGAACAACAACAGTGCCTCCGCCATAACGAACGCCTACTGGAACACGCAGACAAGCGGGCAGTCGACAGGGATCGCAGGCGGCTTAGGCAGTGCAACCGCCCGCACCACCGCCCAGTTGCAGGGCAGCCTTCCCGTCGGCTTCTCCCCGGCCATCTGGGGCACCGGCACCAATCTCTATTCGTATCTCAACTGGCGCTACTCAACGACACCGGTCGCCGTCTCCGGCATCGCCTACAGCGATGCGGGCAGCACGGCTCTGGCCGGAAGCCTGATTACCGCCGTCTCCGGCGGCGCCAGCATTGGCAATACCGTAACCGGGGCCAATGGCTACTACTACATCCTGGCAGATGCATCTGCGCTCAATTCAGCCGGCGTCCTCACCTATGTTGAGACCGGGGACAGCACGCTCAACGCAGCCTTCTCGGACACCATTGGCACCAACGGGGTGCAGAATGTCTCGATTTACGGCGGCGCAATCCATCTGATAACCGGAGAAGCAGGACTGCTGGCAACCCAACTGAAGCTGGCCAGCACGCGCGGCAGCTATACAGATACGGAACTGTCCAGCCTGTCCAACGTCACCCTGACGCCCCTGACAACGTCTGTAAGCGGCGTCTATCTGGACGCAAGCGCCGCCTCCTACGCCCTCGACGCAAACCTGACGGCCGGTGGCGTTCTGTCCCTGAACAGCGGCGGCGCCTTTACAATCGACGGCACCAGAAGCCTGAGCGCAGGGGGAAATCTGACCATTTCGGACAATCTGTCCTGGTCGTCCGTTCCTCATACCCTGACGCTGAACGCAGGCGGGGACATATCGCTTGCGGGTATTTCTGACGGCGGCACGAATGGATCGCTCGTTCTGAACGCTGCCGGCACGATCACCGCATCCGGGACCATCAGCGTGGGCACTTTTGACCTGCAGGCAGGCTCATGGCAGCAGATTGCCGCCTCGCTTCCCGCCTTCTCGGCCACGGATTTCCGGCTCGGCAGCAGCGCCACATTCCTGCGCGTGACCGGAGGGGACGGCTCGTCTGGAACGCCGTATCAGATCGCGGACATCTACGGCCTTCAGGGCATGGCTTCCACCAGCCTCCGGTCTCTCGATTTTGTTCTGACGTCCGATATCGACGCCAGCGGCACGTCCCTCTGGAACTCAGGCACAGGCTTCATCTCCATCGGAACGCAGGCCGACAGTTTCGCCGGCTCGTTTGACGGGCAAGGCCGCACGATTTCCGGGCTCACGGTCAACACCTCCGGAAACAATGCCGGTCTGTTCGGTTACATCGGCGGTGCCGGTGCAGTCTCCAATCTGGCGCTGACCAATGTCAGCATCTCGGGTGCCGACTACGTAGGCGGCATCGCCGGGCAGAACTTCGGCACGATCACGAACGTGAGCGTTGCCGGATCTGTGACCGCCACCAACGCAGCTGCCGGCGGGATCGCAGGTTACAACGCCGGCAGTCTCACCACCTCCCGCGCCACGGCGGATGTCACCGCCGCAGAATCGGCCGGCGGCCTGACGGGACAGATGGCCGGAGGAACGCTCACGGCCTCCTATTATGCCGCAGGAACCGTTTCGGCCGGACGTTATGCGGGTGGCATTGCCGGTTCGGTGTCAGGCGGCGGCATATCGAATGCCTTTGCCACCGGCAGCGTCAGCGCAAGCATTGAAGGAGCGGGCGGCCTTGCCGGGTACATGTCAGGCGGCTCCCTGACCAACACCTACGCCACAGGCACCGTGACTGCCCAGGACAGAGCCGGTGGCCTGGTGGGCTATGGCAGCGACAGCACGATCACCAACAGCTATGCCACCGGCGCCGTGACCGGTGCAGGCACCAGCGGCGGCCTTGTTGGCGCACGCGGCGGCGACCTGATCATCAATGCGTCCTTCTTTGACACACAGAGAACCGGTCAGAGCCTCGGCGTGGGCGCAGGCGGATCACCGGATGTTACCGGCCTCACTACGGCCCAGATCAACAGCCTGTCCACCTTCACAGATGCAGGCTGGAGCATCGACGACGAAGGCGGCACGTCGTCCGTCTGGCGCATCTATGACGGCTTCACGGGACCGCTGCTGCGCAGTTTCATGACCGGCCTGACGGTGACCGGCGGCAGCGGCAGCAAAACCTACGACGGTTCGGCCTCCGCCAGCAGCACCGGCACCCTCACCTATAGCGATCCGGGCCATGATACCTCGCTTGTCTCGGGAACGGCTGTCTACACGGCCAGCAGCGCAGATGCCGGCAGCTACAGCGGCAGCAACCTCATCCTGTCCGGTCTCCATTCCAGTCAGCTTGGCTATGACATCACGTTCATTTCCGGCACTCTGACGGTCGACAAGGCCGCTCTGACAGCCACAGCCAATAACGACAGCAAGACCTATGATGGCCTCGCCTATTCGGGTGGCAATGGCGTTACCTACTCAGGCTTCGTCAATGGCGAAACCGCCTCGGTTCTCGGCGGCACGCTCACCTATGGCGGCACCTCGCAAGGGGCAGTGAATGCGGGCTCCTATGGCATCGGTTTGTCGGGCCTGACCTCGAACAACTATGACATTACCTTCGTGTCCGGCACGCTGACCGTGGACAGGGCAAACCTGATCGTGACCGCAAGAGATGATGTTCTGACGGCGAATGGATCGCCCTATGCGGGCGGCGCGGGCGTCACCTTCTCAGGCTTTGTCAATGGTGAGACCGAGGCCGTTCTGAATGGCAGCCTGTCCTATGGCGGTTCGGCCATCGGCGCAACCGCCGCAGGCAGCTACCTCATCTCAGTGTCCGGGTTGAGCGCTGCGAACTACACATTGCAGTTCCAGAACGGCACATTGACCATCAACCCAGGCCCCGCACCGGCCGGGCCAGACAACAATCTGCCCTCCAGGCAGAGCGTCAACCTTGTCAGCTGGCGGGGCGGAGGAATTCCCGCGCCCAGCCTGTCCAAGCCCGTCTGGCGGCAGGTGACAGGCGTCACCACCCCCGCCCAAAGCGGCACACAGGGCGGTCCGGATGATCAGGAGAGCCAGTTGCTGTTGCGGGACGTCTGGCTTTCAGGCATCAACTGCCTGGCTGCAGGCGGCTGGGCTCCCGCCTGTGCTGGTGGTGCAAACTGATGGCGTATGGCATGATGACCTTCCTCAATCCCCGGCGGCTGGGCCTGCTGGCAGCTGCCGGTCTTCTGCCGCTGTGCGCGCAGGCTCAGACGGCCAGCCAGCTGGTGCGCCCCGACTATGCGCCGGCAACCATTTCCCCCGTGCGGCAGGGGCTTTCGCTTCCGGCCACCACAGGGCTCGATGCGCCTGCCGGCGCGGAGAAGCTGGAGGTCACCCCGTCCGGCCTCACCGTCGAAGGCGGGCTTGCCGAGCTTTCGTCCGAAACGGCCCGCATCGAAGCAAGGCTCAAGAACCGGCGGGTGACGGCAGCAGATCTCTTTGCCGCGGCACGCGATCTGGAAGCGGCCTATGTACGGGCGGGCTATGTGCTCGTGCGCGTCAGCCTGCCGCCGCAGACCATCGTCGATGGCAGGCCCTTGCGGCTGACCGTGACGGAAGGCTATGTGGAGGCAATTGATGTCTCTGCCTTGCCGGCCCGGGTTCAAAACATCGTGCAGCGCACGCTGCAGCCACTGACCGGCCGCAGGAATGTCACCTTGCAGGAACTCGAGCGGCGGCTGCTGCTGGCGGGCGATACGGCCGGTCTGCTGCTCAGGTCCGCGCTTCAGGCGGGCAGCCAGACCGGAGCAACGGTCATCGTTGTGGACGGCCGGCATGATCCTGTCACGGCCACCCTCTCCCTGGAAAACAGCCTAGACCGGAATCTCGGACGCTACTCCGTGAGTGCAGGCGTTGATCTCAACAGCCTTCTGGGGCTGGGTGAAGTCTTCTATCTGCGGCTGATGGGCTATCCGGGCCTTGACGGCGGCTTCTTCAGCAATGATCCGCGCAACCGGCAGATTGCCGGCGGTGTTTCCATGCCGCTTGGCACCAATGGCCTCTGGTTTGGCCTGGAAGGCGTCGACAGCCGCACCCACCCCCTCAGCCAGACAGGCTTCACCCTGCTGGATCATTACCAGCGCGGATCAGTCCGCCTGGGCTACAAGTGGGTGCGCAGCCGGACCTTCAACACCAGCAGCCAGATCAGCCTGGATCTGGCGGCCGAAAAGCAGAGGCTCGCCGTCGGGACATCGCGGTTTGACTGGGCGCAAGACCAGACCCGGGTGCTTCGCTTCAACCAGTCGGCAGATTTCTATGCCCCGTGGGGCGCAGTGATTTCGGGCGACATGACCGCCTCCTTCGGCCTGGATGCCCTGGGCGCGCGTTCTGCCACAACGAGCCTGCCGCTCACCCGTTTCGGCGCCAAGCCGGACTTCAGCAAGCTCGATATATCGGCCCGGTACAGCCAGTCCTTCTTCAGCCAGCGCCTGAATTTTCAGGCGAGCGGCAAGGCACAGACGTCCTTCGGCGATGCTCTGGTGGCTTCCGAGCAGACGGGTCTTGGCGGCAGCGAATGGGTTTCGGCCTTCGGGGCGGGCAAGCTTGAAGGCGATGCGGGTGCGGCTGTCCGCGCCGAACTCTCGGTGCCGGTCGCCCTGCCCCTGCCCGGCGGTTTCAACGCCGCCGCAGCCCCCTATGTCTTCGGTGCGGCCGGTATCGCAAAGCTCGAAGCCGCCACCGCTCTGGAAACCGAACTCACCCGGGCCCACGCCTTCGGCATCGGCGTCCGCGCCGGCCTTTCGGAGGCCTCAAGCCCCCGCTCAGCGACGGTTTCGCTTGAGTATGCCCACGGGTCCGCGACCGGGATGAAGGATACCAGCCGCTTCAACCTGCGTGTCATGACAAGGTTCTGACGGCTGGTCCTTCATTCCTTCACCCCAAAGCCATGATCTGCTGCCAGGCGTCATAGGCGGAAAGGACGGTTTCCATCTGGGCGGTGTGGCCGGTGATGAAATCCGGGCCGTAGATGGTTTCGTCCGGGTATTCGGTGATCAGCGTCACCGGCACCGTATGGCGCGCGTCCACCGAGCACAGGCACGGGAAGCCGTTGACCATCCGGAACCCGGTCTCCCCTGCATGGGCTTCATAGAGCGCGATCTGGCGGGCGTTTTCCTCCAGCAGGCCCGGGATGGCGGCGAGATGGCGCGTCACCCGGTCCATCAGGTCCTCGGCCTGCCGCTCCCAGCCGTCAAGATAGCGCAGGATCAGGAAGAAGCCTTTCGGCAGCGTCCACATGGCAAAATGCCGGGGCACGTAGCCGGAAAGCGGCCTCGTCCACTCATGCGAGGGATAACCATGCAGGTTGACGTGCAGCTGCGCGCCCGTGCGCGCTTCCGCATCAAGCCGGATGGCCTTTTCGAACAGATGATCACCAGCGGTTTCCGGCCGGCGGTACTCAAGGTCATCACCAAGCGCCGTGTAGCGGGCGGCGTGATGCATGTGCAGGGGATTGTCCGCAATCAGCCGCTGATGCAGGGCATAGCCATCCGGATTTTCCTGCGGCGACAGGGTGAAATGCGCGCCGTCGCGGGCAGCCAGAACCTGCCCGGCACGCAAGGCCCCCACAACCCCGGTCGTCTCGTTGGCATGCTGGCCGGCGCTGATCATCACCGGCACATGAGTGCCCTTCCGGTAACGGGCCTCGACCTTGCGGCCCGCACGTGAAGACGCGGTGAAAGCCTCGCCGCCGACCCGCGCCAGCTCTGCGGAGATCTGCGCGGGAGACAGGGGCGCGGCCGCCTGCACCAGATCCTGCTCTGCCGGACTGTGCACTGCCGCTGGCATGGTTCTGGCTGAGAGCGGACGCAACTCGATGCGCAGGTGATAGCCCTCCTGCCCGCCGCGCACTTCCGGCACGATCTGTCCCGGCTTCAGCCCCCTATCGCCCTGCGGGCGGCCGGATTTCATCTGGAAGAATTCGAGCAGCGAGAAATACAGATCCTCGTGCATCGCCTCGGCAAGGCTCACCACCTCATGCGCATGGGCAAGGGGCAGATCAGCTGCAGGCAGGCGGACGGCGAGGTTCAGCTCCTCGAACCAGGGCTCGGCCGCGCCCCAGTCATGGCCGCTGACGGCATCCAGCGCTTGCGCAAACAGCGCCTCGTAGGGCGTCTCAAAGGGCGCACCTGCCGCATCGCCATTCAGCTTCACCCAGCCGCAGGGAGAGAGGTTCATCTGTCCGGCAAGATCCTGATGCTCCCGGTTGGGGGCAAGGACGGTGACGGTCTGTGTGCTGCCATCGTGATGGGTCAGCACCAGCTCATACTGCAGGCCGCCATCCGTCCGCGCCGAGAAGGTCAGCGGGCGCGGCGCAATCAGGGCGGCGAGCGGATAGGCCTCCAGCCGGAAGCGGTTTTCCGGCGCCAGCGGATGCACCGGATAGCGCAGCTCTGCGGCGGCAACGCCGTCCAGATCCACCTCCTCCAGCACCGCATGAACCAGCGGCTTGTAGGCACTGCGGATGATCGCCGTGATGCCCTGTTCCGCCAGCGCCGCTTCAATGGCGCGGCGGGTCTTCAGATCATCGAAGGTCCAGGCCTCCAGCGCCGTGATGCCCGGGCGCAGCAGCGCCGACAGGCGGTCGAGCGTTGAGGAAAAGCCAGCGTCTTTCAGGCAGATGGTCGTGCTGGTCATCGGCTTACCTCGTGCTGCGTCCGGTGGGGTCGAGGCTGTCACGCAGCCAGTCGCCGAGAAGATTGAGGCCCAGCACCGTCAGCAGAATGGCAAGGCCGGGGAATACGCTGATCCACCACGCCGTCTGCAGATAGGTGCGGCCATCGGCCAGCATGCCGCCCCAGCTCGGCACCGTGCGGTCAACACCGAGGCCGAGGAAGGTTAGGCTGCTTTCCAGCAGGATGTTGTTGGCCACGTTCAGCGTCATCAGCACGATCACCGGTCCCAGCAGGTTGGGCAGGAGATGCTGCAGGATGATGCGCCAGTCGCGCACACCAATGGCCTTGGCGGACTGGATGAACTCCCGCTCGCGCAGGGTCAGCACCGAACCGCGCACAAGGCGGGCATATTGCACCCATTGCGAGACGATCAGCAGGATGATGGTGTTGGTCAGGCTGCCGCCAACGATGGCGATGAAGGTGATCGCCAGCAGGATGAAGGGCATGGCGAGCTGCAGATCGGCAAAGCGCATCACCACCATGTCCCAGAAGCCACGGTAGTAACCGGCGATCAGCCCCATGATGACGCCGAAGACAACGGCACCGGCCACCGACACGAAGCCGACCAGCAGCGAGATCTTGCCGCCGGCCACCACCCGCGCCAGCACGTCGCGGCCCAGCGCATCGGTGCCGAAGGGATGCGCCCAGGAGGTGAAGGGCGCCAGATTGCGGGCCATGAAGTCGATCTTGTCCACGCCGCCGGGAAACAGCAGGTCGGAGAAGATGACGGCAAGGCAGATCACCGTGGTCAGACTGGCGCCCAGCACGAATTCAAGGTTGGAGAAGCGCCACAGGCGCGAGGTTGCGGAAGCCATGGCGCTTACTCCGTCCGGATGCGGGGATCGACCAGCCCGTAGGCGATGTCGACCAGAAGGTTGATGCCGACGATCATCAGCGAAAGAACCGTGATGACGCCCTGCAGCAGCGGATAGTCTCTGGCGCCCACAGCATCGAAGGCGAGAGAGCCGAGGCCCGGCCAGTTGAACACCCGCTCGATGACGACGATGCCGCCGAGCAACCCGCCGAACTGCAGGCCGAAATAGGTGATCAGCGGAATGGCGCAGTTCCTGAGCGCGTGCTTGTAAAGCACCTTGCTTTCGCTCAGGCCTTTGGCACGGGCGACCATCACATATTGCGACTGCAGCGTTTCCAGCATGGCGGTGCGCACCAGCCGCACGTTGGTGGCGGTCAGGATGACGCCCATGGTCAGCGCCGGCATGATGTAGCTCTCGATGCCGGTCATGCCGCTGGGCGGCAGGATGCGCAGGGTGATGGCGAAGAGCAGAACCAGCATGGTGGCCAGCCAGAAATTCGGAAAGGACAGGCCGATCAGCGAGAAGATGCGGATCACCTGGTCCACGCCCCTGCCCCGCGAGGTGGCAGCCTTGATGCCGAGCGGGATCGAGATGGCGATGGACACGGCCATGGAGATGAAGGCAAGCAGCAGGGTTGCCGGCAGTGCCGCGCCAATCAGCTGTGACACGGGCGTGCCGCCCACGAAGCTGCGGCCGAAATCAAGGGTAAGCAGCCCTTTCAGGAAACTGAAATACTGCACGAAGAAGGGCTGATCCGTGCCCAGTGCGGCGCGGATGCGCGCAAGGTCTTCCTCCGTCATGCTGCCGCCACCCTGGAACATCATCACGGCAGGGTCGCCGGTGAGGCGGATGGCAAACGAGACGACAAGCGTCAGCGCTATGACGACGAAAATGGCCTGCAGCAGGCGCTTGATGAGGAAACTGGCCACGTTCTTCTCCTTCAGGGCAGGAAAGCTGCCGCCCGCACGGGCAGGCGGCAGCCGCTGTCATGAGGTCACTCGACGGTGACTTCGTTGAGCTTCAGGCGCGTGTCCGGCGCCGGCACGAAGCCCTTCACCCGCTTGTTGATCGCGTAGATGGCGTTGGTGTTGTAGAGCGGCAGCTCCAGCGCCTTGTCGGCCACATAGGCACCGATTTCCTTCAGCACCTTCTCGCGCTCTGCGCGGTCGGTCATCGGGCGCTGGGATTCCAGCAGCTTGTCCAGCGTCTCGTCCTTGTCATACGGGTTCCACTTTTCGCCCGTGTGGTACATGGCGTAAGCGGTGTTGTCGTAATCGAAGGTCCAGCCGCCCCACTTCTGCTGGAACATCGCGCCGGTCTTGCCCTGCGGGATGATGTCGTTGATCAGCGTGCTGGTCTCATGCGGAGTAACGGAGACGTTGAGGCCGATAGACTGCAGGTAGAAGGAAATGGCCTGCGCCACTTCGTTCATGGTCGCGTCATTGCCGCGCACGTCGATCTGCAGCGTGGCGCCTTCCGGGACACCGGCTTCCTGCAGCAGCTTGCGCGCGCCTTCCGGATCATAGGGCAGAGGCTTCAGCTCAGCGTCGTAACCGAAGGACAGAGCGCTCTGGAAGCTGGCGATCTCTGCGCCCTGACCGGCGAGGATCGACTGAACGATCGCAGCGCGGTCCACGGCCATGATGATGGCCTTGCGCACGCGCGGATCGGCGGTGATGCCGTCACGGGTGTTGAAGCGCAGGGCATCCACCGTGGGTCCGGGAACGCTGACGATCTCCAGGTTGTTGTCGCTCTCGATGGTGGGGATCATGCCGATCGGAATGGTGGGCGGGATCACCAGGTCGACGCGGCCGAACTGCAGTTCGGCAACGGCCGTCGCAGGCTCGGAGATGAAGCGGTACTCCAGCTCGGACAGCTTCGGCGCACCGCCCCAGTAATCCGGGTTTGCCGCCAGCGAGATGGAGGCCTTGGGCGCGTAGGAGACGAACTTGAACGGACCGGTGCCGACCGGATTGGTGTTGAAGAACTCCTCGCCCTTCTCGGCGATATACTGCGGCGGCACGATCATGGCGCCATAGCCGGCCAGCTTGGTCAGCAGCACCGGATCCGGGTTCTTCAGCTTCAGGTCCACCGTGTAATCGTCGATGACTTCCACGCTGTCGATGACGATGTAGTTGGAGCGCTGCGGGCCCTTGGCACCTTCTTCGCCCAGCAGACGGTCGAAGGTGAACTTCACGGCCGCGGCGTTGAAGGGCTCGCCATTGTGGAACTTCACGTCCTTGCGCAGGGTGAAGCGGATACGCTTGCCCTCGTCCAGCTCTTCCCAGCTCTCGGCAAGGCCCGGCACCAGCTTCAGGTCCGGCCCGCGGTAGGTCAGGCCTTCAAAGATGTTGGTCGAAACGGCGGCCCAGGCGACGAGGAAGGTGTCGATCGGGTCCCAGCTGCCCGGATCCTGCGGGGAGGAAATCGTCAGCTTGCCAGCCGCAAATGCAGGCTGTGCCGTGAAGGATGCGCCGGAGATGGCCAGCGCAAGGGCGGCAACGCCCATGCCCAATGTCTTCAGTTTCATTTCCAAGTCCTCTGCTGATTGGCTTCGGGTCTGCGGGTCACGGTCAGGCGCCGCGGGCGGCAAAATGGCCGGGACTGATTTCCTCGTGGGTGAGGATGGCAGGCTCATCCCCTACCCGGCGGACCGGGCTCGGGATTTCGCCCTCGATCAGCACACCGCCACGCGGACGCGACGGATCGGCGACCGGGACAGCGGCGAGCAATTTGCGGGTATAGGGATGCGCCGGCGTCTCGAAGACCTGTCGGCGGCTGCCCATTTCCATGATCTGGCCGAGAAAGAGCACCGCGACCCGGTGGCTCATCTTCTCCACCACCGCCATGTCGTGGCTGATGAAGAGATAGGCGAGGCCGCGCTCGGCCTGCAGATCCATGAAGAGATTGATGATCTGCGCCTGGATCGACACATCCAGTGCCGACAGGGCCTCATCGGCGATGATCAGTTCCGGATTGGAGGCAAGGGCGCGGGCGATGCACACGCGCTGGCGCTGGCCGCCGGAAAACTCGTGCGGATAGCGCGCTGCATGCTCGGACCCAAGCCCCACGCGCTCCAGCAGCTCATCCACCCGGCGGCGCACGGCCTTGGGATCGGCGATCAGGCCGTGGGTGTGGATCGGCTCGGCAATGGAGAAGCCTACCGTCTTGCGCGGATCGAGCGAGGCGAAGGGGTCCTGGAAGATATACTGCACCTTCTGGCGCATGGCGTGGCGCTCGGCCCGGCTCATCTGCGCGAAGCTGCGCCCGCCGAACAGGATATCGCCCGACTGGGCTTCCTGAAGCTGCTGGATGGTGCGGCCGATGGTGGACTTGCCGGACCCGGACTCGCCCACAAGTGCCAGCGTCTCGCCCGGATAGATCTCAAGCGACACGTTGGAGACCGCGCTCAGCCGGTGCGTCGTGCGGCCCAGAAGATTGCGGCGCACATCGAAGCGCACGAACAGGTCCTTGACCGACAGGAGCGGCTCGCTGTCATAGCGGGCGGTGTCCTGCACCCGCTCCTCCTGCTTGCCCGCCATGCTGCCGTCAGCTCCGGCAAGATCGGCGAGGCGCTTGGGGAAGTCCTCACCCGTCATGCTGCCAAGGCGCGGCACGGCGGCCAGAAGCGCCTGGGTATAGGGATGCTGCGGGCTGTTGAAGATCTGCCCCACCGGGCCTTCTTCCACCTTGCGCCCCTTCCACATCACCACCACGTCATCGGCCATTTCCGCAACGACGCCCATGTCATGGGTGATGAAGATCATCCCCATGCCGAGTTCCTTCTGCAGGTCCCGCAGGATGTTGAGGATTTGCGCCTGAATGGTCACGTCCAGCGCCGTCGTCGGCTCGTCGGCGATCAGCAGCTTGGGGCGGCAAGCCAGCGCCATGGCGATCATCACCCGCTGGCGCATGCCGCCGGAGAGCTGATGCGGATAGCGCTTCAGCTGCTCGGCAGCATCAGGCAGGCGCACCATTTCCAGCAGGCGCTGCGCTTCGGCAAGGGCTGCCGCCTTGCTGCTCTTTTCATGCAGCATCAGCACTTCGCTGATCTGGTCACCGATGGTGAAGACCGGATTGAGCGAGGTCATCGGCTCCTGGAAGATCATGGCGATCTCCTTGCCGCGAATGCTGCGCATGTCCTTCTGGGAGGTTTCCAGCAGATTGCGGCCGCCGAAGAGAATGCGCCCCGTATCGAAGCGCGCGCCCATCATGTCTGCAAGGCGCATGACGGAGAGGGACGTGACCGACTTGCCGGAGCCGGATTCGCCCACCACCGCAACCGTGCGGCCCGGCTGGACCGAGAAAGACAGATCCTCGATGACCTTTGTGCTGCCGAAGCGGACGGTCAGGCCCTCGATGGTCAGGAGCGGCGCTGTGGCCTGCGGGGTTTCCGGGCTCGTTGAAAGCGTCATGCCTTGGCCTCCGGCTGTGCCACTGCGGGCGAAATACGGGCAAGGATTGCATTGGCAGCCTGCGTGGAGCCTGCGGCAGCAAGTCCGGTGATACGCCCGGAACAGGGCGCGGTGACGGCGGTTTCCATCTTCATGGCGTCCATCATGGCAAGGACGGCCCCCTCCTCGACGGCGGCCCCTTCCTCAACGGCCCAATGGGCGAGCGTTCCGGCGACAGGCGCCCGCACGGCGCCAGCGTCCTCGGCCTCCCCGCCACCATCACCGGCAACGGGAGAAACCGCCCCCAGCAGGCGCAGGAAACCATCGGGGATACCCACCTCGACCAGACGGCCATCAATCTCGATCCGGCCCCGCAGCAGCGGACGGGTGGCGGGCGCATCCGGGCGGGCCGCTTCCTCCAGGGTTCCGGCGAAGTCTGTCTCGATCCAGCGGGTGTGGACCTCGAAGTCGGCACCGGTGAAGTCCGGATGCTCCAGAACCGCCCGGTGGAACGGCAGCACCGAGGGCACGCCCTCGATGACGAATTCCGCCAGGGCGCGGCGGGCGCGGGCAATGGCCTTGTCGCGGGTGGGACCGCGCACGATCAGCTTGGCGCAAAGGGAATCGAACATCGGCGGAATGAGCGAACCGGTCTCAACGCCGCTGTCCACCCGCACGCCGGGGCCTGAAGGCTCACGCCAGCGGCGGATTTCACCGGCAGACGGCAGGAAACCCCGGCCCGGATCTTCGATGTTGATGCGGAACTCGAACGCATGACCGCGCGGCTCCGGCGTCGTGGCGAAGGAGAGCCGCTGTCCCTCCGCAATGCGGAACTGCTCGATCACAAGATCAAGCCCCGTGGTCTCCTCCGTCACCGGATGCTCGACCTGAAGGCGGGTGTTCACTTCCAGGAAGGAGATCAGCCCGTCGGCACTCAGCAGGAATTCCACCGTCCCGGCGCCGGAATAGCCGGCCTCCGCGCAGATATCGCGCGCGGCCCGGTGGATCGTCTGGCGCTGTGCGGCGCTGAGGAAGGGCGCGGGCGCCTCCTCCACCAGTTTCTGGTTCCGGCGCTGCAGGGAGCAGTCGCGCGTGCCCACCACCACCACATTGCCGTGCTTGTCGGCCAGAACCTGCGCCTCGATGTGGCGCGGGCGGTCGAGGAACTGTTCCACATAGCACTCGCCCCGGCCAAAAGCGGCAACGGCTTCGCGGGTGGCGGACTCGAACAGCTCCTCCACCTCGTCTAGATGCCGGGCAATCTTCATCCCGCGCCCGCCGCCGCCATGGGCTGCCTTGATGGCCAGCGGCATACCGAACTGGCGGGCAAAGGTCAGCGCTTCGGCAGCACTCGACAGCGCGCCCTCGCTGCCCGCCACCAGCGGTGCGCCCACCTTCTGGGCGATGCGCCGGGCCTGCAGCTTGTCGCCCAGCACCTCGATCACCTGCGGGTCCGGCCCGATCCAGGTGAGGCCTGCGTCAATCACGGCACGGGCGAACTCGGCGCGCTCGGACAGGAACCCGTAACCCGGATGCACCGCATCTGCACCGGACCGGCGGGCGATGGCGATCAGCTTGGCGATGTCGAGATAAGTGTCCTTCGGCGAAGCGCCGTTGAGGGCATAGGCCTCGTCCGCTAATTCCGTAAACAGCGCCCCGGCGTCGGCATCAGCGTAGACGGCCACGGAAGCGAGGCCATAGTCCCGGCAGGCCCGGATGATGCGCACGGCAATCTCGCCGCGATTGGCAATCAGCACTTTTTTCATGGAGTGTCACCTGCGCAAAGGGAATAGGCCGTGAAGGGACGGACGGCCCGGAAACGGATGAAGGCACCGGGTGGAATCTGCCCGGTCAGATCAAGATGATGTGCCGCCACCGTGGCCATGACCGGATAGCCGCCGGTCAGCGGATGATCGGCAAGGAACAGCACCGGCTGGCCGTTGGCAGGCACCTGTATGGCCCCGCGCAGCGTACCTTCGCTCGGCAACTCGCCCGTGACAGTCCGCTCCAGCACCGGCCCTGACAGACGCAGGCCTGTGCGGCTTGCCTGAGACGTCGCCGCCCACGAAACGTTCAGGAACTGTTCGGCAGAGGCAGGCGTGAACCAGTCCGTGCGCGGCCCCAATACCACGTCCAGCACAATGGTTTGCCCGGCGCGCGGCATGGCGAAGGCAGAAAGCGCCTCTGGCTCGACGGCGGAGAGCTTCATCCCGGATACCGCCTGCAGCCGCGCTCGGGCCGTCACCGCAGCAGGACCGATCTGCGCCAGCGTATCTGCCGAAGCACTGCCGAGCACCGGTTCAACCGCAAAACCGCCACGCAAGGCGAGATAGCTGCGCAGGCCCGCCGTGGGGGCCTTCAGCGTCACCCGGTCGCCCGGCTCCAGCGCCAGAGGCCGGTTCATGGCCGCAGAAATGCGCGGGCCCCGCTCCGGCTGGATGGTGATGGCCCGCTCCGCGCCCGTCACCGCGATCACGGCACGGCCGCTCACGCGGAAGGAGAAGACGGCTGGCGCGAGTTCGAGAGCTGCCGCGTCTGCCGGATTACCCGTAATGCGGTTGGCCAGCGACAGGCTGGCCCGGTCCGCCGCGCCAGAGCGGCTGATGCCCTGCGCTGCCAGTCCGGGACGGCCATGATCCTGAAACAGCGCCGGAAGCCCGGCGCTCAGCACATCGAGATGCAGACCTTCAATCCCGCCCTCCAGCACGGCGGCAGCAGGCGTTGCATCTTCTGCGGGGATCTTCGCCACCGGATGAACCGTGGCTCCCGCCATATCGCGGAACCGCACATGCTGGCCCGGCTGCAGCAGCGCGGCAGGCTTGCGGCCAAGATCGAACATGGCGAGCGGTGTCGTGCCGATCAGCTGCCAGCCGCCGGGGCTGACCTTCGGATAGATGCCGCTGAATTCGCCCGCCAGCCCCACGGCGCCCGCAGGCACATGGGTGCGCGGCGAGGCGCGGCGCGGCACATGCAAATCCGCGTCGGGCGCGCTGAGATAGGCAAAGCCCGGCGCAAAGCCGGTGAAGGCAACGAGATAATCAGCCTCCACATGGCGGCGGATCACCTCATGCGTGGAAATGCCCAGCAGCTCCGCCACATCGGCAAGATCCTCCCCGTCATAGCGGACGGGAATCTCCACCACCTCGGCTGCCCCCGCCTTGCGGGGCATGCCCAGCCGCACCACAGCCTCGGCAGCCACCTGTTCGGCAGAAATGGTCAGCGGATCATGGCTGATCAGCAGCGTCCGGGCCGCCGGAACGATCTCCAGCACCCCGGCCACCGGATCGGCTTCCAACGCATCGAACAGGGCAAGCGTCACATCAAGGCTGGCGAGTTCGAGCAGCACTGCGCCCTCGCGCAGCATCAGCACCCGCATGGACCGGCGCGCCGGCATCTCAGGCCTTGCCCGCCGCTGCAAAGGGGGCAATGCGGTGGCCGGCTGCCTCCAGCACCTCGCGCACCCGGCGGGCCATGGCGACCGCATCCGGGCTGTCCCCGTGCACACAGATGGACCGGGCATCGACCGGGGCAAGGCTGCCGTCAATGGCTTCAACGGTTCCTTCGGTGACGAATTGCAGCATCCGCCGGGCGACAAGCTCCGGATCATGCAGCACGGCGCCAGCCTCGCGGCGCGACACCAGCTTGCCATCCGGCGTGTAGGCCCGGTCGGCAAAAGCCTCGCCAACCACGTCCAGGCCGGCCGCACGGGCCTGCGCGATCAACGGCGAGCCTGCCAGCGCCACCAGCACCAGCGAGGGATCCACCGCCTTGATGGCATGGATGACGTTAGCGGCCTGCCGGGCATCAAAGGCGATGGTGTTGTAGAGTGCGCCATGCGGCTTCACGTAGGTGACCTGCGTCCCCGCAGCCGCCGCCAGCCCCTTGAGGGCACCGATCTGGTAGATCACGTCACCGGTCAGCTCTTCGCTGGACGGGTCCATGGTGCGGCGGCCGAAACCGGCAAGATCGCGGTAGCCCACATGGGCGCCAACCGTGACGCCGCGCGCGGCAGCGGCCTTCAGGGTGCGCAGGATACCGGCCGGATCGCCCGCATGGAAACCGCAGGCCACATTGGCGCTGCTGACGATGTCCAGCATGGCGCTGTCATCGCCCATGGTCCATGCACCGAAGCTCTCGCCCAGATCGCTGTTGAGGTCGATCACCCGCATCTGCCCTGCCTTGCCACGCAACCCTGACAGGAGGACAGCACGGCCCTCCCCTTGCTCCAAGGCGTAGCAAAGGCAAACAGGCTTGTCCATATTGTTGAACAATTTTATTGTATTGCACTGCAATGTGGCATGTTGACGCCTACAATTTTAGCAAATACTGCAGGTTTGCACATGCAGGCAGCAGAGGCGCCCGAAGGCCTGCGCATGCCGCTTGAAGCGGTGCGCAGTGCCTCATACCTTGCGCGGATATCCGATTCTCCGGACCCGGCACGGGCATCAGACAAACGCGGGCACCGGGCAAACGGATGCGAGAGGGTGGCGGGGCAGCCATTCCGCAGGGAGCACACATGAAGAAACCCGCTCCGGCAGGCCTTGCGGCCCCGGCAGACGAACAGGCGCAACCTCTGGCGGACGTGATTGCCGGGCGCATGCGGCAGAAGATCATCGACGGCGTGCTGACACCGGGCAGCCATCTGTCGGAAGTGCAGCTGTGCGAAGCCATGCAGGTTTCCCGCAACACCCTGCGCGAAGTGTTCCGCCTGCTCACCAAGGAAGGCCTGCTGCGGCACGAGGCGAACCGGGGTGTTTTTGTCGTCACGCCGGACATGTCCACGATTGTGGATATCTACCGCATCCGCCGCCTGATCGAATGCCCTGCCCTTGCCAGCGCCCATCCGCTGCACCCGGCCGTGGCCAGGATGCAGGCCGCCATTGACGCCGCCCGCGCCCACCGTGAAGCCGGCGAATGGCTCAGCGTCGGCAGCGCCGACATCGCCTTTCACTCGGCCATCGTGGAACTCGCCGACAGCCCGCGCCTATCGGCTTTCTATGCGCAGGTTTCCGCCGAATTGCGGCTTGTCTTCGGCCTTCTGCACGATCCGGAATATCTGCATGGGCCTTATGTGGACCAGAACCAGATCATCCTTGGCTTGCTGACCGCAGGCGACGCCAAGGGCGCCGCGGCAAAACTCGAGGCCTATCTGCTACAGGCCGAGCGCTTCATCCTGGGCGCTTACGAAAGGCTGGAGCGCAAACCGGCGGACAAGCGCTCGCGGTAAAGGAAATGCCATCAATCAGGGACTTCACCCTTACCTGAACACCCCATCGCTTTCGGCAGCATCCCCCCTCTGGCCGGTTGAACTTGTGGCGCCGGTCATGCAAGTTGCGCCGGCATGCGGAGAGAGAACAGAGGGGCGCAATGACCACTCCCGTTTCATATGAAGTTCAGGACGGCATTGCCGTGATCACCATCGCCAACCCGCCGGTCAACGCGCTGTCTCAGGCAGTGCGGGCCGGGCTGCTGGAGGCTGTGGCGCGGCTGGCGGGGGATAGTGACGCCATTGCCGGCGTCATCACCGGCGCTGGCCGCATTTTCGTTGGCGGTGCCGACATCACCGAATTCGGCAAGACACCGCAGCCCCCCTATCTGCCGGACGTGATCAACGCCATTGAGGACAGCGCCAAGCCCATTGCGGCCGCCCTCAACGGCGCGGCCATCGGCGGCGGCTGCGAAGTGGGCCTGGGCGCCCATCTGCGCATTGCTTCTGAAACGGCCAGGGTCAGCCTGCCGGAAGTGACGCTGGGCCTGATGCCCGGCGCAGGCGGCACCCAGCGCCTGCCGCGCCTTGCGGGCGTGGAAGCCGCCCTCGACATCATCACCACCGCCCGTCAGGTGAGCGCGGCCGAAGCGCTGTCCCTCGGCATTGTGGATGCCGTGGTGCCCGCCGCAGACCTGCTTTCAGCGGCGAAGGACAAGGTCCGCGCCGTGGCAGAAGGCTCTGCCAGCCGCCCCGTGGCCTCCGGCCTGCGCCCCCGCCCCGTGGCCGAAGCCTCCGTCTTTGAGGCTGCCCGAAAGAAGGTGCGCGCCCGCAACCGTGGCGAGGTCTCGCATCTGGCCGCTATCGACGCGGTGGAAGATGCCACCCGCATGGACCGGGCCGAGGGCCTTGCCGCCGAGCGCAAGCGCTTCCTCGACCTGATGCAGACGCCCCAGCGCGCCGCCCTCATCCACGCCTTCTTTGCCGAGCGCAAGGCTGCACAGGTGAAGGAGATCGCCGGGCTGACCCCGCCGCCCTATGCCTCCACCGGTGTCATCGGCGGCGGCACCATGGGCGCAGGCATTGCCACCGCCGCGCTTCTGGCCGGTCTGCCCGTCACCCTGATCGAGCGCGAGGAAGCCTTTGCCGAAAAGGCACGCGCAACAATTGCCCGCAATCTCGATGGCGCCGTCGCGCGCGGCAAGCTGAGCACGGAACAGCGCGATGAAATCCTGAACAGCAAGCTGACAACCGCCACCACCTATGAGGCTCTGGCGGAGGCCGACATCATCATCGAGGCGGTGTTTGAAAGCCTTGAGGTGAAAACGGACGTGTTCCGCAGGCTGGATGCCATCGCCAAGCCGGGCGCAACGCTGGCCACCAACACCTCCTATCTGGATGTGAATGCGATTGCCGCCGTCACCGCGCGCCCGGAGGATGTGATCGGCCTGCACTTCTTCTCCCCCGCCCATGTGATGCGGCTGCTTGAGATCGTGGTGGCGGAAAAGACGGCTCCCGCCCACGTGGCCCGTGCCTTCGATCTGGCCCGCAAGCTCGGCAAGATTGGGGTCTATTCCGGCATCTGCGACGGCTTCATCGGCAACCGGCTGATGATGCAGTACCGGCTTGCCTCCGATTACACGATGATGGACGGAGCCAGCCCTTACGAGATCGATGCCGCGCTGACGGACTTCGGCTTTGCCATGGGGCCGTTCCAGGTGTCGGATCTGGCCGGGATCGACATCGGCTATGCCTCCCGCCAGCGCCGCGCCCCCACCCGCCCGCCGGAAGAGCGGGTGGTGACCTTTGCCGACGGGCTCTATCACCGGGGCTGGCTCGGCCAGAAGACCGGGCGCGGCTTCTACATCTATGATGACCAGAGCCCCAAGGGCCGCCCGGACCCGGAAATCCTCGCCCTGCTGGAGGAGGCCCGCAAGGAGGCCGGCATCACCCCGCGCAGCTTCACGGCGGACGAGATCCAGCGGCGCTACATGGCGGCGATGATCAACGAGGCCGCCCGCGTTCTGGAAGAGGGCATCGCCCGCCGGGCATCGGACATCGACACGGTGCTGCTCACCGGCTACGGCTTCCCCCGCTGGCGCGGCGGCCCGCTGCATTATGCCGATACGGTGGGCATTGCCTCGGTGCTGGACGACATCAACCGCCTCTCGGCAGACGACGCCTATTTCTGGCGCCCCGCCCCCCTGCTCGTCCGCCTCGCCAGCGAAGGCAAGACCTTCGCGAATCTGGATGCCGGAGAGGCAGGCTAATCCTCGCTTAGCCTGCCTCTGCGGCTCTCGCGCTGCTGGGGAGGCGGCATGCAGGCAGATATAGCGCTTGAAGCCGGAAACAGCTTGGGGAACGCCCACAGTCTGGTCATTCTGGTGCGGCGTATCAGCCCCCCTCCCCTTGGTGGCTACCGGTTTCACACATCAGGTTCGGAAACTGCCCGCAATGAGGCGTTTGCTTTTCGGGAGGACGCCTGCCGCCCCCTCCCCCTGGTGGGGAGGGGTAAGGGGTGGGGGGCTCTGAGCCGAAAACTATATGAAAGACAGATAGATGCCTGGAGCGACATCAAGAAGAACGGCTGTCCGGAACCAATGGACACTCTGCCAGACTGAAATGCTTTCCCCCCCCACCCCTAACCCCTCCCCATGAGGGGGAGGGGGGCTGAAACGCCGTGCCGGAATAACCAGACCACACCCTCTCCGGCTCAAAGCACGATGTGTGCATGCAGTAACCCTCGTGGGGAGGGGGGCGGAGAGGCCCTGCCACAGATCAGATACATCACCGTGGGCGGCGTCAAAGCCTGACGCGTTAATCCAGTAGCCCCGCCTCGAAGGAGAGGGGTTGGCGCCTGACTGGCTATCCGGATCAAACCCCACTCTTGCGGACAAAATGCTTCTGCAGATTCCCGTAAAAATGGCTGGCATCGGAAGGGCAAGGCGGTCTATCACAGGCTGAAAACCAGCCGGTGGCCCCTCAAGCCCCTCCCCCGCGCCCTGCCGCCCGTCAAGGCCATGCCTCTCGCACCCAGTTCCGGGTGAAGGCAGCCTTGCAAGCGCCATAAGATGCGGAGCCAGCCAGAGGAACATCCACAGGACGGCACGCAACCCCAAGGGGCTTCATCCATGTTTCTTCCTGCCCATGTCCGCCAGTCCATCGCAAAGCTTGGCGCGGACAAGACCAATGGCCGCAGCTTCTTCGTCTATGACCTCACGGTCATGAAGGCCAAGATTGCCGCCCTCAAGGCCGCGCTGCCGCAGGAAGTCGGCATCTTCTATGCGATGAAGGCCAACCCGAACGGCTCGTTCCTCAAGGCGGCTCTGGCGGCGGATGTGGCTGGCGTCGAAATCGCCAGCATTGGCGAAGGCCGCAAGGCGCTGGAGGCGGGCTTTGCGCCGAAGCAAATCGTCTTCACCGGCCCCGGCAAGTCGCCGGAAGAGCTGGAATGGGCGGTTTCCACCGGCATCAAGCTGGTGCATGTGGAATCGCTGACCGAGGCGCACCGGCTGGAGCAGATCTGCGCCCGCCATGGCGTGACGCAGGAGATCCTTGTCCGCGTCAATCCCAACTTCCATGTGCATGATGCGCAGGCCAGCTTCTCCGGCGACAGCTCCAAGTTCGGCATCGATCAGGAGCTCTATTTCGGCCAGCTGCCGCAGATCGCCGCCCTGCCCCATCTCGCCTTCCGGGGCCTGCATGTCTATTCCGCCTCGGGCGTGCTGCAGCTGGATGATCTTCTGGAAAACTGCCGCCGCGTGTTCGAACTGGCCAAGGAAACAGAAGCCCGCGTGCCCGGCCTCCAGTGCAGCACCATCGATTTCGGCGGCGGCTTCGGCATCGATTATCTGGAGACAGGCCGCGGTTTCCAGCCGGAAGCCTATGCGGCGCGCCTGACGGCGCTGATTGCAGAACATGGCTTCGGCGGCCGCCACTTCGTACTGGAACTGGGGCGTTATCTCACCGCCGACAGCGGCTGGTACTGCACCGAGATCGTCGACATAAAGACCAGCGTCGGCATGAAGCAGGTCGTCTGTCAGGGCGGCTCACACCATTTCCGCCGCCCCATCGCACTGAAGATCAATCACCCGGTCGACGTGGTGCGCATGGATGCCCCGGCCATTTTCGATGGCCAGCAGTCGGTGCGCAATGAAACCGCCTTCATCGGCGGCGCCCTGTGCAATTCCGCCGACAAGCTGACGGCAACTCCCGTGCATCTGGAAGCGGCCGATATCGGCGATCTCTTCGTCGTCGGGCTCGCAGGCGCCTATGGCTATTCCATGAGCCATCTCGACTTCCTGTCGCACCCGCGTCCGCTGGAAATCGTCATCGCGGAATAACGCGTCCTCCGCGCCGCCCCGGCCCTGTGCCTGTCAGGGGGCGGCGGCCTGCAAGCCTGCTCAGCCGGCATCCCCCGGCAGGCGCGAGCGCTCTTCCAGTCCCGTGACAAAACGGTCGAGCAGAATGGCGAAGCGGTCGAGATCCTCCGCGCTCCAGTCTGCGGTGATGTCGCGGATGAAGCCCTGCTTCACCCGGTCGGCAACGCGGAAATACTCGTGGGCGCGCTCCGTCAGCTCAACGACGCTGCGGCGCGCATCCTCCTGCGACACAGTCCGGCGCAACAGGCCGCGCTGGACCAGATCCGCCACAAGCCGGCTGCTGCGGGAGGGGTCAACCCGGATGAACTCGGCAATCGCCCCGACCGTCACCTCACCGTCCGGCGCGCGGCGGCGCACGGCGTCGATGACATCCAGATGGGTCAGTTCCAGCCCCGGCTCGGTCTGCTGCAGGGCGATGCGGCCAATGATGCGGCGGCCGATCATCATGCGCATGCGGCCGAGACTTGCGGAGATCAGCGCGAAATCCTCTTCCTGCCGTCCGCGGTCCTGATCTGCCATCTGCTCCGTCATCCCCTGCCTGTATCGATCCCAAAAGCAGCATAATCCCGCTGCGTGCACTTGTCACTTATTTGACATTGACACATATATGCGAAAAGCACATATTTTCGCAATCATCCGCCCGAGGGATTGCGGGGTTTTCCGCAAGGGGCGGAATCTCTGGACGCGCCATTGCCATGAACAAACATCTTACGGAGCCGGCAGAGCTTGAAGCCGGTGCGGCTGCATCAGCGGCTCTTCCCCACACTACCCCGCCTGAAAGACCACCCCACCCGCGCAGGATCATCATTTTCCTGTTCCTGCTGATGGGCGTCTTCATGGCGACGCTGGACAACCAGATCGTCGCCACGGCCCTGCCGACCATCGTCGGCGAGTTTGGCCAGATCGAGCGGTTCGGCTGGGTGGCATCCGCCTATCTTCTCGCCTCCAGCGCCGTGATGCCGGTCTATGGCAAGCTGGGCGATCTGTTCGGGCGCAAATACGTGATGCTGGCCGCCATCGCCATCTTCACCATTGGCTCGCTCACCTGTGCCCTTGCCGTCTCCATGAACACGCTGATTGCCGCGCGCGTGCTGCAGGCCCTTGGCGGCGGCGGCATCATGGTGACGATCTTCTCGATCAACGCCGACCTCTTCGCCCCGCGCGAGCGGGCCCGCTACCAGAGCTACTCCAGCCTCGTGCTGATGCTCTCCGGCGCCATTGGCCCGGTGCTGGGCGGCACCATGAGCGACCTGTTCGGCTGGCGCTCGATCTTTTTCATCAACCTGCCGGTCGGCATCATCGTCCTCACCGCCCTTGCGATCATGCTGCCCTACAAGCGGCCGGACCGGAAGCCGAAGATCGACTATCCAGGCGCCATCCTGGCCGCCATGGTGACGGGCAGCATCGTGTTGTGGGCCGATGGCTCGGAACTGTTCGGCGGGCTTCTGTCGCCCGCCGCCCTTGCGGTCCTCGGCACAGGCATGCTGGCTCTCGTTGCCCTCATCCTGGTGGAGAGGCGCGCGCCGGAACCGGTGCTGCCGCTCTCGCTCTTCCGCAACCGCCAGATCTGCCTGCTCTTGACCATCTCGGCGGCAAGCGGCGCCATCGGCATTGGTCTGGTCACCTATTATGCGCTGTATCTGCAGTCGGGCCTTGGCCTCAGTCCCTCGGCAGCCGGCGTGTTCTTCATTCCGCTGACAGCCGGCATCGCCATCGGCTCGCTTTCCGCCGGACGGCTGATGTCGGCCTCGGGCAACTACAAGATCTTCTCCGTGCTCTCGACGCTGACCGGGGTCATCATGCTTCTGGCCTACAGCTTCACCGGCAGCAACACCCCCACCATCCTGCTGGGGCTCATCATGCTGGCGCAGGGCATCGGTGTCGGCATCGGCCAGCAGGTGCCCGTGCTGGGCGTGCAGAATGCGGCAGACAGGCGGGACGTGGGCGCGGCCACCGGCAGCGTCACCCTCACCCGCATCGGCGGCGCCTCCATCGGCATCTCGATCTATGGCGCAATCCTCTCCGCAGGCCTCGGCCGCCACATGGGCGAGGTGCCGGGTGTCGAGCATCTGGAAAAACTGTCGCCTGCACAGACAGCGGCCCTGCCGGACACCGCAAGGCACCTGCTTGGAAGCATCTACCAGTCCGCCTTCCATCCGCTGTTCCTGACAGCCGCCCTCATCGCCGCAGTTGGTCTCGTTGCCGCCCTCGCCTTACGCAACATCCGCCTGCCGGTGGGGGATGCCAAGGGCTGAACCAGTGCAGCGCCTACAAACAAGCAAAAGCTCCCGCAGGCAAATGACCTGCGGGAGCTTTTTCTTTTCGAGGAAGCCTCACTCGCCCGGCGTCATCCGCGCGGCACCGTCACGCGCATCTCTCATTTCCCGTTCCAGACGGCTTTCCTGTTCCGCCTGCGGCTTGATGAAGCGGCCGAGCAGCAGATAGGCAACCGGGGTCAGATAGAGAGTGGAGAAGGTCGCAAGACCAAGTCCGCCGACGATGATCCAGCCCAGGGCGATGCGGGCCTCGGCCCCGGCGCCGGAGGCGAGAACCAGCGGCACGCCGCCGACGATGGTGCAGAGCATGGTCATCATCACCGGCCGCAGGCGGATGTTGGCCGCATTCTCCACCGCTTCGCGCACCCCAAGGCCCTTGTCCCGCAGCTGGTTGGCAAATTCCACCACCAGAATGCCGTTCTTGGCCATGATGCCCACAAGGAGCACAAGGCCGATCTGGCTGTAGACATTGAGCGAAGTGCCGCTGAAGGCCATGGCATAGACCGCGCAGGCCAGCCCCAGCGGCACGGTGAACATGATGATCAGCGCGCTGATGAAGCTTTCAAACTGCGCCGCCAGCACCAGAAGGATGATCAGCAGGGCAAAGCCGAAGGTGCGGGCCATGCTGGCCGACTGCTCGCCCAGTGTTGCGGCTTCTGCCAGCGGCACGATGCGCCCGCCCGGCGGCAGCAGCGGCGCAGCAATCTCCTGCGCCACCTTGTAGGCATCACCCAGCGCAAAATCCGGGGCAAGGCTGGAGGTAATCGCCACGGAACGCAATTGCTGCTCCCGGTCTAGCTGCGGCGGCACGGCCTTTTCGGTCAGCGTCGCAATGGTGGACACCGGCACGAAACGCCCGTCGCCGGTGCGCAGGAACACGTTCTCAAGGTCCGTCGGGTCGTTGATCGGGTTGGTGGTGGAAACAAACTTCACATCGAAGCTGCGGTCTTCGATGAAGACCTGCCCGACGCGGCGTCCATCCAGCATCGCCTGCATGGCATTGCCAAGGCCGTTGATGTCGATGCCGAGATCGGACGCTCGCTCCCGGTCGATGGAAACGGAGAGCTGCGGCTGCGTTGCCTCAGTGGACAGGCGCGGCTGGGTGAAGCGCGGATCCTTTTCCAGCTCCGCGACGATCTTTGCAGCGCTCTCCCCAAGTGCCGCATAATTGCTGCCGGCCACGGCAAACTGAAGGCCTGAGCCCGCCCCGCGAATGCCAAGGCTGTTCGGCTGGAACACAAAGGCCCGCACGCCCGGCACATCCCGCACCAGCCGCGACACATCGGCAACGATCTCCTGCTGCGAGCGCGTGCGTGCCTCCCAGGGCGCCAGACGCATCACCATGAAGCCGTTGTTGGACCGGCCACCCTGCCCGGCAACGGAGAAGGTGCTGGTGATCTCACCACTGTCGCGCAGCGGTTGAATCAGCTCCTCGACGCGCGTCATCTGTTCCGCAAGATAGTCAAGACTCACGCCCTGCGGGGCCGAAATCCGCATGAAAGCCATGGACCTGTCTTCGGAAGGCGTCAGCTCGGACTTGATGGTGCCAAACAGAACCACCGCCGACATGGCGAAAAGCAGCGATACGGCAAGCACCACCATGGGCGCATCAAGGCAGGCTCTCAAGGTCCGCCGGTAGAGACTTGCCAGACCGCTATCGGCCTGTCTGGCAGCCTGTCTGGCCGGGACAGCTGCCTGCGGTGCTCCGGCATCGTCCTGTGCCTCAGTTTCAAGGATGACCGTCTCGTCCGCCCCCATATTGGCGACCTTGCCTTTGAGCAGGCGGGATGCCAGCATCGGGCAGAGCGACAGCGCCACCACAGACGACAGCAGCACCGCAATCGCCAGCACGAAGCCGAATTCCCGGAACAGGCCGCCGGTCTGTCCGGGCAGGAAGGACAGCGGCACGAAGACAGCCGCCAGCGTTGCCGTCGTCGCGATCACGGCAAAGAACACCTCGTCCGTGCCCAGAACGGCGGCCGCCCGTGGCCCCATGCCCTGGTTGCGGCGGCGCACGATGTTTTCCAGAACCACGATGGCGTCATCCACCACAAGGCCCGTCGCCAGAACCAGCGCCAGCAGGGTGAGGATGTTGATGGAGAAACCGGCCAGATAGATCGCCGCCAGCGTGCCGATCAGGGCCACCGGCATGGTCACGGCCGGAATAAGCGTTGCCCGCCAGTCCCGCAGGAAGAGGAAGATGATCAGCAGCACCACGCTGACGGAAATCATCAGCGCAATCTCCACCTCATGGATGGAGCCGGTGATGAAGGTCGCATCATCGCTGGTGACTTCGATCTTGGTGCCTTCCGGCAAGGTCTGCTGGATCCGCTCTGCCGCCGCGGCGACACCCTGTGAGATTTCAAGAGTATTGGACTGGGCCGCGCGAATGATGCCAAGACCAATACCGGATTTGCCATTGGCTCTGAGCTGGGACTGGCCGATATCCGGCCCCAGCGTAACCGTAGCGAAATCCCCCAGCCGAGCGCGGCGGTTCAGGATGATGCTCTCGAAGGCTTCCGGCGTATCGATGGCGGCACTCGCCCGCACGATCAGATCCTGCGTCTGACTGGTCAGCGAGCCGGCCGGCGTATCGAAGGCCATTGTGGACAGGGCCGAAGCCACGTCACCAACCGTCAGGTTGAGGCTGGCCATTCGTGCCTGATCGATATCGATGCGGAAGATCTTTTCCCGGTCGCCGGACACCTGCACATCGGCCACACCGGGCACGGCGGACAGAACGTCTGCGACCTCGTCTTCCACAAGTACCGTCATATCCTCGACGGACATGCTGTCGGAGGTCAGCGCCAGACGCACCACGGGCTGGGCGTTGGAGTCAGCCTTGATGATACGGGCAGCGTCGGCATCCTCGGGCAGGTTGTTGGTGATGCGGCCCAGCGCATCGCGCATGTCCGCCGCTGCCGCATCCAGATTGACGTTGGCATAGAACTCGACCGTCACACGGCTTTCACCGTAGGAGGACGAGGACGAGATCGACTTGACGCCGGAAACCCGCGACACCGCGCCCTCAATGACGCCAGTGACTTCCCGGTCGATGGTTTCGGCAGAAGCGGAGTTGTAGGTAGTGCGGATGGAGATGACCGGCTGGTCCACATCCGGCAGTTCGCGCACTTCCACGCCGAAAAAGGCGGCAAGGCCCGCAACGACGATCAGCATGTTCATCACGAAAGCCAGCACGGGGCGGCGGACGAACAGGGCGGTGAAGCTGCGGTCAGGCTTATGGCTTGAGCTCATCTTGGCCTCGTTCCGATATCCCGGGCAGCCCGCCGCATCAGGCGATGCAGACTGCGGGAAGGATTGTCCTCAAAGGCAGGACCGCGGCGCCACACCATCGGGGGCACCAGTGCGGTCATGCACGGCAGCGGCCGGCCCTATCCGGCCGCGCGGGCTCTCAGGAACCGCTCGGCGCGGCGGCGGGCTGGGCTGTCTTGTCGCCTCCAGCTCGCGGCAATTGGCGGCCGGCGATGTTCAGCGGGGCGCCTTCACGGGCCAGATGCAGCCCTTCCGTCACCACCTCGTCGCCAGGCTTCAGCTCAGCTTCCACAAGCACATTGCGGGTGTTGCGCTGGATGATGCGCACCGGCGTACGCTTTGCCTTGCCGTCCTGCACCGCCCAGACAAAGGCGCCATCCGCGCCCCACTGAACAGCCAGAGGATCGACCGCGGTAAAAGTCTCGCCGGGGAAACGCATTTCCACCTGGAAGGACATGCCCGGGCGCAGCCGGTCACCATCGTTCCGGATGCTGGCCTGCACCTGCAGGGTGCGGCTTGCGGTTTCGACCCGGTTGTCCACGGCGCTCACTTCGCCATTGTAATATTCCCCCGGGCGGGCAACGGACACGGCCCTCAGCGGAGCGCCGACGGCAATTCCCGCAAAGCGTTCAGGAACCCAGAAATCCACCAGCAGCTCGGAACGGTCCTCGACGGTGGCAATCACCGAGGACGAGGTGACATAGTTGCCCTCCGTGATCGGCAGGATGCCGACGATGCCATCGATCGGGCTTTCGACCGAGCGGCGCGACAGGGCCAGCCGGGCATCGCGCAGGGCAAGCTTCGCATTCTGCGCAGCCAGCTCTGCATCCGTCACCTGCACCTCACTGGCCGAATTGGACTGGCGCAGTTGCCGGGTGCGGCCCAGCCGCGCTTCGGCATCCTTGAGGGCGATCTCGGCGCGTTCGGCGGCAATTTCCTCAGCCTCGGAATCAAGCTTGGCAATCACATCGCCACGCTTCACGACGGCACCGGACCTCACAAGTATTTCCGTCATGCGGCCGGATTCGAACGGCCGGACCTCGACAGACCGGACAGCGCGGCCCGTGCCGATGGCAGACAGGCGGTCGTTGATCGTCTGCTGCGTGACCGGCGCCACGTTGACGATCCCCTGCGGCCCGCGGCCACCCTGACCTCCCCCTTGGCCGCCACCCTGCCCGCCGCCGGATGCCGGCGGCGTGGAGGCAGCTGCGAGCCAGCCAAGACCTGCAGGTGCCAGAATTTCACCTGCACCGGGATAAAACCTGGCCCAAAGGCCAAGGCCAGCAACAATAATGACAAGGCTTAAAAGCGATTGTCTCCAGAGCGACACATGAAACTCCAGTTCAAATTTTCCGTTCGGCCGCCAAGCTCAAAACCGGTATCGCCCTTCTACCATCAGAATATGTAGCGTGAACGTTACACGAGGAAACATCAAAATTTTTTGACTCTGGCGCCAGCGGAAATTTGCGGCAAAGCTGGTCAATCTGGTGGCATTGGGCGAAAAGCCCCGGAAAATTTGTACCAGAATGTATCCGGCGGACTCCTGCCCGCGCGTACAGCCCCTCTTGATGCTGACTGCCTGGCAGACGCGGAAACGCGCTCACGCCGCCGCCCGCTCCTTGGCAAGCGCTGCCAGATCGAAGCCGCAGGCTTCCAGTTCTGCGCGGGAGGGCGGGTTGGCGCTGGCCAGCAGCTTGCGGGCCTGCATGTGGGTTTTGGCTTCATTGACCGTCTCGACAGCCGAGAGAACACCATCGCGCAGGCGCAGCACGGCGTCCTGCCCAAGGGCGAGACTTCCGTCACCCGGCCCGGCAAGGCCTGCGATCTGCAGCTTCCAGTCTGCCTGATCCGACCAGAACCACGGCACGGCGGCATAGGGCGTGCCCGCGCCCTTGATGAGACGCCGGGCAATATGGCGGGCATGATCGGTGGCCGCCTGCACGCTTTCAAGACGGATGCGCGAGCCCGTCACGAGATCAGGGAAGGATGCACAATCCCCCAGAGCCGAAATGGAAGGGTCGGACGTCAGAAGCTCATCGTCCACCGCGATGCCATTGGCACTCTCAAGCCCTGCCTCTGCCGCAAGTTCCGCATTCGGCACGACACCTGCCGCCAGAAGCACCAGATCCGCTGCAATGCCGGAGCCATCGGCAAGGGTGATGCTTGCATCCGTCACGGCACTCACCGGCTGACCCAGCAGAATGCGGGTGCCCATGCCTTCATGAAGGGTCAGAAAGCGGGCAGAGAGTTCGGGCGACAACACCCGCGCCATCAGGCGGGGCGCGGCTTCCGCCACGGTCACCTCGTGCCCTGCAGCACGGGCAACGGCGGCAAACTCCAGCCCGATGAAGCCGCCGCCGATGATGGCAATGCGCCGGGGCCGCTCCAGCTCGCCGCGCAGCCTTGCCGCATCTTCCAGCGTGCGCAGATCCAGCGCCCGCTCCAGCCCGGGAATCGGCGGTCGTAGATTGCGGGTTCCGGTGGCAAGGATCAGATGATCGTAGGGATAGACCGTGCCGCCCGCATGCACCTCACGGCCTTCGCGGTCAATACGTTCCGCCCGGACACCGGAGACGAGCGTGATCTCATTCTTGTCGAAGAAGGCTGCCGGGCGCAGGTCCAGCCGCGCGCCGTCACCATCCTTGAGATAGGCCTTGGACAGCGGCGGGCGCTGATAGGGCAGGCCCGGCTCGGCACCAATCAGTGTGATGGCGCCGGTAAAGCCTTCCTGCCTGAGGCTCATGGCCGCCTGCAGGCCGCCTTGCCCGGCCCCGATGATGACGATCCGCTGCATGGTCTGCCCCCCTTTTCCAGCTCACATCTGCTCTTCGGGCAGATGCACGACGAGCCCATCCAGCGCCGGGCTGAGCCGGATCTGACAGGACAGGCGCGAGTTCGGCTTCACCTCGGCAGCGCCGCAGTCCAGCATGTCTTCCTCGCCGTCGCGCCGTTCTCCGGCAGCGTCCAGCCATTCATCATCCACATAGCAATGGCAGGTGGCGCACATCATGGCCCCGCCGCATTCGCCGACGATGCCCTCCACGTCCTGGGCCACCGCCGTGTGCATCACGGTGTCGCCCTCCTTGCCGTCCACCTCGGTGCGCGTGCCGTCGTGGTGCACGTAGGTCACCTTCACCATGTCTCTCCCTCCTCCATTCGAGACGTTCTGAAATCCGGTCAGGCTAGTTCAGCTTCACCGGCAGATTGATGGGCCCGCGGAAGCCGAAGCCTTTCCACTTCACCGCAGACGGGTCCGGCAATTCCATGTCCGGGAACCGGTCAAACAGCAGCGGCAGCATGATCTGGCCCACCGTGCGGCGGGCGATATGGGCACCGGCGCAATGATGCGGGCCGCTGCCGAAGGCCTGATGCGGGTTCTTGTCGCGAAAGACGAAGAACTCTTCGCCGTTCTGATAGATATCCTCATCCCGGTTGGCGGAGGCCTGGATGGTCATCACCGTGTCGCCCTTGGGGATCTCGAAGCCGCCGATCTCCGTGTCCTCCAGCACCCGGCGGGACGAGGCCTGAATCGGCGCCACCCAGCGCACGCCCTCTTCAAACGCCTGTTCCCAGGCCTCCTGACGGCGCACTTCGGCGAGCTGATCCGGGTTGCTCAGCAGCCCATAGATGATCGTTGCCAGCGCATCGCGCGGCTCGTTGATGCCCCCGCCGATGGCAATCTTGATGTTGGCGTAGATCTGGCTGAGCGGGATCGGATCGGCCGCATTCAGCATGATCGAATAGGCCGATGCATTGGGCTCGGCCTTGTGGCGGGCCTGAAGCCTGTCGAACAGGGCATTCATCTCCGCATTGGCCTTGTCGCTGGCCTCGAAAGGCTCCGGCCGCCAGCCGAAATTGCCTGCCCCGTCGATGAGAAGCTGCGACCAGCGCTGCATCTCCTCGTCGGTCGCTTCCTCGACGCCAAGAATATGCGCCAGAATGCGCGCCGCCACCGGGCCGCAAAGATCCGTGAACAGATCCACCGTCTGCCCGCGCGGCAGGCGGGAGACATAGTCCTCGGCGATGGACTGATAGAGCTCCGCCCAGTTGCAGCGGATCGCCTTCGGCGTGAAGGCCGGCTGCATGGCCATGCGCTCGCGCCGGTGCTCCTCCCCGTCCTTGCGCATCAGGGTATGGGCCTGAAAGGCCGGCTTCATCGGCGTGTTGGGATCATCGGAGCTGAACAGGTCCGGATTGTCCTTCACCGCCTTGGTGTGGACGGCCTTGGTCAGGAACGTGCGCTTCACCGAAGCAACGCGGATGACCGGCGTTTCAGCCCGCATGCGGCGGTAGACCGGATAAGGGTCGTCCGTCAGCTGGGCAATCGTGGTGGTCTCGTCGAGTGGCGCGAGCGGCATGTGCAGTCCTCCTCCCTTGATCTGCAATCCGTGCCCCCACGAAAGCGCATGCGCCTTGACGCGGCAATACGGTTTCCCTGATACCTGAAATCGGAAAATTTGATGGAGCGATTGGGAGAGCGCGCCATGCAGGAGGAAAAGCCGGATAACAAACCGGGCACAGGCCGGGCCGGGCCGCTGGGGGTGGATTTTGCCGCGCTCAACACCCTGCATGTGGTGCATGCGCAAGGCTCCTTCAGCCGGGCCGCGGAGGTTCTGGGGCTGAACCAGTCGGCCGTCAGCTACACCATCGACAAGCTGCGCAAGGTCTTTGCCGATCCGCTGTTCCTGCGGGTCGAAGGCCAGCAGATGCCCACGGCGCGCTGCGAGCAGATCCTCTCCACCACCCGCACCATGCTGGATGACTTCCTGCGGCTTGCCGAGCCGGACCCGCTGGATCTCGCCCTTATCGAAGGGCGCTACGTCATCGCCTGCAACTACTATGAGCGGATGATCATCATCCCCGAGATCGTGCGCGACCTGCGCCAGGCTGCGCCCGGCTTCAGCATCGAGATCATTCCCTCGGCCGACATCGGCCCGGATCAGCTGGTGCGCTCACATGCGGACCTGCTGCTTGGCCCCTTCCGCCGCAACGATGCCGCCTTCTACAGCCGCAAGCTGTTCGACGAGCACTATGTCTGCGCCATGGACAGGGACCATCCGCTCGCCGGCAAGGCGCTGACGCTGGAAGATTATCTGGCGCTCGATCATGTGGCAGCCACCTATGGCGGCCTTTGGAAGTCCGGTTACCTGAGGGCGCTGGAGGCCATGGGCCACCGGCTGAAGCCCAGTCTCGAGGTGCCAAGCCCGGCGGGCCTGCCGCGCCTCATCCGCACCACCGGCTATGTCGCCACCATGCCGGGCCTGCTGGCGCAGTATTTTTCGGACGAGCTGCACATCACCCCCTGTCCGGTGCCAGCCCCCTTCGACGTGCTGATGGTCTGGACCGAAAGGGTGCACAAGTCCCCGCTCCACCGCCAGATCCGCGACATCATCGCTCAGTCCGTCAGCCGCACGCTTGGGCGCGGGTGAGCGTCAGGCCCCGGCGGGTGCCGGAAACACCAGCGTCACCACCGTGCCCTCACCGGGGGCGGAGAGGATGCGGGCATCGCCCCCGGACTGGCGCATGAAGCCATAGACCAGCGCAAGCCCCAGCCCCGCGCCGCCGCTGCCCGGGCGGGTGGTAAAATAAGGCTCGAAGGCCTTGTCGGCGACATCCGGCGTCATGCCCGTGCCGGTGTCCTTCACCTCCAGCACCAGCATGCCCGCCTCGGCCCGGCAGGCCAGAACGATGCTGCCGCCCTGTGGCATGGCGGCGGCTGCGTTGAGGCAGAGGTTGAGCACCGACTGCTCGAAGAGGGCCGCATCCGTCTCGATCCTCGGCAAGGGCTCCTCACAGCGGATCTCCACCTTGCAGCTCTCGCCCACGGCGATTTCCAGCACATCGGCCATGCTGCGCAGCAGCGCGCCCACATCCACGCTGGCCGGGGTGATCGGCTGCTGGCTGCCGACGGACAGCATGCTGGAGGCCAGTGCCCGGCCCCGGTCTGCCGCCTTGCGGATGCGGGCGAGATGGCGGCGCTGGCGCTCGTTGAAGCTGTCGTCCCGCTCCAGCAGGCCAAGGCTGCCGGTGATGATGCCGATCATGTTGCCCACCTCATGGCTGACCTGATGGGTCATGCGCATGATGCCGTCGAGCCGCTGCGCCCGCGCCGCTTCCGCTTCCTGCCGGTCGGTCTGTGTCACATCCCGCGCCAGCAGCACGATGCCGCCATCGGCCTGGCGGGAGAGGGAGATTTCCGTCACCCGGCCGGTGCTGTCCCGGTGGCGCAGGGAGACAGGCCCCGCCAGCAGCCCCGGCCCGCCATCGCCCGGCAGAAGGCGTGGATCCAGACCCGTCACCGGCGCCACAAAGCGCCGCGCCGGCAGCTTGCGCGCAGCGCCCTTGTGCCCCACCAGTTCGATGACCCGGCGGTTCATGGTGATGGGCTGCCCCTGCGGATCGAACAGGGCAATGCCTTCGTTCATGCTGCGGAAGGTGGAGCGGATGGTGCGCGCGGCTGCTTCCGCCGTCTTGCGCAGGCGCGTCACCCGCTCCACGCTGTCGCGGAAGGCGCGGAAGGCATCGAGCAGCTGCAACAGCTCGCTCTCCCCGCCCGCATAAGAGGGCGGGCCCACATCCTTCTGGCCCTTGGCCAGCGCCTGCATGCCCTGCGACAGATCCACGATCCCGCGCGACACCCGCATGGCCGAGCGGATGGAGAGAATGGCAAGCCCCAGCACCAGAACAGCCGCCAGCGCCACCATGATGAGCAGCCGCGTCAGCGCCTCGGAGGCGGCCAGAATGTTCTCGTTGAGGCTGCGCGTCACCGCATCCGACTGGGTTTCGGAGGCCAGCGACAGCTCCCGCGCCACCGCATGCAGCCGGGAAACGGACGAGCGGATCGCATACATTTCGAGGAGATACCGGGTCTGAGCCTCGAACACCCGGTCATAGGGCGCCAGCAGCGCCGGTGAAACCGGCGGCGGACCGGGCACTTCGGCAGAGCCTGCCGTTTCCTGCACATAGCGCCGTTTCAGCTCTCCCAGCTGGAACAGGCTGTCAGACCCTGCCGCCAGTTGCACAATGGCATTGAGGCGCCGCCGCACACCCGCATTGGCCACATCGCCCGCCACGGCGATTTCGCCCAGCGCGGCGGCGGCCCTTTCCTTGTGCTGTTGCGCGGCATCCGCATTGGCGGCCAGCACCAGCGTCTGCTCGCGGATCGCCTGCAGCAGCTCCACGATCCGCAGCTCTTCCGGCCCCGTCACCGGACCATCGGACGGCTGGCCGGCCATGGCGGCCAGCAATGTGTCCACCTGCTCCACCAGCGCCCGGCTCTTGCCCGAGACCCGGTAGGGTGAGGTGGCATTCATCAGCAGGGGCGCGCTGGAGACGAGATCCGACACCTGCCGCGACACCAGCGACGCCTTGGCAAGGCTCGTATAGGCATCGAGCCTGTAGGCCGCCATTTCATCGCGCGCCCGTACCAGCCCGAAGATCGCCACACCCGACAGGCCGAAAACCAGCGCGCAGATGAAGACGATGGCAAAGGGCAGCCGGAAGGCGATGGAGGAGAGATAGGGGCGGCTCAGGACGCGGGCGATCACGTGTGCGGTCCGCCTGCGCCCGTGTGCAGGATATAGCCCTTGCCGCGCCGGGTCAGCACATGACGCGGCAGATCGGGGTTGGGCTCGATCTTGCGCCGCAGCCGCAGCACCAGCACATCCACATTCCGGTCGATATGCCGGTCCGTTTCAGCTCCCAGCCGGTCGAGGATCTGGGCGCGGCTGACAGGCGTGTCAGGCGTTGCGGCGAGGATCTCCAAAAGCGCGAATTCCGCCGCCGTCAGCGTCCGGCCCGGATCACTGCGGCAGATGGCCCGGCGGTTCTGCAGGTCGATGGACCAGTCTCCCAGAACGAGGGCTGCCCCATCCATCCCCTCCGCCATGGCCGCAGCCCTGCCCGTCTCTCTCGTGCTGCTGCCCGGCCGTTCGGTGCCTTCTCCGCCGCGCAGGGAGGGGTTCATGCGCCGCAGCAGCGCCTTGATGCGGGCCGTCAGTTCAATGGGTTCGAACGGCTTCACCACATAGTCGTCCGCGGCCGTTTCCAGCCCCAGCACCCGTTCGGCCGCACTTCCTGCCGCCGTCACCATGATGATGCCAATATCCATGCTGGCCCGCAGGCGCTGCGCAAAGGCGCGGCCCGAGGTGCCCGGCAGATTGTGATCGATCAACACCAGATGCAGCCGCTCGCGACCCAGCACCTCCGCCGCCGCCTCGGCTGAAGCCGCATGCGCAGGCTCCCAGCCTTCCGCTTCGAGCAGATCGCAGATCAGCTCGGCCATGTCCGGATCGTCTTCGACGACCAGAATCCTCACTTTCTGTGCCAGCAATTTACAGCCCTCCCATTTGCACTATAGAAGGCACTCCGCTGTTATTCAAAACATCTGTTCACTATCGCGTTGTAATATTTGTAATCTTTGAAGCATTTGAAACAACCATTGCGCGACACTGCAACAACTGAAACCATTCTTTGATTGCATAGCTTCCGTTTCCTGCGCATGCTTCTTCTGTCCGGACATGGAGGATGTCCGGCGGGGAGGAACAAGGTGAAGGCAGCAACCGCTCTGGCGGCTGCGCTCGGCTTCTGGCTGGGCGGCACCGCATTGGCTGAACAGACCAGCCCGGCATCCGGCACGCTCAACGTGCTGTGTGGTGTGGATGAGGACTGGTGCGCCACCATGGAAGCGGCGTTCGAGCGCCACTCCGGCCTTGAGATCACCATGACCCGGCTCAGCACGGGCGAAATCCTCGATGCCATCCGCATGGATCGCGCGGCACCCACCGTCGATGTGTGGTGGGGCGGCACCGGCGACACCCATCTTCAGGCCGCCGCAGAAGGTTTGCTGGAAGCCTATACCTCGCCGCATGAAGCGGACCTGCTGCCCTGGGCGCAGAACTTCCATGCCATGTCGGGAAGCCTCAGCTCCGGCGTCTATGCCGGCGCGCTTGGCTTTGCCTATAACGCCGATCTTCTGGCGCAGCGCCGCCTGCCGGCCCCCTCCTGCTGGAACGATCTGACCGATCCGGCCTACCGGGGGGATATCCAGATCGGCAATCCGGAAACTTCCGGCACCGCCTATACCGCGCTGGCGACCCTGGTGCAGCTCTTCGGCGAGGACGAGGCCTTTGCCTATCTCGCAAGGCTCGGCGCCAATGTTTCCAGCTACACGAAATCCGGCGCGGCACCCGTCAAGGCCGCCGCACGGGGGGATACGCTGATCGGCATCTCGTTCATCCACGATGCCGTCACCCAGAAGCTGGCAGGCTCCCCGCTGGTCATCGTCGCTCCCTGCGAAGGCACGGGCTACGAGATCGGCGCCGTCAGCCTCATCAAGGGATCCCGCAATCCGGAACTGGCCCGCCTCTTTGCCGACTTTACCCTCAGCCCCGAGGGACAGGCCACCGGCGCACAGGCAGGCCAGAACCAGATCCCCGCAAACGCGAAAGCCGCTCTCCCGGCGGCCGCGCCGGACATTTCCCTCATGCGCATGGTCGATTACGACTTTGCCACCTTCGGTTCACCGGCAGAGCGAAGCCGCCTGCTCAAACGCTTCGCGCGGGAAATGCCCCTGACGCAATAGGGCCCCGCGCAAACCAACCGGTCCCGCACCGGCCAGTCTCACAGATCTGACAACTGACTGGCGGGCCGCCAACAGGCGGGCCGCACGGGACAGCCTTGCCCCGCGCCGCCCGCACAACAAGACCGCCTGCCAGGGCGGACCATAACGGAGGAGAACGACCCATGAAGACCGCATCCGCATTCACGCTTCTTGCCCTTGCCGCAGGCACCGCCCTTGGCACCAGCGCTGCACAGGCCGCCGGAGACCTCAACCTCATCTGCTCTGCCGACGTGGTGATCTGCGAGCAGATGAAGGGCGATTTCGAGAAGGAACACGACATCAAGGTCAACATGGTGCGCCTCTCGTCGGGCGAGACCTATGCCAAGATCCGCGCCGAAGCCCGCAACCCGAAGACGGATGTCTGGTGGGCAGGCACGGGTGACCCGCATCTTCAGGCCGCCTCTGACGGTCTGACGGAGGAATACAAGTCGCCCATGCTCGACCAGTTGCACACCTGGGCGCAGAGCCAGGCGGAAAGCTCCGGCTACCGCACGGTCGGCGTTTATGCCGGTGCGCTCGGCTGGGGCTACAACACCGACATTTTCGCCCGCAAGGGCCTTGCCGAACCCACCTGCTGGTCGTCGCTGCTTGCCCCGGAACTGAAGGGCGAAATCCAGATGGCCAACCCGAACTCCTCCGGCACCGCCTACACCGCGCTGGCGACGCTGGTGCAGATCATGGGCGAGGACCGGGCCTTCGATTACCTCAAGAGCCTCAACGCCAATGTCTCCCAGTACACCAAATCAGGCTCGGCCCCGGTGAAGGCCGCCGCGCGCGGCGAGACCGGCCTCGGCATCGTCTTCATGCATGATGCCGTGTCAATGGTGTCCGAAGGCTTCCCGGTCAAGGTTGTCGCTCCCTGCGAAGGCACGGGCTACGAGATCGGCTCCATGTCCATCGTCAAGGGCGCGCGCAACATGGAAAATGCCAAGATCTGGTACGACTGGGCCCTGAAGCCGGAAGTGCAGTCGCGCATGAAGGAGGCCAAGTCCTTCCAGCTGCCCTCCAACAAGAACGCAGAGGTTCCCGAAGAAGCCCCGCGTTTCGAGCAGATCAAGCTGATCGACTATGACTTCACCACCTTCGGCAGCAGCGAAACCCGCAAGGCCCTGCTGGAGCGCTGGGACCGGGAAGTCGGCGCCATCGCGCAGTGATGTTCCGCCTTTGAGCCTGAGGCACCCGGGTTTTACCGCCCGGGTGCTGCTTCCCGCATTCCTTCCCGCTTAAACAACAGGCAGTTTCCATGCAGACGAGCAACCGGCGACTGGACTTGCTTCTGGCCCTCGGCGCCGCCGCCCTGATCCTCGTGCCCTGGTACAGGGTCGAAGGCGGCTTCTTCGGCCTGGGCTGGGTGTCCAGCTTTCTCTCCACCCCTGATCTGGAACCGGGCCTGCTGCAGGCAGCAGCCAACGGCCGCCCCTGGGTTTTCGTGGCCATCGCGCTGTTTGCAGCAGGCGGCGCATCGCGCCTGATGAGCGCCCAGCCTGCCCGCGGCCGCCTTCTGGCGGCGGCAGGAGCCGCCGGGGTGCTGTTCATGAGCCTGCAAGGGCTTGCCATCGGCTTCACGGGCTGGAACTGGACCATCAGCGAAACGCTCTTCGGCGCGCTCTCCACCGGCCAGCCCGCCATGGGCGCCGGGGCCATCACGCTCACCGCCGTCTTCGTCCTGATGTTCGCCTTCGGCTGCGCCGAACTTGGGGCCATGAAAGGCGACGCCTTCATCGCCGGGGCCATTTCGCTGCTGGTGTTTCTTGTCGCGGTCTTCGTCTTCTATCCCATCGGCAGCATGTTTGCCGGATCGGTGCAGGACTTCGACGGTTCGTTCAAGCCGGACGGCTTCCTGCGCAACGTGGTGGACCCCAGCATCTGGAGCCTTTCCTGCCTGACCGGAGACGGCCGCTGCGGCGTTGCCTGGCGCACCTTCTGGCTGGCCATCATGACGGGCCTTGGCTCCACGCTGCTCGGCCTTGCCTTTGCGCTGGTCGCCACCCGCACGCGCTTCCCGCTGAAGAAGGGCCTGCGCCTCATCACGGTGCTGCCGATCATCACGCCGCCCTTCGTCATCGGCCTTGCGCTGGTGCTGCTGTTCGGCCGCTCCGGCATTGTCACACAAGGCCTGTCGGATCTCTTCGGCATCGAGCCGGGGCGCTGGCTCTATGGCCTCACCGGCATCTGGATCGCGCAGGTGCTGTCCTTCACGCCCATCGCCTTCCTCGTGCTCATCGGCGTGGTGGAAGGGGTCAGCCCCTCGCTGGAAGAAGCCTCGCAAACCCTCAAGGCCGACCGCTGGCGCACCTTCTGGCATGTGTCCCTGCCCCTGATGAAGCCGGGCCTCGCCAATGCCTTCCTCATCGGCTTCATCGAAAGCATGGCCGACTTCGGCAACCCGCTCGTACTCGGCGGCAGCCATGGCGTGCTCTCGACCGAAATTTTCTTCGCCGTCGTCGGCTCGCAAAATGATCCCTCACGCGCCGCCGTGCTGGCGATGATCCTGCTTGGCTTCACCTTGACGGCCTTTCTTGCCCAGCGGTTCTGGCTGAAGGGCAAGAACTTCGCCACCGTCACCGGCAAGGGCGACAGCGGTTCGCACATTCCCCTGCCGAAGAGCGTTTCGCGCGTGGTCTATGCCATCGTGCTGCCGTGGATGGCCTTCACGCTGGTCATTTACGGCATGATCGTCTTCGGCGGCTTCGTGAAGACCTGGGGTCTCGACCACACGCTGACCCTTGCCCACTATGCCAAGGCCTTCTCGGTCAGCTTCGACGGCGTCAGCTTCGCCTGGACGGGCGTTGCCTGGAACTCCTTCTGGACCACCATCAAGATCGCCCTGCTGGCAGCTCCCCTGACGGCGGCTGTCGGCCTGCTGACGGCCTATATCATCGTCCGGCAGAAATTCGCAGGCCAGAATGCCTTCGAATTCGCGCTGATGATGAGCTTTGCCATCCCCGGCACGGTCATCGGCATCAGCTACATCATGGCCTTCAACCTGCCGCCGCTGGAAATGACCGGCTCGGCGCTGATCCTCATCGCCTGCTTCGTCTTCCGCAACATGCCCGTGGGCGTGCGCGGCGGCATTGCGGCCATGAGCCAGCTGGACAAGAGCCTTGACGAGGCCTCCCTGACGTTGCGGGCCACCAGCGCCCGGACCCTGCGCAAGGTGATCCTGCCGCTGCTGCGCCCGGCCATCACCGCTGCGCTGGTCTATTCCTTCGTGCGGGCCATCACCTCCATCAGCGCGGTGATCTTCCTCGTCAGCGCGGAATACAACATGGCCACGTCCTACATCGTCGGCCTTGTCGAAAACGGCGAGTACGGCGTCGCCATCGCCTATTCCACGATGCTCATCGCCGTGATGATCACGGTCATCGCCGGGTTCCAGTTCCTGGTCGGCGAACGGCGCCTGCGCCGCGAGAACCGGGTTTCCGGCCTTGCACAAACCTCCGCACTCAAGTCCGCTCAGGAGAAAACCGCATGACATCCCACAAGCCCGGCTCCGTGGTCTTCGAGCATGTGCGCAAGGACTTCGGCACTTTCACCGCCGTTCCCGATCTGTCGCTGACGATCGAACCAGGAACCCTCGTCACCCTGCTCGGCCCTTCCGGCTGCGGCAAGACCACCACCTTGCGCATGCTGGCGGGGCTGGAGCACCCGACCGGGGGCAAGATCTTCATCGGCGGCAAAGACGTGACCATGCTGCCAGCACACGCCCGCGACGTGTCGATGGTGTTCCAGTCCTATGCCCTCTTCCCGCACATGAGCGCCTTGGAGAACGTGGCCTATGGCCTTGAATCCTCCGGCCTCAAGGGCAAGCAGGCCCGTGAGCGCGCCGAAGAGGGGCTGACCCAGGTCGGCCTTGCCGGCATGGGCCACCGGCTGCCGGCGGAACTCTCCGGCGGCCAGCAGCAGCGTGTCGCCGTTGCCCGTGCGCTGGTGCTGGAGCCGCAGGTCCTGCTTCTGGACGAGCCCCTGTCCAACCTCGACGCCCGCCTGCGCCGCCGGGTGCGCACCGAGATCCGCGAATTGCAGCAGCGCCTCGGCTTCACCGCCGTCTATGTGACGCATGACCAGGACGAGGCGCTGGCCGTGTCGGACACGATCATCGTCATGAAGGATGGCCGCATCGCCCAGTCCGGTGCCCCGCGCGAGCTTTACGAGGCGCCCGCCTCCAGCTTCATCGCCGACTTCATGGGCGAGGCCAACGTGCTGCCCTGCGAGGTGATCGAGACCGATGGCACCAGCGCCCGCGTCCGCCTTGGCCCTCTGGAGCATCAGCTTCCCGCCACTGGGGCCAGAACCGGCAGCGCGCAGCTCGCCATCCGCCCCGGCGCCGTAAGCCTTGCTGCCGGAGAAGCCGTGCCGGGCAGCCTCGCCGGACGTATTCTCACCTCGGCCTATCTCGGCGACCATGCCGAATATGAGGTGGAAACCGTTGCGGGGACGCTGTTTGTGGTAGACCATGAAACCCCATCCCCCCTGCCCGCCCGCACGGATGTAACCATCCGCCTGCGCCAGCGCGGCATCGCCCTCATCGCAGCCTGATCCCGCCAGTTAAAGGACACAGTCCCCGAAATGACCGCAGACCTGCATTCCGCCGCCATCGCCGCCCGCTTCGATCTGGCCAAGGCGATCGCAACAGAAGCCGCCGCCCTTGCGCTCGATTATTTCAACCGGCGCGAAACGCTGGTGATCGAGACCAAGGCGAACCTTCAGGACGTCGTCTCCATCGCCGACCGCAATGTCGAAAAGCTCATTCGCGAAAAGGTCGCTGCCGCCTTCCCCGATGACGGTTTCCTCGGCGAGGAATACGGCCAGACGGGCGGCACCTCGCCCTACACATGGGTGGTGGACCCGATTGACGGCACGGCGCCCTTCGTCAACGGCCTGCCCACATGGTGCGTTTCGATTGCCGTTGCCCGGGAGAGTGAGCCGGTGATCGGCGTCATTCTCGCCCCCGTGCTGCAGGAGACTTTTGCCGCCGCCGAAGGCCATGGCGCCACACTCAACGGCAAGCCGCTGAAGCTCGACCCGTCCCGCACCATGCAAAACGGCCTCACCGGCATCAGCAGCAACAGCCATGTGACGCCAGAGCGCACAGGTGCAATCGTCACGGCGCTGACGGCCAGGGGCGGGAACATGATCCGCAACGGTTCGGGCGCCCTGATGCTGGCCTATGTTTCGGCCGGCCGGCTCGTTGGCTTTTACGAGCCCTACATGCACGCCTGGGACTGCATGGCCGGCTTCTGCCTCGTCAAGGAGGCCGGCGGCTTCCACGAACCCTTCCCCGCCACCGCCTTCGGCCTCGGCAAGGGCGCCCCTGTCATCGCAGCAGGACCGGGAGCAAAGGACGACATCTGGGCGCTGGCACAGGTGTGAGTTAGGCTTTCACAACACGTCCAAAAATTTCCGTCATGCCATGACTTGATCATGGCATCCATTCCATTCCATTACAGAAGACCCGAAATTACCTTGTCAGACAGACAGATTACTCTCACTTATCAAGTCTGAATCAAACGGGGTGGATGCCATGATCAAGTCATGGCATGACGAAATACTGAAAAATTCGTCAACCTCCAAACACAAAGGCCGGGCATTTCTGCCCGGCCTTTGACGTTCATGATCTGACGCAGCGGTCAGATGAAAGCGCGGATGGCGCGTTCGACGCCGCGCAACTCGGCAAGGCCGCGCAGGCGGCCGATGGCCGGGTAGCCGGGGTTGGAGGTCTTGCGCAGGTCATCCAGCAGCTGATGCCCATGGTCGGGGCGCATCGGCAGTTCGATGCCACGGCGGCGCTCGGCCAGAAGCACGGCCTTGATCACCGCAACCATGTCCACGTCGCCATCAAGGTGAGCGGCTTCATGGAAGCTGCGCGGATCTGCCTCGCGCTTGGTGGCGCGCAGATGCAGGAAATGCACCCGGTCCGCATGGGTTTCGAACATCCCGACCAGATTGTTGTCCGGTCGCACACCATAGGAGCCGGTGCAGAAGGTGAAGCCGTTGGCGGGGCTGTCCACCATCGCTGCAATCGCCTTCATGTCAGCGGCGGTGGAAACCACGCGCGGCAGGCCGAACAGCGGGCGCGGCGGATCATCGGGATGGATGGCGAGCACGACGCCCTCCTTCTCGGCCACCGGAATCACGATCTTCAGGAAGGCGGCAAGGTTGGCGCGCAGGCGCTCCGCATCGACTTCGGCATAGGTGGCAAGGCGGGCGCGGAAGCTGTCGAGCGAATAGCTCTCCTCAGCGCCGGGCAGGCCGGCGATGATGTTGGCCATCAGCTTGGCCACGTCAGCTTCGCTCATGGCCGCATGGGTGGCGCGGGCCTGGTCGATCTCCTGCGCGCTGTATTCAGCCTCGGCGCCTTCACGCTTCAGGATGAACAGGTCAAAGGCGGCGAAGGCATCGGCATCAAAGCGCAGGCAGCGGGCGCCGTCCGGCAGCTCATAGGCCAGATCCGTACGGGTCCAGTCGATCACCGGCATGAAGTTGTAGCAGATGATCCGGACGCCGCAGCGGGCGAGGTTCACCATGCTCTCCACCCAGGCTTCGGCGTAACGTTCCCAGCCCGGCGCGGCGGTCTTGATGTCCTCATGAACCGGAATGCTCTCGACCACGGACCAGGTGAGGCCAGCCGCCTCGATCACCGCCTTGCGCTCGAGAATGCGCTCCACCGGCCAGACCGTGCCATTGGGCTGGTCATGCAGGGCGGAGACGATGCCGGTGGCACCGGCCTGACGGATATCGGCGAGCGAGACGGGATCGGCCGGGCCGAACCAGCGCCATGTCTGTTCCATGATGGGGTTCCTCAATTGGAGGCGGTTGGGGTCTTGGGAGGGAAAGCCGGAACGGCAAGCCCCTGCTCAAGTCTGCGGGCGGGCCAGGTTCCGGCGGAAACTCGGTTCAGCGGGCAAATGCCCTTCGTCAGTGCTCCACTCATTCCCCGCAGAGCCCGCCTTCAGGAGACGGCAGCTGCCGCGGGGCGGCTGTCGAACAGATAGCCATCAAACTGCGGGTCATCCACGTCGGACAGTTCCATCAGGGTCTGGCGCACGTTTTCAAGGTGCTGCCACATCGCCTGCCGGGCTGCGCGCGGGTCGCGGCACTGCAGGGCGGTGAGGATCGCCTGATGATCCTCCAGCCAGCGGTGCCTGTAGGTCCGGTCGAAGATGCGCGCATGCAGGCGGGCCCACATGGGGCTCTGCTCGCGCTTGCGCCACAACTCGTCGATCATGTCGACCAGCACGCTGTTCTGGGTGGCTTCGGCAATGAGATGGTGGAACAGCTCATCGCCAGAATAGTCACCCGTGTCCTCTGCGATGGCCCGGCGCTCCATCTCCATCGCCTCGCGCAGGCGCAGGATGTCGGCCTTGGTCACCGTGGTGGCTGCAAAGGCGGCGATGGAGCTTTCCAGCACCTGCCGCGCCTGCAGCAATTCGAAAGGGCCGATGTCTCCGCGCGTGCCGGTGTCGTCACCGGCGGGCACCTTCACCACATAGGTGCCGGAGCCCTTGCGCACATCGACAAGCCCTTCGATTTCGAGCCTCAGGATCGCCTCGCGCACGATGGAGCGCGAAACACCCAGCTCGTCAGAAATCTGCCGCTCGGGCTTCATGCGGTCGCCGGGCTGATAGGTTCCCCCGGCCAGCTCCCGCCGCAGGGCCTCCGCCACCTCCTCGTAGCGCCGCCTGCCGGATGCCTCGATCATCTTCGTCCTCCATCCGGCGTCAGGACCCGTTCATGTGGCCCCTCTCCTCCTGCCGGTCTGTCTCATCCCTCAAGTGTCCGGCAAACCGCCACCTTGCGTCAATTGCACGATGCAGCGTATCTGCCCACCTTCCCCCTGAAACATAAGAGGAATCCGGGTGCAGAACACCCGGATTCCGGTTGTCTTACTCGCCAGCGGCCTGAATGCGCTTGATGAGGTCGGCAACGCGCGGAGACTTGGCGGCAGCTTCCTCGATCATCGGCTTCACGGCTTCAGCGAACGGAGCCTTGTCGACGGCCACGAACTTCACGCCCATTTCCTTCTCGGCCTGCACCTTGCCGGCGGCAACCTGCTCGTTCCAGCTGGCGCGGTGCAGGTCCATGGACTCGTGGGCAGCCTGCTTCAGGGCAGCCTTTTCCTCGTCGGACAGGGTATCCCAGGTCTGGGTGGAGACCAGCACCACGGACGGAACCATGGTGTGCTCGTCTTCGGAGAAGATCTTGGCGACTTCACCATGACGGGCGGTGGTCAGAGCCAGCGGGTTGTTCTCGGCGCCGTCAACCACGCCCTGCTGCAGCGCGCTGTACAGCTCGCCATAGGCAATCGGGGTCGGGCTTGCGCCCATCAGCTCGACCATGCGGATGGCGGTCGGGCTCGGCTGCACGCGGATCTTCATGCCCTTCAGGTCGGCCGGGGACTTGATTTCCTTGTTGGCATAGAAGGAGCGCGCGCCTTCCACGTAATAGGCGATGCCAACGAAACCCTTGTCCTTCGAAGCTTCGAGAATGTCGGTGCCGATCTCGCCGGAGAACACCTTGTAGGCGTGCTCTTCGTCCTTGAACAGGAACGGCAGGTTCAGCGGCGTGTAGGATTCGTCGAAGGCTTCCAGCTCGCTGGCGTTGGAGCGGGCCATGTCGAGCGAACCGTTCTGCAGCATTTCCATGGATTCGCGCTGGTTGCCCAGCTGCGCATTCGCATAGATGCGGATCTTCAGGCTGCCGCTGGTCAGTTCATCGACGCGCTTGGCCATGAATTCCATCGACTTGTGCAGCGGATGGTCTTCCGGGTTGTTGTGGTTGAGCTTCAGGGTGCGGGCGTCGGCGGTTGCGGAGAAGGCCAGCAGGGCTGCACCAGCCAGAGCGCCGAGACGATAGGTCATACGCATGTCAAATTACCTCCCGATGATACTTCAGGATGCGCGCGGCGAGGAACCTCCCCCTGCCGGCCACATCGGAAACCGGCGGCACCCTCCGACCAGATTGGTTGATCAAAAAGGCCCGGCGCGCGACCAGAAATTTCGTCAAAGCACCGCCTTTGTCAACCGGTTTTGGAAATTGGTTGACCAATTCCCGGAAATAGGTTTTCTCTGACCAGCCGGTTAAGGAGGCAATCCGCCTCATTTTCCGGCATTGTCTGGGGGCTTCAACACCGGGACAGTTGTCAGCAGAGGCGGCCCAACCGCCATACCGAACCGCAGCATGCCCCTGCCCAACGAGGCACCGGCTGCTGCCAGGACATGCGGACAACCGGTGCAGCAGACCGGCAGACCAAGATTGAAAGGCAGGCCGGGACACAAAAGGTCCCGGGAGGAAACCGGGGCAGGCTGCCTGCCCCACGAGGAGGACATGCAGCCATGCATGCACTGAAAGCCCACGTTGACCGCGTGCTGGGCCTGTTCATCGCCGCGATGTTTGCCGTCATGACGGTTTGCGTCGTCTGGCAGGTGCTTTCCCGCTACGTATTGCCGACCCCAAGCGTCGTCATGGAAAGCATCGCACGCGTTCTGTTCATCTGGGTCGGCCTGATCGGTGCGGCCTATACCCTGGGCCAGCGCAAGCATCTGGCAATCGACTTCCTGATCCAGATGTCATCACGGAAAGCCGCCCGCAACCTTGCGCTGCTGGTCACGGCCCTGATCGCGGCCTTTGCCGCCATCGTGATGGTCAAGGGCGGCATGGCGCTTGTGCAGCGGACGCTGTCTTCCGGCCAGATCGTTCCCGTCCTCAACATTCTGATGGGCTACGTCTACGCAGCCGTCCCCATTTCCGGCGGCCTGATGCTCTACTACTGCGCCGATTTCGCCGCAGGACTCATCACAGGCCGTTACGCCCCCGTTGAAGATCTCGACGCCGATGCCTCATCCGGCGCAGAACCGGGCAAAGGATAAGCGACGATGGAAACCGAAATGATGAGCGCCATCACCCTGTTTGGCGCATTCTTCCTGCTCATGTTCATCGGCGTTCCGATTGCCTTCGCAATCGGCATCTCGACGGTCCTGACCTTCACCCTGTTCCTGACCTACGACCAGTCGATCAACAACACGGCGCAGCAGCTGGCCTCGGGCCTCGATACATTCACGCTCCTGGCCGTGCCCTTCTTCATTCTGGCGGGCAACATCATGAACCGGGGCGGCATCGCCTTGCGTCTCATCGAGCTGGCCAAGGTTCTTGGCGGCCGCCTGCCGGGCTCGCTGGCGCATTGCAACGTGCTGGCCAACATGATGTTCGGCTCGATCTCCGGCTCGGCCGTGGCCGCAGCGGCAGCCGTTGGCGGCGTCATGGCCCCGCTGCAGAAGAAGGAAGGCTATGACCCGGCGTTTTCCGCTGCCGTCAACATCGCCTCCTGCCCGACCGGCCTGCTGATTCCGCCCTCCACCACCTTCATCGTCTTCTCGCTGATTTCCGGTGGCACCTCGATTGCGGCGCTGTTTGTCGCAGGCTACGTGCCGGGCATCCTCATGGGTCTCGGCATCATGCTCGTCGCCGGCATCGTGGCGAAGAAGCGTGGCTATCCGGTCGCCCCGCGCCCCAGCTGGAAGGAAGTGATCCGGAAGACCGGCGATGCACTGCTTCCGCTTGGGCTGATCATTGTCATCATGGGCGGCATCATCAAGGGCATCTTCACCCCCACCGAGGCGTCGGCCGTCGCTGTGGTCTACACGCTGCTGCTGGCTCTCGTCTGGTACCGGGAAATCAGCATCCGCGACCTACCGGGGATCATGATCGATTCCGCCGTCACCACGTCCATCGTGCTGCTGATGGTCGGCTGCTCCATCGCCATGTCCCGCGTCATGGCCTTTGCCGACATTCCCTACACGATCTCCGATCTGCTGCTGTCCCTGTCCGAGAACCCGCTGGTGCTGCTGCTGATCATCAACATCGCCTTGCTGGTCGTCGGCATGTTCATGGACATGACGCCCGCGCTGCTGATCTTCACGCCCATCTTCCTGCCGGTGGTGAAGGATCTGGGCATGGACCCGGTCCACTTCGGCGTGATGATGACCTTCAACCTGTGCCTTGGCATATGCACCCCGCCCGTCGGCTCTGCATTGTTCGTCGGCTGCTCCGTGGCCAAGGTCTCGATCGCCCGCGTCCTGCGCCCGCTGCTGCCGATGATGGCCATGCAGTTCGCCGTGCTGCTGCTGATCACCTATGTTCCGGACCTGAGCCTGGCGCTGCCGCGCCTGCTGCTGGGTTATGGCGGCTGACGCTGGAGACAAGTCATGAAGACGCTTGAGACATTCACCCTCACCCGTTCCATCGAGGCCGGCATCGAGCTGGCCATCGAAGGCCGCCACGTGATGACCGTGGAAGTGCTGGAAGACGCCCTGTTCCGCGTGCAGCTGCGCAAGAATGGAGACTTCCGCCTGGGCCGCAGCTGGACCGTGGCGCCCAAGCCCGAAGGCACGGCCACCCCTTGCGAAACCCCGTGGGAAGGCCGCTCGCGGCGTGACCTTTCGGGCTTCTCCTGCCCGGCCTTCAAGCTGACCGACAATGGCGACGCCGGCATCGTCCTGACGACGGACAAGCTCCGCCTCACCATCACGAAGCCGCTCACCTTCGTCTGGGAAGCGAAGCAGGCCGATGGCAGCTTCCTCGTCTTTGCCGAAGACCGCCCGACCGGCGCCTATCTGCTGGACGTGAAGTCTCACGCCCATGCCCATTTCCTGCTGCGCAAGACCGGCGAACGGGTCTACGGCCTCGGCGAAAAGGCAGGCGATGTGGAACGCTCCGGCCGCCGCTTCGAGATGCGCAACCTCGATGCCATGGGCTATGACGCCCGCTCGACGGACCCGCTCTACAAGCACTGGCCCTTCAGCGTCACCCGCACGGCCTCGGCCGGTGCCTTCGGCATCTTCTACGACAACCTTGCAGGCAGCTGGTTCGATCTCGGCAACGAGCTGGACAACTACCACAAGCCCTACCGCGCCTACCGTGCCGAAGACGGCGACCTCGACTATTACATGAGCTGGGGCGCCTCGGTTCTGGATGTGGTCAAGGCCAATGTCCGCCTCACCGGCGGCACCGCCTTTCCGCCGCTGTGGACCATCGGCTACTCCGGCTCGACGATGCATTACACCGATGCAGACAACGCGCAGGAACAGCTGGAAGGTTTCGTCCGGCTGGTGGAAGAACACGACATCCCCTGCGACAGCTTCCAGCTTTCCTCGGGCTACACCTCCATTGGCCTGAAGCGCTACGTCTTCAACTGGAACACGGCCAAGGTGCCGGATCCGGCGGGCATGTCGGCGAAATTCGCCTCCGCCGGTCTGCATCTGGCGGCCAACATCAAGCCCTGCCTGCTGCAGGACCACCCGATGTTCGCCGATGTCACCGCGAAGAAGCTCTTCGTTCTCGACAGCGAGAGCGGCACGCCCGCCCGTTCGGTGTTCTGGGATGACGAGGGCGCGCACCTCGACTTCACCAACCCGGAAACCATCGCCTGGTGGCAGCAGAACGTGACCGAGAAACTGCTCGGCTACGGCATCAACTCCACCTGGAACGACAACAACGAATACGAGATCTGGGACAGCCACGCCCGCTGCAACGGCTTCGGCGAGACCATCGATATCGGTCTCATCCGTCCGCTGATGCCGGTGCTGATGACCCGCGCCAGCTACGAGGCGCAGGTGCGCCATCAGCCGGATGTGCGCCCCTATCTCATCTCCCGTTCCGGCGCGCCGGGGCTGCAGCGTTACGCCCAGACCTGGTCCGGCGACAACCGCACCGCCTGGGAAACCGTGCGCTACAACACCCGCATGGGCCTCGGCATGTCGCTCTCCGGCCTCTACAACATCGGCCATGACGTGGGCGGCTTTGCCGGTCCGCGCCCCGAGCCGGAGCTGTTTGTCCGCTGGGTCCAGAACGGCATCTTCCATCCGCGCTTCACCATCCATTCCTGGAACGACGACCGCACGGTCAACGAGCCCTGGATGTTCCCGGAAGTGACGGACCACATCCGCGACGCGATCAAGTTCCGCTACCGCCTGCTGCCGTATCTTTACACGGCGCTGCATGCGGCAGTGACGGCCGACGAGCCGATGCTGCGCCCGACCTTCCTCGACCATGAGAGCGACGCGCGCACCTTCGCCGAGAGCGACGAGTTCCTGATCGGCCGTGATCTGCTGGTGGCAAGCGTCATGGACAAGGGCGCCGCATCCCGCACGCTCTATCTGCCGGAAAACGGCACAGGCTGGTGGAACTTCTGGACCGGCGAGTGGCATGCAGGTGGTCAGGAACTCACCCTGCCCGTCACGCTCGGCTCCATGCCGCTGTTCGTGCGCGCCGGCAGCGTGCTGCCGCTGGCCGAAGGCCTGACCCGTGCCGACAGCTGCAAGGACACGGCCCGCACCCTCGCCATTTTCCCGGCACAAGGGGCAGCTTCCAGCGTCAGTCATGAATATGCGGACGACGGCTTTGCCGCCAACGCGCTGGACGGCAACCATGCCCTGATCCGCATGGAACTGGCCAGCGATGCAGACAGCATCAGCCTCACCCTCTCCCGCACGGGCGCCTATTCCCCGGCATGGACAGAGGCGAAGGTGATCCTGCCGGCCGGCGAAACGCGCAAGCTGACCGTCAATGGCGTTGCAGCGGCAAACGGCGCCACGGTCACCGTTCCGGCCGCCTGACATCAGAGGCGGGCGGCAGCGCCCGCCACAAGAACCCCGGCGGTCCGAGGACCGCCACAACAAGAAGAGCACGGGCACCGGCCAAGCCGTCAAGCCCGGGCCTTTTTCAAAGTCCTCCCAAGACGCACCTTGGCGCGGATGACCCCGGTCATCCGCGCTTTCTTTTTGTCCTGGGGCGTTATGCCTCGGCTCACCTGCAGGAATTGCCCTCAGGTGAACCGCGGCTTTCCGGAGAAATCGAGGCCGGGGAAGACGGTGTCCGTCAGCGCGGAAGCCTTGAGACCGAACTGACTGGCGAGCAGTGCAGCCGCCACGGCGCGCACGTCCCCGGTGGGGTTGAGATCCCGGTCATCCAGCAGATCGCCATCCCCAAGTCCCGGCCAGCGGCCATAAACCTTGCCGCCGCGGATGGCTCCGCCCGCAATGACGCAGCAGCCACCGGTGCCGTGATCCGTCCCGTCATTGGCATTCTGACGCACGGTGCGGCCGAATTCGGTCATTGCCACCACCGCCGTCTTCGCCCAGACCTTCGGCCCCATCTCGTCGCGCAGGGACAGGATAGCGGTGGAGAGGTCCTTCACCGCGCTGGCAAACTCCTTTTCCTGCTGCACATGCGTGTCCCAGCCGGTGATGGAAAAGCTGGCGATGCGGTATTCGTCCGTCAGCAATGCGCCCGCCATGCGCGCTACATGGGCAACGCTGCCGTTGCGCTTTTCATTGGCGTAGAGGGCATCGGTGAAACTGTCGATGCCAACCGCCTGCTTCAAGGCCTCTGAAAAGGCCCGGTCGCCTTTGTAAAGCTCTGCCAGAAAGCTCAGCTCATCCTGCCCCAGTGCAATATCCGAACGCGGCGACCAGACATCCGCCGGATTGGCGCCGGAAAGAATGACCTCTTGCGCGGTGCTGACGCTGATCGCCTTCAGAGGCTGGCCGGTGAGGGACAGGGTACGGTTGAGCCATCCCCCTGTTTTCGCAGCTCCCTCCGTTCCTCCCGCCTCCAGAATGTCCTGTCCGTCGAAGTGGCTGCGGATGTTGCGGTAAGGTGTTGAAACCGCATGCACGAAGGCCAGTTCCCCCGCCTTCCACAGTGGCAGCAGGGGACTCGCTGCCGGATGCAGGCCAAAAAAATCATCCAGCGGAATGAGCCTGGGGGCGGACGCCTCTACCAGCTTGGGCCGGAGACCGGCAAAACCCTTGTCGCCCACCGGCTGCACCAGATCCAGTCCATCCATGGCGCCGCGCAGGATGATGGCCGCGAACCGGTTGTCCCCCGGCATGGCAGCGAGCGCCAGCGGCGTGAAGAGAGGCGCGGCCGCAGCACAACAGGCCGAAGCCAGAAACCCGCGCCGGGTCACACCAGAAAGCGTATCGGTCAGCTTGCCAGCCATCGGATCATCTCCTGTTGAATTCGGGGGACACCAGCGCGAGCATCAGCCCCGCCTCGCGGCTAGGCGCGCGGGAGACGAGGCGCACCGTGTCGTCCCGCGCCAGATCGGCCAGCACGTCACGGGCAAAGTTGCGCGGGTCCGGCTTGCCGGGAATGCGCCGGACCAGCTGCCGCGCCCATTCGATGCGCGCCGAGAGCTGCGCCGGATTGAACCAATAGGCATTGGTGTCCTTGAAGCCGGCCGCATCACTCGGCCGCCAGACCGGTTCGCCCAGCCCCGCAATCATCTGCGCAGCCTGCCGGGCGAGCGAGCGCTTGGCCTTGGGGCGGGCCTTCCTGTCATCGCCCTCCATGCCCTTGCCCTCCATGCCCTTGCGGTTCTCATCATCATCAGCCTCCGCCATCGCCAGCCGCTGCGGCTTTCCGTCCGGCAGGTCAAAGCCCCCGCGCGGCTGATCATCATCGTTGAACAGATCCTCGGGCTGCGTCAGGCCTGCGGCCCGCAAGGTGGAGACGACATAATCAAAGGGCTTCTTGAACTTCTGCCCCGGCTCTTCCCAGGCAGCCTTGCTCTGCAGCATGGCCCGGTAGACGGCCGTCAGGTCCCCGTCCTTCGCCTTCCAGGCCTTCACCATGGCGGCGATGGTACCCTGATCCGGGGTTTCGCTGATGAAATGCGTAAAAAGCTGCGTGCTGACATGGCGCATGGTGCGCTCATCCGAAGCCAGATCCTCCAGCACGGCTTCAGAAATGTCGAAGACGCCTTCCCCGCGTTCGTAAGTCTTGCCGAGAACCTTGAACCTGCCCGGCTCCGCCCTGTTGCGGTCAAAACCGGCCTGAACCTCTTCGCGGTTGAACACGAGGCCGGTCAGCAGCAGCGCCAGCTGGCGCACATCCGCCTGGCTGTAACCGGAGTTGACGCCGAGCGTGTGCAACTCCATCACCTCGCGGCCGAAGTTCTCGTTCACGCCGCCGCCCCGCTTCTGCGCCTGCCGCGAGTTCGGCCCCATGGATTGCGCCTGATCCAGAAACACCAGCATCGCCGGGTGCAGCGACACCGCCTTCAGCAGGTCCGCAAAACGCCCGGACAGATTGGGACGGATCGCCTCTGCCTCATAGAGCGGCACGATCAGCCGCATCTCCGTCGACTTGCTGGCGCTGACGGTGAAATGATTGAGCCAGAAGCTGGCCAGCCGCTCCTGAAAGCCGAAGGGAGAGCCTGCGGCCTGGGCGATCCGGCCCGAAACATCGGCGTCGAGCCGCGCAGAGGCGTCCCGGTTCAGCGCCTTTTCCCGCTCTCCCAGTGCCTCGCCGTCTTTCATGCGCTGTGTCAGGTCCTGGCGCACCGACCGGTACTCCCGGATGCGCCTTTTGCGCGTCTCAACCCCTTCGCGGGGAAACAGAAGCTTTGCGTTCCCAGCCTTGCGCAACTGTTCCAGCAGCGCGTCCGGATCGCCCTCCGGTGCCTCGCCCGGTGTCAGGCCAAATCCGAAGCGCACCCCGGCAACCACCGCCCGTGAAACCGTCATGCCCGCTCCTTATTCATGCCTCCGGCTCGCCGCCGCGCAGCCGCAACAGGCGCAAATGAGACGCCGCCAATGCGGTGAAACCAAGAACCGGTTAAGCCTCTGCACGCACGATCCTTTTGCCGGACCGGTAGGACAGAAACGGCGAAATTGGGGCAGCTGAAGATTCCGTGGAAGCGTTTTTCCGCCGCCTGAAATATGAGTTTCAGAGTCTTGTTTACTTCAGCACGCACAGTTATAAGGCGCCAGCTTCAACAGCTTGGCCGGAACACCCCCATGAAATCTCTTCTGATCGCCTCGAGCGTCATCGCTTCCCTTGCCGCTACGGCAACGGCAGCCTCCGCCGCACAGACCCAGTATCCGCTGACCATCGAGAACTGCGGCGTGCCGGTCACCTTCACCAAGGCGCCGGAGCGGGCCATCGGCCTTGGCCAGAACAGCGCGGAAATCCTGCTGCTGCTCGGCCTTGAAGACAAGATGGTTGGCACTGCCTTCTGGCCGAACAAGGTTCTGCCTCAGCTGGAGGAAGCCAATGCCAAGGTGAAGGTGCTGACGGTCGAGTTTCCGACTTTCGAATCCATTCTGGCGGAAAACCCGGATTTTGTGACCGCCGCCCTGCCGAGCCTGATCGGCGCCTCGAGCAAGGTTGCAAAGCGCGAAGACTTTGAAAAGCTGGAAATTCCCGTCTACCTCTCGCCCAGCACCTGCGTCGCGGAAGGTGCTGCCAAGGACAAGTTCGGCTATGGCGACCGCTCCACGCTCTGGCAGATGGACACGCTCTTCAAGGAGATCGACGAACTCGCCCAGATCTTTGACGTGCAGGAGAAGGGTCAGGCCCTGATCGCCGATCTGAAGAAGCGCGAAGCCGATCTGCGCGCCGGTTCCCCCAAGGATGGCAAGAAGCTGTCCTACGTGTTCTGGTTCTCCAGCCCGTCACCGTCCGCAGATGCCTATCTGGGCGGAAAGTTCAGCGCATCCGGCTTCATCGCCGATGTCCTGGGCGGCACCAATGCCATTCAGTCGGAAGCCGAGTCTCCCGCTCTCGGCTGGGAGAGCATCATCGCCTCCAACCCGGATGTGATCGTCGTCGCCCGGGTTGACCGTAACCGCTGGGAACTGGACAAGGCCGAAGCCAAGATTGAGTTCCTGACCACCGACCCGGCGACCAGCCAGATGCCCGCCGTGAAGAACAAGGCGATGGTGATCATGGACGGACAGGCCATGAACCCGACCGTGCGCACGATCTTCGGCGCCGAACAGGTGGCAGAGCAGCTCAAGGCACTCGGCCTGCGGTGAGCAATGTGATTGAGACAAGCCAGTCTGGCTATGCACTGCGGCAGACCCTGGTAACCCTGGGCCTGCTGCTTGCCAGCCTTGCAGCCATTGCTCTGGTGGTCGGCATCAGCGTCGGGATCGGTGACATGCCGATCCCGCTTGCCACCACATACACCGCCATCACCAACAAGCTCGGCTGGACTGCAGTCGAGCTGAACCGCATTCATGAGTCCGTCATCTGGGACTATCGTCTCAGCCGGGCTCTTGTTGCGGCCTTCTGCGGGGCAGGTCTTGCCATCTCCGGCGCGATCATGCAGTCGCTGCTGCGCAATCCGCTAGCCGAGCCCTATGTGCTCGGCATTTCGGCCGGTGCATCGACCGGCGCTGTCTGCATTGTCATCCTCGGCGTCGGCGCTGGCACGGTTTCCCTGTCTGCGGGCGCTTTTGCCGGTGCTTTTGCGGCCTTTCTCTTCGTCGCTCTGCTGTCCAACGGCACCAGAGGCGGTGCAGACCGCACCATCCTGGCCGGTGTTGCCGCCTCCCAGCTCTTCAATGCCGCCACGTCCTATGTGGTGACGACGGCGGGCAACGCCCAGCAGGCGCGTGACGTGATGTTCTGGCTGCTCGGCAGCTTCGGCGGCGTGCGCTGGCCGGAATTTACGCTCGTTTCCATTGTCGTCGGCCTCGGCCTCATCGCCTGCCTCGCCTATTCGCGCATTCTCGATGCCTTTGCCTTTGGTGATGAATCGGCCGCAGCGCTCGGCGTCAACGTCAGCCGCGCCCGCATCACCCTGTTCTGCCTGACCGCCATGCTCACCGCCACCATCGTCAGCATGGTGGGCTCCATCGGCTTTGTCGGGCTGGTCATTCCCCATGCAGCACGCTTCCTTGTGGGGCCGCTGCACATCCGGCTGCTGCCGGCATGCGCTATTGGCGGGGCCATCTTCATGGTGCTGGCTGACATTGCCTCGCGCATTCTCATCCCGCAGCAGGTTCTGCCGATCGGCGTCGTAACGGCCCTTGTCGGCGTGCCGGTCTTCTCCATCATCCTCTACCGTTTCCAGCGTGCATCATGAGCATCAGGTCTGAAAACATCGCCTGGAAGATTGGCGCCAAAACCGTGCTCGAAGACATATCCTTCGAGGCAAGGCCCGGCGAAATGCTGGGCCTGCTGGGGCCGAACGGCTCCGGCAAGACCTCGCTGCTGCGCCTGCTGGCCGGGCTCAAGCAGCCGCATTCCGGCCGCGTGCTGCTGGAAGACCGGGACATTCAAAAGATTTCCCGCAAGACGGTGGCCCAGCGTGTGGCTTTCGTCGAACAGCACGCCACCACCAACGCCAATCTCAAGGTTGAGGATGTGGTCAAGCTCGGCCGCTTCCCGCACCGCTCCATGTTCTCCGGCTGGACAAAGGCCGATGAACACGCGGTGGAAGAGGCGCTGGAGCGTTCCGGCATGGCCGCCAAGCGGCACGAGCGCTGGCAGCATCTCTCGGGCGGCGAAAAGCAGCGCGCCCACATCGCCCGCGCCCTGGCCCAGAGCCCGCGCGAGCTGATCCTCGATGAGCCGACCAACCATCTGGACATCCAGCACCAGATCAGCCTGCTGAAGCTCATTGCAGGCCTGCCCGTCACCAGCATCATCGCGCTGCATGACCTCAACCACGCCGCCATGTTCTGCGACCGCATCATCGTGCTGGAACAGGGCCGCATCGTCGCCAATGGCACGCCCGCAGAGATCCTGACCGAAGACCTGCTCCGCTGCGTCTTCTGCGTCAGAGCCCACGTCTGCCCCTCCGACCACCACAAAGGCCCGCATATCCAGTTTCTGAAGTGAGGCGAAGCGGGAGGAATGAGCGGGCTGTCGGGTGAAAGGCGTTTTGTGCATAAGCACGAACAACTCGTGCCGAAATTATAAGATCCCGGGCCTTTGCCATGGGAAGCCGCGAAAAGTGCGTGCTTTGGTGCTGCGTAACTCAGTTTGGCAGTGGAATGGGCACCTTCCGCCGTTCGCACCATGTGGCGATATCATCCGGATCAAACCGCTCGCACCCGTTCTCCTTTTCAATATGGAAATATTCCCACCCCGTGTCGGACAGTGCATAGTAGCGGGTGCGATCGCTCCCCCGGAGCCAGAAACTCCCTGAGCCTGCATTGTCAACATCGGCCCGAAAGGTCCAGATGCTGCTTTCTGCCGGGATGAAATAGCTCCTGCGCCCTTCAAGCAGGCCCCATGCGTTCTGCGGAAGCCGGGTCGTCAGCATCAGAACAACCATCATCCCAAGAGCAGCCAAGATTACTCGTTTCACGTTGGGCGATACCCACGCTTGGCCGATTTTTCGAAAAAATCTGCTCATCCAGACGCATTTCATCAAGCTGAAGGAGGCGGCATGTCACGCCAGGCGATGACAGCAGTGCCGGCAGAACCTTCCCAAAAGGCCTTGAAGATCAAGATCACATCCTCGATGAACAAAATCTCTTCAGGCTCCGCCTCAAGCTTCCCACCACCAAACACAAGGGTTTGAGATCCCTCATAAGGAACTTTTGTCCGCTCATAGCAGGCCCGCATCTGCTTGCCGGTTCCGGCAGACCTCTGCTCGACAACGCATGTCAGCCTCCCCCCGGCAACCTGCACGTAGGATCCATCCTCTTTCGTCAGAATTGCAAAAGACGCAGGCCCGTAACTCTTCAGGGAGCGCAGCGTCTTTTCCACCAGAGCGAAGTCCTGCACCTGAACCGGCTTCTTTCCTTCGATCTCAAGCAGCAGCATAATGATGGGCTCCAATCGTTCCCGCATCCCCGCCTCTCGTGCGGAAAGGCGCAGCTCCTTGCCGGCGCCTGGTAATCTGGATGGCTTGTGTCTTTATATGATCGGCACAGATCACTCACGAAAGACGGAAACAGACCCGTCATATCTGAGCCCTCATGTCCCGCAAGATGCTATTTCAGAGCTGTCCTCCTGAGGAAGTGCAATGACCGATGAACTGTTCAAGCAAATCCGGACTGCAGCCAAGGGCAGTGGCTGGTCCGTCAAACGCGACGTTCTGGTAAAGCGCGCCGGGGATCATGTCCTTGCTGTTCATCAGCGCCGGGGGAGCCAGGGTGTTCTAGAGTTCCGGGCCAAGCCGGCCGCCTGGGACCATCTGCTCTGGTCGATCCTGCAAATCGAAGCAAATATGAAGCAGCCCTCCAGCTTCCATTTCACCGGCGCCTTCATTTGCGACACGCCCGCCTTGCTGCAGGAGGCCGTAAAACCTCAGGCACCCCCGCTGGAACTGGCGCAGCAAATGCTCCAACTGGCGGAGCGGGAACTGCAAATGGCAGAGGCCTGGCAGAGATACGATCTGCTTCAAGCCATAGACAACGAGCAGCCAAAGCAGCCATACCGCTACCACATCACCCGTGTTGTAGAACGGATCTGGTCAGGCGACCGCCAGGGGGCACATGAAATTTGCGCCGCTGCGCAAGCTGGTGCACTGGATGTAAGGCACGCGTTCTCCGCTACTGACAAACTGACACCGGCAGACACAGAAGGCCGCCGTCCAAGCCTGAGCTTCTTTCAGCTCGCGCAACTTTGGCTGAGCCGGAATTGACGATCATCAACAGACAGGAACCGAGCCCCTGACCAGCAGAAAGTTCCAACTGAAGGCAAGAATGTTACCGTCTCTGTACATAAAGATACAGTCAAATCCCTCTCCAGAAACTTGAATCAGAATTCAAATGACTTGAATCGCTGTTTTATAGGTCTGAAACCTAAAGACCGGAGAAAGACAACATCACTCACTCACCCGCCCTCCAGCCAGACGTTATGCGCCCAGGACGCCAGATCGGGCCAAACCTCATCCGAAGCACCATCATGCCCCCAGAAACGAACAGAACCTTCCGGCGTGATGCAGTAATAGTCCCCGTTGTCTTCGCAGACCGGCAGCCAAGCTTCGGGCACACCCACGCTTCTGGCATCGTGCACGCCGGCAATGAGGTCACCATAGCCACCCGGCATGCCTGCACTCAGCGTAAAGGGTGACATGAAGCCAACAAAGGCATTGCTGACAGTCTTCAGGAACACCTTGTAGTCATCCGGAAACCTTCGGCCCAAGGCCTCTTCATACGCCTCGATAAGCGCATCATCGGGCAGAGGACGTTTTCGTCCAGAGGGATCGTCAGCCTGATTGATCAACTCAATCACTTCTTGCAACGTCACAAGCCCCTCCAGAACCTACAGACCAGCCTCTGTCTGGCCCAGACAGTGCTCCAACGCCCTGCTTCGCATCGCAAGCGAGGGATTGCCTGAGCAGATCCCAATGTGTTCGGATTCATCGGGATACGGGCCCCTTCAGTCACCGCACGAGCGGGCTCCCGGCGAAACCCCGCGTCATATGTAGTCGCGCTCTACCCGGTAGTCCTTCTCGATCATCTCGATCAGAAGCGGAGCGCTTGGAAGCGACGGCCCTCTGGGGAACTTCTTCTCCTCGTCCGTCAAGGGGCGATGGACCTTCCATTGCGCCTCACCCGACCAGAAGAACCACATCGTCTCATCGCCTTGCAGATTGTTTGTCGCCCGAAAGGTTGGAAATGCTATGAGATGATCCGGAACGGGCACGTTGGCAACGATGGGGAACAATCCCTGCCGAACCGCATCCTGAATGAGGAATGTTGTCACGAACTGCGGTTCCTTGCTCACAACCGCCGAAAAATCCTCCGGCGGCACAGAAAAGAACTCACGAAACACTGCGATCACAAATTTCCATTTCGGATGCTTGTGAGTCACCAGACCATAACAAACCCCTTCCGATGTAAGGATCTGAAATACATCTCCAACCTTGACTGTTTTCCGGTTCAACATCGATCAATTTGTCCATTTATAATTTACACTATCAAGAATCTGCTTCCCCCTCACCAGAGATTGCTCATAGGCGGTTGGATTTCTTGTCGCAGATATGGAGTTTATTTTGTTCAGAAGTGTACCTCCATCTTTCCCCAAGCCGTAGTAATTGATCAGCGTTTGCTCAACTGCTCTCGCATCCGCACGTGACAAGTTATCCAGACCAGCAATTTGTTCAATACGGATGCCTTTCGTGCGCAGGTGCTCTGCGCCTCTACGGGCAATATCATCGGTAATTCCAACATAACGTGTAGTACCATCTATGACACAGGTGTAAACGCAAGTCTGGCCGCCAATCGTTACGGTCCCACCCGCCGCATCCGCGGCCCGGTCGATCGTGCGCAGCGTGTCGGCGTCGGCGTTCTTGCGGACCCAGCGGATCAGGTCGGCGCCGGCCTTGGAGCCGGGCACGATGGAGCCGATGGTCAGCTCGATACCCGCATCGATGGCTGCCTGCTTGGCCATTTCCTCGGCCTGGCTGCAGGCTGCCATGTCTCCGCCGTTGCAGGCGTAGACGGCAACAGAAATGTCGACGGCGTCCTTCGCCAGAAGCACCTTGTCCGTGACCTCCAGCGCAAGCACGATCACCGCGATGACGGGGATCCAGAAGGCGTTGTTTTCGGCCGCATTGCCGCCAGCGTCAGCGCCCGTATCCACGTCTCCGCCGGCAAGCGCTGCGGCAAGGCCGCCCGCCAGCCGGGCAACGTTCACACCGTTTGCCCGCCACTCCAGCACCATGTGCTCAGCCTCGGCCTCGCTCAGTGTGCCCCTGGCAAAGGCCTCGCGCAGATCGTCCTCGATCATGGCCGAGATGGCATCTGCCGTCAGTTCACCGGCAACAGCGCCTGCCGCCCCGCCCTTGCAGTCGCCTGTGGCAACCGATCCGGTCAGGCACCCCACAGCCGCATGGGCGATAAGCTGCGGTAGCCGCTGCATGCCGCCTTCATGCACGGCAGCGCCAATCTCCTCGGCAAGGGTTTCGCCCAGAACAAGGGCTGCCTGCTGCCGCAGGGCCGAAATCAGGGCATCGCCCAGCGGCTGGCCATTGATCGTAGCTTCCACCCCGGCCGTCACCGAGGCGCGGATCAGGCCGCGCTGCAGGTCCTGCACGATACGGTCCGCCAGCGGCGCCTGCGGATCAAGGTTCGCTCCAATCCCCGACACATCCATCAGATGCGCGGTGAGGCCTGCGGTGACCATGGAGGTGACGAGGCTGCGCAGGGTGGCGGAGGAGCCGAGTTCTTCGAGTGCGCCGCCGAGGTTGCCGCGGTTGTTGACGAGGGCGACGGCGGTCTTGTTGATGAGGGCCTGAACACCCGCCTGAAGCGCGGCTTCCAGCGCCACGTTGCCCGCAACGCCGAGACTGGTGGCCAGCGAGGAGGAGAGCGAGGCGGTGAGGCCGCCGCTGCCTGCGGTGAGCGCGGTGGCAACCAGTGTCACCAGCGCCGCGCCTGCCTCCGTCAGCCCCTGTTCCTTGTAGTCCCACTGTTCGAAGCGGGTCTCGACCGCCTGCCAGTCCACCTTGCCGGCCAGCGCCGGATCGTTGCGAAGCTCACCCACCCAGGCAAGCCCGGGCTGGGCGGCGAGCTGTTCGATGGAGGCTTCGAAGCTGCCGGTCTTGTGGTACTCGACGATGATGCCGTTGCCCGCGTCGATCTTCACGCCGCCGCCGGCCTCGATCTCCACATGGGCGATGGTCTCGCTCAGCTGGCCCTGATCGCGCGAGTTCCACCACAGCAGGTCTTCTTCACGCTTGCTGTCGTGCCGGTAGCTCTGGTCCGTCGTGGTCAGCAGCGCCACCTGGCCGTTTTCGGCCTCGATGCGGGTTTCCCCGCCGCTCTGCAGCCGGGCCGCCCCCAGCGCAATGTTGCCATCACGGCTGATGACGGCGATGTCCTCGCCGGCCGTGATGGTGGTGCGGCGTGTCCCGGTGCCTGCGGCCTGGCGGCGGATGTTGGTTTCCGTGCCCAGAAGGCCGCTGGTCTTGATGTCCAGCTTCAGGTCGCGGGAGAACTGGTCCTGCACGGAGATGATGGCGAGATTGCCGCCCGCATCCAGCGTCACCGTGCGGCGGGCTTCCAGCTCTGCGCCTGCAAGGGTCAGGTTGCCGCCTGCATCCACCAGCATGGCGCCGCCTGCGCTCAGCTCCGCCAGCGTGTGGGTCAGGCTGCTGGCCCGGTCATAGCCGCCCTTGATGGTGTCGTCGCGGCTGCGTTCCAGCTGCAGGGCGGAGATTTCCACCGCATCACCGGCGGTGAGGACGAGATCCTCCCCGGCGGCGAAACGCCCGCCTTCGGACAGGATGGAGCCCGAGGCGTTGATCAGCAGATCGTTGCGCGCCTCGATGCGGCCCACCTGCTGGATGCGGTCGGCATAGCCGTTGAAATAGCTGTCGCGCTGCTTCAGCGTGTCATTGGCCACCATATCCGCGTTGATGACCACCGTGCCGCCGGAAACGGTGCCCGAGCGGTTGGCGAAGAGGCTGCCGGCATCAATGATGATATCGGCCCCGGCAAAGAGGCTGCCGCCTTCGTTGACGGTGCTGAAACCGGTGTCGATGCGCAGGTCACCCGCCGTGGCGATGAGGCCCGAGTTGGCCACCCCGCCCGCAACCAGCGTGGTATCCCCGCCCGCACGGATCTGGGCCGAGGCCACCTGCGTGCTGCTGCGCACGGCTGCCAGATACAGCCGGGGCACGAGCACTTCCTGCCCGTTGACGAGGCGCTTCTCCAGCCAGACGATATCGCGCGTCAGCGCGTCGGCCTGCTCCTTCGTCAGGGCAAGGCCCGGTGTCAGCTGCAGATCCCCCTGCACGGCAAGGGCATTGTCATAGAGCTGGCGCATCAGCTCGATCGGGTCGAGCCCCAGCCCCAGATCCAGCGTGCCGGTCTGGTTGAAGATCTGTTCGCGGATCAGGCGGAACTCGGCATAGGCATCGCCAAAACGCCGCTCGATGGCCGCGGGGTCATAGTTGCCAACGCGGGAGAGGAAATAGTCGGAGCTCAGATATTTGCTGAGGTCGACAAACTCGGAGCGCGTTTCGATGAGGAACGGCGCGTCCGGGTTCTGGGCCTGCTCAAAGGTGGCCTCGCGGCCGATCAGGCCGTCGATGCTGATGTCGAGCGAACCGGCCTCGGCAAAGTCCCGCGCTGCGGTGCCGGCATCGACAAGCGCCGGGTCCAGCGCCCGCTCGCCCGAGGCAAGGCCGATCTGGCCCGCGCCTTCCCGCACGGCGTTGTTGGTCAGGAAGCCGGAGACATCCGCATCCAGATCCCCGCCGGCAACGATGGTGCCGAAGACCTGATCATAGGTGGAAGACGCAGTGTCCGTGTCCGTCGTCGTCCAGTAACGCGTCTTGCGGCTGAGACAAACGCCGAGAACACGCCGGGCGCAGTAGCGCTCGGAATGCTGGGTGACGGCTTCCGTCACCACGGTCTCGATGAGGTCACGCCCCTCGTTGACCACGGTTGCGGTCGCCAGCGTCATGTCCCCGCCCGAGGCGATCTGGCTGTAGCTGTTGGTCAGCGTGCCTGCGCTCACGGTCAGCGTGCCGCCCGCAAGGATCTGGCCGGCCGGGCCATTGGCCGTGGCCTTCTCGCGGGTCGTCTCCACCGTCGTGGTGGTGTTGCCGGAAGTGCTGGAGGTGCTCGTCGTCTCCGTGGTCACCACCAGCCCGTCGCGGCTGTTGGAGATGGTGCCGGCCGCCAGCGCCATGTTGCCGGAGACGGCCTCGATGGTGCCGGAGCGGTTGCCGATGGCAGCCGCGCGCGTGCCGCTGCGCCCGGCAATGGTCAGGTTGCGCTCGGCCAGAATGTCGGCGTTGACATTCGTCAGCGTGCCGTCGAGCAGGATGGCCAGATCCGTGCCGCCATAGAGAAGGCCGGTGTTGTCGAGATTGCCCGAAAGCGCGAGGTCCAGCGCCCCGCCGGAGGAGCCAAGTGCCCCTTCGTTGACGAGCGATGCCGCCTTGAAGCTGACGCCCGCGCCGCCATTCACCGAAGCGCCGGAGGCAACTGTTACCGCGCCTGCCAGTTCACTGCTGATGCCCTCAAGCGTGAGAAGCCCGGCAGAGACCAGACGCCCGCCGAAGAGCGTTACGCCATCGGTGGCGAGCGTCACCGGCCCCTGCGCCAGGGTTTCGGTGCCAAGCTCCAGCGCGCCTGCGCTCGTCACGTCGAGTGCACCGGCATAGGCCACAAGACTGCCCCGGCTGAGGAAGCTGCCGGCATCCACCGCCACTGTGCCGCCGTTGATCGTGCCGGTGGAGCTGAGCGTGCTGCCCGAGGCATCCAGCTTCAGAGCGCCGGTTGCGGCGATGGTGCCGCTGCTCGACAGGGGGCCGCCTGCGGTGATGAGGACATCCGACCGGCTGGAGAGCGTGCCTGAATTTTCCAGCGCGCCGAGGCTCGTCACCTCAAGGCCATTTCCAGCCGCCGTGGACTGCCCGCCAATGATGCCGTCATTGCGGATGCTGGCCGCAGAGACCGTCACCTTGCCATCAGCCGCGACAATAGCGCCGCTGCCGGTGGTCAGTGCACCGGTGGAGACGAGGCTCAGGGTGGAGGCGGAAACCGTGCGGCCGTTGACGGCCATGTTGCCTGCCGATGTCAGGCTGACGCCGCCGTTGGCCGAAACTTCACCGTCCTGGCTCAGCGCACCCTCGGTGCTCGCCAGTGTGGCGCTGCCAAGGGCGGCGAGGCTGGCGGTGGAGGTGAGGCTTGCCGCCTGCGCCAGCAGAGTGCCGCCGGAGGCATAACGGCCATTTTCCAGCGCCAGCGCCGCATCGGAGTGCAGGGTGAGGTTCCCGGCGGCGGTGACATTGGCGTTGAGGGCCGCAATGCGCTCTGCCGACAGGATCATGTCCCCGCGCGAGCGCAGGGCCGTCACGCCGTCATCCGAGGCACGGTTGATCAGAAGCTCATTGGCCGTGACAGACAGGCGGCCAGCGCCGGCCAGCTGACCGGCGCGCACATCCACCCGCTGCGCCTCGACGCTGAGCGTGCCCGACGTGCCCTGCGTGCCATCGGCTGCGGTGCCGGAGGCGGCCAGCGCCCCCTCCCCCAGTGAGACAGCCTCGCCCTTCAGCGACACATCGCCGGAGGCAGCCACCAGCGCGCCATCGCGCAGCGCAACGCCCTTCAGCCCCTCAAGGACAATGGCTTCATCGGAGAAGAGCGTGCTTGTCACCTCCACCACATCGCGGGTGGAGCGGGCGGTGATCGTCTGCGTGGCCCGTGCCTTGCCGAGTGTCAGCTTGCCATCGGCGGAAAGCGACATGGCCCCGGCATTGGCCGCCATCTGGCCCGACATGCGCACGCCCGCGCCCTGATCGGTGGAGATGACCTTGATCTTGCCCGCATACATGCCGCCCAGCAGGGAGGAGTCGATGGCAATGCCCGGCTCTTCGCCATCGCTGCCGAGCGGCGTCACCAGACCGGAGGCATAATCATAGGCATTGCGGCCTGCGATGAGGTTCAGCTCGCCGCCCGCCAGCACCGGACCATTGACGGAGATGCGGCGTGACACGATGTCGAACACCGAAACGCCGCCGAGATTGGCACCTTTTTCGCCGATCAGCACGTCACCGCGCTCGACGCGGAAGCCCGTCAGCCGGCCATCGGCGCCGATTTCCGGCAGGCCTGTGGTCAGCGTGGTGCGGGGCGTGTTGAGGAAGCCGCAGCCGTTGCAGGTGACGCCATTGGGGTTGGCGATGATCACATCGGCCTGCGCGCCATGAACCTCCACCATGCCTTCCAGCAGGGAGCGGTTTGTGCCGGTGACCTCGTTGAGGATGACGCTGGCCGGGCCGGAGGTGGCAAGGTTCGGGTTGCCGGGCACCACGCCGCCCAGCTGCGACAGGCCCACGTCCTGATTGTTGTTGTTGAGGATCAGGCCCGGCGTGCCGACGTTGAAGCTGTCGTATTTGTTGTGCGACAGCCCAGCATCATTGGGGGTGACGATGTTGACCATCGGCACCCCGTTGGGGGCAACGCCTGCCTCCTGCGCCCGCAGCGCGATGGGCTGGATGACGATCAGCGCACTCAGCGTGCTGGCCAGCAGCCTTCGGCCGAGACCCGGCAGGACTGAAACGGTTTTCGTGCCCAGACCTGTCACGGTCCGGCGGAAACGGCTTGCGCGTTGGGCCATCTTGGTCATCCGTTTAAATGTTCAGCCATGGCCCTCTCAAGGGCCATGGGAGATCCAGTCGTCAGAAGGAAATCGCCACCCGCCCCAGGAAAAGGCCCGAGGAGGGTTTCTGGGCGGCCGGCAAATCCGGCTCGATCAGCAAGTCACTGTAGGAAATATCGAAACTCACACGGCCGCTGCGGTTGCGCAGGCCAACGGCAGCGCCCAGCATGCTGCCGGAAACGCCATTGCCCTGCCCGGCAGCCAGGGTGCGGCCGAAGTCCGCCGCCACATAGGGTTCAACCCGCCCCAGAAACCGGGCCAGCTGCGCGTGTTCGGGAGCCGGCAGAAGCAGCGACACTTCATTGCGCCAGACATAGCCCCGGTCGCCATAGAGCACGCTGTCGCGCACCCCGCGCACCGTGTAATAGCCGCCGGAGGCAATCTGCTCGGAGCCGAACAGCCGCTCGCTGGACCACTGTCCGGTCACGTTGGAATTGAACAGCAGGTTCGCCTCACCCACCGGAAAGGCACGGAAATAGCCAAGCGAGGCAGTGAACTTGTTGAACTGGGCGCGCGGCGTGCCGGGCGCTGCCCATTTGTCGCGGACGGCCCCCAGCGCATCAAGGCCCCGGTGATAGGCAACGGATGCACTGGCCTGCCCGCCCAGAAGCTGACGCGAATGGCCCAGCTCGAAGGTGCCGATGACCAGCACGCGGCTGGACACGTCGATGCGGTTGCCGAGGATGAAGTTCTCGGTTTCCTTCCAGGTCAGGCGGCTTGTAGCCCAGGTCTTGGAGGTCTGATCCCGGTGCAGCACCCGCGAGACATAAGGCGACAGCGAGCGCGAGCCGCCCGAAGTGTCGATCTGGGAGAACTGCCCCTCGATGTTGGAGCGGTAATTGCTCCAGCTGCCATTGAGGCCAGCCGTCCAATAGCCGAAGGGCACGGAGACGGCGCCGTTCAGCGTGTTGCTGTCCGGGCGCTTGGGCGAAATGAACAGCGGGTGCCGGTCCATGGAGCGCTGGTAGCCGAAGCTCCACTGGTCATTGATGCCGAACACATTGTCGAGGCCAAGGTCCACCCGGCTCTGATAGATGCCGGTGGCCTTCGAGCCCAGATTGTCCGCGCCATAGCTCAGCGCCCAAAACTTCCCGCGCTCGATGGCGACCGCCAGCACGCTGTCGCCCAGCTCGGCGCCGGGCTCCAGCGTGATCGTCGCCGTGCTGGAATTCACCCGGTTGATCTGGTCCAGCCCCTGCTCCACATCGCGCAGGTTCAGCGGCTTGCCCGCCATGCCGGGAAAGGCGGTGACGAGACGGCCGGTGCCAATCTGCTCGCCCTTGAGCACCACGTCCTCAAGCTGGCCTTCCACGATCTCGACCCGGAGGGCTCCGGTCGAAAGATCCTGCTCCGGCAGATAGGCGCGCGAGGCGATGTAGCCGCGCGTGAGATAGAGCTGCGTCAGGTCTTCCAGCACGCCGTTCAGCTCGGCGAGGCCAAGGCAGCGGCCCTGCCATTTGCTCGCCACCGCATTGATGCGGGTCTGCGGCACCAGAGTGGCGCCGGTCACGCTGATGGTCTGAACATCCACACAGGTGCCGCCCGGCGGCGGCCCGGCGTCACGCGGCGTATCGAGAACTGCGCCCGACGGCGCGCGGCGCTGGGTCTCCAGGCTTTCAGCCTCGAAAAGCCGTTGCTGCTCGGAGAACCGGCGCTGGATTTCTTCGGCCTGACGCGCGGCCTGATCGGCAGCGCTCTGCGCAAGGGCAGGCCCCGTCAGGCCAAGGCCGGTGACGGAGGCCAGCAGCAGCGGGCGCAGAAGCAAGCGGGAGAGAACCGTCATCCGCCCTCTCCTGCCGCACGGTCCGGCACCTTGTCTGAAGCGAGAGCCTCAAAACCCTTGGTGAAGCCAGCCAGCGAGAAGGACACCTTGACCGCGCGGCCATTCAGCAGGCGGAAATAGGCGGTGCCCTCCGCAGCCTTCTGCATCTGACTGATCCAGCCCTTGTCCAGCGGAATGACCGCAAAGCAGCCCAGGTGATTGCAGTTGCGGTACCGGAAGAGCGCAGGCTTGCCCTGCCCGGCCTGCAGGCCGAAATCGGACGGCAGATCCACATCCAGCGGCGTCAGAACCACCAGCGCCCAGTCCGCCTTGCCGGACCTGTCGGCCGCCTTCGAGACAGCGAGGGTCAGCAGCTCGACGGGCTGACCGTCATGCTCCACCATCAGCGGCTGCACCAGTTCGCAAGGGTTGCCGCTCTCCGCCCCAACGCATTTCAGCAGCCAATCCCCGAATTGCTCGGACACAGGCTGGCCTGCGGCAGCGCCATCCTGAGCGCGGGACGCGAAATAACCGCCGGATAAATGAAGAATTAAGACAGCAAAAAGAATCGACTGAGCGTATTTCAGAAATCTTGAAAATGAAGAACTCCGAAGAAAATCCGAATATCTGGAGTTCGAGCGCCGTGAAATACAGGCACCAAAATTTACAACCTCGATTCCATTAAGGGTATAAATAGCGCCCGCCAAACCGCCGCTCCATACAACCTGACATATCAGGATTTATACGAAGCACACTTGGGTCTAAATGTGACCTTGATCACATTCTTTTCACTCCGGATCACATTGGTAAAAATGCTTAAACTTCAGCAGCATATGAAGCCGGAGTGACGTTCATTTAACGCACAGCCTTGCGCAGGGCTGTGCAATTGCGGCGAGAATGAGGCAGTCTCAACCCCGGCGCCCGGCACAAGGGCCTGCTTTGCCCGTTCGGATACGCTGCAACTCCCCTCCTGCTGAACCGCCGGTTCAGGGCTGCCAGCCGCCATAAAGCGGATGGTCTGCGGAGAGCGGCAGCTTGACGAGGCCTTCGCCGCGCGCAGAAGCATAGAGCGCCGTCATCAGTTCCACCGAATGGCGCGCCTCGGCGAGGCTGGGCAGGTAGAGATCCGGCTGGCCGCTGAGCCTTGCGTGAATGTCGGCAAGCTGCCCGGCATAGCGCAGCGGCGGTTCGGCGGCGGCGGCCACAACAGCATCGATTTCCGCCTGACGGGCCGGATCCGTGGCCTCGAACGTCCAGGGACCGGCGCCGATCTGATAGGGATGCGTGCCGGAGGTCGCGGTCACATGCTCGAAACAGGCACGGAAGCGGGACGAGTTTCCCGCCGCCCCCACCGTCACGGAGGATGTGGCCAGAGCGCCGCTGGCGAGCCGCAGGATGATGGCGGCGCAGTCTTCCGTCTCGATCGGGTTCACCCGCGTCTCGAGGAAGGCAGCCACCTCCTGCACGTCCCCCATGAGGAAGGTGGCAAGGTTGTGGGCATGGCAGGCATGGCTGACGATGACGCCGCCCATCTCGCCCGCCCAGGTGCCGCGCCAGGCCGGTGCGTAATAGGCTGCCCCGCGCTGCCAGTGGGTCTCGATGGACAGCGTATAAGCCTTGCCCAGCAGCCCCGCCCGCTTCAGCGCATGCACAGCCCGGTAGCCAGCGCCGTAGCGGTACTGGAACACCGGAAACACCTGACGGCCAGAACACTCCGCAGCAGCGATGATCTCGTCCGCCTCACGCAGGGAACCGGTCAGCGGCTTTTCGCAGATGGCGTGCTTGCCAGCTTCAAGCACTGCCAGCGTCACCGCATGATGCAGGCGCGGCGGCAGGCAAATGGCGGCAATCTCCACCTCCGGATCTGCCAGCACTTCGGCCATGTCCGTCACCGCCTTGCAACCCGGCACGGCGCTGGCAGCCTCTTCCGCCCGTGCCCTGTCCAGATCGCAGACATAAAGCAGGCGGTAGTGATCCGGCAGGCCGGCAATCGCCAGCGCATGCGCCTTGCCGATGCCAGCCCCCAGAACGGCAATACCTATCGGACGGCTCATTCTGCAGTCTCCCCCTGCCCTGCCGCTTCCGCCATCTGCTGTGCTGTCAGGGCCAGTTCCGTTGCCAGAAAGGCGTGCGCCTGCGGCATCGCACTTTCGCCCCGCGTCAGGACGTCCGCGCAAAGCGCCGCGAAATAGGGCTTTCCGGACCCTTCGGCATTGAGATATTGCGTGCCGCTGCGGTCCGAGAGGAACACGTGATCCTTGCCCGGACGGCCTGCGATATCGATGTATTTGCGCAGCTCGATGAAGCCTTCGGTGCCCAGAATGGTGATGCGCCCATCACCCCAGACCGGCAGGCCATCCGGCGTCAGCCAGTCCACCCGCGCATAACCGCACCCGCCGTTCCCTTCGAGCAGCACCTCACCGAAGTCCTGAAAGCCTGGCCGCTCGGCATTGGCCACATTGCCCGCATGGGCACTGACCACCCTTGCAGAGGTGGAGCCGGTGAAGAACAGGAACTGGTCGAACTGATGCGCGCAGATATCCGTGAGGATGCCGCCGGAGCGCTCGCGGGCCCAGAACCAGTCCGGGCGCGTTGGCGCATTCAGCCGGTGGGGGCCAAGGCCAACGGTCTGCACCACCTTGCCGATCCGCCCTTCGGCGATCAATTGCCCGGCCAGCGTGGCGCTTTCCACCTGCAGCCGCTCGGAGAAGCAGACGGACCAGATCCGCCCGGTTTCCGCCTGCACCTGCCGGATCTGCGCCAGCTGCTCCAGCGAGGTGCAGCCCGGCTTGTCCACCATCACATCCTTGCCGTGGCGCATGGCGGCAATGGCGATCCGCGCCCTATCGGCATTCACCGCCGCGCTCAGGATGATGTCAAGGCTGCCATCCTCCAGAATGGCGGCCTCCTCGCGCTGCGGCACGTCAGGAAACAGGCTGCGGAAGGCGGCGCGCTCGGCGTCGCCTGTTTCCACATCCGTGCTCCAGGCAACGATCTGCGCGCCCGCCGCGCGCATGGATGCGGCCATGCCGAGAATATGGCCATGGTCAACGCCGATGACGCCAACCCGGATCACCCGTTCCATGACGGCCTCCCTGTTTCTCTATCGGACTTAAAGCTTGATGCCGCGGGCCCGCAGCATGGTGGGAATGTTCACGGCGGAGCCGGTCTCGATGGACATGTTTGCGGCAATGCCGGTCAGGATCGACCAGCCGCCCGCCACATGGTCCGAAGCACGGCCAAAGCGGTCAGGCTCCATGCCTTCGGGATCGAAGATATAGCCCAGCATCACCGGATCAGCACCGCCATGGTGGCCTTCGCCGTGCGGCACGTCGAGCATGCGCGGATGCTCTCCGGCCAGATGCAGCTCGGTCGTCACCGCATCCCCGCCCGCATGGGCACGCTCGCCGCCAAACACGCCATGCACTTCCACGTGCCGGTGGGTGATGTCACCCTTCGTGCCCTGGAACTTGATCTCCAGCCCCTCCCAGGGGGAATAGGCGGTCAGGGTGTAATTGGCTGTCACGCCCGAGGCATAGCGGATGTGGGCCTGCATCGTGTCCTCGATGCCGATATCGGCATCAAAGACGCAGCGGTCGCGGTAGTAGCCATCCTCGTCCTCCGCCTCACGGTAGAGGCTGCGCAGGTTCTCGTCCCCGTCCATGTTCAACTCGAAGTCACAGGACGAGGCAACCGCGCAGTCCGCACAGCGGGCACCGCGCCCGCCAAGCCCCAGTTCCTGCGCCATTTCCGGACGGTAGAAGGCCCGGCGGCCGGAGGCAAACACATCCACCGGCACGGAGCCGAGCCACCAGTTCAGCAAGTCGAAATGATGGGTGGACTTGTGCACCAGCAGCCCGCCGGAGTTTTCCTTCTGGCGGTGCCAGCGGCGGAAATAGTCAGCCCCATGCACCCGGTCGAGATGCCAGCGGAAATCGACCGCCGTCACCGTTCCGATGGCGCCCGACATGATCAGCTCCTTGATCTGCGTGCGGGCCGGGGAATAGCGGTAGTTGAAGGTGACCATCACCTTGCGGCCCGTGCGGGCCTGCGCGTCGAGGATCATCTTCAGCCGCGTCAGGTCAATGGTCAGCGGCTTCTCGCAGATCACATCACAGCCCGCCTCGAAGGCGCGGACGATATAGTCGCTGTGCAGAAAATCCGGTGTTGCCACCACCACCGTGTCCGGCTTCTGCTCGGTGATCAGCCGGTCGAAATCCCCCGCCAGATAGGTCGCAACCCCGTTGGTGCCGGGCTGCGAGGCCGCTTCCGCCGCCAGCCGCAGCCGGTGGCCGTTGCTGTCGCACAGGGCGACGATCTCATGTTTGTCCGAGTAATCCTCGACAACGGAATCGCGGAACATCTTGTGCCGCGACCCGCATCCAACGATGGCTATCTTCACTGGCTCTGGCTCTCGTTACACCAAGGCTCGGGGATACTGACGCATCACGCCTTGAAATTGCTCATGCGCCGCAAGGGCTTGACCGGCACTCAATGAGACAAGCTCATTGACTGCCGGCATTGGCAGCCCCGGTGCGCTGGCCCGAGGCATCGAAATAATGAAGGTCTGACGGATCAAAGCCGACCGGCACCGTATCTCCGGCGCGGAAGAGGCGGCGGCTGGAGTCGCTGACCAGCAGCACCTGACCATCCGCCAGCGCCACATGCAGCAGCGTCTCGCTGCCAAGATATTCGACAAGGCGGATGCTGCCCTGCCCCTGAACTCCGCCTTCGCCGATGCGCATGGCTTCCGGGCGGATGCCGAGCGTCAGCTTGGTGTCGCTGGTGGCCAGCTGCGGAATGGTGAAGCGGCCAAAGCCCTCCACATCTGCCGCAGACGCACCATCAACGGCCGCATGGGCCGCTGTCATCAGGTTGATCTTGGGCGAACCGATGAAGCCCGCGACAAAGAGGTTGCGGGGCTTCGTGTAAAGCTCCTGCGGCGTGCCCACCTGCTCGATCTTGCCGCCGCGCAGCACGACGATCCGGCTGGCCATGGTCATGGCTTCCACCTGATCGTGGGTCACGTAGATCATTGTGGTACCCAGCCGGTTGTAGAGTGCGGCGAGTTCGGCGCGCATCTGCACGCGCAGCTCTGCGTCGAGGTTCGACAGCGGTTCGTCGAAGAGGAAGAGCTTCGGCTCACGCACGATGGCACGGCCGATGGCCACACGCTGCTTCTGCCCGCCGGACAGCTGGCGCGGCTTGCGCTCCATCAGCGCCTCGATCTGCAGGATGCGCGCCGCCTCCGCCACGCGCCGGGCCACTTCCGCTTTCGGCACCTTGAAATTCTGCAGGCCGAAAGCGAGGTTCTTGGCGACGGTCATATGCGGGTAGAGCGCGTAGCTCTGGAAGACCATCGACAGCTCGCGCTTGGACGCGGGCAGATCGTTGACGATGGTGCTGCCGATGGAAATCGTGCCCTCGGAAATATCCTCAAGCCCGGCAATCATGCGCAGCAGGGTGGACTTGCCGCAGCCCGAAGGGCCGACGAGCACCAGAAATTCCCCGTCCACCACGTCGAGATCCAGCCCCTTGATGATGCTGAGCTTGCCGTAGCTCTTGCCGACGTTGCGAAGTGTCAATCCAGCCATAGTTATGTTCCCTTGGAGCCCTGCTCTCACTTCATTCCGGAGGTCGCGATGCCGCGCACGATCAGCTTCTGGAAGGCAACGAAGAAGATCAGGACCGGTACGAGCGAAAGCACCGACATGGCGAACATCTGTCCGTAGAGGGATTGGCCCTCCTGATCGAGGAACAGGCGAAGCGCCAGCGGCACCGTGTAACTCTTGATGTCATTGAGGTAGATGAGCGGTGCGAGGAAATCCTCCCACACCCAGATCAGCGAAAAGATCGCAGCCGTGGCCATGGCAGGAAGCGACAGGGGCAGGATGATGGCCCAGTAGATCTTGAAGGGCGAACAGCCGTCGATCATCGCCGCCTCGTCCAGCTCCCGCGGCAGCTGGCGGAAGAACTGCACCATCAGGAAGATGAAGAAACCATCCGCCGCCAGGAAACGCGGCACCACCAGTGGCAGATAGGTGTCCACCCAGCCAAGATTGAGGAACATCACATACTGCGGGATCAGCACCACGTGATAGGGGATCATCAGCGTCATCATCATCAGCGCGAAGAAGAAGCTGCGCCCCGTGAACTGCAGCCGCGCAAAGGCATAGGCCGCAAAGGAGCAGGAGATCAGGTTGCCGATGACCGACAGCACCGTGACGATGGTGGAGTTGATGTAGAAGGTGGTGAAAGGCACCGGCAGGGCGAACCAGCCCTTGGTGTAATTGTCGAACTGGAAGCTCGACGGCCACAGCGACAGGCTGCCGAAAATCTCGTTTTCCGGCTTCAGCGAGGAGGCCGTCAGCCAGAACAACGGATAGAGCATCACCACCGAAAACAGCATCAGGAACAGATGCTTCAGGTAACGGCCGTTGCGCTCGCGCCGGTCGCGCTTCAGGCGCAGTTCGTGGGCGATGCGTGCGGCTTCATCGGCCTCGATGGCCCGGTCAAGGTCAGTCGCGGTCGTTGTCATAGTGCACCCAGTATTTCGAGGTGAAGAAGGCAAGCGCCGTGAAGGCCGCAATGATCAGCAGCAACACCCAGGCCAGTGCCGAGGCATAGCCCATGCGGAAGAATTTGAAGGCCTCGTTGAACAGATAGACCGTGAAGAACAGCAGGCTGTCCGCCGGCGCCCCGACACCGTTTGAAATGATGAAGGCGCTGGAGAAGGTCTTGAAGGCATCAATCGTCTGGAGGACCAGATTGAAGAAGATCACCGGAGCCAGCAGCGGCAGCGTGATGCGCGTGAACTGGCGCCATTTCGGCGTGCCGTCAATTTCCGCCGCCTCATAAAGATCCCTTGGAATGCCGCGCAAGCCAGCCAGGAAAATCAGCATCGGCGAACCGAACTGCCAGACGGCCAGCGCCACCAGCGTGTAGAGCGAGGTCTTCGGATTGGTGATCCAGTCCGTCCCGGAAATGCCGAAGAAGCCCAGCACCTCGTTGACGACGCCAGAGGCCGCAAACAGCTCGCGCCAGAGAATGGCGATGGCAACGGAAGCCCCGAGCAGAGAGGGCAGATAGAAGATCGCACGGTAAAGCCCGATGGTCCGCAGCCCCTTGTCCAGTAGCATCGCCACCGCCAGCGCAAAGGCCAGACGGGCCGGAACGGCCAGAATCACGTAGGTGAAGGTCACCTCCAGTGCCTTCCAGAACCGGCGGTCGCGGCTGAACATGTATTCATAATTGCCAAGACCAACCCAGCGCGGATCACTCACCATGTCGTATCTGGTGAAGGACAGGTAGAGCGAGACGAGGATCGGCCCGAGGGCCAGAAGGAAGAAGCCGAGCAGCCACGGAGACAGGAACAAATATCCGGGCGCGTTGCGGGCGAGGAACCGTTTCATGAGAGGCAGGCCTTGTCTTGCAGGCATCCGCCCCGCCGGAGGGTGGGGCGGATGGTTCCAGGCAATGCGGCGTCTCAGCGCGCGCGCTCGATGATCGACTGGGCGTCGTCGATGAACTCCGCACCGGCATCGGCGGGTGTCTGCGTGCCGAGGATCACATTCGAGGCGGTGCGCATGAAGGCATCCCGCACCTCGCCCGCGCCCTTGGGCTGCGGCATCGGCAGCGGGCCGACCTTGTCCTGAATGGCCGTGAAGTAATCGACCGTGCGCTTCTCGATGGAGCTGAAGGACGGTGCCAGCGCCTCACGCACCTTCGGCGAGCAGGGAATGCCGCGTTCAAGGCCGAGAATGCCGGTGATCTCCGGGTCATTCACCCAGTCGTTCATATAGGCCATGGCCGCATCCACGTCCTTGGCATCGCGCGACAGGGACAGGAACATGGACGGCTTGATGAACTGGCCCGGCTGGCCGCCGGCCAGATGCGGCAGCATGGCAGGACCTGCCTCGTCCTGCATCAGATCCTGCACACCCACGATCTGGTTCGACCAGATCAGCGACATGGCCGTATCGCCCTTGACGACACCGCGTTCGGCCAGTGCCGGGTCCAGCATCAGCGCCCGGTCCCTGGGGGCCACGGCATCGGCCTTGCGCAGATCATCCCAGTACTGGAAGAAGGAAGCGGCGTCTTCGGCCGTCGCCGCCACGTTGCCATCGTTGTCGTAGAATTCGCGGCCGCGCTGGCGCACCCAGGCTTCCAGATATTCGATATAGGTGGAGAAGTCGTCCGTGCCCTTCACCCGGCCGCCGGACGCCTTGGTGATCTCCGCCGCGATCCGGGCGAAATCCTCATGGGTCCAGCTGTAGGGATCGAACTCGACGCGGGCGTCCTTGAAGACGCGGGCATTGAAGACGACCATCTGCGAGTTGGAGCCGATGTTCAGCGCATAGAGCTTGCCGTCCACCTTGCCGCCATCCAGCGGGCCCTGGTCGAAACCGTCGAGCATCAGCGTCTTGCCGATGTGATCATCCAGCGGCTGCAACGCGCCGCGGCCCACATATTCAAACAGGAAGCGGTGATCCATCTGCACCAGATCGGCCATGTTGCGGCCCGCCGTCTGGGTGGCCATCTTGGTCCAGTAGTCGCCCCAGCCGATGGTCTCGCCTGACACGGTGATGCCCGGATGCTTCTTCTGGAAAGCCTCGATCACGGCAAAGGTGCGCTTGTCGCGCTCCGGATTGCCCCACCAGTAGTGGCGGATCGTGCGGTTCTGGGCGAGGGCTGCGCCGCCCGGCATGGCAGCGGCCAGTGCAGCCAGACCCATTCCCCCAAGGACGGTTCTGCGTGTGACAGTCATTCTGGTCTCCTCCCTGTTTGGCCCGGAACCTCCATTCCGCGGCCTTTGTGCTCCGGCAGGGCTCCTCTCCCCGCCGCATTCCCCCGCAGCCCAGTCAGATGTAGCTGCGCAAAAGCTCCGTCAGGCACAGCATGGCCATCGCCTGCCCGTAAGGCATCGAGGTCAGCTTGATCTCCCGGTAGAAATCGAGGTCATGGCCCATGGCGGTGCCAAAGGACACCTGCTGCAGCTCGCCATCCTCGCTGATGTTGGCAACAACACCGCGCATGGCGCGCTCGGCCACCTCAAGGTATTCGCCAGGCAGATAGCGCTTGCGCACGCCCTTCATCAGGCCATAGGCGAACCCCGCCGTGGCCGAGGCTTCCACATAGCTTGAAGGGTCATCCAGCAGCGTGTGCCACAGGCCGCTTTCATGCTGGTATTGCTTCAGCGCCGCCGCCTGACGGCCCAGCACCGACAGGAGATGGCGGCGCAGCGCATCGCCTTCCTTCAGGTCCAGCAGCTCGATGAACTCAGGGATGGCAATGGTGATCCAGCTGTTGCCACGCGCCCAGAGCGCCCGGGCAAAGTTGTGGTTGCCGTCAAAGCTCCAGCCATGGAACCAGAGGCCGCTCTGCGTGTCCATCAGATACTGGGCATGCAGCAGGAACTGGTACTTCGCCTCTTCCACATACTCGGGACGCCCCAGCACCAGCCCGGTCTTGGCCAGCGGCAGCACGCTCATCATCAACGTGTCGTCCCACATCTGCTGGTCGTTGACGCTGTTGTAGACGATGTGTTGCAACCCGCCCTCGCGGGTGCGCGGCATCTCGTGCATCACCCATTCGGCCCAGGTTTCCAGATAGGGCACCCACTGCGGATTGGGCACAAGCTCATGCAGCCAGGCCAGGGTGAGGAACGGAGCAACGGTGTTGATGTTCTTCGTCGGCGTGCCTTCCGCCATCCGCGCCGAAAACCAGTCGCGGATGATGCGCATGGCCTGCGCATTGCCGGTCAGCTGCCAGTAGCGGAACAGGCCATAGAGCCCGATGCCATGGGTCCATTCCCAGCCGGCCCAACCCTTGGTATCAATGACGCGGCCATCCTCAAGGCGGAGCAGGAATTCCCCCGTCTTGTCCTCGATGCTGATGAGGTTCCCGGTCAGCCGGTCGATGAGGCCGCAGACCTCGTCCCGGGTGACAAACCTCTCCTTCTGCCGCAACAGCGGATGCATGCGCGATCTCCTCCCAGATACCGCTTGAAATTTTTTCGGAACGCAATTCCGTTATTGTCAGGCAACCACAATCCTGCAGCCTTGGCAATCAGTTAAACCGATTGAATCGTGATTTTCACGCGCCTGCATAAAGTTGCGCCATTTCCGGCTCGAGCCAGCTTGACAGGCAGAGATTCAAATTTCAGAATGGCATTTCAAAAAATACTGAACGAGAAAAATGCCCGACAGCAAGCCCAAGGCTTCTTCCAGAGCCGAACCCAAAACCGAAAATGCCGCTGCGGTCCTCAAGGTTTTCGCCGTGCTGGAGGCATTGGTTGACGAGCGGCAGGCAAGCCTTGCCGTCATCGCCCAGCGGGCCATGACGTCAAAGACCACGGCCCACCGTCTGCTGCAGACCATGGTGGACCTCGGTTATGCCGAGCAGGACGGGGACACGGAGAAATACCGCCTCACCCTCAAGCTCTTCAGCCTTGGTGCCCGCTCTCTCAACGAGGAATCGGACCTGATCCGCATCGCCGACAAGGTGATGGGACGCCTGTCCCGGGCGACGGGCGAATGCATCAATCTCGGCGTCATGGACGACCGGGAGCAGCGCGTCGCCTACATCCACAAATACGATTCCTTCTACAACCTCTCTACCCAGTCCACCCTCGGCCGCCGCAATCCGCTGCACAGCACCTCGCTGGGCAAGGCCTTGCTCGCCTGGCGCAGCGACGAGGAGATCGGCGAGCGCCTCGCCCGCATGGAGTTGCCGAAGCTGGCCCCGCGTACCATCACCGATGCGGAAAGCCTTTTCGCCGCCATTCTTCAGGTCCGGGCGCAGGGCTTTGCCGAAGAGATCGAGGAAAGCGAGGCCGGTGTGCGCTGCATGGCCATTCCGGTTCTGGACCACCTGGGCCGCTCCATCGCCGCCATCAGCATTTCCTTCCCGCTGTTCCGCTTCGACGAAACCCGCAAGGCCGAATACGCAGGCCTGCTGAAATCCGCCTCCCGCGAAGCCTCCACCGCGCTGGGCTGCCCGCCGGACAAGCTGGTGTGATACCGTCCGAAGCGTGGCCGTGTTTGCATCGAACGGCAAGGAGAAGGAAGGCACTCTCACTTTGCCGCAGTACCTCTCTCCCCCTTGGGCTACTGCATGCACACATCGTGCAGAAATACGCTTCAGGGCTTTGGCACAAATTGGCAGCCGTTGTTTCAATGGCACGGCCTATCTGTTCCCCTCCCCCTTGAGGGGAGGGGTGAGGGGTGGGGGTAACAGACTGAAAAAACTGGGTATTTTCATTGAAGATGCGCTGGGTAGAGACAAGTGCCAGTCAAGCTGCGCTCCGGCGTGAAGACCCCCACCCCTCCCCCCTCCCCTCAAGGGGGAGGGGAAACGAGAGGCCTCAGCCAGAGAATCAAGCTACTGAAACTGCTCACCTTTTCCAGCATCAAAGCAACGCTTTTGACCTCTTCCTGTGCGATGTGTGAATCCAGTAGCCTCCTAGTGGGGAGGGGAGTTCAGCCCTCAGCCACCGCCCGCCGCCACGCTGCGGCATAGGCGGCAAGACCATCGTCCGGCATGACGGCGACCTCTTCATCCTGCGCCGTGCCTTCCCCGTCCCGCCCTTCATCACCCGCCAGCAGAAGCGCCGCACCGATGCTGGTGCCGGTAACCGACCCGTCACCAACCTGCACCTTGCGGGCCGTGGAGCCTTCCAGCATGGCGAGGTAAAGCCGGTTGGCGGCAAACGGTCCTTCCACGATCACCGGCCCATCACCTCCGGTCATGGCAAGGCATTCCGCCGTCACAAGCGCCAGATAGAAGGACACCACCGCATAGCGCTGGCCATCAGACAGACTGGCCTCGTCCACGCTCCAGCGCTGCACCCTGCCCTGAAACGGACCGGAGCGCGGCTCGACGGCGGGCAGAAGCAGGATGGAACGGTCCAGAACCTGCAGCGCGTCAGCATCCGTGCTGGCTCTGTCATGCCCCTCCATCATCAGATCAAACTCGCGCCCGCCCATGAAGCGGGCCGAAGGCACCGCGCCGCCCAGCGCGTTGACATTGACCAGCGTGTCGCGGGCCGGATCGAGCGTTTTCGCAGCCGCGCCAACGCTGAGCGAAATCACCCAGGTGCCGGTGGAGACGACGGAGAAAGCCCCCTGCCGGGCCAGAAGATGCGGATAGAGCGAAGCGTTGCTGTCATGGATGCCACAGGCAACGGGTAGGCCTTCCGGCAGCCCGGCCCGTTCCGCCACATCCGGCAGCAGCGGGCCCAGCACGTCACCAGCCTTGCGCACCGGCGCCATGCGGCCCTCAAGGCCAAGCCGTGACACCAGCGGCGAAAACACGCCCTCGAACGGGTTCCACAGATCCGTATGGCAGCCCAGTGACGTGACCTCGCAGGCGGCAACGCCCGTCAGGCGATAGGTCCAGTATTGCGGATAGGTGAGAACCTGCGCGGTGCGCTTCCGCAGGCCCGCTTGCGTTTCCAGCAGCCAGTGAAGCTGCGCCCCAAGATTGAGCCCCATGGGCAGGCGCGGTGAGCCCGTCTGCGCAAAATCGGGCCGCAGGGCATCATATTGGCCGGCAAGGTCATCCGGGCCGGTGAACTCATAGTCGAGCACAGGAGTGGCCAGCTTGCCGGAGGCATCCAGCAGCACGGCAGACGCGCCATGGGTGGTGACGCTGACGCCGTCAATCCGGTGCTCTGCCGCCAGCTCCTTCAGGCTTTCCAGAAAGAAACTCCAGAGCCCTTCCACATCGAAATGCGGATAGGGCCCATCCGTCAGCACAAGGTTCGGCCGCCGCCGCACACCCAGTTCCTGCCGGCGCGCGATGTCCACCACCGCCACCTTGGCGTTGGTCTTGCCGATGTCGATCACCGCGATGTTGCGCAAGCTGGTCATGCCGGGTCAGTCCATGTGGAAGACGGTTTCGAGCGCAATCGCCACCGGCTCGTTGTCCGGCTTCGTCTCCATGATATCGGCCATATGCGCCCACCAGCGCTGCATCACCGGCGACGCCGGAAGGCTTGCCACCTTTTCCGCGCTCTCGCGCCACATCACGGCGAAGAGGATATTCGTCTCCCGGTCGAGATGGATGGAGTAGTCGCGGATGCCGGCTTCCTTCAGCAGGGCGGACAGCTCCGGCCAGATCTCGTCATGGCGGCGGCGGTATTCGGCCTCCATGCCGGGATTGAGCTTCATCTTGAAGGCATATTTCTCCATCTCACGCTCCCTTGCGGCGCTGCAGGATCTGGCGGGCAAGGCGCGGCAGGGCGATGACGCCGATCAGCAGCAGGCCGGTGAAGATCGACATGACGATGCCCGGCACGTTGAGAAGACCGAGACCGAAGGTCACCAGCCCCATCACCAGCGCCGCGATGACGACCCCGGCGATGCTGCCCGCCCCGCCCAGAATGCTGACCCCGCCCAGCACCACCATGGTCACCACCTCCAGTTCCATGCCCGAGGCAATGGACGGGCGCGTGGCGCCGAGCCGCGAGGTGAGGCACACGGCGGCAACGCCGGACATGAGGCCGGTGAGCAGGAACAGGGCAAACTTCACCCGCGCCACCCGGATGCCGGAAAAGAGCGCCGCCACCGGATTGTTGCCGATGGCATAGACTGCCCGGCCAAAGGTGGTGGCATGCAGCAGCAGGCCGAAGAGCGCGGCCAGAACGGCAAAGAGCACCAGCTCGAAGGAGATCACCCACCAGACATAGCCCTGCCCGAACCAGGCGAAGGACGCCGGATAGCCGGTAAAGGCCTTGTCGCCCAGCACGATGTAGGAGATGCCGCGGAAGAGGCTCATGGTGCCGATGGTGACGACAATCGACGGCAGGCCCAGACCCGTGACGAGTGCGCCGTTCACCACCCCGCACAGCAGCCCGGCACCGAGGCCGATGGCCACCAGCGTGGGCGTGTCGGCCCCCATCTGCACCGCATAGCCCATGGCGGTTGAGGCCAGCGCGATGATGGCGGCGACCGACAGGTCAATCTCGCCGGAGATGATCAGCAGCGCCATGGCAAAGGCGATCATCGCCTTTTCGGTGAAATTGAACGTGGCATCCGACAGGTTCCACGGATCGAGGAAATAGGGCGACGCCAGCGCATTCAGGATGAAAATCGCCACGGCGACGCCAAAGAGCATCAGTTCCCAGCTTGAGGTGATCCGCTGCAGCGGGCTGCGCAGCCGGTCGGGGATCTGCCGCCCGCCGCCGGGCGTCCCTGAACCGGGTGTTTGAAGGGAAACGGATGTCATGCCGTGTGCTCCGCCGCTTTCAGGATGACCCGGCCCTTCGGCCGGTTCTGGGTAACATTCACCGCCACTGCGATCAGGATGGCCGAACCGGAGATGGCGAGCTGCCAGAAGGGCGAGACATTGACCACCGGCAGCGCATTCTTGATGATGCCGAGGAACAGCGCCCCCAGCACCGCGCCCGCCACGCTGCCCGCACCGCCAGCGATGGAAATGCCGCCGATGACGCAGGCCGCCACCACATCCAGTTCAAAGCCTCCGGCAATATCCACGTAAGCGACCGCATAGCGCGCCACCCAGAGATAGCCGGTGAGCCCGGCTAGCGCGCCGGACAGCACGAAGGCAGCGCATTGGGTACGGCCCGTGTCGATGCCTGCATATTGCGCCGCATGCGGATTGCCGCCCACCGCATGGAAAGCGCGGCCCAGCGCGGTGCGGGTGACCAGAATGGCAAAGCCGGTGACAACCGCAATCGCGATCCAGGACAGCACCGGCAGGCCCAGAACCACCGTGCGCGGAAAGGCCTTGAAGGCATCGCTCATCTGATGCGCGTTGATCCAGCGCCCTTCGGAAATGAGGAAGATGATGCCCCGGAAGATGGTCATCGTTCCCAGCGTCACCACGATCGGCGGGATCGACAGGCGCCAGACCAGCAGGCCGTTGATCAGCCCGAGCCCCGCGCCCAGCGTGATGGACAGGAGGATGATCAGCGGCACCGGCAGATCCGGCATCATGGTGTTGACCAGCGCCGCGACCATGCCCGTGAGCGCCAGATTGGCCGCCACCGACAGGTCGATGCAGCGGGTCAGGATCACCGCCATCTGGCCCAGCGCCAGAATGATCAGCGGCGCCGTGTCATTGAACACGCTGGCGAGATTGGCAGGCGCGACAAAGCCGGGAAAGCGCGAGGCGATCAGCCCGGTCAGCGCGACCATTGCGCCTGCCAGCACCAGCTCGCGGCCATGGGAAAGACGGATGCTCATGCGTGGCCCTCCTCGATCCCGGCAGCGGCCCGGACCAGATTTTCCGGCGTCATCGCCTCTCCCTCGAATTCGGCGGCAATCCGCCCTTCGCGCATCACGATCACGCGGTCGGACATGCCCAGCACCTCCGGAATCTCGGACGAGACGAGAATGACCGCGAGCCCTTCGGCCGCCAGTTCCGCCATGAACTCATGCACCGCCGCCTTGGAGCCGATGTCGATGCCCTTGGTCGGCTCGTCCAGAATGATGACCCGGGGCCGGGTCGCCAGCCATTTGGCGATGATCACCTTCTGCTGGTTGCCGCCCGAGAGAAGGCCGATATCCTGATCAAGCGCAGCCGCCCGCAGGTCCAGCCGGCGGGTGTAGTCCCGCGCCAGCGCAAACTCTTCCGTCATCTTGAGAAAGCCCTTGCGGGAAACGGCCTGCAGCGACGGCAGGGTGACATTCTGGAAGATCGGCAGGCCCTTCACCGCCCCCTGCTTGCCCCGGTCCTCCGGCACATAGACGATGCCCTGCCGGATGGCCGCATTGGGGGAGCGGATCACCGCCACCTCGCCGTCAATGCGGATCGCGCCCTTGGAGGGTTTCGTGATACCGAACAGCGCCTGCATGAACTCGCTGCGGCCGGCCCCGACCAGGCCATAGAAGCCAAGGATTTCACCGGCGCGCAGGGTGAAGTTGATGTCCTCGAACTCGGTCGGGTGAGAGTAGCCCACCACCTTCAGCAGCTCCCCGCCCAGCTTCGGGATGCGCTTGGGGAACACCTGATCCACCGGGCGGCCCACCATCATGCGCACAAGGTCGCCCTCGCGCACATCGCGGATATGCCCGGCGCCCACCAGTTCCCCGTCGCGGAAGACGGTGTAGCGGTCGGCGACGCGGAAGATCTCGTCGAACTTGTGGCTGATGAAGAGGATGGCCTTTCCTTCGGCCTTCAGCCGGTCCACCAGCTCGTAGGTTTCCTCGATTTCCTTGTGCGACAGTGCCGCCGTCGGCTCGTCCATGATGACGACGCGCGCGTCAATCGACAGGGCACGGGCAATGGCCACCAGATGGCGGCTGGCGATGCCGAGGTCCTTCAGCTGCACGTCCGGGTCAATCTGCGCGCCGATCCGCTCCAGAAGGCGCCGGGCCTCCTGGCGCATCCTGCGCCAGTCGATGAGGCCGAAGCGGCTGCGCGGGGCATGGCCGATGAAGATGTTTTCTGCCACCGTCAGCTCGTCAAAGAGCACGGTTTCCTGATGGATTGCCGTCACCCCGGCCTTTGCGGCTGCTTCCGCTGCGGGAAAGGTCACCGGCTGGCCGTCGACGCGGATCTCGCCTGCATCCGGCTGGTAGATGCCGGTCAGAACCTTGACGATGGTGGACTTGCCAGCACCATTTTCACCCACCAGCGCCGTCACCTGCCCCGGATAGAGATCCAGCGACACGCCCGACAGCGCCTTGACGCCCGGAAAGGACTTGGAAATACCGGTCAGCGACAGGACCGGCTGGTCCTTTGCGCTGGCCGGGTGCAAGGCTGCACCCGGCTGATCCGGGAAGTTGGCAAGCATGGCAATGCCCCGGTTATGCCGGGGCATGGAACCCCGGCGTCATGTGTGATGTTTCATCGGGATCGCGGACGGTGCCCGGCCAGTGACGGCATCAGTGACGGCATGTCACGGCCGGGCACATCTTGAGGCCTGGGAGGTCTCAGAAAATGTCCTTGAACTCGTCGATGTTGGAGCTGTCATAGACAAACGGGTCCGCCATGGCGCCCGTGTTGCTGTCATCCAGCGTCAAGGTGCCCATGCGGCCCATCGGAATTTCTGCGCCCGGCTTGGCTTCGGCCTTGCCGGTGGCGAGGTTGTAGGACAGCATCGTGGCGGCATAGCCAAGGTCGATCGGGTTCCAGATGGCGAAGGACTTGGAGGCGCCCGACTTGATGTGACCGGCCATTTCGGACGGCAGGCCGAGACCCGTCACATTGACCTGACCGGCCTTGCCCGCATCGGTGACAGCCTGCGCCGCCGCAACGATGCCGACGGAGGTCGGGGCAATGATCGCCTTCAGGTTCGGATAGGTCTGCATCAGGCCCTGGGCCTCACGGTAGGACTTGTCGGCAAGGTCATCGCCATAGACGGTGGCCACCACATTGATGCCCTTGTAGGTGTCCTTGACCTTGTTCATCTCCTCGATCCAGATGTTCTGGTTCGTCGCCGTGGCAGAGGCCGACAGAACGGCCACATCACCGCCCTCCGGCAGGTGATCTGCCGCCAGCTTGATGATCATGTTGCCGATCAGCGGATTGGACGAGGGGTTGAGATGCAGCTGGCGGCCTTCCGGCGCCACGCCCGAGTCCCACGAAATCACGGTGATGCCACGGTCCATCGCCTTCTTCAGGGCCGGAGCAAGGGCATCCTGATCATTGGCGGAGATGGCAATCGCATCCACCTTCTGGGCGATCAGCGCATTGATCACCTCGATCTGGCCTTCAGCCGTGGTGCCGGTCGGGCCGGTGTAGATGATCTCCACATCGCCCAGCTCCTTGGCAGCTTCCTGCGCGCCCTTGTTGGCCGCTTCAAAGAAGCCGATGCCCAGCGCCTTCACCACCAGCGCAATGCGCTTGGTTTCGGCATGGGCCGGAGCGGAGAATGCGAGAGCAGCAACAGCGGTTGCCGCCAGAAGCGTCTTCATGAATGTCATTGTCTTCCTCCCAGTCATTCCACCGGCTGTTCCTCCCGCCGGTCAGAAATCGTTGTTCCGTCAGCCCCCGCCGGCGGCACTCGCCTGAGCGGCCTCGACGGGCGCTGCAATCACCTGCACACCGGCCTGCTCCAGCATTTGCGCCGCGCTGTCGGGAATGCCCTCGTCGGTGATCACCGTGGCGATGCGGTCCAGCGGGCACAGGATCAGGCTGGAACGGCTGCGGAACTTGGACGAATCCGCCAGAACCACCAGCTCATCCGCCTGCCCGATCAGTTTCTGCTCCGCCTGGATGAGAAGCGGATCCGCCTCCATCAACCCCAGCGGCCCCAGACCTTGCGCCCCCATGAACATGCGCCGCGCATAGAAATTGCGCGTCACGTCATTGTCGAAGGGGCTCAGGATGATGTTCTGCTCCCGGTAGATCACTCCGCCCGACAGGATGATCGTGTTCTTCGAATGCTTGAGCAGGTGCTCGGCAATCGGGAACGAGTTGGTGAAGATCTGCATGCGCTTGCTGGCCAGCGGATGCACCATCTGGAAGGTGGTGGTGCCACCGTTGATGATGATCGCATCGCCGTCAGTGCAAAGCTCCACCGCCACCCGGGCAATCGCCCGCTTCTGCTGCGCGTTGATCGCCTCGTTGACGCTGAAGGGGCGGCCCGCCAGCCCGACGAACTGCGGCGGCGTGATAGATTCCGCCCCGCCGCGCACCCGGCGCAGCTTCTTCTGCACATGCAGCGCCGCGATATCCCGGCGGATGGTCGCTTCCGAGGAATCGGTCAGCGCCACCAGTTCCGCAACAGTCACGACCGGACGGTCCTGAACGGCGGACAAGATGATCCTGTGGCGCTCTTTCTCGTGCATGCATTCCTCCCGAAGTCCCGCTCAGGCTTCCATCAAATTCGCGCAGTGTCAATCACAATTCGTCATATTGCTGCAATGCAGCGTCATTTATGATCGATCATGATCGAAACTGATTGACAACGAGATGTATCACGGCAAGTCTCCGGTCAAAAGCTGGCATCGGTCCAGCTTGTCCTTGGGAGGAAGACATGACTGATTCCGCCGCCGGTTCCCGGCTCGCAAACCTGTGGGATGAGGCCAAGGCCTCGGCCATGACCGAATCCGGCCGCCTGCTCTACCGCTCGAACCTGCTCGGGTCCGACAAGCGCATCACCAACTATGGCGGCGGCAACACCTCTGCCAAGGTGATGGAAAAGGACCCGCTGACCGGCGGAATGGCGGAAGTGCTGTGGGTCAAGGGCTCCGGCGGTGACGTGGGCACCATCAAGCTCGACGGGTTTGCCACGCTCTACATGGACAAGCTGCGGGCGCTGAAGGGCATCTATCGCGGCGTCGCCTTCGAGGACGAGATGGTGGGCCTGCTGCCCCACTGCACCTTCAATCTCAACCCGCGTGCCGCCTCCATCGACACGCCGCTGCATGCCTATGTGCCGAAAAAGCACGTGGACCACATGCACCCGGACGCCATCATCGCCATTGCCGCCTCGAAAGACAGCAAGGCGCTGACGGAAGAGATCTTCGGCAAGGACATCGGCTGGCTGCCGTGGAAGCGCCCCGGCTATGAACTGGGCCTGTGGCTGGAAAAATTCTGCCTCGAAAACCCGGAAGCGCGCGGCGTCGTGCTGGAAAGCCATGGCCTCTTCACCTGGGCCGATGATGCACGCACCTGCTACGAGACGACCATCGAAATCATCAGCAAGGCGATGGCCTGGTTCGAGGGCAAGCTGGCTGGCAAGGCCGCTTTCGGCGGCCAGAAGCACCCCATCCTGCCGCGTGATCAGCGCCGTGCCATTGCCGCGCGCCTGATGCCCGCCATCCGCGGCATGGTCAGCGGCCAGCAGCACATGGCCGGCCACTTTGACGACAGCGATGCCGTGCTGGAATTCGTCTGCGCGAAGGACATGGAGGCCCTCGCGGCACTGGGCACCAGCTGCCCGGATCACTTCCTGCGCACCAAGATCCGCCCGCTGGTGGTAAACCTTGATCCGGCAAATCCGAATGTGGACGCTGTGCTCAAGGGCCTGCCGGATGCGGTTGCCGCCTACCGGCAGGACTACACGGCCTATTACGAGCGCTGCAAGCATGCGGACAGCCCCGCCCTGCGTGATCCCAACGCGGTTGTCTATCTGGTGCCCGGCGTTGGCATGATCACCTTCGCCAAGGACAAGGCCACGGCCCGCATCTCGGGCGAGTTCTATGTGAACGCCATCAACGTGATGCGCGGCGCTTCCGGCGTTTCCACCTATTGCGGCCTGCCGGAGCAGGAAGCTTTCGACATCGAATACTGGCTGCTTGAGGAAGCCAAGCTCCAGCGCATGCCCAAGCCGAAGAGCCTTGCTGGCCGTGTCGCCTTTGTCACCGGCGGAGCTGGCGGCATCGGCTCGGCAACGGCGGAGCGGCTGATGAGCGAAGGCGCCTGCGTGGTGCTGGCCGACATCGACGCCAATTCCCTCGCCCAGACGGCAGAGCGCCTTGCCGCCCGCCACTCCGGCGACGTGGTGCGCACGGTGGTCATGGATGTGACCAGCGAGGACGCGGTGGAGCGGGCCTATGCGGAAGCCTGCACCGAGTTTGGCGGCATCGACATTCTGGTGTCGAATGCGGGCATCGCTTCCTCGGCCCCCATCGAGGAAACCAGCCTCGAGCTGTGGAACAAGAACATGTCGATCCTTTCGACCGGCTATTTCCTTGTCTCGCGCAGCGCCTTCAAGGTGATGAAGGCGCAAGGGATCGGCGGCTCCATTGTCTTCATCGCCTCCAAGAACGGCCTTGCTGCCTCGCCGGGCGCCAGCGCCTATTGCACGGCCAAGGCCTCGGAAATCCACCTCGCCCGTTGCCTTGCGCTGGAAGGGGCGCCGGATGGCATCCGTGTCAACGTGGTCAATCCGGATGCGGTGCTGCGCGGCTCCAAGATCTGGTCGGGCGACTGGCTGAAGGAACGCGCACAGGCCTATGGCAAGGACACGGCTGATCTGGAAGAGCATTACCGCCAGCGCTCGCTGCTGAAGCGCTCCGTGCTGCCGGAAGACATTGCAGAAGCCACCTATTTCTTTGCCAGCGAGGCCTCGGCCAAGTCCACCGGCAACATCATCAACGTGGACGCGGGCAACGTCCAGTCCTTCACCCGCTGACGGAGGCCATCCATGACCCTGATGATCGGTTCCGATGTCCTTGAGAAGGACAATGCCGCCCGCAAAGCGGACCTCACGCGCGACTATGACAGCCTTGGCGAGCGGCTCGCCCGCCGGGGCATCGATATCAACGCGGTGAAGGCAAAGGTTGCCGCCTATGGCGTTGCCGTGCCTTCCTGGGGCGTTGGCACCGGCGGCACCCGCTTTGCCCGTTTCCCCGGCGCCGGCGAGCCGCGCCACATCTTCGACAAGCTGGAAGACTGCGGCGTCATCCAGCAGCTGACCCGGGCCACCCCCTCCGTCTCCCTGCATATCCCGTGGGACAAGGCCGATCCGGCAGACTTGAAGGCCAAGGCGGACAGCCTCGGCCTCGGCTTTGACGCCATGAACTCCAACACCTTCCAGGATCAGCCCGGACAGGCCCATTCCTACAAGTTCGGCTCCCTCTCCCACACGGATGCCGCCACCCGCGCGCAGGCGGTGGAGCACAACATCGAATGTATCGAGCTTGGCCGCGCCATTGGCTCGAAGGCGCTGACCGTGTGGATCGGCGACGGCTCCAACTTCCCCGGGCAGTCGCATTTCACCCGCCAGTTCGAGCGCTATCTGGAAGCAGCCCGGCAGATCTACGCTACCCTGCCGGAGGACTGGCGGCTCTTCACCGAGCACAAGATGTATGAGCCGGCCTTCTATTCCACAGTGGTGCAGGACTGGGGCACGAACTATCTCATCGCGCAGGAGCTGGGCCCCAAGGCCTTCTGTCTGGTGGACCTCGGCCACCATGCGCCCAACGTGAACATCGAAATGATCGTCGCCCGCCTCATCCACTTCGGCAAGCTGGGCGGCTTCCATTTCAATGACAGCAAATATGGCGATGACGATCTCGACACCGGCTCGGTCGATCCCTACCGGCTGTTCCTCGTCTTCAACGAGCTGGTGGACGCGGAAACCCGCAAGGCGCCGGGCTTTGCCCCCTCGCACATGCTGGACCAGTCGCACAATGTCACCGATCCGATCGAAAGCCTGATGGTCAGCGCCATGGAGGTGCAGCGTGCCTATGCGCAGGCCCTGCTGGTGGACCGCAAGGCGCTCGATGGCTTCCAGGACGGCAACGACGCGCTGATGGCCACCACCACGCTGAAGACCGCCTTCCGCACCGATGTGGAGCCCATCCTCGCCATGGCCCGTCTGGAATCGGGCGGCGCCATCGACCCCGTCTCCACCTACCGCGCCTCCGGCTACCGCGCCCGCGCCGCATCCATCCGCCCGGCGGTTTCCGGCGCTGGCGGGGGGATTGTGTGAGAGTTTCGGCTTGGCGCATGAACTGCAGGCTCAAACATCAGGCGCAGACGGGAGCCCGTAGTGTTGTGTCTGATACGTTTCAGGACCTTTCCGCCCCCCTCCCCCTCGTGGGGAGGGGTTAGGGGTGGGGGGAAAGGCCTTTCCGGCTGGCAGAGTCTTCATTGATTCCAGACAGTTACTCTTCTTGGGCCGTTTCAGGAAAAGTTTGGCTTTTCAATCCCTTGCAGGCTCAGAGCCCCCCACCCCTTACCCCTCCCCACGAGGGGGAGGGGAGCGGAAGCACCCTGCTACCCAACAGATGCATCACTGCGGGTTGCTGTCCGCATATTCGGCTGTCCGCAGACGAGGAGTGAATCCGCCCTCCCTGGACAAGAAGCCTCTCCCTCATGGCAAGGCCCAACAAAACAGCAGCTCTGCCTGCCGCCTTCCAAAGGAAATATCTTTCCCAAACATTCGCATGCCAATTGGCAAGCTGGCAAAACCGGGCTAACAGGCGGTTGAAACAACGCGGAACGGCTGCCCATGACGCATGAGCCCGCCTTTGCCCTTGAGGTGGAGGACGTCCACAAGAGCTATGGCCCCAACGAAGTGCTGAAAGGCATTTCGATGACCGCCCGCAAGGGCGACGTGATCTCCCTCATCGGCTCATCGGGAGCGGGCAAGAGCACCTTCCTGCGTTGCCTCAATTTTCTGGAACAGCCCGACCGGGGCCGCTTTGTCGTCAATGGCGAGGAAGTGGCGCTGAAGCCGGACCGGCATGGCCGCCTGCATCCGGCCAACTGGCGCCAGATCGAGCGCCTGCGCACCGGGCTGTCCATGGTGTTCCAGAACTTCAATCTGTGGGCGCACATGACCGTTCTGGAAAATGTCATCGAAGCGCCGGTGCATGTGCTGGGCCAGAACCGGCGCGAGGCCGTTGAGCGGGCCGAGGGGCTGCTGGCCAAGGTCGGCCTTCATGACAAGCGCGATGCCTATCCGGCGTTTCTTTCGGGCGGCCAGCAGCAGCGTGCCGCCATTGCCCGCGCCCTGTGCATGGAACCTTCGGTGATGCTCTTCGACGAGCCGACCTCCGCGCTCGATCCGGAGCTGGTCGGCGAAGTGCTGAAGGTCATCCGCGATCTGGCCGCCGAAGGGCGCACCATGGTGCTCGTCACCCATGAGATGAGCTTTGCGCGCGATGTCTCCAGTCACGTCATGTTCCTGCATCAGGGCCGCGTGGAAGAGGAAGGCACGCCGGAGAAGGTGTTCGGCGCCCCGGAAAGCGTCCGCTGCCGCGAATTCACCGCCTCATTGAGACACTGAAAACCAATCACCAGCATAAACGGGGAAACTCCATGAAGAAGCTCCTGTCCATTCTCCTCACCGGCGCCGCGCTTGCGGCAAGCTCCGTCTCCGCCTCCGCCGAACTGCGCTTCGGCGTGATGAACGAGCCCTATCCGCCCTTCTTCACCAAGGATGCCTCCGGCAAGTGGGTGGGCTGGGAAATCGACCTGATGGATGCCGTCTGCGAGGAAATGAAGGAGCAGTGCTCCATCGTCGACATCGCCTGGGACGGGCTGATCCCCGGCCTGCAGGCCAAGAAGATCGATGTGATCTGGTCCTCCATGTCCATCACCGAAGAGCGCAAGAAGACCATTGCCTTCACGGACAAGTACTACAACACGCCCAGCAAGCTGATCGGCGCCAAGGACGGCATCATGGGCGCAGGCCCCGATGACGTCGCCGGCAAGATCATCGGCATTCAGGTCTCGACCATCCAGTCCGACTATTATGCCAAGTATTTCAAGGACAAGGCAGAAGAAAAGACCTACGCCACCCTGGATGAGGCCTTCCAGGACCTCGCCGCCGGGCGCATCGACTATGTGTTCGGTGATGCCATGCCGCTGGAAGAGTTCCTGAAGTCCAGCTACGGCGAAAGCTGCTGCGAGGACAAGGGCAACGTGGCCGATGACCCGGCCGTGCTGGGCTCCGGCATCGGCGGCGGCCTGCGTCAGGACGACACGGAACTTCAGGCCAAGCTGAACGCCGCCATCGCCGCCGTCCGCGCCAGCGGCAAGTACAAGGAAATCTCGGACAAGTACTTCACGTTCGATCCTTACGGCGAGTGATCAGCATAGGGTGAAAGAGCGATCTGGTTGCTCTGGCACAGCTTTTCAGCCCCCCTCCCCTTGGTGGGGAGGGGTTAGGGGTGGGGGGAGGCCCCTCCAATTGGCAGAGAAACGAATGATCCCGGATAACGGTCCATCCTGATGCTCCGCCCGGAAAACACCCGTCTTTCAGGCTTCAGGCTCAGAGCCCCCCACCCCTTACCCCTCCCCACCAGGAGGAGGGGGGCGGATAGGCCCCGAGCCAATCGGCACCATCACTGCGGGCTCTCTCCTGCAGCCTGCGAGTGAACAACGAAGCCCTGTGTGTTGCGAAAAGGATCAGGCGGATGACCGCTGGCTCTTGATCAAGCAAACTCCAATCCCGGTCCGGGCGGTTTAAAACTGCCCCGTCCCCTACTCTTTCAGAGGCAGCATGGCGAACCTGACCTATCTTGAGCTTCTGGCACCCTCGCCTCCCGGCTGGGGCGGTGTGCTGCTGGCCGGGGCTGCGTCGACGCTCGCCATTTCGCTCGGCGCTTACCTCACCGGCATGGTGCTGGGCCTGCTGGGGGCCTGGGGCAAGCTCAAGGGCGGGCGCGTGACCTCTGCCCTGCTCGATGGCTACACCACCGCCATCCGCGCCATTCCCGAACTCATCCTGATCATCGGCCTTTATTATGCCGGCACCGACGGCCTGAACCGGCTGCTCACTGCCATCGGCCTGCCCACCATCGAGGTGAACGGCTTTGTGGCAGCCGTCGCCGTGCTCGGCATCGTGCAGGGCGCCTATATGACGGAGGTGTTCCGCGGTGCCATTGTTGCCGTGCCCATCGGCCAGATCGAGGCGGGGGCCGCCTTCGGCATGCGGCCTTCCTTGCGCTTCCGCCGCATCATCCTGCCCGCGATGATCCCCAATGCCATGCCGGGCCTTGCCAATCTGTGGATGTCCGTCACCAAGGACAGCGCGCTCATTGCCGTTGTCGGCTATCAGGAGCTGGCACTGGCGACGCGGATCGCGGCGGGCAACACCAAGCAATATTTCCTGTTCTTCGCGGCGGCGGCGGTGCTCTATCTGATCATCAGCCTTGTCTCCACCCGTGTGTTCAACCTGCTGGAGCGGCGCGCGCGCCGGGGCCAGCCGGTCCACGGCCGGGCATAGGAGGGGCAGATGGATTTCTCCTGGCTGGCCAAATACACCCCGCTGCTTCTGTCCGGCGCCTGGCAGACGGTTGCCCTGCTCGGCATTTCCGTCAGCATCGGCTTCGTCCTCGCCATTGGCCTGGCGCTCGCGCAGGTGTCCGGCCCCTTGTGGCTGCGGCTGCTGGCCCGCGGTTACTGCGGCTTCTTCCGGGGCACGCCGCTGCTGATCCAGCTGTGGCTGCTCTATTATGGCGTCGGCTCGCTGCTGCCGATGGTGCCGGGCCTGCGCAGCAGTTTCCTCTGGCCCATCCTGCGCGAAGGCTTCTTCTTCGCCGCCGTCAGCTTCACGCTCAACCACGCCGCCTATCAGGCCGAGATCCTGCGCGGCGCGCTGCTGAGCGTGCCCAAGGGCGAGCTGGAAGCCGGGCGCGCCTTCGGCATGACACCCTTCCTGCTGTTGCGGCGGATCTGGCTGCCGCGCGCCATCCGCACCGCGCTTCCCAGCATCACCGGCGAAATCGTGCTGCAGCTCAAGGCCACCCCGCTCGCCTTCACCGTCACGGTGATGGATCTCTACGCGGTTGCCTACAAGGTGCGGCAGGATACGCTGCTCGTCTATGAACCGCTGATCGTGGTCACGCTCTTCTATGTCGGCCTGACCATCATCCTCACCCGCATTTTCAAGCATGTGGAGGCGCAGGTGCCCGTGCGCCGCTGACGGCGCAGCCCTGCAGCCCCCGAACCCGCGAAGGAGCATCCCATGGCCAGCAACATCCGTATCCTCGACGGCGGCATGAGCCGCGAACTGGTGCGGCTCGGCGCCGAGCTGAAGCAGCCGGAATGGTCGGCCCTTGCCCTCATCGACACGCCCAACATCGTGCGGCAGGTGCATGAGGAATTCATCGCTGCGGGCGCCGATGTCATCACCACCAACAGCTATGCGCTGGTGCCCTATCACATCGGCGAAGAGCGGTTTGCCAAGGAAGGCCGTGCCCTGATCGCCCTCTCCGGCCGCCTTGCCCGGGAAGCAGCGGACGCGGAAACCGCGCGCAGCGTGATGGTCGCCGGCGGCCTGCCGCCCATCTTCGGCTCCTACGAGCCGCAGAATTTCGATCCCGCCCGCGTGCAGGACTATCTCTCCGTCCTCGTCGAGGAACTTGAGTCCTATGCAGATGTGTGGCTGGGCGAGACCCTGAGCCTCATTGCCGAGGGCGAAGCCGTGCGCATCGCCACCGGGGGCACCAACCGCCCCTTCTGGGTGTCCTTCACGCTGGAAGATGCAGACACGGAAGCGGCCATCGCCAATCCGAAGCTGCGCGGCGGGGAAACAGTGACGGAAGCTGCCGAATGGGCCGCAGGGTCAGGGGCGGCAGCGCTCCTGTTCAACTGCGCCAAGCCGGAAATCATGGCCAGCGCCATCAAGGCCGCCTCAGCCGTCTTCGCCGCAAGAGGCGTGAAGCTGGACCTCGGCGTCTATGCCAATGCCTTTGAAAGCAACACCGATGACGGCGCCGCCAACGAGGCCCTGCACGGCACCCGCGCCGACCTGACCGGCGACCGCTACACCGGCTTTGCCTGCGACTGGGTCGACGCCGGCGCCACACTCGTCGGCGGCTGCTGCGGCATCGGCGCCAGCCATATCCACAACCTCGCCACCCGCCTGAAGGGAAAAGCGGCCTGAGGCAGGCAAGCAGGGCCATCTCGGATAACGGAGCACCGGCAGATTTGCCGGTGCAGTTCTGTTCAAACCTGATAGAGTTTTTTTCATGATGCGATTCCGGGCAGCCGCCCGGCTCTCCCGCGTCAGCCCCCTAGCACGCCCTGTTTCTTTCCCACGGAACGCTGACATGAGCAGCCAGGAAACAGGGACCGGAAAGAAAACAAGCTGAGAACAGCAGAGAGGAACGGGACTACATGTTCGCCTATTTCAAGAGCGCCTTTACCGCCGCCGCAGTGACGGCCAGCCTCATGGCGCCCGCCGCGGCGCAGGATATCAAGTTCTTCACCATCGGCACGGGCGGCACGGCCGCCACCTATTATCCGGTGGGCGGCGTCATCGCCAATGCCATCTCCAATCCTCCCGGCTCGCGTCCCTGCGAGGAAGGCGGCAGTTGCGGCGTGCCGGGCCTGATTGCTTCGGCCGTGTCCTCGCGCGGTTCGGTTGACAACCTGAACGCCATCTCCTCGGGCCTGCGCAATTCGGGCTTTGCCCAGTCGGACGTTGCCTACTGGGCCTACACCGGCACCGGCACCATGCAGGGCCAGCCCCCGGCTGAAAAGCTGCGGGCCATCGCCGCCCTCTTCCCCGAGCATATCCATCTGGTGGCTCTGGCTGACAGCGGCATCAATTCCGTCGCCGACCTCAAGGGCAAGCGCGTCTCGCTGGATGAGCCGGGCTCCGGCACCTATGTGGATGCCAACCTGATCCTCGAAGCGGCCGGTCTTGGCGTTGCGGACGTTACCGCCGAAGCCCTGAAGCCGGATGCTGCCAGCGATGCCCTGCGCAACGGCCAGATCGACGCCTTCTTCTTCGTCGGCGGCTACCCGACCGGCGCCATCGTGGAACTGGCTTCTGCCGCCAAGATCAAGCTCGTGCCGATCGACGGCGAGACGGCAGCCAGCCTGACCGGCGCACATGCCTTCTTCGCCAGCTCCGACGTGCCGGAAGGCGTCTATGAAGGCGTTCCGGCAACCACGACGGTGGCCGTTGGCGCCCAGTGGATCACCAGCTCGGACGAAAGCGAAGACCTGGTCTACGAGATCACCAAGGCGCTGTGGAACGACAACACCCGCAAGCTGCTGGACACCGGCCACGCCAAGGGCAAGTCGATCACCAAGGAATCCGCTCTCGACGGCATCGGCATCCCGCTGCATCCGGGCGCCGAGAAGTTCTACCGCGAAGCCGGCCTCCTGAAGTAAGCCTGACCCGGCACAGCACGGCCCGGAACACCCGTTTCCGGGCCGATTGCTATTGTCGCTGGGGTTCAGCCCTTACCACGTCACCTTGATATTCTTCATTTGCCGCAAGGGCTTGGGCAGATCGGAACGTGTCAGGCCCATTGCGCGCTGGTGTTACAGGACACACGATGACCACGTCCCCGGCTCCCGCGCTGACGGCCGAACAACTGGCCGAGATCGAGCGCAAATACGATCCCGAGACGGCCTTCCGCCCGACCGGGCCACGCATCGGCCACCTGATCACTGCCATCCTCGTGGCCATGTCGGTATATCATTTCTATGCTGCCGGCTTTGCCCTGATCCCGGAACTGATGCACCGGGCAATCCATATCTCCTTCGTCCTGTCGCTCGTCTTCCTGATGTTCTCCTGGCGGCGCAGCATGAACGACCAGCTGCCGCCAAAAGCCTGGTACCGGATCGAGGGCGTGGCGATCCTCGATATCGCTCTGGCGCTCCTGGGCGTGGCCGCCGCCATGTACCTGCCGCTGCAATCGGCCCAGACGCTGGCCATGCGCGTCGGCAATCCGTCCACGCAGGACGTCTTCTTCGGCTCGGCGCTGGTGCTGCTGACGCTGGAGGCGACACGCCGCTCTGTCGGCCCGACGCTGCCCATCATCGCACTGCTGTTCATGGGCTTTGCCCTGTTCGGCCCCTGGATGCCCGGTGCGCTGAAACATGGCGGCACCTCCTGGCTGGGCCTCATCAACCACCTCTACATGACCAATCAGGGCATTTACGGCATCGCCATCGGCGTGATGGCGAAATACGTGTTCCTGTTCATCGTCTTCGGCGTGCTGGCCACCCGCATCGGCCTCGGCCAGCTCTTCATCGACGTGGCCATGGTGCTGGCCGGGCGCTATTCCGGCGGCCCGGCAAAGGTCGCCATCTTCTCCTCCGCCTTCATGGGCACCATTTCCGGCTCCTCGATCGCCAACACGGTGACCACCGGCGCCCTGACGATCCCCGCCATGAAACGTGTCGGCTATCCGGCCCGTTTTGCCGCCGCCGTGGAAGCCACCGCCTCCACCGGCGGGCAGATCACCCCGCCCATTCTGGGCGCTGCCGCCTTCATCATGGTGGAATATCTGCAGATCCCCCTGCGCGATGTGCTGGCCGCAGCCCTGTTTCCGGCATTGCTGCATTATTTCGGCATTCTCATCATGGTGCATCTGGAGGCCAAGCGCCTCGGCCTGCGCGGCCTCACCAGGGACGAACTGCCGAAGCTCGGCATCGTGCTGAAGCAGCACTGGCTGTCGGTCATCCCGCTGGTCATTCTGGTCTATCTGATCCTCTCCGGCCGCACGCCCGATTATGCCGCCGTCTATGGCATCATCGCCTGTGTCGTCGTCGGCGTGCTGAACCCCACCGACCGGCTGAACCTGAAGGATCTCTACAATGCGCTGGCGGCCGGTGCCCGCAATACGCTTGCCGTGGGCGCAGCGGCAGCCACCGTCGGCATCGTCGTGGGTGTGGTGACGCTGACCGGCGTCGGTTTCCGCATCGGCTATGTCATCGTCCAGACCGCTGGCGACATCGGGGCAACCCTGGGCTCCCTGTGGCCGCTGTCGCTGTTCACCGCAGGCCAGTGGACCCTGTTTGTCTCGCTGATCCTGATTGCCATCGCCTGCATCATCATGGGCGCCGGCATCCCGACCACCGCCACCTACATCATTCTGGTCGCTGTGGCCGCCCCTGCCCTTGCCGTGCAGCAGGTGGAACCGCTGGTCGCCCATTTCTTCGTGTTCTATTACGGGGTTCTGGCCGACATCACGCCACCGGTGGCCCTTGCGGCCTATGCGGCGGCGGGCATAGCCGGGTCCAACCCGTTCCAGACGGGCAACACCGCCTTCCGCCTCGGCATCGCCAAGGCGCTGGTGCCGTTTGTCTTTGTCTATTCGCCGTCGCTGCTGCTGGTGAATGCGGACTTCACCTGGTCCGCCTTTGCCATCACGCTGACGGGCGCGGCCCTCGGCATTGCCTGCCTCGGCGTGGCCTTCTCCGGCTATTTCATCGCCCCGATGCGCAAGCTGGAGCGCTGGTGGACGGGTATCGTGTCGCTGCTGTTCATCTCGCCGGGCCTTGAGACGATGGCCGCGGGCATTGTCCTGCTGCTGCCGGTGGTGTTCCTGCAGATCAAGGCAAGGCAGAAACTGGCCGCATCCTGATACCAACACACAAGACAAAAGCCGGGCTGCGGAACACCGCAGCCCGGCTTTCTCATTGAAGAAAACCTTACTTCAGCAGCGCGGCCGAACGGTCCAGCGCGGCGGAGAAGCCCTTGAGAGAAACCTGCAGGTTCAGCGGATTGCCAGCAACGGCCTGAACGCCCAGCTTCAGGATGTTGCCCTTGCGGATCGCGGCGACCGTATCCTTGTTGAGGGTCAGCGGCACCACGCAGCCGACCGGCATGCAGGTCTGGAAACGGGCGTCGGTGCCCTTTTCCTGATCATCAACGGTCAGCTTGACGCCACCATCAAGGTTGAGGCCGAAAGGCAGCACCAGCGTGCCGTTGACGGTGCCATCAGCGGCCGGAGCGAACTCGGCCAGCAGCACCATCTGGCGGGTCTGCTGATCCTGCTGCTGCTGCGAGATGGCGCAGCGCTTGCCGCCTTCACCTGACAGGCAGGTCACAGTCCAGTCGTCGAATGTCTCCTTGACGGAGGAAGCGCCCGACGGCAGGCCGCCTGGTGTCTGGGCGGTGGCCAGACCGGCGGAAAAAATCATTGCAGCACCAGCGAGGGTGGATGCCAGCTTTAAATTCATGAATCTCATCCCGATGACCGGAAAGCGGCGCAGCCGCCACCTTCACACAACACCCGCCTACCTAACCGGGCTTGCCCCTGCCTTGCAAGCAATGCCTGCAGCTGCTGGCGGGCAGCATTATCCCTTGCCGCAGTGTCCTGAAGGCCGGAATTTACAGACCGGCGGCACCCGGACTTACAATACCAAGTCTTGCGAAGCTGACGCATCATGCCTTGAGAAGGCTCAAACGCCGGACGGGCTTGACCAGATCCCGACGCGTCAGGCTCATCAGGATTTGGCATAAGTTCTCTCTCAGATCATTCCTCGGACGAGGAAGCTTATCCATGCGCTTGAAGAATCACGCGCAGAAATTTAGGGTCCGCCGCCCATTAGGATAAATCTTGAGGAAATCAATTCGTGAAACTTGTCAAATTTTTTCTCACTCTAACCATTGGCCTTGCCGTCATCGGCGGATACCTTGGCTTCCGTTGGCATCAGTATGTCACCAATACGGACAGCCCCTATGACGAAATCGGAATAACGCTGAACAGCTACATGCCCGCTCCGGTCAACCAGTGGGGCTGCAACCAGCTGAAAGTGAATTTCGGCAACCAGCTGCCGCCTTACGGTTGCCAGGCAACAACCGCCCAGCAGTGGAAGTGATACCAGCAGCAAGGCATGTTTCCCCGGAATGGCGCAGCCTTGCAGGATGACCGGATTTTCCGTCTCACGGCCGGCAGGCACAGGCCTGCCGGTTGTGCTTCAGCAGCCTTGATCAAACCTCCTTCGCCGGATCATAGGCCAGCAGCCTCAGCGCATTGAGCGTCACCAGCACTGTTGCTCCCGTATCCGCCATGATCGCCAGCCACAGGCCGGTGATGCCGAGAATGCTGGTGACGAGAAACACCGCCTTCAGGCCCAGCGCGATGGTGATGTTCTGGTGAATGTTGCCCATCGCCTTGCGGGCAAGGCGGATGAGGGCGGGCACATCGGTCACCCTGTCGCGCAGGACCGCAGCATGGGCCGTTTCCAGCGCCACATCCGTGCCCGAGCCCATGGCGACACCCACCGAAGCCTGCGCAAGGGCGGGCGCATCATTGATGCCGTCGCCCACCATCATCACGCCGCCGGAAGCGGCCAGCGCACGCACTTCACGCACCTTGTCCTCCGGCATCAGCTCCGCGCGCTGCGTGAGGCCAAGACCGGTGGCAATCGCGGCCGCCGTGCGGGCATTGTCCCCCGTCAGCATGACGGCACCAACCCCCAGCCGTTCCAGCTGGGTGATCGCCTCGCGGGCGTCCTCCCGCGGTTCATCGCGCAGGGCCAGAAGTCCGGCAAGGTTTCCGGCCCGGATGACGCAGACAACCGTCTTGCCTTCGCCTTCCAGCCGTTCCGCCTGCGCCGCCGCCTCTTGCGGCAGCAGGCCGGTTTCGCTGGCATGGCGCGGAGAGATCACCTGCAGCAACTCTCCTGCGACCAGTGCCTCGACACCGCGCCCGGCCATGGCCCGCGCCCCGGATGAGGGAAGAACGCTCGCCCCGGTCTCCTGCGCGCGGGTGAGGATGGCTTTCGCCAGCGGATGCGACGACCCGGCCTCGACGGAGGCTGCGGCAGAGGTCACCTCCAGCACGTCAAACCCGCCAAAGGGAACCACGTCCACCACCTGCGGGCGGCCAGCCGTCAGCGTGCCGGTCTTGTCGAAGGTGACCGTCTTCACCTGCGCGATGGCTTCGATCACGGCACCGCCCTTCATGAGGAGGCCACGGCGTGCGCCTGCAGACAGGGACGAGGCAATGGAGGCCGGCACCGAAATGACCAGCGCACAGGGGCAGCCGATCAGGAGCAGCGACAGGGCCCGGTAGATCCAGGTGCTCCACTCCCCGCCAAACCCGAGCGGCGGCACGACGGCGACTGTAGCGGCCAGCAGCACGATGAAAGGCATGTAGTAGCGGCTGAACCGGTCGATGAAGCGCTCGGTCGGGGCACGGGCGCTTTCCGCCTCCTCCACCAGCTTGATGATCCGGGCAATGGTGTTGTCCGCCGCCGCACGGGTCACTTGAACGCTGAGGGCGGCTTCGGTGTTGATGGAACCGGCAAAGACCTCCGCCCCCGCGCCCTTGGTCACCGGCACGCTCTCCCCCGTGACCGGGCTTTCATCGATGCCGGAAATGCCGGAGCGGATGACGCCATCGGCGGGAATGCGATCTCCCGGCCGCACCAGCACCATCTGCCCCGGCGCAAGGCTTTCCGCCGCCACCTGCCGCGTTCCGCTGTCCGTTTCCAGAAGCGCGGTTTTCGGCACCAGCCGCGCCAGAGCCCGGATGCCATCGCGCGCCCGGTTGGCGGCAACGCCCTCCAGCACCTCGCCCACGGCAAAGAGAAACACCACCAGCGCCGCCTCTTCCGCCGCCCCGATCGCCAGCGCACCGGCGGCGGCAATGGTCATCAGCATCTCGATGGTGAAGGGCATTCCGGCAGCCAGGGCGGCAAAGGCACGCCGGGCGACGGGCGCAACGCCGATGACGCAGGCCACGGTGAAGACCCATGCGCCGACCTGCGGCGGCAACACGAAATGCGCGGCCCAGGCGAGAGCCAGCAGCGCGCCGGTCAGGATGACCAGCCGCCCCTTGCCCGTCTGATGCCACGCGCGGCGGCTGCCATCGGCCAGCGGCTTTTCGTCTTCGTGACCGTGACTGTGGCTGTGTGCATCTCCATGGGCATGATCGTGATGGTGTCCATGTCCATGGCCATCATCATGGTCATGGCCGTGATGCTCATGCCCGCAGCAGCCAGCGGTCTTGCCGGATTGGCCTTGCTCCTGTCCGGCGCGGGGGCTGATGCCGAAGCCAAGGGCACTGACGGCCTTCTCCACCGTCTGCCGCCTTGTCTGGCTTTCATCCAGTTGCAGGCGCAGCCGCTCGCTCATCAGCGCCACCTCGACGGCGCTCACCCCCGGCAGGCGCTCCACCGCGCCCTTGATCTTGCCCGCGCAGGACCCGCAGTCCATGCCCGTCACGGTCCACTCAAAGACAGAAGCCGCCTCATGCTTGCTCATGGTCATCTCCTTGCCCAACGAACGGGCATTTCAGGTCATGACTCATGGGCTAGCACCTCTAGCGGCTAGAGGTTCAAGAGGTTTTTTTGGCACAGAACTCCGTCTGTTTTTCGAGGTGGAAAAGGCCCCGCCGGTGATGGGCTCATACTTCTTATGCCAACCGGCTTGGAGAAGAGCGGGTGGTCCGCAGGAAAATGGATCTGGGCCGTAGCATATCGGGTTCTTGACGTGGCGGCCCGGTCCTTCGTATCTAAAACCATGGGGATTGCGAGCTCCCCACGAGGCGCCAGCTGAAGATCGCGTTCCAGTACAACCCCGGCGACGGAGGAACGCACATGCCTGCGCCCAATGCCATTTCGTTTGACAAACTCACCCGCCTCATCGGAACACCTCGAGCACCGCTCTTGCTCGATGTGCGGTCCGAGGAGGATTTCGCTGCCGATCCGCGGCTGTTCCCCGGAGCCACCCGGATCAACGATCAGGCGCTGGCTGCACTCGCGCCGCGGCTCGGCGGGCAGCCATCCGTCGCCATATGTCAGGCCGGTCACTGGCGCAGCCAGGGGACGGCAGCATGGCTGCGCGCTGAAAAATGCTCCTCGGAATATCTTGAGGGCGGGTTCGATGCTTGGCGTTCTGCCGGGCTGCCGCTCGTCGACCCGGCGAAGCTGCCCGCACGTGATGCACAGGGCCGCACCGTCTGGGTCACGCGCTCGCGCCCCAAGATTGACCGCATCGCGTGTCCCTGGCTGATCCGGCGTTTTCTCGATCCCCATGCGATCATCCTGTTCGTGGCCCCCGCCGAGGTGCAGGGCGTAGCCGAGCACTACAACGCCGCCCCCTTCGACATCGAAGGTGTGTTCTGGAGCCACAGGGGAGACCTTTGCACCTTTGACGTGATTCTGGCCGAGTTCGGCCTGAGCATTCCCGCTCTCGACCACCTGGCCACCATCGTGCGCGGCGCGGATACCGCCCGCCTCGACCTCGCTCCTGAAGCCGCTGGCCTGCTGGCGGCCTCGCTCGGCCTGTCGCGGATGTATTCCGACGACCTGGAGCAACTGGAAGCTGGAATGCTGCTCTATGACGCCTTTTACCGCTGGGCGCGGGACGCAACCGGCGAGACCCACAACTGGCCCACGAACAAGCCGAAGGCCGAATGATGCAGAACCGAACATATCCTACACTGGCTGCGGCCACCCTCATCTGGGCCCGCATCGGCCTCTTGAGCTTCGGCGGTCCCGCCGGACAGATCGCGCTCATGCACCAGATCCTCGTCGAAGAGCAGCGCTGGCTGGGCGAGAAGCGGTTCCTCCATGCGCTCAACTACTGCATGCTGCTGCCCGGCCCCGAGGCTATGCAGCTGGCCGTCTATATCGGCTGGCTCATGCACCGCACGCTGGGCGGCATCATCGCAGGTGTCCTGTTCGTTCTGCCCGGCGTGGTGGCGATCATGACACTCAGCTGGATCTATGCTCTTTATGGCAATGCCGGACCAGTCGAAGCGCTGTTCTTCGGGCTCAAGGCCGCAGTACTGGCCATCGTAGTGCAGGCGGTCATCCGCATCGGCTCGCGCGCCCTGAAGAACGGCGCAATGGCCGCCATTGCCGCGGCCTCCTTCCTGGCCATCTTCGGTTTCGCCGTGCCATTCCCGTTGATCATCCTGATCTCTGGTCTCGCCGGGTTCTTTGGGGCCCGTGCGGGGATTCCCGCCTTCCGGGACGGAGGCGGACACGGGAAGGTGGGCAAGGTGCAGGTTCCAGACGCCGAAACCCTGCTTGGCGAAGAGTCACCCGATCACACGCAGATCAACCGAGGCTGGGCGTTTCGCATCTCGGCAGTGTTCCTCGCGCTCTGGCTGGTGCCAGTCGCCCTGCTGTTCGCCGTGTTCGGTCCAGCCAATGTATTCTCACAGATCGCGGGTTTCTTCAGCGTCATGGCCGTGGTGACCTTCGGCGGCGCTTATGCGGTCCTTGCCTATGTCGCGCAGGAGGCAGTGCAGAACTACGGCTGGCTCGCCCCCGGTGAGATGCTGGACGGGCTCGGCATGGCAGAGACCACGCCAGGCCCGCTGATCATGGTCACGCAGTTCGTGGGTTTCATGGGAGCTTTCCGCGATGTAAGCGGGTTGCCGCCGCTGATGGCGGGAACGCTGGGTGGCCTCCTGACAACCTGGGTGACGTTCACGCCCTGCTTCCTCTGGATCTTCCTCGGTGCCCCCTTCATCGAACGCTTGCGCGGCAACAAGGTGCTGACAGCGGCCCTGACCGCAATCACGGCCGCCGTCGTGGGTGTGATCTTGAATCTTGCTGTCTGGTTCGGTTTGCATGTTGTTTTCGATAAGGTTCGGGTAATCACATCCTTCGGTCTCAATATCGATGTGCCCGTCTGGTCCACGCTGAACCTGCCTGCCGCGGCGCTGGTGCTGGCCGCACTTGTTGCGGTGCTCCACTTCAGGCTCGGCCCGGTGACGGTTCTCGCCGGCTGCGCAGTGGCCGGCCTGATTCTCAGGATGGCAAACATCGCATAGCGCTCATCCGCTCCCGCGGCGGCGTCCGGGCAATTTCAAGCCGTGATACGTCAGCATCCAAAGACTGGGCATAAGCTGCCAGCACCACTGTTCGCGGGGGCACTTTCGCAAAGACCGGATCGCAGCCCTGCTAACCCCAACTGGATTCCTCCGGGGCCTTGAGTTTTGTTGGCGAGGCCGATTATGCAGGGCATAAGCACGGCAATAGCCTGCAATTTCAGCAGGGCGCTTACGAAGCTGGCATAATGACCCGGCTCACGAAAAACGGCAGGACAAAAAGAAAGTAACGTACAAAACGGCATGCCTCGATATTCATCTTGCAGGTACAGTTTTGAACGCCTTACCATCCGGTCAAAAAGCAGGGACAGCGACAGAAGGAACTCCAGATGAAGAGCAGATCCAGTTTTGACGTCAGCCGCCGCGGCCTTCTTCTTGGCGCAGGCGCAGCCTTTGCAGGCAGCGCATTGCTGCCCCGGATTGCATTTGCGCAAACACCTCTCAAGGTTGCCGGGATCTACACGGTTCCCGTCGAGCAGCAGTGGGTCAGCCGCATTCATATCGCTGCGGAAGCAGCGAAGAAGGCTGGTCTCATCGAGTACACATTCTCGGAGAACACCAGCAACACCGACTATCCGCGCGTCATGCGCGAATATGCCGAGGGTGGCGCGCAGCTGATCGTCGGCGAGATCTTCGGCGTGGAGCAGGAAGCCCGTGAAGTGGCGGCCGACTATCCGGAAACCGCGTTCCTGATGGGCTCGTCCTTCAAGCCGGAAGAAAGTCTTGCCAACCTCTCCGTCTTCGACAACTACATCCAGGACGCGTCCTATCTCTCCGGCATCATCGCCGGTGCCATGACCAAGTCCGGCAAGATCGGCATGGTCGGCGGCTTCCCCATTCCGGAAGTCAACCGCCTGATGAATGCCTTCATGGCCGGCGTCAAGGAAACCCGCCCGGATGCCACCTTCCAGGTCAGCTTCATCGGCTCCTGGTTTGATCCCCCGAAGGCCAAGGAAACCGCCTTCGCCATGATCGACGGCGGTGCGGACCTTCTCTATGCGGAGCGTTTCGGCGTGTCGGATGCGGCCAAGGAGCGCGGCGTGCTGGCCATCGGCAACGTCATCGACACCCAGTCCGATTATCCGGAAACCGTGGTGGCCTCGGCCCTGTGGCATTTCGAGCCGACGCTGAACAAGGCCATCGAGGCCGTTGCCGCAGGCAGCTTCAAGGCAGAGGATTACGGCGTCTATTCCTTCATGAAGGAAGGCGGCTGCTCGCTCGCCCCGCTCGGCACCTTCGAGGGCAAGGTTCCTGCCGCTGCCATGGATCTGGTCACGGCCCGGGAAGCTGCGATCAAGGATGGCAGCTTCACCGTCACCATCAATGACGACGAGCCCAAGTCCTCGTGAGTATCTCTGACAAGGAGGCGCAGGAGACCGTCCTGCGCCTCGACGGCATCACCAAGCGCTTTGGGGCCCTCACCGCCAATGACAGCATCAGTCTGACCCTGAACCGGGGCGAGATTGTCGCCCTGCTCGGGGAAAACGGTGCTGGCAAGACCACGCTGATGAACATCCTCTTCGGCCATTACACCGCCGATGAGGGCATGGTCGAAGTCTTCGGCAGGGAGTTGCCGCCGGGCCGCCCGCGCGCCGCGCTCGCCGCAGGCGTCGGCATGGTGCATCAGCATTTCACGCTGGCCGAGCACCTGAGCGTGGCGGAAAACATCGTGCTGGGCACGGCGCCTTTGGTCCGCCTGTCGCTCGGCCTTGGTGCCGCCCGCCAGCGCATCCGCGCCCTTTCCGAGGACTTCGGCCTCAAGGTCGATCCGGATGCCCGTGTCTCAAGCCTGTCGGTGGGTGAAAAGCAGCGGGTGGAGATCCTGAAGGCGCTCTACCGCAATGCCCGCATTCTCATTCTCGATGAGCCCACCGCCGTCCTGACACCGCAGGAAACCGATGCCCTGTTTGCGACGCTGAAGCGCGCCGTGGCGATCGGCCTGTCCATCGTCTTCATCAGCCACAAGCTGCATGAGGTGATGGCGGTGGCAGACCGCTGCGTGGTGCTGCGCCACGGCAAGGTGGTGGCCGAACGCGGCACCGCCGCAACCTCCGCCCGCGAGCTGGCCGCGCTGATGGTCGGCGGCGATGTGCCGGAACTCGCTCCCTCCACCGCCAAGCCGGGCCGCACCATCTTTGCCCTGCGCAATGTCTCAACGCCGGACCGGGAGGGCGCGCCGGGCCTCAAGCGCGTGACGCTGGAGCTGAAGGCCGGCCAGATCACCGGGCTGGCCGGGGTTTCCGGCAATGGCCAGGCCGCGCTCTCTGATCTCGTCGCCGGGCTCGCCAGTCCGGATCAGGGCCATATTCACGTGGAAGGCACCGTGCCTCTGCGCTGGACGCCGGAAGCGGCCGTGCGCGCCGGGATCGCCCGCATTCCGGAGGACCGGCACAAGACCGGCACCATCGCCGACTTCAGCCTGACCGAGAACGCCATTCTGGAAACCTATCACCAGCGCCCCTTCTCCCGCGCCGGATGGATGAACCGGGCGGCAGCGGAATATTTCACGCAGCACATCATCGACACCTACGATGTGCGCTGCCCCGGCCCGGACACCCGCATCCGCCTGCTGTCGGGCGGCAACATGCAGAAGCTGATCCTCGGCCGCGTGCTGGAGCCGGGCCCGCATGTGATCCTCGCCAACCAGCCGGTGCGCGGGCTCGATATCGGCGCCATCACCTTCGTGCATTCGCGCCTGATCGCCGCCCGCGATGCAGGGGCAGCGGTGCTGCTGATCTCGGAGGATCTGGATGAGGTGCAGCGGCTTTCGGATGTCATTCACGTGGTCTACGAGGGCCGCCTTTCGCCGGGTTTTGCCCGCGGCAGCCTCACCACGGAACAGCTTGGTCTCTGGATGACCGGACAAGGATTTGATCATGCGGCTTGAGCCGGTCGCCAACCCCAGCCTCTTGCGCCGTGCAGGGCTTCCGGCCCTTGCGCTGGGGCTCACCGTGGTGGCGGGATCGCTGCTGGCGCTGATTGCCGGGGCAGACCCGTTCCAGACGCTGGGGCTCATCGTCAAGGGCGCCGCAGGCAGCAAGTTCGCTCTGCTGGAAACCCTCAACCGGGCAACGCCGCTGATCTTCACCGGCCTTGCCGTTGCCGTCGCCTTCCGGGCGCGGCTGTGGAACATCGGTGCCGAAGCCCAGCTTTATGCCGGTGCCATCGTCGCGGCGCTGATCGGCGCCCATGTCACCGGCCTGCCGCAGGTGCCCCTGCTGGCGCTCATGGCCGGTGCTGCGATGCTGGCGGGCGCTGCCATGCTGCTGCCGCCGGTTCTGCTGAAAACCCGCTTCGGCGTCGATGAAGTGGTGACGACCCTGCTCGTCAACTTCATCATGCTGCTTTTCGTCTCCTACCTGCTGGAAGGCCCGATGAAGGACCCGGCCGGCATGGGCTGGCCGAAGTCGGCGGCGCTGGCCAAGGATGCCCGCCTGCCGCGCATCATCGACGGCCTGCGCCTGCACTGGGGCTTTGCGCTGGCGCTGATGTCCGCCGTTGCGGTCTGGATCATCCAGACCCGCACCACCCTTGGCTACGAGATCCGCGCCACCGGCCTCAACCAGAAGGCCGCACGCTTTGCCGGCATTCCGGTCAATATGGTGCTGGTGAAGACCGCGCTGCTCTCCGGCGGGCTTGCCGCCATGGCCGGCTTCAGCGAGGTCTCCGGCCTCAAGGGCCACCTCAGCCTCGATCTGTCGGCCAACTTTGGCTACACGGGCATCGTCGTTGCCATGCTGGCCCTGCTGCACCCGCTTGCCGTCGTGCCCTCGGCCATCTTCGTGGCCGGCATTTTCGTCGGCGCCAACAGCATGAGCCGCGCCGCCAGCGTGCCGTCCTACATCGCCGACATGCTGCTGGCCATCGCGCTGCTCTTCATGGTGCTGGCCATCCTTCTGACACGCTACCGGGTGAGGCGCGGATGAACGAGCTTCTGGACATCCTGCTCTCCGCCAGCCTCTGGGCTGCGGCCATCCGCATCGCTTCGCCGCTGATCTTCGCCACCATGGGCGAACTCATCTGCGAGCGGGCGGGCGTCCTCAACCTCGGCATCGAGGGCATCATGGTCATCGGCGCCTTCACCGGCTGGGTGGCCGTCTACATGGGCGCACCGCTGTGGTGGGGCGTTGCGGCGGCCATGCTGGCGGGCATGGCCTTCGGCCTCATCCATGCAGTGCTGACCGTGCCCTTCGGCCTGTCGCAGCATGTGGTGGGCCTTGGCGTCACCATGCTGGCCACCTCCTCCAGCTATTTCGCCTACCGCCTGCTGCTGCCGGAAGTAACCAGCCCGCCAAAGATTACCCCTTTCCAGCCGCTGCCCATTCCGGGCCTGTCCAGCCTGCCGCTGGTGGGCGAGGCGCTGTTCAGCCAGACCGCCCTCACCTATGCCGCCTTTCTGACGGCGCTGATCATCGCACTCGTGCTCTACCGCACGCCGCTCGGCCTTGCGGTGCGTGCTGCGGGCGAGAACCCGGCAGCGGTGGAGGCTCAGGGGCTTTCGGTCACGGCCCTGCGCATGGGCGCGGTCATCTTCGGCTCGGGCCTGATGGCGGTCGGCGGCTCGTTCCTGACGCTATCGGCCTTCTCGTCCTTCTTCTTCGAAATGATCAACGGGCGCGGCTGGATATGCATCGCCCTCGTCGTCTTCGGCGCCTGGAAGCCGGGCAAGGCGGTGCTGGGCGCCATTCTCTTTGCCGCCTTCGATGCGCTGCAGGTGCGCCTGCAACAAACGGGCTTTGGCGCCATCGTGCCCTATCAGGTGTTCCTGATGCTGCCCTTCATCCTGTCCATTCTGGCGCTCATCCTCATGTCCCGGCGGGCCGAAGTGCCTGCTGCGCTGATGCAGCCCTTCAACAAGGGGGAACGCTGATGTTCGACCTCATCATCAAGGGCGGCACCCTGCCCGATGGCACCACCGCCGACATCGCCATCACGGGCGAACTCATCGCCGAAGTGGGCCGTCTCGATGAAGCCGCCTTTGCCAATGCGGCCCGCGTGATCGACGCCACGGGCGATCTCGTCTCCCCGCCCTTCGTCGATCCGCATTTCCACATGGATGCAACGCTATCCTATGGCCTGCCCCGGGTGAATGCCTCCGGCACGCTGCTGGAGGGCATCTCGCTGTGGGGCGAATTGCGCGAGATTGCCAGCGTCGAGGACATGGTCTCCCGCGCCCTCACCTATTGCGACTGGGCCGTGTCCATGGGCCTTCTCGCCATCCGCACCCATGTGGACACGACACCGGACCACCTGCGCGGCGTGGAAGCCATGCTGGAGGTCAAGCGCATCGTCTCGCCTTATCTCGACCTGCAACTCGTTGCCTTCCCGCAGGACGGGCTCTACCGCACGAAGACGGGCCGCGAGAATGTGCTGCGCGCGCTGGACATGGGCGTCGATGTGGTCGGCGGCATCCCGCATTTCGAGCGCACCATGGAAGACGGTATGGCTTCCGTGAAGGATCTCGCCCGCCTTGCCGCCGAACGCGGGCTGATGCTGGACCTGCACTGCGACGAGACCGACGATCCGATGAGCCGCCACGTGGAAACGCTGGCCGCCGAAGTGACGCGCCATGGCCTTGGCGGGCGGGCGGCAGGAAGCCATCTCACCTCCATGCATTCCATGGATAACTATTATGTCTCCAAGCTGCTGCCGCTGATCGCGGAAAGCGGCATGGCAGCCATTCCCAACCCGCTGATCAACATCACCCTGCAGGGCCGCCACGACACCTACCCCAAGCGGCGCGGCCTGACGCGGGTGAAGGAGATGCAGGCTCACGGCATCACCGTGGGCTGGGGCCAGGATTGCGTGCTTGATCCGTGGTACTCGCTCGGCACGGCCGACATGCTGGACGTGGCCTTCATGGGCCTGCATGTGGCGCAGATGACCCACCCGGCGGAAATGGCCCGCTGCTTCCGCATGGTGACGGAAGACAACGCGAAGATCCTCAATCTGGAAGGCTATGGCCTTGCTCCCGGCTGCAAGGCGTCGCTGGTCGTGCTGGATGCCGGCAACCCGGTGGAAGCCCTGCGCCTGCGGCCTGACCGGCTGGCGGTCATCTCCAAAGGCAAGGTCGTCACCGAGCGCCCCCGCAACAACGCCCGCCTCACCCTCCCCGGCCGCCCGGCCACCATCCACCGACGGCATGAGGGGTGAAGGGGGAACCTTTCCTCCTTCGTCATGCCATGGCTCGACCATGGCATCCACGCCGTGACCGCTCCAGACGGCGTGACGTAAGATTAACTCATTGTACTCACTTACACTTTCCCGATCCGGCAGGTCAGGGGATGGATGCCATGGTCAAGCCATGGCATGACGGAAATCGAAAGGCTGCGGGATAAACACGCGCTCTGTCCCGGCACCACTACCCGTTCAAAAAGGCGAAAGCACCCGTCATGCGGGATGAGAACCAAGCCTGAGAAAAGCACATCAACCCCACCGTCTTCGTCATGCCATGGCTCGACCATGGCATCCACGCCGCGCCCTCTCCAAACGGCACGACGTAAGATTAACTCATTGTATTCACTTACACTTTTTCCAACCCAGCAGGTCAGGGAATGGATGCCATGGTCAAGCCATGGCATGACGGAGAAATGAGGGTTTGAGGAAGACCGGCACGCTCTTCGCCGGCACCACCACCCGCTCAAAGAAGCCGAAAGCACCCGGCATGCGGGATGAGAACCAAGCCCGAGAAAAGCACGCCAGCCCCACAGTCTTCGTCATGCCATGACTTGATCATGGCATCCATGCCGAGCCCTCTCCAAACGGCATGGCGTAGCCTTAACTCATTGTATTCAGATACACTTCCTCAGAACCGGCAAGTCAGGGGATGGATGCCACGGTCAAGCCGTGGCATGACGGAAATCGAAAGGCTGCAGGAAGAAGCCGCTCAAACAAAAGCCCCCGGCAATTGCTCGCCGGGGGCCAGGTGATTCAGGGAAGCTCTTGCCGGATCAGCGCAGGTCTGCGGGCAGCAGGGCTTCGGGAAGGTTCTGGTAGCTGACGGGGCGAACCCAGCGGCGGATGGCCATGGTGCCGACCGAGGTGGCGCCGAAGTTGGTCGAGGCCGGATAGGGGCCGCCGTGGACCATGGCGTCGCAGACTTCCACGCCGGTCGGGAAGCCGTTGGCAAGGATACGGCCTGCCTTGCGCTCCAGCACCGGCATCAGGCTGGCGGCGAGTTCCACGTCGCCATCATCCATCTGCAGGGTCACGGTCAGCTGGCCCTCGAAGCTTTCGGCAATGCGGGCCAGCTCTTCCTTGTCCTTGACGCGCACGGCGATGCCGAGCGGGCCGAAGACTTCATGCGTCAGTGCCGGATTGGCGAGAAGCTGCGCGCCGGTCGTCTCGAACAGGTGCGGTGCGGCCTGACGGGCCGGACAGGAACCGGTGAGGCGTGCCTTGGCAGCGCCCGTGGCGGCGATCTTTTCAGCGCCAGCGGCAAAGGCCGAGGCGATACCGTCCGTCAGCATGGTCTGCGGTGCGACGTCCTTGAGCGCTGCTTCCGCCGTGGCGATGAAGGCATCTGCCCCTGCCCCGTCCATGACCAGCACGAGGCCGGGGTTGGTGCAGAACTGGCCGACGCCCATGGTCAGGCTTCCGGCCCAGCCCTTGGCAATTGCCTCGCCGCGTGCCGCATGGGCTGCGGGCAGAACGAAGACCGGGTTGACGCTGCCCAGCTCGCCGAAGAAGGGGATCGGCTCGGGGCGCGCGGCGCACAGGTCGAACAGCGCACGCCCGCCGCCCAGCGACCCGGTGAAGCCGACAGCCTTGATCAACGGATGGCGCACCAGCGCCTCGCCCAGCTCCCGCGACGGGCCCTGCACCAGCGAGAACACGCCGGCCGGCATGCCGCAGGCCTTGATGGCCGCGTCAATGGCCTGTGCCACCAGCTCGCCCGTGCCGGGATGGGCTGGATGACCCTTGACCACCACCGGGCAGCCGGCGGCCAGCGCGCTGGCGGTGTCGCCACCGGCCGTGGAGAAGGCCAGCGGGAAGTTGGAGGCACCGAACACGGCCACCGGGCCGATGGGGCGCTGGATCAGGCGGATTTCCGGGCGCGGCAGCGGTGCGCGGTCCGGCAGGGCCGCGTCCTTGCGCACGTCCAGATATTCGCCCTTGCGGATATGGGCGGCAAACAGGCGCAGCTGGCCGGTGGTGCGGCCGCGCTCGCCCTCAAGGCGGGCGGTGGGCAGCGCGGTTTCGGCGGCAGCCACTTCGGTGATCTCCGCACTGCGTGCCTCGATTTCCGTGGCGATGCGCTCCAGGAAGACGGCGCGCTCCTCACGCGAGGTTGCGGCATAGGCGGCAAAAGCTGCTTCGGCGGCCTTCACCGCCGCATCCACCTCCGCCGGGCCGCCAGCGGCGAACTGGCGGGGCTCGCCCGTGACGGGCGAGGAGGAAAAGACTTCAGAACCTGCAACCCAGGCTCCGGCGATCAGGTGCTTTCCGGTCAGCATGATCTCTCTCTTTGATTAGAAGTGGAACGGCTCGGTCACAAGCCGCCGTCCAAGGGTCATGGCATCGGACACATGGACCATGGGCGTCAAGTCCACATCCCGTCTTCCGCCACGCACCAAGTCTGCCATATGGGCATAGAGGCGCAGATATTCACGGTCCGGACCTTCAATCCGTTCACCGTCCGAGGTTTCCATCTCCGCCCCGCCCTTGCGCAGCACCAGCGATCCGGCGTCCGTCTCGACCTCGATATCCCAGGTCTGCGGGCCTTCCTGACGCCAGTCAAAATCTGCCGAGACATTGCCGGAGAACGTCAGACCCGCTGCAATCGGCGTCTGGCGGTTTTCCGGGAAGGTGAGTTCGGCACTGACGAGATGAACCGGCATGGGCAGGATGGCGGTCAGGATCGACAGGGCATTGATGCCCGGATCAAAAACACCCATGCCGCCCGGCTCGAACACCCAGTCCTGACCGGGATGCCACTTGCGCACATCCTCGCGCCAGGTGATGTGGGCGCGGGTAACCTTGCGGGTGGAGAGCCACTGGCGCGCCGGCTCCACCGCATTGGCCATGCGGCTGTGCCAGGTGGCAAACAGCGTCAGCCCCCGTTCAGCCGCCAGAGCTTCCAGCGCATGCACTTCGGCAAGCGTGGCTCCCGGCGGCTTTTCCAGCATCACGTGACGGCCGGCCTTCAGCGCCGCTTCCGCATAGGTGAAGCGCGGCACCGGCGGCAAGCACAGGGAAATCACGGAAATGTCGGGCCTCTCCGCCAGCATCTGCGCGAAATCGCGGTAGGACGGCACGCCGTCCACCTGCCCCTGACGGGAAACGGTTGCCTCAAGCCGCCAGTCGGAACTGGCGGCCAGGGCGGGCACATGCTGGTCAACGGCGATCTTGCCGATGCCCACCAGCGCAACGGGAAGGCTTGCGGACATCAGTGCGAGTCCCTGCCCACCGGGGCGCCGCGGCAGCCCTTGAGGAAGTCAAGATCAGCCCCGGTGTCAGCGCCCGTGACATGCTTGTGGTGCAGCATGGCATAGCCGCTGTCCGGCGGGGTGATGCGCGGCGTCCAGGCGGCAAGGCGGCGGTCCAGCTCTTCCTGCGGAATGTCGAGATGAATGCGGCGGGCTTCCACGTCCAGCTCGATGTAGTCGCCATCCTGCACCACGGCCAGAGGGCCGCCGACGGCAGCTTCGGGCGAGGTGTGCAGCAGCACGGTGCCGAAGGCGGTGCCGGACATGCGGGCGTCGGAGATGCGCACCATGTCGGTGATGCCCTTGCGCAGCACCTTCGGCGGCAGGCCCATGTTGCCCACCTCGGCCATGCCGGGATAGCCGCGCGGGCCGCAGTTCTTCAGCACCATCACGCAGGTCTCGTCAATGTCGAGCGCCTCGTCGTTGATCTTGGCCTTGTAGTCGTCGATGTCCTCGAAGACCACGGCCCGGCCACGGTGCTTCATCAGCGACGGGGTGGCGGCAGAGGGCTTCAGCACCGCGCCCTTGGGGGCCAGATTGCCGCGCAGAACGACGATGCCGCCCGACTGCGTCAGCGCCTTGTCGGCGGGCAGGATCACGTCCTCGTTGTGGTTCACAACGTCCTTGACCTGATCCCACATGCTTTCGCCCGAAACGGTCAGCGCGTCCTTGTGCAGCAGCCCCGCTTCGCCAAGGCGCTTGATCACCACCGGCAGGCCGCCTGCATAGAAGAACTCTTCCATCAGATACTTGCCGGAGGGCATCAGGTTGACGATCGTCGGGATGTCACGGCCGCAGCGGTCCCAGTCGTCCAGCGACAGGTCGATGCCGACACGGCCGGCGATTGCCAGCAGGTGGATCACCGCATTGGTCGAGCCGCCGATGGCCGCATTGGTGCGGATGGCGTTCTCGAAGGCCTGCTTGGTCATCACGTCGGAAGGCTTCAGGTCGTCCTTCACCATCTGCACGATGCGGCGGCCGGTCATCTGCGCCATCACGCGGCGGCGGCTGTCCACTGCCGGAATGGCAGCATTGCCGGACAGGGCCATGCCGAGGGCTTCGGCCATGCTGGCCATGGTGGAGGCGGTGCCCATGGTGTTGCACGAGCCGGGACTGCGCGACATGGAGGCCTCGGCCTCGGCGAACTCGGCAGCGGTCATCTCGCCCGCCTTCACCGCTTCGGAGAACTTCCACAGATGCGTGCCGGAGCCGACGCGCTCATTGCGGTAATAACCGTTGAGCATCGGCCCGCCGGTGACGACGATCGACGGCAGGTTGGTGGAGGCAGCGGCCATCAGCAGGCTGGGCGTGGTCTTGTCACAGCCCACCATCAGCACGCAGCCATCCATCGGCTGGCCGCGCATTGCCTCTTCCACCGCCATGGCCGCAAGGTTGCGGAACATCATCGCGGTCGGGCGGAAGGCGCTCTCGCTGGCGGAGAACACCGGCACTTCCACCGGGAAGCCGCCTGCCTCGTAGATGCCGTTCTTCACCCGCTGCGCCAGATCATTGAGATGGGCGTTGCACGGGGTCAGTTCGGACCATGTGTTGAGGATGCCGATGACCGGGCGGCCATCGAACAGGTCATGCGGGAAGCCCTGGTTCTTCATCCAGCCGCGATGATAGATGGCATCGCGCGACGTGCCGCCGAACCATTCCTGCGAACGGAGCTTGCGGGGCCAGGGAGCGGGTTTGAAGGTCATCTCGGTCTCACAGTGCTTTGACAGTCAGGGCGCCGGTCTCTTTGGGCGCGAAGACCAGGGGATTGACGAGCGGCAGACCGAAGCCTTCTGCCTCGATCTCGAAAACATCACCTGCCTGCGTGCGCACACCATCGGCGAAGGACAGGGTCGCCGTGCCGAACATGTGCACATGCACATCGCCCGGCTGGCGGAAGAGGCCGTACTTGAAGTGGTGGTGCTCCAGATTGGCGAGCGTATGCGACATGTTGGCTTCGCCCGACAGGAACGGCTTTTCCCACAGCACCTTGCCGTCACGGAGGATGCGGGACGTGCCGCGCACATCGGCGGGCATGTCACCCACCAGGATTTCCGGGCCGAAGGAGGCATGGCGCAGCTTGGAATGGGCAAGCCACAGATAGTTCACCCGCTCGGTCACATGGTCGGAGAATTCATTGGCCACCGCCCAGCCCACACGGCAGGGGGTGCCATCGGGGGCGATCACATAGATGCCGGCAAGTTCCGGCTCCTCGCCGCCATCCTCGGCAAAGCCGGGTGCTTCCAGCGGCTCACCGCTGGCAACCGCAACAAAGCCGTTGCCCTTGTAGAACCACTCCGGCTGCGCGCCCACAGCGCCGCTGTCCGGGCGGCCGCCTTCCAGACCCATGCGGAACATCTTCATGGAATCGGTCAGCGTCTCGGCGCCTTCGAGCTTCGCGTGCATGGCATCGCGGGCCGAAGCCGAACCCAGATGGGTGAGGCCCGTGCCGGTCAGGTGCAGATGCGCCGGGTCCGGATGGGTGATCGGAAGCATCAGACGGCCCTCGACAGCGGCCTGCGCCAGATCGACGTCCTCGCCAAGGCCGCGCTCTTCGATGACTGCCTTGAGGCCGCGTCCGCTGGAAGCCGCCGCCATGGCCAGTTCATAGGTGCTGGCCGTGCCGCGCAGGATTGCGGCCTTGTCTCCATCACGAACCACGACGGAGATGGAGCCATCCGGATTGCGGAGCTGGGAAATCAGCATGAAAGCCTCACTTGTTCTTGCTGTAGACGTCGAAGATGACGGCGGCGAGGAGGACGAGGCCGATGATCATCTGCTGATAGTCGATGCCGATGCTCATGATCGACATGCCCATGTTCATCACGCCCATGAAGAGCGCGCCGATGACCACGCCCATGATCTTGCCGGAGCCGCCCGTCATGGAGGCGCCGCCGATGAAGACCGAGGCGATCGCCACCAGCTCGAAGCCCGTGCCTGCCTTGGGCGTTGCCGAATTGAGGCGGGCCGTCACCATCATGCCGGCGAGGGCCGCCAGTACACCCATGTTGACGAAGCAGAAAAACACCAGCCGCTCTGTCTTGATGCCGGAGAGCTTGGCGGCCTTCTCGTTGCCGCCCACCGCATAGATGCGCCGGCCGAGGGATGTGTTTTCCGTCAGGAAGGCGTAGAGCACGGTGAGCAGCGTCACCACCACCAGCACATTCGGCAGCCCCCGGAACGAGGAGAGCTGATAGCCGACGAAAGCCAGCGCCAGCGCGATCAGCACATTGCGGCCGACGAAGAAGGCCATCGGCTCCTGCACCACACTGAACTGCTTCTCGCGTGCCCGGCCCCGCAGGCCGAAGAGGAACACAGCCAGAATGGCAACGGCAATGATCAGCAGCGTCAGCCCATGCGGACGGCCGATGCCCAGGAGATCCGGGATGAAGCCATTGGACATGGCCTGGAATTCCCGCGGGAAGGGGCCGATGTTCTGTCCGCCGAGCATCCACATGGTGGCACCGCGGAACACCATCATCCCGGCCAGCGTCACGATGAAGGAGGGAATGCGCCAGAAGGCGATCCAGTAGCCCTGCATGGCGCCGATGATGCCGCCGACGATCAACGTCAGCGGAATGACCACGTAATAGGGCAGCCCCTGCTGCACCGTCAGCCAGGCCGCAATGGCACCGGTGAAGGCTGCGACCGAGCCGACCGACAGGTCGATGTGTCCGGCAACGATGACCAGCAGCATGCCCAGCGCCAGAACGATGATATGCCCGTTCTGCAGGAACACGTTGGTAATGATCTGCGGCTGCAGGAAGTTGACCGGCTGATCCCGGAGCTGCAACACGATGGTGAAGAAGGCAACGATGGCAACCAGCGCCATCAGCATGCCGTTTTCCCTGAGATGTCCGCCCAGAAGCGTGCTCAGATCCTTGCGTTCAGATGCCGTTTGCCCCGCCATCACGCCACCTTTTCCTTGTTCACTGTCTTGAGGATCATGGCCATGATCCGCTCCTGGCTGGCTTCCGCCTTGCCGAGCTCGCCGACGATCCGTCCCTCGTTCATCACATAAATGCGGTCGCACATGCCCAGAAGTTCCGGCATCTCCGACGAGATCATGACGACGCCGCGTCCTTGCGCGACCAGTTCGTTCATGATCGTGTAGATTTCGAACTTGGCGCCCACGTCGATGCCGCGTGTCGGCTCATCCAGGATGAGCACCTGCGGATCGGTGAAGAGCCACTTCGACAGCACCACCTTCTGCTGGTTCCCTCCAGACAGGTTCACCGCTTTCTGGTGCACACCCGGCGTGCGGATGGACATGGCGCGGCGGTATTCTTCCGCGACCTTCTTCTCGCGGTGCTTGTCCAGAACGCCCTTGGTGGCAATGCCTGCCAGATTGGCGAGGCTGATGTTGCGCACGATCGGCTCGTCCAGGATCAGCCCAAGTTCCTTGCGGTCTTCCGTGACATAGGCGAGCCCCGCGTCCACGGCCTTCGACACGGTCGAGGTATCCACCTCCTTGCCGCGCATGCGGACAGAGCCGGAGATGTTGCGGCCATAGGCCTTGCCGAAGATGCTCATCGCCAGTTCCGTGCGACCCGAGCCCATCAGACCGGCAATACCGACGATCTCGCCCTGACGGACGGTGAAGGCGGCATCCGAAATGACCTGACGCTCGCGCACTTCCGGGTGCCAGACGTTCCAGCCCGACACTTCCATCAGCATCTCGCCGGGCTTGTGCTCCCGGTCCGGATAGCGGTGCGCCATGTCGCGGCCCACCATGTCGCGGATGATCCGCTCTTCCGAGATATCCGCCCGGTCGATCGTGGACACCGTGGTGCCGTCGCGCAGGATGGTGATGCGGTCGGCAACGCGGGAAATCTCGTTGAGCTTGTGCGAGATCAGGATGGAGGTCACCCCTTGCGCCTTCAACTCCAGCATCAGGTCGAGCAGCTTCTGGCTGTCGTTCTCCTGTAATGCCGCCGTCGGCTCATCCAGGATGAGCAGCCGCACGTCCTTGGCCAGTGCCTTGGCGATTTCGACGAGCTGCTGCTTGCCGACACCCAGCTTCTCCACCTTGGTGGCCGGAGATTCGCTGAGGCCCACCTTCTTCAGATATTCAGCCGTGCGCGAGAAGGTCTGCGGCCAGTTGATCACGCCGTTGGTGGCGACCTCGTTACCCAGAAACAGGTTCTCGGCGATGGACAGGAGCGGCACCAGCGCCAGCTCCTGGTGAATGATAATGATGCCCTTGGCTTCGCTGTCCTTGATGGAGCGCATCTGCAGCGTTTCGCCGGCATAGATGATATCGCCCTCATAGGAGCCGTAGCCATAGACGCCGGACAGCACCTTCATCAAAGTGCTCTTGCCCGCGCCGTTTTCGCCGCATATGGCGTGAATTTCGCCCTCTTCCACGGTCAGATTCACCCGGTCAAGCGCCTTGACGCCGGGGAAGACCTTGGAGATGCCGCGCATTTCCAGAAGGGTTGCCATCGAACCTCTCAGAGCAGCCTTGCAGGGGGAACCTTGCAGGATGCAGGAGGCCCGCCCCGGTCTCAGCGGAGCGGGCCCTGCATGCGGATGTCAGATCACTTCAGCTGATCGGCGGTGTAGTAGCCGGAGCCGACGAGGATCTCTTCATAGTTGCTGGCATCGACCGAGACCGGCTCGAGCAGGTAGGACGGCACCACCTTGACGCCATTGTCATAGGTCGTGGTGTCGTTGATTTCCGGCTCGGAACCGCCCAGCAGGGCTTCGGCCATGCCAACGGTGACACGGGCCAGTTCGCGGGTGTCCTTGAACACCGTCGAGTACTGCTCACCGGCAATCATCGACTTCACCGAGGGAACCTCAGCGTCCTGACCGGTAACGATCGGCATCTTCAGGTCGCCGGAACCGTAGCCCACGCCCTTGAGCGAGGACAGGATGCCGATGGACAAGCCGTCATAGGGAGACAGCACGCCGTTCACCTGACGGCTGCCATAGTTGGCGGAGAGCAGGTTATCCATGCGGGCCTGAGCCACGGCACCATCCCAGCGCAGGGTGCCGACAACATCCATGCCCATCTGGCCGGACGGAACGGCAACTTCACCGGAATCGATCAGCGGCTGCAGAACCGACATGGCGCCGTTGTAGAAGAAGTAGGCGTTGTTATCGTCCGGCGAGCCGCCGAACAGTTCCACGTTCCACGGCTTTGCATCCGGGAAACGCTCCTTCAGGCCCTTCACCAGGCTTTCCGCCTGCTGCACGCCGACCTTGAAGTTGTCGAAGGTGGCGTAATAGTCGACGTTGCCGCTGTCGCGGATCAGGCGGTCATAGGCGATCACCTTGATGCCGGCCGCATTGGCGTTCTCCAGCGCGTTCGACAGGGTGGTGCCGTCGATGGCGGCAATCACGAGCACATTCACACCCTTGGTGATCATGTTCTCGATCTGCGCCAGCTGGTTCGGGATGTCATCCTCGGCATACTGAAGATCGGTGCGGAAACCGGCCTTCTGGAACTGCTCAACCATCGAGTTGCCGTCGGAAATCCAGCGGGCGGACGACTTGGTCGGCATGGAAATACCAATGGACCCCTTGTCCTGTGCGAAGACGCTGGACGTCATCATGGCCGGAGCAGCAAGCAGGGTGCCAGCAAGGGTCAGCGCCATGAAGGCGCGTTTCGTCAGTTTCATATCAGTTTCCTCCCCCGCCCTAAGCGCATAGGGCGTCAAATGGTCTTTGGCCCCGCCGCTTCTCCGCAGCTTGGGGTCCATTCACCGCGGGAAGGCTTGCACCGGCCAAACATAACTGTCAAATTCGATTATATCCATCAAACATAGCAAATCAGATATGAATGACTCCTTCCGCACCAGCAGCCTGCACCAGCGCGGCCTGAAACTCTCACATCTTCGACTGATGGCCACTTTGGGCGAGCGGCCGCAGGTCAGCGTCGCCGCAACACTTCTGGGGATGACGCAGCCCGCCGCCTCCCGGCTGCTTGCGGACGTGGAGCGCATCATCGGCCAGCCGGTGCACCAGCGCGAGGGGCGCGGCCTCTCGCTGACCAGCAGCGGACAGGCGCTGGCCCGCCGTGCCGCCCGCATCCTGCAGGAGCTGGATGATGCGGGCCGGGAGATCGAGGAACTGGCCGAAGGCAGCAAGGGCGAGGTGCGCATCGGGTCTGTGACGGCCCCGTCCATCGAGCATGTGCTGCCGGCCGTCCAGAGGGCCCGGGAGCTCAATCCAGGCCTGCTGATCGAAGTGATCGTCGATACGTCCGACAATCTGTGCAAGGCGCTGATGGCCGGCCGGATCGACTTTGCCGTGGGGCGCCTCGTCGGCATCAGCGATCCCACGCTGGTGGAGATGGAGGTGATGGAGCCAGAACCTGTCAGCCTGATGGTCCGCCATGACCATCCGCTTCTGCAGTCGGGCAATGCGGCCCTCGAAGACATCATCCGGCACGACTGGGTGATGCCGAGCCCCGACAGCGTGCTGGGCCGCGCCGTCATCCGCCGCCTGAGCAGCCTTGGACTCCCCCCGCCGCGCCAGCAGCTCTCCACCGCATCCTTCCTGCTGACGCTCGCCATCATCCGCGGCAGCGATTCCATCGCGCCCGTCGCCAAGGCCGTCGCCGACGCCTTTGCCCAGGACGAAGGCACCGTTTACGGCGTGCTGCCCGTGGAACTGGGCATCGAGGTGGAGCCCTACGGCCTCATCCGCCGCAGCGGCAGCACGCTGACGCCCGCCGCCAGCAAGATCGCCGGTCTCATCCTCGAAGGCAGCCGGGCCAAGATCTGACCGCAGGATCTTGGGCGAAGAGGGGGTAATACGGCAGAATTTCCTGCCGTCCGGCAGCGGACGGCAGATCCCGCGTGCGGCGGGCGGGTCTAATGGCAGCGATCCTTCCCCCTCAGGAGCCTGTCATGAGCCTCATCAAAACCATCGACCACAACCCCACCTTCGAGCCCACACACGCCCTGCCCGCCCCCGAGCGGCTGATTTCCGGCAATCCGGAATTCTCCACCTGGGCCATGGACGAGTCGCGCGACGGCAAGATCAAGTCCGGCATCTGGCAGGCCACTCCCGGCCTCACCCATTCGATCAAGGGCGAGACCTTCGAGTTCTGCCACATCCTGGAAGGCGTCGTGGAAATCACCGAAAACGGCAAGGAGCCCATCACCTACCGTGCCGGTGACAGCTTCGTCATGAAGCCCGGCTTCGTCGGCACCTGGCGCACCATCGAGACCGTGCGCAAGATCTACGTGGTTTGCTACTGAGCCGTTCTCTATACGCAAACACCACCCACCACGCTGTCCCGGCCTTGTGCCGGGACCTGTCAGGCGGGCAGCGCTTCTCTACATTCTTTCTTTTGAAATCAACATCTTAACCAACCCAGCACAACAGCCGCCGTGCCAGCATCACAGGTCCCGGCACAAGGCCGGGACGGCGCGAGTAGGGGTGCTGCGCCTTCAAACTCGCGCCCTGAGGGTGGCTTCCAGTGCCCCTACCCCGCCAGTTCTGCCGCCAGCCGTTCCAGCATGGCCATGCAGGCGGCGAGTTCCTCGCGCAGGATGTATTCATCGGGCCGGTGGGCGCGGGTGATGGAACCGGGGCCGCAGATGATCGAGGGCACGCCTGCGGCCTGAAACAGCCCCGCTTCCGTGCCATAACTGACCGACTGGATCGCCTCGCCGCCCGACAGCCGCTCGATCAGCGTGATGAAGCCTGCATCCGGCGTGGGGGCCAGCGCGGGATAGCTGGCGAGTTCCTGCCAGCTTGCCCACAGCGCCCGCCCTTCCGCCTGTGCCTGCGCCAGCAGCGTGTCGAGCTTTGCCAGCACCCTGGCGCTCACGTCCTGCGGCGCGGCACCGGGCACGGAGCGCACCTCGAACGCCAAACGGCACAGATCGGGAATGATGTTGACGGCGCTGCCGCCGGACACAATCCCCGCCACCACCGTTGAGGAGGGCGGCGAGAAGCGCGCATCAAACGGGCCTTCTGCCTCCATCTTCGCCGAGAGATCGCGGATGAACAGCACCAGTTCCGCCGCCGGATAAAGCGCATTCTCCCCGAGCGCGGGCTGGGAGCTGTGCGCCGCCTTGCCGGTAAAGGTGATTTCCACCGCCTGTTTGCCCTTGTGAGAGAGCACGGGCCGCATGTCCGAGGGCTCGCCGACGATGCAGCCCGCCGGCGGAGCGCACAGCTCCGGCAGTTCCGCAATCATGTGCGGCACGCCCCGGCAGCCGATTTCCTCATCATAGGAAAAGGCGATATGCACCGGCCGCTTCAGGCTTGCTGCCTTGAACTGGGGCACCGCCGCCAGCACGCAGGCGAGAAAGCCCTTCATGTCCGTTGCCCCGCGGCCCGTCAGGCGCCCGCCAATGTCCGTCAGGCGGAAGGGATCAGCCGTCCACACCTGCCCCTCCACCGGCACCACATCCATATGGCCGGAGAGCACATAGCCCGGCACATCCTTCGGCCCGATGGTGGCAAAGAGGTTCACCCGGTCGCCCTCCGGCCCCGGCAGCACGGCACAATCCACGCCATGGCCCGCCAGATAGTTGCGCACATAATCCGCAATCGTGCCATTGGCCGCTCCGGGCAGCACGTTGAAGCCAACCAGATCCGCCAGCAGTGCCTCAGCCGAATGCGCCATTCCCATTTCTCCAGTCAGTCCACAAAGTCTTTACCTGCCATCATCCGCGCTTTGCCGCGCAGTTCCTGCCGAAGACACGCCGCCCCGCAGGATATCCTGCGGCAGGCTGGCCTCCTGCTTGCGGATGGACCTTACCAGCCCCTCGGCCCCGCCGCACAGAATTGCGCCGAAGGGCTCCCGAACAGCGCAATCGGCCGCGCGCTGCAAACATATGGCGCATGGTTGTGCCGCCTGAAGCCTAGGATCACTCCAGATTTACCGGAGCCTTGCAGTGTCCCTGTCCTTTCACCCCACCTATGGCCTTGCAGCTGGGGTCTATACCCGCGATGTTTCGCGGGCGCTGAAAAGCCTCAGGCACATCGAGGCCGGCACCACCCGGATCAACCGCTATGGCCGGTCGCGCGTTTCCATCCTGCTGGCGGGGGTCTCCAAGTCCTCCGGCACCCGCAAGGATCCGGGCCGCGACGCCTACAACGCCAACCGCCGCTCCAAGAGCGTGCTCATCGACCTGTGAGAGAACATGGCCCCCTATCGTATTGCAGTCATCCCCGGCGACGGCATCGGCATCCCGGTCACGGAAGCAGCGCTCGCCGTGGCAGCCAAGGCCCTGCCCGGCAAGCTGGAAACCGTCACCTTCCCCTGGTCCTGCGACTACTACCTGCAAACCGGCCGGATGATGCCGGAAGACGGCATCGAGACCCTGCGCGGCTTTGACGCCATCTACCTTGGCGCCGTCGGCTGGCCGCAGAAAGTGCCGGATTCGGTGTCGCTGCATGGCCTGCTGCTGCCGATCCGCAAGGCCTTCGTGCAATATGCCAACATCCGCCCGCACCGGATTCTGGCGGGCGTCGAAGGCCCGCTGCGCAAGGGCGGCTTCGACATCCTGTGCATCCGCGAGAACACAGAGGGCGAATACTCGGGCGCCGGCGGGCGCGTGCATCAGGGCACGTCCGATGAAGTGGCCATTGAAACCGCCATCTTCACCCGTACGGGCGTCGAGCGCATCCTGCGCTTCGGCTTCGAGCAGGCCCGCAAGCGCAGCAAGCGCCTTGCCTCGGTCACCAAGTCCAACGCGCAGAAACACACGATGGTGTTCTGGGACGAGGTGACGAAGGAACTGGCCGCCGAATACCCGGATGTTGCTGTCAGCCACTACCATATCGATGCCATCGCCGCCCGCATGGTGATGGCACCGGAAAGCCTCGACGTCGTGGTCGCCTCCAACCTCTTCGGCGACATCCTCACCGATCTGGGCGCGGCCATCCAGGGCGGCCTCGGCTTTGCCGCTTCGGCCAACATCAACCCGGACCGCAGCGCCCCGTCCATGTTCGAGCCGGTGCATGGCTCTGCGCCCGATATCGCGCATCTGGGCATCGCCAACCCGCTGGCCGCCATCTGGTCCGCCGCCATGATGCTGGAGCATCTGGGCGAAGCAGAAGCTGCCAACCGCATCATGACCGCCATGGAACAGGCCACCGCGCAAGGCATCGGCACCGTGCCGGGGCAGAACAAGACCGATGAAATCACCCGTGCCGTGATGGCAGCGCTGGATTGAGGATAAAGCTATGACGATTGCAATCTCTGACCTTCTGCCCGGTCTCAAGGATGCAGACCTGTTCCGCCAGCAGAGCGTGATCGGCGGCGTCTGGTGTGATGCCTCGACGGGCAAGACCATCGACGTCACCAACCCGGCCACCGGCAAGGTCATCGGCACTGTGCCGGACATGTCGGCAGAAGACACCCGCCGCGCCATCGAGGCCGCAGACACCGCCTTCCGCGCCTGGCGCAAAGTGCCCAATGGCGAGCGCGCCGCCAAGCTGGAGCGCTGGTTCGACCTGATGGAGGAGCATGCGGATGACCTCGCGCTCATCCTGACGCTGGAGCAGGGCAAACCGCTCAGCGAGGCCAGGGGCGAAATCACCTATGGCGCCTCCTTCGTGAAGTGGTTTGCCGAGGAAGCGCGGCGCATCGAGGGCGGCATCATCCCGGCCCCCACCAATGACCGCAAGATCCTGGCGCTGAAGGAGCCGGTGGGCGTTTCGGCCATCATCACCCCGTGGAACTTCCCCAACGCGATGATCACCCGCAAGGTCGGTCCGGCGCTGGCCGCTGGCTGCACCGTGGTGATCAAGCCGTCCGACTTCACCCCCTATTCGGCGCTGGCCCTGGCCGTTCTGGCCGAGCGGGCCGGCATTCCGGCGGGTGTCATCAACATCCTCACCGGCCAGCCGGCGGAGATCGGCGCGGAGCTGACCTCCAGTCCGGTGGTGCGCAAGCTGTCCTTCACCGGCTCCACCCGCGTCGGCTCCCTGCTGATGGCCCAGTGCGCCCCGACGGTGAAGCGGCTCAGCCTCGAGCTGGGCGGCAATGCGCCCTTCCTCGTCTTTGACGATGCGGATCTGGACGCCGCCGTGGAAGGCGCCATCGCCTCCAAGTTCCGCAACGGCGGCCAGACCTGCGTCTGCTCCAACCGCATCCTCGTTCAGTCGGGCATCTACGATGCCTTTGCCGCAAAGCTTGCCGAACGGGTGGCGGCGATGAAGGTGGGCGAAGGCCTTGAGGCGGGCGTTGCCATCGGCCCGATGATCAACCGCGCCGCCGTGGAAAAGATCGAGCGCCACGTGGCCGACGCCGTTGCCAAGGGCGCAAAGGTCGCCGCCAGGGCCGCAACGCCGGAAGGCAGCCAGTTCGCCGCCCCGGTGGTGCTGACCGGCTGCACCACGGACATGCAGCTGGCGAGCGAGGAAACCTTCGGCCCCGTCGCCCCGCTTTTCCGCTTCGAGACGGAAGAAGAGGCGGTGCGGATCGCCAACGACACCCCCTTCGGCCTTGCCGCCTATTTCTACACCCGCGACATGGCCCGCGCCTGGCGGGTGGGCGAAGCACTGGAATCGGGCATGGTCGGCCTCAACACCGGCGCCATCTCCATGGCCGTCTCCCCCTTCGGCGGCGTCAAGCAATCCGGCCTCGGCCGCGAAGGCGCCCGCGACGGCATCGAGGAATACCTCGAAACCAAATCCTTCCACATGTGCGGGCTTTGACAAGACCGGAGCGGGCCAACGGCCCGCTCCTTTGGTTTTCAGGGGCGACAAATGCTGCACTACCCTCCGCATTCGTCATGCCATGGCTCGACCATGGCATCCATTCCCTGACCTCGCAAACAGGGACAAACAAAAGAAAATACAGAGGGTTACGGGTCAACCGCGCCGACACGAGAGGCAACGGCGTGGATGCCATGGTCAAGCCATGGCAAGACGGAGAGAGACGTTAGGGCGCCGACCCATTACGCAGCCGTCACGCCCCCATCACGCCGTCAGCGCTGCCGGATCAGCGCAGCGCCTGAAACCGCATCTGGCCTGCGTGCAGGAAGCAAGCTTTCGAGAAGTGACCAAGCTCCACCCTGTTGGGCAAGCGGAGGTCCTCAATGTCCGGCACAGGCTTTGCCGCAGGGTCATAGGACCTGTGGATCTGCGAGATGAAGGCAAGGATCATACCCGTTTGCTGCGCAAATGCCTGAAGTGCAATGATCTGCTCAGACAGGTGTGGCGTGTCGCGGCGCTGGTCGAGGATCTGCAGATAGTCAATGACGGCAACCGTACCGCACGGCATGCCACTCAGATACCGGATGACGTAATCTGCGCAGATCTCGTCCGATGTCACGATGTCCACGCCGTGCCCGCCGCATGGCGCGCCTTTTTCAAGGCGGCCGATGCGCAACAGAACGTCCTGCTCTGTATATTCCAGCGTGAAGAAAACAGCCCGCCGCCCTGCCCGCGCGGCCTCAAGGAGCAACTCGAGGCCAAGCAGCGTCTTGCCATGTCCGGGCCTTGCACCCAGCAGCAGTAGATCCCCTCCGGTAAGCCGGGGCAACATCCCGTTCGGTACGGTCACTGAAGAAAAGCGGGAGGCGAGCAGACTCCAGGTCTGAAAACCTTCGTCTCTGGCCACCCGGTCGAGAGCCGCATGCAGAGGAAGACCTTCCTCATGGGCAATACGTTTTGCCTTGCGCTTCAAGAGATAGATCGGGGCAGATAATTTCATCTGGGAACCTCCGTTCCGGACAAGAAACGCAATCCCTCCTTATGCGGTGCCCGAACAGATGGCTCGATAATCCCGGAACCCCGTATGACAAATACTTCCCCGTTTGGAGGGAGGAGGCGCGGGCCAAGCCTGTTGGAGATTGATAGCTTGAGTCTGGAGAGACCGGCAAGCGCCCAAGCCCTGGTCTCAGCTGGCCGTTCCGCCGCCACCATGCGGCACCCTCTCCTCTTTCGTCATGCCATGACTTGATCATGGCATCCATTCCCTGACCCTTCAGACCGGAAAAGCGAAAGAAAATACAGATAGTTACAGAAAAATCATGCGGCCATGAAAGGCAACGGCGTGGATGCCATGGTCAAGCCATGGCATGACGGAGAGAGATGGAGAGCCGCGAGCGTGAAGGCCGCTCACAACAAAAAAGGCAGGCTCGGCGCCTGCCCTTTTCAGTGTCCTGCTTCCCGCCTGCCCCTCACCCGATCCTGTCCTTGAACTTGTAGTAAGCCCCGACGAGCGGCAGGAACCAGGGTTGGCCGAGGTGGCCGGGGATGGCGGGCCAGGGGAGGCTGGCCCAGGGGTTGGTGCGGGCGCGGCCGAGGATCTGGTCCGCGATGATCTCGCCCATGTGGGTGGCGATCTGCGCGCCGTGGCCGGAATAGCCCATGGCGAAATATACGCCATCCGCCTCGCCGGCGCGGGGGAAGCGGTCCTTGGTCATGTCGACGAGGCCGCCCCAGCAGTAATCCACCTCGACATCCCCCAGCTGCGGGAAGATGCCTTTGAGCGCGTCCTTGAGGATGCGGCCGCTCTTTTCGTCCGAGGTCTGGTTGGAGGTGGCGGAAAAGCGGGCGCGGCCGCCGAAGATCAGGCGGTTGTCGGGTGCCAGGCGGAAGTAGTTGCCCACATTCAGCGAGGTGACGCAGGTGCGGTTGCCCGGCATCACCGACTGCACTTCCGCGTCCGTCAGCGGGCGGGTGGCCAGCAGGAAGCTGCCGACGGGCACGATGCGGCGGCGGAAGAAGCTGAAGGTCTTGGGCGTATAGGCACCGGTCGCCAGCACCACCTTGGCCGCCCGCACCGTGCCTTTCGGCGTTTCCAGCTCGTGACCGGCAGCCGTCTGGCGGCGGCCGGTGACAGGCGTGTTCTCGTGGATCTCCGCCCCATGCCGGGCGGCGGCTTCCGCAAGGCCCACGGCAAAGCGGCCCATGTGCATCATGGCGCTCTTCTTCTGCAGCATGCCGCCGTGGAAGATGTCCGAGCCGATTTCCCCGGCAAGCTCGGCTTTGCTCAGCATCGCCGTTTCGGGATCAACCGTACGGTTGATGGCTTCGAGGTTACGGGCCAGCACCTCGTAATGCTGCGGCTTGGACGCGAGCTTCAGCTTGCCTGCGCGGCGGAAATTGCAGTTGATGCCCTCCTCCGCGATGATGCGTTCGATGGTCTCGATGCCATCGTCAAAGGCCTTGTACATGGCCTTGGCGGTCTCCACCCCATAGGTGGAAATGGCGCCGGTGAAGCTGTGGGCCACCCCGTTGTTGAGGTGGCCGCCATTGCGGCCCGAGGCTCCGAAGCCGACCGTTGCCGCCTCCAGCACGATGACCCGGCGGCCCTCCATGGCCAGACGGCGTGCCGCGCCGAGGCCGGTAAACCCGGCCCCGATCACCGCAACATCATAGAGGCCCGAAGGGGCGGCCGCGGCGCCGCTGGTGAAGGCGGGCGCCGTATCCTGCCAGTAGGATGCAAATTTCATGGGTCAGCTCCCGGAGCTTGCGCGGATCACAGCCGGATTTCAGATACCGAACACGCCCGGCAGGTCATAAACACCCTTGATTTCGGTGTATTCGTAGAAAGGGTTGGCCGGCTCGTGCTGGCGGTTGACCCAGACCTTGGACTTGATGCCCAGATCATAGGCGGTCATCAGGTCATAGCGGAAGGAGGACGACACATGGGTGATATCTTCCGGGCCGCAGCCAAGCACGTCGAACATATACTCAAAGCCGTTCATCTGCGGCTTGTAGCTGCCGGCTTGTTCTGCCGTGATCACCTTGTGGAAGGGCGCGCCGAGCTTCTCCACATTCGACATGATCTGGCTGTTCATGGCGTTGGAGAGGATGACGAGCGGGATTTCCTTCGCCAGTTTGGCAAGGCCTTCCGGCACATCCGGATGCGGGCCCCAGGTCGGCACTTCATTATAGATGCGCAGCGCATCTTCCTCGCGGAAGGTGACGCCATTGCGCTTGCAGGTGCGCTTGAGGGAGTTGTGCACCACATCCGCATAGGGCTTCCAGGCGCCCAGCACCTCATCCAGCCGGTAGGCCGAGAAGTCACGGATGAAGACGTTCATCTTCGCTTCGTCGAGCATTTCGCCATAGATGCGGCGCGCAGCACCTGCCATGTCGAAGTTGATCAATGTGCCGTAGCAGTCGAAGGTCACGAATTTCGGGCGGAAGGTCATTTGGGTCCCCGTGCTGAAAGTGCCGGAAGGAAGAAGGCTGAGGCAGGTCATCGCTTGCCTGCTGATCTATCCTAGACAGCCTGCAAAAAAGCCCTCGCCGCTTTCGCGCCGTCCCAAAGCACATTCCGCCGTATCACAAGGGCTCCACGGCACCTTATTGCGCAACGGCCATCTGGCGCCCCGGGCCACCTCCCTCCTCTTCCCTCCTCCGTGGCAGATCATGCTTTTAAGCACCCGGCGAACAGCGGAAGATACCGCCAGCACAGAGACCAAGGGCGGCAAGTTTGCCCGGATGGGACATAGGCTGAGAACATCACCAGTCTTCCAGCGCAGGTTCACATGCTGACCGATGACACACTGACCATCCAGCCGATGGAACCGGAACACCTCGCCGGGGCCCTGCGCCTGTCGCAGGCCGAAAAGTGGCCTCACCGGGCTGAGGATTGGAGCCTCTTCCACAGCCTGTCAAAAGGCACCGTGGCCATTGAAAATGGCGAGGTCACCGCCACCGCGCTAACGACCCCCTTCGGTGACGTGGCGACCATCAACATGATCATCGTTGACGGGCGCATGCGCGGGCGCGGACTTGGCCGCAAGATGATGACCAGCGTCATGAGCCTGATCCAGCCGAAGCAATGGCGGCTGGTGGCAACGAAAGATGGCCTCCCGCTCTATGAAAAGCTGGGCTTCCGAGCGGTGGGCGAAATCTTCCAGCATCAGGGCATTGCACAGGCGCCGGAACAGGTACCAGCCCTTGCCGGAGAAGGCGCCGACGGGCTGCATCTGGCAGGCCCTGAGGATGCAGCCGTTCTGGCGCAGCTCGACAAGGCCGCCACCGGCATGGACCGGGCGGCGCTGATCGGCGCGCTGTTCCGGCTCGGCAAGATCCTCACTATCCGCGAGAACGGCCAGATCACCGCCTATGCCGCCCTGCGCCCCTTCGGGCGCGGCGAGGTGGCAGGCCCCGTCATCGCCCGCGATGCAGATCAGGCCCGGCTGCTGCTGTCCTGGTGCCTGAAGGAATGCGAAGGCCGCTTCCTGCGGGTGGATACGGGCGCAGAGACCGGCCTTGCCCCCTGGCTGGCAGAGCACGGCCTTGCCCATGCGGGCGGCGGCATCCCCATGCGCCTGGGGACTGGCAGCGATGCCTCTGGCCCGGTTCACACCTTTGCCCTCGCCGCACAGGCGCTCGGCTGAATGATTGGTCCGGCAGCCGCAGGGCCCGCCGGAGAGAAAGGACTTCCCATGCTTGCGAACTCGCTGGTCGAACTTGACCGTGCCCATCTCATCCACCCTGTTGCCAGCTGGCGCGGCCATGAGGCCGCCGGTGTCCGCGTGCTGAAGTCCGCCAAGGGCGCAACGGTAACGGACGCCAGCGGCCGCACCCTGCTGGATGGCTTTGCCGGCCTGTGGTGCGTCAATGCCGGTTACGGGCATGAAAGCATCATCGAGGCCGCCACGAAGCAGCTGCGCGAGCTGCCCTATGCCACCGGCTACTTCGGCCTCGGCTCGGAACCGGCAATCCGCCTTGCCTCCCGTCTTGCCGAACATGCGCCGGGCGATCTCAGCCATGTCTATTTCACGCTCGGCGGCTCGGATGCGGTGGACACCACGGTCCGCTTCGTGCGCTACTACTGGCAGGCCAAGGGCCAGCCGCAGAAGGAGCATTTCATCTCCGTCGAGCAGGGCTATCACGGCTCCACCACCGTTGGCTCCGGCCTCACCGCCCTGCCCGCCTTCCATGCCGGTTTCGGCGTGCCCTACACCTGGCAGCACAAGATCCCCTCGCACTACAGTTACCGCAATCCGGTGGGTGACAGCCCGGAGGCGATCATCGCGGCCTCACTTGATGCCCTGAAGGCCAAGGTTGCGGAACTGGGCGGTGCGGAAAAGGTCGCGGCCTTCTATCTGGAGCCGATCCAGGGCTCGGGCGGCGTCATCGTGCCGCCGAAGGGCTGGGTCAAGGCCATGCGCGATGCATGCAAGGAGATGGGCATCCTGTTCATCGCCGACGAGGTGATCACCGGCTTCGGCCGCACCGGCCCGATCTTCGCCTGCCTCGAGGAAGGCATCGTGCCGGACATGATGACCACCGCCAAGGGCCTCACCTCCGGCTATGTGCCGATGGGTGCGGTGTTCCTGTCCGACCACATGTATCAGGTGATGGCCGATGCGGCAGGCGCTGCCGCCATCGGCCACGGCTTCACCTATTCCGCCCATCCGGTCAGCGCGGCTGTCGGCCTTGCGGTGCTGGATCTTTATGAAAACGGCCTCTTCGACAACGGCGTGAAGATGGGCAACCTGCTGCAGCAGGGCCTTGCCTCGCTGGCAGACCATCCGCTGGTAGGTGAAGTGCGCGGGCGCGGCATGCTGGCGGCCGTGGAACTCGTCACCGACAAGGCGAAGAAGACGCCGTTCCCCGCCGCCGCCAAGCCTGCCACCCGCATCTTTGACCGGGCCTGGGAAAACGGTCTCGTCATCCGCGCCTTTGCGCAGGGCGTGCTCGGCTACGCCCCGCCGCTGTGCTGCACGGAAGACGAGATTGCCCAGATCGTCGAGCGCACAAAGCTGACGCTGGACCAGACCCTGGCGGACCCGGACGTCCGCGCGGCGATGGCCTGACCCGGTGGCGGTCCTCTACACCTCAGAGGCAAAGCGCGGCGAGATATTCGCCGCGCATTTTGCCGCCGAACTGCCCGCCCTGCCCTTCCACCGCAATGAAGCGCCCGATCCGGCGGCGGTGGAATATCTCATCGCCTGGACGGCGCCGCAGGATGTTGGCACGCTCTATCCCAATCTCAAGCTGCTGTTCTCGGTGGGCGCGGGCGTCGACCAGCTGAACCTTGCCGCCCTGCCGCCGCAGGTGGGCGTGGTGCGCATGCTGGAGCCCGGCCTTGCCGAGCAGATGAAGGAATATGTGACGCTCGCCGTCCTTGGCCTGCACCGGGACCTGCCGCGTTACATCAGCCAGAAATCCGCCGGCCTCTGGCAAGCGGGACGCAATGTTCCGGCGCGGGAACGGCGGGTGGGCGTCATGGGCCTTGGCCAGCTGGGCAAGGCAGTGCTGGAAGCCCTTGCCCCCTTCGGCTTTCCGCTGGCCGGGTGGAGCCGCAGCCCGCAGGATATTCCGGGCGTCGACACCTTCACGGACCTTCCCGCCTTTCTCGCCCGCACGGATATTCTCATCTGCCTGCTGCCGCTGACGGCCGAGACAACGGGTCTTCTGGATGCCCAGCTTTTCGCGCAGCTGCCGCGCGGTGCGGCGCTGGTTCATGCCGGACGCGGGCGCCAGCTGGACCACAATGCCCTGCTGGACGCACTCGCCAGCGGCCAGCTCTCCAATGCCTGGGTCGACGTGACGGACCCGGAGCCGCTGCCCGCAGAGCATCCCTTCTGGCAGCACCAGCAGATTGTGCTGACACCGCATATCGCCTGCCAGACGCGCGCGGATGATGGTGCAAGGCATGTGATCGCCGGAATCCGGGCGCATCGGGCAGGATTGCCGGTGCCGGGACTGATCGACCGCGCCAGAGGCTACTGAAGCTCCATGCACGGCAAAATGCCATAAAACAGCAGATTGTGCCGAAGCACGATTGGATTCGGAGCATATGCCGCGCAAAAGACCCGCAAACTGATCTGCAGAAATCAAGGCAAAGCATACAAAATGCGAGCCAAGCCCGCAAAACAGACCGGGCCAACAAAACTGGCAGAAAATGCCGGAAACCAACCAGAGGACGCCGCAGCTTCTGCGGCAATACGGGACTCAGAATGACGGCACAGCCTCTCGCGTCGTTCCGCTATATGACATTTGATGTCGTCGGGACGCTCATCGACTTTGAAGGCGGCTTAATCTCCGCCCTTTCGCAGATTGCGGCAGATCAGGGCGTCAGCCTCGACGGAGAGGAGGCCCTCGCCCACTACCGCGCTGCCCGCTACATGCCGGAAGCGCAGCTCTTCCCGGATGATCTCGCCCGCGTCTATACGGTCATCGCGCCCAAGCTGGGCCTGGATCCGGACCCTTCGCATGGCGAACGTCTGCGGCAGGCAGTGGCGGACTGGCAGCCCTTTGCCGACAGCGTTGCAGCACTGGCGGAACTCAAGAAGAAGTACCGCCTGATCGCCATGACCAATGCGCAGCGGTGGGCCTTCGAGCATTTCAACGAAAAGCTCGGCTATCCCTTCCATGCGGCTTTCACCACCGATGACACGGGAACGGAGAAGCCGGATCCGGCCTTCTTCGAGCAGGTCTTCCGCTTTGTGGAGCAGGAAGGCGCGGACAAGAACGCGATCCTGCACGTGGCTCAGAGCCAGTATCACGATATCGGCGTCTCCCGCAGCCTTGGCATGACCAACTGCTGGATCGAGCGCAGGCACGCCCAGCCGGGATACGGCGGCACCATCGAGCCCGCGCAGTTCACGAAGCCCGATTACCACTTCACCTCCATGGCCGGGCTCGCCGCGGCCGCGGAGGCCGGCCCCTCCTGACAGCCGGCAGGCAGGTTCGCGGCAATAAAAATAAAAAGCCGGGCATATCTACGACAAGGGGAACACTGATGAGCAAATCTGAAATCAACAACTGGACCCGCAACGACGATGCGATGGTCGAGGACGCAATCCGCCGCGGCGCCAGCCGCCGCGACATCATGCGCATGTTCCTTGCCGGCGGCATCGGCCTTGCGGCCGGCGGCTCGCTCTTTGCCCGCGCCACCTCGGTTCTCGCGGCAACCCCGGTCAAGGGCGGCCACTTCAAGGCTGCCGGCTGGTCCTCGTCCACCTCGGACACGCTGGACCCGGCCAAGGCCTCGCTCTCGACCGACTATGTGCGCTGCTGTTCGCTCTACAACCGCCTCACCTTCCTCAACGATGGCGGCACGCTGAGCATGGAACTGGCCGACAGCATCGAAAGCTCGGATGCCAAGGTCTGGATCGTCAAGCTGAAGTCCGGCGTCACCTTCCATGACGGCAAGTCCCTCACCTCGGCCGACGTGGTGTTCTCGCTGATGCGCCACCTCGACAAGGAGACCGGCTCCAAGGTCAATGCCATCGCCAAGCAGATTACGGGCGTCAAGGCCGTTGACCCGCTGACGGTCGAAATCACGCTGGAAGCTCCCAACGCCGATCTTCCGACCATCCTGGCCATGCATCACTTCATGATCGTGCAGGACGGCACCACCGACTTCAGCAAGGGCATCGGCACCGGCGCCTTCAAGCTGGAAAGCTTCGAGCCGGGCGTGCGCTCGCTGATGAGCCGCAACGAAAACTACTTCAAGCCGGGCGGCCCCCATGTCGACAGCTTCGAGTATTTCGCCATCCCCGATGAAATGGCTCGCGTCAGCGCCGTCATCTCCGGCGACATTCACCTCGGCGCTTCCATCAAGCCGCAGTCCATGCGTCTCCTCGAAAGCGCCAGCGGCGTTGATCTGGTGAAGTCCACCGCCGGCAACTACACCAACCTGAACTTCCGCATGGACATGGAGCCAGGCAGCAAGTTCGACCTGATCGAGGGCGTGAAGTACCTGTTCGACCGCGAACTGATCCAGATGGCAGTGATGCGGGGCCTCGCCGAAGTCGCCAACGATCAGCCGATTTCGCCGATGAATGCCTATCACAACGCTGACCTGAAGCCGCGTGCCTTCGACCCGGAAAAGGCCAAGCATCACTTCGAGAAGGCAGGTCTGCTGGGCCAGACGATCCCGGTCGTTGCCTCCGATGCCGCAACCGCCTCCGTCGAAATGGCCACGGTGCTGCAGCAGGCTGGCAGCAAGATCGGCATGAACTTCGACATTCAGCGCGTGCCCTCCGATGGCTACTGGTCCAACTACTGGCTCAAGGCCCCGGTCCACTTCGGCAACATCAACCCGCGCCCGACGCCGGACATCCTGTTCTCGCTGCTCTATGCTTCCAACGCTCCCTGGAACGAGAGCCAGTACAAGTCGGAGAAGTTCGACAGCATGCTGGCCGAAGCCCGCGGCGAACTGGACAACGAGAAGCGCAAGACGATCTACGGCGAAATGCAGGTGATGGTGGCCAACGAAGCAGGCACGGTCATCCCGGCTTACCTCTCCAACGTGGATGCCAAGCAGACCAAGCTGAAGGGCCTGGAGCCGAACCCGCTGGGCGGCCAGATGGGCTATGCCATGGCCGAATACGTCTGGCTCGAAGCCTGACAGTCTGCCAGCATCGAACCGGAGGCGCTTGCCGCCTCCGGTCTCATCTTTCCCTATCTGCAGAGGCTGCCTGAATGTCGGGGCAAATCGCTTTCCTGGTTCTTGGACGGCTCGGCGTGACTATGCTCACGCTGCTGATCGTGTCCTTCGTCGTCTTCGGCGCTACCCTCCTGCTGCCGGGCGATGTGGCGGAGATCCTGCTGGGTCAGGCCGCCACGCCCGAAGCCGTTGCCGGGCTGCGCGAGGCCATGCATCTCGATTCCCCGGCGCTCATCCGCTACGGCCAGTGGCTTCTGGGTATGGTTCAGGGCGATTTCGGCATCTCCTACGCCAACAACATGCCGATTGGCGACATGATCGGCACCCGTCTTGCCAACACCCTGCGCCTGGCTGCCGTCACCACCACCATTGCCGTGCCGCTGGCCCTGTTTCTCGGCATCACCATGGCCGTCTACAAGGGCTCGCTCTATGACCGGGCCGTCACGACCACCGTGGTTTCCGTCATCTCCGTTCCCGAATTCATGATCGCCACCTTCGCCGTGCTGGTCTTTGCCGTCTGGCTGCGCTGGCTGCCCGCCCTGTCGCTAGCCAATGACGTGAGCAGCTTCAGCCAACTCCTGAAGGTCTTTGCCATGCCGGTGATCACGCTGACCTGCGTCATCTCGGCCCAGATGATCCGCATGACCCGTGCCGCCGTGATCGACGCGCTGAAGATGCCCTATGTGGAAATGGCGCTTCTTAAAGGTGCTTCTCGCAGCCGCATGGTGATGCGCCACGCCCTGCCCAATGCCATCGGCCCGATCGCCAATGCGGTTGCCCTGTCCCTGTCCTACCTGCTGGGCGGCGTGATCATCGTCGAGACGATCTTCAACTATCCGGGCATTGCCAAGCTGATGGTGGATGCGGTTTCCACCCGTGACCTGCCGCTCATCCAGAGCTGCGCCATGATCTTCTGCTTCGGCTTCCTGCTGCTGATCACCATCGCCGACATCATCGCCATTCTCTCCAACCCGAGGCTGCGCAAATGAGCCAGATGCCCGTTTCCTCGCCCCGCTTCGGTTTCCGGATCAACACCACCGGCATCGTTGCTGGACTGATCATCCTGTTCTGGGCGCTCGTGGCCATCGCTGGCCCCTCGGTTGCCCCTTACGCTCCCGGCGATATCGTCGATTTCGATTTCTACGGACCCATCTCGGAAAAGCTGTGGCTGGGCTCGGACTATCTCGGCCGGGACATTTTCTCCCGCATCCTGCTGGGTACGCGCTACACCGTCGGCATTTCTTTTGCCGCCGTCTGTATCGCCTGTTTCTCCGGCGTGGTTCTCGGCATGACGGCGGCCGTCACCGGCGGCTGGTTCGACACGGTGCTGAGCCGCGTGCTGGATGCACTCAACTCGATCCCGTCCAAGCTCTTCGGGCTCGTCATGGTCGCGGCCATCGGCTCGTCCATTCCGGTGCTGATCATCCTGCTGGCCGTCATCTATACCCCCGGCTCCTACCGCTTTGCCCGGGCCCTGGCGGTCAATTGCAACACGATGGATTACGTCACCGTGGCGCGGGCGCGCGGCGAGCGGACGCTGTATCTCATCTTCCAGGAGATCCTGCCCAACATCACCGGCCCGGTGCTGGCTGACCTTGGCCTGCGCTTTGTCTTCATCGTGCTGCTGCTGTCCGGCCTTTCCTTCCTGGGCCTCGGCGTGCAGCCGCCCAATGCGGACTGGGGCTCCCTCGTAAAGGAAAACCTCGGTGGCCTGCCCTTCGGCGCCCCCGCCGTGATTGCACCATGCCTTGCCATCGCCAGCCTGACGATCAGCGTCAACCTTCTGATCGACAACCTGCCAGTCAAGATCCGGGACCGCGCCTGATGACCAAACCTCTTGCCGAAATCCAGGACCTGCACGTCGAAGCCCGCACCGACTCGGGCCGCCGGGTGGAGATCATCAAGGGCGTCAGCCTGACCATCAATCCGGGCGAGATCGTCGCGCTCATCGGCGAAAGCGGGTCGGGCAAGACCACCATCGCCCTCACCCTGATGGGCTACACCCGTGCCGGCTGCAAGATCAGCGGCGGCAAGGTCCTGCTCGGCGGCCAGGATCTGGTGACGATGAGCGAAGCCTCGCGCCAGAAGCTGCGCGGCACGGATGTGGCCTATGTGCCGCAAAGTGCAGCCGCCGCCTTCAATCCGTCCCACCGGCTGATCGATCAGGTCGTCGAGGTAGCCAGCATCCACAAGCTGATGAGCCGGACGGAAGCCCGCGCCAAGGCCGTGGAACTGTTCCGCGCCCTCGCCCTGCCCGATCCGGAAACCATCGGCGAGCGCTATCCGCATCAGGTCTCCGGCGGCCAGCTGCAGCGCCTTGCCGCTGCCATGGCTCTCATCGGCGGCCCGCAACTCGTCATCTTCGACGAGCCCACCACCGCGCTGGACGTCACCACCCAGATCGAGGTGCTGCGCGCCTTCAAGTCCGTCATGCGCAAAGGCGGCATGGCCGGGGTCTATGTCTCCCACGACCTTGCCGTCGTCGCGCAGATTGCGGACCGGATCATCGTGCTCAAGGGCGGTGAGATCCAGGAGGAAGGCTCGACACAGCAGATCCTGCATGCGGCCACCCACCCTTATACGAAAGAGCTTCTGGCCGCGTTCCAGCCGGTGCCCTTCGCCGCTCCTGCGGAGGCTGAGGTGGACATGCCCGTCAAGCGGCCCATCCTCGAAGTCAGCGGCGTTTACGCAGGCTATGGCCCGATCGAACCGACCGGCCTGCCCTTCAAGACCGTGCTGAAGAACGTCAGCTGCAAGCTGGAGCGCGGGCATAATCTCGGCGTCATCGGCGAAAGCGGCTCGGGCAAATCCACCCTCGCCCGCGTCATCGCCGGTTTGCTGCCGCCGGTTCGCGGCCATGTGCAGCTGGATGGCCACGAGGTCGATCCGCGCGCAAGACAGCGCAGCAAGGAAGAACTGCGGCGCATGCAGATCGTCTTCCAGCTGGCCGACACCGCGCTGAACCCGTCCCGCTCCGTCGCCGACATCCTTGGCCGTCCGCTTGCCTTCTACCATGGGCAGAAAGGCGCTGCGCAGGAGGCCCGCGTCAACGAGCTTCTGGACATGGTGCAATTGCCCCGCGCCCTGCGCCACCGCATGCCGGGTGAACTCTCCGGCGGGCAGAAGCAGCGCGTCAACTTCGCCAGAGCCCTTGCCGCCAAACCGGACATCATCCTGTGCGACGAAATCACCTCCGCCCTCGACACGGTGGTGGCGGCAGCCGTGATCGAGCTGCTGAAGGAGCTGCAGCGGGAGCTGGGTCTCTCCTACGTCTTCATCAGCCACGACCTCTCCACCGTCCAGTCGATCTGTGATCAGGTGATGGTGATGCAGCACGGCGAGATGGTGGAGCTTCTGGCCAATGACCAGCTGCCGGGCGGCGCCACGCACCCCTATTCCAAACTGCTTTTTTCCTCCGTGCCGAAACTCGACACCGGCTGGCTCGACAGCCTGCCCGAGAATTTCGCCAGCACGGCGGCCTGAGAGGCTGGGCTTTGGGGAGTACAAGTTCTCGCCGGAACAACTCCGGCGGGAGCGTCCGCACGCTCCTTTCCATCGTCACCCCGGATCGCGCAAGTGCGTCCGGGATGAGTGCGAAGAAGCACAACCAGCGATCTGATCGCCCCTCACATCGGGAAAATCGTCTTCAGCGGCAGGTGGGATTTCACGAAAGGCGACTTCATCACCACGAAGCTGAAATACTTGTCGATACCGACATCCATGTCGATCATCCGCTCCATGATCGCCTGATAATCGCCGATGCTGCCGGTGACGAATTTCAGCAGGTAGTCATAGCCGCCGGAGATCAGGTGGCATTCGATGATCTCCTCCACCTTTTCCGCCGCCTGCTGGAAGCGGTCGAAGTCCATCTTGCGGTGGTTCTTCAAGGTGATTTCGGTGAAAACCGTCAGCGTCGGGCCGAGTTTGGCAAGATCGATCTGCGCCGCATAGCCGGTGATATAGCCCGCCTGTTGCAGCTTTTTCACCCGCATCAGACAGGGGCTGGGCGACAGGTGCACAAGCTCGGCCAGCTCCACATTGGTGATGCGGCCATTTTTCTGCAGCTCGTGCAGAATGCGGATGTCGATCCGGTCCAGCTTCATGATGTCCTCTCGCAATCAGATGAGAGTAAGCAGAAAATGCCGGATAGGCAATCAGCCAAATTTCCCTGAATACAAAAAGATTTCTCCAGTGACCGCAACCTCGATATCCTAGGACACGCGATCTTCAGCAGAAAATGCCGCATCATGGCATCACTGCAGTAGCCATGCCTGACAGGCCGCCGCTAGGCTGCAAGTCAAAGGAGCCTTCCATGCGCGTACCTCTACTGACAATCGAAACCGCCGATGACATGCCAGCCGAGGCCGATGTCGTGATCATCGGCGCCGGCATCGTGGGCACCTGCACGGCCTATTACCTCGCAAAGCGCGGGGTGAAGGTGGTGCTGGTGGAGAAAGGCCGCCCCGGCGCCGAACAGTCGAGCCGGAACTGGGGCTGGTGCCGCCAGCAAAACCGCGATGAACGCGAGCTGCCGATGGCGACCCGCAGCCTCGCGCTGTGGGATGAGCTGATGGCCGAAATCGGCCTTGGCCTTGGCTTCCGCCGCTCTGGCCTTTTGTATCTGTCCAACAACGAGGCCGAGATCGAGGGCTGGGCACGCTGGCGCGATTTCGCCCGTACGCAGAATGTCATCACCCACATGCTGACCGCCGAAGAGGCCGCCGAGCGCGGGCGGGCAACGGGCAAGAGCTGGAAGGGCGGCGTCTTCTCCCCGACCGATGGCATTGCCGATCCGGCCAGCGCCGCGCCGCTGATTGCGAAGGCCGCCGAGACCCATGGCGGCCGCGTGCTGCAGAACTGCGCCGTGCGCGGGCTGGAACTCTCCGGCGGCCGTGTCAGCGGCGTCGTGACCGAGCGCGGCACCATCCGCACAAAGACTGCCGTCATGGCGGGCGGTGCCTGGGCCTCCAGCTTCTGCCGCCAGCTCGGCATCCGTTTTCCGCAGGCCTCCGTCCGCGCCTCGATCCTCGCCGTCAGCGAGGCAGCAGGCATTCCGGATGCACTGCACACGGCACGCGTGTCTCTGACCGCACGCAAGGGCGGGCACACGCTCGCCATTTCCGGCCGCGCCCGTGTTGACCCGACCGCGCAGATGCTGCGCTTCGGCACCACCTTCGTTCCGATGTTCCTGAAGCGGCACAAGTCCCTCGCCGTCGGCGGACTTGAGGGCCTGCGCAGCGGCCACGAGAGCCTGTCGCGCTGGCGGCTCGACCGGGAAACGCCGATGGAGCATATGCGCATCCTCGATCCGAAGCCTGATCCGTCGCAGATCCGCGACACGCTGGCCCGTGCCCGCGAGTTGATCCCGGCCCTCAAGGAAAGCCAGGTCACCGCTGCCTGGGCCGGCTATATCGACAGCACGCCGGACGGCGTTCCGGCCATTGGCGAAACGCAGGTCCCCGGCTTCGTGCTCGCCGCAGGCTTCAGCGGTCATGGCTTCGGCATCGGCCCCGGCGCGGGCGACATGATCGCCGACATCGTTATGGGCAAGGAGCCGGCACTTGATGCCAAGCCCTATCATCCGGCCCGCTTCAGCGAGAGTTCCTGGGGCAAGGTTGCCGATTTCTAAGACAGGGCCAGCCAGCCAGAATGGACAGAGCCCGGCGCACAGGCCGGGCCAGTCCGCATCTCTCAGTCTGCATCATCCCAAGGCGTGATTGACAAGGCCGAATGTGGTGACCGGACCGCATTCAGGCACGTTGCCCAGGGTCATGGTCGTCACCGTGTCGTAAAGGCCAAGCCCGGCTTCCTGCAGGAAACGGCGCAGCGGACCGTCTTCAGCTCTCGTGTCCATGCGCAGGAACACACCCTGATGAGCTGCCACATGCGGACGGATGAGGGCAATCGCATCCTCTTCCGTTTCTGCGACAACGGGCCCGATCACACGCCCGCGGCCAAACTCCCGGCTCAACGCAAAACCGGCCACCTTGCCTTCGCGCAGGATGACCGTGCCCTCGGAAAGCTCGAAGAGCCGCTCGAACACCTGACTGCGGTCTGCGCCATAGGCACTGGCATCAAGAGCCACGATCTCCGAAGCATGCTCGGGGAGCATCGGCACCGCGGTTTCAGGCCCATCAGGCAGTTTTACCGCCATGCCCTGATGCTGATAGACGGTCGCCCGGGGAATGAAGCCCAGCGACAGATACAGCCGGTAGGCTGCCTTGGTGGCATTGAGCACCTTGCCACGGTCCGCCGTATCCGCCAGCACGTGCTGCATCAGCCAGGCCCCCGCCCCATGCTCCTGCAGGCGCGGTGACGTGATGACCATGCCGATGGTTGCAAGCTCAGGACCAATGGGAAACCACATGGCCGAGCCCAGCACGCGGCCGATCTCGTCGCGGGCGACATAGCCATGGCCGAGGCCGATGGCGAGTTCCCAGTCCTTCGGACGGTGCGGCCAGTTGACGCCAATCGACAGCTCATGCAACCGGGGAATATCATCCGGCAGCATGTCCGTGCGGGTCACCTCGTAGGTGTCGAGCGTCTTGGTCAGACCGGCCTGCACGCGCTTGCTCCCTCAAGTTGCGGTCTGGACGAGTCTAACAGCTGACGGCGGAATTTCGTGCCATTTCCGGGTGTTATGAAGCAGATTCTGCCACAGCCCGTTCTCTGCCCCAGTCTGGCAACAGCGGACGCGTGGTGTTGCCCTCGATAATGCGCAATCCGATCTCCTGACCCGGACCGGGTGCACTCCTGCGGCAAAGCTGGAGGAGGCAGCAGGCCGCATCGCGCCCAAGCTGCAGGCGCGGCAGATCCAGCGTGGTCAGCCGCGTGCGGATGGAAAAGGCATGCGCGGTGCCGTTGAAGCCGATGACCGACACCTGCCCCGGCACATCGATCCCCGCCTCGAAGAGATAGCGCAGGCCGCCTGCCGCCATCGCATCATTGAGGAAGTGGATCCCTTCCACATCCGGCACGCTTCCCAGCAGCTGCTGGACCAGCAGGTTGCCGCTTTCCACCTGCCGCGGCAAAGTGCCGCCATCCAGAACGGTCAGGCGTGCACCGGCGGCCGACACCTCCGCCGCAAATCCCTTGAAGCGCTCGCGGGCGCATAGATCGGCCTCCAGCTGCGAGCCGACATAGGCAAGGCGCCGGAGGCCCGCATCCAGCAGCCGCCGTGCCGCCATGCGCCCAGCCCCGGCGTGATCAACCCCCACCGCCGCATCAAGACCGGCATTGCGCTGATCCCACATCTGCACCGCCGGCACCTGCCGCCGCTCCAGCAGAACCCGCGCCTTTTCCGTGCGCAGGATCCCGCCCGACACCAGCAATCCTGCGGGCTTCAGCGACAGCATGGTCCGCAGCAGGCTCTCTTCCAGCTCGGGGTCGAAGAAGGTCTCGCCAATGAAGGTCTGCAGCCCCTCCGGCCGCAGCACCCCGTGAATGCCGCCCAGAACCTCCGCATAGACATGATCGCTGATCGAGGGGATGAGAACCGCCACAAGCTTGCTGGTGCGTGAGCTGAGCGCACCGGCAAGCGAGTTGGGCACATAGCCCAGTTCGTCGGCCAGCAGCTTGATTCGCGCCCGTGTCCCGGCACTCAGCCGCCCGGTATCCCTGAGCGCCTTCGACACGGTCATCGGGCTGACCCCTGCCCGCACCGCCAGATCGGCAATGGTCACGGGACGCTCTTCCGGAAGAGCTTGACGCTCAAATTTGTTATCGATATCATCCATGGTGGGTTAACGATAACCCAAACGCACAGCCCGTGCAATTTGAAGCATTCCAACTTCTGGGAGGAGGACGGATGCACAGCATAATCCGCCTCATCTGGCGCTCGATCGATCTCATCATGGCGGCGCTTCTGACCGCGATGATTGCCATCGTCTTTGCCAATGTCGTCCTGCGCTATGGTTTCTCCTCCGGCATCCGCGTTTCGGTGGAACTCTCGCGCCTGTGGTTCGTCTGGGTGGTCATGCTGGGTGCTGCCGTCACCCTGCGCCGGGGCGAGCATCTGGCATTGGCTGAATTCGCCGAAGCTGCCTTCCCGAAATACATCGGCCTCCTGCGCCGCGCCTGCTGGCTGGTGATCCTCGTCACCGTGCTGATGCTGTTCTGGGGCTGCATGAAGCAGGCCATGATGAACATGGCCAACATCTCGCCGCTGACAGGCCTGCCCTCAGGCCTCTTCTATCTGGCGGGCGTCGTGTCCTCGGTGCTCATGACGGCCATTGCGGTGGTCCGCATCATCAATCCTGACAGCGTGAAGCAAGTCCTTGCGGAGGATGGCGCGGAATGACCCTCATTCTCTTTCTGACCGTTCTGATCGGCGCAATCCTGCTTGGCCTGCCGGTTGCCTTTGCCCTGCTGCTCGCCTCCATGGCCTTGATGCTGCAGATGGATATGCTCAGCACCGACATTCTGGCGCAGAACCTCATCAACGGCGTCGACAACTTCCCGCTGCTGGCCATCCCCTTCTTCCTGGTTGCCGGTGAAGTCATGTCGCGCGGCGGATTGTCCACGCGCATCGTGCGTCTCGCCTCCTCGCTCGTCGGCCACCGCAAGGGTGGGCTTGGCTATGTGGCGATCATGACGTCCATCGTGCTCGCGGGCCTGTCCGGCTCGGCCGTGGCCGATGCGGCCGCGCTCGTCTCGATCCTTTATCCGATGATGCGCGACGGCAATTATCCCGAAGGCCGCAGCCTTGGCCTGCTGGCCGCCGGCGGCATCATCGCGCCGATCATTCCGCCCTCGTTGCCGCTGATCCTGCTGGGCGTTGCGGGCAATATCTCCATCGCCAAGCTGTTCCTCGCCGGTATCGCTCCCGGCCTGATGATGGGCCTGACGCTGGTGCTGGTCTGGAGCTTCATGATCCGCAAGGAAAACCTGGAAGTCCTGCCCAAGGCCTCGGGAGCGGAGCGCTGGAAGGCCTTGAAGGAAGGCATCTGGGCGCTGCTTTTGCCTGTCATCATCATCGGCGGCATCCGCACCGGCGCCTTCACAGCGACGGAAGCGGCGGTGGTTGCGGCGGTCTATGCGATCCTCGTCTCCACGCTTGTCTACCGCGAGCTGACATTCCGGGACTTCCTGCAGGTTCTGATCAGCGCGGGCCGCTCAACGGCGATGGTCATGTTCCTGGTTGGCGCTGCCATGGTCGCCGCCTGGCTCATCACGGTTGCCCAGCTGCCGCAGCAGCTCGCAGCCCTGCTGCAGCCGCTGATCGACAGCCCGCGCCTGCTGATGCTGGTCATCATGCTGATCGTGCTGGCAGTGGGCATGGTCATGGATCTTTCACCAACAGTTCTGATTCTCGTGCCGCTGTTCATGCCCGTTATCAAAATGGCAGGGATCGATCCCGTGTACTTCGGGCTCATGTTCATCATGAACTGCTCCATCGGCCTCATCACTCCGCCGGTCGGAACTGTTCTGAACGTCATCTGCGGCGTTGGCCGCGTCCCGATGAGCCGTGCCGTCAAGGGCGTCTGGCCTTTCGTGATCGCCTACGCCCTTCTGCTCGGCCTGTTCATCCTGGTGCCCGAGCTGATCACCGTTCCGGCCCGTTTCATGGGCGGATAACCGTTACCCTGGCTCAATGCCATCATTCTGGGAGGAGTACAGCATGAAGAAAGTCCTGAAAGCCCTTGGCCTTGCCACGGCCCTGACCCTTGCCGCCGTCAGCGCACAGGCACAGACCACGCTGAAGCTGGCGCATGCCGCGCCGGAAACCGATCTGCAGCAGAACCTTTCCGTGTTCTTCAAGGAACAGGTCGAGGCCCGCACCAACGGTTCGGTCAAGGTCAACATTTTCCCGCAAGGCCAGCTTGGCAATGATGCGGCCATGATCGACGGCACCCGTTCGGGCATCATCGACATCGCCATGTCGGGCCTCAACAACTTCACCGGCCTCGTCAAGGAAGCCGGCGTGGTCGAGCTGCCCTTCATGTTCCCGAACCGCGAAATCGCCTACAAGGTTCTGGATGGTGAAATCGGCCAGGGCATTGCCGCCAAGTTCGAGCCGCTGGGCATGAAGGTGCTCGGCTTCCCGGAAAACGGCTACCGCAACATGACCAACAGCCGCGGCCCGATCAAGACCCCGGCTGACCTTGCGGGCCTGCGCATGCGCGTCAACAACTCCAAGGCTCTGAACGACATGTTCACCCTGCTGAGCGCAAACCCGCAGCAGCTGCCGGTGGCCGAACTCTACACCGCGCTGGAAACCGGCGTTGTGGACGCCCAGGACCATCCGATCGGCATCGTTCTGTCCTTCAAGTTCTATGAAGTGCAGAAGTACCTGTCGATCACCCAGCACGCCTACTCCAACCTGGCCCTCGTCATGAACAATGACAAGTTCAACAGCCTCACCGCTGACGAGCAGAAGGTCATCACCGAGGTGGCAGCCGAAGCCGTCGCCATGCAGCGCAAGCTGGCCCAGGAAAAGGAAGCGGCAATGATCGCCGAACTGACCTCTGCCGGCATGACCGTCAACAGCGACATTGACGCCGCCGCCTTCCAGGAAATCGTCCGCCCGGTGTGGGACAATTTCATTGCCGAGAACGGCGACACCCTCGTCAACGCCATCGTCGCCCTGCAGAAGTAATCCGCAGCGCATGAGTGTTCAGAAGGGCGGTCCGGCAACGGGCCGCCCTTTTGTTTTCGGCGGGGGCCCTGCACTCATCTGTTTTCGTCCTGCCATGGCTCGACCATGGCATCCATGCCGCTCCGCATCCCCACGGCACAGCCTCGAAACCCCGCACCGTCATACAGCCCAATCTCATGCACAACGCGCTGCGACGAAAGGGAAGGGATGCCATGATCAAGTCATGGCATGACGGAGTGTGGGGCGGGCGCGAGGGCACAAAAGAAGAAAACCCCTTAAAATCAATACCTTTCGTCCTGCCATGGCTCGACCATGGCATCCACGCCGTTCCCCATCCGCACGGCACAGCCTCGAAACCCCGCACCGTCATACAGCCCAATCTCATGCACAACGCGCTGAGACGAAAGGGAAGGGATGCCATGATCAAGTCATGGCATGACGGAGGATGGAGCGGGCGCAACAGGAAAAAGCAGAAACCCCATTAAAATCAATCCCTTTCGTCATGCCATGGCTCGACCATGGCATCCATGCCGCTCCCCATCCGCACGGCACAGCCTCGAAACCCCGCACCGTCACTAAGACCCAATCACACGCCTACACCGCTGAGACGACAGGGGATGGATGCCATGATCAAGTCATGGCATGACGGAGGATGGGGCCGGCGCAGGGGCACAAAAGAAGAAAACCAATTAAAATCAGAAACATCGCTACACCATCATCACCCCATGACGGAGTGTGGGGGCACCCCAATGCCTCAGACGCTGCTGCCGCGGATCTGCAGGACGGGGGCGATGGCGATGGTCTGACGGGAGATGGTCTTGCCGCCGAGAGCCTCGATGATGATGCCTGCCGCCTGCTCGCCGATCTGGCGTGGATGCGGGTTGATCGTGGTCAGCGAGGGCACGGAAATGCCGGCGATCTCATAGTCACCGAAGCCTGCAATGGAAATGCGCTCCGGCACTGGCACGCCCCGGCGCTGGCATTCGGTCAGCGCACCGAAGGCCGACAGGTCCGACACGCAGATGACCGCTTCCGTATCGGGCATTTCTTCCAGCAGGCGGCCCATGGCATTGGCCCCTTCCCGCATGGAAATGGGCGGCACACCGGCGGCAATCAGCCGGCCTGTGTCCAGTCCGTAAGCCTTCATGGCCAAGATGAACCCGTTGCGGCGGTCGGTGCCGCGGGTGTCGCGGTCCGCATCCCCGCCGATGAAGGCGATCTTGCGCAGGCCACGCGCCACGAAATGCTCCACCATGGCCCGCACGGCAGCCTCGTTGGAAAAGCCCACCACATGGCCTATGGGCGCGCGTGGCAGATCCCAGGTTTCGACAACCGGGATCGCGGCGTTTTCCAGCAGCTTGCGGGCACGCGGCGTGTGCCTGCCGCCGGTGACGACGATCGCCTCGGGCCGCCGCTGCAGCAGCTGCTCGATCAGCTGTTCCTCGGCGTGAATGTCGTAATTGGTGTAGCCCAAAAGGATCTGGAGGCCATGTTGCTTCAGCGTGTCGGAGAGGCCGCCGACCGTTTCGGCAAAGTTGGCGTTATTCAGCGAGGGAATGCTGACGGCGACGAAGCCCGTGCGCTGCGAGCGCAGGTTGGAGGCCGTGCTGTCGAAGACATACCCCAGCTCCTCGGCCGCCTGATGGATCGCCGTGCGCGTTGCCTCCGAGACCGAACTGCCGTCCTTGAAGGCCCGGCTGACGGTCATGGGTGAGACGCCCGCGACGCGGGCGACATCAGCCATCGTGGGCGGTTTGCGGGTCTGGCGCATCGGGGGCCGTGGAGCTGGGGTTACAGTTACCTTCCGGAGTATCCGAAGGGCAGTCCGGCTGGCAAGTCAGCCAGCCAGAACGTGGTCGTGTGCCGTGGTGATGTGGTGATGGATGCGGCCCGTGAAGAAGCGCTCCAGCACGGACTCGGTCGCAGCACGCGCCTCGGCCCGGATCGGGCTGGCAAGAGCGGCATCAACCGTGGCAAGGTCCGGATAGCTGATGGCGAGGATCATCGGATATTCCGGTGCGCCCTCGTCGCGGCTTTCCGCGAACGTGACACGCACGGCCAGCGCGCCGGGGAAACCCTTCCACTTCGGCAGGATTTCGGACAGCACGGCCTCACGGAAAGCTGCGTCCTGGCCTTCATGAACCTTGCCCTCGAACAGGGCGTAACGGGTGATCATTCGAAGTTCTCCTGGTTGGGCCCCTTGAAAAACTCCATCAAGGCGGCCTGATCTTCGCCGCCAAGGCCCGCTGCGGTCAGCATGCGGTGCACCTCGGCGCAAATGGCGGTCAGCGGCATGGCGGTGTGGGTCAGGCGGGCGAGATCCTGCGCGCCGTTGAGGTCCTTCACCATGTTGTCGATGCGCCCCGTGCGGCGGTAGTCGCGCGCGGCAAAGCGGGGCATGTATTCCTGCAGGATGGCGCTGTCGGCGCGCCCGCCCTTGAGCGCCTGCGGAATGCGGGTCACTTCCACACCGGCGGCTTCCGCCAGCGCGCTGGCTTCGGCGACGGCCAGGAAACCAAGGCCGCAGAGCACCTGGTTGATCAGCTTGGTGGTCTGGCCTGCGCCAGCCGGGCCCATGTGGGTCTGGTTGCTGGCAACGCCGGAAAGCACCTGCTGGGCTTCGCTCACGTCGGCCTCCGCCCCGCCCTGCATCAGGGTGAGCTGGCCGATGGCCGCCTTCGGAATGCCGCCGGACAGCGGGCTGTCCACCCAGCGCAGGCCCTTTTCAGCCGCATCTGCTGCAAGCTGGCGCGTCGCCTCCGGATCGATCGACGACATGTCGATGATCAGCGCGCCCGCTGCAGCCCCTTCCGCAACACCGCCAGCGCCGAACACAGCGGCCCGGACGATGCGCGGAGCATTGAGGCTGAGGATTACGGCCTTGGCGCCAGATGCAGCCTCTGCAGCACTGGCCGAAGCCACAGCGCCCTTGGCCACGAGCACATCCACCTTGGCGGTGTCCAGATCGAACACCTTCAGCGGCGTGCCGGTTTCAACGAGGCGGGCGCCGATGGCACCGCCCATGGCGCCTGCGCCAATCAGCGCAACATGTCCAGTCATGCCTTGATCTCCTCCAGATTCAGCCCCTTGACGATGCCATCCACCAGCGCATCGAGCGGCTGGCTGATGTCGGCGGTCAGCGCGCCTTCGTCCGGCTGCGGCACTTCCAGCGCCGCAAACTGGCTGTCCAGCAGCGACAGCGGCATGTAGTGCCCCGTGCGCTGCGCCATACGCCCGGCGATGAGATCGCGCGAGCCGGCCAGATGCACGAAGGTCACCGGCCCGCCTGCCAGCGCCCGGATGCGGTCGCGGTAGACCCGCTTCAGCGCCGAGCAGCCGATGATGAGCGGTGCCTTGCCCGCAAGCTCCCGGCCCACCTGATCAAGCCAGGGCCAGCGGTCCTCGTCGGTCAGGGGAATGCCAGCGCGCATCTTCTCGACGTTCGCCGCCGGATGCAGATCATCACCGTCCCGGTAGGCAATGCCGGTGCGGGCGCTGATGGCCTCACCCACGCTCGACTTGCCGCAACCGGCAACGCCCATGAGAATGATGCGGGTGCTCATCACAGCGAGGCCGTGATGCCGCCGTCAACGAACAGCACGTGGCCGTTGACGAAAGAGGCTGCTTCCGAAGACAGGAACACGCAGGCGCCAACCAGCTCCTCGACCTTGCCCCAGCGGCCCGCAGGCGTGCGCTTTTCCAGCCATGCGGAGAAGGCCGGATCGGCCACCAGCGCGGCGTTGAGCGGCGTGTCGAAATAGCCCGGCGCGATGGCGTTGCAGTTGATGCCATACTTGGCCCAGTCGGTCGCCATGCCCTTGGTCAGGTTGCCGACAGCGCCCTTGGTGGCGGTGTAGGGGGCGATGGACGGGCGGGCGAGCGCGGTCTGCACGCTGGCGATGTTGATGATCTTGCCCTTGCCGCGCTTGATCATGTGGCGGGCAACGGCCTGACCGACATGGAAGACGCTGGCAATGTTGGTCTGCAGCAGGCGCTCGAAGGCATCTGCGGGGAAGTCTTCCAGCGGGGCGCGGTGCTGCATGCCGGCGTTGTTCACAAGAATGTCGATGGCGCCATTCTTCGCCTCGAAAGCATCGACGGCAGCGCGGACAGCTTCGTGATCCGTCACGTCAAAGGCGAGGGTTTCCGCGCCCGGAATCTGAGCCGCTGCTTCGGCCAGTCGTGCCGCATCCCGGCCATTCAGGACCACCTGCGCACCGGCCGCCGCAAGCCCCTTGGCAAGCGCCAGACCGATACCCTGCGAGGAACCGGTTACCAGTGCACGGCGTCCGGTCAGGTCAAATAGCTGAAGGCTCACTCTCTTCCCCTTTGTCAGAAAACCACTCGACAAGTTCGTCTGACCCTGTTTATGTTATCGATAACATTTGATGTCAAGCACGAAGCTTACGGAGACAAGAATGAGCAAGCCCCACCTCCTCCAGGTTGGACCCTACCCGGAGTGGGACCAGATCCCCCTTGAAGAAGCCTTCACCGTGCACCGCTATTTCGAGGCGGCGGACAAGGCGGCTTTCCTTGCTGAAGTGGGCCCGCAAATCCGCGGCATCGCCACACGCGGCGAGCTGGGCGCCAATGCTGAGATGATCGCCGCCTGCCCTAACCTGGAAGTCGTCAGCGTCTATGGCGTCGGCTATGATGCGGTGGATCTGAACGCTGCCAAGGCCCGCGGCATCCGCGTGACCAACACCCCGGACGTGCTGACCAATGACGTTGCCGACCTTGGCGTTGCCATGATGCTGGTGCAGTCGCGCGGCATGATCGGCGCGGAAACCTGGGTCAAGGACGGGTCCTGGGCCGCCAAGGGGCTTTATCCGCTGAAGCGCCGCGTCTGGGGCCGCAAGGCCGGCGTGCTGGGCCTTGGCCGCATCGGTTATGAAGTGGCCAAGCGCCTCGCCGGCTTCGACATGGAGATCGCCTATTCGGACGTGTCCGCCAAGGATTACGCCTCGCAGTGGGAGTTCATCCAAGACCCGGCCGCACTGGCTGCCCGTTCCGATTTCCTGTTCGTCACCCTCGCCGCATCGGCTGCCACACGGCACATCGTCGGCCCGAAGGTGATCGAGGCTCTGGGGCCGGAAGGCATGCTGATCAACATCAGCCGCGCCTCCAACATTGACGAAGAGGCGCTTCTCGACGCACTGGAGAGCGGCAAGCTCGGTTCGGCCGCGCTTGACGTGTTCGAAGGCGAGCCGAAGCTCAACCCGCGCTTCCTCAAGCTCGACAACGTGCTGCTGCAGCCGCACCATGCCTCGGGCACCATCGAGACCCGCAAGGCCATGGGCCAGCTTGTGCGCGACAACCTGACCGCCCATTTCGCCGGCAAGCCCCTGCCGACACCGGTTCTGTAAGGATCACACCCATGCGTGCCATCGTCATTCACGCCGCCAAGGATCTGCGCGTCGAAGAGCGCCCGGAGGAAACCCCGGGCGAAGGCCAGCTGCGCCTGCGCCTTGCCACCGGTGGCGTCTGCGGCTCGGACCTGCACTACTACAACCACGGCGGCTTCGGCACCGTGCGCCTGCGCGAGCCGATGATTCTCGGCCACGAAGTCTCCGCCTATGTGGAGAGCGTTGGCCCCGGCGTCACCGGTTACACCGAAGGCCAGCTTGTGGCCGTGTCCCCGTCCCGCCCCTGCCGCGCTTGCAAGTACTGCCTGGAAGGCCTGCCGAACCAGTGCCTCAACATGCGCTTCTACGGCTCGGCCATGCCCTTCCCGCACATCCAGGGCGCCTTCCGCGAGGTGCTGGTGGCTGACCAGTTCCAGTGCGTCGATGCAACCGGCCTGACGCCGGGCGAAGCTGCCATGGCTGAACCGCTGGCCGTGACCCTGCACGCCACCCGCCGCGCGGGCGACATGCTGGGCAAGCGCGTGCTGGTGACCGGCTGCGGCCCCATCGGCATCCTGTCGATCCTTGCCGCCCGCCGCTCGGGCGCGCAGGAAATCGTGGCGACGGACCTCTCCGGCTTCACGCTGGCGCTGGCCCGCAAGGTGGGTGCAGACCGCACCATCAACATGGCGAGCGAACCGGATGCGCTGGCTGCCTACAACGCCGACAAGGGCTATTTCGACGTGCTCTACGAGTGCTCGGGCGCGGCCCCGGCGCTGGCTGGCGGCATTGCGGCCCTGCGCCCGCGCGGCATCATCCTGCAGCTTGGCCTTGGCGGTGACATGAGCGTGCCGATGATGGCCATCACGGCCAAGGAACTGGATCTGCGCGGCTCGTTCCGCTTCCATCCGGAATTCGCCGTGGGCGTCAGCCTGATGCAGAAGGGCCTCATCGACGTGAAGCCGCTGATCACCCACACGGTCGGCCTCGACAAGGCAGAGGAAGCCTTCCTGCTGGCCTCCGACCGCAGTCAGGCCATGAAGGCACAGATCGCCTTTTCCTGACGGGTTATCCACCCAACTGCCGCGCCCGGCACCCCACCGGCCCGCAAGGGCCACCGCCGGGCGCGGTCTCATCTCAACTCAGAACCGCCTCGTCGCGCAAACGCCTTTCTTGCCCACGCCTCAGGTGGTAACGCTACCTGCAATATGGCCGGACCAACGGCCCGCAGGGACAGGGAGGTTTCATGTCGTTCTTCGAGGTCATTGACCCGGTTTTCCAGACCTACGTCCTCGGCAATGCGCCGGTGAAGCGGATCGCCACCGGCTTTGACTGGGTGGAAGGCCCGGTCTGGTTCGGCGATGCCGGGCACCTGCTGTTCTCCGACATCCCCAACAACCGCATCATGCGCTGGACGCCGGACGGGGTGACCACCTACCGCGCTCCCTCCAACTATGCCAATGGCCACACCCGCGACCGGCAGGGGCGGCTGATCTCCTGCGAACACGGCACGCGCCGCGTCACCCGCACCGAATGGGACGGCTCGATCACCGTGATCGCCGACCGGTTCGAGGGCAAGCGGCTGAATTCGCCCAATGATGTCATCGTCTCGCGCGATGGCGCCATCTGGTTCTCCGATCCCCACTACGGGATCATGACCGATTACGAGGGCTTCAAGTCCGAGCAGGAACTGCCCTGCGCGGTCTACCGGGTTGACCCGGACGGCACCATTGACAAAGTGATCGATGATATGGCCTGTCCCAACGGACTGGCATTCAGCCCGGATGAGAGCCTGCTCTATGTTGCCGATACCGGCCGCATGTTCGGCAGCGATCCCCAGCACATCCGGGCCTATGTCATGAAAAACGGCAGACCCAGCGAGGGGCGTGTGTTCCACACGATCCAGCCAGGCTGTGCCGATGGATTCCGGGTGGACGAGGACGGCAATCTGTGGTCCTCGGCTGCCGATGGCATCCACTGCATCGCCCCGGAGGGCCACCTCATGGGCAAGATCCTTGTGCCGGAACTGGTGTCCAACCTCTGTTTCGGCGGCAGGGCGAAACATCAGCTCTTCATCACGGCGACGACCAGCGTCTACTCCGTGATCCTGAACCGGAAAGGACTACAATGGCCATGACTTCGGCAGAGATCGGGCTCATCGGACTTGGCACGATGGGTGCCGCACTGGCGCTGAACATCGCCGAAAAAGGCTTTCGCATTGCCGTGTGGAACCGCACCACGGACGTGACCCGCCGCTTCCATGCGGAAGCCGGCGATCTGGCCGCAAACGTGGTTCCCACCGAAAGCCTGAAGGATCTGGTGGCGGCCATCAAGCCGCCGCGCGCCATCATCCTCATGGTCCCGGCCGGCAAGGCCGTGGATGACCAGATCGAGGCTCTGGCTCCGCTGCTCGGCAAGGATGACCTGATCATCGACGCAGGCAACGCCAACTTCCACGACACCAACCGCCGCGCTGCCGCAGACCTTGGCGTCCGCTTCATGGGCATCGGCGTGTCCGGCGGCGAGGAAGGGGCGCGTCACGGCCCCTCGATCATGGCTGGCGGCAACCCGGCCGATTTCGAGCGGGTGAAGCCGGTTCTCACCGCCATTGCCGCCCGTCACGGCGACACGCCCTGCGCCACCTGGATGGGCGAAGCAGGCGCGGGCCACTTCGTCAAGGCCGTGCACAACGGCATCGAATATGCCGACATGCAGATGATCGCCGAAGTCTACGGCATCATGCGCGACGGCATGGGCCTTGGCGCCGCCGATGCAGCCGCCATCTTCCAGAAGTGGAACGAGGGCACCCTGCGCTCCTATCTGGTGGAAATCTCCGGCGCCGTCGCCGCCGCCACCGATCCGCTGACCGGCCAGCCGATGCTGGACGTCATTCTGGATGCTGCCGGGCAGAAGGGCACGGGCCGCTGGACCGTCATCGAAGCCCAGCATCTGGGCGCTCCGGTGCCGGTGATCGAGGCCGCCGTGATGGCACGCAACGTTTCGTCCCGCGTGGACGAGCGCAAGGCCGGCGAAGCGCTTTATGGCGCGGCCCCGCAGAAGCTGACGGATGCGCCGTCTGCTGACGAGCTGGAACAGGCGCTGATCGCGGGCAAGATCCTGTGCTATGCGCAGGGCTTCACCATGATGACCGCAGCCTCTGCCACTTTCGGCTGGAACCTGCCGCTGCCGGACATCGCCCGCGTGTGGCGTGCCGGCTGCATCATCCGCTCGGACATGCTGAACGATATGGCCAGCGCCCTGACGGAAGACGCTACGCGCAACCTGATCATGGCCCCGGACTTTGCCCGCCGCATCGAGGCAGCACTTCCGGCGCTGCGCAAGATCGTCGCCCTCGGCGCGCTCAACGGCCTGCCGGTTCCGGCTCTGGCCTCGGGCCTTGCCTGGTTCGACCTCATGCGCACGGCACGCGGCACCGCCAACATGATCCAGGCCCAGCGCGACTTCTTCGGCGCCCACGGCTTCGACCGCCTCGACGGCAAGGACGCCCACCACGGCCCCTGGGGCCTCTCGGCGTCCTGACAACAAAACTGAACACTGCCCCTCCTTCAGGGGATGGGGCAGTGTTTGAAGCCCTGTACAGCTTGGGAGCGCCGCCATTTCGCCATCAAGGCACGGCGGTGCAGCCCCCCTCCCCCTGGTGGCTACTGCATGCACACATCGTGCTTTGAGCCGGAGAGGGTGTGGAGAGAGCCAGCAGTCAGGTTGCTCTGGCACAACGTTTCAGCGCCCCTCCCCCTCGTGGGGAGGGGTGAGGGGTGGGGGGAAAGGCCTTTCAGTCTGGCAGAGTATCCATTGGTTCCGGACAACCGTTCTTCTTGATGTCTATTCAGGCATCTATCTGTCTTTCATATAGTTTTCGCCTCAGAGCCCCCCACCCCTTACCCCTCCCCACGAGGGGGAGGGGGGCGGCAGGCGTCCTCCCGAAAAGCAAACGCCTGATTGCGGGCAGTTTCTGAACCTGATGTGTGAATCCGGTAGCCCCCACGAGCCGGACGGAAGCGGATAGCCCCTGCTAAAAGCCAAATCCACCGCAACGAGACGCCCTCCCTAAGCCGTCTCCCCCGGAACCAGCCGCGTCGGGACAACCGTGATATCCTGCCCCGGTTCGCCGCGCAGGCGGGCAACGAGGGCTTCGGCGGCGGATTTGCCGATGGCGGTGGCAGGAACGACCGTGGTCGTCAGGCGGCGCGGCAGAACGGAGGCTGCTTCCATGCCGCCCCAGCCGGCAATGCCCAGATCCTCCGGCACGCGAATGCCCCGCGCCTCGCAATAGGCGAGGCCGCCGATGGCCATTTCGTCATTGTGAAAATAGACCGCATCAAGATCCGGCTCACGCGCGAGCAGGGTTTCGAGCCCGTAGAAGCCCCGGTAGAAGCCGGGGTTGTCGATGAGGATTTCCTTCGCCGCCAGCGGATGGCCGCCCGCCGACAGTGCCGCCTCGAAGCCATCGAGCCGGGCTGAACTGATCACATCCGACAGGCCCAGCGCCCCGACATAGCCAACCTTGCGCCGCCCGCGCCGCAGCAGAAACTGGCCCATTTCCATGCCGCAATCGAAGTGGGAAAAGCCGACCGCCATGTCGACGGGGCTTGTCGTCAGCTCCCACACCTCCACCACCGGCATGGCCGACTGGCGCAGCAGCTCGACGGTGCCAGGCGTGTGCAGGCTGCCGGAGAGGATGACGCCGGCCGGCCGCCAGCTCACCACCTGCCGCACCCAATCCTCTTCCTGCTCCACCGCATGATTGCTGGCCCCGATCATCAGCTGATAGCCGAGCCGCGACAGGGCGCGGTCCACCCCGTCGAGCACCTGACCAAAGAGGCTTGAACTCAGGCGCGGCACGCACATGCCGACCAGTGTCGACGCCTGATCCGAGCCGAAAGCAGCCGCCAGACGGTTGGGCACATAGCCAAGCGTCTCCGCCGCGGCGAGAACCTTCCCGCGCGTTTCCTCGGAGAATCCGCTGCCGCCGCGCAGGACGCGGCTTACCGTCATCTTCGACACCCCCGCCACGCGGGCGATGTCATCCATATTGGCCTTGTTCCGCCGGTCCATCATGCTTCCAGACTGCCGCATATGCAGAATATGTTATCGATAACTTTGCGCTTGACAACCCTTCCGGGCCGATACACGCTACATAACGTTACCGGTAACTCAGCCGCAAGAGCCGAGACGGAGACATGGGAGGAGACACCGGTATGCAACCGGCTAATGATGGTCTGTTTTTTGACCGTATCGTCAAGTCATTTGGCGGCACGCAGGCCCTGCGCGGGGTTTCGCTGAAAGTCGAGCGGGGAGAAATCCTTGCGCTTCTGGGCGAAAACGGCGCGGGCAAATCAACCCTGATCAAGGTTCTGTCCGGCACCCACAAGGCCGACACCGGAACGGTGTCGATCGATGGCGTGCCCTATCACCACGAAGCGGGCAAGGGCGGCCATCAGAAGGTCGCCTTCATCCACCAGGACCTCGGCCTCATCGAATGGATGAGCGTGGCCGAAAACATCGCCCTGGCGCTCGGCTATGTGCGCAAGCGCGGCAGGATTGACTGGAGCGCCACAGAGGCCATGGCCGAAGAGGCTCTGAAGCTGGTGGATGCAGATTTTCCCGCCACCGCCCGCGTTGCCAATCTGACGCGCACGCAGAAGTCCCTCGTCGCCATTGCCCGCGCGCTGGCCGCCGATTGCGACTTCCTCGTGCTGGACGAGCCCACGGCAAGCCTTCCCGCCGACGAGGTGGAGCGCCTCTTCAACGCGCTGCGCCCGCTGAAATCCCGTGGCGTCGGCATGATCTATGTCAGCCACCGGCTGGACGAGATCTTCCGCATTGCCGACCGTGTGGCCGTGCTGCGCGACGGACAGATGGCAGGCCTGCGCGCCATCGGCCACACGACACCGGAAGAGCTGGTCAGCCTGATCGTCGGCCGCAAGACCCGTGAGATCAGCCGTCCGGATGTGCAGGAAGGCACGGCCATTCTCTCCGTCCGCTCCCTGCTCACCCGGCAGGTGGGGCCTGTCGATTTCGAACTCAGGCGCGGCGAGCTGCTGGGCCTTGCGGGCCTGCGCGGTGCGGGCCATGAGGATATCGGCCGTGCGCTCTTCGGCGTCATGCCACATTCCGGCACGGTGGTTCTGGATGGGCGCACGCCGGATCTGACCTCGCCGATCACCGCCATGGCTTCGGGCATCGGCCTTGTCGCCCGTGACCGGGTGGCGGAAAGCGTCGCCACGGGCCTGACCATCCGCGAGAACGCCTATGTCAATCCGGCGGCGACCGGACGGGGCATGCTGTCGCTGATGAGCCCGCGCAAGGAAGAGGACATGGCGGCAGAGATCGGCCGCCGGGTCGGTCTTTCACCCAATGACCCGGCGCTGCCCATCGAGGCGCTGTCGGGCGGCAACCAGCAGAAGGTCGTCGTCGGCCGGTGGCTGGACAGCGGCCGGCGGCTGCTGATCACCGAAGATCCGACGGCCGGCGTCGATGTCGGCGCCAAGGCCGAGATCTATCACCTGCTCTACGAAGCTCTCGCCAGCGGCATGGGCGTGCTCGTGGTCTCCACCGACTTCGAGGAAATCGCCAACATCTGCCACCGCGCCATCGTCTTCTCCCGTGGCCAGGCGGTCGCGGAGCTGAGCGGCGTCGAACTCTCCACTGAATCCCTGATCCAGGCCGCATCGGCCGGTGAAGCTGCCTGAGGCCCCTCATGCCCTCCATCGAATCCAACGCCATCGAACCGACCAAGGATGAACTGCAGGGGCTTTCCCTGATGAGCCGGGCCCTGCGCCTTGCGCCCACCTATGGCCTCGTCATCCTCATGTTCGGCCTCATCATCCTGTTCTCGATCCTCTTGCCGAACACTTTCCCGACCATGCTGAACCTGCGGGCGATCCTGTCGGACAAGGCGATCATCGCGCTCCTGTCTCTTGCGGCCATGATCCCCATGGTGGCCGGGCGCATTGACCTGACGGTCGGCTACGGCATCGTGCTGTGGCATATCCTCGCCATCTCGCTGCAGACGGTCTACGGCCTGCCCTGGCCGGTGGCCATCGGCATCGTGCTGGTGCTGGGCATTGCCACGGGCATTCTCAACGGCATCCTCGTCGAGGTCGCCCGCATCGACAGCTTCATTGCCACCCTCGGCACGGGCACCATCCTTTATGCGCTGGCCCTGTGGCACACGGGCGGACGGCAGATGGTGGGCCAATTGCCGGATGCCTTCTATGCCATCAACGGCACCTTCATCTTCGGCCTGCCCATCACGGCCTTCTATGTTCTGGCCATCACGCTGGTGATGTGGGTGGTGCTCGAATACACGCCCGTCGGCCGCTACCTCTATGCCATCGGCGCCAATCAGCGCTCGGCCGAACTCAACGGCATTCCGACGCGCAAGTTCGTGATCGGCGCATTCCTCACCTCCGGTCTGATGACGGCGCTGGCGGGCATTCTGCTCGCCTCCAAGCTGCGCATCGGTCAGGCGTCGGTGGGTCTTGAATTCCTGCTGCCCGCCCTCGTCGGCGCCTTCCTGGGCTCCACGACGATCAAGCCGGGCCGCGTCAATGTCTGGGGCACCATTGTCGGCGTGATGATCCTCGCCGCAGGCATCTCCGGCATCCAGCAGTTTGGCGGAAGCTTCTGGGTCGAGCCGCTGTTCAACGGCACCACCCTGCTCATCGCCATTGGCATCGCGGGCTATGCCCAGCGCAAGAAAGGCGCAAAGTCCCGCTGACCCTTGATGACACTCAGCAACCGGGAGGAAAACGACATGCTGAAACGTCTCTTGACTGTAACCATCCTGCTGGCCGGCACCACGCTGGCAGCCCATGCAGACGCCGTCTCCGACGCCATGGCGGACGTGCAGAAATATGCCGGCCAGAAGACCACCTGGGACGGCCCCACCTCCGGCCCGAAGGCCGCAGAGGGCAAGACCATCGTGGTTCTGGCCGCAGACATGAAGAACGGCGGCGTCCTCGGCGTCACCAAGGGCATCCAGGAAGCCGTGTTCATGATCGGCTGGAACGTGAACGTGCTGGACGGCGCTGGCTCCATCCAGAGCCGCGCCGCCGCCTTCGGCCAGGCCCTTGCCCTCAAGCCGGATGGCATCATCATCAACGGCTTTGATGCGGTGGAACAGCAGGCAGCCCTCGATCAGGCCAAGGCTGCGGGCATTCCGATGGTCAGCTGGCACGCCAGCCCGGTCATCGGCCCGGATCCGGAAAACGGCATCTTCGCCAATGTCTCCACCGACGCCATGGAAGTGTCGGCGGCTGCGGCCAAGTGGGCCTATGCAGATGCCGGCGGCAAGCCGGGTGTGGTGATCTTCACCGACTCCACCTATGCCATCGCCATCGCCAAGGCCGACAAGATCAAGGAAACGATCGAAGAGCTCGGCGGCACCGTGCTGGAATATGTCGACACGCCGATTGCCGACACCTCCAGCCGCATGCCGACGCTGACCACCGCCCTGCTGCAGAAATACGGTGCAAGCTGGACCCACGCGCTGGCGATCAATGACATCTACTTCGACTTCATGGGCCCGAGCCTTGCCGCAGCCGGCATCCCCGGTGATGGCGCCCCGAAGGCCGTTGCGGCCGGTGACGGGTCGGAAAGCGCCTACCAGCGCATCCGCTCCAGCCAGTATCAGGCCGTCACCGTGGCCGAGCCGCTGAACCTGCAGGGCTGGCAGCTGGTGGACGAACTGAACCGCGCCATGAACGGCGCCGAATGGTCCGGCTACACCTCGCCGCTGCATGTGGTGACGAAGGACAACATCTCCTTCGATGGCGGCGACCGGAACATCTTTGACCCGGGCAATGGCTACCGCGAGGAATACGGCAAGATCTGGGGCAAGCAGTAAACCTCTGGAGGCCTTTGGCTTCTAACGTGAAAGGCGCCGGTGGGGTCCGCTCCACCGGCGCCGTTGTTTTTGCTGCGCACAAATTTTCAGGGCTGACGCCTTGCCCCCCAAAATCGTTATGTTATGTCGTAACGCAACTCAAACCCAAGTGAGGTCTGCGATGCGTTACCGTTCCAACCTGAAAACCTTCGCGCTGGCGATGGCTCTTTCCAGCACCCTGCTTTCAGGCACCGCCTTTGCCGCCGATGACAGCATCGACGTGGCAGGCCCCTTCGAGATCAAGGGCGCGGACCCCTCACTTTCCGGCAACATCTTCCTGGCCATGGACGTGGCCGAAACCCTGGTGAACACGGATCAGGACGGCCACCTGACGCCGGGCCTCGCGGCCAGCTGGACCGTGGAAAGCGATGGCCTCGTCTGGCGTTTCAAGATGCAGGACGGCGCAACATTCCATGACGGCACCCCGGCGGATGCGGCAGCGGCGGCCAATGCGCTCAACATCGCCCGCGCCAAGCCGGGCCTCTTGCAGCGCGCGCCCATCGAAGCCATCGAGGCGGACGGTGCGGACCTCGTGGTGAAGCTGGCAGAGCCCTTCGCCGCCCTGCCCGCATTCCTCGCCGAATACCGTTCGCAGATCCTTGCTCCGGCCTCCTATGGCGCCGATGGCATGGCAACCTCCGTCATTGGCTCGGGCGCCTACAAGATCACCCTGCTGCAGGCACCGGGCAAGATGGAAGCAGACCGCTTCGACCAATACTGGGGCGGCCCGGCCAAGATCGGCAAAGCCACCTATAACTCCGTCAGCCGCGCCGAGACCCGCGCGCTGATGGCCGAAAGCGGTGATGCCGACTATGTGCTGAACCTTGACCCGGCTTCTGTTGCACGGCTGAAGGACAAGGAGGAGCTGGACGTGCGCTCCGTGCCGATCCCGCGCTCGCTGCTGGTCAAGGTCAACGCGGCCAACCCGAAGCTCAACACCGTGGAAGCCCGCAAGGCGCTGAGCCTTGCCATCGACCGGGAGGGCCTCGCCATCGCCGTGCTGCGATATCAGGCCGGCGCCACTCAGCTGTTCCCGCCGTCCGTGGGCGACTGGCACAATGCGGCCCTTGCCCCGCTCGCCTATGACCCGGAGGCAGCTGCCGCACTGCTGGCAGAGCTGGGCTGGAAGGCCGGTTCCGATGGCATTCTCGAAAAGGACGGCGAACGCTTCACGCTGGAACTGCTGACCTATCCGGACCGGCCGGAGCTGCCGCTGGTGGCTGCCGTGCTGCAGCAGCAGCTGCAGGAAGTGGGCATCGAGCTGACGATCAACTCCACCAACTCCTCGGAAGTCCCGGCCCGTCACAACGACGGCTCGCTGGAGCTGGCGCTGCTGGCCCGTAACTTCGCCCTCGTGCCGAACCCGATTGGCACCCTGTTGCAGGATTATGCCCCCAATGGCGACTGGGGCGCGATGAACTGGCAGAACACCGAAATCGCGGATCTGCTGAAGTCCATCGGCCGCAACGGCGGCAGCGCAGAGCAGTTCGCCACCGCAACCACCATCCTGCAGGAAGAGCTGCCGGTGCTGCCCATCGCCTGGTATCAGCAGAACGCCGCCATCTCCGGCAAGCTGCAGGGCGTGATGCTTGATCCCTACGAGCGCAAGCTCGGCCTGAAGGATGCGAGCTGGAAGAACTGATGTCCTCTCCTTCCCTTGCAACGCGTGCGGGCCGCCTTTCCGGCGGCCTTGCCATGCGGGCTGCACAGGCGGTGCTTGTGGCGCTGCTTGTCGGCATTCTCACCTTCCTGATGATGCAGAGCCTTCCCGGCGACATGGCCTACCGGATCGCTGCAGGGCGCTATGGCTATGACATGGTGAGCGCCGCCGCCGCCGACGCCGTGCGGCAGGAGCTGGGGCTGGATCGTGGCCCCGTCACCGCCTTCCTCATCTGGATGCGGGATCTGGCCACCTTCGACCTCGGCAAGTCGCTCATCTCCGGCGAACCGGTGTGGCACGAAATCCGCCACCAGCTGGGCGCCAGCGTGCAGCTGGCCGGCGCGGCCATCGTGCTGTCCCTGTTCATGGGCCCGCCGCTTGGCATTCTCGCCGGGTTGAAGCCGGGCGGGATGCTGGACCGGGTGCTGCTGACGGTTTCGGCCGGCATCCGCGCCCTGCCGCAGTTCCTGCTGGCGCTGGTCTTGATCCTGCTCTTTGCCGTGCAGCTCGGCTGGCTGCCCGCCGCCGGGCACGGCAAGCCGGCGCATTTCGTGCTGCCCGCGGTCACCCTCGCCCTCGGCCTTGCCGCCTTTTCCGCCCGTGTGACGCGGGACGTGATGGCAGGCGTTGCCAGGGCCCCCTTCTACCAGTTCGCCAGAACCAAGGGTCTCAGTGATGGCCAGATCCTGCTGCGCCACGGCCTGCGCAACATCGGCGCGCCGGTGCTTGCCTTCCTCGGCATGCAGTTCGTGACGCTGGTGGAAGGCGTCGTCATCGTGGAAAGCATCTTCGGCTGGCCCGGCATCGGCCATGCGCTGGTCCATGCCATCTTCGGCCGCGACATCCCGATGGTACAGGGCACCGCGCTGGTGCTGGGCCTCGGCTTCGTGCTGCTCAACACGCTGCTGGACCTCGTCATCCAGCGCATCGATCCCCGGAGGGCCGCCTGATGGATATCTCCGCAATGCCGCAGCAGGGGCGCGGTTTCCGCCCCCTGCCCTTCTGGGCCGGGATCGTGCTCGTGGGCCTGCCCGTGCTTCTGGCCATTATCGCACCGATGATCTCGCCGCTGAGCCCGGTGCGCCAGAGCCTGAGGCTGGCGCTCGCCGCCCCCGACCTGGCCGCCCCCTTCGGCTATGATCATCTGGGCCGCTCGCTGATGGCCCGCCTGGCCGAAGCGCTGCGCCTGTCCCTGACGGTGGCAGCGCTCAGTGCACTCAGCGCGGCAGCCATCGGCCTTGCCCTTGGCGTCACCGCCAGCCGCAAGGGCGGCATGACCGACCGGCTGCTGACGCTGCTGGCCGATTCCGTTATGGCCATTCCCGGCCTGCTGATCGTGCTGATGGTGGGCGTCATCGTGCCGAACAAGCCGCTCGCCTTCTGGCTCGGCCTGACGCTGGTTCTGTGGGTCGAGTTCTTCCGCCTCGCCCGCGCCGCTTCCCGGCCGATCTTTGCCTCTCCGGCGGTTCAGGCCTCCGGCCTCCTCGGCTTCGGCAGGGCCTATGTCTTCCGCCGCCACGTCTGGCCGGAACTGGCGCCGGTGATGCTGACCTCCACCGCCTTCGGCATGGCCACCTGCATCATGACCATTGCCGCACTCGGCTTCGTCAGCGCCGGCGTGCGCCCGCCCACCCCGGAACTCGGCCAGATGATGGTGGAACTGATGCCCTATTGGCGCGAAGCGCCCTGGGCGCTGCTGCAGCCGGTCGCCGCCATCTTCAGCCTCATCCTTGGCCTCAACCTGATCGCAGGCTCGCGCGCATGACACATTCCGTTTCCATCCGAAATCTGAGTGTCCTGGCGGGCAAGGACGTGCTCGTGCAGCCCGTGTCGCTGGAGCTTGCCCCCGGCCGCCCGCTGACGATCCTTGGTGAAACCGGCTCGGGCAAGAGCCTGCTGCTGCAGGCCGTGCTCGGCACCCTGCCGGAGGGCCTCACCGCCACGGGCGAAGTCCTGTTCGAGGGCCAGCGCTTTGCCGCAGGCGATGCGGATGCCATCCGCCCCCTGTGGGGCCGGCTTCTCGCCATCCTGCCGCAGGAGCCCTGGCTTGCGCTCGACCCGCTGATGCGCGGGGCGGAGCAGATCCGCGAGACCCATGCCCTGGTCGGTGGCGCCGCCGAGGCGCGCGCCATGACGGCAGAAGACCTCACCAGCCTTGGCCTGGCCGGGTCCGGCGCCAAGCGCCCCTATGAGCTGTCCGGCGGCATGGCACAGCGGCTGGCCTTTGCCGTGGCACGGGCTGGCGGCGGACGGCTGATCTTTGCCGACGAGCCGACCAAGGGGCTGGATGCCGCCCGGCGCGATGATGTCGCCCGCATGCTGCTGCAAGGCCTTGGCACGGAGGGCGCGCTGCTGACCATCACCCATGATCTGGAGCTTGCCCGCCAGCTGGGTGGCGATTTCATGATCATGAAGGAGGGGCAGATCACCGATCAGGGCAGGACGGAAGACCTGCTCTCGCCCGACAGACCGGCCTATACGCGGAAACTGGCGCAGAGCGACCCGCTGCACTGGCCAAAGCGCGCCTCTACCCGCAAGGACGGAATACCTGTGCTGACCGCAGAAGGCGTGGCCGCCTCGCGCGGCGGGCGGCGGCTGTTCTCCGGCGTCAGCCTCACCGTTCACCCGGGCGGGATCACCGGCATCACCGGCCCCTCCGGCTGCGGCAAGTCCACGCTGGGGGATATTCTCATCGGCCTGATGAAGCCGGATGAAGGCCGGATCGAGCGCAAGACAGCATCAGGACGCCCGCTGTTCCAGAAGCTCTATCAGGACCCGCCCGCCAGCTTCCCGCGCCATTCCACCATGCAAGAGCTCGTCACGGACCTCATCCGCCTGCACAAGCTGGACCGCAGCCGCGTTGCTCCCCTCATGAAGCAGCTGGGCCTGGCAGACCGCCTCCTGGCCCGGCGGGCTGACGAGATTTCCGGCGGCGAGCTGCAGCGCTTTTCCATGCTGCGGGCGCTGTTGCTGGACCCTGTCCTGCTCTTTGCCGACGAGCCCACGTCCAGGCTCGACCCGATCACCCAGAAGGACACCATCACCCTGCTGACGGACATCGTGGCCGGACAAGGCCTGGCGCTGATCCTCGTCAGCCATGATGCAAATCTGGTGGGAGCCATCGCGGACAAGACGCTACGGCTGGCGGCAGCAGAGTAAAGGCAAAGCCTGCGAAGAAACGAGAGGGACGCTCATCCGGGCGTCCCTTTTTTACTGTAAGAACTACGGAAGATAGAGGTGTTTGCTCCGCTTTGCGCGCAAATAGCGCAAAATAGCGTCACTCCGCAGCGAAGTGCGGAATCCTTAAGTAGCAACACTCACTTTAAAATAGTGGGGATGAATAACGGCCAATTCAAGGCCGGTGGTCAGGAGGAAACCATGGAGTACATTCAGTCATTCTTCGGCTTGATTGACAATTTGACGTGGGGATGGGCGCTCATTCCGATCCTCGTCGTGTTCGGTGTGTTCATCACCATCATGTCGGGCTTCGTGCAGTTCGAGTTTTTCGGGCGCATGTTCCGTGTGCTCGGTTCCAATGCCAACAACTCCGATCCCAACACCATCTCCGCACGTGAGGCCCTGCTTGTCTCCGTCGGCGGACGCGTGGGCGGCGGCAACATTGCCGGCGTGGCCGTGGCCATTACCCTCGGCGGACCGGGCGCCGTGTTCTGGATGTGGGCGATTGCCCTTTGCGGCATGGCAACCAGCCTGATCGAGTGCACCCTTGCCCAGCTCTACAAGAACAAGGAAACCGACGGCAGCTTCCGCGGTGGCCCGGCCGACTACATCCGCCGCGGTCTTGGCCAGCGCTACAACTGGCTCGCCATCGTTTATGGCATCTGCCTGCTGGCCTCCTTCGGTTTCGGCTTCAACGCCTTCCAGGGCAACACCATGGCCGGTGCCGTGCAGGACTCCCTCGGCATCGACCGCATGTATTCCGCCTTTGCCATCGCAGCCGTCACCGGCCTCGTGATCTTCGGCGGCATCAAGCGCATTGCCAAGGCGGCCGATGTTGTCGTGCCGGTCATGGCAGTCGGCTACATCACGCTGGCTCTGGTCATCATCCTGCTGAACATCACCGAAGTGCCCTCGATGCTGCTGCACATCGTCCGTTCCGCCTTCGGCTTTGAAGAAGCGGTGGCTGGCGGCATGGGTGCGGCCATTGCCCAGGGCCTGCGCCGCGGCCTGTTCTCCAACGAAGCCGGCCTCGGCTCGGCTCCGAACGTTGCGGCCACAGCGCTTGTCCGCCATCCGGTCAGCCAGGGCATCACCCAGTCGCTGTCGGTGTTCATCGACACCATCCTGATCTGCACCTGCACGGCGCTCATCATCCTGCTGGGTGACGTCTACGTGCCGGGCGCGCAGGGCATCGACGGCGTGGTTCTGACGCAGCAGTCGCTGGTCAGCCATGTGGGGGAATGGTCGAAGTATGCGCTGACGCTGGCGATCCTGCTCTTTGCCTTCTCGTCGATCATCTACAACTACTACCTCGGCGAAAACGCACTGGCCGTCGTCACCCGCTCCAAGCCGGCCGTCTTCGTGCTGCGCCTGCTGATCCTCGGCGTGGTGTTCCTCGGCGCCGTCGCTCCGCAGGCAACCTCGGTGTTCTTCTTCTCCGATCCGATGATGGGCCTGCTGGCGCTGGTCAACCTGATCGCCATCATCATGCTGTTCCCGATTGCCATGCGCGTTGTCGATGACTACCGGGCACAGCTGAAGGCAGGCGTTGCCCGCCCGATCCTCGATCCGGCCAAGTTCAACGACCTCGACCTTGACCGCAAGGCCTGGGACCCGAGCATCTGGAAGTAATCCGGATAGAAGCCTCATGGGCCGCCAACTGGCGGCCCATTTCACATCCCCTCCATTGTTGTGAGAAAGACCGATGCAACAGCAGATGCGCATCGAAGAGGACAGTCTTGGCCGCATATCCCTGCCGGCAGACTGTGTGTGGGGCATTCACACCGCCCGCGCCATCGAGAACTTCCCGATTTCCGGCATTCCGCTCAGCGCCTTCCCGGAGTTTGTCCGGGCGCTGGCCTGGGTGAAGAAGGCGGCCGCTGCCGCCAACCTTGCCCTCCGCGTGCTGCCGCAGGCAAAGCATGACGTGATCGCCTCCGTCTGCGACGAGATCATCGCAGGCCACCATCACGAGCATTTCCGGGTGGACATGATCCAGGGCGGGGCCGGCACCTCGACCAACATGAACACCAACGAGGTGATCGCCAACCTTGGCCTCATCCGCATGGGCTACCGGCCGGGCGACTATGCCCAGCTGCACCCCAATGACGACGTGAACAGGTCGCAGTCCACCAACGACGTCTACCCGACGGCCCTGCGCCTTGCCATCGTCAGCCAGTGCGAGGCCTTCCGTCAGGCGCAGACGCGCCTTGCCGGCGCCTTTGCCGGGCGCGCCGAAGCCTTTGCCAATGTGCGCAAGATCGGCCGTACCCAGCTGCAGGATGCGGTGCCAATGACCCTCGGCATGGAGTTCGCCGGTTTTGCCGCGACCATCCGCGAGGACATCGACATCATCGGCCGCCTGTCGGAGCTGCTGCTGGAGGTGAACCTTGGCGGCACCGCCATCGGCACCCGCGTCAACACGCCGGACGGCTATGCCGAGCGCGCCGTGGAGGAACTGTCAGCCGTCTGCGGCATGAAGGTGAAGCTTGCAACCGACCTTGTGGAAGCCTCATCCGATGCCGGTGCCTATGTCACTTTCTCCGGCGTGCTGAAGCGCATTGCAGTGAAGCTGTCGAAAATCTGCAACGACCTGCGGCTTCTGTCCTCCGGTCCGCGCTCGGGCTTCAACGAGATCCGCCTGCCGCCGATGCAGGCCGGCAGTTCGATCATGCCGGGCAAGATCAATCCGGTGATCCCGGAAGTGGTCAATCAGGTGGCCTTCCAGGTGATCGGCAACGACCTGACCGTCACCATGGCCGCCGAGGCCGGGCAGCTGCAGCTCAACGCCTTTGAGCCGGTGATCATCCTCAACGTGCTCCAGTCCATGCGCATCCTCATGCGCGCCATGGACACACTGAACGAGCGCTGCGTCAGCGGCATCGAGGCCAATGTGGCCCAGTGCGAAGGCATGCTGGAAAACTCGCTGGTGCTGGCCACCATGCTGGTGCCGCACATCGGCTACGCCAAGGCCGCCAAGGTGGCCAAAACCGCGCTCTCCGAAAACGCCAGCGTCACCGAAACCGCCGTCAAGCTTGGCTTTGGCACGGCGGAGGAAATCACTGCCATGCTGCAGTGATACGGCAAGGGGCGGTCCAAGCCCACCCAGCGCCGCCCCTTGCCACCTTCGGGAGACACACAAAACCCGCCGCCCCCTATGGAGCGGCGGGTGTTTTGTGTTTCCCCGCTTTGGCGCTAAGATGGAGAAAGGCAGTTCTCAGGACGAGGATCGCATGGCGAGCATAGACCGGGACACCCAAAAGGCAGTCCGCAGTTTTCTGGCGCGGATTTCCGGCCATTATGATCTGGCTGGCGCCATCATTTACGGCAGCCGGGCAAGAAGCACGCACCGTCCGGACAGTGATGCTGACGTTGCAGTCCTTCTACGGGGCAGCCAAGGGCGCTTTCTGCCAGTCAAGCTGGACATGGCCGACGCCGCCTTTGATGTGATGCTCGAAACAGGGATACTCATCTCCCCTCTGCCAATTGCACTGGAAGAATGGGAGCATCCGGAGACACATTCTAATCCTGCCCTGCTGCGCAACATCGGCCGGGAAGGTGTCCGCCTGTGAAAAGCAAACGGTTGACGCCGACTATACAGATGGCTCAGTTGAGCTTTCAGATGTTCGTGAACTGGTCCGTCAGGCCGCTCAATTTGTTGCAGCAATGCAGATTGCGTTCCTGCCGGGCGCGACCCCAACTGACTGACCGAAACCGGCCCGGCTTTTAACCAGATAGATTTCAGTCCCGGATCACTCCCCTCAATTCAGCCACAGCCGCACCAGCGCGGCTTCCGGCGTTTCGAGGCCGCCGTTTTCGACGCCGCAGGACCACAGGCCGGCTCCCGCGGCATAGCCGCCGGGGATGAGGCCGCCCTGCTCGCACTGGCTGACGGCGCGGATGCGCTTGCCGGAGGCCACGGCATCGCGCAGGGTTCCAAGAACCTCCTCGCAGGACATGGCCGTACCCGAGCCGAAGACGCGCAGAACCGCCCCGTCCAGTTCGGCAAGCGCCGCCCGCAGCATCGCGGCGGGCAGGCCCGGTGACAGGGAGAGGACAGCGATGCGCCGGTCCTCGAAGCGGCGGCGGGCGGGCAGGCCCGGCTTCAGCTGCGGCGTGGCGCGGAAGGCATCGGCATCCTGGCTCTCGTGTTTCACCAGCCCTTCGGCGGGCATCAGCTTGCCGTTGAAAGCCAGCCACACGCCTTCACCCGGCTGAAAGGCTGCGCCGATGGCAAGATCGAGATTGCCTTCCGCGTCACCGCCGTGATGCAGCGGCACCATGGAGCCGCACAGCACCACATGCCGGCCAAGACCCGCCAGCGCCTGCGACAGGGCCGCGCCCGTGAAGGCCATGGTATCGGTACCGTGGGTGATGATCACCGGCGCTCCAGGATGGGCCTCGATGGCATCCAGCATTTCGTTCCAGTGAGACGGGCCGACGTTTGAACTGTCCAGCAGCGGGGTAAAGACGTGGGTTGCCAGCACCGCGCCTTCCGGCAGGCGGGCTTCCAGCGCCTCTTCCACGATCCCTGCCATGGGCGCAAGACCGTGCTCGGTGTCACCCATGCCGATGGTGCCACCCGTATGAATCAGCAGAAGTTCCATCACGCTGCTGCCCGGTGATGCTCAAGCGCAAGGCCGGCCAGCGCGGCAGCCACCGCATCCGTCACGTCGATCAGCGTCTTGCCCTGAACGGGACGGGCGATCAGCGGCAGTTCGGTACAGGCCAGCAGCACCGTCTGCGCCTCCATGGAAAGAACGATTTCCTCCAGCCGGGGGGCAAGCGAGGCATCCGTGCTGCCAAGGCGCTTCACGTCGTGAATAAGGCTCTGCAGTGCCTGCGGCTCGGCCGGAGTCTCCAGATCAAAGACGGGCGTCAGCGTCGCATAGGCGGAATACTCGTCCAGCGCGACAACGGGCGCTGCGCCCAGAAGGCCGACACGGCCGGAGCCGGAGCGCCGGATTTCGGAAGCCACCACGGACTGGAACGACACCAGCCGCGCACTCACACCCATCTTGGCCAGCAGCACCTCGATCTTCGGTGCAAACCAGTTCAGCGTGTTGCAGGCAATGGCGAAGGCATCGACCTGCGGCGCGATCTGCCGCACGGCGCGCTCCATCGCGGCCCAGACGGCATCCTCGTTTTCGCGCAGGTCCATCGACAGGCCGAGTTCCGGCTCGGACACGGCGACAAGACGCGGCGCATCAAGGTCGCCGCGGAAGCTGCAGCCCATCATGTCCTGGGTGTGGCGCAGGATCTTGGCCCACATGTCGAGACCGGCCTCAGGGCCTGATCCGGTGATGATGCCAAGGGTGTAAGCTCTCTGGTTCATGGTGTTCCCCCTTTTCCCAGATGGTGCAACCCCGCAGTTTCCTTGACAATTCGGCACTCATCCACTAAATGATGCACTCTTGTGCATTTTTAGCATCAAAGAGCGCAAATGGACGAAATCGCCGAGAACCTTCGCCTGCTCTGCTCCTACCGCCCTTCCATTTCCCATGTCGGGCGGGACCTCGGCATCAACCGCAGCCAGCTGAACCGCTATCTGGCGGGCACGTCGACGCCGCGCACGGCCTTGATGCGCAAGATCTGCGATTACTTCGGCGTCGAACCCTACGAGATGATGCTGCCGCACAAGGAATTTGCGGAGATCGTCCGCATTCGCGGCCTCGGCAATGACACGGTGACGCGGCGCCTGCGCCAGCATTTCGACCAGGTGATGACGCTGAGCGATGCCCGCGTGCAGAACCTGACCGGCATGTTCTATGAGTATTACTACTCCATGTCGCAGAAGGGCAAGATCATCCGGGGGCTCATCGTTTTCACGATGGAAGACGGGCACATGTTCTACCGGCGGCTGGAGCGCATGGGCCAGCATGACCGCCCCTGCCTGCGCCACTACCGCTATCAGGGCGCTGCGCTCCTCACAGGCGACCGGGTGTTCATGTCCGATTATGAATACAGCGCCGGCATCGAGCTGACCCAGACCATCCTCTATCCGGATTATTCCCTGCGCTGGACGCGCCTGCACGGGGTGAAGCTTGGCGTCTCCGCCGACCAGATCCACATGCCCTGCTGCGTCCGCGTTTATCTGGAGCGCACGCCCGCACGGCTCAATGTCACCGGCGCCCTGCGCAACTGCGGCCTGTTCCAGCCCGAGGACCCTGAGATCCCCCGCCATGTGCTGGAGATGGTCGACAACACCCAGTCCGGCCCCTTCACCTTCGACGCCTACAGCAGGCGGTGAGCCTTACCAGACCTCGGTTTGCTTCACAGTTCCCGCCAGCCAAGCCCCTCTTCCACGGAACCGCCGCGCGGGCGGTATTCGGCACCGATGGGGGTGGACCAGCCGAGGGCATCGATGCGCGGAAGGAGCCAGCGGTAGTCGAGTTCACCCCGGTCAGGCTCGCCCCGGTCGGGCACGGCGGCAATCTGGATGTGGCCGACGTGAGGCAGCACTGCCTCAAGCCGGCGCAGCACATCGCCCTGCTGGATCTGGATGTGGTAGCAGTCGAACATCAGCTTGAGGTTCGGCGCGCCCACGGCAGCGATGATGGCCAGTGCCTGATCGGCATTGCTGAGGAAGTAACCCGGCGCATCGTAGCGGTTCAGCGGCTCGATCAGGATGGTGATACCATGCGGCGCGGCCAGTTCTGCGGCATAGGCGAGATTGGCGCGGAAGGCGGCTTCGGAGACATCCGTCACCGGGGCCTTGCCCGCCATCACATGCACGGCACCGCAGCCGATCGCGGCGGCATAGGTGATGGCTTCACTGATGCCGCCGCGTGCCTCCGCCTCACGGCCCGGAAGGGCGGCAAGGCCGTTGTCACCGGCGGCCACATCCCCCCGGCGGGTGTTGAGGCCCAGCATCTTCAGGCCGGTCTCGTGCAGCGCGGCCTTCATCTCTTCGGCAGGCGTTTCATAGGGCCAGTGGCATTCCACCGCGTCGAAGCCGGCGGCCTTTGCGGCGCGGATCGCCTGCGGCAGCGGCAGGGCGGACCACAGAAAGCCGAGATTGGCGGAATAACGCGGCATCAGTCCCACTCCACATTGAATCTCGTCACCAGACCGCGGATCTGCGCGTCCGTGAGCCGCTTCGGATTGAGCCCGCGCGTCAGCAGCGCCAGCTTTGCCGTCTCTTCCAGCTCCTCGATGGCATAGACGGCGGATTCCAGATCCTTGCCCGCCACCACGGGGCCGTGATGGGCCAGCATGACGGCGGAGCGCTTGCCCGCAAGGCCACGGATGGCATCGCCCATGGCCGGATCGCCGGGCATGAAATACGGCAGCATCACCACCTTGCCCAGCTTCATCACGCCATAGGCGGTCAGCGGCGGCAGCATGTTGTCCGGGTCCGTATCCGGCAGCAGCGACAGGGCCACCGAATGGCAGGAGTGGAGATGCACCACCGCCCCCGCCGTGCTGCGGGTTTCATAAAAGGCGGCATGCAGCGGCATTTCCTTGGTGGGCTCATCCCCGCCGATAAGACGCCTGCTGGCGTCAAACCGGCTGAGGCGGGCGGGGTCCAGACTGCCCATGGAGCTGCCGGTGGGCGTCACCAGCAAGCCGCCATCTTCCGTGCGCACGGATATGTTGCCCGAAGACCCGCCGGTGAGGCCGCGCTCGAAGATGGAGCGGGCCATGGCGCAGATCTGTTCCCTGAGGCGCGCCTCACTGCTCATGCCTGCCCCTCCAGCCGCCTTGCGGCCTTGGCGAAAAAGTCTTCCGCACCGAAGTTGCCGGATTTGAGCGCAATGACAAGCCCGGGCCCCGCCCGCATGGCCGGAACACCCGGATCAATTTCCGGCCCGATTTCCAGCGTGCCGAGCTTCAGCCCCTCCACCACGGCGCCGGAGGTTTCCCCGCCCGCGCTGATCAGCCGGGTAACGCCGCCTGCCACGAGGCAGCGCGCCAGTTCCGCGAAGAAGCCTTCGAGCGCGGCGGCGGCCTTGTCCTTGCCGTGCCGCTCCTGCACGGCGCGCACGCGGGCGGGATCTGCGGAGGAATAGGCAAGCGGCAGCCCTTCCTGCGCAAGGCACCAGTCCGCCACCGCCTGCGCGGTCAGGTCCCCGGCGATCACCTTGTCCGCGTCGATCTCGAAAGCCGGGTTTGCCGTCTTGTGGGCGGCAACCTGCTTCTGCGTCATCACCGAGCAGGAGCCGCAGACGGCTGCCGTCCGGCCCTCATCCTGCCCCTGCCAGCCGGAAGAAGCCCCGCTGATGAGGCCCGCCTTGCGGAAGTTGGCCGGAAGCCCCATGGCGATGCCGGAGCCGCCGGTCACCAGCTTGCGGCTGGCCGATGCCTCGCCGATGGTCATCAGATCCGCGTCCGACAGGGCATCCACCACGATCAGCCCGCGCCCTGCTGCACTCTCGCGCTGAAGCGCAGCCGCGACAGCAGCCGCACCTTTGGCCACCTCGGCATAGGACACGTGACCGACATTGCCTTTCACCTGACGGGCGAGCACGCGGCGAATGTCCGGATCGGTCATGGGGGTGAGCGGATGGTGCTGCATGCCGCTTTCGTTGAGCAGGCGGTCTGCGACGAAGAGATGCCCATGCACCAGCGTGCGGCCCGTGGCCGGGAACACCGGGCAGAAGATCACCGCATCTTCCCCCAGCGCCGCTGCCAGCGCCTCGGCCACCGGGCCGATGTTACCCTCATCCGTACTATCGAAGGTGGAGCAATATTTGAACAGGAACTGGCGGCAGCCCTGCGCCTTCAGCCAGTCCAGCGCCTTCAGCGACAGGGCCACTGCCTCGGCGGCAGGAATGGAGCGGGACTTGAGCGCCACAACACCGGCTTCCACATCCGGCGCGGCGGGGGCATCCGGAACGCCGGTATATTGCACCGTGCGCATGCCTTGCTTCGCCAGCGTGTTGGCCAGATCGCTGGAGCCGGTGAAATCGTCGCCAATACAGCCCAGCAGCATCATGCGTCTCCCGGCAGGGTGAGCCCGGCGTTGCGGGCATAGACCTTGGCCACCGCCGCATCGTCCTCGCCGCCAAGGCCGGAGCCTGCGGCGGCCATGAACTGCTGCAGGGCGGCGGCCGTCAGCGGCGCGCCAAACCGCGCTTCGGCGGCAATACCCAGCACGATGCCCAGATCCTTCGGCCAGATGTTGATGGCCGAGCGGGGCGTATAGTCGCCATCGACCACATGCGGCGCGCGGTTCTCGAACATCCAGGAGGTGCCGGCACATCTGGAGATGACCTCGACAATGCGGCCCGGCTCCAACCCCTGCGTCATGCCGAAGGTCAGCGCCTCGCCCATGGCTGCGATATGCACACCGGCGAGAAGCTGGTTCACCGCCTTCATGGCCGAACCTGCCCCCGGCTCGCTGCCGAGGTCAAAGACGGTTTCGGCCATGGCATCGAGCGCAGGCTTTGCGCCCTCGAATGCTGCTGGCGAGCCCGAGGCCATGATCGACAGCTTGCCCGCCGCTGCCTTGGCCGCGCCGCCGGAAATCGGCGCATCCAGGTAATGCAGGCCCAGCGCGGCACATCGCTCTGCCATATTCTTTGCAAAGGACGGAGCCACGGTGGCGCAGGAGATGATGGTGGCACCCTTGCGCATGCGGGGCGCCCAGCCCTCGGCACCGAAGAGCACCGTCTCCGTCTGCGCGGCATTCAGCACCACGACGACCAGCACATCGGCCAGCGGAGCCGTGTCAGCGGCGCTCGCCGCCTGCCCGCCTTCCGCCATCAAACGGGAGACGGCAGCGGCATTTACATCCGCACCATGCACCTTGTGACCGGCCCGCAGCAGCGACTGCGCCATGCCGTAGCCCATCGAGCCAAGCCCCACGACCGCAACATTCAGAACCATGATCAGGACCCCATGAAGATTTCGACCGGCCACAGCGTGATCGCCGGAATGTAGGTGATCAGCATCAGGCAGCAGAACACCACCAGCACGAACCAGATGAGCTGCGGAATGATCTTTTCCAGCGGGATCTTCGCCACGGCGCAGGCCGCGAAGAGATTGACCCCGAGCGGCGGCGTGATCATGCCGAGCGCCAGATTGACGACGACCACCAGGCCGAAATGCACCGGATTGATGCCGAAGCTGACCGCCACCGGCGTCAGGATCGGCGCCAGCACCAGAATGGCGGCGGACGTCTCGATGAACATGCCGACAATCAGCAGCAGCACGTTGACCGCCAGCAGGAAAGACCAGGGCTCGGAGAACACGGTCTTGATCCAGTTCGCCACCTCGCCCGGCAGGCCGGAGCGGGCGATGAGGAAGGAGAACAGCGCCGCTGCCGAGATGATCAGCATGATGGTGGTGGTGGAGATCACCGTCTGGCGCAGGATGCCCGGCAGCGCCTTCAGCGGCAGTTCCCGGTAACAGATCATGCCGACGACAACAGCACAGGCCACGGCGGCAACAGAGGCCTCCGTCGGCGTGAACACGCCCGCATAGATGCCGCCGATGATGACGAAGGGCACCAGCAGCGCCGGCACCGCATTGACAAAGGCGGGCCACAGCGCCTGCCGGTCGTCGCCATCATGGATGCCGATGCCGCGCAGGCGGCAGATCACCAGCACCGTCACCATCAGCGCGCTGGCCACCAGCAGGCCGGGGCCGAAACCGGCGATGAAGAGCTGGCCCACCGAGGTTTCCGTGGACACGCCATAGAGAATGAGCGGAATGGACGGCGGGATCAGCACGCCGAGTTCGGCAGAGCTGGCCTGAATGGAGGCGGCCAGCGGCTTGCCATAGCCGTGCTTGACCATCGCCGGGATGAGGATGGAGCCGATGGCAAAGGTGGTGGCGACGGAAGAGCCGGAGACGGAGGCGAACATCATGCAGGTGAGCACGCAGGAGCAGGCCAGCCCGCCCTGAATGCCACCGACCAGCGCCTTGGCCAGTTCCACCAGCCGCCGCGAAATGCCGCCCGCGGACATGAGATTGCCCGCGAGGATGAAGAGCGGGATGGCCATCAGCGGGAAACTGTCCAGCCCGACGAACATGCGCTGCGCCACCAGAAGCAGCGGCAGATTGCTGCCAAACTGAATGCCGGCAATGGAGGCAAGGCCGATGGCAATGGCAATCGGCACGCCCATGAAAAAGAAGATCAGCAGCGAGACGGCAATGACGGCATTCATCCCTGCGCTCCTTCCACAGGCGCGTCACCCGGCAGGCCATCGCGTGCGGCGCGCAGCATGGCGCCGAGGATGGCAATGCAGGCAAACACGGCCCCGACCGGCAGCGCCGCATAGACCCAGGCGATGGAAATCTCGAGGGCCGCAAGCGTCTGGCGCATCACGCGCCCGGTCATGTTCCAGCCCTGCCAGAACAGGATGACGAAGAAGACGAAGGAGAGCAGCATGGCCAGTTGATAGAGCACGAGGCCAAGGCGGCGCGGCAGCGACCGCTGAACAATCTCCATCGAGATCATCGAGCCGCTGCGGATGGCCCCGGCGGCACCCAGGAAGACGCACCAGATGATCGCGGAACGGGCCGCAACTTCCGACCAGGTGGAGGGCGTGCCGAAGACGAAGCGGGTCGTCACCTGATACAGCGCCATGACCGTGGCGATGACCAGAAACGCCATCGCCAGCCGCAAGGCCGTTTCCGACAGGATTTCATCGATTTTGAGGAAGAAGGACATGATGACGCCTCACCCTGACGGAAGGGAACGGGCTGCCGGCGCATAACGGCCGGCAGCCCGCCGGGGTGTCTTGAGAGCGGCCCGGGCACACCCGGACCGCTGGAAAAGCCTTACTGCACGGCGCGGATGCGCTCGATCATCTCCGGGCCATACTGGCTGGTGTAGATCTCGTAGGAGGGCTCGGCGATCTTGGCGAAGGCTTCCTTGTCGACGGTCATGGTCACTTCCATGCCGTTGTCCTTCATCAGTTGCACGCCCTCCCGCTCCTGCTTGTCCACTTCGGCGCGGGTGGCCGCGACAGAGGCCTTGGCCGCTTCCATGAACCAGCCGCGCTCTTCCTCGCTCAGGGCATCCATGCGGATCGGCGAGGCCAGCACGATGGCCGGGGAATAGACGTGGCCGGTGAGCGAGATGTGCTTCTGCACTTCCCAGAACTTGGAGGCGGTGATCACCGGGATCGGATTTTCCTGCCCGTCCACCACGCCCTGCTGCAGGGCGGCGAAGACTTCCGGGAAGGCCATCGGCGTCGGCGCGGCGCCCATGTCGGTGAAGGCCTTCATGTGCACCTTGTTTTCCATGGTGCGCACCTTCAGGCCCTTCAGGTCATCGGGACCGGCGATGGCGTTCTTGGAATTGGTGATGTGGCGGAAGCCGTTTTCCGACCAGGCGAGGCCAACGAGATTGTTCTCGCCGATCTTGGCCAGCAGCTCCTGCCCGACTTCGCCGTCCAGCGTCTTGCGGGCATGCTCGTAGTCGCGGAAGAGGAACGGCAGGTCGAGGGCATAGACCTCCGGCACGAAGTTGCCGAGCGGGCCGCTGGACGTGATCACCACGTCGATGGAGCCGATCTGCAGGCCCTCGATCATGTCACGCTCGCCGCCGAGCGTGCCGGCCGGCGCTTCCTTGCCGGTGTATTTGCCGCCGGACAGCTCTTCGAGCTTCGCGATGAAGGCGCGCGCGCCCGCGCCGTAATGCGACTGGGCGGAAATGGCATGGGCGACGGTGATGACTTCCTGAGCCTGGGCAGCACCTGCGGTGAGCGCCAGCGCGCTGGCAGCGATCATCAGATTCCTGAAATGGAACACGGCGGTTTTCCTCCCTGATTGCCTGCCCGGACCACCGGACAGACGCGCCCCGCCTTTCCGGCCGGGCAGACCTGATCTGGCAAGCCCGGATGACATCACGGGCCTGCGCGCCGGACCTCCCAGACCGGCATGGGTAAAACGGTAGTTCAGGAATGACAGCGCTGTCAATCCATCAAAGCCGATCAAATGCACACCATGCTTTCAGCGGATAACCGCCAGTTTCCGCAAATTCTGCGAATGACAGCGCTGATCATTTCTGCCACTCTCCGCCCATCAGCCAATCCAGCGCGGATGATGCAGCATGAAGCGTGTGAAGCTCAGTCAGGTGGCCGAACTGGCCGGTGTCAGCGAGATCACCGCCTCGCGGGCGCTGCGTAATGGCGCCAATGTCGCCCCGCAGACGCAGAAGAAGGTGGCGGAAGCGGCCCAGCAGCTCGGCTATCTGCCCAACCGGATCGCCGGATCGCTGGCGGGATCTGCCTCCAACCAGATCGGCGTCATCGTCCCGTCCCTCACCAACAACGTGTTTCCGCAGGTTCTGCAGGGCCTCGAAAGCCGTCTGACCGCTGCCGGATACCACACGATTCTCGGCGTCTCCGATTATCTGCCGGAGCGCGAGGAGGTGATGATCCGCACCATTCTCGCCTGGCGCCCGGCCGCGCTCGTCATCGGCACGGCGGGCCTGACGGACACCAGCCGCAAGATGCTGGAGCAGGCGGATGTGCCCATTGTCGAGATCATGGATTGCGACATCGAGCCCATCGACATGGCCGCCGGCATCTCGCAGGTGCAGGCTGGCAAGGCGCTCGGCTATTATCTGACGGGCCGGGGCTATGAGCGCCTCGCCTATATCGGCCACGACCTTGAGGCCGACCGGCGCGCCGGCAAACGGCGGGAGGGCTTCCTCGCCGCCGCAAGAGAAACAGGCGCCAGCATCACCGCCGAACTCACCGCCCACGCCCCTTCCTCCGTAGCTCTTGGCCGGGAACTCACCGCCCGGCTTCTGGCTGAGGCACCCGAGCGGCCGCAGGCGATATGCTATTCCAACGACGACATGGCCGTCGGCGGCATCTTCCACTGCATGGCGGCGGGGCTCGACGTTCCGGGCGATCTTGCCATCTGCGGCTTCAACGGCCTCGACATCGGCCAGCAGCTGCCCTGCCCGCTCACCACCATCGAATCCGGCCGCACCGGCATCGGCGAACAAGCCGCCGCCATGATCCTCTCCCGCTTCCACGGCACCCCCACCCCCACCCGCCTCGACACAGGCTTCCGGTTGTTGCGAGGGGCTTCGGCGTGAGGGGGCTATGAGTATACATGCGACAACCAAGGGAGCGGAGGCGATGAGCCGCAGGCATTTCGAAGATTTGAGATTGGGCGCCTACTGCTGCGGACATGTGTTCCGGAGAGAGCGGCCTGTGCTATTGGTATCCAGAGAAGGCGGAGACTGGCAATTTTTATGTGGAGGTGTCGACCACAACGATGTTTATGAGCCATATCATGTAAGTGTCGCAGTTTTGCTCGACGCAGATCCGTCACTCAATCAGATTGCAGATCTTTCAGTTGACTGGGAAGCTGAGCGAACCGAGGTAGGAGCCGATTGGATCAGAACCTTTGGAGCTCAATAACTTCATCGTCCTGAGCCTTGCAGCAGAAGCGTGCCGCACCCACGCAAGACGGTCTCACTGCTCTGAAAACGAGTGGTTCCCGGATCTGCGCTGCGCTTCGTCCGGGACGACTCCGTGCCTTGGACTGGAGCGGTGGCAAGACGCAGGCTGGGAGCAGGAGGGCCGCATCGTACGGCTTCCCCTCTCCGCGCCGCCCCAGCCTCCGAGCCGGGGCCTGTGAGGCGGGCAGGGTCTCTCTACAACGGATGCTCTGCGTCCGAAGCAAAGATCAACCGCATTGCGTCCCTGACAGGTCCCGGCACAAGGCCGGGACGGCGCGGTGCAGGTGGCAGGCCTTGGGGATGCGGCCAGCGCGGCGCTCAGTCGCACTCGCCGTTTACCGCCCTCTCCCCCCACCCAAAAACAAAGGGCGGAGAGGTTGCCCACTCCGCCCTGATGATCCGGTTGAGGGATCTTACTTGATCATCGGCAGCAGTTCGCTGACGGACTTCTTGGCGTCGCCGTAGAACATGCGCGTGTTCTCCTTGTAGAACAGCGGGTTCTCGATGCCCGAATAGCCCGTGCCCTGACCACGCTTGGAGACGAAGACCTGCTTGGCCTTCCACACTTCCAGAACGGGCATGCCGGCGATGGGGGAGTTCGGGTCTTCCTGGGCGGCCGGGTTGACGATATCATTGGAGCCAATGACGATCACCACATCCGTGTTCGGGAAGTCCTCGTTGATCTCGTCCATTTCCAGCACGATGTCGTAGGGCACCTTGGCTTCGGCGAGGAGCACGTTCATGTGGCCCGGAAGACGGCCTGCCACCGGGTGGATGGCGAAGCGCACTTCCTTGCCTGCGGCCCGCAGCTTGCGGGTCAGTTCCGACACGGCCTGCTGCGCCTGCGCCACGGCCATGCCGTAGCCCGGAACGATGATGACGCTGTCCGCATCGTTGAGGGCCGAGGCAACGCCTTCCGCATCGATGGCGATCTGCTCGCCCGCGATTTCCATGGCCGGACCCGTGGTACCACCGAAGCCGCCCAGGATGACCGACACGAAGGAGCGGTTCATCGCCTTGCACATGATGTAGGACAGGATGGCGCCCGAGGAGCCCACCAGCGCGCCGACGACGATCAGCAGATCGTTCGACAGCGAGAAGCCGATGGCAGCCGCCGCCCAGCCCGAGTAGCTGTTCAGCATCGACACGACCACCGGCATGTCGGCGCCGCCGATGCCCATGATCAGGTGGTAGCCGATGAAGAAGGCCAGCAGCGTCATCAGGATCAGCGTCCAGATGCCCGCGCCGTTCACATACATGAACAGCAGGATCAGCGACAGGGCCGCAGCGCTGGCGTTCAGCGCATGGCCGCCCGGCAGCTTCGTTGCCTTACTGTCCACCTTGCCCGCCAGCTTGCCGAAGGCAATGACGGAACCGGTGAAGGTGACCGCGCCGATGAAGACGCCGAGGAACACCTCGACCCGCAGGATGACCTGCTCGACACCGTCCTTGTGGGCCAGCACGGCGGCAAAGCCTTCAAGCGAGGCACGGGCGGCCTCGTCCATGGCCAGCACGCGCACCAGTTCGATGTGGGCGTTGTAGCCGATGAAGACCGCCGCAAGGCCGACCAGCGAGTGCATGGCCGCCACGAGCTGCGGCATCTCGGTCATCTGGACGCGCTGTGCAACCACCCAGCCGATGGCACCGCCGGCCGCGATCAGCAGCACGGAGAGGAACCACAGGCCCGAGCCCGGCCCGATGAGCGTTGCGGCAACCGCAAGACCCATGCCGGCGATGCCGTACCAGACGGCGCGCTTGGCGCTTTCCTGCCCCGAGAGGCCGCCGAGCGAGAGAATGAAAAGTACTGCCGCAACAACGTAAGCGGCTGTGGTGAAACCATATTCCATCGTGTCTCTCCCGCCCTCTTACGACTTCTGGAACATGGCAAGCATGCGCCGGGTCACCATGAACCCGCCGAAGATGTTGATACCGGCCATGAACACCGACAGCGCACCCAGCAGGATCACGAGGAAACTGCCGGAGCCGACCTGCATCAGGGCGCCCAGAATGATGATCGAGGAGATGGCATTGGTGATGGCCATCAGCGGTGTGTGCAGCGAGTGCGAGACATTCCAGATGACCTGGAAGCCGACGAAGCAGGACAGCACGAAGACGATGAAGTGGCTCATGAAGCTTGCCGGAGCGAAAAGACCGGCCAGCAGGATGAGCGCGCCGCTGCCAGCCAGCAGCGCCACCTGGTTGCGCGTCTGCGCCTTGAAGGCAGCCACTTCCTGCGCCCGCTTTTCTTCCGGCGTCAGTTCCCTGGCCTTTTCCTTCGGCTTCTGTGCGGCGATGGCCTGCACTTTCGGCGGCGGAGGCGGGAAAGTGATATCGCCCTTGAAGGCAACGGTCGCACCGCGGATCACGTCATCTTCCATGTTGTGCACAACCTGCCCGTCCTTGGCGGGGGTCAGGTCGGTCATCATGTGACGGATGTTGGTGGCATAAAGCGTCGAGGACTGGGCGGCCATGCGGCTCGGGAAATCCGTGTAGCCGATGACGATGACGCCATTGTCCGAGACGACGCGCTGGTCGGCGACGGTCAGGTCGCAGTTGCCGCCACGCTCGGCAGCAAGGTCGATGATGACCGAGCCCGGCTTCATCGCCGCAACCATGTCGGCCAGCCACAGCTTGGGCGCATCGCGGCCCGGGATGAGCGCCGTCGTGATGACGATGTCCATGTCCGGCGCCAGCTCGCGGAATTTCTCCAGCTGCTTCTCGCGGAATTCCGGCGAGGAGGGAGCCGCATAGCCACCGGTCGCCGCGCCGTCCTGCACCTGATCGGCAAAGTCGAGATAGACGAACTCGGCGCCCATGGATTCGATCTGCTCGGCCACTTCAGGGCGAACGTCGAAGGCATAGGTGACCGCACCCAGCGAGGTGGCGGTGCCGATGGCGGCAAGGCCGGCAACGCCGGCGCCGATGATCAGCACCTTGGCGGGCGGGATCTTGCCTGCGGCCGTCACCTGGCCGGTGAAGAAGCGGCCGAAGTTGTTGCCGGCCTCGATCACGGCGCGGTATCCGGCGATGTTGGCCATGGAGGACAGGGCGTCCATCTTCTGGGCGCGCGAGATACGCGGCACCATGTCCATGGCAATCACATTGGCGCCGGTGGCCTTCGCCTTTTCCAGCAGCTCCTTGTTCTGCGCCGGATAGAAGAAGGAAATCAGCGTTTTGCCTTCGCCGAGCAGCGCCACTTCGCTGTCCAGCGGCGGGCGCACCTTGGCGATGATGTCCGCAGCGGCGAAAAGGTCTGCAGCCGAAGCTGCAACGTCCACACCGGCCTTGCGGTAGGCTTCGTCAGAAAAACCGGCGGCTTTGCCCGCGCCGCTTTCGATGACACAGCTGTAGCCGAGCTTCTGCAGTTGCGCGGCACTGTCCGGGGTCATCGCGACGCGCGCTTCCCCGTCAATGACCTCGCGCGGTGATCCAATCTTCATCCCGTACCTCGATATAGAAAATGGCTTTTCCGTCCCCCAGCCCCGAGGCTTCATCACCCTTCCGCTGAGGACGGATTCCATGAACCACGGGAGCTTGATGAAACACACTAGCGCACTGCGCAAGAAAATACGCGCCCTGTTTATCAAGATTTTTTCTCAACAATGAACTCCGCGCAACAATCTTGCGCAATCTTGTCCGAACAGGCCGGAAAGGCTGGAAAGCTTGGCGATTTTCGCAGCACCCCGAGCAGTATGAGGGCACAATCCGGGCAATACTCAGCAATGAAATTACTTTGGAAGCTAAATTAAATTGCAGGAAACTCAACAATAAGCCCGGAGGGCCCGGCTGCGGTGCGGCGTCAGGCCGCCAGATAGCCGAATCTCATATGCTAGTATGCCGGATTTCTTCCGCAGTGCAGCGTCCCGGTCACGGACAAGGCGGAGACAGCCACTGCGGCCAGGCCGGTATCGCGTCAAACCCGTGAGGTATTGGACAGCGCCCCACCGGGGACTGATGCTCTGGCCCATGCATAACGACCACAGGCCCATCATGACCGCAGCAACCCTTTCCCATCCCGCCCGGATCGAGATGATCGAGACCATCATCGTCGACGTGCCGACGATCCGCGGGCATGTGCTGTCCATGACGACCATGCAGTCGCAGTCGGTGGTGCTGGTGCGCATCCGCTTTTCCGATGGATCGGAAGGCCTTGGCGAGGGCGCTTCCATCGGCGGGCTGTCCTATGGTCCGGAGAGCGTGGAAAGCATCAAGCTGGCCATCGACAGCTACATCACCCCTGCCCTGACGGGCGAAGACGGCAACCGCATTGCGGCGTTGCGGGCGCTGATGGACAAGACCGTGCGCGGCAATCCGATCGCCCGTGCGGGCGTCGAGACGGCGCTGTGGGATGGCCTTGCCCGGCGGCTGGGCGTGCCGGTCTCGGCCCTGTTTGGCGGCGCCATTCATGAGCGCCTGCCCGTCGCCTGGACGCTCGCCTCCGGCAACAGCGCCACGGACATTGCCGAGGCGGAGCGGATGCTGGACGAGCGGCGGCACCGGGATTTCAAGCTGAAGATCGGCAAGCGCGCCGTGCGCGATGACATTGCCCATGTGGCCGCCATCGCCAGGGCGGTCGGCGGACGCGGCACCGTGCGGGTGGATGTCAATCAGGCCTGGAGCCTGCAGGATGCCCGCTGGGGCCTCAAGGGCCTGCAGGATGCCGGCTGCATTCTGGTGGAACAGCCGGTGGGCCGGGATGAACTTTCCGCCCTGCGCAAGCTGACAGATGGCTACGAGATCGCCGTCATGGCCGATGAGGCGCTGCAGGGGCCGGGCGATGCCATGCGCGTGGCGATGGCCGGTCCGGCGGCGGATGTTTATGCGGTGAAGGTGTGCCAGTCCGGCGGGCTGGCCCCGGCGCGGGACGTCATCTCCATCGCCAGCGCTGCCGGGATCGAACTCTACGGCGGCACCATGCTGGAAAGCGGGCTCGGCACGGCGGCAGCCTTGCAACTTTTCGCCACCGTTCCCGTGCTGCAGTGGGGCACCGAGTTCTTCGGGCCGCTGCTGCTGACGGAAGACATTCTGGCCGAACCGCTGCAGTATCAGGACTTCACCGTTGCCATTCCGCAGGGCCCCGGCATTGGCGTTGCGCTGGACGCGGACAAGGTTGCCTTCTACCGCCGCGACCGCACGCGGCATCAGACCGCCATCGCGGGCCAGTGACACTCATACCAAGGCTTTCGATGCTGACGCATCACGCCTTGAAATTGCTCAAGCGCCGCACGGGCTTAACCAACGCTCGACAAGTCAGGCTCATCGAGCATTGGTGTCAGATCAGCTTGCGCGCCACCTTCTGGGCGGTGACGACGAAATTGTGCACGTGGATGCCCTGTTCATCCAGCCGGTGATTGACGGAGATGGGCGTGCGGGCCGCAAAGCCTTCAAGCGCGTGAAAGCGGATGCCATTGCGCTGCACCGCGCCGACGGATTTCGGCACGATGGTCACCCCCTCTCCCACGGAGACAAGCGCCAGCGCGGTCTGCAGATCCATAGTGAAGACGCGGCGCGTCACCTCCGTTCCCGCATCGCGGCAGGCTTTCAGCACGAAATCGGCGAAGGAAGGCCGCGGGGTTTCCGGATAGAGGATGAAGGTTTCCTCCTGCAATTGCGGCAGGCGGATGGGCCGGGGCGCAAGATCCAGCGCTTCGGGCACGGCCGCCACCAGTTCCTCATCCACCAGCTTGCGGCTGATGACCTCCGCATCCTCGATGGCCGGGCGGGCGATGGCAATGTCGATCTCCCGGCGCACGAGCGCGCGGTGCAGGTCGCCGTTGTTCATCGGATAGAGGCTGAGGCTGACCTGCGGGCAGGCCACGCGGAAACTCTTGAGAACCGCAGGCAACAGGCCATAGGTGGCTGAGCCGACAAAGCCGATGCGCAGCCGCCCTTCCGCCCCCTGGCCAATGCGGCGGATCTCCAGCTTGATATCGGCAAACTCGGACAGGAGCGCCGTGCCACGTGCATAAAGCCGCTCGCCGGCCTGCGTCAGCGTGATGGCGTTGCGCCCCCGGTTGAACAGCAGCGCGCCAAGGTCTTCCTCGATCTGCTTGATCTGGCGGGACAGCGGCGGCTGCGCCATACCGAGCCGCTCCGCCGCCCGGCCGAAATGCAGCTCCTCCGCCAGCGCGATGAAATACTCCAGCTGCTTGATGTTCATGTCCGGCAGCCTCCCCTCTGCACCTGAGGGAGCATGATGCAGAAAACGTGAATTGTGAAGTAATTTACATGCTGCGATGCACAGAATGGCTGCACAACGCAAAAGGCCGCCCCGCGAATAACGGGGCGGCCCTTGTTTTCACTCAGTTCCTGCCCGTTATTCGGCAGCGATCTGCTGTTCGGCGGCGGCGTCCTTCAATACGAAGTCGAAGCGCAGGTAGAGGTCGGTGCCGTGTTCGGCGCGGCCCGGCTCGAAGGTGCCGATCAGGCTGTCCTTGACGGCGAAGACGGAGTCCTCATCCAGCCAGCGGGACTCGGAATCGTAGATCTGCGTGACAAGCGTGCGGTAGCCGTCCTTGGCCAGCAGCATGTGCAGGTGGCCCGGGCGGTTGGGGTGGTGCCCCATCATGCGCAGCAATTCGCCAGCCGTCTCGTTGTCAGGGATCGGATAGGGCACCGGGCGCAGGGCGCGCATGGCGTAGTGGCCGTTCTCGTCGGTCTCGAAGCGGCCGCGCAGGTTGAAGTCCGGTTGGGCCGGGTCGTGGTTTTCATAAAGGCCGTTGGGCGCGTCTTCCCAGATGTCGATGGTGACACCTGCCACCGGCTTGCCTTCCGCATCGCGCACGTAACCTTCCACATAGACGGTCTCCTCACCGTCGAAGTGGGTCTGTGCGGTGGTTGCGCCCTTGGGCAGGACCGGCGGATGCTCGCGGTAGAAGGGCCCGAGCACGGTGGACTCGCTTTCCGCACCCTCGACCGAATTGGTCAGCATGTCGCAGAGCACTTCCACACCGAGAATATCGCCCAGCAGGATGAACTCCTGGCGCTTGTCGTCGCAGACCTGACCGGCACGGGCCAGATACTGGCAGGCGGCGATGAACTCGTGATGCTGCAACTTCACGTCCCGGCAAAAGTCATGCAGGTGACGGACGAGGGAGGTCATGATCTCCCTGTTGCGGTCTGTAATCGGGCCATGCTTGCCCAGGGACTCGATCACCACACCGGTGACATTCTCAATCGTGACACTGCTCATGCGAACCTCCCTCGCGGCGGCGGGTGCAGAAGGTGTTGCGCCGCGCCTCCCGTGGCAGAACTATCCGCCCCGGTCCGGGCTGCGCCAATGACGGCGCGGGTATGGGCCGATACTCAAGACTGAGACGCCGCCGGGCAAGCCTTAAGCTTGGGCAGCTGCTGCCCGGTATCAGCACATACCGGCAGGATCATTGCCGCACGGCCCGGCAGCGGCGAGCCTCTGCCTCCAGCAGCGCAGGAGGGCGGAACGCGGACATGAGCATGATCACGGTATTTGAAGGACTGGCGCAGGCGATCGCCGCAAGGCCGGATCTGTTGCGGCTGGGACGGCTGTTCTGCGAAACGGTTCTCATCGAGATTGACGGCGAGGAGATCTACCTCACCTTCCGCGACGGGCAGCTGGTGAAGGTGGAGCCCGGCCCCAGCCGCAAGACGCCCTGGCGCTTTGCCTTCCGCACGGACCGGGAGGCGCTGGACGAGTTCTGGCAAGCGCATCCCAAGCCCGGCTTTCACGACATTTTCGCGCTGGTGAAGACAGGCCGTGGCCGCATCGACGGCGACATGCTGAGCCTCGTCAAGAACCTCCGCTTCATCAAGGAAGTCCTCGCCCTGCCGCGCAAGGGGATTGCAGCATGAGCTTTGAACCCATCACGGGCCGCTATCTCAACCTCACCATCGAAGGCCGGGCCCAGCGCATCTATGTGGAAACGGCAGGCGAAGGCCGCCCGGTCCTGTGCCTGCACACGGCCGGCGCTGACACCCGCCAGTGGCGCCATGTGCTGAATGATGCAGGGTTGACGGCCGGCAACTGCTTCCACGCCTTCGACATGCCCTGGCACGGCAAGTCCCTGCCGCCGGAAGGCTTCGAGCGGGAAGAATACCTGCTGACGACGGAAGCCTATATCGAGACGGTTCTGGCCGTCTGCGCCGCGCTGAAGCTGGAGCGGCCCATTCTCGCCGGATGCTCCATGGGCGGGCGCATCGCCTTGCAGATCGCGGCAAGGCATCCGGGTGTTTTTGCAGGCTTCATCGCCATTGAGGCTTCGGACTTCCAGCCCGCATGGTATGATATCGACTGGTTCGACCGGCCCGATGCCCATGGCGGCGAGATGGGGGCGGCGCTTGTCTCCACCAACATTTCCCCTTACGCGCCTGCAAAGGAGCGCAACTGGACGCTCTGGATGTTCCGCCAGTCGGGGCCAGGCGTGTTCCGGGGGGACCTGTCCTTCTACACGCGCGATGACAGCCTGATCCCGCTTCTGGGCAGGATCGACACGGCCAGGGCGCCCGTGCATGTGATGGCAGGTGCCTATGACATGACCTGCACACCGGAAGATGCCAAGCGCACCGCCGATGCCATTCCCGGCGCGACGCTGACCATCATGCCAGAGCTGGGGCATTTCCCCATGTCCGAGCATCCGGAGGCCTTCCGGCCCTATTTCGCCGATGCACTGGCACGGATGCCGGAATAGGCCTCAGCGAATGACGCGGCGCAGCCCCTCCTGAACTTTCAGCAGGGGCTGCAGATAAAGGCCCGGAAGCTCTTCCGCGCTGGCCTGCACGGCCGCAAGCCCCACGTTGAGCGCTGCCACCACCAGCCCGCGCGAGGAATAGACCGGCACGGCGATGGAGCGCAGGCCCAGTTCCACCTCCTGATCAATGATGGCATAGCCCAGCCGCCGCGCCTCGGCGACACGGGCCATGATCTCCTGCGGTGCCGTCAGGCTGCGCGGGGTGCGCGGGGTCAGGTCGCAGCGCTCGATCAGGGCAGCGGCCTCCGCCTCGGGCATCGCCGCCAGCAGCACGCGGCCCATGGAGGTGCAATGCACCGGCAGGCGGGAGCCCGGCATCAGGCCGATGGACATCACCCGGCGCTGCGCGGCCCGGGCGAGATAGACGATTTCCAATTCATCCCGGATGGCGACGGAGGCCGACTGGCCGATCTGTTCGGAGAGCTGATCCAGCCAGGGCTGCACCACCTGCGCCAGAGGCAGGGCGGCCAGCGCGCCCATGCCGAGGCGCAGCACCTTGGGCGTCAGGGTGAAGAACTTGCCGTCATAATCGGCATAACCCGTCTCGTGCAGGGTGAGGAGGCAGCGGCGGGCCGTGGCCCGGTCCAGCCCCGTGGCTTCGGCCACATCGGAGATGGAGAGCCGCGAGCGGTCGGCGCGGAAGGCTTCCAGAACGCTGAGCCCCTTGGCGAGGGAGGCGATGAAGTCGGTCTTGTTCAACATGCGCACATGAAATTACGCAAATTGAACAAGAGTCAACATCCGCACAAATCCGTTTCCTCGGAATGCAAGGCGGCGTAGCTTCCTGCCCGGAAGTCTCCCTGGGAGGAAATTCATGGACAAGAGAATTGCCACGCTTGCGGAAGCCGTCGCCGGCATTTCAGACGGCGCGTCGGTGATGATCGGCGGCTTCGGCGGCGCTGGTGCGCCGATCGAGCTCATTCACGCCCTCATCGACCGCTACCTCGCCACCGGCAGCCCGAAGAACCTGACGGTCATCAACAACAACGCCGGCAACGGCCATGTGGGCATTGCCGCGCTCATCGAGCAGGGCATGGTGGCCAAGATGGTCTGCTCCTTCCCGCGCTCTTCCGATCCGCGGGTCTTCACCGAGCTGTATCAGGCCGGCAAGATCGAGCTGGAGCTGGTGCCGCAGGGCACGCTGGCCGAGCGCATCCGTGCAGGCGGCGCAGGCATTCCCGCCTTCTACACCCCGACCGGCTATGGCACGGATCTGGCCAACGGCAAGCCGGTGGCCGAGTTTGACGGCCGCCACTATGTGCAGGAGCGCTGGCTGAAGGCAGACTTCGCGCTGATCAAGGCCGAGGCCGGGGATCCTTACGGCAATCTCACCTACCGGATGGCCGCGCGCAACTTCGGCCCGGTCATGGCCATGGCCGCCACCTGCACGATTGCGCAGGTGAGCCGCGCCGTCGAGGCGGGCAGCATCGATCCGGAGGCGGTTATCACCCCCGGCATTTTCGTCGACATGATCGTGGAGGTGCCCTCCCCGCAGCAGGAGGAAGTCCTCAACCGCGCAGGAGCCCATCACCCATGACCAGCAAGCTCTCCAACGCCCAGATTGCCTGGCGCGCGGCGCAGGACATCACCGATGGCGCCTATGTGAACCTCGGCATCGGCTTTCCCGAAATGGTGGCCAAGTTCCAGCCGCCGGGCCGCGAAGCCATCTTCCACACCGAGAACGGCATCCTCGGCTTCGGCGAGGCTCCGGCGGAAGGCGAAGAGGACTGGGACCTGATCAACGCGGGCAAGAAGGCGGTGACGCTGAAGCCCGGTGCAGCCTTCTTCCACCACGCCGACAGCTTCGCCATGGTGCGCGGCGGCCATCTGGATGTGGCCATCCTCGGCGCCTATGAAGTGGCGGAAAACGGCGATCTTGCCAACTGGTCCACGGGCCCGAAGGGCGTGCCGGCCGTTGGCGGGGCGATGGATCTGGTGCATGGCGCCAAGCGCGTTGCCGTCATCACCGATCACGTCACCAAGGACGGCAAGCCGAAGCTTGTGGAGCGCTGCTCACTGCCGCTCACCGGCGTTGGCTGCGTCACCCGTGTCTATACGTCGCTCGCCGTCATAGATATCGAAAAGGGGCATTTCGTCCTGCGCGAAAAACTGCCAGCCTTGACGCTGGAAGCGCTGCAGGCCCAGACCGGTGCAAAGCTGCATCTGGATGGCCCCGTGGCAGACCTGATCGTTCCGGAGCTTTGATGATGACCGACGCATATATCTGTGACTACATCCGCACGCCCATCGGCCGTTATGCCGGTGCTCTGGCCAGTGTGCGGGCCGACGATCTGGGTGCCATTCCCCTCAAGGCGCTGATGGACCGCAACCGCAGCGTCGACTGGGGCGCGGTGGACGAGGTGATCTTCGGCTGCGCCAACCAGGCAGGCGAGGACAACCGCAACGTGGCACGCATGAGCCTGTTGCTGGCGGGCCTGCCGGTCGAAGTGCCGGGCACCACCATGAACCGGCTTTGCGGCTCGGGCATGGATGCGGTGATCGCCGCCGCCCGCGCCATCAAGGCCGGGGAAGCGGAACTGATCATCGCCGGCGGCGTGGAAAGCATGTCGCGCGCGCCCTTCGTCATGCCCAAGGCCGATGCCGCCTTTGCGCGTGAGAATGCCGTCTATGACACCACCATCGGCTGGCGCTTCGTCAACCCGCTGATGAAGGCGCAGTATGGCATCGATTCCATGCCGGAAACGGCGGAGAACGTCGCCGAAGACTATGGCATCTCCCGTGCCGATCAGGACGCTTTCGCCCTGCGCAGCCAGCAGAAGGCCGCAGCCGCACAGGCCAACGGCCGCCTTGCCGAGGAAATCACGCCCGTCATGATCCCGCAGCGCAAGGGCGAGCCGAAGGTGGTGGACAAGGACGAGCATCCGCGCGAGACGACGATCGAGGCGCTGTCCGCCCTCAGGGCGCCGTTCCGCGCCGGCGGTTCGGTGACGGCAGGCAATGCTTCGGGCGTCAACGATGGTGCCGCCGCGCTCATCATCGCCTCGGCGGAAGCGGCCAAGCGCTACGGCCTGACCCCGATTGCCCGGATTCTGGGCGGTGCCACCGCCGGTGTGCCGCCGCGCATCATGGGCATCGGACCGGCCCCGGCTTCCAAGAAGCTGCTGGCCCGCCTCGGCCTCACCCAGGACAAGCTGTCGGTGATCGAACTGAACGAGGCCTTCGCCTCGCAGGGCCTTGCCACGCTGCGCGACCTCGGCATTGCCGATGATGATGCCCGCGTCAACCCGAACGGCGGCGCCATCGCGCTCGGCCATCCGCTCGGCATGTCCGGCGCCCGCATCACCGGTACCGCCGCCCTGCAGCTCGCCAAGACCGGCGGCTCGCTGGCACTGGCCACCATGTGCATCGGCGTCGGCCAGGGCATCGCCGTGGCCATCGAACGCGTCTGATCTGATCACACCGGCCGCAGGCAGATTTGTCCTGCGGCCGTCTATGGCGTGAACGAAAAGGAGCAGTCTGGTCTCCACGGCACAGCGTTTCAGCTCCCTGCTCTTGGTGGAGGGGCTACTGCCTGCACAAAGACGTTTCAGGGCTTTGGCACAAATTGGGAGCCGTTGTTTCAATGGCACGGCCTATCTGTCCCCCTCCCCCTTGAGGGGAGGGGTGAGGGGTGGGGGTAACAGACTGAAAACACGGGGTATTTTCATTGAAGACGCCCTGTGCCGAGACAAGTGCCAGTCAAGCTGCGCTCCTGCGTGAAGACCCCCACCCCTACCCCCTCCCCTCAAGGGGGAGGGGAAACGAGAGGCATCAACCAAAGAGGCAAGACTCTGAAACTGTTCGCCTTTCCGGCATCAAGGCAACGTTTGCAACGTCTTGCTATACGATGTGTGAATCCGGTAGTTCGAGACATCCCCCGGTGAAAGGACCGCCGCATGGAACTTGCCCTCTTCATCGCGCTGTTCGTCACCTGTTCCGCTCTGTTCTTCGGCGTCTTCTATCTGATGATCAAAAGCCGTCTCGACCGGGCCAAGGCTGCAAGGATCACGCAGGAGAACGGCAGTACCATCATTCCGCTGGTGGCCGGATTTTCGGGGCGCAAATACGTGCCGTGGCTGGCGCGCTCGACCAATTCGATCAATCCCAGGCTGGTGCTTCACCCTGACCACGTGGAATGCAAGGTCATCCGCACCCGCACCGAGCCCTACGGCAACATCTCCCGGGTGGACTACCGGCACAGCATCGCCACGCAGAACATCTGCATCGAGTTTGCAAACTCCTCCAGCACCTTCACCGGCAACACCGCCAACAAGGCGCTGACGCGGGAGGCCATCGCCCTTTTGAAGGAGCGCGGCTGCCCGCTTTCCCCGCGTGCCGAAGCGTTGCTGGCGGAACCTCTCCAGCGGACGTGAGCTTTCAGCTCATCATCTGAGGCTTTTCTCACTTGGACGCCTCCGCCAAAGCTGCAATATGACGGTCTGCCCTTCTGTCATGCGGAGACAGCCATGGACCCGGTTTCAGCCATCATTGCCTTTTCGATTGCAGCCGCGCTGGTCACCCTGACACCGGGGCTGGACACGGCTCTGGTGCTGCGCACGGCGACCGTGGAAGGCCCGAAACAGGCCTTTGCTGCGGGGCTTGGCATTTCCGCCGGCGTTATCACCTGGGGCTTTGCCGCCTCCGTGGGACTGGGGGCGCTGCTGGCTGTTTCCGAGGCAGCCTACCGGGTGATGCAGTTTGCCGGCGCGGCCTATCTGATCTGGCTGGGGTTCAGAATGGTCCGCGCCGCTCTGCGCCCTGCCGATCCGGCGCAGCTGGAACAGGCCGCCGCTGAAGTTGCCGCAGATCAGAGCACCAGCCGGGGCTGGTTCTGGCGCGGGCTGATGACCAATCTGCTGAACCCCAAGGTCGGCGTCTTCTATGTCAGCTTCCTGCCGCAGTTCATTCCCGCGAATGTGCCCGTCACCGCCTTCAGCACCGGGCTTGCCGCCATCCATGGGCTGATGGGCGTGCTCTGGTTTGCCGTCATCATTCTGGCGACCCGGCCCATTGCCGAATTGCTGCGCCGCCCGTCCTTCACACGCGGCATCGACGGGCTGACCGGCTCCGTCCTGATCGCCTTCGGCCTCAGGCTGGCCTTTGAACGGCGCGGCTGAACGCCAAAGATTCGAAACAGGAACAAGGGGGATAGGCCGCTGTAGTTGATGCGCATCAACTACAGCGGCGATTGCGCTGCCTATGGTGCCGGGCAACGTGACAGACGGAGCTCCGCATGTTCCCTTCCGGCCCCAATAGCAGCCCAGATAACAGCCCTGATCCAAACCAGTTCACGGCCATTCCCGAAATGCCGCCGTTTCTGGCTCTGGGGCTGCGCCTTGCTCCTGCCGCACCTGCGGCCTTTGTGCTGACCGGGGCCGCACGGCAGATCGTGGCGCGCCATCCCGGCCTGATGACCCGGCTCGGCGCCTACCGCCACAGCCGCTTTGCGCTGACGGCCAGCGACGTGCCGCTGACTTTCCTGATGGACCTGTCGCAGGAGCCGCTGACCATCACCCTGCATGCCACTCCGCCTGCCGCCGATGCGCGCATCACCGGAAAGCTGGCGGCGCTTGTTGGGCTGGTGCACGGGGTCTGGGACGGGGACGCGCTGTTCTTCTCCCGCGATCTCACCATCGAGGGCGACACCTCGGCGGCCCTTGCCCTGCGCAATGCCATTGATGACGCAGAGCTGGATCTGGGTGCGGAAATCGCCCGTCTTACCGGCCCGCTCGCAGGAGCCGCCAACCGGGTGATTGCCCTGCTGCAGTCGATGACCGGCGTGCCGCTGAGCCGCCCGGCTCCCATGGAGGCTTTCCGGTGATGGAACTCGTCTGCCCTGCCGGAACGCCTGCAGCCCTGAGAGCTGCCACCGATGCCGGAGCCCATGCCATCTATTGCGGCTTTGCCGATGACACCAACGCCCGCAACTTCCCCGGCCTCAACTTCTCCCGCGAGGAGCTGGCGGCGGGTGTTGCCTATGCCCATGCACGCGGGGCAAAAGTGCTGGTGGCCATCAACACCTTCCCCCGCGCCGGAAACGAGGACCTGTGGCACCGCGCCGTCGCCGATGCGGAACAGGCGGGAGCCGATGCGGTGATCCTGGCCGATCTCGGCCTCATCGCCTACGTGGCAGAACGGCATCCCAATCTGCGGCGGCATCTGTCGGTGCAGGCGGCTGCGGCAAACCCCGATGTCATCAACTTCTATGCAGAGACCTTCGATGTGAAGCGCGTGGTGCTGCCGCGCGTGCTGAGCGTCGAGGAGATCGCCGCCATCAACCGGGAGATCAGCGTCGAGACGGAGGTGTTCATCTTCGGCGGGCTCTGCGTCATGGCGGAGGGGCGCTGCTCCCTGTCGTCCTACATCACCGGCCGTTCGCCCAACATGAACGGCGTCTGCTCGCCCGCAAGCCATGTGGAATATGCTGAAGAGGGCCAGGATCTGGCTGCACGGCTGGGCGGCTACACCATTCACCGCTCGGCCAAGGGGGAAGCGGCCCCCTACCCCACCCTGTGCAAAGGCTGTTTCAAGGTGGGTGCCCGCACGGGTTACGTCTTCGAAGACCCGGCAAGCCTTGATGCATCCGAGTTGCTGCCAGCTCTGGCGCGGGCCGGGGTTTCGGCGCTGAAGATCGAGGGCCGTCAGCGGTCGCGGGCCTATGTGTCGCAGGTGGTGCGCAACTTCCGCGCCGCCGTGGAGGCGCTGGAAGCAGGCCGCCCCGTACCGGCCGGTATGCTGGCGCAGCTGACCGAGGGTCAGAGCTCCACCGCCGGGGCCTATAACAAGATCTGGAGATGACAGGATGGAGCTGACGGTTGGCCCGGTGATGGGCTTCTGGGATGCTGCGGCGTGGAGTGATTTCTATGCAAGACTGGCCGAAACACCGGGCGTGAAGCGCGCCGTCATCGGTGAGCTGGTCTGTTCCAAGCGCCTGCCCTTCTATCAGACGCGCCTGCCGGAAGCCATCGAACGGCTGCAGGCGGGCGGCAAGGAGGTGGCAGTGACAAGCCTTGCGCTGGTCACCCTGAAGCGCGAGCGCAAGCAGACGGCAGACCTTGCGGACATGGGTCTTGAGGTGGAGGTGAATGACATCACCGCCCTCGCGCATCTGCCGGAAAGAGCGGCCTTTTCGGCGGGGCCGCTGATCAACGTCTATAACGAGGGAACCGTGGCCTTTCTGAAGGCGCGCGGCGCCGTGCGCTTCTGCCTGCCACCGGAACTGCCCATGGCATCGGTGGAGCGGCTGGCTGCGGCCGCAAACCCCGTGCCGGTGGAGGTCTGGGGCTGGGGCCGCCTGCCGCTGGCGATTTCCGGCCGCTGCTATCACGCCCGCTACCACGACCGGGCCAAGGACAAGTGCCAGTTCGTCTGCGCCGATGATCCGGACGGGCTGGCGGTGGATACGCTGGACGGGCAGGAGTTTCTGGCCATCAACGGCGTGCAGACGCTCTCGGCCCAATGCGCCAACATGGCCCACACCCTGCCGCGCCTGAAGAGCGCCGGCGTCAGCGGCCTCAGGCTCTCGCCGCAGACGCAAGGCTTCTTCGAGGTGATCAGCTTGTTCGATGATCTGGTGCAGGGCCGCATCGGCGCAGAGGAGATGAGCGCGAAAGCCCTCCCCCATGCGCCAGGCGGCGCCTTCTGCGACGGCTTTCTGGAAGGGGCCGCCGGTGTTTCATGGTCCGGCAATCCCCTTCACGCGCAGGTTTGAGACAAAAATCTCAGGCCCGGCGGAGCAATTGCAGCAGGCTGAACATGACGGCCACACAGACCGTCAGCATGTAACCTTCAACCATCACCGGCAGGGCGCCAAACACATTCAGGAGCTTGGAACCGGCGAAAATGAAGACCTGCACCGCGAACACCGGAACGGCAAGCATGGCAGGGCGGAGCGCCGGCTTGCCGTCTGCCGGTTTGCTCGTGCCATAGATGCGGCAATAGCCGGAAACGAAAGCAGCCATAAGCGGCACCAGCAGGGCCACCTCGACAATCGTCCAGGCCACCGGGTCCTGCTGGCTTGCAGCTGGCAGAAAGGCCATCACCAGAGGTCCCAGATACACCAGCAGCATGTTGGCCAGCATCGGAGGCCAGAGCAGCATCCTGAGCGAGTCGGGCCGCCCGGAGCCGGTGCTCAGCAAAATACAGGCACCTGCCACGAGCACGATGACCGACAGAACAAAGGCTGAGAGCAACAGATAGTCCGCAAGGGGCATGCCATAGCGGAGCATTTCGAACGCCTGAGGCAGCCAGTTGAACAGGGTGGCGAAAGCAGGAATGGCCAGCAGAACCCAGATGCCGCTATCCAGCCCGGGCAGCCTGATCATCCCTTCAAACCAGTAGAGCAACAGCGAGACACCGGCGAAGCAGGCAAGACCCACGAACAGAGCCAACGGCCTGTCCTGCGTGTAACCCATGGCCATGAAGGCCTGAAGAATGCCTTGTCCCTGCAGCACCGTGACGGCAATCACCAGAAGGCCAATGACGGCGCCATAAAACCGCGCCGTCTCGCATCGGGCCATCAAGGACGGGAAAATGACCCGCAGGATCTCTGCAAAGCCCAGCACAGTCACAAGCGAGATGGCGCCAAGCGCCATCAGTGACAAGTGTTCTGAGCCGTCACGGCCCGACAAAACCCCTTCCGCCATCATCTCCGGAAGGCCGGGAACGGGCGCTCGTGAGAAAAGAAGGTAAAAGACACAGGCGACCAGCACAGGAAACAGCATCCGCCACCGCTGGGCGGAAGCCGTTCCGGAAATCAGTTCATTCATGCAACACTTTCCAGGACTTCGGCAAAACTGACATACAGGCGCACTACAATCGCTGGAAAGTGGCGAAAGTTCCACCGCTGATGGAATGATGCTGGATAACCGGCAACCCGGCCTCCTCTTCTCCCGCCTTCGCCGCCGCAAAGACCTGTCCTATGCCGATCAGCACCGGGGCGTCGCCGAAGGCGGCCATGGCGGTGCTGGTGAGGTCTGCGAGGCGGCCGGTCCAGATTTTCTCCTCCGGGCGGCTGACGGAGCCGTGGGCCACAACGGGCAAGTCAGGGGAGACGCCTTCCGACAGGAGACGCTGGCGCAGACTGTCGGCCATGCGGCGGCCCATGTAGAACACCGTGGTGGAGGCAGAGGTGGCGCGGCCTGACAGGTCCAGCGTGTCCGGCAGGCCGCCGTGACGGGAATGGGCGGTCATCAGGCGCAGGCTCTGGGCATGGTCACGGTGGGTGAGTGACACCTTCAGCCGCGCCGCCATGGCAGAGGCCGCCGTGATGCCCGGCACCACGGAAACGGGGATGCCTTCGGCTTCGAGGCGGGCAATTTCCTCCCCAGCCCGGCCGAAGACCATCGGATCACCGGACTTCAGGCGCACCACCTTGCGCCCCTGCCGGGCAAGTGAGACCATCATGTCGTTGATGTCTTCCTGCGCGCAGCTTTCCCGCCCGCCGCGCTTGCCGACGAGCATGCGTTTCGCCTCGCGGCGGGCGAGCTCCAGCACTTCGGCGCTGACGAGATCGTCAAACAGGATCACATCCGCCGACTGCAGCGCCCGCATGGCGCCAAGCGTCAGATGGGCGGCGTCGCCCGGCCCCGCCCCCACCAGAACCACCTCTCCGGTGGCGGGGACCTCCGCCGCCAGATGATCGATAAGGGCGCCGAAATCCTCCTCGACTTTCGGCGCCCCGCGCGCAAAGGCGGCTTCGCTGAACTGCCGCCAGAAGCGCCGCCGCAAGGCCACGCTTTCCAGCCGTTCACTCACCGCCGCGCGAATACGGGCAGCAAGCTGCGCCCAGCGGGAGAGGCCGGGCGGCAGCAGGGTTTCGATCTTCTGGCGCACCGTCTGGCCCAGAACGGGGGCCGCGCCATCGGTGGAGATGCCGACGACCAGCGGCGAGCGGTTGACGATGCCGCCGAACTGGAACTGGCAGAAGGCCGGCCGGTCGATGACATTCACCGGCACACCCGCCGCACGGGCCGCCGCGAAGAAAGCTGCAGCATCCTCGTCATCTTCGGCATCAGCAATGGCAAGGGCAGCGCCGGTGAGATCCTCCGGCTGCCACCGCCGGAAGGCATGATGGATGCGCGGGCTCAGCGCCGGATCTGCCAGCAGCGCCGCCAGATCCTCGCAAGGGTTGTCCGTGAAGAGGTGCAATTCCCCCCCTGCGGCCAGCAGCAGCTCGGCTTTCCAGGCGGCAGGCTCCCCGCCCCCGGCCAGCACCGCCTTGCGGCCCGTGAGCGGCAGGAACACCGGCAGCACGGCCAGAGGCTCCATCCGGGCAGGACGCTGCGGGCGGGCGGAACGCGGCGAAAGGCCAGAAGTTTCAGGCTGAACGTGCAGCATGGTCATGCGCCTCCTCATGGGGTTTGCAGTCCGCCAGCAGGCGTGCGATTTCCGGGCGGCAGGAGCCGCAGTTGCTGCCAGCGCCCAGGCAGGCACCAATGGCAGCCACCGTGCCAGAGCCCTCAGCGGCGGCGCGGCGGATTTCGTTGGCGCCGATCTGGAAACAGGTGCAGACCACCGGCCCCTTGTCCGGCACATCCGCTGCCGGACGCCCGGCGAGCAGGCGCCAGCGGCTGGCGGGGCCATCGTCCCGCGTTCCGGGCAGGCTGCTGGCCCAGCTGCGGGAAACGGCAACCGGCGTGCGGGCGAGGAATACGGCACCCGCCAGCACCCCGTCCTGCCAGACCATGCAGCGGTAAAGCCCGTCAGACGCCGCATGGAAGGACATCTGCTCCGGCTTGCCAGCCCCGCCGATGGTGCAGCGGCGCAGAAGACTTCCGGCGATTTCTTCCGGCGTGTCCTCGTCCAGCGTGGCAAACTCGATCTTCACCGCCTCGCTGGTTCCCACATCGGTCAACGGCGCAAGCGCCCAATAGGCGAAGGGCAAATGCTCCGGTGCGCGGGAGATCACGGCAAAGCCGTGCCAGCGGGCAGCAACCGGAGCAAGACGCACCGCATTGCGCTTCAGGCCCGGCTGGCCGGAGAACGGATCACGCTGGCGCCCGGCCAGAACGTCGATGCGGGCGCGGGCGGAGAATTGCCCGGTCCAGTGCATCGGCACGAAAACCTCGCCCCGGCGCACCCGGTCCGTCACCACGGCCCGCACGAGAACGCTGCCCCGCGCATTGGAAATCTCCACCAGATCCGCCGCCGCGATGCCCTGCGCTGCGGCGTCTTCGGGGTGAATTTCGGCGAAAGGCTCGGCGATGTGGGTCAGCAGCCGGGCCGCCCGGCCGGTGCGCGTCATGGTGTGCCATTGGTCGCGGATGCGGCCGGTGTTGAGCGTCAGCAGACCATCCTCTTCCGGTCCGGTTGCGGCAGGCACCACCGGCACCATCCGCGCCTTACGGTCGGGCGTGAAGAAGCCGCCTTGCGCAAAGAAGCGGCCATCTTCCGGGCCTTTCCCGTCAGCGGGCGCGGGCCAGAGGAATGGCTCCAGCGCGTCATAGTCCGGCTGGCCGATGCCGGCATGGGCGCTGATGTCGAAATCGCGGCTGCCGTTGTTGGCAACACCGGAAAGAGCGGCATGTTCGGCGAAGATATCGGCCGGGCTGGTGTAGCCGAAAGCCTGCCCGTGGCCCATGCGCCGCGCCACGGCGGAGATGATGGCCCAGTCCGGCAGAACTTCGCCCGGCAGCGGCAGGAAAGCGCGCTGGCGGGAGATGCGCCGTTCGGAATTGGTCACCGTGCCATCCTTCTCGCCCCAGGCGGCGGCAGGCAGCAGCACATGGGCGTGGCGGGTGGTGTCCGTATCACGCAGCACATCGGAGACAACGACGAAGGGGCAGCGGCCCAAGGCCTCGCGCACCCGGTCGGCATCCGGCAGGCTGTCCACCGGGTTGGTGGCCATGATCCAGACCGCCTTGATGCGGCCCTCGTGCATGGCATCGAACAGTTCCACCGCCTTCAGGCCGGGCCTCGCCGCCAGCTTCGGTGCGTTCCAGAAGCCCTGCACGATGTCCCGGTGCGCCGGATTGTCGAGGTCCATATGGGCGGCAAGCATGTTGGCAAGGCCGCCCACCTCGCGCCCGCCCATGGCATTGGGCTGGCCGGTGACGGAAAACGGCCCCATGCCGGGCTTGCCGATACGGCCCGTGGCAAGATGCACATTGACGATGGCATTGACCTTGTCCGTGCCGGAGACGGACTGGTTGACGCCCTGGCTGTAGACCGTCACCACCTTCTGCGCGCGGGCGAAAAGCTCGAAGAAGGCACCGGTTTCGGCTGGAGAAAGCCCGGTTGCCGCAGCCACGGCGCTCACCGGCCACTGGCGGGCAATGGCCAACGCTTCATCCAGTCCATTCACATGCTGGCGCACATAAGCCCGGTCGATGCGCCCGCCCTCGTCGAGATAGGCGAGCAGCCCGGCGAACAGTGCCGTGTCGCCATCCGGGCGGATGGAGAGATGCAGGTCCGCCAGTTCGCTGGTGGCCGTACGGCGCGGGTCGATGGTGACGACCCGCAGGGACGGCCGCGCCGCCTTGGCTGCCTCCAGCCGCTGGAACAACACCGGATGGCACCAAGCGAGGTTGGAGCCCACCAGCACCACGAGATCCGCTTCTTCCAGATCCTCATAGCTGCCCGGCACGGTATCCGAGCCGAAGGCCCGCCGGTGACCGGCAACGGAGGACGCCATGCACAGGCGCGAGTTGGTGTCGATATTGGCCGAACCGATGAAGCCCTTCATCAGCTTGTTGGCGGCATAATAATCTTCCGTCAGAAGCTGGCCGGAACCGTAGATGGCAACGCTGTCCGGCCCATGCTCGCGGATGGCCTCGCTGAACCGGCGGGCGACGAGATCCAGCGCCATATCCCAGGAGGCCCGGCGGCCGCCGATTTCCGGATGGAGGAGCCGGCCCTCCAGCGCCAGCGTGTCCGCCAGCGCCGAGCCCTTGGAGCAGAGCCGCCCGAAGTTGGAGGGATGCTCCGGATCGCCCTTCACGGTGACGGAGCCATCGTCATGCCGGGTGGCCAGCACGCCGCAGCCGACACCGCAATAGGGGCAGGCGGTGCGGGTGGTGCGGGTGGTCTCAGCCATCCAGCTTCTCCCCTTGCGCGGTCCGGCCATGCAGGGTCAGCGCGGCGCGGGTGAGGAACACCCGCCCGCCCTCGACACGGGCAGGCGTGGTGGCCACAGCCCCTTCATCCGCACCCTGAGCCAGACCCGTTGCAAGGTCAAACACCCAGTTGTGCAGCGGACAGGTGACATGCCGCCCATGCACGATGCCCTCGCTCAACGGCCCGCCCTTGTGAGGGCAGCGGTCATCCAGCGCATAGACCTCGTCAGCCTCGGTGCGGAACAGGGCGATGCAGCCGGCCGGTGTCTTGACGACACGGGCGCCCGAGCGGGGAATGTCGGAGAGGCTACCAATCTCGATCCAGTCTGGTGTCATCGCGTTCATTCCGCCGCCTCCAGTCCCAGCACGGCCATGGGCCGGAATTCATGCTTGTCCTTGCCCGAGACACGCTCGGACCAGGGGTCGGTCTGCGCGAATTTCTGCGAATAGACGAAGCGCTCGAAATAGGCGCGGCGGCGGTCGCCATCTTCCATGATCTGGCGGCGCACCTCGTCGTGGCCGATGCGCTTGGCCCACTTGTAGATGCGCTCCAGATAATGGCCCTGCTCGCGGTACATCTGGATCAAGGCCGTGATGTGCTCCAGCGCCTCATCCTCGGTATGGACAAGGCCCAGAACATCCGTGCCCTTGATGTCGAGCCCGGCCGCGCCCGCGAAATGGATCTCGTAGCCGCTGTCGACGCAGATGACGCCCACGTCCTTGCAGGTGGCCTCGGCGCAGTTGCGCGGGCAGCCGGAGACGGCGAGCTTCACCTTGGCCGGCGTCCAGGAGCCCCAGAGGAACTTCTCCAGCCGCACACCCAGACCGGTCGAATCCTGCGTGCCGAAGCGGCACCAATCCGAGCCGACACAGGTCTTTACCGTGCGCAGGCCCTTGGCATAGGCGTGGCCGGAGACGAAGCCGGCCTTGCCGAGATCCTCCCAGACGGCGGGCAAGTCTTCCTTCTTCACCCCCAGCATGTCGATGCGCTGGCCGCCGGTGACCTTGACGGCGGGAATGGCGAATTTGTCCACCACATCGGCGATGGCTCTCAATTCCGAGGCCGAGGTCATGCCGCCCCACATGCGCGGGACGACCGAATAGGTGCCGTCCTTCTGGATGTTGGCGTGGACGCGCTCGTTGATGAAGCGCGACTGGCTGTCATCCTCGTATTCGCCCGGCCAGTCGGCCATCAGGTAGTAGTTGAGCGCCGGCCGGCACTTTGCGCAGCCGCCGGAGGTGGACCAGTTCAGCTCCTGCATCACCGCCGGAATGGACTTCAGCTTCTTCGCCTTGATCAGGCGGCGCACCTCGTCGTGGCTGTGCGTGGTGCAGCCGCACATGGGCTTCACCGCCTGCGCCTGGAACTTGTCGCCCAGCGTCAGCTGCATCACCTTTTCCACCAGCCCCGTGCAATTGCCGCAGGAGGCGGAGGCCTTGGTGTGGGCGCGGACCTCCTCAAGGCTGGTCAGGCCCTTGGCCGTGATGGCCGAGACGATGGTTCCCTTGCACACGCCGTTGCAGCCGCAGATTTCCGCATCATCCGCCAACGCCGCAACGGCCGCCGTAGGGTCCAGTGCGCCCCCTCCCTGGAAGGCCTGCCCAAAGATCAGCGTCTCGCGCAGATCCGAGATATCCGTGCCCTTCTTCTTCAGATCCGCAAACCATGCGGCATCGCCGGTCTCGCCGAAGAGGACCGAGCCGATGATGCGGTTGTCCTTGAGGATCAGCCGCTTGTAGACGCCCGCGCTGGCATCGCGCAGGACGATTTCCTCCCGGTCCTCGCTTTCGGCAAAATCGCCCAGCGAGAACAGGTCAATGCCGGTCACCTTGAGCTTGGTGGGCGTGTCCTGATGGACGAAGCCCTTCACGTCGGCGCCCGTCACCGGCTTTGCCAGCTCGCCCGCCAGCACCCGTGCCATCTCATAAAGCGGCGCGACAAGACCATAGACCTGCCCGCCCACTTCCGCGCATTCGCCGAGGGAGAAGATATCCGGATCGCTGGTGCGCATGTGGTCATCGACGAGGATGCCCCGGTTCACCTCAAGCCCTGCCTCGCGGGCAAGGCCTGCATTGGGGCGGATGCCTGCCGCCATGACGACGAGCGTCGCGGGCACTTCCGTGCCATCCTGCAGCGCGACCGCACGGACCTTGCCGGTGTCATCGGCGAGCAGTGCCTGCGTGTTGGCGCGGGTCATCACCTTGATGCCGCGCTCTTCCAGCGAGCGCTGCAGCAGATAGCCGGCAGCCGGATCGAGCTGGCGCTCCATCAGCGTCGGCATCACATGCAGCACGGTCACATCCATGCCGCGCGCCTTCAGCCCGGCAGCCGCTTCCAATCCCAGCAGACCACCACCGATGACCACCGCCGTCTCGCGGGCCTGCGCGGCCAGCAGCATGGCGTCCACGTCATCCAGATCGCGGTAGGTGATGACGCCTCTCAGGTCCTTGCCCGGCACGGGCAGGATGAAGGGCACCGAGCCGGTGGCGATCACCAGCTTGTCATAAGCCGCCGTCTCGCCCTGATCGGAGGTGACCGTCTTTGCCTCACGGTCGATGGTGGTGATGCGGTGGCCCTTGTAGAGGGTGATGCCGTTGCGGATGTACCAGCCATCGCCGTGGATGATGATGTCCTCGAAGGCCTTTTCGCCCGAGAGAACCGGCGACAGCATGATGCGGTCGTAGTTCACGCGCGGTTCGGCATTGAAGATGGTGATGTCGTAAAGGTCCGGTGCCTGCTCCAGCAGATGCTCCAGCATCCGCCCCGGAGCCATGCCATTGCCGGCGATAACGAGTTTCTGGCGCATGGGTCTCACTCCGCCGCTTCCACGAAGCGGTGACGCTCGTAGAGGAATTTCAGGACAGCCTCGCGGCACTTCAGATAGGTGCGGTCGGAGGCCAGCTCGATGCGGTTGCGCGGACGCTCGATCGGCACCTCCAGCACCTCGCCGATGCAGGCGGCCGGGCCGTTGGTCATCATCACGATGCGGTCCGACAGGAGCACGGCCTCGTCCACGTCATGGGTGATCATGATCATGGTGTTGCCGAGCCTTGCGTGGATCTCCATCACCGCATCCTGCAGATGGGCACGGGTCAGCGCATCCAGCGCGCCGAAGGGCTCGTCCAGCAGCAGCACCTTGGGTTCCATGGACAGCGCCCGGGCAATGCCGACGCGCTGCTTCATGCCGCCGGAGATTTCCGCCGGGCGCTTGCTGCCCGCATGGGCCATCTGCACCAGATCGAGGTTGTGCATCACCCAGTCGTGGCGCTCGGCCTTGCTCTTGCGGCCACGGAACACCTTGGAGACGGCCAGATCGACATTCTCGTAAACGGTCAGCCAGGGCAGCAGGCTGTGGTTCTGGAAGACGACCGCCCGCTCCGGGCCGGGGGCATCCACCACCTGCCCTTCCAGAAACACCACGCCGGTTGTCGCCGGAGTGAGCCCCGCTATGATGTTGAGCACCGTGGACTTGCCACAGCCGGAGTGGCCGATGATGGAGATGAACTCGCCCTTGTCCGCATTGAGGGAAACCTCACGCAGCACCTCGGACTTGAGGCCCGCACGCTCGTAGGTCTTGGAGACGAGCTGCAGGGAAAGATAGGACTGTGCCATGCCGGTTCTCCTGTTCAAGCGGTCGCGGTGCCGCGGGTGACGAGGCGGCCAGCAAAGGCGATGAGACGGTCAAGGAAAAAGCCGACGACCCCGACATAGACGAGGGCGACGATGATGTCGCTGATCAGCGACGAGTTCCACGCGTCCCAGATGAAGAAGCCAATGCCGACGCCGCCGATGAGCATTTCCGCCGCTACGATGGCGAGCCAGGACAGTCCGATGCCGATGCGCAGGCCCGTGAAGATGTAGGGCGCGGCAGCAGGCAGCATGATCTTGGCGAAATACTCGAAGCCGTTCAGCCGCAGCACCCTTGCCACGTTCTGATAGTCCTGCGGAATGTTGCGGATGCCGACCGCCGTGTTGATGATGACCGGCCAGACGGCAGTGATGAAGATGACGAAGATGGCTGACGGGTTGCCATCCTGAAAGGCGGCCAGCGACAAGGGCAGCCAGGCCAGCGGCGGCACGGTGCGCAGCACCTGGAAGATCGGATCAAGCCCGCGCATCGCCCACTGGCTGGAGCCGACGAGCACGCCAAGGCCGATGCCGACCACCACGGAGAAGGCATAGCCGACTGCCACGCGCTGCAGGCTGGCAAGGATCTGCCAGAACATGCCCTGATCAATGCCCTGCCCTTCATAGAACGGATGGGCAATGATCTCCCAGCTTTCCGACAGCACCCTGGAAGGCGATGGCAGGCTGGAGGTTGGCGAGGAGCACAGCACCTGCCAGATGGCCAGAAGCACGGCGAGGGTGATCACGGGCGGCAGCAGCGTTTCAGACGCACTGCGGGCAAGCGCCTGGGCGCGGGTGAAATGGCTGCTTGTCTTCATGGGGCGGGTAAAGGCGATGACGCTGGCGGTTGCCTTGCGTATCGCGGCGTCCTTCATCTTCAGCTGGGTCTGGGGCATCGGGTTCTCCCTCGGGTCTTCTTCAGCCCCGGAGCGGTGCGTCCCCGCTCCGGAGCCTCTCATGCTGCCTTCAGGCGATCCGCGTAATCGCAAGGCTCTTCAGGTAGGCTTCGGGGTTTTCCGGGTCGAAAACCTTGCCGTCGAAGAAGGTTTCCACCCCGCGTGAGGTGGATGCCGGGATATCGGTGACGCCCAGCGTCTTGGCCGCCTCGCGCCACAGGTCCTCACGGTTCACCTGTGCAATCAGCGCCTTGATGTCCGTCTCCGGCTCGAACTTGCCCCAGCGGATGTCTTCGGTGAGGAACCAGGCATCGTGGCTCTGGAACGGATAGGAGGCGTGGTCGCGCCAGAACTTCATGAAATGCGGGCTGTCCTCGACAAGCTTGCCGTTGCCGTAGTCATATTCGCCCTTCAGGCGGTCAACGATGTCCTTGGCCGGAACGTTGAACCAGGCGCGCTTGCCGACGATTTCGGCCAGTTCTTCCTTGTTGGCCATGTCATCGCACCACTGGGCTGCTTCCATGGTGGCCATCAGCAGGGCCTGCGCCGCGCGCGGGTTCTTCTCCACCCAGTCGGCACGCATGCCCAGCGACTTCTCGGGGTGCTTGTTCCACAGTTCCGCCGTGTTGACGGCGGTGAAGCCGATGCCCTGATTGACCAGCTGCTCGTTCCAGGGCTCGCCCACGCAGAAGCAGTCCATGGTGCCGACCTTCATGTTGGCGACCATCTGCGGGGGCGGCACGACGATGGTTTCGACATCCGTGTCCGGGTCGATGCCACCGGCGGCCAGCCAGTAGCGGATCCAAAGATCATGGGTGCCACCGGGGAAGGTCATGGCTGCCTTGGCCGGATTGCCTGCTGCCTTGCGGGCGGCAAAGGCCTCGCGCAGCACGCCGGAATCAAGCCCGACCTGCAGGTCCTTGTAGGCGGAGCCCACCGAAATGCCCTGCGCATCCAGATTGAGGCGGGCGAGGATGACCATGGGCAGCGGCACGTTGTTCTGCGTCACCTTGCCGGCCGAGATGAGATAGGGCATCGGCGTCAGGATATGCGCGCCATCAATACCGTTGCCTTGCGAGCCCAGCACCAGATTGTCGCGCGTAGTGCCCCAGGAGGCCTGCTTCACCACTTCCACATCCGGCATGCCGTATTTGGCGAAGAGCCCCTTCTCCTTGGCCACGATCAGCGGCGCGGAATCGGTCAGCGCGATGAAGCCGAGAACGGCGCGGGTTGTCTCCGGCCCGGCGCCCTGCGCAAAGGCCCCTGAAGGGAAGGCCGACTTCACCACTCCGGCAAGGGCTGCAGCGGCGGTGGACTTCAACAAGGTGCGGCGGCTGAGGCCGGATGCTGTGGTGATGCTCATCGTGTCTGTCCCCTTTTCTGCCCGGGCCCTTCTGTTCTTCCTGAGGCCCAAAACAAAAAAACGCCGCCCGGTGACTGCGCGCGGGAAGGGAGGTTCCCGGCAGCAAAACCAAGCGACGTCGATGTCTCTCGTGAACGCGGTTATGTGCGTTCGATGGGTCCGGTCGCCGTTGACCGGACTGCAATCTTAAAAGCAAGCGCCGTGCCAGATGCTTGCCGCTGCGGTAGAATATTGATTTACAAGGGCTTTTGGAGAAGCCAGGCTTTGAACCTCCGGCAGGCGCTTATCAGAACCGCCACCTTTTTATGCACCATCATGCAGTGCAGCAACTTATCTGCACAAATTGAATCCACTCACACTTCAGACAGCGGCACCGGCTCACCGGGTCTGCGGCGCACCGGGAATCCTTCCACATGGGCCATGATGTCCTGGGGATCAAAGCGTGCGCCATCCATGAAGGCGGCTGCGGCCAGAGCTGCATCCTCCAGATCCGCATCCGCCTCTGCTCCCAGCGCCATGCGGTAGAGATCCGGACGGCAGGAGCCTGCGGCCTTCTCTGCCAGCGCCTGCGAAAACTCCGCCTGCCCCCAGCGGATCATCTGGCTGTAGATCCACAGGGCCAGCGTCTGGCTGGGCACATTCGCCCCTTGCCCATGGAAGCGGAAATAGCTGTCGATCCGGCGCGTGCGGCCATGGGCATCGAGGCTGAATTCCCCGGCCAGCACGCGGCGCAGGATGTCCTTCGGCGCGCCAAGATAGCGCGGATCGGCAAGGATCGCGGCCAGGTCATCATGGTTTTCCGGTGCCTGACACCAGCGCGCTGCGCGGTCCAGCGCCACGATCAACCGCATGACCGTATCCTGATTGGCATCCGCCCATTCCGGGCGCATGGCCAGCACCTTTTCCGGCGCCAGCGGCCAGATGTCCTGCTTGGCGGCAACGATCCGCCCCACGCCGCGCTCGGAGGCAATCATGTTCCATGGCGCTCCGACGCAGAAGCCGTCAATGGCGCCTGCTTCCAGCGCGTCGGAGGTCATCGGCGGCGGCACGACCACCAGCCGCACATCCGCATCCGGATCAATGCCGCCTGCCGCCAGCCAGTAACGGAACTCATAGTTATGCGAGGAAAACGGATAGGTGACGCCCAGCGTCAGCGGCGCCATGCCGCCTTTCTTCCGCGCCCGGACCACCTGCGCCAAAGCCCTGGCGCAGCCCAGTGCATCAGCCCGTTCCACCCCTTCGGCAAGTTCCGCCATTTCCTCGAACAGGCGCAGCGCCAGCGTGATGGCATTGCCGCCCTGCCCCAGAAAGAAGGGCGTGACTGCAGGCGACGGGTTGGAGCCAAGCCCGAGCTGTGCGGCCACCGGCATGGGGGAAAGCATATGGGCAATGTCGAACTGTCGGAAGGCGAGCCTGTCGCGCACATTGGCCCAGGAGACATCGCGCACCAGTTCCAGCCGCAGGCCTTCCCGCTCTGCAAAGCCCGCCTCGGCAGCGGCCAGCAGTATCGAGGCGTCAACCAGCGGAATGAAGCCGGCCCTGAGCACGCGCGGCTCCCGTCCTGGCCCCTTGCCGGGCAGAGGAAGATCGGGGGCATGTGCCGGGTGTGCGTTCATCCTGTCCTGCTCCTTCTGCGCGTCCCCCGCGCGGGCCTGCCGCTCACAGCAGCAGCCCGGCTGCGGTCACCACGCTCTGGGCGATGTCCGCAATCTTCTTCTTCTCGTTCATCGCCGTCTGCCGCAGCAGCGTGAAGGCTTCTTCCTCGCTGAGCCCGCGGGATTTCATCAAAATGCCCTTGGCCCGCTCCACCACCTTGCGCTCTTCCAGCGCGTTGCGTGCCTCGGCCAGTTCCTGCTGCAGCCGGGTGAAGGCGTTGAACCGGGCAATGGCCATGTCGAGGATCGGCTTCACCCGCTCCTGCCGCAGCCCATCGACCACATAGGCCGACACGCCAGCCTCCACCGCCGCCGCGACCATGCCGCTTTCCGAGCGGTCCACGAACATGGCAATCGGCCGCTGGGCCGCGCGCGACACCTGAAACAGATGCTCCAGCTGGTCACGGTTGGGGTTTTCCAGATCGATGACGATCACATCCGGGTCGATTTCGACGATGCGGCGCACCAGCCCGTCCATGCTGGACAGGAGGATCACCCGCTCATGCCCGGCCTCCCGCAATCCGCGCTCGATGATCGAGGCGCGAATGTCGTTCTCATCGATCACGAGTACGGTCAGGGCTGCGTCCATGGCGCGATTATGCCGGGGCTTTTCCGCAGCGCAATATCACCCCCTGCCCGTTTTATAGGCATGCCGCGCAAGAGGACCCGAAAGGCCCGTTGCCCCGCCCTCCCCCTTGTCCGGATTTCCGGACGGGGGCACTGCTCTCTTGTTCGGAAATCCGGACAGAGGAGCAGAACAAAGCATTATAATCGTTGATAATAAAGAGAAAAATCGACTGGCACGCCTCTTGCCAATACAGGGCAAACAGCAAGAGGGATGCAAGCCGTGAGCTTTGAGTGGAGCATAGTTGCCGCACTGGCGGGCGCGTTGATTGCGCGGCCAGCTGCATCATTTCTGGGGCGCAATACCGGTTGGGTGATGTGCCTCATCCCCCTGGCCATCTTTGCCTCACTGCTGATGCAGGCCGGACAGGTGGCATCCGGCGGGGCGCTGACGGCGCAACTGGCCTGGGTGCCGTCGCTGGGCGTGGAGCTGTCGTTCCGCCTGGACGGCTTCTCGCTGCTCTTCGGCCTGCTGATCAGCGGCATCGGCACGCTGGTGGTGATCTATGCCGGCGCCTATTTCGCCGAAAAGCCCAGTTCCGAGATTGGCCGCTTCCTCGGCCTCATCCTGCTGTTCATGGCCGCGATGCTCGGCACGGTGCTCTCCGACAACCTGATCGTCATGTTCGTCTTCTGGGAACTGACGAGCCTTGCCTCCTTCCTGCTCATCGGCTTTGACGGTCACAAGGAAGCGGCGCGCAAGTCTGCCCTGCAGTCGCTGGTCGTCACCGGCGGCGGCGGCCTGGTGCTGTTTGCGGGCATTCTCGTCATCGGCATGACCATGGGCACCTTCTCCTTCACCGAGGTGCTGGCCCGTTCCGGCGAACTCGTGGCGAGCCCCTGGGCCGGGACGATCGCGGTGCTGATCATGATCGGCGCCTTCACCAAGAGCGCGCAGTTCCCCTTCCACTTCTGGCTGCCGAATGCCATGGCCGCGCCGACGCCGGCCTCCGCCTATCTGCATTCGGCCACCATGGTGAAGCTGGGCGTGTTCCTGCTGGCTCGGTTTGACGGCGTCTTTGCCGGGATGCCCGCCTTCGGCCAGACGCTCGTGATCGTCGGCTCGCTGACCATGATCGTCGCCGCCCTGCAGGCCCTGCGCGCCGAAGGCTTCAAGGCCGTCTTGGCCCAGTCCACCGTCGCCTCGCTCGGCATCCTGGTGATGCTGATCGGCCTGACCGGTGAAGTGGCAGCCGTCGCAACAGCCGGGTTCATCCTCGCCCACGCCCTTTACAAGGCGGCGCTGTTCTTCTGTGCAGGCACCGCCATTCATGCCACGGGCGAAGCCAACCTCAACAAGCTCGGTGGCCTTGCCCGCTTCCTGCCGGTCACTGCAGTTGCGGCCGTGCTGGCCAGCCTGTCGATGGCCGGTCTGCCGCCCTTCGTCGGCTTTATTTCCAAGGAGTACCTGTTCGAGGCACAGCTTGCCAGCGACTGGAACTTCCTGCCCGTCGCCGCTGCCGTTCTCGTCAATGCGGTCATGGTGGGCGTGGCCGGTGTGGTGTCGATCCGCCCGTTCTACTTCAAGGCCGAGCGTGTCAGCGAAGTGCATCATGGCGAGACGCCGGGCCTGCTCGTGGGGCCGCTGCTGCTGGCCGCTGGCGGCATCCTGATCGGCCTCGTGCCGGGCCCGGTGGCCCAGTGGCTCATCGCCCCTGCCGCTTCGGCCCTCTACGGCCAGCCGGTGGATGTGTCCTTCAAGCTCTGGCACGGCCTGACGCCGATGCTGATGCTGTCGGCGCTGGTCATCACCATCGGTGCCGTGATCGTGCTGCAGTGGACCCGCATCCACAACACGCTGCGCCACTATGACCGGTTCTATGCCTGGCTGGGTGACCGCTTCTATCACAAGGCGCTCAACGGCCTTCTGGACACGGCGCGCCTGTCGACCCGCGTGCTGCAGAACGGCGACCAGCACCGCTACACCACCATCGTGCTGCTGACGGTGATTGCAGGCCTTGCCTTCGCCTTCTTCGCCGCGCCGTCCTGGGACTTCCTGGCCGGTGAAGGCCGCATCCGCATCTCCGTGGTGCTGGTGCTGCTGCTGACGGCAGCAGGCGCCATTGCAACGGTCTTCGTGCGCTCGCTGATCGCCGGGCTCGTGGCAGCGGGCGTCACCGGCTTCGGCTCTGCCGTGGTGTTCATGCTCAACGGCGCCCCGGACCTCGCGCTGACGCAGACGGCTGTTGAAACGCTGATCGTCATCCTGATGACGGCGGTGCTGCTGCGCCTGCCCTCGCGGCGCCGTCATTCGCGCAGCGTCAACGAGCGCCGCCGCGACGGCCTGATCGCCACCGGCTTTGCCGTGATCATGTTCGTCGCGCTTGCCTCCATCGGCGTCACCCCGGCTGATCTGCGCCTGTCCGAATATTTCGGCGAGACCAGCTACCTGGAGGCCTATGGCCGCAACGTCGTCAACGTGATCCTCGTGGATTACCGCGCCATCGACACGCTGGGTGAGATCGCCGTGGTCGCCCTCGCAACCATCGCCGCCTGGGGCCTGCTGCGCGGTGCCCGCAAACCTGCAGGCAAGCCCGCAAGCACGCCCATAAGTGCACCAGCCACCACGAAGGAGTGACAGCCATGTCCATTATCTTCTCAACCATGTCCCGCCTCGTCTTCGTGCTGCTGCTCGTGGTGTCCGTCTACATGCTGTTCCGCGGTCACAACGAACCGGGCGGCGGCTTCATCGGCGGACTGTTCGCAGCCCTCGGCTTCGCGCTGCTGGCACTGGCCGGCAGCGTGGAGACGGCCCGCCGGGCACTGATGGTTCACCCCATCGTGCTGATGGGCTGCGGCTTGTTCCTGTCCTTCATCAGCGGCCTGCCGGGGCTCTTCTCGGATGGCTCGTTCCTGACCCACTGGTGGGCGGAACTCGGCTCTGCCCATGTGGGCACCGCCACGATCTTCGATATCGGCGTCTTCATGGTCGTCATTGGCGGCGTGCTGTCGCTGGTCTTCCGGTTCTATGAGGGAGTGGAACAGTGAGCCTCATCTACGCCTTTGCCATTTCCGCCCAGATGGGCGCAGGCATCTATCTGCTGCTGTCGCGGCACGTGGTGCGCATCCTCTTCGGCGTCGTGCTGCTGTCGGCGGCTGTGAACCTCCTGATCTTCGTCGCGGGCGGGCTGCAGTTCACCGCCCCGCCGATCATCGAAAAGGGTGCGCAGGTGCTTGGCGCAGAATCGGCAAATCCCCTGCCCCAGGCGCTGATCCTGACCGCCATCGTCATCGGCTTTGCGCTGGTGGCCTTTGCTGCCGCTCTCGTGCTCAAGGCCTACTCGGCCCTCGGCTCCGTCTTCACCGACGAGCAGAATGCGGCCGAAGAACTCGGCTCGCCCTTTGACAAGGAGGCCACCCGCAATGGCTGACACGCTTCTCCTCTGGCCCGTCATCCTGCCGCTGGCAGCCGCCGCGCTGGCCGCCGCCTTCCATGTCTGGCCGGCCGTGCAGCGCGCCGTGGCCCTCACCGGCATGACCCTCACGCTGGCCGCCTCCGTGCTGGTGCTGCGGGAGGTCATGACCGGCACGATCCTGACCAAGGCCTTCGGAGGCTGGGCGCCGCCCTTCGGCATCGTCTTTGCCGCGGACCGCTTCAGCGCGGCAATGGTGGTGATTTCCAGCCTGCTGGCCCTGTGTGCACTGGTCTTTGCCCTCGCGGACCTGCGCCAGCGTCAGATCCGTTCGGGCTTCTACCCGCTGTTCCTCGGCCTGATGACCGGCGTCAACGGCGCCTTCCTGACCGGCGACATCTTCAACCTCTATGTCTGGTTTGAAGTGATGCTGATCGCCACGCTCGGCCTCATCACGCTGGACCGTACCCGTGCGCAGATCGACGGGGCGATCAAATATGCGGTGCTGAACCTGTTCTCGACCATCCTGTTCCTGATGGCGATCGGGCTGCTCTATGGCGCCACCGGCACGCTGAACATGGCGGATCTCGCCACCGTTCTGCCGCGCACGGAGTCCTCGGCAGCGCTCAGCCTGGCGGCGATGATGTTCCTGCTGGCCTTTGGCATCAAGGCGGGCTTCTTCCCGATGTTCTTCTGGCTGCCGGCCTCCTATCACACGGCCTCGATCATCGTTTCGGCGGTGTTTGCGGGCCTGCTGACGAAGGTGGGCGTCTATGCGCTGTTCCGCGTCTTCACCCTGCTCTTCGAGGTGGACAACGGCGGACTGAAGCCGCTGATGGCCCTGTTCGCGGCCGGAACCATGCTGTTCGGCGTCTTTGGCGCGGCGGTGCAGTGGGACGTGCGGCGCATCCTGTCGTTCCACATCATCAGCCAGATCGGCTACATCATGCTGGGCCTTGCCATCGCAACGCCGCTGGCTCTGGCAGGCGCGGTCTTCTACATCATCCACCACATCGTGGTGAAGGCGAACCTGTTCTTCATCGCAGGCGCCATCCACCGGGCGACCGGGTCCTTCGACCTGCGCAAGTCCGGCGGGCTGATGAAGTCCTCGCCGCTGCTCGCGGTGCTGTTTGCCATCCCCGCCCTGTCGCTGGCCGGTATCCCGCCGATGTCGGGCTTCTGGGCCAAGTTCATGGTGGTGGATGCCTCCTTCCAGAATGACGCCGCCTGGCTTGCAGCCGTCGCGCTTTTCGTCGGCCTCCTGACGATCTTCTCCATGAGCAAGATCTGGATCGAGGCCTTCTGGAAGGAGCCGGTGCGCAAGCTCAAGGCCCGTCCCGTGCCGCTGGCCATGGTGGCCCCCATCGTGGTGCTGGGCGTCATCACCGTCGCCATCGGGTTCAATCCAGAGCCGCTGATCGCCTTCTCCAACCTCGCCGGCGAGAGCCTCGGCAATCCGTCGGAGTTCATCAGCGCCTTCGATACCGAACTCAAGACCGCAGGAGTGACGCCATGACCCTCGCCATTCGCATCGGCCAGTCCGCAATTCTCGGGCTCGTGTTCCTGAGAGAACTGGTGGCCTCGTCCATCACGGTGGCCCGGCAGGTTCTGGGCAACCGCACGGCACTGCGCCCGGCCATTGTTGCCGTGCCGGTCAACCTGCGCAGCCGAGCCGGGGTCACAGCCCTTGCCAACTGCGTCAGCCTGACACCGGGCACCACTTCGCTGCATGTGAGCGAGGACCTCAGCACCCTCTATGTGCATGTCCTCAATGCCCCGGACCCGGAAGTGGTCGCAGCCAACATCAAGGGCACGTTCGAAAAGCGCATCAAGGAGATTGAAGGATGATCGAGTTTCTGGACAGCTACCTGACCCTCTTCGCCGCCATCCTGATCGCAATCCTGATGGTGCCCCTGACGCTTGCCGCCATCCGCATGGTCACCGGCCCCGGCTATGCCGACCGTTTCGTCGCGCTGGACATGCTGACCGGCATCGCCGTCGCCATCGCCGCGCTGACCATGATCGGCACCGGGCGCCGCGAGTTTCTGGACATCGCCTTCGGCATCGCACTGATCGGCTTCCTGGCCACCTGCTCGCTGTCGGCGCTGCTTGAGAAGAAGAAGGAGGACAAGTGATGCTTCTGCTGCTTTCCGTCCTGTTGAAACTGGCCGGTACCGGCTTCCTGTGCATCGCGGCCCTCGGGGTCATGAAGCTGCCCGATCCGTTCCAGCGCATGCATGCCGCCACCAAGGCGGGCACCCTTGGCGCAGGCCTCGTGCTCCTCGGCAGCATCATCGCCCATGGAGACATGGAAGCGGTGGTGCTGGGCCTGCTGACCCTGCTGTTCCTGCTGCTGACCGTGCCTGTCGCCGGTCATCTTCTGGGCCGGGCCGCCTATGTTTCCGGTGCCCGTCTGGCGCTCGCCGGAGGGGACGCGCTGGAGGGCGTGCTGCGCCGGGCACCGCAGCCGCTGGACGAGCGCACCCAATGGCCGACCGGCTGGCCGGCCGGGGAGGCTGCGCTTGAGCCGGACGAGCGCCCTGCCGAAGCCCCGTTCCGCCATCTCGTGGAGCCGCGCGGTACCCTGAAGCCGTTTCCGGCACTGGAAGCTGTCCGCTTCGCGGTGATCGACGGCGAAGTGCAGCCGCCGGCAGACCGGGCCTGTGCCATCGCCAAAGGCAATGGTGCCAGTCTGACGGCCTATGTGCTGATCGACACCCACGCCATTGCCGCATCCAGTGATCACGCGCAGATGCGCCGGCGGATCCGCGACAAGGCCAGCGCCGCGCTGCGGGCCCTGAAGACCTGCACATCCCGGGCCTCGTCCGAGCCGGTCCTCGTCTATGACGAAGGCGATCCGGAGCAGCTTCTCCTGTGTGCGGACGAGCCGGGCCGGACCCTGCTTGTGCTGCCCTGCAAGGGCTGGTTCCACCATCAGGCCGAAGGCCGGCGGGACCTGACCACCTGGGATCCGGACGGGCTGCTGCGGCTGCCGTCGAGCCACCGCGGCCCGGTCCTGTTCACCTCCGGCAAAACACTGCCGGAAAGCGCCCGCACGCTCGTGGTGCGCGATTGCGGCGAAGAGCACCTGCCCGCCCTGACCGAATGGGCCCTGCTCAGCGGCTTGTGGGACGTGACGAAGCTTGTCCATGTCACCAACCAGCCGGACAGCCCCTCGCATCTTGCTGGCGTTGCCCGCCGCTTCGGCTGTGACTACGTGCAGCTGGCCGCAGAAGGTGACGACAGCTCCATCCCGGCAGGGGCGGAAGGCGTGCGCGCCGTCATACTCGGCCACACACCCCGGCCGCTGCGCACCAGCTGGTACGGCACGCCCTGGCGGGAGCGCATCGCACCGGGACTGGAAAGCGACGTGCTGATCATGGAGCCGCAGACCGGCAATCCGGCATAAAGCTCTGGCACGCCGGCTTGTGGTTGGGCTATTGCAATTGGACATGACGACACCTTTGCGATCAAAGCTGCCTCTGTCCGTAACCCTGCCCCTGTTTGTGGCCATCGCCATGTTCGTCGTGGCGGTGGGCACGACCCAGATTGGCGTCATGGTGCTGCGCTCCAGCAATGAAACCGGCCTCAGGGATCAGGCCCTTGTGTTTCTGGATGCGGTGGCCGGACATATCGCCGCTGAAATCAAGGAAAAGGATGCGGAGGAAACTGTCGGCGCCCAGCTGGCGGCGTCCCTCACCTTTCGCACCGCACTGCTTGAACAGGGCATGGCAGCCCGGTGGACCGACAGGACCGGCACCATCCGCACGGCGGTGCTGACGGAAACAGACGCGGATCTCCTGAACCAGGCGCTCAGCGAGGCGCAAACGCTCGGGCCGGAAGGTGTCAGCCTCACCAGCGTGCCGGACCGGCCGGTGCTGCTGATTGCCCGCAGCTACCCCCTCGAGGACCGGCGCCTTTATCTTGCCGCCACCTTTGACACCACGCCCCTTGAAGACGCAGCCAGCATGGTCACAAGCGTGGCGCTGGGGATCGACATCCTTGTCGCCATCATCGCAGCGCTTGCCACCTATGCGGTGACGCACCGGGCCCTCATGCCGCTCGACCGGTTCATCGAACGCCTTGCCGATCAGGAAACCGACGCTGCCGGGGCTGCCAGATGGCGGCGCGGCGATGAACTGCGCCAGCTGGAAGCCGCCCTCGCCCTGCGGGAACAGTCCGAGGCCCAGCGGGTGAGCATGCTGGAGCAGATGGCCCAGCAGGAGCGGGACGGGCTGCTGGCGCGCATGGCCGCCAGCATCGCCCATGAGGTGCGCAACCCCCTCGCCGGGCTGAAGAACGGCATTTCCACCTTGCGGCGGTTTGGCGAGCGCGAAGAGGTGCGCAAGGAAACCCTCGATTTTCTGGAGAACGGGCTCGACAGCATCGGCCGCGTCGTCGATGTCACCCTGTCCACTTACCGCCGGCGCTCGGGCGCAAAGCTCCTCAGCGCCCGGGACATTCAGGATCTTGAACTGCTGATTGCACCGGAGGCCCGGCGCGCCGGAGCCCTCCTCGCCTGGGAGCTGGATGAAACGGCTGAGGTGATGACCGATGCGGACGCCCTGCGCCAGATCCTCATCAACCTGATGCTCAACGCCGTGCGCGCCTCCCCGCCCGGCGGCACCGTTACCGTCGGCCTGTCGCAGGATGAAGCCGCGCATACGGTTGTACTAAGGGTCAGCGACGAAGGCCCCGGCATGCCGCCGGAACTGGTGGCAGCCATCATCTCCGGCCAGGTCGATGATGTGCCGGTGGAACGCAGCATCGGCATCTGGGTGGTGTCCAATCTGGTGGCGCGGATCGGCGCGGACCTGTCGATCCGCAGCAAGGAAGGCGCAGGCACCACCGTGCAGCTGACCCTCACCAGCGAAGCGGAAAACGGGAGCAAGGCCAGATGACGGCAAGCCGCATCCTCGTGGTCGAGGACGACGCGACCCTCGGCGCCTCCCTGCGCCAGCGGCTGGAGCTGGAAGGCTTCAAGGTCCGCTGGGCCCGCTCGGCCAGCGAGGCCCGCGCCGCGCTGGACGGGGATGCGCCGGACATCATTCTCTCCGACATCCGCCTGCCGGACGGGGATGGCGAAAGCGTCATGCGGCAGCATTTCGCGCGGTCCGGCATGGTGCCCGTGATCTTCATGACCGCCTATGGCGACATCGACCAGGCCGTGCGCCTGGTGCGCGACGGGGCGCTTGACTACGTCAGCAAGCCCTTTGATCTCGATGCCCTTGTCGACACGCTGCAGGTGATCGCCAGCCGCCGCCGCAGTCCGGCAGGCAGCACCGCAGATCCCTTCTCAGGTAGCCCTGCCATGGAAAAGACCGGCAGCACCTTGCGCCGCGCGGCGGCCATCGATCTGCCCGTGCTGCTGCTTGGGGAAACCGGCACGGGCAAGGAAGTGGCCGCCCGCTATGTGCATGAGGCAGGACCACGCAAGGGCAGGCCCTTCGTGCCGGTCAACTGCGGCGCGCTGCCGGCGGACCTCGCCGATTCCCTGCTCTTCGGCCACGAGCGCGGGGCTTTCACCGGCGCAGGCGCCGCCCATCGCGGCTTCTTCGAGGAAGCAGAAGACGGCACGCTGTTTCTCGACGAAATCGGCGATCTGCCCCCTGCCTTGCAGGTGAAGCTGCTGCGCGTGCTGGAAACGCGGGAATTCCGGCGCCTCGGCTCCAGCCAGAGCCGGCATTTCGAGGCGCGGGTCGTCTGCGCCACCAACAAGGATCTGGAAGCGATGGCCACGAGCGGCGCCTTCCGCGAAGACCTGTGGTTCCGCATCAATGTCATCACCTGCAAGCTTCCGCCCCTGCGCGAGCGGCAGGACGAGATCCCGGCCCTGCTGGACCGGCTTGCGGCAGAAGCGGCCGCCCGCATGGGCCTTGGCGCGCCGCCGCTGAGCGAAGCCGCGAAAGAGGCGGCACGGCTGCATCCATGGCCGGGCAACTTCCGTGAGCTGATCAACCGCGTGGAACGGGCCGTCGCGCTTGGCAGCGGCAGCGCATTGACGGAGGCCGATCTCTTTCCCGAAGGCGCCGGCAAGGCGGAAGAGACAGCGGCACCTCAAGTCTCAGCGGCCGAACCGGGGACGCCGCTGGCCGATGTGCGTGATGCGGCTGAAAAGGCCCATATCACCGCCGCGCTCACCCGGTTTCAGGGCTCCACCAGCGCCGCCGCCGCCAGCCTCGGCATCTCCCGCAGCACCTTGTGGGAAAAAATGCGCCGCCTCGGCATCAGCCGGGGAGAGGACGAACATTGAACCTTCCGGCGGACGGCTCATGAGCTCAGCGGAACCAGCCCCACAGCATGCAAGGCTCAGTCTTCGTCATAAATCTCGTCTTCTTCCTCAAGATGGTCCCTCTCCCCAGCCTTGCCTGTAATCTGGGTCCGGATCCAAGAGAGAAAGTTGAGAAGCGGCTTGGACGGGGTGCGGTCCTTCGGCCAGGTCAGATAATAGCTTTCGCCGGTACGGCACCCATGCTCAAACGGCGCCACCAATGTTCCGGCGTTCAACTGGCGCTGGACAAAATGCCGGTTCGCGATGGCAATGCCGAGATCCATCAGCGCCCCCTCGCAAGCCAGGGAGCTGTTTTCAAAAACCATCTTGTTTTTGGGCTCAAAAGAGGCATTCGCGGACTTGAGCCAGCTCGGCCAGTCATGCGGCCGGGCTGCCGAACACAGCAGTTTCATTTTCTCAAGCTGATCAACCTGCGTCAGCGGATGATCCTGGAAGAAGGCCGGCGAACACACCGGGATGAGTTCCATGTCGGCCAGCTTCTCGGCATGCAGGTCAGGCCAGGAGCCATCCCCGCCGCGAATGGCTGCGTCCAGATTGCCGGTCTCGAAATCGGCTGGCTCCGGTGACGACGACAAGCGGACCTCGATCCGGGGATATCTGTGATGGAAATCATGCAGGCGCGGCATCAGCCAGCGGTGTGAAAAAGTCACATAGGACTGGATCGCCAGAATATTCCTCTGCCCCCTGCGGGACACGCGCCGGGTGGCAGCTTCGATGTCCTGAAAGCCCCTCTCGATGCCTTCAAACAGCAAGGCGCCTTCACGCGTCAACTCGATCCCCCGGTTCTGGCGGCGGAACAGGATCACGCCCAGATAGTCCTCCAGAACCCGGACCTGCCGGCTGACGGCGACCTGACTCACATTCAATTCATCAGCTGCAACCGTCAAGCTCTTGTGCCGCGCCGCAGCCTCGAATGCCTTCAGCGGGTTCAACGGAGGAAGCGTGCGGGTTGGCGTGGCAATCATTCATCATTCCTGAGTGCAGGCCCAGGTGCAGGGCTGAGTGCAGGTGCCGGACCGGCAGGAAACAGGACATGTCAGCGTCAGCCGGGCAGCGCAATCATGATACACAGACCGGTGCTGGCAGCACATCATTTGTATATGCCGGCACCGGCATGCCCCTGCAGCGCATGTGCCAGGCCTTTCCCCATGGCATCAGGCAGGCCGCACGCCGGATCCACGGGACTTTGTCCAAGGAACGGAATGCCGCCGCACAAAGCCTCGACGAGCGCCACCTGCATCGGCAGAACCGGGCTGTAGGCATTGATGTAGGTGGGGCAATCCGGCATGTGATACAGCAGGAACGGAGAGCCCAGCGAGACATAAAGCGACGGCAGTTCCTGCCACATGCGCTGCATGGTCAGCGGAAACGGGCCATGCAGCCGCTCCCAGTTCGGACCCAGAAACTCTTTTCCGGACAGCCCCTCCTCCGCCGAAAGATAGAGGCCGATATCCTGTCCCCGTGTGTTGAGAGGCTCTCCTGGAACCACTCTTGTGATTTCAAAGCCCCTCGCCTCGAGCAACTGCGCAATCTGCAGGTCCGGCAGGGCCGACGACGGGCTGCGCCGCTCGCGCACCTCGGCCAGAAGAATGCGGCGATGCCTGTCGGGAGATAAGGGAAGCAGGGACTGGCTGTCCTTGACCAGCGTGACCGCCTGCCGGCAGGTTGCCTCCGCCCAAAGCCTGTGCTCATCCGTTGCCAGCATCTGGCTGCGGCAGCTTTCCGGCACCAGCACGGGGGCAACGTGCAGACCCATCGAAGCCTTGAGGGCCAGAATGCGGAGCACCGCCTCATCCAGCCGCCGGCGGCTGAGGGCACCACGGGCCAGCCCCCTGCGCAGATGCTCCAGATCCGCCTCAATCCCTTGAGGGAACAGGAGAATGTCGCAGCCGCTTTCGATGCATTGGGGCACGATATCGGCCCGGCTTCCGCAGGATGTGAAACCGGCCATGCCGGTTGCGTCCGAAACAATCACTCCGTTGTAGCCGAGCTCTGTGCGCAGCAATCCCTGCAACAGATCCCGGCTGAGCGAGGCAGGAGCATAGGGAGCGCTCAAGGCCTCCCCGCCCCGCTCCCCGGCATAATGCGGCAAGGAAATGTGGCCCGCCATAATCACGCGCACGCCCTTGCCGATGGCTGTCTGGTAGATCCGGCCGAAGCTTTCCCGCCACACCTCCATGGGCATGGAATTGCAGCTCGTCACAAAATGCTGGTCGCGCTCATCCACCCCATCACCGGGGAAGTGCTTGACGCAACTGACGAGGCCATTGTCATGCATCCCGTCCATGTAGGATGACATGAGGCTGACCGTTTGCTCCAGCCCGGCAGAAAACGCCCGGGTGTTGACCGCATTGGCCCGGAAATTCAACGCAAGATCAGCCACCGGCGTCCAGCTGACGCCAAAGCCCAGATACCGGGCCTCCCGCGCGGCAATTGCGCCCATCCGGTAGGCATTGCGGCTCGATCCGGTCGCCGCGACGGCCATCTGATTGGGATGGCTGGTACCGGACTTCACGCTCGCCTTCTCCGACATTTCAATATCGGCGGTCAGCAGCGGGGGAATGGGGGATGCCGACAGGACACGCTCCGCAGAGCTGCGCAGTTCGGCCTCCGGATAGCTGGGGAAACGGTGAATGCCGCCCACGCCTTGTGCCGCAAGGGCGTCCATCGCCTGATCCGAAAGGTCCCGGCTCATGGGAAGAAGCAATTGCGCGAGCTTCTCCTCGTCCGCCATTTTGCAGAACGTTGCCTTCACCCATTCAAGCCCCGCGGCATCAACATTGAACGGGGCCCCACGGATCTGCTCGTCGGTCATTGCCATGCTGGCCGTCATTGGCGGCGCTCCTCACCATCTCAGAAGGCAAATGTGACAGACAGGCTACATAAGCATGGCGGGATGGTCTGCACATAATCACTCAGTTCAGCCCTAACTTCTTGGGGCCGCCCGCCGCGTTGATTGTTTGGATGACCTGACCTGAAATGGAGCGAACCAGGTTGCCCGCAGCTTGCAAGACCCGTCCGGGCCAGGCCAACACTCCACTCGATCAGCGGAACAGGAAATGAAAAAGGCGTTTGAAGGCTACAGGATAATCGACACGACACATGTCCTGGCCGGACCGTTTGCAGCGTTTCAGCTCGCGACCCTCGGCGCAGAAGTCATCAAGGTTGAGGACCCCAACGAGCCCGATCAAGCCCGCGCCCAAGGCCCGGACAGGCAGATGAACAGCCGGGGCATGGGAACCGCCTATCTGGCCCAAGGCTCCAACAAATCCTGCATTGCCCTCGACCTGAAAACACCCGAAGGCCATGAGGCCATGATGCGCCTTCTGGCCACCGCCGACGTGTTCATCGAAAATTACAGGCCCGGAGCATTTGAGGCACTGGGCCTGGGATATGACGATCTGAAAAAGCACAATCCCGGCCTGATCTACTGCTCCCTCTCCGCCTTTGGCGCAACCGGCCCGCGCCGCGAGCTGCGCGGCTATGACAACATCATTCAGGCGTTTTCGGGCTTCATGGCGATGACGGGTGACGACCCTGCCAAACCCTTCAAATGCGGCGCGCCCATCATGGACTATGCCGCCGGGACAACGACCGCATATGCAATCGCCGCGGCCCTTCTGGCGCGCGAACGCAACGCAGGAGCCGGTGTCGCCATCGACGTCTCGATGCTCGACGTCGCCATGATGTTCGCGACCTCCCATGCGGCAGCCTATTTCTGGAGCGGCAAAGCGCCGGGGATGAAGGGCAACACCTATCCGTTTGCAACGATCGGAATGTATCACGCCAGCGATGCTCCCATGATGGTCTCAGCCTCCAATCTGCGGCAGCAGAAGCGCCTCTGGGCCTTTCTGGGACGGCCGGACATGATCAAGCCCGGCAACAACGAACGGCTTGACGGCTATGAGGAGGAGGAGGCGGTGCTGCGCACGGCATTCCTTGGCAAACCGGCCGATTACTGGGAAAAAGCATTGCAGGATCAAGGCATTCCCTGCACCCGGATCCGCAGGTTCGATGAAGCTGTCAATGATCCGCATCTGGCGAGCCGGGGCGTCTTTCACCGCTTTGACGGAGAGCCGGGAACCGTCGCCGGCATGGCTACGACACTGGCAGGTTTCACAATGTCACAAGCCGGGCCTTCGCTGCACACGCCGCCGCAGCCGGTTGGTGCCCAGACGGACCAGATCCTGACAAGCCTCGGCTATCAGGCGAGCGAAATCACCGGCCTGCGCGCCAGAGGCATCATCGCCTGAAAGCCGGAAGCGGCAGCCACCCGGTACAAAATGTTAGACGGGACCCAATTTGGGCGCCGTTGACGCAACGGCGGCCATTCCTGAGGATCAATACGTAAATTCGGTTCTGGCGCTGGGAGGCAAAAGGACTGTGAACAGCGCCGCTCCGGCGCGCAGTCATCCAGAGACGGGGGATCTCCGACATGAAAATGAAGCTTACGGTACTCGGCGCCACACTGGCCGGTCTTTGTCAGCCGGCATATTCCGCAAGCCTGGAAGTAACGCATTGGTGGACCTCCGGTGCCGAAGCCGCAGCCATCAAGGTCATCGCGGATGCGTTCTCGAAGAGCGGCCACACCTGGGTGGACGGCGCCCTTGCCGGCGCCGGCGGTGTTGCGCGCCCGCTGATCACCAGCCGTATCACCGGCGGTGATCCCATGGGCGCAACCCAGTTCACGCACAGCGCCGCCATGGGCGAACTGATCGAAGCCGGCTTCATGCGCGACGTGACGGAGCTTGCAGAGGCCAATGGCTGGAAAGACAAGATCTTTCCCCCGTCCATGCTCAAGAGCTGCACGTTTGACGGCCGCCTCTATTGCGTGCCCTCCAACATCCACTCTCAGCAGTGGCTGTGGCTGAACAATTCGGTCTTCACCAAGAATGGTCTCGCCGTTCCGCAGAACTGGGAGGAATTCGTCGCCGCCGCTCCGGAACTGCGCAAGCACGGCATCACCCCTCTGGTTCAGGGGCGGCAGGCCTGGCAGCTGCAGCTGACCTTCAATGTTCTCATGGTGTCCATCGGCGGCCCGGACCTGTTCCTGCGCGTCTATCAGGACCGGGATGAAGACTTCGCCGCCGGACCGGAAGTCGCCAGGGTTTTCGCAGCTGCTGCCGAAGCACGTGCGATGATGGAAGGGATCAACGTCCAGGAATGGAACATGGCGGCACGGACGGTCATCGACGGCAGCGCCGCAGGCCAGATCATGGGCGATTGGGTACAGGGTGAGTTTACCCAGGCCGGCATGACCGAGCAGGACTACACGTGTCTGCCTGGGCTTGGCGAGCATCAATACATCACCGCCGCCGGTGATGCCTTCTACTTCCCCAAGGTCACGAACCCGGAGATCATCGCCGCCCAGGACGTTCTGGCCAACGTGATTGTGTCACCTGAAGTCCAGGTGGCCTTTACAGCCGCCAAGGGAGCCCTGCCTGTGCGCGGCGACATCGAACTGACCGATGCGACCGCATGCATGAAGAAGGGCATGGAGATCCTGCAAAAGGGACATGTCATCGAAAGCGTCAACACGCTGGTTTCCCCGGACACTGTGGCGCGCGTCACCGATCTGGTGGTGGAGTTCTTTGCAGATCCCAACTTTGACCCGGCCCGTGCCCAGGCTGAGTTTGCCGCGATCATCGCGACCGCCGATTGATGGCCGCATCGGGAGAGCCGGGTGATCAGACACCGCCCGAACCATCCGCGGCCCTGAGCCCGGCCTAAGCCCGCCCTGGGCGCAGCGCCCGGGCATTTCAAAGACCTGGAACATGCGATCCGGTTGATGCGCGGAGCCTGGAGTTCCGCGCAGACCAGACCTATCAACAACAGAGGGGCCGCAAACATGTCACCGCATGGCAAGCCGGCAGGATTGCTCAAGAACCTCAGCGCCAAGATAGCTGCGATCCCGATGGTCGTGACTGCTCTGGTCGTGTTCATCGGCTTCTCGGCCTGGACCATCACCTATTCGTTCACGAACTCGCGGTTGCTGCCAAGGGCCGACTGGGTGGGCCTTGCACAATATGAAAGACTGTGGAGCACCCGCAGGTGGGTCATCTCCATCGAGAACCTGGCCGTCTATGGCAGCCTGATGCTCATTATGTCCCTGGTGCTCGGCTTTCTCCTCGCCGTCCTCATCGATCAGAAGATCCGCTTTGAAGACAGCTTCCGGACCATTTTCCTCTATCCCTACGCGCTCAGCTTCATCGTCACCGGCCTTGTCTGGCAATGGCTGCTGGATGCCGAGTTCGGCATTCAGGCCGCCGTGCGCAGCATGGGCTTCGAGAGCTTCACCTTTGATCCGCTCTACAACGCTGACCTTGTGCTTTACGGCGTACTGATTGCTGGGCTCTGGCATGGCAGCGGGCTTGTCATGTGCCTGATGCTCGCAGGTCTGCGCGGCATCGACGAGGACATCTGGAAAGCCACGAAGATCGACGGCATCCCCACGTGGAAGACCTATCTGTTCGTGGTGATCCCGATGATGCGTCCCGTCTTCATCACCACGCTGGTCCTCGTCACCTCCGGCATCATCAAGCTCTATGACCTGATCATTGCCCAGACGGGCGGCGGCCCCGGCCTGGCATCCGAAGTGCCGGCCAAGTTCGTCTTTGACGCCATGTTCGTCTCACAGAACCTCGCACAAGGATTTGCGGCATCCACCATGATGCTGGTCGCGGTGATCTTCGTGATCATTCCCTGGGCCTATCTCGAATTCGGAGGCAAGAAGCATGGCTGACGCAAAGCTGGCCCAGCTGCCCGCAGGTATTGCCGGCGCCCGTGGCCCGAGGCCCCGCCCGGCGCTCACCCGCCGCAACATCGTCCTGTACGGAACGCTCCTGTTGCTGGCGTTCTACTACCTGCTGCCCATCTACGTCATGGTCATGACCTCGCTGAAGGGCATGCCGGAGGTTCGGCTGGGCAGCATTTTTGCCCCGCCACTGGAGATCACCTTCGAGCCCTGGGTCAAGGCATGGGCGAGCGTTTGCACCGGCCTGAACTGTGACGGCCTGTCGCGTGGCTTCTTCAATTCGGTGAAGATCACCGTTCCCTCGGTCATCCTGTCCATCGCGGTGGCCTCGGTGAACGGCTATGCCCTGGTGATGTGGCGTTTCAAGGGAGCGAACGTCTTCTTCACGATCCTGATCATCGGCGCCTTCATTCCCTATCAGGTGATGATCTATCCGATGGTGATCCTGCTGCGCGAGATCGGCCTTTACGGCAGCATCTGGGGCCTGGTTCTGGTTCACACCATCTTCGGCATGCCGATCCTGACCCTCCTCTTCCGCAACTATTTCTCATCCGTGCCGGAAGAACTTTTCAAGGCCGCCCGAGTGGACGGGGCCGGCTTCTGGAAGATCTATCTCAAGATCATGATGCCAATGGCACTGCCAATGTTCGTCGTTGCGGTCATCCTGCAAACAACCGCCATCTGGAACGACTTTCTTTTCGGCGTCATCTTCACGCGGCCGGAGAGCTACCCCATGACGGTCCAGCTGAACAACATCGTCAACTCGGTAACCGGCGTCAAAGAGTACAACGTCAACATGGCGGCCACGCTTCTATCCGGCATTGTACCCCTCACCATCTACCTCATTTCGGGCAAACTCTTTGTGCGCGGCATTGCGGCCGGCGCGGTGAAAGGATGACCATGCAACCGAGTGTTTCCATCAAGGATCTCAAGCTCGACTTTGGTTCAGTCTCAGTCTTGCGCAACCTTAACCTCGACATCGGCAATGGCGAGTTCCTCGTGCTGCTTGGCTCCTCCGGCTGCGGCAAGTCCACATTGCTCAACTGCATCGCCGGACTGCTCGAACCAACGGACGGCAGCATCTTCATCAACGGGCAGAACGTCACCTGGACCGAGCCGTCCAAGCGCGGCATCGGCATGGTGTTTCAGTCCTATGCGCTCTATCCGCAGATGACCGTGGAAGGAAACCTGAGCTTCGGACTGACGAATGCCAAGATTCCCAAAGACGAGATCAAGCGCCGCATCGCCCGCGCAGCAGGCATCCTGCAGATCGAACCGCTGCTGAAGCGCAAGCCGTCCGCCCTGTCGGGTGGCCAGCGCCAGCGCGTCGCCATCGGCCGGGCTCTGGTGCGCGATGTCGATGTCTTTCTGTTCGACGAGCCGCTTTCCAACCTCGACGCCAAGCTGCGCGCAGACCTGAGAGTGGAGATCAAGCGGCTGCATCAGTCGCTGAAGAACACCATGATCTATGTGACGCATGATCAGGTCGAGGCGATGACACTTGCCGACCGGATCGCCATCATGAAGGGCGGCCTCATCATGCAGCTTTCCAGCCCCGATGAAATCTACAACCGTCCAATCAACAAGTACGTGGCGGACTTCATCGGCTCTCCGTCCATGAACTTCCTGCAAGGGGTGCTGAAGCGGGATCCGGCTCCACGCCTCCGCCTGGGTGCAATGAACATTCCGCTGGACGGCTACGGCTTCATACGTCCCGAGGCAGAGGGCGAGGTCTGGTTCGGCATCCGCCCCGAACATGTGCTGTTTGCCGAAGCGGCCCGCAACGCGCCGGTTTCGGCTGAGGTCAAGGCGGAACTGGTGGAGCCGATGGGCGGGTTGACGCTGGTCTGGACCTCGCTGGAGGGCATGCCCTTCCGCCTGCTGATCGATGGGCAGGCCAAGGTCGCCGTCGGGGACAGCATGCTCATCGGCTTTGACCCTGCCCGCGCGTCGATCTTCGACACCCAGGAAGAACTGCGCATCTGACGCAGTCTGGGGAAACGGAAAAGGGGGCTCAAGGCCCCCTTTAAAACGTCTGCAGTCCCTTGAATTCAGGAAAGAAGCCTGCGGCGGTCCAGCCATCCGGAAATGGCATCCGTCACTTTCTGCGGCTGCTCAAAAGGCCGCAGGTGGCCGGCGCCCTCAATGACAATGGACTCGGCATCCTGAAGCAGCGCAGCGATCTGCCCATGCGTCTCTTCCGTCGACAGATGATCCTCGCTGCCGGTCATGAGCAGAACCGGAAAGTCAAAATCAGCCAGATACAGGGAGGCGTCAGGCCGGGCGAGCAAGGCGCGGTTCTGGCGCTCGTGAACTTCGGCCGGGCATTCCTTAACCATCTGGACAATCTGCTGCAGCAGGGCCGGGTTCTGGGCGTTCCCGCTGGAGAGAACTTTCGGTGCCCAGTTCCGGGCATAGGCGCCCATGCCCGCATTGCCTTCCGCGATACGGGCCAGCCGCTTGGGCTCCTCATCTTCCGAAGGGCCGTCATGGCCGGTGCTGGACAGCACCATGGCGATGATCCGTTCGGGCGCGAGCCGGCCCATTTCCATGGCAACGCGGCCGCCCATGGAATGGGCGAAAATCACAAGTCCGCCGGTCGTGGCCTCAAGCGCCCTGCTGGCCATGCCGGTCAGCATGTTGTCCTGCGTGGTATCAGCCACGTGGACAGCGTTGAAGCGGTGGCTGACGGCCTTGGCAATGGGCGCCCAGGTGCGGTCGTCCGACATGATGCCAGGAATTGTCACGAGTGTCGTCATACGGCGGTCTCCTTAATCGCGGCGGCGCGTCCGCAAAACATACCGCAAACACCCGGTCGAAAATGGACCGAAAAGTTTCGTCCAGCCTAACCGCCAGGCAGGGTCACAAGCCGATTTTCATGCATCACCCGGCACATTCTAAGACGAAGCCGCAGCGGGATTGAGCGTCCGCATGGCATAATCTGCTGCCCGCAACGACAACGGCCAGAATGCAGGAAGCATCCTGGCCGTCAGGGCCGTCAGACCGGTCTGGGTCCGGTCACTTGAGCCAGCTCTTCACCAGCTCGTCGTAGTTGACGGTGATGGGCTGCTCCTTCTCGTTTTCGATGGGCAGCTGCGGGGCGAGATTGCCGTTCTTCACCGCATCCTCATGCCAGTACTGAAGGTCATGCTCTTCGGCCAGTTTCGGGCCGAGATCGCCCTGCACCCCGGCGCGCTCCAGACGGGAGAGCACCTTTTCCTGTTCGGCGCAAAGCGCATCCATTGCTTCCTGCGGGGTCTTCGTGCCCGCCGCCGCATCACCGACGGCCTGCCACCAGAGCTGGGCAAGCTTGGGGTAATCCGGCACGTTGGTTCCGGTCGGCGACCACTGCAGGCGGGCGGGCGAGCGGTAGAACTCGACAAGGCCGCCCAGTTCCGGCGCACGCTCGGTGAAGCTCGGATGGTCGAGCGTGGACTGGCGCACGAAGCTGATCGCCGTGTGGCTCTTCTTCAGATCCACCGTCTTGGACGTGACGAACTGGGCATAGAGCCAGGCCGCCTTGGCACGGTCATCCGGGGTGGATTTCAGGATCGTCCAGGCCCCCACGTCCTGATAGCCGAGCTTCATGCCCTCCTTCCAGTAGACGCCGTGCGGGGACGGTGCCATGCGCCACTTCGGCGTGCCGTCCTCGTTCACCACCGCAAGGCCCGGCTTGACCATGTCGGCCGTAAACACGGTGTACCAGAAGATCTGCTGGGCCACGTCACCCTGCGCCGGGATGGGACCGGCTTCCGAGAAGGTCATGGACTGCGCCTGCGGCGGAGCGTATTTCTTCAGCCACTCCAGATATTTGGCGACAGAGTAAACCGCAGCCGGGCCGTTGGTATCGCCGCCTCGGGCAACGCAGGAGCCGACCGGGCGGGAGTTCTCGTCAACCTTGATGCCCCACTCATCCACCGGCTTGCCGTTGGGAATGCCCCTGTCACCGTTTCCGGCCATGGAGAGCCAGGCATCGGTGAAACGCCAGCCGAGTGACGGGTCCTTCTTGCCATAATCCATATGGCCGAAGACCTTCTTGCCGTTGATCTCGCGCCCAGTGAAGAACTCGGCGATATCCTCATAGGCCGACCAGTTCACCGGCACGCCGAGGTCATAGCCATACTTGTCCCTGAAATCGGCCTTGTTCTTCTCGTCGCTGAACCAGTCGTACCGGAACCAGTAGAGGTTCGCGAACTGCTGGTCCGGCAGCTGGTAGAGATCGCCATCCGGAGCGGTGGTGAAGGAGGTGCCGATGAAGTCCGCGAGGTCGAGCCCGGGGTTCGTCACGTCCTTGGCATCGCCCGCCATCCACTTGGTCAGGTTGCGGGCCTGCTGGTAGCGCCAATGGGTGCCGATCAGGTCGGAGTCATTGACATAGGCGTCGTAGATGTTGTCACCCGACTGCATCTGCGTCTGCAGCTTCTCGATCACGTCCCCCTCGCCGATCAGATCATGGCTGACCTTGATGCCCGTGATCCGCTCGAACGCCGGTGCCAGAACCTTGGATTCATAGTCGTGGGCGGTGATCGTTTCGGAGACGACGCGCAGCGACAGGCCCTGGAACGGCTTGGCAGCATCCACGAACCATTGCATTTCCGCTTCCTGTGCTGCCCGGTCGAGGACGGACATGTCCTTGATTTCGCTGTCAAGGAATGCCTTCGCCTCGTCCATGCCCGCCTGGGCCTGACTGACCCCCAGCACGAGCGCAAGCAGGCTTGCCGATGTCATCATGTGCTTCCGCATGTTTTCCTCCCATAGCGTATGCACCATCACTCCCCCCGGCAGAGAGCTCCGCCGGGTCCCTACTCGCTAAACGAAGCGGAATACGCCGATGGCGTAGACGGCCGAGAGTGCGAGAGCCCACCACAGATCCGGCCCGCCGAAGCCAAGCCAGGCTATGTTGATGAAAGCGCTGCCAAGCAGCGAAATGAACAGCCGGTCTCCGCGCGTGGTCGTCATGCGCAGGATTCCGTAGCGCGGGTTGCCGCCGGGCGAGACATATTCCCAGATGCCCATGCCGGCGAGCAGCAGCCCGATCAGGACGAAGAACGAGGCCGTCTGCCAGGTCCAGGCCATCCAGCTGAGATCGATCATGATTACACCCTCCCCAGTGCAAAGCCCTTGGCGATATGTTTGCGGACGAACCAGATCACCAGCGCGCCCGGGATGATTGTCAGCACCCCGGCCGCCGCCAGCACCCCGTAGTCGAAGCCCGTGGCTGAGCTGGTGCGTGTCATCGCGGCGGCAATCGGCTTGGCATCGGTTGTCGTGAGGGTCCGGGCGATCAGCAGCTCGACCCAGGAGAACATGAAGCAGAAGAAGGCCGTGACACCGATGCCGGACGCGATCAGCGGCATGAAGATCTTCCCGAAGAAGCGCGGGAAGGAGTAGCCGTCGACATAGGCCGTCTCATCAATCTCCTTCGGCACGCCGGACATGAAGCCCTCGAGGATCCAGACGGCCAGCGGCACGTTGAACAGGCAGTGCGCCAGCGCCACGGCAATGTGCGTGTCGATGAGCCCGAAGGCCGAATAGAGCTGGAAGAAGGGCAGGATGAACACCGCAGGCGGCGCCATGCGGTTGGTCAGCAGCCAGAAGAACAGATGCTTGTCGCCCAGGAACCGGTAGCGCGAGAAGGCATAAGCGGCAGGCAGGGCAACGGCGATGCAGATCACCGTGTTCATGACCACATAGGTCATGGAGTTGAAGTAGGTTTCGTACCAGGCCGGGTCCGTGAAGATGACCGTGTAGTTGCGCAAGGTCGGCTGCTGCGGCCACAGCGAGAGCCCGCTCAGGATCTCGTTGGTCGTCTTGAAGGACAGATTGACCAGCCAGTAGATCGGGATGATCAGAAACAATATGTAGAAGGCCGGGATCAGCCAGCGCAGCGAGCGCGGGCGGCGGCTTGCACCGATGCTGTGTGCCTTGATCATGGCATTGACCGGATAGTCCGGAGCCGTCCGGCCTTCCCGTGTCGTCTGGGTGTCCTGTGTCATGGGGGGCTCCTCAGGTCCGGTCTTCATCGGGCTGGGTGGTGACGGTGTAGAACACCCAGGACACCAGCAGCACGATCAGGAAGTAGATGATCGACATGGCCGAGGCCGGACCGAGATCGAACTGGCCGACAGCAATCTTCACGAGGTCGATGGACAGGAATGTCGTGACGCTGCCCGGTCCGCCGCCGGTGACGACGAAGGGCTCGGTGTAGATCATGAAGCTGTCCATGAAGCGCAGCAGGATGGCGATCTGGAGCACCCGGTTGAGCTTGGGCAGCTGGATGAAGCGGAACACGCTCCAGCGCGAGGCACCGTCGATCTTGGCCGCCTGATAATAGGCATCCGGGATCGACATGAGCCCGGCATAGCACAGCAGCACCACGAGGCTGGTCCAGTGCCACACATCCATGATGACGATGGTGAACCACGCATCCAGCGTGTCACGGCCATAGTTGTAGTCGAAGCCGAGCGAGGTCATCACGGAACCGAACAGGCCGATATCCGTGCGGGCAAACAGCTGCCAGATCGTCCCCACCACATTCCACGGGATGAGCAGCGGCAGGGACATGAACACCAGGCAGATAGGCACACCTATGCCGCGCTTGGGCATGTTGAGGGCGATGAGGATGCCGAGCGGGATCTCGACCAGGAGAACAATGGCCGAGAACAGCAGGTTGCGGGCCATGGATTCCCAGAAGCGGTTCGAACCCAGCACCTCCTTGAACCATTCCGTCCCAGCCCAGAAGAACTCGTTGTTGCCGAACGTGTCCTGAACCGAATAATTGACCACCGTCATCAGCGGGATGACCGCCGAGAAGGCGACAAGGAGAAGCACTGGCAGCACGAGGAACCAGGCCTTGTTGTTCCAGGTTTTTTCCATGGGTCAGGCTCCCAGCTCGACACGCCAGGAATTGGCGTAGAGATTGATGCCGCCCGGTGCGAATTGCACATGGGGCGAGGCAGGCAGGGGTTCATGCTCATGCGCAACGGCTGCAATCTCGCGGCCATCCAGCACCGCACGCACGATGCGGCGGCGGCCCACGTCCTCCACCTTGCGGATTTGCACCGGAATGCCCTGATCCGAAATGCGGGTATATTCCGGCCGCACGCCGAGATCGGTCCTGCCCGGCGGCAGTCCTTGCACGCCGTGCGGAAGCTCGATCTGATGCGTGCCGATGCGGGCGGTGCGCCCGTCCACGGCCACGGGCAGGAGGTTCATGCCCGGCGAGCCGATGAAATAGCCGACGAAGGTGTGCATGGGCCGCTCGAACAGCTCCGCCGGCGTGCCGATCTGCACCACCTGCCCTTCGTACATGACCACCACTTCATCCGCGAAGGTCAGCGCCTCGGTCTGGTCATGGGTGACATAGACCATGGTGTAGCCGAAGCGGCGGTGGAGCTTCTTGAGCTGCGAGCGCAGCTCCCATTTCATGTGCGGGTCGATGACCGTCAGCGGCTCGTCGAAGAGGATCGCATTCACATCCGCCCGCACAAGCCCGCGCCCGAGCGAGATCTTTTGCTTTTCGTCCGCCGTCAGCCGCCGCGCCTTGCGGTGCGCCCGGCCGGACAGGCCGACCATTTCCAGCGTCTCGCGCACCTTGGCATCGATCAGCCCCGGTTCGACCCTGCGGTTGCGCAGGGGGAAGGCGAGGTTGTCGTAAACGCTCATGGTGTCGTAGACGACGGGAAACTGGAACACCTGCGCAATGTTGCGGTCCTGGGTGGACAGGTCCGTCACGTCACGCCCGCCGAACCTGAGCCGCCCATGCGAGGGATGCAGCAGGCCGGAGATGATGTTGAGCAATGTCGTCTTGCCACAGCCGGACGGCCCCAGCAGGGCATAGGCCCCGCCATCGCGGAAGGCATGATTGATTTCGCGCAAGGCGAAGTCTTCAGGCTTTTCCGGGTTCGGGCGGTAGGCGTGGCGGATGCGGTCGAAGCTGATTTCTGCCATGTCCCGTCCTCCCTTATGCGGCCCTTGCGGCCCTGTGCTCGACGGCAAGGCCATCCGCATCGAAGATCATCAGGTCGGATGCCTCGAACCCGACCTGGATGATTTCCTCCGGATCGTGCTCCTGGACGCCCTCCGTCAGGATCACCCAGTCCTGACCGGCAAAGGTCACGTGGATGAAGCTTTCCGAGCCGGTGATTTCCGTCACCAGAACCTGCGCCTCGATGAGATGGCAGGCGGGCGTCTTGCGCCCCAGGCTGAGATGATGCGGCTGCAGGCCGGCGGTGTAGGCGCCATCGGGAATGTGCGAAAGCGAGCCCGGCACAGGCACCGACAGCCCGCAGGGATGGGTCAGATGACCGCCGCGCTTTTCCATCACCAGCGTGTTGAGCGGCGGGTCCGCGAAGGTCCGTGCCGAGCGCAGGTTGACGGGAGAGCGGAAGACATCGATCGTCCGGCCAAACTGGGCGACACGGCCTTCATGCAGCACCGCCGTGTTGCCTCCCAGCAGCAGCGCCTCCTGCGGCTCGGTCGTCGCATAGACGAAGATCGTGCCCGTTTCAGCGAAGATGCGGGGCAGTTCCTCGCGCAACTCTTCGCGCAGCTTGTAGTCGAGGTTGGCCAGCGGCTCGTCCAGCAGCACCAGGCTCGCGTTCTTGACGATGGCGCGGGCGAGCGCCGTGCGCTGCTGCTGTCCGCCGGACAGGTTCAGCGGCGTGCGGTCCAGATAGGGCGTCAGCCGCATCAGCTCCGCCGCCCAGCGCACGGAGCGGTCAATCTCCGCCTTGTCCCTCTTCTGCACCCTCAGGGGTGAAGCGATGTTCTCGTAAACCGTCAGGGACGGGTAGTTGATGAATTGCTGATAGACCATCGCCACATTGCGGCGCTGCACCGGCACACCGGTCACATCCTTCCCGCCCATGTGGATGGAGCCGGATGTGGGCACATCAAGCCCGGCCATCAGTCGCATCAGGGATGTCTTCCCCGCCAGCGTCGGCCCCAGCAGCACATTCAGCGAGCCGCTTTCGAGTGTCAGCGATACATCGGTGATATATTCGGTCGCACCGGCGCTCCTGCAGACATTGCGCAGTTCAAGCATGCCGTCCTCCTCCCAAAGGTGCTGGTGATGCCAGCGGCAGGCATGGGGTCCCTCTCCCTCCAGAAAGGGACCCGCATCCATCAAAGCTCCGGTGAAATCTTCCAGTCTCTCAGCTTGTAGACGGTGCCCGGACGCGGACGGATCTGGCCGCCTTCCTTCAGCCGCCGCTTGAAGCTGTGTATCGGTGTGGCCAGATCGTTGATGCGGAACTCCACGACCGAGGGGCCGTCATAGGCAAAGGCCTGATCCAGGGCGGCCTCGATCTGATCGGGTGTCTCGACATAGATCCCGAGCAGCCCCAGACCCGCGCTGGCCGCCGCAAAGCCCGGCCGGGCACTCTGCGTTTCCAGCATGGCCGACTGGACATTGCCGAAGTAGAGCTGCTGCCAGAGCTGGATCCAGCCGAGGCGCCCGTTGTTGAGCACGATGTTGACCACGCGCTGGTTCTGCTGCAGCTGCGTCGCAAGTTCGCCGATGGTGTAGGAGAAGGCGCCGTCGCCGGACACCGTGACCACGCGGGCCTCGGGCCGTGTCGCTGCCGCGCCAATGGCCCCCGGCACGGAATAGCCAAGCCCGCCCTGACCACGGGCATAGAGGAAGTTGCGCCCCGGCTTGCGCGCCGGAATGTATCCGCCGATCCAGCCGGCAGAGAAGCTCGCGTCGGAGACGACGATATCATCCTCGCCAAGACGCCGGCCGACAGCCTCCATGATGCGCGGCGGCGACAGCGGGATCTCCTCGGAGGCGATTTCCAGCTGCTTGGCGGCCTCGCCTTCGGCCTTCACAGCGGCAATCCGCGCCTTCCACTCCGCGTTCTCACCCGGACGAAGGCCGGCTGCGAGAAGCTTGATGGTTTCGCGCACGTCGCCGAAGAGAGAGACCGTCGGGCGGAAGGTGCGGCCATGCTCCAGCGGATCGGAATCGATGACGATCGTGGCCTGTTCCGGCAGGGGCAGCGTCCAGTTCATTGCGGTGTTCTGGCTGGCCTTGGAGCCGCACCAGATGACGAGATCGGCTTCCTTGATCAGCTCGATGGCCGCCCAGGACCCGAGCGGATTGAGGATGCCGGCCGCATAGTCCTTCGTCTCCGGCACCGAGCCCTTGCCGGACAAGGAGGTCACGACAAGACCGTTGAACCGGTCGGCAAAGGCCGTCACGTCTTCTGCGGCATCCGAGCCATGCACGCCGCCGCCGCAGACCAGCGCCGGGCGTTTGGCCCTAGCGATCAGATCCAGCGCCCGGTCGATCTCGGAGGCCACCGGCACGGAGCGCAGATAGGGAATATGGATGGAGCGCTCGTCCACCACGGGCTTCAGCACGTCCTCGTCCCATTCGGCATCGAAAATGTCATGCGGGATGATGATGGCGACCGGCCCCGGCCGGGGCGCCACGGCGGTGCGGAATGCCGTGCGGATAATCTCCGGCAAGGCCGTCACCGACGGCACAAGCCAGGCATTCTTGGAGATGGACTGGAAGAACTTGAGCTGATCAAAGCCCTGACTGGCAATGCCTTTTTCCTTCAGCGTCAGCCAGTCGAGCGGCAACTCGCCGATGATGCCGACCATCGGGATTGACGCATTCAGCGCCTCCAGAAAGCCGGCCGACAACAGGTTGGCGCCGGGGCCGACCGTTACGTCACAGACGCCGGGCTTGCCGGTCAGCCGGGCATAGGCATCCGCCGCATAGGCGGCATTGCGCTCATCACGCATCAGCACGTGGCGGATGCGGTCCGTCCGGCGGGAGATGCCGTCATGCAGTGCCGTTGTCTGGCCGCCGGGCATGCCGAACACCAGTTCGACCCCGTATTGTGCCAGCATTTCAGATATCAAGTCGCCAATATGCGCCATTGTCCGGTCCATTCATCAGAGAAGACGGGTGGGATGAGGCGGCGTCAGTGAAGCGCCGCAAGATTTTCGACGACGGACCTGTAGACCGTCATTTTCCGGGCCAGCGCCTGGCTCCGGTCCGGCTGCGGATCGTAGCTGCGCGAGACGCGCACCATCCTTTGCGCTGCCGTGCCCATATCCGCATGGTGCCCAAGGGCCACAGCGGCGCAGATGGCGCCTGCCTTGGCACCGAACTCGGAGCCATCGGCGACCTCGACCCGCATGTTCAGCGCGTCGGCAAACATCTGGCACCACTGCGCCGACTTCGACGCGCCCCCTGCCATGCGCGCAACCTTCGGCCGCAGCGCTGCGTCCTGTGGCAGCAGGCGGTCGATGTCCGTCTTGTGGGCAAAAACCACGCCCTCGAAGGCCGCGCGCAGCACGTCGCCCAGAGTGTGGCGGGCGCAAAGCCCGATGATGCCGCCCGGCACATGCGAGGGACCGCCATAGAGGAAGGGCAGGAAAAGTATGTCATTGTCCCGCTCCATCGCCTCGGCGACGAGCTTGTTGCCCACCTCATAGATGGACGAGCCCATGGCCTTGGCCCGCGCCCCTTCCGCTTCCAGCAGGGTGGAGAAGATCCACTCCACATTGCTGGCTGACGTCGCCGCCCCTTCCGTGGCAATGAAGCGGCTGCCGACGGGGAAGGACGACTGAATGAACGGTGGCGGCGTCAGCAGCGGCTGATCCAGAATGATGGAATTGATGCTGAAGGTGCCCGCCACAACGGAGATGAGATCCGGGCTGGTGACACCGGAGGCAAGCGCCGAGCCTGTCACATCGACCACACCCCGGATCACCGGCGTGCCTTCCCTGAGACCTGTCTGGCGCGCGGCTTCCGCCGTCACATGGCCCGCCACATCAATGGACGGGCCGACATCGGGCAGCTTGTCCAGCCAGCGCGACACACCGCCGGCGGCAAAGGCATCCGTGGCATAGCGGTTGGCAGCCAGATCGAAGATCCCGGCAATGCCGCCATCGGTTGGGTCCGTCGAGACCTGCCCGGTCAGGCGGGCACGGATGAAGTCCTTGCAGAAGACCAGCTTCCAGGTCCGGTCATAGAGGTCCGGCTCATGCCGGTCGAACCAGCGCAGCAGCGGGATGGCATGGGTGGCAAACATCCTTGCACCCACCAGCCGGTCAACCTCGGCCATTTCGCCGGTGCCCCGCATCGCCTCGATCATGGGGAGGGTGCGCGTGTCGGTGGAGACAAGTCCCGGACGAACCGGCTTCAGGTCCCGGTCGATGAAATAGGCTCCCGCGCCATAGCCTGACGGCGTCACGCCAACCACATCCTCAGGGGGTGTGCCGGTAATGTCCAGCAAGTCACGAATGGCGGTGCAGGCGGCCTGCCACATGGCATCGGGGTCCCGTTCTGTCCAGCCCGGCTTGGGGAACTGCATCCTGTTGGGGCTGCTGCGGCAGGCAATCTCGTTTCCATCCAGGTCGAACATGGCCGCTTTGGTCATAGTTCCACCGGCGTCGATGCCGATCAGGCGCTCGCGCATGGTAGTCTCCTCCCGTGCGCCGGGGAGGCTCCTCTTCCGCCCCCGGCAATCCCTCCGAACGGCCATTTCGGGCCGTTTGCGCCCTTGCTTGAAGCAAGGTTGTTATAATAAGTTGAGGCTAGGCGAGTTGATCAGACCTGTCAATACGCCTTCGCATCACTTGTTCCGGGAGGACGGGCAAGGGCCAGCGCAGCGGCAAACCGGGAGGACAGAGCATGAGGCAAAGGGAAGAGGCGCTGCAGGCGCTGGAACGCGGGGAGAGCGGCGATATCCTGATCATCGGCGGCGGCATCAACGGCGTTGGTGTGTTCCGCGATCTCGCCGCACAGGGCATCGGCGCAACGCTTGTCGAGATGGGCGATTTCTGCAGCGGCACATCCGCCGCCCCCTCGCGGCTGATCCATGGCGGGCTGCGCTATCTGGAGCAGGGCGAATTCAAGCTGGTGCGCGAGTCCGTGGAAGAGCGCGACAGCCTGCTGCTGAATGCCCCGCATCAGGTCAGCCCGATCCGCGTCTGGGTGCCTGCCCTGTCCTGGGCCGGGGGAACCGTGCAGGCGGGCCTGCGCTTCCTGCGCCTTATGAAGGACCCCGGCCCCAAGGGCGCGCTGATCCTGAAGCTCGGCCTCACCATCTTCGACAGTTTCAGCAACCGCAACCGCTCCATGCCAAAACACAGGCTGGTCAAGCGGAGGAGCGCGCTGGAAACGGTTCCCGGCCTTGCCGCCAACATCAAGATCGTCGCCGAATATTTCGACGCGCGGATCACCAGCCCCGAGCGGCTGACGCTGGAGCTGGCGGCAGATGCGGAGAAAGACTGCGCGGGCAGCCTCGCCCTTCCCTATGTCCGGCTGGCGGGGATCGAGGGGGAAACGGCCCTGCTGGAGGACGTGCTCACGGGCCGGATCTACCGCAAGACCTGCCGCTTCATCATCAACTGCGCCGGGGCCTGGATCGACGAGGTGGATGCAAACCTTGGCGTTGCCGAACGGTTGACCGGCGGCACGCGCGGCTCGCATCTGGTGCTGAAGCGTCCGGATCTGGCGGCGGGTCTTGGCGACGTGATGCTCTATTTCGAGACGCCGGACCACCGGGCCTGCCTGATCTACCGGCTGGACAGCGAGCATGTGCTTCTGGGCACCACCGACATCCGCACCGAAGACCCCGGCGACAAGGACACCTCGGAGGCGGAGATCGACTACCTGTTCGAGGTTCTGGCCACCGTTCTGCCCAAGGCGCGCGCCCGGCGGCAGGACATCGCTTTCGCCTATTCCGGCGTGCGCCCCCTGCCACGGCAGAGCGGCGGTGCGGCAGGCTCGATCAGCCGCGACCACACCTTCCGCACCTTCGAGCCTGCGGGCGGGCGCAAGGTGCCGCTGCTGACCCTGATCGGCGGCAAATGGACGACCTACCGGGCCTGCGCCGAACAGATCGCCGATCTGGTTCTGCCCCGCATTGGCGGGACGCGCCGCGCCTCCACCGCAGACCTGCCGATTGGCGGCGGCAAGGAGTTTCCGAAGACCGCGCAGGGCCTGAAGGCACTGGCGGCCGGGATATCAGCATCCGCCGGTCTCAGCCAGGCACGGGCAATGCTGCTGATCAAGCGTTACGGCACGGCGGCAAAGCAGATTGCGCAGGAACTACAGCCGGATACGCCGCTTGAGAGTGCACCTTGCTATTCAAGGGAAGAAATTCTATGGATCACTCGTAATGAGCGCGTCACACGTCTGGAAGACATGATCCTCCGGCGCACGCTGATGGCATTCGAGGGAGTGGCCAGCGACGCCTGTATTGGCGAAGTTGCCGGCATCATGGCCTCCGCCCTGTCCTGGACAGGCGAGCGGATGAACCAGGAAGCCGAGGCCACACTCCGGCTGCTGAGAACGAGGCACCGGGTGCAGCTGCAGCAGGGAGAAGCGGCGGGCCCGGCAGGATGAAGGAAATGCACCCGTGTCCGATCAGCCCCTGGATATGCCGGCCCTGCAGGGCCGCTCTTCCAGAGTTCCCCTCTGGCTGCAGCTGAAGACTGCCATAGCGGACATGATCGTACAGCGGGGCATGCAGCCCGACGACAAGCTGCCCAGCGAAACCGACCTGTGCAACCAGTTTGGCGTGTCGCGCATCGTCGTGCGCCAGGCCATGAGCCAGCTGGTGACGGAAGGGCTCGTCTACCGTCAGCAGGGCCGCGGCGCCTTCGTGGCCCAGCAGACGGAAGACAGCGATTTCGTGGGCCGGATCATCGGCTTCTCGGGAGATATCCGCAGCCGCAACCATCAGGTTTCACGCACCATTCTGGCCGCCGACATCCGCGAGCCGGATGCCAAGGCCGCCAAGGCATTGGGTCTGGGGCCGAACGACAAGGTGGTGTACCTGCGGCGCATCATGAGCGTCGACGGCGTGCCGCGCATTCTGGTGCACAGCGTCCTTCCCGAGGTGCTGGTGCCGGGCCTGCTGGATCATCCGCTGGAAGACCGTTCGCTCTATGCCCTGCTGCTGGAGCTTTATGGCATCACGTTCGAAGGCGCGGAACGCTGGGTCGAGGCGGTGAACGCCAGCGCCGAGGAAGCCGCGCATCTGCAGATCCGCAAGGGCACGGCGCTGATCAAGATCGAGTCCCGCTCGACGATCCGGCACGGCCGGTATGCCGAGTATTTCTCCGCGCTCTACCGGACAGACGCGGCCCGCCTGCACTTCACCATCCGGCCCGACCACACCGCCTGAGCAGGGGCCGCTTACTCGTCCCCCGGCACACCGTAGGACGGGGCCGCGGCGGGATTGAGCGCGCGCGTCACGTAATCTGCCGCCTGCGGCTTGTAGATGTCCCAGGCCTTCGCAACGGCGGCCACCGGGCAGCCGTCGTCCAGCCAGTCGATCCGCAGTTCCGCAAAGGGCCAGGACTGTTTGTCCACGATCAGCAGCCCCGCCGAATGCACGGGACCTGCCTCGCCGCCTGCCGCAACAGCAGCGCTCAAAGCCGCGATCAGCCGGTCGCCGAGTTCCCCAGATGCGGCCTCGAATGCCGCCACCATCGCTGCCGGCACACCGTCATGGGCCAGAAGATTGCCCGCCGCCACACACTGGCGTCCCTCGGCTGAAGTCCAGATGCCCAGCGCCTTGGGACCGGAATGGATGGCTGTCCGCCCTTCCCCATCCACCGCCAGAAGCTGGCGGTAATCCGGGAAGCCGTCGCTGTCCCGTGCCGCCGCAACCGCCTCCGCTGCGCTGGCGCCTTTCGCCAGTTCCTCCAGCATCCTCGGGCCCAGCGCGGGGTTGGTGACATTCTGCGTCGCCACCGCGCCGGTTCCTGCCTGTGCCCAGGCACAGCGGGCGGCGACGGCAGGCGAGGATGACGAGATGGCAACGCCGAACTGGCCGGTCCTTTCGCAGCGGGCGACGATGGAGAAGGTCATGGATGTTCCTTTCCGGAGGTTTCAGGCGCTCTGGCTCAATCTGGAATGACGGCGGTGGCGTCGATCTCGACCAGCCACTCGGGCCGGGCCAGTGCCACGACGACAAGGCCGGTGCAGACCGGGAACACGCCCTTGATATATTCGCCCATCGTCCGGTAGACGGCCTCGCGGTGGCGCACGTCGGTGAGATAAACCACCAGCTTGGTGACATGCTCCATCCGGCCACCGGCTTCCTCAACCAGCTGGCGGATGTTCTGCATCACCTTGTGGGTCTGATCCACCGGATCGTGGCTCTCGATATTCTTCGCCGTGTCGAGATCCTGCGGGCACTGGCCGCGCAGGAAGATCATCGTGCCCCGTGCCACCACCGCCTGACAGAGATCATTGTCGAGCTTCTGCTCCGGATAGGTGTCCCGCGTGTTGAACTTGCGGATGCGTGTATGCGCCATTGCCGTTTCCCCTCGTATGTCAGATGCCGCAAATCCGCTCAGGGCTGCGGCCTGTAGGCAAGGTAATTGTCCTGGATGCGGATATGGTCCGCCACATATCCCGCGTCATGCCAGACGCCCCAGATGAAGCTGGAGCCGCGCCCCGACAGCCAGGGCAACCCGAGAAAATAGATGCCCTTTTCCGCCGAGACACCGCGCTGATGCTTCGGCCGGCCGGCCTCATCAAAGGCATCAACCTCAAGCCAGCTGTAGTCTGACACAAAGCCCGTGGCCCAGATGATGGTGGAGACGCCCGCCGCCTCCAGATCCAGCTCCCGCAGGGGAGTGCTGACGCAGTCCACCTGCGGCCCCAGAATGCGCGCCTCTGGCTCTTCGGGCAGGTCAAGGCCGTTGCGGGCGACGAAGGCATCCGCCTCGTCCAGCACGGCCAGATAGTTCCGGTCGCCCCGCTCGATGTTGCGGGCAAGGTCATCGGCGAAGGTCAGGGTGCCATCGCGGTAAGAGCCGGTCATGCCGGTCAGCACCATGCCCTGAGCGGCAAGACGGCGGAAATCGATGGTCTTGCCGCCATGGGCACCACTCACGGCAATGGTGACATGCTCCGCGCCGGGGGCCTGCGCCTGCGCATCCCATTTGCCCAGCACGCCCAGCCACCAGACGAAATCGCGGCCCCGGTAGGAGCGCGGCGGACGGTCATGCGGACCAACGGAAAGATAGACCTTGCGGCCCGACAGCATCAGCTCTTCGGCGATCTGCACGCCGGAAGAGCCGGAGCCGACCACGAGCACGGCGCCCTCCGCAAGCTGACCGGGATTGCGGTATTCGCTGGAATGGATCTGCGCCACGGCTGCGTCTGCGGGCACGATCGGCGGAATGCTGGGCTTCTGGAACGGCCCGGTGGCGGCCACCACATTCAGCGCCTCGATGACGCCCTCGGATGTTTCAACCCGGAAGCCGGGACGGCCCTCCAGCCGCGCAACCCGGTTGACCTCGACGCCGCAGCGGATGGGAGCCTTCACCATATCCGCATAGGCCACGAAGTAATCCGCCACACCTTCCTTGCCCACGAAAGCATCCGGACCGCCGGAAAACTCCAGCCCCGGAAAGCGGTCGTGCCAGGCAGGGCCATTGGCAACGAGGGAATCCCAGCGCACCGACCGCCACCGTTCGGCAATGCGGCCGCGCTCCAGCACGATATGGGCAATGCCGTTGCGGCTGAGGTGCTCGCTCATGGCCACACCTGCCTGCCCTGCCCCAACCACCAGCGTGTGGATCGTTTCGACTGCCATGCGCCCGCCCCTCTGCAGCTTGTCCCGGCTGACCTTCTGCGCCGGTCACCTCAGGTCTAGCGGGTCGATTACATCTGGAAAAATATGAAATCTTGCAGCATTGATTAGGAAAAGCCGAAGCAAGCAGTCAGAGCGCGGACGGGGAGACAGGAATGCGGATCACGCTGCGCCAGCTTGAGTATTTCATCGCGGCGGCGGAGGCTGGCAGCATCGCGCTGGCATCTGCCCGTATCCGCGTCTCGCCACCTTCGATCTCCACCGCCATCTCGCAGCTGGAAACCGAACTTGGCGCCCAGCTGTTCCTGCGCCGCCATGCGCAAGGGCTATCCCTGACACCGGCGGGGCAGAAGCTGCTGGTCGAGGCCAAGGCCGTGATCGGGCAGGCGCAGACCCTCTACACCGCCGCCTCGGAAGCCACAGGCCAGGTCAGCGGCGCGCTGTCGCTCGGCTGCCTGCTCACCTTCGCGCCGATGGTGCTGCCGGAAGTCAGCCAGAGCTTTCAGGCCGCCTATCCGGGTGTCACCATCCGCCCCACTGTCAGCGATCATCAGACGCTGCTGGCACGGCTGGAGCGGGCGGAGCTGGACATTGCCCTGTCCTATGACCTGCTGGTGCCGGAGGGGTTTGAGTTCACCCCGCTCGCCGAACTGCCGCCGCATGTGCAGGTGGCCGAAACCGATCCGCTGGCGCAGCTCACGGCCATCTCGCTGGCGGAACTGGCGGACCAGCCGTTCATCCTGCTCGATCTGCCTCTGTCTCGGGACTATTTCCTCGCCCTTTTTGCCGCCGCCGGAGTCACCCCGAACATCATTGCGCAGATCCAGCACCTCGACGTCATCCGCACCATGGTCGCCAGCCGCTATGGCTATACGCTGGCCAACGTGCGCCCGCGCAACAAGGCCGCACTCGACGGGCGCCGCCTTGTAAGCCTGCGCCTTGCCGGAGACCACAGACCGATGCGGCTCGGCCTTCTGAGCGCGGGCCAGCGTGTGCCCACCCGGCTGGTGCAGGCCTTCGAGGCCCATTGCCGCCAGCTGATTTCCAGCAGCTACGTGCCCGGCATGGATGCCCCGGTGCTCATGCCGAGACGGACGGGCGTAGCAGGGTGAGGGGGGCCGCGCTCACAGCCTTGCAGCACTGGGCACGCCGGCCACCAGATCCTCGATGAACTGGAGGGTCTGCGGGTTGAGATCGGCCGATTTGCGCGTAATCACCTCGTACGGCTCGCTCTTGGAGCGCAGATGCATGGGCAGGACGCTGGCCATGCCAAAGTTCACGAAAAACGCCGCAACATCGCTGGAGAGCAGCGCCACCGTGTTGGGCTCCGCCTGCATCAGCGACATGGTGGTCAGCGCCGAGCGGGTTTCCAGCAAAGCGCGTGGCATCTCAAGCCCCGCCTGCCGGAACTCCTGCTCCAGCGACAGCCGCATGGGCATGGACGCCGTGTAGACGATCCAGCGCGCATCCACGAGGTCCTTCAGCTGCACCTTCTTGCGGCCGACAAGCGGATGGGCCGGGTTGGCCACCACGGCCAAGAGCTCATCATGGAAGGCCGTGACATTGTACAGCTGCGGCGTGGTGCTCATGGAACTGCGGCCGATGACGAGGTCCAGCAGCCCGCGGTCCAGCTGGCGCAGCAGTTCCACGCTGGTGTCTTCCAGAATTTCCACCGAGGTGCGGGGAAAGCGCCGCAGGAAGGCGCTGATGGTTTCCGTCACATAGGGCACGGCGCCCATGATGGTGCCGATGCGCAAGCGGCCCCACTCCCCGTCAGACGCACTGTGGATTTCCTGTGCCATGGCCGACAGCTGCGACAGCATGGTCTTGGTATGGCGGATCATGCATTCCCCCGCAGGCGTTGCGATGAGTCCCCGGTTGGTGCGGTTGAACAGCTTCGTCCCCGTCAGATCCTCCGCCTCCTGCAGCGCCTTGGTGGCGCGCGGCTGGCTCATGCCGATCAGTTCGGACGCCCGTTTCAGGGAGCCGTTGTCATCGATGGCGGAAATCAGCAGCATCTGCCGCATGGAAAGGCGGATCAGCGGCAAGGAATGAGTGCGCGGCATCGGCTTTTGAGTTTCTATTTTGTTATATCAGTATCCGAGAATAGCGTATTTACAGCTCCGGCGCTGCCTTTATCCTGCCAACCCAACAGGAATGCCCGGGGGAGGGACGATGTTCCACACCCTTGGGTTACCAAATGGGAATAGCCAAGCAGGGGGACGTATGAGCCTGATCAATTACGTAACGCGGGTCCAGTTCGGATACGGCGAAATCGCAACGCTGAAGGCGGAGCTGGCGCTGGCCGGGATCACCCGTCCGGTCATCGTCACCGACAAGGGCGTGCGTGCACTGGGCATGCTGGAGCGCATCGAAGCGGCAACCGGCGTTACCCCCGCCGCCGTTTTCGACGAAACCCCCGGCAACCCCACGGAAGCTGCCGCCGTCAAGGCCACTGCCCTTTTCCGTGAAGCTGGCGGCGACGGCATCATCGCCATCGGCGGCGGCTCGGCGCTGGATCTGGCCAAGGCCGTTGCCATCATGGCCGCGCATGAAGGTCCGCTGAAGACCTATGCCGTCGTTGAAGGCGGGCTGGAAAAGATCACCTCCCGCACCTTCCCGACCATCGCCGTGCCCACCACCGCCGGAACGGGCAGCGAAGTCGGCCGCGCCGCCATCATCATTCTGGAAGATGGCCGCAAGGCCGGGCTGCTGTCGCCCTATCTCATCCCGAAAGCCGCCATTGTCGATCCGGAGCTGACGCTCAGCCTGCCGCCCATGCTCACCGCCGCCACGGGCATGGATGCCATTTCCCACTGCATCGAGACCTATCTCGCCCCGTCCTTCAACCCGCCGGCCGATGGCATCGCGCTGGAAGGCCTGCGCCGGGGCTGGGCCAACATCCGCCTTGCCGTGGAAGAGCCGAACAACCGCGACGCCCGCGCCAACATGGCCATCGTGGCGACCATGGGCGCCATGGCGTTCCAGAAGGGCCTCGGCTGCGTGCACAGCCTCAGCCACTCGCTGGGCGGCATCAATCCGAAGCTGCATCACGGCACGCTGAATGCCATCTTCATGCCGCCGGTGCTGGCCTTCAACCGCGACGCCAAGACCTCGGTGGAGGAGAACAAATACGCCCGCCTTGCCGATGCCATGGGCCTTGCCGCTGACGCGGACATTGGCGCTGCCATCGAAGACATGACCCGCGCCATCGGCCTGCCCACCCGCCTTTCGGAACTGGGCGTAACCGCAGACCTGTTCGACAAGGTGGTCAAGGGCGCACTGGCCGACCACAGCCACCGCACCAACCCGCGTGACGCCACCGCCGAAGACTACCACGCCATGCTGCAGGCTGCGCTCTGAGCGCAAGCCTCCCCGGGGAGTGACAAGATGACTTATACGCCGCACGGCAATCACCTGATTGCCGGCGAATGGGTGGCGACGCCCGATCGCTTTTACAACGAGCCCGTTTCCGGTGAGCCCGCCGCCTTCTCGGTGGGCACCGTGGATCTGGTGAACCGCGCTGCGGAAGCCGCCGAAAACGCCTTCTGGTCCTACGGCTATTCGTCTGCCGCAGAGCGCGCCGCCCTGCTGCGCGCCATTGCCGATGAGATCGAGGCACGAGGCGCGGCCATCACCGAGGTTGGCTGCCGGGAAACCGGCCTGCCCGCTGCCCGCCTTGAAGGTGAACGGGGCCGCACCACCGGCCAGCTCAGGCTTTTCGCCGCTCACATCGAGAAGGGCGACTATCTTGACCGCCGCTTCGATCCGGCCCTGCCGGACCGCCAGCCCGCACCGCGCCCGGAAATCCGCCTGATGCAACGCCCGGTGGGACCGGTCGCCGTCTTCGGCGCCTCCAACTTCCCCCTCGCCTTCTCCACGGCGGGCGGTGATACGGCTGCAGCCCTTGCCGCCGGATGCCCGGTGGTGGTGAAGGGCCATTCCGCCCATCCCGGCACGAGTGAGATTGTTGCAGAAGCCATCCATGCCGCCATCAGCAAGCTCGGGATTGATCCGGGCGTCTTCAGCCTGGTGCAGGGCGGCAACCGGGACGTGGGCAGCGCCCTTGTCACCCACCCGCTGATCAAGGCCGTCGGCTTCACCGGTTCGCTGGCGGGCGGGCGCGCCCTGTTTGACCTGTGCGCCAGCCGCCCGGAACCCATCCCCTTCTTCGGGGAGTTGGGCAGCGTCAACCCGATGTTCGTTCTGCCGGAAACCGCGAAGGCCCGCGCCGCCGCACTTGGTGCAGGCTGGGCCGCCTCGCTGACGATGGGCGCAGGCCAGTTCTGCACCAATCCGGGCATTGCCGTTGTGGTGGCAGGTAGCGATGCAGACAGCTTCGTGGCCGCAGCGAAGGAGGCCCTCGCCAAGACTGGTCCGCAGGTGATGCTGACCGCAGGCATTGCCCGCGCCTATCAGTCCGGTCAGGCCCGCCTGCAGAACCGCGAGACGGTGCAGCCGGTGCATGAAACCGCGTCGGAAGGGCGCAGCGCCAACCCGAACCTCTATGAGACGACGGCGAGCCAGTTCCTTGCGGACCATGCGCTGTCGGAAGAAGTGTTCGGCCCGCTTGGCCTCGTCGTCCGGGTGGAAACGCCGGAAGAAATGCGCCGCATTGCCCTGAGCTTCCAGGGCCAGCTGACGGCCACCCTGCATATGGATGACGGCGACCTGCCGCTGGCAAAGACGTTGCTGCCCGTGCTGGAGCGCAAGGCCGGACGCGTGCTCGTCAATGGCTTCCCGACCGGCGTGGAGGTGGTCGATGCCATGGTGCATGGCGGCCCCTACCCGGCCTCGTCCAACTTCGGCGCCACCAGCGTCGGCACCATGGCGATCCGGCGCTTCCTGCGCCCGGTCAGCTACCAGAATTTCCCGGCAGGCCTGCTGCCGGAAGGCGTGCTCTAGCACCCGAACACGGCGTGCCCCGCCGGGGCATGCCTTCTACCTGGAGGAGGAAACACATGAAACTCGCACATACCACGAAAACAGCCGTTCTCGCCGGCATGGTTCTGGCCGGAGGCATCCTGACCGCTTCGGCCCAGACAACCCTGACCGTTACCCATTCTTCGCCCGCAGACAGCCATTTCGGCCTTGCAGCAGCCGCCTTCAAGAAGGTGGCGGAAGAGAAGTCCGGCGGCACGCTGAATGTCGTGATCCAGCGCATGGACAACGAGCGAGAGGCGCTGGAAAGCGTGCAGTTCGGCTCGCAGGAATGCGCCATGGGCTCGGCCGGTCCGCTCGGCAACTTCGTGGCAGAGACCCGCGTTCTGGACGTGCCGTTCCTGTTCGACAGCTATGACCATGCCCGCGGCGTCCTGGATTCGGATGTCGGCAGCGAGCTTCTGGCCCTGTTCCCGGCGCGCGGCCTTTATGGCGTTGCCTGGATGGAAAACGGCTTCCGCAACCTGACCACCGGCAGCAAGGCCGTCAACTCGCCGGAAGATCTGCGCGGCCTGAAGATCCGCACCATGGAAAACCAGGTGCACATGCAGGCCTGGCAGGCAGCCGGTGTTCTGCCGACGCCGATGGCCTTCTCCGAACTGCCTTCGGCCCTGCAGCAGGGCACGGTTGATGGCCAGGAGAACCCGATCCCGGTGATCCTGTCGAACAACCTCGACATGATGCAGAAGCACCTCTACCTGACCCGCCACGTCTATTCGCCGGGCATCTTCGTCTGCAATCCGGACTTCATCGCCGGTCTGACGGACGAACAGAAGGCCGCGGTGGAAGAAGGCGGCAAGGCTGCATCGGCTGCCAACCGCGCAAGGGTGGAGCAGGATGAAAGCGCCGGCATCGAGACCCTGCGCACGCGCGGTATCGAAGTGGTCGAAATCAGCGACCGCGACGCTTACCGCGAGGCTATGGCTTCTGCCAATGCCGGGTTTGAGACCCAGTTTGGCGCAGAGCTTCTCCAGCGTATCCGGGACTGGAAAGCTCAATGAGCTCAGTGGCCACACTGATCCGTCGCATCGACGGGATTGTTGCAGGGGGGGTGGCAGCTGCCGCCTCCCTTGCACTGGCCATCGCCGTGGCCTCCAGCTTCTGGCAGGTTCTGGGCCGGTTTCTGTTCCACACACCGGCGAGCTGGTCGGAAGCGCTCACACGCCTTGCTCTCGTCTGGATGGTGCTGCTCGGCATTTCCGTTGCCCTGCGCAAGGGCGCATTGGTTGCCATCGACCTGGCGCGGGAGGCCACAACGGGCGGGCTGCGGCGCAGCATCGAGGCCGTCACCCTCATCTCCTGCCTGATCATGTTCGCCACCCTCTTCTGGTTCGGCATCGCCACCGCCCAGCGCGTGCAGATGCAGGAAATGGCCGGTCTGGAAATTTCCATGGCTTGGGGCTATGCCGCCATTCCGGTTGGATCGCTCTTCGCCGCCCTTGGCGCGATCGTGCATTTCATCCAGTCCGGCAAGGAGACAGCGCAATGACCGGTGCAATCGTCTCCGCGATGCTGGTGCTCTTCGCCATTTCGGTGCCCATCGCCATTTCCATTGGCCTTGCCTCGATGATCGGGCTTTTCGGCTTCACCACGCTGCCGGCCATCGTCGTGCCGCAACAGATCTACATCGCCCTCGACAAGTTTCCGCTGGCCGCAATCCCCTTCTTCATCCTCGCCGGCAACCTGATGGAAGTCGGCGGCCTGTCGCGCCGTCTTGTGGAATTTGCCCGCGCCTTCGTCGGCCAGATCCAGGGCGGCCTTGCTGCCACCTGCGTGCTGACCTGCATGCTGTTCTCCGCCATTTCCGGCTCCAGCGTCGCCACCACATTTGCCGTCGGTGTCGTGCTCATTCCGGCCATGCGCCAGTATGGCTATCCGGTCGGCTTCGTCGCCGCCCTCATGGCCACCTCCGCCGAACTGGGCGTCATCATCCCGCCGTCGATCCCGATGATCCTTTACGGCGTTGCCACCCAGACCTCGATCCCGCAGCTGTTCCTCGCAGGCATCCTGCCCGGCCTGATGATCGCGGGCGCCCTGCTGCTGACGGCTCTCGTCTGGTGCCGGATCAGGGGCTGGGGCGAGCGCGACGGCGAAGGCAGCTTGCCGCGCCTCACCGCAGTCCGCCGCGCCATCTGGGCCCTGCTGATGCCCGTGCTGATCATGGGCGGCATCTATGGCGGCGTCACCACGCCGACCGAGGCCAGTGTCATCGCCGTCATCTACGCCATGGTGGTGGGCCTGTTCCTTCACCGGGAGATGACGTGGACGGACCTGATCAACGCCTTCCGCAAGTCGGTCGTCACCTCTGCGGTCATCATGTTCATCATCGGCACCGCCAGCCTGATGGGCTACCTGCTCAACCGGCAGGGCGTGCCCGATGCTGCCGCGCTGTGGCTGACGAACACCTTTGACGGCCCGGTGTCGCTGATGCTGGCCATCAACGCGATGCTCTTCGTCATCGGCATGTTCATCGAGACGGGTGCAAGCATCATCGTTCTCGCTCCGATCCTGCAGGATGCCGCCGCCCGCGTCGGCATTGCGCCAGTGCATTTCGGGACCGTGATGGTGGTGAACCTTGCCCTCGGCATGATCACGCCGCCGCTCGGGGTCAATCTGTTCGCCGCCGCGCAGATCGCCGGGTGTTCGGTGACGCAGATGCTGAAGCCGCTGATGGTGTTCGTCGGTGTCGTCGTGCTGTGCCTGCTGGTGATCTCCTTTGTCCCTGCGGTCAGCATGACGCTGCCGTCCCTGATCGGACGCTGAACACCCCCAAACACGCCTGCCCCGCTCACGGGGCAGGCCGGATTGCTCACATCTGGAAGAGTTTGCCCACATGACCGGCTCCCTGATCCAACAGCTGCAGGATATCGTTGGCCGCCGCCATGTTCACACCGGTGCCCGGGGCACCCGGCGCTTCCGCCGGGGCTACCGCTATGGTGACGGCGAGGTTCTGGCCGCGGTCGAGCCCGGCACGCTGGTGGAACAGTGGCGCGTGCTGGAGGCCTGTGTCGCAGCAGACGTTGCCATCATCTTTCAGGCGGCAAACACGGGGCTGACCGGCGGCTCCACGCCTTTCGGGGATGGCTATGACCGCCCCATCGTCATCGTTTCCACCCTGCGCAACAGGCGCATTGACCTTCTCGACCACGGGCGGCAGGTGCTCTGCATGCCCGGCGCCACCCTCGACCAGCTGGAACGGCAGCTGAAGCCGCTGGGCCGCGAGCCCCATTCCGTCATCGGTTCCAGCTGCATCGGCGCATCGGTGACGGGCGGCATCTGCAACAATTCCGGCGGCTCCCTGGTGCAGCGCGGCCCGGCCTATACCCAGCTGTCCCTCTTTGCGCAGGTGGATGCGGAGGGCCGACTGCATCTCGTCAATCACCTCGGCATCCGCCTTGGGGACGAACCGCTGGACATCCTCTCCCGGCTGGATGCGGGCGATTACACCGGGGCGGACGTGGACTTCCCGCAAGGGGCGCAGGCGTCCGACATCGAGTACAAGGACCATGTGCGCGACATTGCCGCCCACACCCCGGCCCGCTTCAACGCCGATCCGCGCCGCCACTATGAGGCATCAGGCTCGGCCGGCAAGATCGGCGTTTTTGCCGTGCGACTGGATACGTTCGCGGTGGCTGAAGAGGAAAAGGTCTTCTACATCGGCACCCGCGACCCGGCCGAGCTGCAGGCCATCCGGCGGCATATTCTGGCAAACTTCAAGAACCTGCCCATTGCCGGGGAATACATGCATGCGGACGCCTTTCGCGCAGCGCAGGTCTGGGGCAAGGATCTCTATCTCTTCATCCGCACCTTCGGCACCGTCAATGTTCCCCGCGCCTTTGCGGCCAAGAGCTGGTTCGACGGCCTGACGGAGCGCTTCGGCCTCGGCAAGGCCGTGTCCGATCACCTGCTGCAATTCGCCAGCCGCTTCCTGCCCGAGCAGATGCCAAAGCGGCTGATCGACTGCCGCGACACCTATCCGCATCATCTGATGATCCGGGCCGGTGACGCCTGCATCGCCGAAACGCGGGACTATCTCGCCTCCATCTTCCCGAGCACGGCCGGCAACTTCATCGAATGCACGGAAGCCGAAGGCAAGGCCGCCTTCCTCAACCGCTTCACCGTGGGCAGCGCCGTGGTGCGCTACCGGGCGGTGCATGGCCGCACGGTTGAGGATATCGTCGCCCTCGACGTTGCCTTGCCGCGCGACACGATCGACTGGTTCGAGACCCTGCCGGACGGGATTTCCGACAAGATGGCACTGAAGATCTATGTCGGGCACTTCCTCTGCCACGTCATGCATCAGGAGTATCTGGTGAAGAAGGGCGTGGACTGCGAGGCGCTGGAGCACGAGATCTGCGCCCTGCTGGACGCACGCGGCGCGGAATATCCGGCCGAGCACAATGTCGGCCATCTCTATGAGGCAAAGCCCGCGCTGCGGGACTTCTACCGCAGCCTCGACCCCACCAACACCTTCAACCCCGGCATCGGCAAAACCTCAAAATGCCGCCACTGGCACTAAGCCGCGATTGAATGCGGCAGGGCGGCCACCCGCCCGCCGGATATTTGGCTGAACGGTCTCAATCAGCATTTTCTGCCTCCTCTGCGATGCAACACTGCGCCCCAACAGGCCAGACCGCCTTCTGCTGCAGGAGCGCGGTCTTCGGCAAGGCTGGTTGCTCCGGGCAGGACCGCGTGATGAAGACACTGCTGCTTACGAAGGAAGACGTCAAAGGCCTGATCTCCATGGCGGAGGTCATTGGTACGGTGGAGGACGCGTACAAAGCCTTCAGCAGCGGACTGGTGCAGCAGCCCGGCTACATGGGCCTGCATCTGCCTGCCCCGCGCGGAGAGATCGACTTCAAGGCAGGATACAATCAGGCCAATGAAACCATCACGCTGAAAGCCTCCTCTGGCGGCTTCCCGCACAACCCGGCGGAGCACGGCGTGCCGAGCGGCATGGGGACCGTTCTCCTGTTTGATGCCAGAAGCTGCGCGCTGGCCTGCGTCATGGATGGCAGTCTTCTCACGGGCCTCAGGACGGGCGCCTCGGGCGCCGTCTCCGTGAAGGCACTGGCGCGCAAAGATGCCCGGACGGTGGCGGTGATCGGCACCGGCAATCAGGCCCGGATGCAGATCCGCGCCATCCGCGAAGTGATGACGATTGGCGAAATCCACGCCTGGTGCCGGACACCGGAGAAGCTCGCCGCCTTCAAGGACGAGATCGAGCGGGAGTTTGGCATCCCCATCACCGCGGCCTCCTGCGCCAGGGACGCCGTGGCAGCGGCCGACATCCTGATCACGGCGACCCGGGGCACGGGGCCGGTGGTGGAAGCGGGCTGGGTGAAGCCCGGAACCCACATCATCGCCATCGGCACGGATCAGCACGGCAAGCAGGAATTCGAGCCTGAGATTTTCCGCGGCGCCCGCATCGTCGTGGACTCCCTCTCCCAGTGCATCAGCAAGGGCGAAACCTGGCATCCGCTGAATGCGGGCATCATCACGCAGGAGCAGATCCACGGCGAGATCGGCGAAATCCTGCTGGGGCACAAGCCGGGCCGCGAGAGCGACGACGAAATCACCATTTTCGATTCCACCGGCATGGCCATTCAGGACAATACCGCCGCCCGGAAGATCTATGACAATGCCGTCGCGCGCAACGCCGGCACCTGGTTCAGCTTCTTCCAGTAATCCATATCCCCCGCCCTCCGGACTGTCAGAAGGCCCACACCAGCATGCGCAACTACCCGACGCTCCAGGATATTCACGACGCAAGAGAGCGGGTGAAGCCGCATATCCGCCACACCCCGCTGCTGCGGGCGGACAAGATCGAGAAGAAGCTGGGCTGCGAGCTTTACCTCAAGCCGGAAACGCTGCAGGTCACAGGCGCCTTCAAGATCCGGGGTGCCCTGAACAAGGTGCTGTCGCTGCCGCGGGAGGAAACCGCGAAGGGCCTCATCTCCAGTTCATCGGGCAACCATGCCCAGGCGCTGGCCTATGTGGCAAAGATGCTGGGCGTGAAGGTGGTGCTGGTGCTGCCGGTCACCACTCCCAAACTGAAGATCACCAACACTGAGGCTCTGGGCGCTGAAGTCATCCTGTTTGACGGGGACAACGCCTCCCGCTGGAAGCAGGTCTACGACATCGCGGAGCGCAACAATTACACTGTCGTGCACGGCTTCGAGGATCCGCTGGTGATGGCCGGCCAGGGGACGATGGCCTGCGAGATCCTTGAGGATCTGCCCGATGTCAGCACGGTCATCGTGCCGGTGGGCGGCGGCGGTCTCATCTCGGGCGTGGCGACCGCATTGAAGGAACTCAAGCCTTCGGTGCGCGTCATCGGCGCCGAGCCTGCCCTGACCCCGAAATATTACCACAGCCGTCTGAACGGTGAGCCCACCTCCCTGCCACTGCTGGACACCATCGCAGACGGCCTGCGGATCAGCGTTCCGGGCCGCAACCCCTATCCCATCATCGAGAAATACGTCGACGAGATCGTCCTCGTCGAAGACGCGCACATCGTCGAGGGCATGCAGGTTCTGGCAAGGGATGCAAAACTGATTGCAGAACCCGCTGCCTCCATCGGCATCGGCGCCCTGCTCGCCGGTTCTCTCAGCCTGGCGCCGGGTGAAAAGGTCTGCGCCATCCTCACCGGCGGCAACTGGGATCTGAGCAGCCTCGCTGACGTCTACAACAGGCTCTGAAACCAGCGCATGATGGACCAGACCTGCTGAAATCAGATCCCGCTGAGACCATCTCAGCGGGATCTGCCTATGGCCTCACATCCCGCGGGCCGCCCCTTCACGCCGGCAGCGCAACGGGCCCCATGGCGGCCCATCGGAGTGCAGTCCATCCGGCCACGGAGACAACTGCCCGCTCTTTTCCACTGATAGACCCATGTTCAAACCAGGCCTATGATCTGCCACAGGTCCAGACAGACTCGGCAAGACCCGCGTGGCGCGAGAGCAAATTCAAGGCATGCTGCGTCAGCGCCGAAAGGCCCGGTATTGTAAAGTCCTTCCAGAGGAAGCTCTGAATGACGAAAACAACAAGCGCCAGAATTATCGAAGCCGCCGAAGTGCTGTTCTATGAGCACGGCCTGCGCAGCGTGAGCGTTGACGCGATCGCAGAAGCCGCCGGCGTCACGAAGCGTACACTATACTACCACTTTGAAAGCAAGGACGCGCTGATCGCCGCCTATCTGGAAGCACGTGATACCCCGACGGTGGAACGGTACCGCGGCTGGATGGGAAACCCTGCTCTGCCGGTGGCCGAACGGGTGTCCCGGATCTTTACCTGTCTGGCCGAACACGCCCGGAAGCCCAAATGGCGCGGCTGCGGATTTACCCGCGCGGCCGTGGAACTGGCCGGGCTGCCGGGGCATCCCGCCGTGCTGATGGCCGCAAAACACAAACGGCGTTTCGAGGCCTGGCTGGAACAGGAATTGCGGGACGGGGGCGTAAACTCCCCGCAAAAACTGGCCCGGCAGATCGTGCTGCTGATCGAAGGGACGATTTCTCAGATCCTCATTCATGGCGATGTTTCCTGCGCCCTGACCGCCGGGGAGGCGGCGGCAGCCCTTGTCTTGCTGGACCTCAAGGACCAGCCGGGACAGGAGCGGAAACAGCCGGCACTGGCAGAAACCGGCATGTATACCGGCTAGTGAGTTTCCTATTTCCGGCCCGGCCTTACCGTCAGCGTTCTCTCAAAGGGGAGCGCCAGAATGCAGAAGACCGCCAGCGGGCCATGGACACCGGCCCTTGTGATTTCACTCGTTGCCGCAGGGCTGATCCTGTCATTGTCCATGGGGCTGCGCCAAAGCCTGGGCCTGTTCATGGAGCCCATGGTACGCACCACCGGCATCACGGCCGCCGCCTTCGGCTTCGCGATGGCCGCCCAAAACCTTGCCTGGGGCATCGGCCAGCCATTCATGGGCGCAATCTGCGACCGGTTCGGCGGGCGTCTGGTCGTGGCGCTTGCCGCCGTTCTCTATTGTGCCGGCCTTTACATGACCGCCACCGGAGGTCCGGCAGGCCTTTATCTTGGCGGCGGCCTGCTGGTCGGACTGGCGGTTGCGGCAACTTCGCATGGTGTCCTCGTCGGCATCATCTCGCGCCTCGCCACGCCTGCCATCCGGGCAACGGCCGTTTCCATCCTTGCAGCGGCCGGTTCACTCGGCACCTTTATTGTTGCCCCGGCGGCTCAGGCGATGATCAGCCAGTGGAACTGGCAGGCCGCGCTCGGCGGCCTTGCCCTGCTGGCCGCCACCATGGCGGGCCTTGCCCTGCTGTTCCGGCGCGGCGCGGCGCAAACACAGAGGCATCAGACACAGGGGCATCAGACACAGGGGCATCAAGCACAGGGGCATCAGGATCCGCAAAAGCCCAATGCGCGCCGGGCCATTGCCGAAGCTCTGGCCAACCGCAGCTTCGTCATCACCACGGCTGCCTTCTTTGCCTGCGGTTTCCAGCTGATCTTCATTGCGACCCATCTGCCGAATTTCATCGCGATCTGCGGGCTGCCACCGTCCGTGAGTGCCACGGCGATCGCCCTGATCGGGATCTGCAATGCCATAGGCACACTTGCCGCCGGCTATCTTTGCCAGCGCTGGGGAAATGTTCTTGTGCTGGCGCTGATATACCTGCTGCGCACCTTGGCCATTGCGGCGTTTTTCGCCTTCCCTGTCAGTGTGGAAAGCGCGTTGCTCTTTGCTGCGGCGATGGGGTTCCTCTGGCTGAGCGTTGTTCCGCCCGTCAGCGGGCTCATCAACGGCCTGTTCGGCCCGGCGAATTTCGGCACTCTTTTTGGCGTGATGTTCCTCAGCCACCAGGTGGGTGCATTTCTCGGCGCCTGGCTCGGAGGCCTAAGCTACCAGCTCAGCGGCAGCTACTCGATCAGCTGGCTGTCCCTGATCATTGTCGGCCTGCTCGCCGCCCTCCTGCAGTTCACCGCGCGCGGAGAAAGAGCCACTCCTCTGCAAGCACAGTAAGCTTCGTGGCCGGGGCACGAACGCCCTCCCCGGCCGCTCCCCACTCATGACAGAACAAGACCTGCGCCGCCTGCCGCCGTCTCCCCGGCCGGGCGGATATGCCGTAGTTACAAATGGATATGCGAATGGTGTTGAAGTAATCTTGGTATCCCTGCGATGTTATTCTCCATCGCGGCGCCTGCAGCCCAAGGGGGCCCGGACAACACCTGCGATTGGCAACATGACGCAACAACTTCCACCTCTGAACCCACTCAAGGCTTTTGAGGCTGCGGCGCGCCTCAGCAGCCTCACACTTGCGGCAGAAGAACTGAACGTCAGTCAGGTCGCGGTGAGCCGCCAGGTCCGCGTGCTGGAAGAATATCTGGACGTGGCGCTGTTCCGCCGCCTGCACCGCGGCATCGAAATCACCCGCGAGGGCCAGCAATTGTATGAAGGGGTGACCCAGGCCTTTCAGGATATCGCGGGGGCAGCAAGGCTCGTATCCCGTCGCGGACGGCGCGACCTGCTGTCCATCCAGTCCTACACAACCTTCTCCCAGCGCTGGCTGATCCCCCGCCTTGGCCATTTTCATGACACCCACCCGCGGATTGAGGTGCGCCTGTCCTCTTCCACCGCCCCTGTCGATTTCAACGCCCAGAATCTGGACGCGGCCATTCGCTCCGGACGGGGGGATTGGCCGCACCTGCATTCGGAAAAGCTCGTCGATATCGAGCTCATTCCGGTCTGCTCGCCGGTGCTTTATGCCAACGTGAAACTGGCAGCTCCCAAGGATCTGTCAAAGGTGCGGCTGCTGCATTCAATGGCCCGCCCGAATGACTGGGCCTCATGGCTCGCCGCAGCCTCTGCAACAGGCGTCGCCGCCTCCTCCGGTCTGCGGTTCGAAAACTCGGCCCTGGCCTATGAGGCCGCCCTGCTCGACATCGGCGCGGCCATTGCCATCAAGCCTTTCGTGCAAAGACAGTTGCAGAGCGGGGCCCTGATCGCGCCCTTTGACGTGACCTGCAAGACAGGAGAAGCCTATTACTTCACCTGGCCCAAGAACGTGTCCCCCTCAGCTCCCCTGATCAAGTTCCTGGACTGGATCAAGGAACAGATGGCCTCGGCGGGGCAGACATGACCGCCGTCCCGGCACGCTGATACATCGCGCGTTGCCGGCCGGGCAGCCGTCCGGCGGACGGGTAGAATACCAGACCCCGGTGTGCCTGGCACACCGGGGTCTGGTTTGAGCCCACAAGGGCTTGTGCATTTCAAGGCCTGAGGGTCACGACAGGACCACCAGACCATCCGCGGCGCGAACCCCCTGACCGGCCGGCAGCACGAAGACGGGATTGATCTCGGCTTCCGCCAGCCGGCCATCCAGCGCTCCAGCCATGCTGGCAAAGGCGAGGACGGTATCGGTCAGGGCTTCGATATCACCGGCAGGCTTGCCGCGGAATCCGGTCAGCAGCGCCGAGCACTTCAGGCTGTCGATCATCTCGCGGGCCGTAGTCCGGTCCAGCGGCAGCAGCCTGAGAGCAACATCCTGATAAAGTTCGGTAGTCACGCCCCCTGCCCCCAGAAGCACGTAAGCGCCAAGCTGCGGATCCCGGTTGTAGCCCAGGATCATCTCGACACCGCCGGAGATCAGCTCCTGGATCAGGAAGCCATCAATCCTGGCCCCGGTCCTGGAACGCACCCGCTCCAGCATCTGCGAGCAGGCCGTTTCCACATCCTCCGGCATCACGCCCACGGCGACGCCGCCAACCTCGGTCTTGTGCAGGATCTCGTTCGACAGGATCTTGATCACGACCGGTCCGTCGAAGTCCGCCGCAACTTTGGCAGCGTCAGCGGGCGAGGCCGCTGTGGCCTCCCGCGTCACCGGCACACCGAAACGCTGGAAGAGCATCTTCGCATCCGCTTCGTTGAGCGCTCCGGTGGGCAGATCCTGTGCGTCTTGCACCGGTGGCTGAACCGCCACCGGAACCTTGGCCTTCACGGGCAGCAGCGCCAGCAGGGCCGAGGCACAGCTCTCCGGCGCCTGATAAGTTGCAATGCCGTTGCGGTTCAGGTGGCGCACGATCCCCGGCGCTTCGGGCGAAACATAGGAAATCAGCGGCTTGCCGGTCAGCGCCATCGCCTCCAGCACAGGTCCGGCGACCAGTTCAGGCTGTCCGATCGAAGACGAGCCCACCACCACCACGATGGCATCATAGCTGGGGCTTTCGGCAAGGATCTTCAGGATCGACCGGAACAGATCCGGGCGCAGGCCCGCCAGCGTCACATCAATCGGGTTCCGGTCAAGCACCGCCTCCTGAAGATCCAGCGCCAGCAGTTTGGCCGCCGTCTCCGCGTCGGGAGCTGGCATCTCCAGCCCCGAAAGGCCGAGGTTGTCCGCCACAACAGTTGCCGCGCCGCCTGTCGACGTGACGATGGCGACCCGCTTGCCTGTCATGCTCCGTCCAGCGGCCAGCGCGGCCGGGATGTCCAGCAGATCGGCAAAGGTCTGGGCCCGAATGATCCCGAGCTGCGCAAAGAGGGCGTCATAGACCTCATCGGCACCGGCAAGGGCCCCCGTGTGCGAAACCGCCGACTGGGCACCGGATTCCGACCGGCCAACCTTATAGGCAACGATGCGCTTGCCCGCTGCCCGCACCTTCTCGGCCGCCTTGCGGAAGGCGCTGACATTGCGGATCGTCTCCAGATACATCGCGATGACCGTTGTTGCTGGATCATCAGCCAAGGCCTCGAGGAAATCGGAGACCTCCAGATCGCACTCGTTGCCCGTGGCCACCAGCTTCGAGAAGCCGATCCCGCGCCCGGCGGCCCGGGACAGAAGCGAGCCCATGATGCCGCCGCTCTGCGACAGAAGCGCAATCGGGCCATCCGTGAACTCTTCGCTTTCCATTGCGCCGGATGCGGTGAGCATGATCCGGTCCGTCAGGTTGACCAGGCCGATGGTGTTCGGCCCGAGGATCCGCATGCTGCCGGCGGCAGCTCTCAGTTCTGCCTGACGGGCACGGCCTTCTTCACCCGCCTCACCGAAGCCCGAGGCCAGAATGACCGCTGCCTTGGTGCCTGCTTCGGCCAACTGGCGGACCGCTTCGATCACCCGGTTGGCTCCCAGCAGGATCAGCGCCAGATCCGGAGCTTCCGGCAGGTCGCGCGGGTGGGCATAGGCCTTCAGTCCGGCGACCATGTCCGACTTCGGATTGATCGGATAGATCCTGCCGGAAAAGCCATGGCGCTGCAGATAAGCAATCGGACGGCCTGTCAGCTTGGCCGGATCGTTCGAAGCGCCGACGACAGCAACGCTCTTCGGGTTCAGAATGTCATTGATGACGGACATGACGGGCCTCACTTGCCGGACTTGTTGAGGAAGTCTTCAACCGACTTGCGGTGCTCGGCGGTGGTGTAGCAGATCGCCTGCGCCTCACGGCCCAGGGCGAAGACCTGCTCATCCGTGCTTTCAAAGGTCTTGTCGATAATCGCCTTGGTCAGCGCGATGGCAGCCGGCGAACCGATGGTCAGCTCTTCGGCCCAGGCCTGCGCCTCATCCAGCAGCGCATCGGGAGCGGCCACACGGTCGATCATGCCGATGCGCAGCGCCTCATCGGTTTCAAGCACCCGCGCAGTCAGGATCAGTTCCTTGGCCTTGGACAGGCCGACACGGCGCGGCAGGAAATACATGCCGCCGCCATCGGAGACGAGCCCGCGCTTGACGAAGCTCATCGACATCTTCGCCCCTTCCGCCGCGATGATGAAGTCGCAGGCCAGCGCCATATCGAGCCCAAGACCGAATGCAGCTCCATTCAGCGCCGCAATGACCGGTTTGGACAGGCCATGGATTGCCGCCACACCCCGATGGGTGCTCTGCTGGCGCTTCCAGCCGTTAAACGCGACTTCGCCGGCCGGCGCATCCAGACGCGCCCGCATGCCGCCAATGTCTCCGCCCGAGCAGAAGCCCTTGCCTGCTCCCGTGAGAATGACCCCGCGCACGGACTTGTCCGCCCCCGCCGCCTCAAAGGCCGCGATCAGTTCGGCGCGCATCTGGTCATTGATGGCATTGCGCACGTCGGGCCGGTTCAGAGTGATCCGGGCGATACCATTTTGATGGGAAACAGTGATGAATTCTGCTGCGCTCATGGCGGCTCCTCTCCTGAAATATTTAGCTGGCCGCAGATGCGCTTCGGCGGCGGTCCCGGCTGTGACACTCAGATGAAGAATGCCGTTCCTCGCCGCAACCGATCATCAGGCGACCTATGACTAACAAAATGTCAGCCTCGCTTGAGCCTCGCCTGACCCGGCAGGACGTCCCCCTGCAGGATCGCAGTGCGAAGGGCTGCGGCCTCCTCCGGCAGCATCACAGCCGCCGTCAGTTCATCGAACTTGGCAACGAGCTCTGCCTGGGTAAGCGGATCCTCCGGATCGCCTTTCCGGGTCTGCTGGAAATGCTCCAGCACCCGTCCGTCCGTCAGCGTCACGCGCAACCGCGCCATGCGCTGGCGGGGATAGGCCGCGGCCAGTTCCGCGTCGATTTCGACCGAGATCTTCGGCATCAGGCGGCGCAGGCGCGTATCGGCAAGCGCCTCTGGCGAGAAGGCCGCCAGCCGCACGCCGCCCAGGACCATGTCGGCGGCAAGGCAGTACTGCAGACTGAAGCGCGCCTGCTGCGCCGTCGCCGGATCAGGGTTGTCGCACAGGGTTTTGGTGCCGCCGTAGCCGCGCACGTCAATCGCGGCAATATCGTCCGGACCAAAGCCATACTGAGCGCGCATTGCACGCATGCCGTCGACCGAAGGAAAGATATGCCCGCAGCATCCGTGGTTCTTCACGGTCATCCGGGTGATGGGCGTCCAGTCTCCGACGCCCTCGAGAGCAGCATCCCAGTTGCCTGTGCCATCACTTGCGGCCGCCGCATAACCCACGGCCCCGGACAGCGCCTCCGGCGAGGCAGTGGCCCCGCCCGCCGCCGCATAGGCCGCCAGCATGCCCGCCTCGGCGGCATGGCCCGGATGCATGGCCTTGACCATGCCTTCCCCCTGCATGTTCTGCTGATGCCCGCCAGCAAAACTGGACGCAATGGCAACGGCCGCCGCGATCTTCGCCTCGTCACATCCCAGCAGCATCGCAGCCGCGGCAGCCGCTCCCATCGTGCCTATGGTCGCGGTCGTGTGCCAATAAAGGTAATGGCTGGGCTGAACAGCCAGCGACAGGCGGCAGCCAAGCTCATACCCTCCGATGACTGCGCGCAGGAACGGCTCCATCCCAACGTTGCGGTGCTGGGCGAGTGCCAGCGCCGCAGCAATCGTCGGACTGCCGGGGTGGTAGCCGCCATCGCGGAAGATATCATCAAACTCTACGATATGACTGGCCGTGCCATTGATCAGCGCAGCCGTCCTCGGGGCCATTGTCCCGCCCGTCACATAGCAAAGCGCCCGGCCATGCCCCCCTTCGGCTTCAAACGCTTTGGCGAGGATCGTTGCGGGCGGATGGACGCAACCGGCCAGCATCGTCGCAAACCAGTCCAGCACCGCATTGCGCGCTGCCTGCTGCAGGTCAGGCGTCAGCGGGCGCTCATGCCATTGAGCTGCGGAATAGGCGAGATGTTTCAGCGGAGAAACAGCAGTCATAAGCGGTTCCTTTCAGTGCCCGGTCCGGCCGGACCTGACATCGTCATGCTTGGGGCAAACCGTCAGCCGGCCGGAGGTCTGCATCACAAGGGGTGAACGGCCGGCCAGACACAGATCAGACACAGATCAGACACTGGCCGTTCACGAGCTTTGAAGCGCTTGCAGGCGATCACGTTGCTTCCCGTCTCCAGCGGCGGCGCAGAGCTCCAAATGCCGGCAGAACAAAGGTCAGAACCGCAATGGACAGCAGGATCACGGTCAGCGGATGGGTGTAGAAGATGTCGTAGCTGCCACGGGAGATCACCAGGGCACGGCGGAAGTTGGTCTCGATCATCTCACCGAGGACCAGGCCGAGGATGATGGGCGCCAATGGAATGCCAACCTTGCGCAGCCCGTACCCCACGATGCCGAATGCCGTCATCACATAGACCGGGTACATGGAGTTCTGGGACGCATAAGCGCCGATCAGCGAAATCGAGGCAACGATGGCGGCGATGGCCGGACGGGGAATATTGGCAACCTGTGCCCAGAGCTTGGCCCCGGCAAGACCGATCAGAACCATCAGCGGCACGCCGATGAACAGGGAAGCGAAGATCGAATAGGGGATCTCCGGGTTCTTGGTGAAAAGCAGCGGCCCGGGCTGGATGCCCTGGATCATGAGCGCGCCGATGAGAACTGCGGTGGTCGCCGAACCGGGGATGCCCAGAGCCAGCAGCGGGGCCATCGCACCCGATACAGCGGCATTGTTTGCCGTCTCGGAGGCCGCCACGCCTTCGATGCTGCCCTTGCCGAATTTCTCCGGCGTCTTTGAGGTCTTCTTCGCGACAGCATAGGAGACAAAGGAGGCGATCGAAGCCCCGGCTCCCGGGATGACACCGATGATGTAGCCGAGAACCGAGCTGCGCAGGATGTGCCACTTCAATGTGTAATAGGTGCTCAGCGGAACAGCCATGATGCCATTGATCTTGCTGTTCTTCACCTTTTGCGCCGCTCCCTGCTCTATCATGAACAGAACTTCGGAGAGGGCATAGAGTCCGAGCAGCACCGGCACGAGCGGCAGGCCTTCAAAAAACTCCGGGCTGTAGGTGAAGCGCGGCACCCCGGTCTGTGTGTCCAGCCCCACCGTTGCAAAGGCAAGCCCCAGGCCCATGGCGATGAGCCCCTTCAACGGAGAGCCGTCAGACAGGCCGGAAACGAGGCTGAGACCAACCAGAGCCAGCGCGAAATACTCGCCCGGCCCGAAACGCAGGGCCAGTTCCGACAAGGGGATTGCGGTCAGCACCAGCAAGGTGGCCGACACCAGGATGCCGATACCCGACCCGATGATCGAAACATTCAAGGCAACGCCCGCCTTGCCCTGCTGCGTCAGCGGATAGCCGTCCCAGGCAGTCGCTACGGCAGCAGCCGTGCCCGGGGTGTTGATCAGAACCGCCGTGATCGCTCCGCCGTACTCGGCAGCAACATACAGGCCGACCAGCATGACGATCGCCACAACCGGGTCCATGCCATAGGTGAACGGGATCATCAGGGCCACACCCAGGCTGGGCCCAAGGCCGGGAATGGCGCCGATGAGATATCCAGCAAGGGCCCCGAAGATCAGCCCCAGCCAGACATATGGATCCGAGAAGGTGCTAAAACCGAACAAAAGTGCATCAATCATGTCTGGCCTCAGGGAAGCTGGATGCCAAGGGCATAGGTGAAGAGGCTGTAGATCACGGCCGTCAGAGCCACCGGCGTGAGGATCAGGTGAAGGGGCCGGCGCTCACCGCATGTCAGCATGATGAGGCACGAGAAGATCAGGATGACCGGGATCGAACCCGCGGCTTCAAACAGCTTGGCCTGCGCGATCAACAGGATAAGGCAGACGAGAACCCAGAGAGGCCTGCCGATGACGACCGGCGCACGCACCTCGCCGCGAATGTGCCGGATCACTCCGGCCAGCAGCATCACCGCCGTGGCTACGAAAACAAGCCCCCCGGCGATCGACGGAAAACGCCCTGCTCCGACGTCAGCGCGGTTGAGCGATGCCGGCAGTGACAGAGCTTCAGACCAATAGAAGCCCGCAGCAGCCAGCAGGATCAAACCGGCAGCGATTTCCGCCCACAGAATGGGAAACTGAGTATTGTTTGCAAGCTCCGGACCGGCCTTCGCCGCGTTTCCTGCGTGGCTCATGATCATCCTCCTCGAGGGCAACACCGTGGGGAGGATACCGCCAGCCCGATGAGCTTGCGGTACCCTTGCGCCTTACTGCACCAGTCCGGCGTCCTTCAGCGTTTCAGCGGCAACCTCGTTCATCTGCTTGATGTATTCGCGGTACTCGGCAGGCCCTGCAGTCGAAGAGACGACGCCGCTTTGCGTTTCAAAGTTGCGGAACTCCTCCGTCGCCTGGGCCTTGTGGAACGCAGCCGCAATCTTCTCCTGCAGGTCCTCCGGGATACCGGGAGGGCCGAAAAGACCGCGCAGCTGCTGCCAGTCGGGGCTCACGGCAAAGCCCTGTTCGGCAAAGGTCTGCACCTCGGGCAGCGATTCCAGACGGCCGTGCCCCAGAATGCCGAGACCAACCACCCGGTCTGCCTCGAAGAACGGCAGCGCAGGCCCGGGATTTGCGATAGCTGCATCCACATAGCCACCCAGCAAACCGGTGATGACCTCGGGCGTGCTGTTGAAGCCAACCCAGTTCACGCTGAACCCGGCCTCCTTCGCCAGCATCGACACGGCGAGGTGCTGCACTGAGCCAGCCGAACCGAAGCCGCCAATTGTCACCTGCCCGTCCGGCGAAGCCTTTGCTTTTTCCACCAGGTCCGAAAGCGAGGTCATGCCCGACTGCGGATTGGCCATCAGCACGTGCGGATCAAACTGAAAGATCGCAATCCAGCTGAAATCCTCCGGCGCAAAGGTACCTTTCAGATTGGTCTGCATGGCCGTGAAGTGGCTCATCGTGTTGACGCCGAGGGTCAGGCCATCGGCCGCCGCCGCACGGATGACAGCCATTTGCTTGGCGCCTGCCGCGCCTTGTGCATTGTGAATGACGAGCGGCTGGCCGATGACAGGCTCCAGAGACCGCGCCAGTGTGCGGGCGAAGATATCGGAAGCTCCCCCTGGGCCGGTGTGAAGAACCAATGTGACCGGACCCGCAGGCTTCCACTCTCCCCCGTCCTGCGCCAGGGCAGGCGCTGACAGGGCCAGTGCGGCCAGCCCGCATGCAAACGCAGAATATCTTATCCATGCCGAAGACATGTGCTTTCCTCCCGAAACAAGTCTGTTTGGATATGCGCCCCTCAGGCGGGGCCACCGGCTGGCCGGGCCGTCAAAACGGCCTCCGGCCTTACTGGGACAGCGCGCCGGTTGCTTCCAGTCCCTTGCGGGCCAGCTCAATCATGGAGTTGACGCGTTCGGCGTATTCCTGCGGGCCAAAGCGCGTGCCCGTAATGGCCGACTGTTCCTGATACCGCTGGAACTCTTCGCTCTGCATCGCCTCGATCAACCCGTCGGCAAGCTTCTGCTTGATCCCGTCCGGAATGCCGGCCGGGCCATAGATGCCGCGGATCTGCTGCCATTCAGGATCAGCGTCATAGCCCTGTTCGGCGAAGGTCTGCACTTCGAGGAAGGTCGGCGACCGCTCTTCTGCCAGCACCCCAAGAATGCGTACGCGCCCGGCCTCCGCGAATTCAGCCACCACACCCGGATTGGCAACGGCCAGCTCGATATGCCCGCCGAGAAGACCGGTGATTGCTTCGGTGGAAGCGTCGTAGCTGACCCAGTCCATTTCCACGCCGGCTGAATCGATGACCAGCTTCGTGGCGATATTGGCAATGGACCCAACGGCCCCGTAGCCGCCAGCCGTCACGGGCTTGCCGCCGGTCTTGGTGGCCTCGATGAACTGGGCGAATGTCTCATGAGGGCTATCGGCACGCACGAACAGCACATGCGCATCCTGCTGAACCATCGCAATCCAGCTGAAATCCTCCGGCGAGAACACGCCCTTCAGATTGGTCTGCATCGCCGTGAAGTGGCTTAAGGTATTGACCCCGATCGTGTAACCGTCCGGCGCCGAGGCCTTGACGGCGGCCATTTGCGCGGCTCCCCCGCCGCCTGCCCGGTTGACCACAACGAGTGGCTGTCCGAAGACCTTTTCGGCAGAGCGGGCCAGCGTGCGGGCGAAAATGTCGGATGCGCCGCCGGGGGCATTCTGCACCACGATTTCGATCGGCTTCGCCGGAAAATTGGCCGCGTCCTGCGCCGATGCCGGCAAAGCCAGCAGCATGGCAGACACAAGTGCCCCGGTAACTCTCTTCATTGAAAATCCTCCCAGTCCTGCGCCAGTTCCCCTCCCGGGACCGGCGTCTGAACAAAGTAAGGATTATGCGGCGGCGTTGACCTGACGAAATGTTGGGCAAGCCAAAACATTGCAGGCGGGCAGGCTTGTAATTCAACCAGTTTTCACGATCCGCCCGGATTTGTGGGGCGTGCCCCAACAAATCATCAGGCAGCACGGAACCACTCCCGGCGTCAGGTAAACCGCCGCATTCTTCATGGAAGGCTCAAGCCGGCTTGCGCAGAGTTGAAAACTCCGGCGGCTCATTCACCTGTTCGAGCAGCCAGTCGATGAAGGCCCGCGTCTTGGGCGCGACGGAAAGGGTGGTCGGCCAGACGATGTGAAAGGCCGCGCCCGTAGGGACCGGACTGCGAAGCGGCTGGATCAGCCTTCCTGCAGCGAGTTCCTTCTCCAGCAGTCCCATCTGGCCGATGGCAAACCCCAGCCCCCTTTGAGCCGCGCTGAAGGTCAGCAATGAGCTGTCGAACTCCACACCTTCCCGGAACGGCAGATCGACCCCTGTTGCTTCCGCCCAGTCCTGCCAGGCGCGGCGGCGGTAACGCGAGTGCAGGAGTTCGGCTCCGATCAGATCCGCCGGCCTGGAGACCGGATGCTGCACCAGGTGCTCAGGGCTGCAGACCACGTCGATTTCCTCATCGAACAGGCGGCGGCTGCGCGCTTCACGCCAGGTTCCGGTGCCGAGCTGGATGGCCGCATCAAGATAGGTGCCACGGAAGTCCAGCGGCTCGACAACCGTATCCATGCGCACCCGCAGGCCGGGATGGCGGGCCTGAAAATCGGGAAGGCGCGGCATCAGCCAGAAATGCGCAATGCTGGGATAGAGCCGCAAATGGATCGTGCGCTCCGTCTCATGGCTCAGCATCCGCTGGGTACAGCGCTCAAGCTCATCGAAAATCGTTGCGATCTCCGCCCCGAAAGCCCGGCCGACTTCGGTCAGCCGGGCCGAGCGTGAGCCCCGTTCAAACAGCCGGACATTGAGGTAGTCCTCAAGGATCGCAATCTGGCGGCTGATCGCGACCTGACTGACGCCCATTTCCTGAGCCGCGGCGGTGAAGGTCTTGTGGCGCGCTGCGACGGAGAAGGCCCGCAACGGATTGAGCGGAAGATTCAGACGGCGATTATCCATAACTTATAGTTTTTCTTATGTGAGAAAACATCAGTTTTTCAGAGTCGAGAGCAGCATAAACTAAGCCAACCGCGAACCCAAGGATTGAAAATGGACTTCACCCTTAGCAGTGAACAGCATCTGTTCCAGGAGACCGTGAGGCGCTTTGCGGCGAACGAACTGGCCGCAGGTGCGGCGGCGCGGGCGCGCAACCCGGCATATCCCTGGGATGTGGCCCGCAGGATGGCTGAGATGGGACTGATGGGCATTGCCCTGCCGGAGGAAGATGGCGGCATGGGCGGCACGCTGCTGGACTCCATCCTGGCCATCCAGGCGGTTGCGGAAATATGCCCGCGTAGCGCCGATACGATCCAGGCCGGGAACTTCGGCCCCGTCCGCACCTTCGCTGAATTCGCCACACGGGAACAGAAGGCAAGATATCTCGGCCCGATCCTGCGCGGCGAGGCGGTGATTTCCCTTGGAATGACCGAGCCCGAAGCCGGCTCGGCTGTGACGGACTTGCAGACCTCCGCGACACCCGATGGCGAAGGCTTTCGCGTCAATGGCACCAAAGTCTTCGGAACCCACAGTACCGAGGCTCAGGTGTTCCTGGTCTACGTGCGGTTTGGCCCGGGTCTGGATGGCATCGGTTCGGTGCTGATCGAAAAAGGCGCACCCGGTTTCACCATCGGCCAGCCCTCCGCCTTCATGAACGGCGAGACATGGGCACAGCTCTATTTCGACGATGTCCATGTTGCCGCGCAGGACGTGCTGATCGGGCCCGGAGGTTTCCGCAAGCAGATCTCAGGCTTCAATGTGGAACGGCTCGGAAATGCGGCACGCGCCGTGGCTGCGGGGCGCCATGCGTTCAACATTGCCCGTGACCACGCCCTGCACCGCAGGCAATTCGGCCGGCCGCTCTGCGAGTTTCAAGGCATTCAGTGGAAATTCGCCGAGATGGCCATGAAGCTGGAAGCGGCACAGCTTCTGCTGATGCGGGCAGCGGTCAACGCCGGGCCGGGGCTGCCAAACGCCAATGAAACGGCACTTGCCAAACTCGCCTGCAACGAGGCTGGCTTTTTCGCCGCAAACGAGGCCTTGCAGGTGATGGGCGCAATGGGCTTCAGCGAAGACAGCACCGTGCAATATTGCCTGCGCCGCACCCGCGGCTGGATGATTGCCGGCGGTTCGGCCGAGATCCTGAAGAACCGTATTGCCGAAGACGTCTTCGGGCGCAGCTTCCCGCAGCGCCCGCCCCGTTCCTGAAAAAAGCTCCATGACCGGCGGCTTGCAGCCACGGCCATCATGCGAAAACGGGCAAGAGCGCGCCGGTCAGGTGCGGGCGAGGAACATCGGCCCGCCCTTGTGCCTTGGAAAGCCGTAGCCGGCGGTCATCACCACGTCGATGTCCGCCTCGCTTTCGGCAATCCCCTCATCCAGGATTGCCTGACCTTCGGCCTGCATGACGCGCAAAATACGGCCCATGATTTCGGCTTCACTGAAAGTCCGGCGCTCAAACCCTGCCCTGGCGCCTTCTTCTTCAATGATTTTCGTCACTTCGGCATCGATCTGCGGCGTGTCACCGGTGTAGTCATACCAGCCCTTGCCAGTCTTGCGCCCCAGACGGCCTGCCTCGCACAATCTGTCTGCAATGCGTGAATAACGCTCGCCAACAGGACGGTGCCCGGCTCTGGCCTTCCGCTGGGCCCAGGCGATGTCCAGCCCGCTCATGTCCTGCACCTTGTAAAGGCCCATGGCAAAACCGAAGGCCTCCATGGCGGCATCGATCTGATGGGGCAGCGCGCCCTCTTCCAGCATGAACTCACAATCCCGCCGGTAGGCACTCATGATGCGGTTTCCGATGAAGCCGTCACAGACGCCCGAAACGACGGCGATCTTCTTGAGATGCCGGGCCAATGCTCCGGCCGTTGCCAGGGCCGTCGAACCGGTGTTCCGGCCGCGCACCACTTCCAGAAGTTTCATCACATGGGCCGGAGAGAAGAAATGCAGGCCCAGCACACGGGCAGGATGGGCGGTCGCATCTGCCAGGACATTCACGTCCAGGTATGAGGTGTTGGTGGCCAGAACAGCCCCGGCGGGCATCACCCTGTCCAGTTCCGCAAACACTTCGCGCTTCACGGCCATGTCCTCAAACACCGCTTCAATCACGAGGGGGCAGTCCGCCAGAACAGCATAGTCAGATGCCGTGGCCAGCCGTGCCAGCGCTGCGGTCTGCTCCCCGGCCGGAATTGCCCCCCGGGCGGCACTGGCCGCCAGCGTGCTGGCAATGCGTTCCCGCGCCTTTTCCGCCGCCTCAGCATCTCTCTCGATCAGCCGGACGCTTGAGCCCGCCAGCAGCAGCGCCGTGGCAATGCCGGCCCCCATTGTGCCGCCACCAATCACACCGGCCTGGTCAAGGCTGACGGGAGTGGCCTCAGTATCGCGCAGACTGCGGCCTGCATTCCGTTCGGCGAAGAAGACATGGCGCAGTGCTCTGGACTGATCGCTGAGGGACAGGCGCAGGAAACGCTCGCGCTCAGCCGCCAGAGCCTCAGCCGCCGGCAGCTGCGCGGCAGCACGCAGCGCCGCCAGCGCCTCCAGCGGCGCTTCGGCTCCCCGGCTCTTGCGGGCCAGAGCCCGTTCTTCTGCGTCCCAGTCAATCGCTTCTGCGCCGCGCACCAGCCTCTCCAGCAAGGGCAGGCCCGGGACGAAGGTCCGTGCCATGGCTTCGGCCGCTTCGATCAGATCGCCCTCCGCCAGTTGGTCCACAAGCCCGGCCTGCAGCGCCTCAGCCACATCGACAGGCTTGCCGCCGGTGATCATCCGGATCGCAAGATCCATCGGCACAAGACGGGGCAAGCGCACCGTGCCGCCGGACCCAGGCAGGATGCCCAGGTTTACTTCGGGCAGGCCCAGGCGGGTTTGCGGTTGGGCAATCCGGCCGTGACAGGCCATGGCCAGTTCCAGGCCGCCGCCCAGCACGGTTCCCTTCAACGCAGCGATCCAGGGCACGCGCGAGGTTGCAATGGCCCTCAGCACCTCCGGCAGAAAAGGCTCAAGCGGATTGCCAAGCTCGTTGATATCGGCGCCGGACACGAAGGTCCGGCCCGCGCAGGAAAGCACCACGCCAGTGATGACAGCATCGCGCTCGACCTGCTCGGCGGCAGCCGCCAGCCCTTGGCGCACGGCCTGGTTCAGTGCATTCACCGGCGGATTGCCGATGACGATGTGGGCAATGCTGCCGTGAACGGTCAAGGTGACGGTTTGCATGTATCCTCCGGTGACAGGTCTGAAAGGGTGCTGGGACAGGCAGGCACGGGGGCCACGCAAATGGCACATGCTGAAAGACAGCAAGCATGCTTTCTTGCTCTGCTGCACAGCAGCACGCCCGGCTGAACAACCGCCTCCGCCCCATCCACAAAAGAAAGAATGCCGGGCGCCCCTGCCCTGCGCTGCCGGGCTGTATATAAAAGACGGGCTCGAAAGCTGTAACATAACCATTCGTCAGGCTAAGCCATGCCTAAAGACAGTTGATTATGCCGGATGAAGGGCAGACCTTTGGCGGCAGGGAGAGGCTCAATGACTGACCTTCATTTCGAAGCGGACCCTGCGGGGCATCCGCCTTTGCTGCTGGTGCATGGCTTTCTGTCCAGCAGAAACCACTGGCTTGCGAATGCAAATCTCTCCAGGCATTTCCGTCTGATCCGGGTCGATCTGCCCGCACATGGCAAGAGCCCCGCACCGTCCGACGACCTGGCCTACACACCTGAGGCAATGACCTGCGCACTGGACCGGCTGCGCCAGCACCTCGGCATTGAGCGATGGTTCATGTGCGGCCAGAGTTTCGGTGCCGGACTGACGCTGCGCTATGCCCTGGACTATCCTGAAAGAGTGATCGCCCAGGCCTTCACAAATGCAAATGCGGCCCTGCGCCTTGAGTGGGATGACGAGCGCCGGGCGGCGCATCAGGCGAGAATTGACGATCTGCGCGAAAGCGGACGGCCCGCACTGCGCCGTTTCGCCTTCCATCCCTGCCATGCCCGCCGGTTTCCGGAAGAGATCCGCAAACAGCTCGCCTCGGATGCCGACAGCTGCGATATTGAAGGCATCATCCGGATCATGCGCATGGGCACCCCACGCCTGTCTGTTATCAGCCGTCTTTCGGAAACACAGGCTCCCACACTTCTGATCAACGGCCTGCGCGAGCGGGCTTTTCAGCCAAACCGGGATCTGGCGCTGGCTACCCTGCCTGGCCTTCAGGTCATCGATCTTGACGGCGGGCACTCCATCAACATCGAACAGCCCGAAGGCTTTGACAGCGCGGTAACCCGCTTTTTCACCGCCTGTCTGGCCGGAGCTGACCCATTCCATGCCCGTTAGATCGCTTGCAACCTTGCCGCTCATATATCTCGCGGCGGCCTGTGGCGGTTGGGTAATGACACGCATCGGCGCGCCGCTGCCCTGGATGATCGGGCCACTGATTGTCACCGCTATCCTTTATGTCAGCGGCCTTGCCATGCTGGTCATTCCGGTGAAGACACGCCCGGCCGGGCAGATCATCGTCGCGGCACAGGTGGGCCTCTTCTTCTCGCCAGCCGCCTTCGGCAAGCTGATCGAGTTGTCGCCCCTTCTGGTCGGCATGGCCCTGGCCACCGCCATCTGTGCCTGCCTGACGGCCTATGTTCTGGCCCGCCTGGCGGGCATGGGCATGGTTCCGGCCTTCCTCTCCACCATTCCCACCAGTCCGGTCGAAGCAGCCGTCATTGCCGAAAAGCTCGGCTTGCCGCATGGACCGGTTATCTTTGCCCAGACGCTGCGTATCGCCTCAATTGTCGTGCTGGTACCCGTGGCAGTCTATGCCGTGGACGGCTGGCCCGACCGGAGCGGTGCAATCACAGGCGCACCAGCAAGGCCGCTCGAGTCGCTTGCTCTTTTTGCTGCTGCAGCGGCAACCGCCCTGGTTTTCCGCATGCTGCGGATCTCCAATCCCTTTTTCCTCGGAGCTCTCGCCGCCTCTGCGGCAATCACCGCAGCTGGCGTGACGCTGGCCCCTTTTCCGCCGGTGGTCCTGTCCATGGCCCAGATCCTGCTCGGCACCTGGCTGGGTTCGACATTCCGCCGGTCGCTCTTCACTTCGGCGGGACGCCTGGTCGGATCGATCGCCCTGTCAACGCTGCTGTTTGTCCTGCTCAGCACCGCATGCGGCCTGATCTTTGCCAGCCTGCTGGGAATGGGATGGGAGAACCTGGTCCTTGGTGCGGCTCCCGGCGGCGTCACGGAGATGGCTTTGACGGCCAAGTTCCTCGAACTGGACGTCGCCCTGATAACCGCATTTCACCTTGTCCGCATATTCCTGATCGTGCCCTTCATCCCTGCGCTCAGCAGGCTGATGCACCGTCTGGAGCAGCGGGCTCCGGACCGCTGACCGCCAACGAGGGCACAGATATGACAGACTGGCCGCCGCAGCGCCTGAACGCCCCGGATCCATCAACCTACACAGCGCGGCAGCTGGAGATTCACCACACGATCGCCTCCGGCCCGCGCGGCGGGGTTCGCGGACCGCTTGCCGTGTGGCTGCACCGCCCCGAACTTGCCGCTCTCGCCCAGGATCTCGGGCGCTACTGCCGCTATGACAGCACGCTGGACCCGTGCCTGTCGGAACTGGCGATCCTGGTCACGGGCCGCATCTTCGGGTCGGAATATGAGTGGCAGGTCCACAAGGAACATGCCCTCAAGGCCGGTCTTTCCCCGGACATCATTGAGGCGGTCCGGCTGAATCAGCGCCCCGCCTTCGCCAATGAAGAGCAGGAGGTCGTTCACGACGTGGCCCGTGCGGCACATGAGACACGGACCGTGGATGATGCGCTTTATAGAAGGGCTGTGGCTGTTCTGGGCGCGCAGCGCATGGTCGATCTGACCGGGCTGCTTGGCTACTACACCCTGATTTCCCTGACGATCAACATTTTCCGGATCCCGCCTTTGGGCAACACGCCTCCGGATCTGCCGGGCACCTGACCACAAGGAAACAAGGGAGGAGACTGACATGGCAAGACGTCTGGAGAACAAGGTCGCGATCATCACGGGCGCAGGCTGCGTTGGCCCTGGCTGGGGCAACGGGCGAGCGGCATGTGTGCGCTTTGCCGAAGAAGGTGCGAAGATCTTCGCCGTCGATCTGAAGCCGGAAACGATGGAGGAAACGTTCGCCCGCACCCGTGAGGCTGGCGGCGAGATCGAGCCCTATCTTTGCGATGTTACCAGCCAGAGCGCAGTGCTCGACATGGTCGAAGCTTGCATCGCCCGTTTCGGCCGGGTGGACATTCTGGTGAACAATGTCGGCGGCTCCGCCAAGGGAGGAGCGGTAGAACTGGACGAAGCCACCTGGCACCGTCAGCTGGATGTGAACCTGAAATCGGTCTTCCTCACCTGCAAGGCCGTTCTGCCGCATATGGTGGCGCAAGGGTCCGGCTCGATCATCAACACATCCTCCACCTCAGGGATACGTTACACGGGCTCCCCGCAGGCCGCTTACGCCGCTGCCAAGGCTGCGATCATCCAGTTTTCACGCGTCACCGCCGTCGAATTCGCGCCAAAGGGTATCCGTGTCAACACGGTCGTGCCCGGACAGTTGCACACACCGATGGTCGAGACACGGCTGGCAGGACAGCGCATGGGGGGCGATGTCGATGCGCTGCTGCAATCGCGCCTCAAAAGGATCCCCATGGGCTGGATGGGCGATGGGCGCGACACCGCAAATGCGGCACTCTTCCTCGCCTCGGACGAAGCGCGCTTTATCACCGGCACAGAGATCATCGTCGACGGCGGCATGAGTGTCCGCTGCGACTGAATACCAAGACGTGATGCAACGGCCCCGAAAACCCTGATAGAATTGCGGCTGGCCCGGGCTTCGAGCGCCGCATTTTTTGAAGGATCTTCATGGCATTGGCTGGCAAGGAGACAGAGGCAGCCAGGAGCGGCTGGACGAAGCCGAAGCGGTTCGACCGCAACCTGATCGTGATTGGCGCAGGGGCCGCCGGGCTGGTGTCGTCCTATATTGCGACAACGGCAAAGGCGAAGGTCACGCTTGTCGAGGCGCACAGGATGGGGGGCGATTGCCTCAATTTCGGCTGCGTCCCCTCGAAGGCGCTGATCCGGAGCGCAAAGGCCGCCCATCAGATGCGCCACGCAGACCGCTACGGCCTTGAAGCGGTGGAGCCCAAGGTGCCCTTTGCCCGCGTGATGGAACGCGTGCATCAGGTGATTGCCGCGATCGCGCCCCATGACAGCATCGAGCGCTACACCGGCCTCGGCGTCGAGGTGCTAGAAGGCTATGCAAGGCTTGTGGACCCTTGGACGGTTGAGATCGCCCTGAACGGCGGCGGAACACAGCGGCTGACGGCGCGCGCCATCATCCTTGCCACCGGCGCACAGCCCTTCGTGCCGCCCATCCCCGGCCTGGACAAGACCGGCTATCTCACGTCCGACACCCTGTGGGAGAAGCTGCGCGGCAGGGAGGAAGCGCCGAAGCGCCTTGCCGTTCTGGGCGGCGGACCGGTCGGCTGCGAGTTGGCACAGAGCTTTGCCCGGCTCGGTTCTGCCGTGACGCAGATCGAAATGGCGCCCCGCCTGATGATGCGCGAGGACGAGGATGCAAGCGCCCTGGTCACGGCCGCGCTGGAGGCCGATGGCGTTACGGTTCTGACCGGCCACAGGGCAGCTGCCTGCGGCGTGGCGGACACCGGGGAGAAGTGGATCGAGGTGGAGCACGCAGGCGGCACAAGGCGCGTCATCTTTGATGAGTTGATCGTCGCAGTGGGCCGCGCCCCGCGTCTCAAGGGTTTCGGGCTGGAGGAACTCGGCATCCGGGCGGAGCGGGTGGTGGAGACCAATGACTATCTCCAGACGCTCCACCCCAGCATTCTGGCGGCAGGCGACGTGACGGGCCCCTATCAGTTCACCCATGCGGCCGGGCATCAGGCCTGGTTTGCGGCCATCAATGCCCTGTTTGGGGACTTCAAGCGCCTCAAGGCCGACTACAGCATCATCCCCCGGGCAACCTTCACCGACCCGGAAGTCGCCCGCGTGGGTCTGTCCGAAGCCGAGGCAAAGGCGCAGAACATCCCCTATGAAGTGACGCGTTACGGGCTTGATGATCTTGACCGCGCCATTGCCGACGGTTCGGCCCATGGCTTCGTCAAGGTGCTGACGGTGCCCGGCAAGGACAGGATCCTTGGCGTCACCATTGCCGGGGAACATGCCGGTGACCTCTTGGCGGAATTCGTCTTTGCGATGAAGCACGGGCATGGCCTCGGCAAGATCCTCGGCACGATCCATATCTATCCAACGCTGGCAGAGGCCGGAAAGATGGCGGCGGGCCAGTGGCGGCGCAACCATATCAACGGCTTCCTGCTGTCCCTTCTGGAACGCTTCCACCGCTGGAGACGCGGATGATCGATGCCCGGCTTCTGCCGCTGCAACGCGCTGCCCTGCAGCCTCTGGCCAGAATTCTCGCCCGCCGGGGCGTCAGCGCAGACAGGCTCAGCATCACCGGTTTCGTCGCCGGGCTAGCCGCCTTTGCCGCACTCTGCCTCGGCCAGTGGCTGACGGCGCTGCTGCTCATCCTGCTGAACCGCCTGTTCGACGGGCTGGACGGGGCCGTGGCGCGCATTCACGGCCCCACCGACCGGGGCGCCTATCTCGATATTGCGCTGGATATGGTCTTCTATGCGCTCATCCCGCTCGGCTTTGCCATTCAGGCACCGCAGGACCATGCCCTGCCCGCTGCCGTGCTGATTGTGTCCTTCGTCGGAACCGGCTCGTCATTTCTGGCCTTCTCGGCGGTCGCAGCAAAACTCGGGCGCAAGGCGCCGGAATTCCCCACCAAAGGCATCTACTATGCCGGGGGCCTTGCCGAGGGCTTCGAGACAATCGCCGTCTTTGCCGCCATGTGCCTGTTTCCCGGCCATTTTGCCGTGATCGCCTATGGCTTTGCCGCCCTCTGCGGCCTCACCACGCTCATCCGCTGGCGGCAGGGCTGGGTCGCCTTCTCTCAACCCTGACAATGATGCAAAGAGCTTCCGCCGGGGGCTGGCGGACGGCGCCGATCAAGCCATAGTGACCACACGGACGGATGGCTTTGCGCAATATGGCAGGGCAAAGATACCCGCACAGACAGGGAACCATGAGCGAACCCCGCACAGACACGCAGCCGCCGCCCGCGCAGCGCAGCCCATGGCGCTTCGCACCTGCCGTGCTGGTTGTGGCGGGCCTCGTGACCGGCTATGCGCTCGGGCTGCAAGACTATCTGAGCCTTGACTATCTTGCCGGACAGCGGGAGGCACTCAGGGCCTATGTGGAGGCCCATATGCTGTGGTCAGCCACTCTGTTCCTGACGGTCTATATTCTCGCCGTCGCCTTTTCCTTTCCAGCAGCATCGATCCTGACCGTGTTCGGCGGCTTTCTTTTTGGCTGGCTGGCGGGCGGCGCGCTGGTTGCCGCCGGTGCAACGATTGGCGCCTCGCTTCTCTTCCTCGCAACACGCTCCGCCCTCGGCGGCTTCCTGCGCCACAGGGTCAGAGGCGTCCTGAAGACGCTGGCAGACGGTTTCCGGGAAAATGCCTTCGGCTATCTCTTCGCCATCCGCCTTGCCCCGGTCTTCCCGTTCTTCATGGTCAACATAGCCGCCGCCCTTTTTGACATCAGCCTTGGCCGGTTCGTGGCGGCGACGTTCTTCGGGATTTTGCCCGGCACCTTCGCCTATGCCTATTTGGGTCAGGGCGTGGACAGCGTGCTTGTGGCCGCAAAGGCATCCGGCCGTGAGGCGCAACTTTCCGACCTCGTGACGCGCGAGATCACCCTCGCCTTTTTCCTGCTGGCCGCATTTGCCCTTCTTCCCACACTGGTGAAAGTGATCCGCAAGCACAGGGCAGGCCGAGGCTGAGCCGAAAATGGAGGGTCTGACCGCCTTGGCCACACGGGAGCCCTGGATGCCTGACGCAGCACCCGAACCCGCCCCGATTGTGCTTCTCGGCGGCGGCCACGCCCATGTGGAGGTCATCCGCCATCTGGGCGGCATGCGCCTGTCCCGCCCGGTCACGCTCGTGTCTCCGGCCCGCCACACGCCCTATTCCGGCATGCTGCCGGGCTATGCCGCCGGAGAGTACCGCTTCGAGGATTTCCATATCGATCTGGCGGACCTGTGCGGGCGCTGCGGTGTGACGTTCCTTGAAACCGCCGCCACCGGCATCGATCCCGCAGCAAGGACGGTGACGCTTGCGGACGGAGGCACCCTTGAGTACAGCCTCCTGTCCATCGACACAGGCTCAACGCCCAAGCTCCCGCAAGGCCTGTCCGGCGGCATACCGGTGAAGCCGATTTCCCGCTTCACGCAGGCACTGGCGCAGCTGGACGCACTGGCCGCGAGCGCTGAAGCGCCGCTGCGGATCGCCGTGGTTGGCCAGGGGGTGGCAGGTGTTGAACTGGCCTTTTCCCTGCAGCAGCGCTTCGGGCATCGCGGAGTACAGATCGCACTGGCCGGGCGCTCGCACCGCCCTTTGCCGGAGCGCAGCAAACTTGCACAGCGGATGGTGGAACGAGAGCTGCACAGGGCCGGGATCAGCCATCATCCGGATTTTGATGCCATTGCCTTTTCAGATGGCCGGCTGACGGCGCGCGACGGCAGGCAGCTCGCGGCCGATGAGGTGGTCTGGGCCACCTCCAGCGGAGCACCTGGCTGGCTGCAGGGCAGCGGACTTGCCCTCGATGCGGCCGGCTTCATCCGGGTGGACGCCACGCTGCGCTCTGTCTCGCATCCCGATGTCTTTGCCGCCGGAGATGCCGCCTCCCTGCCCTGCCCGAGGCCGAAGGCCGGGGTCTTTGCCGTCCGGCAGGGGCCGGTACTGGCGCAGAACATCCACCACAGTCTCACGGGCGCAGCGCTGAAGCCCTACCGCCCACAGCGCGCCTGGCTCGCACTCATTTCCCTTCCGGACGGGCGGGCGATTGCCGACAAATGGGGCCTTGCCGTATCCGGCCACTGGGTACGGCGCTGGAAGCACCACACCGACACGCGCTTCCTCCGGCGCTATCAAACGCCCCGAACTGAATAGACGCTTGCAAGCCAGCGGACCGGCGCAAGCGTCAGAAACACGAACATTCAGAAACATGAAAGAATCAACTCGATTGATTTTTTCAAATCTGATTGACGAGAATCAAAGAACTCTCGAGCCCGGTTGACCTAACTCGGGCTATGAACACCCGTGTCCCCCGGCCCGTCTTTTCCGTCCTGCTCGCCTGCCTGCTGGTGGCCGTGGCAGTGCTGACGGGCTTTGGCATGGGGGCAAAGGCGGGGGTGTCCCATACGGGCCAAAGTGCCAAGGTCATCGAATTCGTCATCTGTACCGACGATGGCATGCGCATCGTCAAGCTGGATGAGCACGGGCAGGTGCTGGACGAAGACGCGAGAACCAGCCACCCGGCGCCCTGCTGCGACGGCCAATGCCTCGGCTGCACCCTGTGTTCATCTTCGGCAGGGAACACGCCTGCGGTCTTTTCCCTTCACGCCCCCGCCTCCAGCCAGCCAGCGCCAGTATGGACTGCCGCGTTTGCACCCGGTTCGGTGCTGACACGCGCCTCCCAGCGCGCACCGCCAAGGACAGGCCGATGACAGACTTGCGCTTCCGCACCTCCCCTGCGGCCCCTCCCTCATTCGTCCGCACTCTGCTCGCCGGACTTCTGACCGCCTTCCTCCTCCTGATCACACCGGCCGGACCGGTGATGGCTCAACAGATCAAGGACAGCTCACAGCTTTCCCATTTCCTGCCGCAGGTCACCCCGGCCTCGCTGGTGGAAGGGGCAGATGCCTTTGGCCCTGTCCGGCCGGATCTTGCCGCCGCGCCCGTGCTGCGCGGGGGACAAACGATCGCCTATGCTTTCGTCACCTCCGACTTTGCCGGCACCACAGGCTATTCCGGCAAGCCCATCCACGTGATGGTGGCCATCGGCACCGATGGGCTGCTGAAGGGCGTGAAGCTTCTCAAGCATTCCGAGCCCATCGTCCTGGTCGGCATTCCCGAAGCGCGGATGGTGGAGCTGATCGAGGGCTACAAGGGCCTCGACATCGCAAAGGAAGCCGCATCCGGCGGCTCCAGCCACGACCTCAAGATCATTTCCGGCGCCACGGTCACGGTGATGGTGATCGACGATTCCGTCGTGCGCGCCAGCATCAAGGTGGCCCGCAGCCTCGGCCTCGGCGGGCTTTCCACCGAAGCCCCCGCCGCAGGCCCGCTGCGTGTCATCGATCCGGAAGTGAAAGCCGCTGACGACTGGCTGACGCAAACAGGAGACGGCACCCTCCGCCGCCTGTCGCTGGACGTGGGGCAGGTCAATGCCGCCTTTGCCGCCCTGCCCGACCAGCGCGCTGCAGAGCGCCCGGAGGAAGGTCCGGCGGATGCCACCTTCATCGACCTCTATGCCACGCTCGTCAGCATTCCCGGCATTGGCGAAAGCCTGCTGGAGCCCGGCGAAAAGGCCGCCATCGATGCCTGGCTGAAGCCGGGGGACAGCGCCTTGCTGCTGGCCGCCAGAGGCCGCTATTCCTTCAAGGGCTCGGGCTATGTGCGCGGCGGCATCTTCGACCGGGTGCATCTGATCCAGGGCGACATGTCCGTCCGCTTCCGCGACAGGGACCACAAGCGTGCAGGCCCGCTGGCTCTTGCCGGGGCGCCGGAGCTGAGCGAGCGCGACATCTTCCGCATTCCGGCGGACTCCGGCTTCAATCCGGCCGAGCCCTTCCGCATCCAGCTTCTGGTCCAGCGCAATGTGGGGCCGATCGAAAAGCTGTTCACCACCTTTGATCTCGGCTGGCAGCCCCCGGCGGCCTTCATCAAGACGCTGAGCCCCGCACCTGCGGAAGCCCCGGAAGCGTCAACGCCCGTAGCCGCAGATACGCCGCTGGCAGGCCTTTATGACGAAGCCAGCGCCAAGGCGCAGCTGTGGCAGCGCATCTGGCGCAGCAAGACGCTGGAAATCGCCGGTGTCACCATCATGCTGGCGGTGCTGACCTTTGCCTTCTTCTTCCAGACCTTCCTCACCCGCTCGGCGCGGCTGACCCACTGGTTCCGGATGAGCTTCCTCACCGTGACACTGGTGTTCCTCGGCTGGTACGCCAATGCGCAGCTGTCGGTGGTCAACATCTTCGCGCTGGCCGCCTCGGTGAAGTCCGGCTTCACCTGGGAAGCGTTCCTGCTCGATCCGCTGACCTTCATCCTGTGGTTCTCGGTGGCCGCCGCGCTGATCTTCTGGGGCCGGGGCGCCTATTGCGGCTGGCTGTGCCCCTTCGGCGCGCTGCAGGAGCTGACCAACCGCATTGCCCGTGCCTTCCGCGTGCCGCAGATCACCCTGCCCTGGGGCCTGCACGAGCGGCTGTGGGCGGTGAAATACATCGTCTTCCTCGGCCTTTTCGGCGTCTCCCTCGCCTCGCTGGAGCAGGCCGAGCATCTGGCGGAGATCGAGCCGTTCAAGACCGCCATCGTGCTGAAATTCGCGCGCGGCTGGCCCTTCGTCCTTTATGCCGGCACGCTGCTGGTGGCCGGGCTGTTCGTCGAGCGTTTCTACTGCCGCTACCTGTGCCCGCTGGGCGCCGCCCTCGCCATTCCGGCCCGTGTCCGGATGTTCGACTGGCTGAAGCGCTACCACGAGTGCGGCAACCCCTGCCAGACCTGCGCCAACACCTGCCCGGTGCAGGCCATTCATCCGACCGGTGAGATCAACCCCAATGAATGCGTCAACTGCATGAATTGCCAGGTGCTCTACCAGTCCGAAACGAGATGCCCCGTCGTCATGCGCAAGCTGAAGCGGCGGGCAGCGGCCGGCACGGGCGAACGCCCGGCCCCGTCCGAGGGCCACAAGCCCGTGATCAACACGCCAAGCCAGCAAAAAGGACAAGCACATGTCTGATACGAATGAAACCGGCGGCCTCACACGCCGCCAGCTGATGGGCGCCACCGCCGCAGGCGGCGCGGCCCTGGGATCCGTGGCGGTAGGGGGCATTGCCCTGACGGCCGGCGGCACCGGCGCGCTGATGACCAGCACCGGCGAAGCGGCAGCCGCCTCCGGAAGCAGCAGCGGCGCGGCCTCTGGCCATGTCGCGCCGGGTGAGCTCGACGAATATTACGGCTTCTGGTCCTCCGGCCAGACGGGCGAGCTGCGCATTCTGGGCATTCCGTCCATGCGCGAGCTGATCCGCGTGCCGGTGTTCAACCGCTGCTCGGCCACCGGCTGGGGCCAGACGAACGAGTCGCTCAAGGTCCTGACCGAGAACATGACCGAGAAGACAAAGAAGTTCCTCGCCGCCAACGGCAAGAAGATCCATGACAACGGCGATCTGCATCACGTCCACATGTCCTTCACCGAGGGCAAGTATGACGGCCGCTTCCTGTTCATGAACGACAAGGCCAACACCCGTGTTGCCCGCGTGCGCTGCGACGTGATGCGGGCCGACAAGATCATCGAGATCCCCAATGCCAAGGCCATCCACGGCCTGCGCCCGCAGAAGTGGCCGCGCACCAACTATGTCTTCTGCAATGGCGAAGACGAGGGCCCGATGGTCAACGATGGCAAGATCCTCGATGATCCGTCCCAGTACGTGAACTTCTACACCGCCATCAATGCGGACGACATGACCATCGCCTGGCAGGTGATGGTGACCGGCAACCTCGACAACACCGATGCCGATTATGACGGCAAATACGCCTTCTCGACCTCCTACAACTCCGAAATGGGCACCACTCTGGCGGAAATGACCGCCTCCGACCGTGACCATGTGGTGGTGTTCAATCTGGCCGAGATCGAAAAGGGCATCGCTGCCGGTGACTATACCGAACTGAACGGCGTCAAGGTCATCGACGGCCGCAAGGGCAAGAACAAGAAGTACACCCGCTACATCCCGATCCCGAACAATCCGCATGGCTGCAACATGGCCCCGGACAAGATCCACCTGTGCATCGGCGGCAAGCTGTCTCCGACCGTCTCGGTGATCGATGTGCGCAAGCTGGACGCCCTGTTCGAGACGGACGCCGATCCGCGCTCGGCGGTGGTGGCCGAACCGGAACTGGGCCTCGGGCCGCTCCACACCGCCTTCGACGGCAAGGGCAACGCCTATACGACGCTCTTCCTCGACAGCCAGGTGGTCTACTGGAACATCGAAAAGGCCGTACGCGCCTTTGCCGGCGAGAAGGTTGACCCGATCATCTCCAAGACGGATGTGCACTACCAGCCGGGCCACAACTCCACCACCATGGGCGAGACCCTGGAGGCGGACGGCAAGTACTTCATGTCGATGAACAAGTTCTCCAAGGACCGCTACATCAACGTGGGGCCGCTGAAGCCGGAGAACGAGCAGCTCTTTGCCATCGATGGTGACAAGCTGACGCTGCTTCATGACGGGCCGACCTTCGCCGAACCGCATGACTCCATCGTCGTGCACCGCTCCATGGTGAACCCGGTGCATGTGTGGGACCGCAACGACCCCTTCTGGGAAGATGCCCGCAAGCAGGCCGAGGCCGATGGCGTGGACATCGACTACGCCGCCGACGTGATCCGCGACGGCAACAAGGTGCGCGTCTACATGCACTCGGTTGCCCCGGCCTTCAGCCTGGAAAGCTTCACCGTGAAGGAAGGCGATGAGGTGACCGTCTATGTGACCAACATGGACGACATCGAGGATCTGACCCACGGCTTCTGCCTAGGGGACCACGGTATCGCCATGGAAGTGGCGCCGCAAGCCACCGCATCGGTGACCTTCACCGCCGCCAAACCGGGTGTCTACTGGTACTACTGCCAGTGGTTCTGCCATGCGCTGCACATGGAAATGCGCGGCCGCATGTTCGTCGAACCGAAGGAAGCCTGAGATGCAGCGCGTCCCGGCACTCCTCCTGCTGGCGTTCTGTCTCGCTGCCGCCCTTCCGGCGGCAGCGGAAACGCGGCAGGTTGCGCCTGTGCCGGGCGCGCTGGCGCAGGCAATCGCCGGGGCCAGCCCCGGCGATATCCTCGTGCTGGAGCCGGGAGACCATCCCGGCCCAGTCACGCTGGACTTCCCCCTGACGCTGCAAGGCAAGCCAGGCGCACGCCTCACCGGCGACGGCACCGGCAACACGGTCACCATCACCGGCCCGGATGTGACGGTCGCAGGCCTTGCCATCAGCGGCTCGGGCGATGATGCCACGGCAATCAGCAGCGGCATCTTCGTGGCCAGAACCGCCAGCAACGCCCGGATCGCGAACAATCATCTGACGGGCAATCTGCACGGCATCACCCTGCATGGCGCGGCGGACAGCCTTGTCACCGGCAACCGGATCGACGGACGGCAGAGCGGGCGCGTCAATGACCGGGGCAACGGCATCTATGTCTGGAATGCACCGGGCACCATCGTGGAAGGCAATGACATCCGCTGGGGGCGGGACGGCATCTTCGCCAATGCCTCGAAGCAGAACGTCTTCCGCAACAACCGCATGCGGGACCTGCGCTTTGCGGTCCATTACATGTACACCAACAACAGCGAAATCTCGGGCAATGTCTCCATCGGCAACACGCTCGGCTTTGCGCTGATGTTCTCCAACAGGATCACCGTGACGGACAACCAGTCGCTGGCCGACCGGCGCCACGGGCTGATGCTGAACTATGCCAACAATGCGGTTGTCTCCGGCAATCTGGTGCGCGGCGGACGGGCCGAGAAATGCACCTTCATCTACAACGCCCACAAGAACCGCATTTCCGGTAACCGCTTCGAGGGCTGCGAAACAGGCATCCACTTCACCGCCGGATCGGAGCGCAACGTCATCACCGGCAATGCCTTCATCGGCAACCGCAATCAGGTGAAATATGTCGGCACGCGGCATGTGGAATGGAGCGAGGCGGGACGGGGCAACTACTGGTCCGACCACACTGCCTTTGACCTCAACGGCGACGGCATCGCCGACAGCGTGTTCCGCCCCAATGACCTGATGGATCATATCCTCTGGTCCCAGCCGGCCGCCAAGCTGCTGCTCGGCTCCCCGGCGGTGCAGCTGGTGCGCTGGAGCCAGGAATCCTTCCCCGCCATCCTGCCCGGCGGTGTCACCGACAGTGCGCCGCTGACCCGGCCCTTTTCCATTCCCGTGAGCGCAGAAAACGCCGCGCTCGAACAGCGCGCGCTTGAAGCCGCAAGCCAGAGACAGCAAGCCGATGACGATCCTGAAGATCTCGCAGCTCACTAAGACCTTCGGGTCCTTGACCGCCCTTGCCGCCGCCGGTCTTGGCGTGGCGCGGGGCGAGCGGGTGGCCCTGATCGGCCACAATGGCGCGGGCAAATCGACCCTGATGAAGATCGTGCTCGGGCTGCTGCCTGCAGACAGCGGCACGGTGACGGTCAATGGCCACCGCCCCGGCAGCCAGGAGGCGCGGGAGGTGACGGCCTATCTGCCGGAGAACGCCGCCTTTCATCCGGCACTGACCGGGCGCGAGCAGATCGGCCTCTATCTGCGCCTGCGCGGCGAGCCGGCCGCCAAGGCCTCAGCCCTGCTGGAGCGGGTGGGGCTGGCGCAGGCGATGAACCGGCGCATCGGCACCTATTCCAAGGGCATGCGCCAGCGTGTCGGCCTCGCACAGGCGCTGATCGGGCGTCCGCAGCTGATGGTGCTGGACGAGCCGACCAGCGGGCTTGACCCGCTGTCACGGCAGGAGTTCTACGCCATCCTGGATGATCTAGCGCGTGAGGGCACGGCCATCCTCCACTCCTCCCACGCCCTGACCGAAGTCGAAGCGCGGACGGACCGGATCGCCATCCTCTCCCAAGGGCGGCTGATGGCCCATGACACGCTGTCGGCCCTGCGGCTCTCCGCCCGCCTGCCGGTGCGCTTCCACCTCACCCTTGCGCCCGGCCAGCGGGACGCAGCGAGCGCTGCGCTGGCTGCAAGGCTGGCGGATGGGGAGATGGCCGCCGCAGCCGTGACCGGCGGCCCGCGGATTGATCTGGCCTGCGCACCGGAGCGCAAGCTCGCCGTGCTGCGGGCGGTGACGGAACTGGGCGCGCTTGTCGAGGATGTCGAGATCATCCCGCCCAGCCTTGAGGACATCTACACCCATTTCAGCAAGAGGAGCGAAGGATGAGCCGCCTTCTCGCCGCCGCTTCGGCGGAATTCCGCATCGCCCTGCGCAACCGCTGGGTCGCGGTCGCCATGGCCATCATGGTGCTCTTTGCCGCCGTTCTCTCGGCGGCAGGCTCCGCCCCGATGGGAGAGCTGGGCGCGGACAGGCTCAGCGTCACCGTCGCCAGCCTCACCTCGCTCGGCGTCTATCTGGTGCCGCTGATCGCCCTGCTCATGTCCTTTGACGCGATTGCCGGAGAGGTGGAGCGCGGCACGCTGGCCCTGGTGCTCGCCTATCCGGTCAAGCGCTGGCAGCTGGTGGCAGGCAAGTTCGCCGCCCATCTCGTCATCCTCGCCCTCGCCGTCGTTGCGGGCTACGGCATCGCCGCCGCCATGGCCTTTTCCGGCGGAGCGGACGCCGTGCGGGGCCTTCCCGCCCTGTGGCGGCTGACATGGACATCGCTGCTGCTGGGCGCAGTGTTCCTCGGCGCCGGTTACACGGTGTCCGCACTGGCCCGGCGGCCCGGCACGGCGGCCTCGCTGGTCGTCGCCCTGTGGCTCGTCATGATCGTGCTCTACGATCTGGCACTGCTGGCCGGTGTTGCCGCAGATGGCGGCGGCTATTTCACCACCCGCATCTTCCCGCTGGCACTGCTGGCCAACCCCGCCGACGCCTTCCGGCTGTTCAACCTCGCAGCATCCGAGGCCACCGCCGCTGCCTCCGGCATCAGCGGTGCCGCGGACGCCATTCCCCCGGCCCGGCCGCTTCTCTCCCTCGTGCTCTGGGCGTTGGCCGCCTTTGCCGCGGCCATCGCCGCCTTCCGGAGGATCACCCCATGACCCGCCAGACATGTTCCCGCCCGCGCCTGCAGTTTGCCCTTCTGCCGCTCGCCCTGCTTCTGGCGGCCTGCCAGCCGGAAGCCGCCACCCAGCGGCCGGAGCCGGTGGCCATGACGGCCGCCTCGCTCGGCCATTATTGTCAGATGAACCTGCTGGAGCACCCCGGCCCCAAGGCGCAAGTGCATCTGGCGGGCATGGACGGCAAGCCGCTGTTCTTCAGCCAGGTGCGCGATGCCATCGCCTATCAGCGCATGCCCGAGCAGAGCGGCGTCATCACCGCCATCTATGTGAGCGACATGGGCAAGGCGGAAAGCTGGGACGAGCCGGGCGCGGACAACTGGATCGCCGCTGATGCCGCCATCTATGTCACCGGCGCCACGGTGCAGGGCGGCATGGGCGCGCCGGAACTGGTGCCCTTTTCCAGCCGCGAGAAAGCCGAAGCCTTTGCGGCCGGGCATGGCGGCCAGCTGGTGATGCTCAAGGATATTCCGGACGAAGAGATTCTGGCGCCGGTGGAATTTGCGACGGACGCGGACGGCAACTTCCTGCCGCCGGAAAATGCAACGCTGAACTGAAGGAGACGGGATCATGACCGCCCTGTCACGCCGCCGCTTTCTTACCATCTCCGCCTGCGCCTTTTCTGCCGCCACCCTTGCGGCACATCCGGCGCTGGCTGCAGCCTCGCCCGTGCCGGTCAGCACCTGGCGCGGCACGGCCATCGGCAGCGCCGCCCGCATCACGCTGGCCCATCCGCAGGCAGACAGCCTGTTCTCGGACATCGAGGCGGAGCTGAACCGGCTGGAGAACATCTTCAGCCTCTACCGGTCCGGCAGCGCCCTTTCCCGCCTCAACCGCGACGGCATCCTGAGGGACCCGGCGCCGGAGCTGCTGGAATGCCTGAGCATTGCTGGTGCGGTTTGGCGGGCGACGGACGGTGCCTTCGACCCCACGGTGCAGCCGCTCTGGGCCGCCTATGCGCAGGCCTCGGTTGAAGGCAGAACACCGGATGCAGACGAACTGGCGCAGCGCCTTGCCCTCACCGGCTGGCCGCTGGTGGAGCTGGAGGCAGATGCCATCCGCCTGACACGCAAGGGCGCTGGCCTCACCCTCAACGGCATCGCCCAGGGCTTTATCGCCGACCGGATCGCGGCATGGCTGAGCGCCGAAGGCCTGATGGACATTCTGATTGATACTGGCGAAATCCGCGCACTCGGCGGACAGCCCGGCGGCGGGGACTGGGACGTGACGCTGGCCGGAAACAGGGGATCGCACAGGCTGCGGGACAGGGCGCTGGCAACATCCGCCCCGCTGGGCACCACTTTCGATCAGGCTGGCACCACGGGGCATATCCTTGATCCGCGCAGCGGCCTGCCCGCCCGGCAGGGCTGGACGCAGGTCAGCGTCACCGCCCCGGCAGCGGCCCTCGCCGACGCGCTCTCCACCGCCTTCTGCCTGATGACACGGCAGGAGATTGATACCGCGCTGGCGGCCGTGCCGCAGGCGAGCCTCGTCAGCATGAGCTGACGCGGCTCAGCCCGGCAACGCCGAGCGGTCTTCACACGCGGCATCGGCGGGCTAAACGGATCAGTCCTGATTGCCTTCGGCCTCAGGCCGGCTCCAGGGCAGCGCCGCTGAGCTGCGCTTCGCGAGAGGCGGAGAGAACCCAGCTCACCACCGCCTCAACCTCGCAGGGCAGCCGCGTGGCAAGGCCTTCGGCAAAGGCATCGAAGGCGGGCAGATTGAGACCATTGATGCCGGTGACGACCGGCCGGCCGGCCGCCAGATGCTCGGCGATAAGATCGCGGAAGCCCCTGCCCTCCCCTTCCTGCCTGCCGAACTTGTTGAGCAGGAAGGCCCCGGCTGGCCCTTCGGCACAGGAGAGCTGCACCTGCATCACCGCCTCCTCCAGCGCTGCCGGGTCCAGCCGGCAACCGCGAGAGTGGCGGCCCAACTTCTGCGAGATGCAGATCTGCGGCCCATCGGGCAGCACCAGCAGGTCGGTTTCGCACGGATGGCCAGCCTCCGCTGCGGACGGCAGGGCCACCGTTCCGGCAAGCCTCACCCCAGCCGCTTTGAGGCGGACAGAGGCTTCCAGCAGAACCGGGTCAACGGACCCGGCTTCCTCTGCAAGGATATAGGCAAGCGGAAAATCCATCACGGCCTCCTTCATGGCGACACCTCATGTGCGGCGGCCTGCAAGGTAACCTGCTGCGGGCGGGCCATGGAGCAGTGAAGATCGCGCAAGAGCCCGTCCGACAGATCATAGATCAGGCCATGGATGGCGATATCCTCGCCCCGGGCCCAGGCCCGCTGCAGGATCGGCGTTTCGGCAACGCGGCGGACGCCTTCGATGACGTTGTATTCCGCCAGCCGGTCGCGCCGGGCGGCAAGGTCCGGCTCGCAGGCAAGATCCAGCGCATGCAGCCGCTCCAGCCGCCGGACCGGCTCCAGCCAGTGATCGGCAAGTCCATGCGGCAGATCCTCCGTCGCCGCCCGCACGCCGCCGCAACCATAGTGGCCGCAGATGATGATCTGGCGGATCGACAGGGCTTCCACGGCAAATTCCAGCGTGCTCAGGAGGTTCATGTCGGAGGAATGAACCACATTGGCGACGTTGCGGTGGACGAAAACCTCGCCCGGATCAAGCCCCGCCACCACATTGGCCGGAACGCGGCTGTCGGAGCAGCCGATCCAGAAGAACTCGGGCGCCTGATGGCTGGCGAGGCGGGCAAAGTAACCCGGCTCCGCCGCCTGCCGCTGGGCCGACCAGACCCGGTTGCGCGCCATCAGCGCATCCAGCGCCACGGCCGGAGGGTGGGCTGACCCGCCGCAGCAGCCGCAGCCATTCCCATGACTGCCGGCAGGCGGGAGGGGTTCGGACTGGCCCATCAGCTTTCCTCCATGGCAATGCCTTCGATCCGCGCCGCGCTGACAAGCTGCGCAACGAGATCGCGCGAGGCCCGCGCCCAGGCCGCCCGCTCCAGCGCTTCTGCGATGACAGGCCGGACCGTGGCAAAGGGCAGAGGCTGGCCCGGTGCATGGGCATGGACCTTGATGATGTGAAAGCCGAAACGGCTCGCCACCGGCTCCCGCGACAGACCGCCCTCGGGCACAGCAGAAAGCGCTGCCTCGAACTCCGGCACCATCTGGCCGGTGGAGACCTGACCCAGGGCGCCGCCCGCCTCACGCGAGCCGCAGTCGCTTTCGCTCCGCGCCAGCACAGCGAAGGCCTCCGGCTCGCGCTCCAGCCGGGCGAGGATCTGCCCGGCCCGGTCTTCCGCCGCCGCCCGTGCCTTGGCGTCGGAGGGAGCGGCGGCACACAGGATATGCGAGGCATCCCAGAGATCCGGCGAACGGTAACGCTCCGGATGCGCCTGCCATTCGGCCATCACTTCGGCTTCGGATGGCGGGGCCACATCCAGCGCAACGTCGAGAAGGGCACGGATGCGGGCCTCTTCCTCCGTTTCGCGGCGGGCGCCGCCAAGATCTTCCGGCTCTGCGGCGACACCGCGCCGGAGGGCTTCGTCCAGCAGCAGCTGGCGGATGGCGAGCGCCCTTGCGGCGGCGCGCCAGGCATCTCCCGGACGCCCTGAGGCGGCCGGATGGTTCTGCGCTTCAGCCGCAATGCGGCTGGCGGGAATGACGGTTCCGTTGACCGTGATGACGGGGGCGGCAACGCTGGCCATGGTCACTCTCCCGGCACATGGGCGGACTGGCGGCGCGAGCGCACCACCTGATAGCCCGGCCGCCACAGATAGCGCACCGGCGCGGACAGCATGTGCACCAGGCGGGTGAAGGGGAAGAGCAGGAAGATGGTCAGCCCCAGCGCCAGATGCAGCTTGAAGATCCAGTTCACATCCGAAATATGCGCCGCAGCATTCGCCTCGAAGGTGAAGATGCCCTGCGCCCAGGCCATGAACTTCGTCATCTCGTGCCCGTCCAGATGCTGCAGCGAGACGAAGATGGTGCCAAGCCCCAGCAGCAGCTGGGCCATGAGCAGGATCAGGATGCCCGTGTCGGCGAAGCTGGAATTGGCGGCGATGCGCGGGTCCATCAGCCGCCGGTGCAGCAGCATCAGGCCACCCGCAAGCGCCATGACACCAGCCACACCACCGGCCACCACGGCCAGGATCTGCTTGGCACCGTGGCTGATGCCGAGCGCATCAAAGATCCAGATCGGCGTCAGCAGGCCGAAGAGATGGCCGAAGAAGATCACCAGTACACCCACATGGAACAGCACCGAGCCGATGACCAGCTGCCTGCGGCGCAGAAGCTGGCTGGACGAGCTTTTCCAGGTGAAGGGATCGCGCTCATAGCGGGCGATAGAGCCAATGACGAGCACCGACAGGGCGATATAGGGAAAGATGCCGAAGACAAAATTGTGCATGTGAGCCTCCATCATCCGGCAGCGCCAGCCGCTGCGGGCCGGGCCGGTTGATCCATACGGGAGAGCATGTCGCGGACCTGCGGACAGCCTGCATTGGGGTCCGGGCCGAAGGTGACCTGCGTTTCCTCCCAGACCGCATCAAGGGCTGCGAGATCCTGCGGGTCATCCTCGGGCGCCGCCATCAGCGCCTCGACGGCGCCTTCCGCGGCGGCCGTGCCGGAGAGGGCCTCAAGCGCTGCAAAGACGGCTGCATAGAGGCTTTCGCGGCCCGACAGGCGGCGCTGCAGCACCGCCAGGATCGGAGCGGCATCGGTGAGGATAGCGCGTGCTTCCGCAGCAGGCTGGGCCGCCAGGAACTCCAGCAGCACCGGCAGGTGATCGGGCAGTTCGCCCGTCACCGGCTCGAAACCGCCAGCCCGGTAGGTCTCCAGCAGATCCACCATGGCGCTGCCCCGGTCGCGGCTTTCGCCGTGCACATGCTCGAACAGGTTCAGCGACAGGCTGCGGCTGCGGTCGAAGAGCCCGACATAGGTCTCCTGCAGGTCATAGATGTCACCCTCTGCCAGTCCGCCGCACAGGGCGGCGAGTTCGCGCCGGGCAAGGGCGGTGAGGCGGCTGTCTGCCACCAGCACCGCTGTGATCTCAGGCATCGCGGCCTGAAGCTCCGTGGAAGGATAGGTCAGGAGCAGCGAGAGGGCTTTCAGGGAACGGTCCATCATTGCACCTCCTCCGGCATGCGCAGCGGCCGCTTCGACGCGCCGAAAAGCGAGGTCTTCGAGATGCCCGTGGAGCAGCCGTTGCCATCGGTGAAGCCGCAGCCGCCCTTGAGGTCATAGGCCTCTTCCACCTGTTCGCGGTGCGTGGTGGGGATGACGAAACGGTCCTCGTAGTCGGCGATGGCCATGATCTTGTACATGTCCTCGATCATGGCGGCGGAGAGGCCCACCTTTTCCGCAATGCCCTCATCGATGATGCCGTCGATGGTCTTGGCACGCATGTAGGCACGCATGGCCAGCATCCGCTCCAGTGCCTGCACCACCGGCGCCTCGTCGCCCGCCGTCAGCATGTTGGCGAGATAGCGCACGGGGATGCGCAGGGAGCGCACGTCCGGCATTTCGCCATCGGTGCCGATCTTGCCGGCCTGAGCGGCGTTCTGGATCGGCGAGAGCGGCGGGATGTACCAGACCATCGGCAGGGTGCGGTATTCCGGGTGGAGCGGGAAGGCCACCTTCCAGTCCATCGCCATCTTCCACACCGGGCTTTCCTGCGCAGCCTTGATCCAGTCCTCCGGAATGCCCGCCTTGCGCGCTTCGGCGATCACTGCAGGGTCATTGGGATCAAGGAAGACGCCGAGCTGGGCATCGTAGAGATCCTGCTCGTTCTCCACGGAAGCTGCTTCAAGGATGCGGTCCGCGTCATAGAGCATCACGCCGATGTAGCGGATGCGGCCGACGCAGGTTTCCGAGCAGATGGTCGGATTGCCGCTTTCGATGCGCGGATAGCACAGGGTGCACTTCTCCGACTTGCCGGTGGACCAGTTGTAATAGACCTTCTTGTAGGGGCAGCCGGACACGCACATGCGCCAGCCGCGGCACTTTTCCTGATCGATCAGGACGATGCCGTCTTCCTCGCGCTTGTAGATCGCGCCCGAGGGGCAGGACGCCGCGCAGGCCGGATTGAGGCAATGCTCGCACAGGCGCGGCAGATACATCATGAAGGTGTTCTCGTACTCGCCGTAGATCTCCTTCTGCACGCCCTCGAAATTGTAGTCCTTGCTGCGCTTGGAGAATTCGCCGCCGAGGATTTCCTCCCAGTTCGGCCCCTTCTCGATCTTCTCCATCCGCTCGCCGGTGATTTTCGAGCGCGGGCGGGCGGTGGGGAAGGCCTTCATTTCCGGCGCGGACTTCAGGTGGTCGTAGTCGAAGTCGAAGGGCTCGTAATAGTCATCGATCTCCGGCAGGTCCGGGTTGGCGAAGATATTGGCGAGGATGCGCCACTTCGCCCCCTGCTTGGGCTGCAGCTTGCCGGAGCGGCTGCGGGTCCAGCCGCCGTTCCAGCGCTTCTGGTTTTCCCAGTCGGTCGGATAACCGGTGCCGGGCTTGGTTTCCACGTTGTTGAACCAGGCGTATTCGACGCCGTCGCGGGTGGTCCAGACGTTCTTGCAGGTGACGGAACAGGTGTGGCACCCGATGCACTTGTCTAGGTTCAGCACCATGCCGATTTGAGCGCGAATTTTCATTCCGCAGCCTCCTTGTGGATGGCGGTTGCGCTGGCGGGTTCGTCAAGCCAGTCGACCTTGTTCATCTTGCGGACGATGACGAACTCGTCCCGGTTCGAGCCGACGGTGCCGTAGTAGTTGAAGCCGTAGCTCTGCTGGGCGTAGCCGCCGATCATGTGGGTGGGCTTGAGCGTGGCGCGGGTGACCGAGTTATGGATGCCACCGCGCAGGCCGGTCTTCTCCGAGCCCGGCGTGTTCACGATCTTCTCCTGGGCGTGATACATGAAGAGCGTGCCGTCCTTCATGCGCTGGGAGACAACCGCACGGGCCGTCAGCGCCCCGTTCGAGTTGTAGACCTCGACCCAGTCATTGTCGGCGATGCCTGCCTTCTTCGCATCACGCTCCGACAGCCAGACCACCGGGCCGCCGCGGTTCAGCGTCAGCATCAGGAGGTTGTCGGAATAGGTGGAGTGAATGCCCCACTTCTGGTGCGGCGTGATGAAGTTCAGCACGATATGCGGCCGGCCATCGCGGGCGCTGTCATTCACCTCCGGGGTGATGGTCTTCAGGTCCACCGGCGGCCGGTAGTGGCAGAAGCCCTCACCAAAGGCGCGCATCCACAGGTGATCCTGATAGAGCTGCTGACGGCCGGTCAGCGTGCGCCAGGGGATCAGCTCATGCACGTTGGTATAGCCGGCGTTGTAGCAGACCTCCTCGCTCTCGATGCCCGACCAGGTGGGCGAGGAGATGATCTTGCGCGGCTGGGCGGCGATGTCGCGGAAGCGGATCTTCTCGTCTTCCTTCTTCGCCGCCAGATGCGCATGCTCGCGGCCAGTGGCCTTGGACAGGGCGTCCCAGGCCTTCACGGCCACTTCGCCATTGGTCTCCGGCGCCAGCATCAGGATCACCTCGCAGGCGTCGATGGCGGTGTCGATGCGGGCAAGGCCCTTGGCCGTGCCGTCCCGGTGCTCGCCGTTCAGCGCCTTGAGGTGATGCACCTCGTGCTTCGTATCCCAGGCGATGCCCTTGCCGCCGTTGCCCACCTTCTCCATGAGGGGGCCAAGGGCGGTGAAGCGGTCGTGGATGGCGGTGTAGTCACGTTCCACAGCGATATAGGCCGGAGCCGTCCTGCCGGGGATGAGGTCACATTCGCCCTTCTTCCAGTCCCGCACATCGGTCTGGGCAAGTTCCGACGCCGTGTCATGCAGCAGCGGCAGGGCCACCACATCGGTTTCCTTGCCGAGCACCTCCGGCGCGACGTCCTGGAACTTCTTCGCGATGGACTTGAAGATTTCCCAGTCGGAACGGCTTTCATAGGCCGGATCCACCGCCGCCTGCAGCGGATGGATGAAGGGGTGCATGTCCGAGGTGTTGAGATCGTCCTTCTCGTACCAGGAGGCCGTCGGCAGCACGATGTCGGAATAGACCGCCGTCGTCGACATGCGGAAGTCGATGCAGACGAGGAGGTCGAGCTTGCCCTTTGGCGCCTCGCCGTGCCAGACGGCTTCCACCGGCTTGACGCCGCCTTCCTCACCCAGATCCTTGCCGAGCACGCCGTGATCGGTGCCCAGAAGGTGCTTGAGGAAATACTCGTGCCCCTTGCCGCTGGAACCCAGCAGGTTCGAGCGCCAGACGAAGAGGTTGCGCGGCCAGTTCTCCGGGGCATCCGGGTCCTCGCAGGACATCTGCAGCGAGCCGTCCTTGAGACCGCGCGCCACATAGTCCTTTGCTTCCATGCCTTCGGCCATCGCAGCACGGCCCACCTCCAGCGGGTTCTGCTTCAGCTGCGGGGCGGATGGCAGCCAGCCCATCCGCTCGGCACGGATGTTGTAGTCGATGAGGCTGACATTCCAGTCACCCTCAGGTGCCGTGGGCGAGAGGATTTCGGAGGCCGTCACCGTCTCGTAGCGCCACTGGTCCGTATGGGCATACCAGGCGGAGGTGGAGTTCATGTGGCGCGGCGGGCGGGCCCAGTCGAGGGCGAAGGCAAGCGGTGCCCAGCCGGTCTGCGGGCGCAGCTTCTCCTGCCCCACATAATGCGACCAGCCGCCGCCGGACTGGCCGACGCAGCCGCACATCACCAGCATGTTGATGATGCCCCGGTAGTTCATGTCCATGTGGTACCAGTGATTGAGACCGGCCCCGAGAATGACCATGGACTTGCCACGGGTCTTCTCCGCGTTGCGGGCAAACTCCCGCGCCACATGGATGATCTTGTCGCGCGGCACACCGGTGATGCGCTCGGCCCAGGCCGGGGTGCAGGGCATATCCTCGTCATAGGAGGAAGTTGCCCAGCTGCCGCCAAGGCCACGGTCGAGGCTGTAGTTGGCGCAGAACAGGTCGAACACCGTCGCCACCAGCGCCTCGCCATCCGCCAGCTTCAGCCGCTTCACCGGAATCGCGCGGGTCAGCACATCCGGATGCTGGCAGACCTCGAAAGGCCCGCTGGCCTTGCCGCCGAAGTAAGGGAAATCGACGCTGACCACATCATCCTGGTCCTCTTCCAGCACGAAGGACAGGCGCAGGTCCGTGTCTTCGCCCCGGGCCCGTTCCTCGAGGTTCCAGACGCCCGTTTCGCCCCAGCGGAAGCCGATGGAACCGTTGGGCACGACCATCCGGCCGGACTTGCGGTCATAGGCGACCGTCTTCCAGTCCGGATTGTTGGTCTCGCCCAGCTTGCCGTCGAAATCATCGGCGCGCAGGAACCGGCCGGGGATCAGCCGCCCGTCCTTTTCCTCCAGCCGCACCAGCATCGGCATGTCGGTGTATTTGCGGGCGTAGTCCTCGAAATACTCCGCCTGCCGGTCCAGATGGAACTCGCGCAGGATGACGTGGCCCATGGCCATGGCGAGCGCAGAATCCGTTCCCTGCTTGGGCGCAAGCCAGACGTCACCGAACTTGGCCGCTTCCGAATAGTCCGGGCAGATGACCGCAGACTTCGCACCGCGGTAGCGGGCCTCCGTGTAGAAGTGCGCGTCCGGCGTGCGGGTCTGCGGCACATTGGAGCCCCACAGCAGCAGGAAGCCGGCATTGTACCAGTCGGCCGATTCCGGCACGTCCGTCTGCTCGCCCCAGGTCATGGGGCTGGCGGGCGGCAGGTCGCAGTACCAGTCATAGAAGGACATGCAGGTGCCACCCACAAGGCTCAGATAGCGCGAGCCGGCGGCATAGCTGACCATCGACATGGCCGGGATCGGCGAGAAGCCGAAGATCCGGTCCGGGCCCCAGGTCTTTGCGGTATAGGCATTGGCAGCGGCGATGATCTCCGTCGCCTCGTCCCAGGAGGCCCGCACGAAGCCGCCCTTGCCGCGCGTGGTGACATAGCTTGCCCGCAGCACCGGGTCCTGCTGCAGCTTCGTCCAGGCTGCAACGGGGCTCATCGTCTTGCGCAGCTCCCGCCAGGCGCGCATCAGGCGGCCCCGGATCAGCGGGTTCTTCACCCGGTTGGCCGAGTAGAGATACCAGCTGTAGGAGGCGCCGCGCGCACAGCCGCGCGGCTCATGGTTCGGCAGATCCGGCCGGGTGCGGGGATAGTCGGTCTGCTGGGTTTCCCAGGTGACGATCCCGGACTTGACGTAGATCTTCCACGAGCAGGAGCCCGTGCAGTTGACCCCGTGGGTGGAGCGCACGACCTTGTCGTGGCGCCAGCGGTTCCGGTAGGTCTCTTCCCAGCCGCGGTCTTCGCGCGTCGTCTGGCCGTGGCCTTCCGAGAAGGTGTCCAGCTGTCTGGACTGGAAGAAGTTCAATCGGTCGAGCAGATGGCTCATCTGGCTTTCCTTTCAGGACCGGTCATGCAGGGTGGGCGGCACGGGGCGCCGCACGGCGTGTTTCGATGGCGTGCAGCAGCCCGCCGGGCCGGGTGTAGGCGGCCCAGGTGATGACGAGGCAGATCACGTAGAAGGCGAGGAAGCCCCAGAGCGCGGCCACCGGGCCGCCGGTCATCTCGATGGAGGTGCCGTAGGCCTTGGGGATGAAGAAGGCGCCATAGGCCGCAACCGCACTGGTGAAGGCGATGATGGCAGCGCTTTCCCGCTCCACCTGACGGCGGCGGCTCGCCTCATCCAGTTCCGGCATCAGCCGGGGGATTTCCGAGGCCATGATGGCCGGGATCATCTGGAAGGTGGAGGCATTGCCGACACCGGTGAGGAAGAACAGCGCCATGAAGCAAGCGAAGAAGCCCGTGAAGCTGCCGCCTTCACCGCCTTGCGGCAGGAAGCTGATCACCCCGAAGACGGCAATGATCATGCCTGCGAAGGTCCACAACGTCACCCGTCCGCCGCCGAAGCGGTCGCTGATCCAGCCCGTACCAGCGCGGCTGAGTGCACCGACGAGCGGCCCGAGGAAGACGAACTGCAGCGCATTCACCTCCGGGAACTGCAGCTTGGTCAGCAGCGGGAAGCCCGCCGAATAGCCGATGAAGCTGCCGAAGGTGCCGGTGTAGAGGATGCACATCAGCCAGTTTTGCTTGCGCGAGAAGATGATGGCCTGTTCGCGGAAGCTGGCCTTGGCATCGGCGATATCATTCATGCCAAGCCAGGCCAGGGCGGTGGCCGCCAGAATGAAGGGCACCCAGATGAAACCGGCGTTCTGCATGAACAGCTGCGTGCCGTCGCTCAGGGTCTGCGGCGCCCCGCCAAGGACACCGAAGACACCCGTGGTGATAACGGCCGGCACCAGGAACTGCATGACCGAGACACCGAGGTTACCGAGCCCGGCATTCAGGGCCAGCGCGTTGCCCTTCTCCGCCTTGGGGAAGAAGAAGGCGATGTTGGCCATGGAGGAGGCGAAGTTGCCGCCGCCGAAGCCGCACAGCAGCGCCAGCACCAGGAAGATGAGGTAAGGCGTCGAAGGGTCCTGCACCGCATAGCCAATGCCCATGGCAGGCAGCAGCAGCGAAGCGGTGGACAAGGCCGTCCACAGCCGCCCGCCGAAGATCGGCACCATGAAGCTGTAGAAGATGCGCAGCGTTGCCCCCGAGAGGCCCGGCAGGGCTGCCAGCCAGAACAGCTGCGAGGGCGTGAAGTTGAAGCCGATGGCCGGAAGCCGGGCGACCACGACGGACCACACCATCCAGACCGAGAAGGCCAGCAGCAGCGCGGGGATCGAGATCCACAGGTTGCGGCGGGCAACCGCCCTGCCCTTTTCCTGCCAGAACTGCGGATCTTCCGGCCGCCAGTCATCCAGCACCTTCTTCATGACGGTGCGGTCCGGCTGGTGGATTTCCTGCATTTCCGGCAGGGCGGGCAGCTTGTCGAGTTCCGCGCCATGGGCTGCGCGCTCCATCCGGCGGATCGACATGTGCATCCAGCCAAGCGACACGGCCACAAGCAGGAAGAGAAGGGCAAAGCAGCTGGTGTAGATGCCCGTGACATCCAGCAGCGCGCCGAAGATGATCGGCAGGATGAAGCCGCCGAGGCCGCCGATCATGCCGACCAGGCCACCGACTGCGCCCACATGCTGCGGATAATAGACCGGGATGTGCTTGAACACCGCCGCCTTGCCGAGGCTCATGAAGAAGCCGAGGACAAACATGGTGATGACGAAGGGCCACAGGTCCATCTGGGTGGAGAAGGTGATCAGCCCGTCCTTGCCGCGAATGACGTAGTCCGTTGGCGGATAGGACAGCATGAACAGGAGGACCAGCGAGAAGCCGAAGGTCCAGTACATGACCGACCGTGCGCCGAAGCGGTCCGACAGGTGCCCGCCATAGGCGCGGAACAGGGAGGCGGACAGGGAGAAAGCCGCAGCCGCCATGCCGGCCGTCTTCACATCCACGCCATAGACGGAGATGAGATAATGCGGCATCCACAAGGCCAGCGCGACAAAGGCGCCGAAGACGAAGAAGTAATAGAGCGAGAAGCGCCAGACCTGCAGGTTCTTCAGAGGCGCAAACTGCTCGGCAAGGGACGGTGCCTTCACACCGGACTTGCGGCGCGCCACCAGCTGCGGGTCATCTTCCGCCAGCAGATAGAAGGCGATGCCCATGAGCGCCAGACCTGCCGCCCACACATGGGCAACACCCTGCCAGCCATAGGCCACCATGACGAAGGGCGCGATGAACTTGGTGACCGCCGCCCCCACGTTGCCCGCGCCGAAGATGCCGAGCGCCGTGCCCTGATGGCCCGCATCATACCAGCGCGAGACATAGGCTACGCCGATGATGAAGGAGCCGCCGGCAAGGCCGATGCCGAGCGCGGCCAGCAGATACATCGGATAGGTGCTGGCGAAGGTCAGGATCCAGGTGGCCGCTGCCGTCAGCAGCATCTGGGCGGAAAACACCAGCCGCCCGCCGAATCTCTCGGTCCAGACGCCGAGGAACAGGCGCGTCACCGAGCCGGTGAGGATCGGCGTCGCCACGAGCAGGCCGAACTGGAACTCGGAGAGACCCAGCTCGGTCTTGATCGCAACACCGATGATGGAAAAGATCGTCCAGACCGCAAAGCAGGCCGTGAAGGCGATGGTACTGAGTGCAAGCGCACGATTCTGCGCCCCACCCGTTACGGAGGGGGATGTAATCACAGGAAACTCTCCCGGTTCCGGCATCTATTCGCGTCGTGATGCCGAGGGGAGACTGCCAATGACTGCAGATCATAAACTTGACCTGCATCAAAACACTTCACAAGAAGGCCAAAATAAACGAGAAACAAAAACTATTAATACATGTAATTGACGATTTAATACAGACCAATAATTTTAGTTTGACATTGTGATTGACAATTATCAATCAACGAGACACTATTTGCGAAGAAAATTGAGGCGCGACATGAAAACAGCCTATCTGGACGAAATCCGGCAACTCGACCTGTTCCACAGCATGCAGGACGAAAATTTCGAAGCCGTCATGCGTGGCGCCTATGTGCAGTCCTTCCCGCCTCTGGTGGATCTGATCCATGAAGGCGACAGCAGCGATTTTCTGCATGTCATCATTGACGGCAGCGTCGAGCTTTACGCCACATGGTCCGGCAAGGAGACGACGATCAGCATCGTGCGGCCGGTCTCAACCTTCATCCTGGCAGCCACCATCCGCAACGCGCCTTATCTGATGTCGGCGAAAACCCTTGAGCGCTCACGCATCGTCATGCTGCCTTCCGAGGACGTGCGCCGCATATTTGATGCCGACAGCGGTTTCGCCCGTGCGGTCGTGCGTGAGCTTGCAACCTGCTACCGGGCCTCGATCAAGCACACCAAGACGCTGAAACTGCGAACCTCGCTGGAGCGGCTTGCCAATTACATTCTGCAGGAAAGTGCCGCCCGCAACGGTGCCGATGCCTATGTGCTTGACCTGGAGAAGCGGAAGCTCGCGTCTCTCCTCGGCATGACGCCGGAGAACATGTCCCGCGCCATCAAGGCCCTGTCTCCCTATGGCGTCCACATCGACGGCAGCCGCGTGGTGATCGAGAAGCGCGCAGAGCTGGAGCGCTTTGCAAGGCCCGCGCCCCTCATCGACGATCCATCGTCCTGAGGCAGCCGGGGACTGCAGCCTCTTTCACCCCAGAAAATAGGCATGCAGCGGATCAACGCCGAACAGAACCGGATGCAGCAGCAGCATCAGGTAAAGCAGCGCGACGGCCACACAGCCTCTCAGCACCGTTTCCCGCAGGGGTAGAAGGCAAGCCAGCAAAGGCCTTGCGGCAACGGCTGAATCAAGATCCTGCCAGCGCCCGCCCATCTGCCGCTGTTTGCGCCGGTTCAGCATGCGCATGCCCAGAAACGAGAACGCAAGGAAACTGCCGAACATCAGCACATGCGCGGCATTGCCCTTGACCACGAGATGCGCAAGAGACCAGAGCGCAAGCGCCACCAGCAGCAGATGGCGCGTCAAACGCACAATGCCCGGCAGTGCGGGATCAAACTGCCCGTTGTTCATGCCCCCGAAGGAAAACGGATTTGGGCGCCCGAGCGCAAGCGACGCAATCAGGAACGCGGCCAGCATCAGGGCGAGCGCGAAATAGGCGAGAGCTGGAACCGTGTCCCAGAGATGCACGTAAGGCGCACGCCCGGCCGCACCAATCACCCAGGCCAGCAGCAGCAGGGAAAGTGCCGAATAAGCCAGGGTGAAGCCGCGCGGCCCCAGTGTTGCAACACATGTTGAGCGGACCACCGGAATGGTTGGTATCCGGTGTGCGAGCAGGAACACCATGAAGGCAAGAATGAACTCGCCGGCGCCAAGAACAGCACTCATTCCTCAGTCCTCCGCAGACCGCCAGCGCCAGCGGCCCTGACCTCGTCATGTGCAGGCTGCGCCTCTGCCCCCGTCCACGCCGCCGCACGCGGCGGGCCGAGGCGCAGGAGATCGATGGCGCGGGCGGCAATCTGGGCGGTCACCTCGTCAAGGCTTGCCGGGCGCAGATAGAAGGCCGGAACCGGCGGCAGGATGATGCCGCCCATTTCGGTGATCAGCGTCATGTTGCGCAGATGGGCAAGCGTGAGCGGGGCTTCGCGCGCCAGCAGCACCAGCGGGCGGCGCTCCTTCAGCTGCACCGAGGCCGCACGCACCAGCAGATTATCATCCAGCCCATGGGCAATGGCCGCAAGGCTGCGCATGGAACAGGGCGCCACGATCATGCCGTCCACGGGGAAGGAACCGGAGGCAATGCGCGCGCCCACATCATCAGCCGGATGGCGGCAGGCAGCCAGAGCGGAGAGGCCTTCCAACGCCCCTGCCCCGCATTCCAGCGCCAGCGTGCGTTCCGCTGCCGGGCTCGTCACCAGATCGAAGCGGATGGACCGGGCCACAAGCTCCCGCGCCGCCGCCAGCGCCAATGCCGCGCCCGATGCCCCCGACACGCCCAGAACCACGTGGCTCATGACAGGCCCTCCGCCGCCAGAATGCGCTGCGCGGCAGCCTCGGCCGCAGCGCTCAGCTTCATCACCTTGCCAAAGGGGCGCTGGGTTTCAGAGCCAATCTTGACCGTGGCATCGAGGCCGATCTTGCCTGCCAGTCCATCGAGGGGCGAGGCAAAGTCGAGGTAATCCATCGGCGTGCGGTCGAGGATCATGCTGTCTCGGGCCGGGTCATAGCGGGTGGCGAGCGCCCAGGAGATGTCATCCCAATTGCGCGGATCGATATCCTCATCCACCACCACGACCATCTTGGTGTAGCTGAACTGCGGCAGCATGCCCCACAGGGCCATCATCACCCGCCGCGCCTGCCCCGGATAGTGCTTGGCGATGCTGACCACGGCCATGCGGTAGGAGCAGGCAGCCGGCGGCAGCCACAGATCGCGCACCTCCGGGATCTGCTGGCGGATGACCGGCAGGGCCAGATCATTGAAGACCTCGCCGATGACCGAGGGCTCATCCGGCGGGCGCCCCGTCCAGGTGGAGAGATACAGCGGATCTCGCCGGTGGGTGATGGCGCTGACGGTCAGAACGGGGAAAGGCTCGACCGAATTGTAGTAGCCCGTGTGATCGCCGAAGGGGCCTTCGGGCGCCGTATCTCCCGGCTGCACCCAGCCTTCGATGATGATCTCCGCATCCGCGGGAACCAGCATGGGAATGCTGCGGGCAGGCACGAGACGGGTGCGCGCCCCGCGCAGCACACCGGAAAAGGCGAGTTCCGAAACGGTTTCCGGCAGGGGCAAGGCAGCCCCCAGCAACAGCGCGGGATCGGCGCCCAGCACGACCGCCACCGGCATTGGCTTGCCGCGCCCGGCATCAGCGTTCATGTAGCTGCGGTGATGAGCGGCCCCGCCGCGATGGGCGAGCCAGCGCAGGATCATCCTGCCGCTGTCCAGCACCTGCGCCCGGTAGACCCCTGCGTTATAGGCGGCCGTATCCGTCAGCGCCGAGCCTTCCGGCCGGGTCAGAACCACCGGCCAGGTCACCAGCGGCCCGCCGTCTTCCGGCCAGCAGGTCTGCACGGGAAGAAGCGAGAGATCGGGCACCGGCATGATCTCATCTTGAGCAGGCGCCCGGCTGGTCAGCCTCGGCCGGTTGCGCAGGGCAGCGGCCAGCTGCGGCCAGCGCGAGAGCGCGTCCCGCACCCCGTCCGGCGGCACCGGATTGCGCAAGGCCGCCAGAAACTGGCCCAGCGCCGGAATATCCGTGAGCCCCACGCCCAGCCCCGCGGCCACCCGCTCCCGCGTGCCGAAGAGATTGGTGACGACCGGCACCGGACTGATCCGCCCGTCTGCATGCACTGGCGCATCGAATTGCAGCACCGGCCCGCCCTTCAGCAGCACCTGCCGGTGCACCGCCGTCATTTCCTCGGCCAGAGCGACAGGCGAGGCAATGCGCCGGAACGTGCCTTCCCCGGCACACCAGCCAAGGAAGGAGCGGAGATCGGGAAAGGGAGGAAGCGTGCGCATGAGGGCCCGGGCAAAAGACTGCAAAAGACGGCAAAAGACCGGCAAGGCTTAGCAGCCCTCCTGCCCCCGAAGGTTGATGCGCATCAATCTGGCGGACGGGAAGTTCACGCCCCCTTGGGACGGAAGGCCGCGACCACCTCCGGGTTGGTGTCGATTCGGGCTGCGCCGATGAGGTCGAGGCAATAGGGAACGGCGGCAAAGATGGCATTGAGCGAGGTGGCAATGGCCGCAGGCTTGCCCGGCAGCGTGATGATGAGGCTGGCGCCGCGCGTCACGGCCTCCTGACGGGAGAGAATCGCCGTCGGCACTTCGGCAAGATTGGCCCGGCGCATGGTCTCGCCGAAGCCCGGCAGATGCCGCTCGGCAATGAGGCTGACGCCTTCCGGCGTCTGGTCGCGCGGTGCTGGGCCTGTGCCGCCCGTCACGAGAATGAGACTGCAGCGCTCCACATCGCACAGCGCCTGAAGCGTTGCCGCGACGCTGTCCGCACCATCCGGAATGAGCCGGCACACCACTTCAAACGGCGGCAGCACCGCTTCCTTCAGCCAGTCGAAGATGGCCGGTCCGCTGAGGTCCTGATAGGTGCCCGCACTCGCCCGGTCGGAGACGGTGACAATGGCAATCTTGGGCAGGGGCATGGGGTCTGTCCCTCTTGAAAATCATCTGCGGGATAAGGCTTAGCATTGCGGGCGAGTGGCCAGTTTGCGTCCGCGCAAAGTGATATGCAACCTGCAAGGACGCTGAAGTTTGTTCCGCAACAACGTCCCCTGCCCCCGAAGACCTTAGCTGTGAGCCCACCGCTGGCAATCGCCAATAACGGGAGACCACAGCATGTCATCACCTCATGAACCGCACCGGCCACCTGCCGGGCGTTTCACGAAATCGGCCGCACGCAACATCTTCTACGGCGGGTCGATCTTCTTCTTCCTTGTCTTCGTCGGGCTCACCGCCCAAAGCCACTGGCACATCGTCACCAAGTCCACGGACGAGGCAACACTGACCGAGGGCGTCATCCGCGGCAAGCACGTGTGGGAAAAGCACGCCTGCGTCAACTGCCACTCGATCCTCGGCGAAGGCGCCTATTTCGCGCCTGAAGTCGGCAACGTCTGGGTCCGCTATGGCGGCAAGGACGATCCGCAGGCGGCTCGCGAGGGGCTGATTGCCTGGATGCAGGCCCAGCCTTCCGGCATCGAGGGCCGCCGCCAGATGCCGCAGTTTCACCTGACCGATCAGGAACTGAACGACCTCGTCGATTTCCTCGAATGGACCAGCCGCATCGACACCCAGGGCTGGCCGCCCAATGACGCGGGCTGAGGAGGGACAACCATGAAATACGCTTCCCAAAAAGTGGCCTACTGGTACTTCGTCTGTGCCATGATCCTGTTCGGCGTGCAGATCGCCGCGGGCGCTCTCGCCGGCACGGTCTATGTGCTGCCGAACACCCTGTCCGAACTGATGCCCTTCAACATCATCCGCATGATCCACACCAACGCGCTGATCGTGTGGCTGCTGATGGGCTTCTTCGGCTGCGCCTATTATCTGGTGCCGGAAGAGGCAGAGCGGGACATCGAAAGCCCGCTGCTGGCCTATATCCAGCTTGGCCTGCTGATGTTCGGCGCGCTTGCCGCCGTCATCGGCTATACGCAGGGCATCCATGAGGGGCGCGAGTTCCTGGAGCAGCCGCTCTGGATCAAGATCGCCATCGTCGTGGTGGCGCTGATCTTCCTCTACAACGTCTCCATGACCGTGCTGAAGGGCCGCCGCACCGCCGTCACCAGCGTGCTGCTGCTGGGCCTTTGGGGCATCGCCGTCTTCTGGCTCTTTGCCTTCTATGCGCCGGACAATCTGTCGCTGGACAAGGTCTACTGGTGGTACATCGTCCATCTGTGGGTGGAAGGCGTGTGGGAACTGGTGATGGCTTCGGTCCTTGCCTTCCTGCTGATCAAGATGACCGGCGTCGACCGGGAAGTGATCGAGAAGTGGCTCTATTCCATCGTCGGCCTTGCCCTCTTCTCGGGGCTTCTGGGCACCGGCCACCACTACTACTGGATCGGCGCGCCGGGCTACTGGCAGTGGGTGGGATCGATCTTCTCCGCCCTTGAGATTGCCCCCTTCTTCGCCATGGTCATCTTCGCCTTCTCCATGGTGTTCAAGGGCCGCAAGGACCATCCGAACCGGGCGGCCATGCTGTGGTCGCTGGGCTGCACGGTGGGCGCCTTCTTCGGGGCCGGCGTCTGGGGCTTCCTGCACACCCTGTCTTTCGTGAACTACTACACCCACGGAACCCAGGTGACGGCCGCACACGGGCACCTCGCCTTCTATGGCGCCTATGTGATGCTGAACCTCGCGCTCATCAGCTACGCCATGCCCTATCTGCGCGGCAAGGCGCCCTATCACCAGACGCTGAACATCATCTCCTTCTGGATCATGAGCGGCGCCATGATGGTGATGACCTTTGCCCTCACCTTCGCCGGTGCGGTGCAGGTGCATCTGCAGCGGGTAATGGGCATGTCCTACATGGACGTGCAGGACGAGATTGCCCCGTTCTACTGGGTGCGCCTCGGCTCCGGCGTGCTGGTGCTGATTGCAGCGCTGATGTTCCTCTGGTCCGTCTTCGGCCCCGTCCGCGACCGGCGGGTGGCCGCCCAGCGAAAGGCTCAGACAGCAGTCCAGCCTGCCGGATGAGCCTTGCTCCGGGCGCGGTGGTGGGCCGTGCCCGGAGCCCCCTTCACGCCAGTCCCGTGATCCCAAAGCCGTGAGCCCGGAGATGTGAGCCCAGAGACGCGAGCCCAGAGACGCAAGCAAGGAGATCTTCATGACCGTCCCGCACTCCATGCCAGCAGCATCCGCTGCGCCCTTCTACGCCCCTTCGGGCAACGAATGCCTGCTGTTCGAGCAGGCCTACCGCAACCGCCTGCCGGTGCTGCTGAAAGGGCCGACCGGCTGCGGCAAGACCCGTTTCGTCGCCCATATGGCCGAACGCCTTGGCCGCCCGCTCTATACAGTTGCCTGTCACGACGACCTGACCGCCGCCGATCTGACCGGCCGCTATCTGCTGAAGGGCGGGGAAACCGTCTGGGCCGATGGGCCGCTGACCCGCGCCATCCGCGAGGGCGCGATCCTCTATCTCGACGAGGTGGTGGAGGCGCGCAAGGATGTAACCGTGGTGCTGCATCCCGTCACCGACGACCGGCGCATCCTGCCGCTGGAGCGCACTGGCGAGATGCTGAGCGCCCCGCCGGAGTTCATGCTCGTGATCTCCTACAATCCCGGCTACCAGAATGTGCTGAAGGCCCTGAAACCCTCCACCCGCCAGCGCTTCATCGCGCTGGAGTTCGGCTATCCCGATCCGGACACGGAAGCCGCCATCGTCTCGGCCGAAAGCGGCCTGCCGAAGGACCGCTGCGTGCCGCTGGTGCGCGTCGCCAATGCCCTGCGCGATCTGAAGGGCCAGGACGTGGAGGAAGGCGCTTCCACCCGGCTTCTCGTCTATGCCGCCACTCTGATCCGCGCAGGCGTGAAACCCGCCGCCGCGCTGGAAGCTGCCCTGCTGCAGCCGCTCAGCGATGACGCCGACGTGCAGGCGGCGCTGGCACGGGTGGCGGAACTCGCACTGGGGTGAGACATGTCGATCTTCGAACCGGAGGAATTCGTCGGCTCGCACTGGCACGCGCTGGTGGGCAGCCTCACCACCCTGCCCCGTTACCCGCAAGCAGGCGTGCCGCTCGCAGACATGCGCCTGCGGCTCGGCGTACTGTTCCGGGCTTTTGGCGGCAGCGGTGCCATCCGTATTGCGGAAGCGGCCCCCGCCGTGTCCGGCCACCGGCTCAGCCTGCTGCGCCGCATGGGGCTGGGGCAGGAAAAGCTGGAGCGCGCCGTTCTGGACACCGCAGCGCTGCGCCTGCCGCCGGTGATCGACTGTTTTCCGCAGAAGGAAGACAATGCCGCGCTCTACGAGTGGCTCGCTGCCTGGTTTGCCCATGCGGAGCCGGTGGCAGCCCATGAGGATCCTTTCGTCAGCGACCTTCTCTCCCTGCGCGCTGCCGTTGCCGCCACGCGGGAGGCGCTGAACACATGGCCGGGCCTGAGGGCCCTGTTTCACCGGCTGCGTGCGGCTGCACTTTCCGTCCGGCCCGAACGCCGCCTGCCGCCCGTGGAAGCAAGGCTGGAAGAGGCCATCTGCGCCCTTCTCGGCGGCCGCCGCCCGCCGGACACCAGCCTTCTTGCCGTCATCGAGGAACCGGATGCTGACCTTCGCCAGTTCCATGCCCCGCGCGGCTACCGGCCTTTCCTGCCGGTGCCCCTGTTCGGCGAAATCCGCCTGACCGCAGGCGCGGCCCAGCCTGACGAACGGGACGAGGCAAACGGGCGCTCCGTTTCCGCCGACGCGTGCCGGCGGCAGGCCGAGCGGCGGCAGACCGATCAGAGCGACCGGGGCGATCCGCTCTGCTTCCACCGTTTCGAGACGATCTTTTCGCTGGCCGAGATGGTCAACGTGAACCGCCGCGTCGATGAGGACGACGAGGACGGCGCCAGACAGGCCGCCGATGACATGAGCGACCTGACCATCGGCAGCAACCGCCAGCGCACGGCCGTAAGGCTGAAGCTGGACCTCGACCTGGCCCCGGCAGAGGCCGAAGAAACCAGCCTCACATCGGGCCTGACCTATCCCGAATGGGACTGGAAAAAGCAGATGCTGCGCCCGGATCACTGCCGGGTCATCGCCGGACGGGCCAGGGAAGACAGCGAAGGCTGGCAGCCTACGGGGGAGATGCAGCGCCAGATCCGGGCGGTGCGGCGCCACTTCGAGGCGCTGCGCCCGCGCCGCGTTGTGCTGCATGGCCAGCCGGATGGCGAAGACCTTGATCTCTCGGCTCTGGTGCGCGCCGCCGCCGACCGCAAGGCCGGTGGTGCGGGCTCGGAAAACCTCTTTCTGGCCGGGCGCGCCATCGAGCGGGACCTGTCCATGGCCGTGCTGATGGACGTATCCCTGTCGACGGATGCCTCGCTCGGCACCCACCGGGTGATCGACGTGGAGAAGGCCGCGCTTCTGGCGCTGACGCAAGGGCTGGATGCCTGCGGGGACGAGCATGCGATCTTCACCTTCACCTCCCGGCGCCGCAGCGCCGTGCAGGTGGATACGGTGAAGGACTTCGGCGATGCCGTGGACGGGCGGGTATTACGGCGGATCGAAGGGCTGAAGCCTGGGCAATACACCCGCATGGGCGCCGCCATCCGTCATGTGAGCGCACAACTGGCCCAGCGCCCGCAGCGCCACCGGCTGCTCCTGCTGCTGACGGATGGCAAACCCAATGACATCGACTATTACGAAGGCCGCTATGGCATCGAGGACACCCGCGCGGCCATCCGGGAAGCGCGCAAGCAAGGCCTCAAGGTGTTCGGCGTGACGGTGGACGAGGAGGCGCGGGACTATTTCCCCTGGCTGTTCGGCCGGGGCGCCTATGCCATCATCACCCATCCGGACCGTCTGCCCTCGGCGCTTCCGGCCATTTACCGGCAGCTGGTGGGATAGCTTGCAACAAGCTGAAACTTTGCGCCCGCGCAACGTCACCCGCCGCCTGCAGGCGCAGCATGAAGGCTGCAGGCATCCACCCGAAGGAAGCCTCGCATCAGCCAGGGAGGCAGAAACATGGTCACGATCCTGAGGGGCCCGGTCTGCGCGGAAACCATCCTGGACGGGATGATGGAGACCTACAAGGAAACCATCCCCGTCTTCATCCGCCGCAAGATGCGGTGCATCGGCTGCCCCATTGCCCATCTGCATGATGTGCGGGAGGCCTGCGAGGAGCATCATGTGCCGCTGGAGGAGTTTCTGAGCGACGTGAACCGGGCTATCATCGGCGCCAGAGGAAAGGCGCCATGACACGCGAAGCACCGGAAATCGACCTGAAGGATATCGCCGCCGGCTTGCAGATGCCGCCGGAAGAGGCCTTGCGCCTGATGCGGGCGGGGGACATCACCTGCCGCCTGCATGAGGGGCGCGATGAAGACGAGGGCCGGTTCGCCTGCCTGTTCTTCCACGGCAACAAGCGCCTGACGCTGATCGCCGATGCCGCCGGAACCATTCTGCGCCGCAGCCTCGTCGACTTCGGCCAGCATCCCTTGCCCCCGGCCATGCGCCAGGGCCCGCAGTTGCGCTGAACCCGGCCCGCACTGGCGGACCGGGCCATTCCAGTCTCAGCCACAGCCGCCACGGCCGGAAGAGCCGCAGCCGCAGCTGTCCGAATGGCTGTGATCCACCTCGCCAACTTCGCCGTCCCGAGGACGGCCAACGATGACGTGCCAGTCGGAAGGGCCTTCCACCCGGTAGGTCCAGGTGAACTGGCCCGGCAGATAATGCTCGAACTGATGCAGCAGGCCGAGCGGATTGTGGTCGTTGATCAGCTCGAAGCTTTCGCCCGGCATCAGCGCCTCGAACTGGCGGAAGACCAGCATGTGGCGCTGCGGGCGCGGCAGGGGGCGCAGGTCGACGGTGACCGGAGGAACAGGATCGTGCTGGACAGCGGAAAGGGTCATCAGAGGCTCCATGACAGAGGTTGAGGCCTCAACAGCTAGAAGCTTCGCATGCCGCCTTCCTTGTCGCGGAACAAACTCCGGAGCGCCTCTGCCCGGCCGGGGTCAGTCGCCGCTGCTTTCCGCCAGGAGATAAAGCCGGTGCGGGTCGACCACGACAACCCGCTTGCGGCTGGACTGGACAAGGCCCTTGGCTTCCCAGGCGGTCATCACCCGGCTGACCGTGTGCAGCGTCGTGCCGGTCATTTCCGCAATGTCCTGCCGGGTCACCGGGAAGTCGATGAGAATGCCCTCTTCCGTCTTCTTGCCGGCCTGACGCACCAGCCGCAGCACCGCATGGGCAACGCGCCGCTCCACCTCTTCCGTCGAAAGTTCCAGAATGCGCGTATGCGCATCCTGCAGGCGCTGGCCCACGGTCTGCAGCGCATTGAGCGCCAGCGTCGGGCTGCGGGCGATGAAGGCTTCCCACTGGTTCGAGGGCCAGGCCAGCGCCAGACTGTCGACGATGGCGGTGGCCGTTGCCGGATAATCCGGACGCCGCATGGCCCGCGCGATGCCGAAGATATCGCCCGGATTGACGTGCCGCACCACCACCTGCTGGCCATCCGGCGTGGTCTGGATCACCTTCAGCCGGCCGCTGAGCAGGCAGAAGAACTCCGTCGCCTCGATGCCCTGCATGAAAGCCGTGGCTCCATCCGGCAGCTGGCGCACGCTGGCCATGGCAAGGACGTTATCAAGATCCGCATCACTCATGTACTGGAAAATACTTAGATTGCGAATGAGCGAGCGATCCAGTCGATGCACGGCCATTGAATTTCTCCAGATCACTTTTCAAAGCCGCAGCAATGACTTGTTTCATCGACTGCGACCAAATGGCATCCCCGGCAACCACCGCTGCACTGTTTGCCTTTTCGCAAACACCTCTACTGCCCTTTGTTCTGTAATCCAGTCAACACCCAAGGCAACCTGAATGAAAGGAAATGCCATGTTGACCCGCCGTGAAGCCCTGTGTGGTGCAGCCGCCATCGCCCTTCTGATCGCAGCGCCGCTCCATGCGGAAGAAGGACCCAACCCCACACTGAAGGCCGCAACCGGACAAACGGACCTGACCGTTGGCCTTGAGCGCGTGAAGGCCAAACTCGTCGCCCCGCCCTTCGTCATGGAGCATGATCAGGTGGCCAAGGGTGGACCGAAGGTCGTCCAGTTCACCATGACCATCGAGGAAAAGAAGATCGTCATCGACGGCGAAGGCACCACCTTCCAGGCCATGACCTTCGACGGCTCGATGCCCGGCCCGACCATGGTGGTGCATGAAGGGGATTATGTCGAGCTGACGCTGATCAACCCCGAAACCAACTCGATGCCGCACAACATCGACTTCCATTCGGCAACGGGTGCCCTCGGCGGCGCGCAGCTGACCTTCGTCAACCCCGGCGAACAGGCCACCTTGCGCTTCAAGGCCACGAAGAACGGCGCCTTCGTCTATCACTGCGCGCCCACGGGCATGGTCGCCTGGCACGTGGTCAGCGGCATGTCGGGCACCATTCTGGTGCTGCCGCGTGACGGGCTGAAGGATGAGGCGGGCAACCCGATCCACTATGACCGGGCCTATACCATCGGCGAGTTCGACCTCTACGTGCCGAAGGACGAGAACGGCAAATACGTGGACTACGACAGCCCCGGCGAGGCCTATGCCGATACGGTCGAGGTGATGAAGGGGCTGGTGCCCACCCATGTGGTGTTCAACGGCGCCGTTGGCGCACTGACGGGCGACAAGGCCATGAAGGCCAATGTCGGCGAGACCGTGCTGATGATCCACAGCTCGGCCAACCGGGACACCCGCCCGCATCTCATCGGCGGCCACGGCGACCACGTCTGGGAGCGCGGCAAGTTCGACAATCCGCCGGAAAAGGGGCTGGAAACCTGGTTCGTGGCAGGCGGCAGCGCCGCCGTGGCGACCTACAAGTTCCTGCAGCCGGGCATCTACGCCTATGTGAACCACAACCTCATCGAGGCCATGGAACTGGGGGCAGCGGCCCACTTCAAGGTGGAAGGCGACTGGGACAATGACCTGATGATGCAGGTCTCGGCCCCCGGCCCGATCCCCAGCAACTGACAGCATGCCGCGGCAGCCCGCCTCTCCGGGCTGCCGCAGCTTCCCTCTTCTCTCCCTCTGTGGCGATCAGGAGGTCATCCATGACCTTGATCAGATACACCAGCGCCGCCGTTGCAGGCCTTGCCCTCCTCACTCTGCTGCAGGGCTTTGCAGCCGCACCAAAGGCCCCACATCCCGCACCGGAGACGGTCAGGCTGGAAGAGGCCGCCCTCGCCTACCGGGAGCCCGGCGAGTTTCTGGACCGGGGCACGCCGGTCAACGGCCCGCGTGTGCCGCTGACGCTGGAAGCCCCGCTCACCATCATGCGGGCGCAGGTGACGCGCGGCGCCTATGATGCCTGCGTGGCCGACGGAGCCTGCCTTGCACTTGGCACAAAGGGCGCGCCGGATCTGCCGGTCACCGGCGTCAATTTCATCGATGCGGAAGCCTATGCCGCCTGGCTGTCGGTCAAGACCGGAGAGACGTGGCGCCTGCCGACCGACCGGGAATGGGCGCTCGCCGCCGGATCGCGCTTCAAGGACGATGCCTATACGGAGATCAGCGACCCGGCCAACCCGTCGCGGCGCTGGATTGCGGTCTACGACATTGAATCGAAACTGCAGGAAGAAATCGACCCCAAACCCATGCCGGCCGGACACTTCGGCACCAATGAGCATGGCCTATTGGATCTTGCCGGCAATGTCTGGGAATGGACCTCCACCTGCTACCGCCGCCACCATGTGCTGCCCGGCGGAGAGATGCGGGAGACGGAGAACTGCGGCATCCGGGTGGCCGAAGGCCGCCACCGGGCGCTGATGACAACCTTCTTCCGCGACCCCAAGGCCGGGGCCTGCTCGGTGGGCGTGCCGCCCGCCAACCTCGGCATCCGGCTGGTGCGCGAGGAAACGGGAGTGCGGCAATGGCTGGGATTCTAGAGCCGGACCGCAAGCCCCAGGCCGCTGCAGCAGACACCGCCCTGCTGCAGCGGCTTGCGCATGTTCTGCAGGACATGGGCCTGCCCTGCGCCTGTCAGGAGGAGGTGGAGCGGACGGTCGCCGTCTTCACCGAATTCGAAATCCGCCGCACCCGCCGCCGCCTGCTGGAAAGCGCAAGAGAGCGCACGCGTCAGCTGGCCAGTTTCCTGCCCTATCTGCAGGATCTTGAATCCCCCGGTGCCGCCGAACTGGATGCCGCCGACCTTGCCGTTCTCGCCGATGCCTTCCGCCAGATTGCCGCTGCCGCCGCGCAAGGGGTGGCAAGCCTTGAGCTTCTGGCCGCAATGCAGCCGGGCACTCCACGGCAGGACGGCTGACAAGCTGCGTCAAAGCTTGTGCCTGCACAAAGAGGCGGAGCGGCAACTGCCGCACACTTCCTGCAACAGCCACCCGCAGGAGCCCCCATAGGAGCAATTGTCCCATGACCGGCGAAGCCTCCATCCTCGCAGCCCTCACCACCGTCGATGATCCGGAACTGGGCGTCAGCATCGTGGATCTCGGGCTTGTCCGGGAGATCGCCTGCACGCCCGGGCGCATCCGCATCACCCTCGGCATGACGACGCCCACCTGTCCGCTGGGCGGGCTGATCGCCGAAACCGCAGCCATCGCCGTGGAGGAGATTGCCGCGCCGCAGACGGAAGTGGAAGTCACGCTCGACCGCGCCTTCCGCTGGACTCCGGACCTCGCCGCCCCGCATGTGCGCCAGCGCTTCGGCGGCGAAAACCCTGTGCCCGCCACTGATACGGGGGCCGGCCTGTGGCAGCAGCTGCGGACAAGGCTGTGGAGCTGACCATGCCCCGCTCCATGGTGCAAGCAATCCGCCTTCTCACCGCCGTGCTGGCGCTGGCGAGCCTTGTCACCGGCCTTGGCGCCGGACTAGCGCGGCTGGGGCTTTTCGATCTCGCCCTTTCAGTTTCGGACCGGCATTCGGTCTTCATGCTCTGCGGCTTCTTCGGCACCCTGATTGCGCTGGAGCGGGCGGTGGCGCAGGGCTCGGCTGCAGCCCTCGCCGTTCCCGCTGTGTCGGGGATCGGGGCCGTCCTGATCTGGTTCGAGCCGCAGTCAGCCGCCCTCGCCTTCCTCGCTGCCGGGGCAGGCCTTGGCGCTCTGAGCGCGCAGGCGGCTCTGGCGCTGCGCACCCTGTTCAGCGCCGTCTTGCTGGTGGCCGCAGTGCTTTGGCCCATCGGCACGGGCGTGTGGCTTCTCACCGGCGACCCGGCCCTTGCTGCCTATATCTGGCTGGGTTTCCTCATCCTCACCATCACGGCCGAACGGATCGAACTGTCGCGCCTGCGCCAGCGCGGGCCTCTGCAGGCCGGATTGCTGGTCCTGCTGGTCGCCGTCTTCTGCCTCGGGCTGCTGACGGGCGAGCCCTTTGCCGGAACGCCCTGGCTCACAGGCACGGCACTCGCCGGGCTTGCCCTGTGGCTGACGGTCAATGACGTGGCGCTGATCACCATAAGGGGCGAAGGCCTTGCCCGCTATTCCGCCGCCGCCCTTCTGTGCGGCTACGGCTGGCTGCTTGTGGCCGCAGCGGCACTCTTGATGCTGCCGCCGGGAACGTCCGCGGCGGGACACGACATTGCGCTCCATGCCATAGGCCTCGGCTTCGTACTGTCCATGGTCTTTGCCCATGCCCCCATCATCCTGCCCGCCGTCGCAGGGTTGCGCATCCGCTATTCGGCCGCGCTCTACCTGCCGCTTGCGCTTCTGCAAGGCGCAACGGCATTGCGGGTGGCGGGCAACCTGCTGGAACAGGACAGCCTGCGCAATGCGTCCGGCTGGCTCACCATGGGAGCGCTCGGCCTCTATGCAGCAACACTTATCCTCTCCAGCCGGCACCGCCCGCGCAAAGCCTGTGCAGCGCACAACAACCGTCATCCAGTTTGACCTGGCTCAACGTCGCCCGCCGTGCCGGAGGCTATCTCTCCCACATACATGAATTTAAAATTCAACTTTGGAGAATATCATGTCCATGAAGTCCCTCATCCTCGCCACGGCCACGGTCCTCAGCCTCACCGGCATGGCCACAGCGGCCGATCATGAAGTCAAGATGCTGAACAAGGGCGAGGCCGGCGCCATGGTCTTCGAGCCGGAACTGATCACCATCGCTCCCGGCGACACCGTCACTTTCAAGGCGACGGATGCCGGCCACAACGCTGAAACCATCCCCGGCATGCTGCCGGAGGGCGCCGAACCCTTCGTTGGCAAGATGGGCAAGGATGTCACCGTCACCTTCACTGAGGAAGGCGTCTACGGCATCAAGTGCAAGCCGCATCTGGGCATGGGCATGGTCGCCGCCGTCATCGTCGGCGCCCCGGTCAATCTGGAAACCGCCAAGACCGTCAAGACACCCGGCAAGGCCGGCAAGAAGTTCGAAGCCCTGCTCGGCGGGCTTTGAACGGCTGACGGCATGGCCTTTTCAGCCACCCTGGAGCTCCTGCGTGCACACATCGTGCTTGAAGCCGCTGACGGCTGGGGGAACGTCCACAGTCTGGTCACTCAGGCACGGCGTTTCAGCTCCCCTCCCCCTCGTGGGGAGGGGCTAGGGGGTGGGGGGAAAGCCTTTCCGTCTGGCAGGCAACTCATTGACTAGGGGCAGCGGTTCCTCTTGAGGCCTCTTCAGGAAAAGATCCATTTTTCAAATCCTTGCAGGCTCAGAGCCCCCCACCCCTTATCCCTCCCCACCAGGGGGAGGGGGGCGGAGGCACCCTGCCGGAAAGCAAATGCATCATTGCGGGCGATGTCCGAACCTGAAGTGCAAATCCGGCAGTTTTTAAGGGACAGAGAAACAGGTGCCTGACCGGCTGTCCCCACAGAACGCATCAGCTGAGACGCATTCAAAATCCCGCAAGGCACCGCCAGGGAGATCATCACATGACCAGTCCGCACTGGCTTTCCGGCGGCTTCAGGCCGTTCTTCTTTCTTGGTGCCCTTGCCATGGCAGCTTCCGTGCTGATGTGGGTGCCGGTCTATTCGGGCCTCTTCTCCCTGCCCACCTTGTTCGTGCCCCGGGACTGGCATGTGCACACGCTGGTCTTCGGCGGTGTGATGGCCATCATCGCAGGCTTCGGCCTGACGGCGGTGGCCAACTGGACCGGCCGTCCGCCGGTTTCGGGCGCGCTGCTGCTGGCGCTGGTGCTGCTGTGGCTGGCCGGGCGGGTGGCAGTAACTTTCGGAGCGCCTCTTGGCCCCGGTCCGGTGGCCGTGCTGGATGTGCTCTTTCCCCTTTCGCTCGCCGCCGTGATGGCGCGGGAGGTGATCGCCGCCCGCAATTTACGCAATCTGAAGATCGTCGCCGTGATCGGCCTGCTGGCCCTGGCGGACCTCGGCTTTCATCTGGAAGCCGCACAGACCGGCGTGGCAGATGTCTCGCCCAGGGCGAGCCTGTCGCTGGTGATCCTGCTCATCCTCATGATCGGCGGGCGCATCATCCCGGCCTTTACTCGCAACTGGCTCAACGCCCGCAAGGCAGCAAAACTGCCGGTCATCTTCAACAAGGCAGACGCCGCCATCATGGTGCTGAGTGGCGCCGCGCTTGCGCTCTGGACCGTGCTGCCCGACGCTCTGGCAACGGCCGTCCTCATGCTGCTGGCGGGAGCGGGGCAGATCTGGCGGCTGACACGCTGGTGCGGGTTTGCGGCAAGGCGTGAGCCGCTGCTGCTGATCCTCCATATCGGCCACCTCATTCTTGCCCTCGGCTTTCTGGCGGTGCCTTGCGCCGCGCTGCTGCCGCAGATTGGCGATGCAACAGCATCGGTGCATCTGTGGACGGCGGGCGCCATCGGCATCATGACGCTGGCCGTCATGACCCGCGCCAGCCGGGGCCACTCGGGCCATCCGCTGACGGCAGACAGGCTGGATCTGGCCATCTTTGCGCTGGTCATCCTCGGCACGATCGCCCGTGTCGCCTCGCCGCACGCCGGAGACGCGGCACGCGCGCTGCTGGACACGGCGGCTCTCGCCTGGGCCGGGGCCTATCTCGCCTTTGCCGCCGGTTATGCCCGCCGCCTGCTGCTGCCCCCGGCCAAGGCGGGATGAAGGGAGAATTGCCCGATGGACCGGCTGGCGCCGAACAGGACCGGGGATGGCCTGCAGGCCGCTCTTGCCTATGGCCTGCCGCTGTCCGCCGCTTACATCGCCACCGGCCTCACCCGCACCCTCTGGCTTGACGCCCATGCGGGTCCGCTGCCCGGCGCCTTGCTGGAGGCGGCGGTCTTTCTGGCTCTCTGCCTTGCAATGCTCGCCAGCGGCTGGCAGGACCGGGCGATCCGGCGGCATCCCATAGCAGCCGGGGCGGGCATGCTGCTTCTGTTTCTGCTTCTGGACGCTGCCATTGCGGCCGGGCTGTGCGGTGTTCCGCTCGCCCGCCATTTCGGCCGGTTTTCACAAGCCCACGGACTGGTCCAGCTAACCACCCTCTCATTCTGCGCCCTGCTGCCCCGGTTCTGGTACAGCGAAACGTGAGAAATGCAGGCCGCCAGCTGAGAACCCGTCACTTTGCCGCGTGAAGCACAGGCTTATGCTCGGTGTCCCGGTCTCATGCGGAGAGCACTGCGCAATGGCAACCCTGAACACTCTTCCCAAGATCATCCTTCCCGGCATCGGCGGCTCCGGCGAAGCCCATTGGCAAAGCCATTGGGAGGCGGCAGACACATCCTTCCGCCGCTTCCGGCCCTCAAGCTGGGACGCGCCGGAGCTGGAGGACTGGACAATGGCTCTGGATGCGGCCGTCTCGCAGGCGCCAGCCCGGCCCGTGCTTGTTGCCCACAGCCTTGCCTGCCTGCTGGTGGCCCATGCCGCCCCCATGCTGGGAAGCAGGGTGCGCGGCGCCTTTCTCGTGGCCGTGCCGGATCCGGAGGGACCCGCTTTCCCGGCAAGGGAAGCGGCGAGCTTTGCCAATCCGCCAGCCCTGCCCCTGCCCTTTCCGGCACTGATCATCGCAAGCGCCAATGATCCCTATGGCACACCGGACCATGCCCGGCGCCGTGCGCGGGAATGGGGCACAGGCCTGATCGAGGCTGGCGCCCTCGGACATATCAATGGTGCCAGCGACCTTCAAGACTGGCCGCAGGGGCGGATGCTGCTGGAGGCCTTTAGTGCGGGGCTGCCGGACTAGAGCCGGATCTCACGCCTGAAAGGCCAGCGGCCCGGCAATGGCCCCGCGCAGATTGGCGAGAAGCCCGGCAATGGCCTTGAGCGCGCTTTCAAGCTCCGCCTGCGCCGGGGCGCCGATGCACAGCCGCACGCCTGCCGCCCCATTCTCCGGTGCGGCGGCGGTTGCCAGCGGATCGGTGACGAGAATGCCCAGTGCCCGGGCAGCCGCCGCCAGCGCCTGCGCCTCCTGATCTGCCATCGGCAGCCACACGTGATAGCCAAGGTTCGGATGCGGCGGCAGCGCATCACCCAGAATGCAGGCCGCCAGTACCCGGCGGCGCGCCGACTCTTCGCCGATGGCATCGCAAATGGTCTGAGCCGTGCCATCCATGATCCAGTGCTCCATCACCAGACAGCTCAGCGGCGAGATCATCAGCCCATTGGCATAGAGGCAGGCTTCCGCCCGCTCCTGCCAGGCGGCAGGCACCACCAGCCCGCCAATGCGCAGCGAAGGATTGAGCGTCTTCGACAGGCTGTTGATGTAGAACACCCGCTCCGGATCAAGGCTGGTGAGTGATGGCAATGCGGGATCGGCACCCAGCGCATAGACATCATCCTCGATGATCAGCGCCCCGTGGCGGCGGCAGACTGCCAGGATATCTTCGCGCCGGGCGCGGCTCATGCAGGTGGCCACCGGGTTCTGCATCGTCGGCATCAGATAGACCGAGGCCCGCACATCCGGCCCCGCCGCCTGCAAGGCACGGTCCAGCGCTTCCGGCTCCATGCCCTCATGATCCATGGCAACGGCCGCCAGCCGCACTCCGGAGTGCCGGGCGAGTGTCAGCAGACAGGGATAGGTCTGCGCCTCCACCAGCAGCAGGGAGCCCGGACCGGACAGCATCGACAGGCACACGGTGAGCGCGTGCTGTGCCCCGCCGGTCAGCAGCAGGCGGCCGGGACCGGTCTCCGTGCCCAGCCGCCCGAACCAGCGGGCAAGGCCGGTGCGGAAGCGCACATGCCCCGGCACCGGCGGATAGGAATTGAACAGGGCCGGCTCAGCCTGCCGGGCCAGAGCAGTCAGCGTGCGGGAGAGCAGGCGTTCGCTCATGACGGCGGGCGGGGCGTTCTGCGACAGGTCGATCACCGCCCCCTTGCGCCCGCCGGTGTCCGCCACGAAAGTGCCGCTGCCCTTGAGCGCATGAACAAGGCCGCGCCGCTCCAGAATGCCATAGGCCTTGGTCACGGAGCCAAGCCCGATGCCCAGCTGCCAGGCAAGATCCCGGTGCGGCGGCAAGCGCTCGCCTGCGGCCAGCTTTCCATCCAGAATGTCTTCCGCCAGCGCCGCCGCCAGCCTGTCGCAGGGCAGTTGTGCTTCGCCGGACAGGCGAGGCTTCCAGGGCGACTTGAGGCGCATCGGCACTCTCCAATTGCGTCACGTGACGCTTTTGCATTTTACCACGAGTGTCACGAACTCTACGATCCTCCTTCCGGGACAGCAAACAGAACCGGAGACAGGATCAGAGCCATGCAGCAGGATAACAAGGCCTTGCACGGCGGCCCCGTGCGCCTTCCCGTTCCGCTCAACGCCCTGAGGGCTTTCGAGGCGGCGGCGCGGCATCTTTCGGTCAAGGGTGCCGCTGCAGAAATCGGCGTCACGCCCTCCGCCGTCAGCCACCAGATCCGCCTGCTGGAAGACAGCCTGGGCGTGGAACTGCTGCGCCGGACGGGCGCAAGACTGGAGCTGACGCAGGCCGGGCGGACGCTGACCCCCGGGCTTTCCGCAGGCTTCCGCCAAATCGCGGAGAGCGTCGGCAGCTTGCAGACCGGGCGCAAGCTCGGCCCCTTGCGCCTGTCGCTGCCGCCCGGCTTTGCCGCCCACTGGCTGCTGCCCCGCCTTGCCGCCTATCCGGCGGCCCGGCCGGGGTTTGAACTGGAGCTGCAGACAACGCAGGAGGTGGCCGATCTGGCCGCAGGCAGCGCCGACGCCGCCGTGCGCCATGGCAAGGGGCACTGGACCGGCACGGTGAGCGAGCACCTCTTCGACGAAACCCTGACCCTGCTGGGCCGGGCAACAGCCGGAGAGGATGCCCGCGCGCTTGTCGGCCGCAGCACGCTCTTCATCTCCGGCCACCGGCATGAGGGCTTTGCCCGCTGGAATGCCTCCCTGCCCGGCGGCCCGGTGCAGCCGGCGGCCATCATCACCGTCGATTCCACCAGCCTCAGCCTCAAGGCGGCGCTGGATGGCACGGGCATCACCTTTGCCGGGCCGGAACTGGCGGCTGAGGACATTGCCGCCGGGCGGCTGTCCCTGATCTTCGCCCACCGGGTGGCGGCAGAGGCCGGCTATTACCTGTGCTATCCGCCCGCGCTGGAGCGCGACCGGCGCATCCGCAACCTCAGAACATGGCTGCTGGCGGAAACCGGCGATCTGCGCCGCGCCGGCTGAAGCCCGGTCCCTGCGAGATGGACACGCCGGCAACCAGGCAAGCATGCTCAGTCCTCGCCGTCCCAATATCCGGCGGCGGCAGGGCGCTGGAAGGTGAGCGCAAGGCGGCGCGCCCTGGCATCGCCGCCCGGCGCGGCCCCGGCATAGACCGCCATCTTGCCGCTGTCGGGATATTCGACGATGTCGGGATCATGCATGCTGCTCACGGCCAGATAGCGCAGCGCTTCATCCGGCCCCGCAATCAGCTGATGCGCGGTCTCTGTCCCGCCGGCAGGGCAGACGGCTACATCCCCCGCCGCCAACGGAAATTCCTCTTCGCCGTAGCGCAAGATGCCGCTGCCGGAGAGCATGACGAACATCTCGTCATTGGACAGATGGCAGTGATAGGGCCAGCCCTTCTTGCCGGGCGGGATCTCGACATAGCGCGCGCCGAGCCGCGTGGCCCCCAACGGCGCGGCCACCGCCGCCTTGCGCGCCTCAAAGCTCTCGCCATGCAGAGGAACCCGCAATGCAGCCCAGCGCAAGTGAATGCTCTTCAGTCCTCCCGCAGCTATGGTCAATCGACAGGCAGAAGCTTCAGGCGGAGACTTGCGGTTGAACGCAATTTCAAACCGGAGACCCGGCCTTGCACAATTGCCAAGCGCAGCATCAGGAGATCATACGGCCGGCACCTGCCGCCAAAGAGGGTGCACGTATTCGCCTGCGTGCCCCCGATGGGGTGCCGCTCGGCGGGCTTGTCTGGCGCCATCCGGCCCCGGATCCGCGCCGTCCCGTTGCCGTCATCGCTCCGGCCACCTCCGTACGCTGCAGCTACTACGGGCGCTTTGCCGGCTATCTGCATGAGCATGGCTTCGAGGTGCTGACGCTCGACTATCGCGGCATCGGCTTTTCCCGGCCCGCGAGCTTGCGCGGCTTTCAGGCGGACTGGGCCGACTGGGGCGATCTGGACGTGGAAGCAGGGCTGCAACTGGTGGAACAGCAATGGCCGGGCCAGCCGCTGCATCTCATCGGCCATTCCATCGGCGGGCTGGCCATCGGCCTTGCCCCCTCCGCCCGCAGGGCCGCACGTTTGCTGACTGTCGGTGCGCAGCATGCCTACTGGCGCGATTACGATCCGCAGCAGCGCCGCCGCATGTATCTGAAATGGCACGTGTTCATGCCGCTGGTGACGCGGCTCTTCGGCTATTTTCCGGGCAAGCGCCTTGGCTGGCTGGAGGATACGCCCGCAGGCGTGGTGCGGGACTGGAGCCGCATGGGGCCGCAGCTTGCCGAGCACCTGCGGCAGGACATGTTCATTGGCGGCGAGCGGGAGGGCGAGATCCTGACCCGCCGTCTTGCAAGGATCACCGCGCCGCTGCTCGCCATCGGCCTTGATGACGACCCTTTCGGCACGCCGGAGGCGCTGGAGCGGCTGCTTGCCTGCTACAGCGCCAGCCCCCGGCAGCATCTGCGGCTCGGCCCGCAGAACAGCGGCGGCGAACCCATCGGCCACTTCAACTTCTTCCACACCCGCTTCCGCCCCACCCTCTGGCCCATTGCCCTCAGGTGGCTGCAGGAGGGAGAGGTGAAAGCGGCTGGCACCAACGTGTGATGCCAGCCGCCATATCGAAGCTCATCCGCGGCGGCGCTTGCGCCAGGGCGCGTCCTTCTGCCAGTCCCCCGCCATGATGCAGCCGAACGGGATCACCTCGTCCACAACCTCGGCAAGACCGTATTCGGCAATCTGCGCCCGCACGCTGGCCGCAGACTTGTAGGCACCCGGCAGTTCGGACACGTCCGGCTTTCCACAGAAGAACCGGGCATCAAGCCCCTTCGTCTCGCGGGCCATGATGTCCGCGATGTTGTTGGGGCTGAGCCCCCTTGCATCGGCACCACATTCCTCCGCCAGCTGGCGCATATGCGCCGTGCGTGACAGGTTGCGCCCCGCACCATGCGGCGAGAAGCCGAGGCCATTGGCCGCATTCGAGCCGCGCACGATCAGCACCGGTTCCGACATGTTGAGCGGAATGATCGTCAGACCGCCCGCATCCACCGCCCAGCCATCAAAGGCGGGCGTTGCACCCTTGCCGTGATAGAACAGGCCATCGGACTTGCGGAACACGAAGTTATGCTCGTTCCAGAACCGGTCAGACACCTTGGCCGAAAGCTTCTCTGCCGCCATGTCATGCAGCACGAAGTGGTTTTCCTTCGTCCAGGTGCGGATGATCTGGAGCGCTGCCCAATAGGTCTCGCCTTCCTCGCTATCAGCCGGAATCCAGGCATTCTGCTGCAGGGTTTCCGGCGACAGCAGCTGACGGAACCGGTTCGCCACCGACATGCCGCGCTCGTAGAGCCGGGCACCCGGCCCGCGCGAGCCATGATGGGTGACGAGTGCGGTTTCGCCCGTGGACTTCATCGTGCCCACATAGGCGAAGTGGTTGCCATCGCCCTGCGTTCCGAAATGCCCAATGCCGATGCCCAGCGTCTGCCCTTCGAGATAGGGGTTGTTCTGGAAGGCCGCGAGCGTTGCCTGCGAAGGCTTCAGCCGCTGATCCTCAGAACGTCCGCCGGGACCGAAATGGGTCACCGAATGGATGGCATCCAGCAAGGCCTTCGGGTCCGTTCCCGGGAAGATCGAAATCGCCATGGAGCAGCAGATATCGGCCGAATGCATGCCCGGATGAATGGCCTCGGACGCCACGATCCCGCCAACCGGAATGGTCCCGGAGGGACCGGACGGACAGGCATCGGGCATCACCGCCGCAGCCTTCACCACGGGCGTGCGCGCAAGCACCTGCATGGTCGCCTGCACCTTGGCGATATTGTCCTCTTCAAGATCATTCTCCGCCCGGATGTTCATGTGGAGCGGAACGCTGCCCGCCAGTTGCAACGGCAGAACGGGCCCGGGCTGGAAGGCGCGGGCAGCCTCGAGCGCCGCATCCATCGTTCCACCATTGCGCAGAACCTGATTGGCGGCGTCCAGCGCCGGGCGGAACCATTTGCCCTGCGGCATGCCTGCGTTGATGAGGTCCTGTCCACTCACGATAACGGTCATGATCTTTCCTGCCTTTGCAGTCCTTCTGTTTGTCATGTTCGCGTGTTCTGGGCTGCTGCCCTGCCGCCGGAGAACCGGCAGCAGGGCGTAGCGGCGACAAGGGAGAACGAAACGCGGATGGTCCCGCCCATGCCAGAGAGCGATGCCAGAATGGGAGTCGAACCCATTGAACCATCCTAGGGTGGAGGCTGTAGTTCCGTTCGGCATTCGCCGCTGCAGTCCGCACATGGCGGCAAGATTGGAGAAACTCTGACAGCCAGCCTTGCGGCCGGATGACATGAGGGATTTGAACCCACCGCCCCGAAGGGCTCCCGATGTGTTTCTTCCGGCATCCGCCATGCAGTTCAAATAAAGCCCGTGACGGCTAGGGGTGGAGGAACGCCTGCTCTACCGCTGAGCTACAGGACCACAAGGTTGCGGCCCCGGCGGGATTCGAACCCGCGACCTGGAGATAAGGAGTCTGTAGTTCCATCCGGCATCCGTCACGGCACCCTGCGCCGTTACCAGCGGCGCAGGGCATTCTCAAAGATCGATGGCCTCGATCTGGCGAAGCCATGCCTCCGGACCGGAGTTTCCGGCCGCAAAACGGCTGATGGCTCCATAAACGGCATCCGAGAAGCCGCCGATATTCAGCACATCCGCACCAGACGCAGGCGTCTGGACATAGGGCTGGATATCAAGGCACACGAGCCGCGCAGCCGGGTTATGGCGCTGGATACGGGTCCATTGCGCCATCATGCCCGTTGTCTGGCCGCCGCCGCCCGCATCCATCCAGGACTGGTTGTCCGAGACGAACACGACCAGGTCCACCCGCGCCCTTTCCTTCACCAGCTGCCGCAGCGGTGCGGAACAGTCCGTCCCGCCGCCACCGATGGCCGCCAGCTTCGATGCGTTGGCCATCACGCTGTCCCTGGAGTTCAGGTGAAGCGGAACAACCTCTTCGGCAAAGGGCAGCACGCGGGTCCTCCGGTTCTTCCGCAGGAAGGAGGCAGCCACGAGGGCCGCCACATCGATGCAGCGAACGACGGAGGTGGCGCCCGGACGGTAACCGGTCACGGGCGAACCCATGGACCCGGACACGTCCGGACAGATCACCACATTGCCCGGCACCTCGGGCACGCTGGAGATGGCAACCTCCATCGCATCCTGCAGCGCATCGGCAACAACCTCAGGCACGTCGTCGCTCACCATCTTCCACGCCACCAGCAGCTGGTAGGGGAAGACGCGTGCCCTGCGGACGGCAGCCGGATCAGCGAGCCTTGCAGCAATCTGCTCTGCCACGCCCGGCACCTCGAACACACCCTTGCGGGCAAACATGTTGAGGTTCTGGCGCACCATCTGCCAGGAGCCGTTGAGTGCAACCTCCGCCCACTGCTCCTTCGTCAGAGGGAGAGAGGTGAGCATCTGGAACGGCACCGGCGGCAGCGGCAGGCTGGTATCACGCTTGAAGGCCTCGAAAGCCGCCACGGGCGCCGGCAGCGCCGACACGTCATAGGGCTTGCCGATGGCCCAGGCATAGAATGCCGCACGCGCTGCATCCTGAGGCTTGGGGTGAACCATGCGGATCACATCGGCCAGCGACGGATCGTTGCCGGTCATCGCCTGCAGCAGCTGCTCATCCGTACGGCTTTCCAGCCATGCACGCACCATCCGCTTCGGGCGGCTTCCGAGCGACTTGCGCCCGGCAGCACCGGACCGCATGACCTGCACGAAACCGCGCAGCATCTTGCCGCTCTTCACCACACGCGGGAATGCCTTCGAAAAGGCATCGCTCTCAAGGCCCGAGAGGATCGCCAGCAGCATCACCGGCATATCCTTCATGTGGCCCTGTTCCGCCGCATAGATGGCAAGCCTTGCCAGAAATTCCGGATCAGCTTCGGCAGCGTGCTTGAGCAGATCCTCCAACTGGTCCTGCGCTTGTGCGTAGAAAGTATCGCTGAAGGTACCGGTCACTGCGTACTGGGCCAGCGCTTCACGTGCACTCAAGGCATGGGCCGGAGCGCCTGCGTGATTGACCGTATCAGTCTTGCGCAGAAGCTGACCGAAATAGGTCTTGAAGATTGCCTTGTTCACCATGGCAGCACCTCATCAATTCGTAACTGCCCTCTCTATTTCAAGCATCGTGCCAATTCGTGTCACCGGATGAAAAGCAGCACAAAAAATCAATTAAATCATTGAAATTATTATCTTTAAAAAGTCATCCTTCGATCCCTGCCGATTTTGGACTGGAACCAGCCAGCCAAGAAATATTATATATCTTTATAAGATTTATAATTTTGGATATCTGCATGAAACGCCGCGTTGCCATCAGCATCCTCGGAACCACCCTCGACATGGGCGGCCGCAGTGACCGCTGGAAGCGGTGGCGGCCGAATGTGGCCCTGACGCAGCAGCCGGGCCTCTTCTTCGACAGGGTGGAGCTTGTTCACGACAGCCATTTCGGCCGGCTGGCCCAGACCGTGATCCGGGACATCGACACCGTGTCTCCCGCCACCGAAGTGCGGCAGAACATCATCAACCTGTCAGACCCATGGGATTTCTCTGAGGTCTATACAAAGCTGCGCGACTTTGCCCGCGCCTATCCGTTCGATCCGGACGCGGAGGACTATCTCGTCAACATCACCACGGGCACCCATGTGGCGCAGATCTGCTGGTTCCTGCTGACGGAAGCGCGCATCATTCCCGCAAGGCTGCTGCAGCTCTCCCCGCCGCGCGACAGGGAGCCGGATCAGGACTACTCCGGCTCACACACGATCATCGACCTCGATCTTTCGCGCTATGACGAGATCGCCACCCGTTTTGCCTCGGAACAGGCGGAAGCCGCCTCCTTCCTCAAGTCCGGCATCTCGACCCGCAACACCGCTTTCAACCGGATGATCGACGAGATCGAGCGTGTCGCCATGCGCTCCAGCGCGCCGCTGCTTCTCACCGGACCAACGGGCGCGGGCAAGTCCCAGCTGGCCAGGCGGCTCTATGAACTGAAGAAGGCCCAGCGCAAGGTCAGCGGCCCGTTTGTCGAGGTGAACTGCGCCACGCTGCGGGGTGATCAGGCCATGTCCGCCCTCTTCGGCCACGTGAAAGGCGCTTTCACCGGCGCCTCGTCCGAGCGGGCGGGCCTGCTCATGTCGGCGGACAAGGGTGTGCTGTTTCTGGATGAGATTGGTGAACTGGGACTGGACGAACAGGCCATGTGCCTGCGCGCCATCGAGGAGAAGCGCTTCCTGCCAGTTGGCGCGGACAAGGAAGTGTCGGCCGATTTCCAACTTCTCGCCGGGACCAACCGGGATCTGCGCGAGGAGGTGCGCAAGGGGCGCTTCCGGGAAGACCTGCTGGCCCGGCTCAACCTGTGGACCTTCCAGCTGCCCGCCCTGCGTGACCGGACAGAGGACATCGAGCCCAACCTCGACTTCGAGCTGCGCCGCTTTCTGGAGCGCGAGGGGCAGAACGTCACCTTCAACAAGGAAGCCCGCGAGCGCTATCTCGCCTTCGCCTCCTCTCCGGCTGCGGCATGGAGCGCCAATTTCCGTGACCTTTCCGCCTCGGTGACACGCATGGCCACCCTCGCCCCGCAAGGACGCATCACCGTGGAGGAGGTTGCCGCGGAAGTGGCACGCCTGAAGGCGGCATGGGCGGGGGCAGCACAGGAAGACGCAGCCGGTGATATTCTCACTGCCGCACTGGGAGCAGAAGCTGCAGCAGAGCTGGATCTCTTCGATCAGGCCCAGCTTGCCGCCGTTCTGAAAGTCTGCCGCGAGCACCCCAGCGCCAGCAGTGCGGGACGGGCACTGTTCGCCCGCTCCCGGCTCGGCAAGAAAAGCAGCAACGACGCGGACCGGCTGACCAAATACCTCGCACGTTTCGGCCTGAAGTTTGACGAAATCCAGCGCCGGACAGGAGACGCCTGAGCTTCCTCCCTCACAAACGCACACCAGTCTGCGCGTCGAAGACGTGCAGGCAGTCGCGGCGGAAGCGCAAGGGCAGGCGGGTGCGGGCGGCGGGGCCCAGACTTGAGCCAAGACTTGAGCCCTGACTTGAGCCAGCACCTGAGCCCAGACCTGAACCGGGACCGGCGGGAAGGCGGACGGTGAGCTCGCGCCCGGCCCAGAGACAGATGGCAAGGGTATCGGAGCCAAGCTCCTCCAGCACATCCACGTCCACCACGAGATCAGCCTCGGCTTCACTGCAGGCGTCGATATGCTCGGGCCGGATGCCCACGTCCACCTTGTGTCCGGGCTCAGCCGCAAGACCGGGCATCCGGACCATTGCCCCGCCGTCCAGTTCCACGGCCGGGCTGCCATCGGAACTGATGACCACACCGGGCAGGATGTTCATCTGGGGTGAGCCGATGAATTCGGCGACGAAGCGGCAGTTGGGGCGCTCGTAAAGCTCCAGCGGGCGGCCATGCTGGATGAGATTGCCGCCGCGCAGCACCACCACACGATCGGCCAGCGTCATGGCTTCCACCTGATCATGGGTGACGTAGATGGTGGTGGTGCGCAGCATGCGGTGCAGACGCTTGATCTGGGTGCGCATTTCCACCCGGAGCTTGGCATCGAGGTTCGACAGCGGCTCGTCAAACAGGAAGACCTTGGGCTTGCGCACGATGGCCCGGCCCATGGCAACGCGCTGGCGCTGGCCACCGGAGAGCTGGCCGGGCTTGCGCTCCAGATAGTCTTCAAGCTGCAGAATGCGGGCGGCTTCCTCCACCTTCTGGCGGATCACCTCCGGCGCCTCGCCGCGCATCTTCAGGCCAAAGCCGATGTTCTGCGCCACGCTCATATGCGGATAGAGGGCATAATCCTGAAACACCATGGCCACGTCGCGGCCCTTGGGCTCCACATCATTGACCACGGCCTCGCCAATGCGCAGCGTGCCGCCGCTGATCTCCTCAAGCCCCGCGATCATGCGCAGCATGGTGGACTTGCCGCAGCCGGAGGGGCCGACAAAAGCGACGAATTCCCCGTCCCCGATCTCCAGATCGACGCCATGAATGGCCTCCACCGCGCCATAGCGTTTGACGACCTTCGCCAGCTCAATCCGCGCCATCGTTTCCTCCTCAAGCTCGTTTGCATTCATACCGCATTCCGGCCTCCCAGCCGGAAATTTCAAAACCATATTATCAATACGGTTGACATTATCAATAAGAATGCGATTATCAATACGACTGAAATACCCGTGGCGAACGGAAGATCCTGCATGAGCGCCGTTGAAAACCTCAGATCCCGGACACAGCCCAGCCGCAGCGAGCTGGTTGAGGAGGCTTTGCGACGCGAGATCGTTCTCGGCAAGCTGGCTGCGGGCGAGGTGCTGCGCGAGCTGGAGCTGGCCCAGCGTTTCGAGGTGGCCCAGGGCACCATCCGCGAGGCTCTGATGCGCCTGTCCGAGGAAGGGCTGATCATCCGCCGCGCCCGCCGCGACACCCATGTTTCCCCGGCGAGTTCCGAAGACGTGCGCGAGCTGCTGCACATCCGCCATGACATCGAATGCCGGGCCGCCATCCGCGTGGCCGAAGCAACCGATGGCGCGCTGATGAAGACGCTGGAAGGCCATCTGCAGATGATGCGCCTTGCCGCATTGCAGGAGGACGAATATTCCCTGCTGCAGCACGACTGCCACTTCCACCTGAGCCTTTTCGCCGCCGCGCATATGCCTGTGGTGGAGCCGGTGCTGGCCCGTTGCCTCGTGCACAGCCAGCGCTTCAAGATCCTCAACAGCCGCGCGCAAGACCGCGACCTGATGGCCACTGCCAACCGGCATGTGGTGATCATCGAGGCCGTCGAGGCCCGCGATGCCAAAGCGCTGCATCAGGCTCTCTCGCACCACATCTCCACCATCGTCGATCTGGGGCCGGCAGTAATGACCGTGGGGGGCATGCCATCATGACAGCAGACCGCGACACCCTGCCCCTGCCGCCGCTTGCCCCGGAGATGCAGGCCGTGCTGGACCGGTTGATGGCCGAAGACGGCATGCAGCCGGACCCGACACAGCTGCTGCCCGCCGAAGGACGCGCCAAGGCCGAAGCTGCCAACCGGCGCTGGAACGGCCCCGCCCCGGCCATGGCACGGGAGCTGATCGTGGAAACGCCGGGCGGACGGCGGGCGTTTGTGTTCGTGCCCCCGTCCGATACGGGCCGCGAGGCCATCCTCTACATCCACGGCGGCGGCTGGGCCTTCTGCTCGGCGGCAACCCATGAAGGCGCAGCCCGGCGGCTGGCTCTGGCAACGGGCGCACCCGTCATCACCTTCGATTACCGGCTGGCACCGGAGCATCCCTATCCGGCCGGGCTGGAGGATTGCCTGTCCCTCTGGGCGGAGCGCGAGCATGTCCTTTCCGGGCGGCGCTGGTCGGTGTCCGGTGACAGCGCCGGGGCCAATCTGGCGCTGGCGCTGATGATCCGCCTCAAGGGCCGCGATCTGCCGCATTGCGGGCTGCTGTTCTATGGCGTGTTCGACGCGGACTTTGAAAGCCCCAGCTACCGGCAGGTGGCCGAGGGCCCCGGCCTGACGCGCGGCAAGATGCAGCGCTACTGGGATTTCTATGCGCCGGAGGACCAGCGCCTGTCCGATCCCTGCTTGACCCCGGCGCGCGCATCCGATGAGATCCTCGCCGCCCTGCCGCAACTCTATCTCAATGCTGCGGAGGTGGATCCGCTGCGCTCCGACAGCGAGGCGCTGGCCGCAAGGCTGCACGCGCTTGGCCGCAAGGACCCTTTCGACACCGTGCCCGGTGTGGTGCACGGCTTCATGCAGATGAGCATCTGGCTGCCTCAGGCGGAGGCTGCCTTTGACCGTGCGGGCGAAGCGTTCCGCACGATGACCTGAACCCGCCGTAAAATACCCGCGAGTTCTTTGGGAGGAGAATAGCACATGAAGACCATGATCAGCACGCTGGCCCTCGTGGCCGGCCTCGGCACCGCTTTGCTTGCCGGTCAGGCGGATGCCGCCAGCACCGTGCGTTTCTGGTACCACTTCGACAACCCGGAAAACCCGATGTCGGATCTGGTGAAGAAGTTCGAGGACGCAAACCCGGACATCAAGATTGATGCCCGCAACATTCCCTGGAACAGCTATTACGACAATCTCTACACAGCGATTGCCGGCGGCAATGCCCCGGACGCGGCGATGCTGAAGATGTTCGCCCTGCCCCGCCTTCTGGAAATGGAAGCGCTGGAGCCGCTGGATGAGCGGATCAACAGCTGGGACGGCAAGGACAACATCCTCGACAACCTGTTCGAGCTGACCAAGGCGCAGGACGGCAAGCATTATTATCTGCCGGTCCAGTATGTGGCGCTCTATCTCTACTACCGCGCCGACATGTTCGCGGAACTGGGCCTCACCCCGCCCAAGACCTGCGAGGAGCTGCGCGATGCCGCCATCAAGCTGACGCGCGACACCAACGGCGACGGCAGGATCGACACCTACGGCTTCGGCTTCCGGGGCGGCAAGTCCGGTCACGAGCATTGGGGCACCTTCACCCTTGGCCGCACCGGTGTGGCGCTGGATGCAAGCCTCACCTCCGAGGCTGGCGTTGCCGGCACCCAGTTCGTCGTCGACCTGTTCCAGAAGGACAAGGTGTTCCCGCCCTCAGCCCCGAATGACGGCTTCCAGGAAATCATCGGCGCCTTCAAGACCGGCGTGACCGCCATGACGATCCACCACGTGGGCTCTTCCCGCGATCTGGTGGCCGCCCTTGGCGACAAGGTCAGCGCCGTTCCTGTGCCCGAATGCGGCGGCGGCCGCTGGACCACCTTCGGCGATGAATCCAGCGGCGTCCTCTCCTCCGCTTCCGACAAGGATGCAGCCTGGAAGTGGGTGTCGTTCCTTTCCACCGAAGGCAACAACGCGCTCTTCAACACCGCCACAGGCCAGCTGCCGGTGACCAAGACCGACACAGCCAGCTGGAACGGCCATGAGGCACGCTTCGTCGAGGCAACCAAGGACTCGCTTCCCTTCGCCCACCTGCTGCCGGCCTCGTCCAACACGCCGGAATTCGTCAACACGGTGTGGCCGGCCAACATGCAGCGCGCGCTGCTCGGCCAGATCACCGCAGCCGACATGAACGCAGCCATCGCCAAGCTGTTCGAAGGACAGTGATCTGGCGGGGGGCGGAGGACATTTTCGCCTTGGAACCCGCCCTCTCCGCCCCCCTCCCCCTCGTGGGGAGGGGTAAGGGGTGGGGGGGCTCCGAGGTTGCAACAACAAACTGAAAAATCAAAAGTTTCTTGGACGGGTTATCGATAGGGAATGCCATTTACGACCATTTATCTCCCTGCCCGCCGGAAAGGCTCTTCCCCCCAACCCCTCCCCCCTCCCCACGAGGGGGAGGGGTGCGGAGGCGCCCCAAATCCAATTACTGACACCAACACCGAACAGGCGCGCAAGCCCGGCCCGCAAACCCTGATGAAGAGCCAGACCATGTCCAGCATTACGCGGCCCCACGGCGGGGACATCCAGACATCACGGCGGGCGGCCCTGTCGCGGCAGGTTCTGCCGCTGGCCCTGCTGTCCCCGGCTGTTCTGGTCACCCTCGCCATCGTCTTCTTTCCGATGGTGCAGACCGCCTGGATGAGCCTGCATCACTATGTTCTGTTCCGGCCCCGAAGCTTCGAATGGGCCGGGCTTACACACTATCTGGCGATCCTGCAGGACGAGATATTCTGGATCTCGCTGCGCCACACGGTGCTGTGGATTGCGCTCACCGTTCCGGCACAGGCGCTGCTGGGGCTGGCCACGGCGCTGCTGCTGAACCAGAGCTTTCCCTGGCGGCCGCTCGCCCGCGCCCTCATCATCATTCCCTGGGCGCTGCCCTCGGTGGTCATCGCGCTGATGTGGTCGTGGATCTACGATTCCAACTACGGCATCCTTAATGACCTTTTGCTACGCATCGGCATTCTGGAAACCTCGATCCCCTGGCTCGCCAATCCGGACACGGCGCTTTACGCGATCATCCTGACGCTCACCTGGCAGGGCTTTCCCTTCTTCGCGGTGATGATCCTCGCCGGTCTCCAGTCGATCCCCAAAAGCTACTATGAAGCGGCCGCCATCGACGGCGCGTCTACCTTGCGCCAGTTCTGGCACATCACCCTGCCGGGCATTTCGGGGGTGCTGTTCACCGCCATCCTGCTGCGCACCATCTGGGTGGCCAACTCGATGGACGTGATCTTCGTCATGACCGGCGGCGGGCCGGGCTACTCCACCTACACCCTGCCGCTCTACGCCTTCCTCGAAGCGCGGACCAATCTCAACTTCGGCTATGGCTCAGCCTTGGCCATGACCTTCACCCTGCTGCTTCTGGGCGTGGTGGTGCTTTATCTGAAACGTTCGGCAAAGGCGGTGCAGTGATGGCCCTCGGACGCAAGACAACCCTCACCCGCATCCTGACGGTCGACCTGCCGATGCTGGCGATCCTCGCCTTCACGCTGGGGCCTTATCTCTGGATGGCACTGACCTCGCTGACGGCGGAAGACAAGCTCTTCACCCGGGGGCCCTCGCTCGCCGATCTGGTGATGAACAACTATGAGCGGCTCTTTGCCAATGTGGGCTTTGCCCGCAACATGCTCGACAGTTTCATCATCGCCTCGGGTACGGTGGTGGTGGGCCTCGCCCTGTCGGTCTCCGCCGCCTACAGCTTTTCGCGCTTCGACTTCCGCTTCAAGCGGGTGCTGCTGCTGCAGTTCCTGCTGATCAACATGTTCCCGCTGGTGCTGCTGATCCTGCCGCTCTTCGTGCTGATGCGTCAGCTCGGGCTTCTGGACACGCATTTTGCCCTGATCATCGCCAACTCGACCATCGCCATCCCCTTCTCGGTCTGGATGATGACGAGCTACATCAACGGCATTCCCCGCTCGCTGGATGAAGCCGCGATGACCGACGGCTGCTCACGCCTGCAGGCCATGACGAGAGTGGTGCTGCCACTGTGCACCCCCGGCATCATCGCCACGGGCATCTACATCTTCATCACCGCATGGAACGAATATCTCTACGCCCTCACCCTCGGCGGCCAGAGCGTGCGCCCCATCACCGTCGCCGTGCAGAGCATGATCGGCGAATACCAGGTGCAATGGGGCCTGCTGACTGCCGGCGGCATCATCGGCGCCATGCCCGCAACCCTCCTTTTCCTGATCGTGCAGCGGCGGCTGGTGGGCGGCCTGACGCAAGGCGCCGTGAAGGGCTGATCCCATCCAAGACGAGGAACCATTCCGTGAAAAATCCCATCGGCATCATCTCGATGCAATACACCCGGCCCTTCACCAATGCCGCCCTGCCCTTCCTGAAGAAGACCCGCGCGCTCGGCTTCGATTTCATCGAATTGCTGGTGCCCGAGCCGGAGGATGATCTCGACCCGGACGAAGTGCGCCGCATCTGCGAGGGCGAAGGCCTTGGCATCGTGCTCGCCGCCCGCGTCAACCTGCAGCGCTCCATTGCCAGCGAGGATGCAGGCGCACGCAAGGGCGGACAGGACTACCTTTCCTATTGCATCACGGCGGCAGAGCGCATCGGCGCCACGATCATCGGCGGGCCTCTCTATGGCGAGCCGCTGGTCTTTGCCGGACGCCCGCCCTTTCCCTGGAGCGCGGACCAGATCGCCGCCCGCGCCGCCCGCACCATCGAAGGCCTTGCCGTTGCCGCAAGGCAGGCGGCGGACGCTGGCAAGGTGTTCGGCCTGGAGCCGCTGAACCGCTTCGAGACCGACATCATCTGCACCACCGCGCAGGCCATCGAGGTCTGCGATGCGGTGGGGAACCCCGGCCTCGGCGTGATGCTGGACACGTTCCACATGAACATGGAAGAGCGCTCCATTCCGGACGCCATCCGCGCCGCCGGAAACCGGCTGGTGCATTTCCAGGCCAATGAGAACCATCGCGGTTTCCCCGGCACCGGCAACATGGACTGGACGGCCATTGCCCGCGCCCTCCATGCGGTCAGCTACGAGGGCCCGGTGTCGCTGGAGCCCTTCCGCCGCGAGGACGACCGGGTGGCCCTGCCCATCGCCCACTGGCGCGCGCCCCACGAAGACGAAGATGAAAAGCTGCGGGCGGGCCTTGGCCTGATCCGCTCGGCCCTGACATTTGCTGAGGTCAATCACTGATGACGATCAAGATCGGCTGGATCGGCTGCGGCCGCCACGCAACCTGGATGCTGCTGCCGCAACTTGCCCGCAGCGGCTTTGAAATCACCGCCGTCTGCGACCGGGACGCGGCCGCCGCCCGCAATGCCGCCCGGCAGTTCGGCGCAACGTCCGTCCATACGGACTTCGAAGAGATGATCGCGGCCGGCGGCATTGATGCCATCGGCATGGCGGTGGGGCCGGACATCCACTACCGGGCGACGCTCGCTGCCCTGAAGCGTGGGCTGCCGGTGTTCATGGAAAAGCCGCCCGCAGCTACGGCGGCGCAGGCGCTGGAACTGGTCAGGGCCTCGGAAGCCGCCCGCGTGCCCGTCACCGTCGGCTTCATGAAGCGCTATTCGGCCGGCAACAAGGTGGCGAAGAACATCCTCGATGGCGGCGCCTTCGGTCCGGTGCTCGGCATTCACGGCAGCTACATGACCGCGCCAACCTACTTCGCCGGAGAGGTGGATTACACCGGCTTCTACCTGCATCACTGCGTCCACTACATGGACCTGATCACCTGGTTTGCCGGATCCGAATTTGCCGACGTGCGCCTGCGCAAGAACGTTCCGGACAAGGGCAAGATGCTGCTGCACATGAATTTCGAGTGCGAAAACGGCGTCATCGGCAACATCATCATGGGCACGGTCCAGTCCCGCGGCACGCCGATGGAATTCGTCCAGATCATGGGCGACCACAACCGTATCGAGGTGGAGAACGTCATCAACGTCACCTGGCACCGCAACCCGCCCTTCAAGGTGGATGACCCGCAGGCGAGCCTTGATCCGGGCTGCGACAGCCTCACCTGGTCGCCCAACTTCACCGCCGCCGCCAACGAGGACTACAAGGGCTATCACGCCCTCCTCCTCGACGTGGCCGCCACCCTTCGCGGCGAAAGCAGCAACGCCCCGCAGATCCACGACGGCTGGCTGGCGATGAAGCGGCTGGAGACGATGATTGCGCTGATCGAGGAGTAATACCAATTCTCGATGAGCTTGACTCATCAAGAATTGGTCAAGCCCGTGCGGCGCTTGAGCATTTTCAAGGCGTGATGCGTCAGCATCGAAAGCCTTGGTATAAGGACAGGCGGGGAATTTGGCAGCGGCACGATGAACGGCCGTGAAGATGTTGGTGACTGGGGCCGCCCCATGAAGCCTGCCTGCCCCGCCTGCGATCAGGAACAGAACCATACGACGCAGATCCTGCCCGTGTTGATGCCACGAACACGGGCCACGCTGTCCCTGTGCGCGGCGGCAATCGCCGGCATAATGACGGCGAAAAACTACGGACAGCCCTGCTTGCCTGCAAGAAAAACAGCGGCAGAGGCCCTGCACAACAAGACCCCAGAGCAGCCGGCTTGCTGACCAAAAGCGGAAGACAGCAAGACTTGGGCGCAACACTTCAATTTCAACCAAAAGTTGATATAGTTTTATTAAAAACTATTGCGCGATATTTTGATTGCCAGATGTATACCCCTGCGGTAGCTTAACTTGCGGTTGCGCAAATGACAGCCGCTCCGGAAAGTTCAATCTATCCAGGCACAGCTCCAAACAGCTCGGGAGGCAGTCGATGACCCAGTACGACGGCATTCTCTTGCGCCAGAATCTTCAGGACCAGGGCCTCATGCCCCGGACTGGCGGCTGGACGGCAAGCCCAGACATCATCATGGCCGGCACACAGCCGACCCAGGATCCGCAGGCCGTGTTCAGCACCGCTGCGAGTTACGGGACGGATCCGACGCAGCCGGTCGTGCAGAACGCGACCAACTACGTCTATCTGCGCGGCAAGAACCTCAATGCGGCAGCCCAGACCGGCACAGCCCGCGTCTTCTATGCGCCGCAGTCGCTGTTTCTCTACCCCGTGCAGTGGCTGAACAACTCCATCCTGACGTCGCGCGGCTCCGCCACAAGCGATCTTGGTTCCCTCGCGCCGAATGCGATTGGTGTCACGACCGACCCATTCGTCTGGGTGCCCACCAACATCAGCGAGCACACCTGCCTTGTCGGCTTCATCTCGACGCCCGAGTATCCGTTCGAGAGCCAGAAGCCGCCCAACGCGGTCACCTCGATGAATGACCTGGCGGCCTGGATCGGCAAGACAGGCGGCACCGGATGGCACAACGTGCAGTTTACATCGGCCGGCGCGCCGACCTTCACCAACTCGACGGTCTATCCGCCATCGACCACGGCCGCGACCGTCCAGTTCGCAGTCACCTGCGTCAGTTGCCCTGTGGGTTCGCAGGTCTCGTTCTCTTGCGGCACCCCGCTGCCGGACGGCACCTACATCAACCTGCCGCCCACCACCGTCACCAAGCCGACCCAGATCGGTTTCACGGTGACATATCAGGTACCGGCAGGCTGGACGTCACCGATCAGCTATTCCTACTATGCCAATGGCAACCCACCCGTTGACGGAAACTTCTCGGTGTCGATGAGCGCATCCATCCTGACGAGCACCCCGGGAAGCCAGGTCTTTGCCGCCTATGCCCGCCCGGCCGTCGAGGTGTTCCCCAACCACGTCCATGTCGCAGACAACGGACGGCAGCTGACCGCATTGAACGACATGCCGGTCAACTATCTGATCCCCGTCGGAAGCGACATGACGAAGCTTACGCAGGGCGGCTGACACGGGCCTCTCGATCTGCGGCCGGAGGCTTTCCGGCCGCAGGGCTCCGGTGCCGGCTCTTGCCGGCCGGAAAGCCGCCCGGCCAGCCCCGTCCAGCCGGCAGCGGCTGAATCCGTGCCTGTCATGGCAGGCCCGCAGCCCTTTTGAACCGGAATACGGAACGGCCCTTCCGGCAGGGCGGCACTGAACAGAGCATCCTCCTTCTGCCATCCCCGGCCCTCCGGGCGCGAACTTCAGGGAGAGAGTCTTGGCAGTTTCAGCGATCCCGGCACCGCTTCTGGCAACGATGGATGACGTGCGCAAGCAGGGCACCGAGTTCAACGGCGACGATTCCCCGAGCGAAACCTATTACGGCTATCTGACAGAGATCGAACAGGTGCAATACAAGGAGGGCGGCCCCATCCTCCAGTCGGTTCAGCTTGAACTCGTGCCCTTCGAGTGGATCGAGGCGGCCGTGATGAACCTCGGGGACAGCGTGCGTGACCTGCCGCCGCCCGCACCCGTCACACTGCTCGTCTTCGATGACGCTCCCCTTGAGGAGGTGGCCGAAGCGCTCGGCACGACAGCGGGTGATATCGCCGAAGGTGACTGGTACATCCTGACGGTTCCCAGCCATAGCGGCAGATCGGCCAAGCGCGCCCGCCCGGTGTTTGACACGACCGTGATCCCGCTGAAAGCAGCGGGGCGCAAACTGACCGGTCCGAAGCTCACCCGGCTGCGGCGGCGCTACAAACCCATCGCCCGGATCGACCTTGCCAAGCTCATCAAGATGCTGATGGCCATTCAGCCGCGTGAGGTTGGCGTGATGGACACCGGGCAGGCGTCCTGCAACCTGATCTACGATACCAACGGCACACCGCAGATCTATGTGGATGCGGGCCTGCCGATGTTCCCGAACTTTGCCAGCATGCCGCCGGCCAATGCACTCGGCAATGTGGAGATCATCAATCCCGGCCCGTGTCTCGCCAACAATCCTCCCGGGATCCTGACGCATTTCCATTGGGACCACTATTCGATGCTCGGCATGTCGGCCAATGCAGCCGCCTTGCGCAACCGGGACTGGATCTTCCCGCCGCAAGTGGCCGGACCGTTTCTGGCGGGCGTGATCCTGGGGATCAACGGCTCGCCGAATGGTCAGGTGCACATATTCCCTGCCGGTCTCGGCGTGCTGCCCGGCGGCTATGTCAACATCATCCAGTGTGTGCCGGGTGCGGGCGTTGCCCCTGGCGACCTGAACAACACCGGGCTTGCCGTGATCGTGCATCTCGACATTCCCAACAATCGCGACATGCTGCTGCCGGGTGATGCCGCCTTCCAGTCAATACCGGGCCTCGGCGGCTTTGGCGGATTGCGCTGGATGACGGCAACCCACCATGGTTCCGCTACAAACCTGGTCCCGCCGCCGGCTCCGCTGGCCGCCCCGCCGATTCCGGCCCCCTACGCCGCAAACCAGGGCCGCCTTGCCTATTCATACGGGGTCAATGGCGGTGTTCCGGGCGGCGTGCATTGCTATGGCCATCCAAACCCTGCTGCCGTCGCAGCCTATCCGGTCGCAGGCTGGGGCAATTTCCTCCATGTCGCCTCGACGGCCGAAACGGGACCGAACTCGGGCGTGGCTGGGCGCGGCAACATCATGATGGCGAACAACGTGGTGCCTCCGGCCTGCGGCGTCGCAAACTGTCCCTTCCACGTCTTTCCAAAGACACTCCAGTAGACAGAGGTGCGCAAGGACATGGCAGCGATCACCACCTATGACGCTCTTGCCACCCTGGCACAGGGTCTCAAGCCCGGCGACAGCCTGACCATCGGCCCCTCCGATGTCTCGCCGGCCATGATCGCAAGCTATGAAGCGCTGGCCCTTGCCACCACTGTCACGGTGGAGACAACCACGTCCGGCCCCCAGTCCATCACAGTGACCGGAACAGCGTCCCTTTTCGGCCTGACCGGTCTGGCCACGCACCTGGTGTTCCAGCCCGTGGACGCGGGCACCCCGAACGGCCCCTTCTCGCTCGCCATCACAACCACAACGGCTGCCGGGACACAGTGGGAACTGCTGACAGGCTTCGTTCTCTCCACCCCCTCCATGTCCTTCCAGCCGGCGGAGGACGTGGCAGTCCTGACTGCGGGAATGGCCTGCGACATCGTGATCGGCACAGGCAACACGCTGACGCTGCCGATTGCCGTTGCGGTGCCGCCTTATCCAGATCTCGACTGGGTCGTGAGCGGAACCTTCACGGCGCAGCCTCTTTCAGTTGACGCCTTCTCCGCTCTGGCCGGCGGCCTCGTCCTGTCCGACTACCTGCCCAGCCCGCTCGACACGCTTGCCGAATTCGGGATGACCGAGCTGGAGATCTCCTTCAACCCGGCGGGCGCGAAACTGTCCTATGTCTACATGGACATCGCCTATACGGATGCCTGGTCGGCGCTCGGCATCATCGATGTTCCCGCAGGCGGGGTCACGCTCAAGTTCATGGTCGATTTTCTCGACAGCGCCCGCAGCTATGTCGAGCTTCAGGCCAAATTTGACCTTGCGGGTGTGCCCTTCGATATCGGCGCGCATTTTGCACCAAGCAATTTCTTTGTCTGGGGACGCCTGCAACAGGACAAGACCGTCTCGATTGCGGATGTTTTCGCCCATTTCAACGTCACCCTTCCGGCGGGATTTCCGGAGGTCGAGATCGACCAGCTGTCGCTGCTCGCCAATCTGTCGCAGAGCCAGTACTCGTTCGACTTTGTCGCCCAGATCGACGCAGGCAGCGATCTCAAGCTGCAGGATCTCACCGCGAGTGTCGGCGTATCGGCCACGCCTGCAACAACAGTGTCGGCTGATTTCCATGGCACCATCGTCATCGACGAAGCCACCGCGCTGTTCCTGGGTGCCGTCTATGACGGCAAGGGCGGAGGACTGACCCTCTCCGGCAGCGCCACCGAAGTCCCGATCGGCAAGATCATCACCTACTGGGGCCGCGAGTTCGGCCTGTCGCCCGACCAGATCCCGGAGCCGATCCGCACCCTGGTGCTGAAGACACTTTCCACCAGCTACAACACACAGACCGGCGACTTCCATTTTCTCTGCATTGGCGATTTCACGGTTTACGACACGCCCGTCGAGGTCACCTTCAGTGTCGATATCGTGCATCCCAACTCGCCCGAGGCGCTTCGCATGGGCCCCGAAGCCGTGGCGACAGCGCGCGGGTACAGCGCCACCTTCGGCGGCTCCGTCGTCTTTGCCGGCAACACATTCGAGATCCGCTTCAACACCACCGACACCGGCCAGAGCATCTTCATCGCCGATTACCAGCGCAGCAGCGGCTCCGTGCGCCTGCATGACCTCGTGGCTGACGTATCGCAGCAGCTTGCCGGGCTTGTCCCGGAAGACATCGAGATCACCCTGGATGCGGTCAAATTCGCCTATCTCAAGGCGAAGGACGCAGGCCAGTCGCAGCCCACCAACCACTTCCTCTTCGGTCTGGAGCTTGGCGCGAGCATCAGTCTCACCGACATCCCGCTCATCGGTGACAAGCTTCCGGCCGATCTGACGGTCGAGTTTGACCAGCTCCAGTTCGCCTATGCCAAGCCCGGCTTCGACAAGACCCAGGCGGCTGCCGTCAATGCGCTGCTGCCGAAAGGCATCATACCGCTTCCCGGAGACGGTCTTTCCGAGGGCATTCTTGTGTCCTCGAACCTGCAGCTCGGCGACACGGTGAAGAGCCTTGAGCTGCAGATCCCGACCGGAGGCTCCAGCAAGGAGAGCCTGGCGGATGATCAGGCGGACCGGGCCTTGGGAACGGCTGCAGATGCCGCGACCCCACCAGCCAGCCTGTCGGTCAACATCCAGAAGCAGTTCGGCCCGCTCGGCATCCGCAAGCTCGGGCTGAGCTATCAGAACCAGCGCCTGTTCGTGACAGGTGACATCTCGCTCAATGCGGAGGTTCTCAGCATCGGGCTGCTCGGCCTCGGCATCGGCTCCAAGGTGGATTCCTTCGATCCGGCCGTGACGCTCTCCGGCCTCACCATCACCGTGGCGCAAGGCCCGGTCAATGTCAGCGGCGGCCTCTACGGCACGATCGATCCGCTGAATTTCAACGGTGCCCTGCAGGTGTCGGTGCCGTCGCTGACCCTCGGCGCCCTCGGCGGCTATGCGCAGCTTGGTTCTGATCCGTCGTTCTTCATGTATGTCTCGGTCAACCGGCCGCTGTTCGGTTACCCGTTCTTCTTCCTCGACGGGATTGCCGGCGGCCTTGGCTTCAACCGCGACCTGCTGCTGCCGGACATCGACGGCGTTGCAGGATTTCCGCTGGTCGCCTGGGCCACCGGGAAGAACCCGCCGGGCGCCAATCCGGCCGGCGACATCGGATCCCAGGTTCAGCAAGTCATCGGGGCCCTCGCCAGTGACATCCCCCCGAGGGTCGGGCAGTACTGGATTGCCGCCGGCATCAAGTTCTCCTCGTTCAAGATCCTGGATTCCTTCGCACTGGTCACGGTCGCGTTCGGCACCGACTTCAAGTTCGCCCTGCTCGGCCTGACGACCGCAAGCCTGCCCCCGAAAGCCGGAACGGGAATCCAGCCGATCGGCTATGTGGAGATGGCGCTGCGCGCAAGCTTCTCCCCGGCAACCGGCATTCTGGAGATCGAGGCGAAGCTGACCCCGGCCTCGTTCATCCTCGACAAAAGCTGCGTGCTGACGGGCGGGTTCGCCTATTACATGTGGTTCAAGGACAATCCCGCCGGAGACCCGAACGGATACCACGCCGGCGATTTTGTCGTCACACTGGGCGGATACAATCCCGCCTTCACCAGACCTGCCTATTTTCCGCAAGTCCCCCGCCTCGGCTTCAACTGGAAGGTCGATGGCAACACGACGATCCAGGGCGGCATCTATTTTGCGCTCACGCCCTCGGCGCTCATGGCTGGCGGTGCGCTGGAAGCTGTCTGGCAGAGCGGCGACCTCAAGGCCTGGTTCACAGCCCATGCCGACTTCCTGCTGTCCTGGAAGCCGTTCCACTATGAGGCCAGCATCGGCCTCAGCATCGGCGCCTCCTACAAGCTGGATCTCCTGTTCACCTCGGTCACGATTTCCGTGCATATCGGGGTGGAACTCAACCTTTGGGGGCCTCCCTTTGGCGGCTCGATCTATGTCGATCTCTCGGTGATCACCTTCACCGTCTCGATCGGCAACCGGAACAAGCCGGCACCACAGCCGATCAGCTGGACGGACTTCAAGACCTCGTTCCTGCCGCAGGGCGATGCTCCCCATGCCCAAGGCCTGGCGCTGCGCAGCACTGTGACGACAGACGCCTATTGCCTCGCCTCCGTTGCATCAGGGCTCATCAAGGATCTGACGGACCACAAGTCAGACCCCTCCGCTCCCGACTGGATCGTCTCGGGCGAGGCGCTTGAAATCGTCACCATGACGGCCCTGCCCAGCAAATCAGCCAGCCTGACCACCGCCGCCACCAGGACGGTGCCGCTGCCCGTGGGACAGTCCGGCTTCGGCGTCGGCCCGGTGGGCGTTGCGATTGACAACTTCAGCTCATCCCATGCGATCACGGTCAACCGGATCGTCAACGGCACCGCAGATCCGCACTTCGACATCGAAACGACGGCGGCGGTGACGCTTTCAACGTCCAACCTCCCATCCGCCACCTGGGGCGGCAAGACCATCGTCAATCCGTCGATCAGCCAGATCAACTCAACCCCGGCCAACATCTCCGGCCTCAGCGTCGGTTACAGCATCAAGGCCAATCCAGCTGTCCCGGACCACACGCCGCTGCCGATCGATATCACCATCCTGCAGCAGGACAACGAGGGCACGGTCACTTTTGCCTGGCTGACGCCGGACATCCCGCAGACCGATCCGTTCGACCAGAGCCAGGCCATGGAGACCTTCCAGACCACGCTGCTGTCCTCTGCGGCAAAGCGCACCGCGATCCTCTCGGTCCTGAACGGGCCGGGGCTCGATCTGGGTGTCGACGATCAGGTTGATGTCAGCGTGCTGGCGGCCGAGGCAGACATCGTGCTGCTGAGCCCGCCGGTTCTCTCCTACCTCGGCGAGGAGCGTGCGGCATGACAACGGCAGAGCCAGCTTACAGGGACGGGCACCACACATGAGCACGAAACCGAAGGCAGCCAAGGATCCCGAGCCGGTCACGGGCACAATCACGTTCATCCAGAGCCACCGGCCCGCGCTGGAGGATGGACTTTATGAGATCACCGTCGCCCAGCGCGTGCGGAACACGGATGCCAATGCCCGGCCGGATGCGCAGTTCGACGAAACCTATACGCATACGCGGCGGTTTCAGGTCGCGGGGGCGCGTTTCTCCATAGACAGCACGGCAATCGACAGCTCGTTTCCTCCCGCCGGCAGCCAGGGGGAATATGCGACGGTGCTGCCGCATGCCGTCTTCAACCTGCAAAGCCTGCCCTGGCAGCGCTCCCTCGGAGACGCACAGGACTCAAGCTGGCTGGCCCTGCTTGTCTTCGACGAAAACGATCCCCCGCCAAGAGTGAGCGAGGTCATGACGGGAGACCTGACGCCTGCGCCTTTCCCGCATGCGCAGGGCGCGGCTCCGGCCGCCAGTGCGCTTCCTGCTGACGCGGTATCCTATCCGGGGCTGACGCTGGAGTACGGCCAGTTTCCCTGGGACCCGTGCCGGGTGATCGACGTGCCGGTGGACCTGTTCAACGCCATTGCACCGGGGCTTGCCGACATGCCCTGGCTGGCCCACAGCCGCACGGTGAGCAGCACGGCGCCGCTGCGCGCGGCTGGCCTTGCCAGCGGACAAACCAGCATCGAGACCTCCGTTGTCACCGGCAACCGGCTGCCCGATCCGAACAGCCGGGTGACCGTGCATCTGGTTTCACTCGAAGGCATGGCAAGCCTGCTCCCGCAAGGCGACAGCTACACGCCCGCAAACATCCTGCTGCCGGACGGGACACCGGCCAAAACCATCCGCCTCGTGAGTCTTTTCAGCTGGAGCTACCGCTCGGTCGATCCGCAGCAGACCTTCACGGGCCTGCTGATGAACCTCGATGCCGAGGACGGACTGCGCGTCTTTGCTATCAAGAACGGCGCCGAAGACACCTCGGAAGCCGGCCGCTATGCCGCAAATGCGCTCAATCTCGGCTACACGCCAGCCAACCATTACACCCGTCAGGGCAGCCGCACGGTGTCGTGGTACCGCGGCCCGTTCGTCCCCTTCGAGGTCTCCGGCACGATCACTGTGCCGGTTCCAGGCGGCGCTGACAGTGCCGCTCCGATCCGCACGGCGGACGAGGCCGTGCGGTACGATCCGGACACAGGGATGATGGACGTGAGCTACGCGGCCGCCTGGGAAATCGGCCGTCTTCTCGCCCTGCAGGACAAGGGTTTCTCGGATGCTCTCGTGCGGTGGAAGACCGCCAACACCCGGAAGGTGTTCGAGACTTTCGAGCGGCAGGTCCTGGAGGAAGCCTTCGGCGGAACTCTTGCCCTCACGCAGATGCGGGCGACCCGGGCTGACGGCAACGAGCTCCACCATGCCGCCGCCGATTTCATCCGCACCCGGCTCAAGCAGTTTCTCGCCCCGGGCCTTGGCAGCGGTGGCGGCCGTGACGGGCCGGCAGACAGGGAGGATTAAGCCATGGTTCGACTGAGCGCACGTGGCGGCGGACGCCTGCGGATGACATCCTTTCTTGAGGACCCTTCAAGCCTGAAGGCGGCCCTCGACGGCAATGATCCGGCCGCAACCGTGACGGCCTGGCTCGGGCGGTTGAAGCAACTGCAGGGGGTTCCGTTCCGCTATCTCGTGGCGAACGGGCGGATGCTTCCCAACGAGTCCATCCGCTTCTTCAATGTCGATTTCAACTGGCTCTTCGCGCTGGTCGAGGGTGCCTGCAGCATCGGGCAATCAAGCGCGCTGGATGAAACCCTGCACAAGGTTACCATGCCCAGACTTCACGCAGCTGCAGACGAAGCCGCGGCGGCAGGTGAAACGGCGGCTGATACAGCATCGGGCTTCCTCCTGCGCAGTCAGGTTGTCGCCGGGTGGCCGAAGCTCGAGATCGTGGCCTTTGATGCCAGCAATCAGGAACTGACGAACGTGATCCGCATGGAGCGGGTCACGGACTCGATCCTGCTTTATGTGGTTGAAGGCCGGCTGGACAAGGTGATCCTGCGTGAGCCTGCGATTGGCCTGCATTTCGGCATCGGCATTCAGCGCGGCAAGCCCTTGCGCTATGTCACCGTTCCAAAGACTGCGCCTGAGGGCACGCGCCCGGGTGACCAGATTGACGGCGCCAGCGTGACCCCCGTCTACAGGGACGCAACCCATCGCACCATCCGGATTGCCAGGCTCGCGTCGGATCTTTCCGCCGCTCTTTACGCCCGCGATGCCGACAACTCCGCCGACGGCAGCAAACTTCCCTTCACCTCCGCCGAGTTCGCACTGCAACTCGTCGAGGGAACCCAGGAAGTCACGTTCCAGACGGCACCGAAGGAGGACGAGTGAGCCAATGGCAGCCCTTTCCGAAACGCTCGTTGTCCCGGTTGATCTTGCCGCGCTGTGCGTCGGCGAGACGGATGTCAACGGATCAGCAACACAGCCCTATGGCACGAAGGACTTCTCGCGGCTGGCCCCGGATTTCTCGCTGCTGCCTTATGCTGCGGACGGCACCGCCCGCAACTCCGGCCCCTATCTCAGCACCCAGGTCCTGCCCGGCGCGTTCCAGAAGGCCTCCGATCCGCTCGACACTGGCATCCACCTGCACTGGGCACTGCCGGAGACCCTCACGCACGGGACGCAGAACACGGCAGGGTCGATCAGTTTCCAGGCAGCACCAAACCGCTGGCTCGTGCTTCGCATCGCGACAAACACGGCCGTGCCGCAGTCTCCCGAAACAAGCCTGAAGGCCTGGATCCTCGAAAGCGACCGGCTGTGGGACGGAGAAACCCCGCTGCAGCCTACCGATCCAGTACAGAATGCGGCAAGCCTGGCCGTTCCGATCGAGCCCAATCCGAATGTGCAGCCCAACAAATCCTGGAAGACACTGGGCCGGGTGTTTGCGCTCGACGGCTGGGCAGAAGACCCGTCCGCCCAGCGCGCGGACCTGACGGCGCTCGGCTATGGCGAGGCGACCTATGCCGCAACCTACCAGCTTTGCCCGAATGTCTTCGGCTTCTGGGACACGCTGGCGGATCTTGACCCCGCCGCCTACCCGCCTGCGAGCACGCGCGTATCCTATCTTCTGGCTGGCTGGCATGCGGATGCCAAGGACGACCCGCTCACCCGCATTGCCTATCCTGCCGGGGCCACGCTGGCCGAAAAGATCGCCGCAATCGCAGCCGCTTATGGCTGGAGTTTTCCGGCAGATGGCCTTGCAGCGGTGCCAGGGCGGACCGTTTATACCTCTCTGCTGACCAACATCGCCTGGGACAAGACCACCCACTACATCACGCCGCGCCAGCCCGGACCGGACGGCATCAAGGTTGCAATCGGCAACACCACCCCCGAAGCCCTGTCGGCACTGATTGCGGCGCAGCCCGACTTCGAAGGGCTGCAGAATGTCGAACTGATCCTCAACGCACTTCAGCTTGGCCTTCTGACACGGATCGAACTGCCGGGAGGGCTACGCGATGTCGAGGATGCCCTGCACAAGAACGGCTTTGCCTCGGCCAGTCAGGGCACGGTCTGGACCATCGAGGCAGCAACGGGCGCAGATCTCGGTTCCGCCGAGGGCGCTCCCAGTCTGGCCGAATTGCCGCCGGAAACGGGCGATGCACTCAACGCTCTCAATCTTGCACAGGCGCAGGCCGATGAGCTTGAGCGCAACTGCGACAGTCTGCGGGCCCGCATCTTCGCCGACTGGGTGCGTTACATGCAGATCCAGTATTCCCCGCCCCCGCCCGGCGGCTATCCGGTCACGGCAGATCAGGCGCGCCAGTTCATCACAGCCGAAACCGGCAGTCTGAACACCCTGCTGTCGGATCTGCAGACCGCCAGACAGTCTGTGGCGACAGCTCAGGCCGCCCTTTTGGACATTCTCGACCCGCGTTACAGCCTGACAACGACGGACGGCGCAAGGTTCTATGCCCCGACGGATCCGGCCCTGCTTTTCTCAGGCGAAGAAGTCCGGCCGGCATACAGGGCAGCGCCCGCCGAAGCCCGCGATCCGGCGGGCAACATGGTCTGCCGTGTGGCCACCACGGTCCTGAGTTCCCTCACCGCCACCAGCGGCCAGTCACAGTTCAAAATCGACGCCGCATCGCTGCCTTCCCTTGCTCTTCCAGCCGGGTTGCCGGTTGCGGAGGCCATGACAGCCCTGACCGCTGAAGCCTTCCTCGCCGATCCCGTGCAGGCCCCTGTTGCCGCAGCTGCATTCGCGAGGCTCGGAGGGGCGGGCAATCCGGCGCTTGCCGATTTCGCCGGTTTCACCGCGCAGATTGAGGCCGCGCAGGCCGCTCTCTACGGAACGGCGCCAGAGCCCTCGCTGCATTTCACCGGCACCCCGCCGAGCCCGCTCGCCTTCAAACCCTGGTCGCGGCCATGGCTGCCAATCATCCTGCAGTGGGAGGTGGAGCATTTTCCAAATGCCCTTCCCCCATACCCGCCCGGCTTTCTGACCGCGAACTACACCTTCGGGCCGGACGAGCTGGATCTGCAGTTCAACGGCAGCATTCCGGCTGACAGGAGCAACAGCCGGACCTATGAGGGCACGATCGTTCTCACCGGCAACACGGAAATCAACATTCGCCAGCAGATCGAGGCCTATCTCACCAATTTCCCCGATTCAGACATCGACGCCGAGTTGCGCGAGATTCTCGACAACCTGCATCCGGCGATGCAGGCGCAGGCGCTCAGCGGTTTCAACCAGTCCCTCCTCATGCTGGCCCGCATCCTGCAGATGGGCGTTTCCGATCCGCTGGGGATTCTCAAGGGCGTGTTCTTTGCCAACTTCACCAATGTCACGGTGAAAGAGGCTGTCGCTGCGTTCAACACCGACAGCCCGCTTGGCAACAACACCTTCTCGCCACTGCGCAATGGCGGCTTCCGTGTGACCCGGGTGCGCATCATCGACACATTCGGGCAGCCGCTGGACCTCCCTGCCCCAGCCATTGTGCGGGCTGAAAACCTGATCCCTCCCGCCGAAAGCGAAGAACTGATCAACCTGCCGCTCCGGATCACGCAGCCCTCGCGGCTCCTCTTCAACTGGCTGTCGGCGGACAATGATGCGGTGGAGATGAACAGCCATCCGGCGACAACTCCGGTCTTTGGCTGGGTGCTGTTCAACCGGCTCGACCAGGCGCTGATGATCTATGACGAAAGCGGCACGGCCCTCGGCTCGTTCAACCTGCTCGGCCCCTTCTGGCAAGGGGCACCGGGCAATCAGGCGACATTCGCAAAGCCCATCGAGGAAGTCTTCGCCGGCGCAAATCCGCATCTGCGCGCCTTTGCCCTGGGCATGTCCTCCGCCGCCGATCCGGTTGCCTATCTGGGAGAAATGCTGAAGGCCATCGACAAGAGCCTGGGCTTCATCGCCCCCGGCCAGAACCAGCCCTTCGACAGCCTTTCGATCCTGATCGGCCGGCCTCTCGCCCTGACGCGCGCCTCGCTGGACCTTCAGCTGCTCGGCCTGCCGGCCATGAACCAGAGCCTTGCAAGCTTCGCCGCCGCAACCGGGGCATCTGATCCGCTGCAGCGGGACGATGGCGGCGCAACGGCCGTCGAGATCCCTGTCGTGCTCGGTGCATTCGACGACATCGACGACGGGCTGACCGGCTACTTCATCGATGACGGCAGCGGGACGGCCTACCAGACCTTCTACACCGAAGCGGCAGATCCTGGGGACAGCCACGGCGTCAAGCCGCCTGCACCGGACCAGATCACACTTGTCACGTCGGCTGCGAGCACACCCGTGACCGTCGCGATGCTGATTGATCCGAATGCACCGGTCCATGCACGCACGGGCCTGCTGCCGCTCACCGAACTGGCCATCCCGTCCTCGATGATCTCCAACGATCTGGCCCGGATCGCAGTCACCTTCCTCACCACACCGGTGCTTCTGGCCGACGAGCCGCAAGTGCCGGTGCCGCCCGAGAGCGGATACGTGTGGAACTGGGTTACGCAGATCGCAGGTGCGGGCCAGTGGAGCGTGACGCCGGTCGCCGGCGGTGACGACGTCTCATTGCTGCCGCAGCAGATCCAGGAAGGCTGGCTCAAACTCGAACACGCGCCGGACACGCGCAGCGGCGCAAGCCCCCGGCGTTTCCGCAAGAAGTGAGGACCGCATGAGCGCACAGGCATCAATCGGACTGGCCATCGCCAATGCCACCACCGGTGAAGCGGTCATCTACGTGACCCAAGACACGGCGATGAACGATCTCGTCTTCACCGTAACCTACTCCGGCAGTTCACCGGTCACCTTCAAGGGGGGAACTCCGGTCCCGGAAGGCCAGATCACGCCGCAAAGCCCGACGTCCTTCTACTTCACCATCACCCCATTCCTGACGCCGGCAGAATTCCAGGCAATCAAGGTAGCCCCACCCGCTGGCTGGCAGGCGGCCCAGCTGACAAGTTTTGCACTCACCCCGGTTTCCGACATCACGGTCCAGCCGGGCGACAGTTTCGTCTTCCGCCTGACCAATCTTGCCGCCGATGGCCAGACGGGCCCCGGTTCATTCAACGTCACGAATTACAATGTGCCGGGCGTTGCCGACAACGGAACGCAGCTCGCCCTCGCCCTCGAACTGCCCCCATCGACCCACAAGCGTCTTGCGGACGTGCTGACAATCTCCTTCGCCGAGGGCAACACGGTCTTCATCGACGTGAACAGCAGCGGCTCGATCCCGCCGAATGCGCTGATCCTGCGGCTCGACAACACCGCATTGCAGCCAATCGTCCCGCCCGAAACGCCATGGCCCGGCACCCCGGTTTTCTATCTCAGCTTCGTCACCGCAACCAGCGGACCCGGCTATGGCGCGCTGACCACCATCGACAGGCTGAAGAACGTCACCGTGTCACTCGCCGGTGACTACGGGACGACCTGGACCATCCAGGACCGCACCCAGGAAACCCCTCCCCACTGGGCCATCTATCCGAAAAGTCAGGAGATCCTTGGGATTGGAGCAAGCGCGATCGTCGAGTTCAGGATTGACGGCATCATCACCAGTTTCGAACCGTCGGGCACCAACCTCTACCTTCAGTCCTCCGGCATTCCCGGTTTCGATGACGGCGTTCAGGCGCTGGTTATCGACAAGCGCCCGCCTCAGCTTGCGATCCAGGATTTCAGTTCCAGCAAGAACAATGTCACCGCCGGAACGCAGGTTCTGCTGAACTGGCGGACCTTCGATGCAAACCGCTGCGAATTGAGCCCGGTGAACGGCCAGAGCGTGCCGGTGCCGGTGCAGTCGCCGGGCACCTATACGGTCACGCCCACGATGACGACAACCTACACGCTGACGGCCTTCAACGACACGCAAGGGACCCGCACAAGCCTTCCCCTGACCATCGATGTCCTGCCGGTCCGCTTCACACAGCAACTGAGTGCTTCCCCCGCCACCGGGATCCACTACGGTGATCCGGTCTCCCTGTCCTGGGCGACCTCCTCCGCCACAGCCTGCACGATCAGCCCGCCGGTCAACGGCTCAAGCACGGTACCGCTTTCGGCCTCAGGCCTCATCATCAACCCTGCGGCCACGGTTCAGTACACCGTCACGGCACAGGGGCAGAACGGGCCGGTGCAAAGCAGCCTGACGATCGTTCCCATTCCCAACGGCTGGCGCAGCGCCGCCAATGCGGGATTGTGGACCACGTTTTCCCGGCCGGTTCTGATCCCTGATTTTGCCGGGCGGCTGTGGTTTCTGGCCGGTGGTTCAGAAGATCTGAAAAGTGCGATTTTTCGCAGCATCGATGGCTTCACCTGGGACTATGCGACCGACAATGCTGCCTATTCCCCGCGCGGGGATGCCGCAGGCTGTGTCTTTAACGGGCGCATGTGGCTGACGGGCGGCAAGACCCGGGCAGGCAGCGTGAATGAGATCTGGAGTTCAGCAGACGGCGTCACCTGGACACAGGTTGCCGCCAGCGGCCACTGGTCCCCGCGCAGCCGCCATGCCTGCCTCGCCTTTGCCGGCAAGCTCTGGATCTTCGGTGGCGCAGATGCAAACGGGCAGCCGCTGGGCGACGTCTGGAACTCTCTGGATGGGGTGAACTGGACACAGGTCACGGCCAAGGTGGTTTGGCCGGCCCGGTCTGCGCTTGGTGCGGTGGTCTTCGCAGGAGCCATGTGCCTCATAGCCGGCAGCGGGGCCAGCGGGCCGCTTGCCGATGCCTGGCAAAGCACGGACGGGCTCTACTGGGACGGCCTTGCGAGCACGCCCAACTGGCTGGCCCGTTCGAGCCCCAACGTCAACGTGGTCAACGGCTCGCTCTACGTGATCGGCGGAACGGGCCGTGACGGAAAGGCCATCTCGGACAACAACATCCTTGTTCCCGGAAAGCCCTGGAGCTTCGGCGCCGGGCCGGGCTGGAGCGGAGACACACTCAATATTGCGTCAGCCGCATTTCTGGGCGCACAGTGGTTCACCGGTGGCATGGCCGGCGCTCAGGCAAACCGCACCGTGTGGGGACTTGGATAATACCAGCCCTCAATGAGCCCGGCATGGTGAGAGCAGATCAAGCCTGTGCAGCGCCCGCGCAATTTCGGGGCGCGATGCCCCCGGCATCTCTGAGCCTTCGCATGACGGGCAAGGCTTGAGCCGTCCCGCAGCCCGGAAGCTGGCAACGGGAACAAAAAGCAGCTGAAACAGTTGGCAATTCAGAAATGAAAGCCCGCAGCGGCGGAACCGGCCAAAGCGATCCAGAGCGATCCGGCAGGTTCCGCCACATGCGCAGCTTTCCTTTGTCCATCTGAAACGGGTCAGAACCCGGCCGGTTCAGTGTCTGCTGCAGCCCTTCCGTTCGACGGCGCGCCTGCGCCGGGCGGGCATGAGCAACGGGCCGGAACACCGGAGAAGGAGAACACCATGCCGGTGGCTACACGTCTTTTTGAAGATCAGGCAGCGGCCGCCAGGGCAGCCTGGCAACTGGACGCTCTGGGCCTTTCCTCTGTGAAAACATCCATCATCGGCAAGGATGACCTGCCGGACTACCGCGACATGCGGGTGGAACAGGACCCTGTGACCGGGGAACGCACGCAGGTTCCCGAACCTGCCCCCGGCGCGGCGAAAGGCACAGCCGCCGGCGCGGTGATTGGAGGCGGGGCCGGACTGCTTGCAGGCCTCGGTGCAGCAGCCGTCCCGGGAGCCGGGCCCGTTGCGGCTGCCGGGCTTCTGGCTCCGGCGCTGGCAGGCGTGGCGGGCGGGGCCCTTGCTGGCTGCGCCATCGGAGCACTCACGGATCTCGGCATTCCGGCCAAGGAGGAAGGGGCTTTCCGCGAAGCCATCCTGCACGGCGGCGCTGCGGTCAGCGTCCGCTTTGCGGAGGAGCACCGTGAACAGGTGGAACGGGTGCTGGCAGGCGCCGGATCCCGCCCGGCAAGCAGCGCCAGCCGCCAGTGACTCCCGACAGAGACACCCGTCAGTGACTCCCGCCGCAAATCCCAGCCCCGGAGACATCCCGAAACGCCCGGCACAGCCCCGTGAGGAGAGACATGGACACAGCAGCAACCGGCCCCTCAATCCCCTACTGCGGTGAAGCACCGTCTCCGGCAGCGTTTCTGAGCAGCTGGAACCTTGATCCGGTGCTGATCGCCGCCCTCCTTGCGGCGCTGGTTGCGGGAGGCAAGGCGGCGGTAAACCGGCCCGCCTTTCTGCTGGCCTGGAGTGTTCTCGTTCTCGCCTTCGTCTCACCGCTCTGCGCCCTGACCAGCGCCCTGTTCAGCGCGCGGGCGCTGCATCACCTGCTTCTGGTCAGCGTCGCGGCGCCTCTTCTGGGCCTTGCCCTGCCACTGCGCGGCATAGCCGTGCCCGCAGCCCTCGGGATGACCGGGGCCGCATTGGTGCTGTGGCATGTGCCGGTGGTCTATACGGCGGCATGGGACAGTCCTGCAGTATACTGGCTGATGCAGGCAGCCCTGGCGATCCCTGCGGCAGCCTTCTGGTCGGGCGTGTTCGACTGGCGGGAACAGGATGCCGGAGCGCTCCTGTCCAATGCCCTGATGACCGGGGCGCTCGCAGGCATCATGGGCCTGATCGGGGCCGTGCTCACCTTCGCGGCAGAGCCGCTCTACCTGGAGCATCTGCCCGTCACCCTGATGTGGGGACTGGAACCGCTGGCGGACCAGCAGGCAGCGGGCCTGATCATGTGGGTGCCGGGGCTGCTGCCGCTGGCCGTGATCGCTGCCTTCATGGCCCGGCGCGCCTGGGCGCGGGGGCTTGCGGCATGATCGCTGCGCTGAAGTTCCTGCATATTGCGGGCCTTGCCTCGTGGAGCGCTGCCCTTGTCGCCCTGCCCTTGCTGATGCGGGCGCATGGCGGTGCAGGCAACCAGCGCCAATATGCAAGGTTCCGCCTGATCACCCACATTGGCTACATCGGCTTTGCCACGCCTGCGGCTCTTGCCACCATCATCGCCGGCACCGGCCTGATCTTTGCGGCAAGGGTGTTCGAGCCCTGGCTGCTGCTGAAGCTGTCCTTCGTTGCGGCCATGGTGCTGGTACATGCCTGGATCGGTCATCTGATCCAGCGGTCCGGCGAAGAGCGGCGCAGCCACTGGCGGGCCGCTCCCCTTGCGGCCCTGCTGATGGTTCTGCCGCTGATCGCGGCCATCGTCGCTTTGGCGCTGGTCAAGCCGGATCTGGGCTGGATCTTCACCAGCCTCATTCCCGATCAGTTTCTGTCTCCGCGCAGGGGGTCATCATGATCATTCTGCGTCCCCAGCCCGTAATCAAAGACCAGCTTGCCGCCGTGCCAGCCGGTCATTCCGGTCATGCCCGTGGCCAGCAGGGAGGTCAGGAAGCCCCAGGGCAGCACCGCCTGGACCGGATCGCCAAAGCGAATGCCCCAGTTTGCGCCGAGGATCGAAAGCAGCATCACGGCCAGGATGAAATGGGTCCAGCTGGCCGCCCGGATGCGGATGCCGGGCACCAGCAGCAGCTCGGCGGTGCCTGCAATCCCGGCCAGTATCCCCATGAGGAAGCCGGTGCCGGACGCCCAGAAGGCAACGCGCGGCCAGAACAGGTCTCCGGTCCACCAGTAGAGCGCGTCAGCCCCAAGCGTGCTGACGCACATGGCAATGGGAAAGGTCACCAGCATGGCGTGGATCGGGTGGCCGTCGATGGCAATCTTCGAGTCCGTGCGGTGAAAACTGCGGTGCTCGTGGATCGGGTCATGGAGACGGCGGCGGAACGCTCTGGTCCGGGGCATGTCTTTTCCTCCTTAAGGCTGTCTTTCAGGCAACTGGCAGCGGCGCTTATGGTTCCCGCCCTTGCCGCCTGCGAGGGGCCTCTGTCCACGCTCTCCCCGCAAGGACCGGCCGCCGCAGACATCGCCACCCTGTGGTGGGCAATGCTGGCCGGGGCGGCGCTGATCACCTGTCTTGTGCTGGCGCTCGTCTGGCGCGCCTTCGTCCGCACGCCCGGCAAAGCCCCTACAGAAGCCCTCGGAGAAGCCTTCTGGATCAAGGGCATGGGCCTGGGTTTCAGCTTCGCCGTGCTGTTTGCTGTGGTGGGAGCCGGAATCTGGACCGGCGAACGGCACCTGCCCCGTCCCGGCACGGAGGCAATGCGCGTCGAGGCCATTGCCCGGCAATGGGCATGGCGCTTCCGTCAGCCCGGCCCGGACGGCACCATGGTCGACACGGAGGGACGCCTGCACATTCCGGCCGGGCAGCCGGTGGATGTGGTCATCCGCTCGCAGGACGTGATCCATTCCTTCTGGGTTCCGCAGCTTGCAGGCAAGATGGATGCCCTGCCGGGCCGCGACACCCTGTTGCGCATCGAAGCCTTCAGACCGGGCCTTTACCAAGGCCGCTCGGCGGAGTTCTCGGGCACCGGCTATGCCGGGATGGTGTTCGAGGTGCTCGCCTATGACCCGGCCTCGCCACCAGATTTCACCAGCACAGACGGGAGAGGCGCAGAATGAGCGGGCCAACCCCCAACCCGCCGCAGAATGCCTTGCGGCTGCACCGTGACCTTGACCGGATCTGGGGCCGTCCCGAAGGGTTCCGGGGCTGGATCATGACGGTGAACCACAGCGATCTCGGGCTGCGGTTCATGATCACGGCATTCGTGTTCTTTGCCATAGCCGGATGCCTGGCCATGCTGATCCGGGCGCAACTGGCCACGCCGGACGGCGTCTTTCTGGACACCGCGCATTACAATCAGATCTTCACGATGCACGGCAGCCTGATGATGTTCCTCTTTGCCATTCCGATGCTGGAAGGGCTGGGGATGTATCTGCTGCCGAAGATGCTGGGATCGCGGGATCTGGCCTTCCCCCGCCTCTCCGCCCTTGGCTGGTGGTGCTATCTCTTCGGCGGTCTGATCATTCTTGCCGCGCTCGTGGCCGGTGTGGCGCCGGATGGCGGCTGGTTCATGTACACCCCCCTGTCGTCCAAGGCCTACAGCCCCGGCATCAATGCCGATGTCTGGCTGCTGGGGGTCACCTTCGTGGAAATCTCGGCGCTTGCGGCCGCCATCGAAATCACCGTCACCATTCTGCGGATGCGCGCGCCGGGCATGAAACTGACGCAGATGCCCCTCTTCGCCTGGTACATGCTCGGCACCACCGCCATGATGCTTGTCGGCTTCCCGCCGCTGATCCTTGCCTCGGTGCTCCTGGAAATCGAAAGAGCCTTCGGCTGGCCCTTCTTCGACGTTTCACGCGGCGGCGATCCGCTGCTGTGGCAGCATCTGTTCTGGCTGTTCGGCCATCCGGAGGTCTACATCATCTTCCTGCCGGCGGCCGGCGCCATCTCCACCATCCTGCCGGTGATGTGCCGCACGCAGATCATGGGCTACAGCGCCATCGTTGCGGCGGTGCTCGGGCTGGTGTTCCTGTCCTTCGGCCTGTGGGTGCACCACATGTTCACCACTGGCATCCCGCATATGGCGCTGGCCTTCTTCTCGGCTGCCTCGGCGCTGGTCGCCGTGCCCACGGCCGTGCAGATCTTTGCCTGGATCGGCACCATGTGGAAGGGCCACCCGCAGATGCACCTGCCGATGCTGCATCTGATGGGTTTCTTCTCGACCTTCGTCATGGGCGGGCTGACCGGGGTGATGCTCGCCATCGTGCCCTTCAACTGGCAGGCCCATGACACGGCCTTCGTCACGGCGCATCTGCACTATGTGCTGATCGGTGGCTTCGTCTTCCCGATGATGGCGGCCGCGGTCTACTGGATGCCGCTGTTCAGCGGCAGGCAGGCCATTCGCGGCCTTGGCACAATGGCCTTCTGGCTGATCCTCATCGGCTTCCACGGCACCTTCTTCATCATGCATCTGACCGGCCTGCTGGGGATGCCGCGCCGGATCGATGTCTATCCGGACAATCCGGAATGGCTGTGGCCCAATCTCGTCAGCTCGTTCTTCTCCTTCGTCATGGCGGCAGGCTTTGCGCTGTTCGTGCTCGATCTTCTGCTGCAGATGCTGTTCGGCCCCAAGGCAAGGCGCGATCCCTGGCAGGCGGGAACGCTGGAATGGGGCATGGCAACCCCGGCCCCGGCCTACAACATCGCCTCGCTGCCTCTGCCGGGCCAGAGCGCCGTGCAGATTGCACGCGGTGAAGGCCTGATGCCCGGAGCGCCCCGCCACCGGCGGGAAACCCTGGTGGTGGATGTGATCAGCGGCACGCCACGGCATGTGGCGGTCCTTCCGGGCAACTCGGTCCTGCCGATTGTGACGGCCGCCGCCATCGGCGTCTTCGTGCTGCTGATGCTTGCCGGGCTTTACTGGCTGGCGGCAGCAGCGCTGATGGCCGTCGCTGCCACCGCCTGGAGCTGGCAGCGCTTCATGGGGAGCACACATGACGAGGGACCGCTGAACGTGGCACCCGGGCTCAGCCTGCCGGTCAATCATGCGGTGCCGGACGGGCTTGCCCGCACCGGATTGACCTGTCTTCTGATCGCCAACGGCACGCTTTACGCCTGTTTCCTCTTCGCCATCGGCTTTCTCTCGGTGATTGCCCCGAACTGGCCTGCCCCGGACAGCGGCATTGCCACGCTGCCTGCGGGCATACTGACGGCGATTCTGTGCCTGGCGCTGGCGGGAGCCTGCGGCCTTGCGCGCATTCCACAGGCGCAAGGGGCAAAACTCTCTCTCTTTCCGATGCTGGCAGCTCTCGGTGTCATCGCAGCGCTTGTGCCCCTGCTGGATGACCCCACCCGGCATGCGCGCGATGCGCTGCGGGCGGCAGGTCTCGGCTATGTGGCGCTGCATTGCGTGATCGGGCTGCTCCTTTCCCTCGTCTGCGTGGTGCAGCGGAAGGACGGGCGGATCGGAGAGGGGCGGGAATCGGCCTGGCCGGCCTGGCGCATCTGGCAGGACTACACGCTCGCCACCACCCTCATTCTGGTTCTGCTTGTCACACTACAGGAGGCACTCCGGTGAAATGGCCTTTACGCACCCTGCTTGGCCCCCTGTTCTGGGCCGCCGCCTTTTCCCTCATCTATGCGGCGCACGGCCTTGGCTGCGCCTGGGGATGGCCCGCCCAGCCGGCTCCCATTGCCGACCTGCAGCGCTTCACGCTGTTTGCCCTGTGGCTCGTGGCTCTGGCCGGGGCCGGGACCATCCTCCTGCTGTCCCCCGACGGGGACAGCAGGGAAGAAACGCTCGTCAGGGCCGGCGCCTGGATCGGTTTTGTCTCCGTCACCCTGACGCTGTTCCCCGTCGTGGGGCTGACCACCTGCGATGCGGGCAGCTAGTCCCGTTTGTGATCGTCTTCCAGCTTCTCCGGAAGATCCTTGCGCGGCGTGGAGGCAAGCTCCTCCAGCTCCGCTTCCGTCATGCTGTCGAACATCTCCCGCGAGGCGCCGAACAGGTCCTTGCGGTCCGTTTCGCCGCGCTTGGCGGACAGGGCGGCACCTGCCGCCTTCTGCTGAGCTTGTGATCTTGCAGGCATGGGTCTCTCCTTTCAGTGGTTGGGGTTTCATGTGTCCTCATCCGGCCCGCCCTTGTGGCCGATACGCCGCGACATACGCCTGAGCAGCCAGAGCACGGCGATGGCCAGCACCGCCGCCAGAATGGCAAGCGGCAGAAGGCCGCTGCCGCAGGCAAGGCCGATGGCGCCTGCCATCCACATCCCCGCTCCGGTGGTCAGACCGGTGATCCGGCCGCCGGAGGTGATGATCGAGCCTGCCGCGAGGAAGGCGACACCGGCCGTCACCGCCTCGATCAGACGCAAGGGATCTGTCTGCAGATGCGTTGCACCCTTGAACTCGTTGGCCATGATCTCGGCGGCGATGATCGTGAAGAGGCAGGCCGCCATGGACACGATCATGTGGGTGCGCAGCCCGGCCGCACTGGAGTGGATCTCCCGCTCGAAGCCGATCGCGGCGCCCAGCACCGCCGCAAAGACCAGCCGCAGCAGGGCCACCTCGAAGCGGACGGCAACGAAGGGATCGCGGAACTCCCCGGCAATCAGCGCCACTGTGCTGTCGATCATGAACTTTCTCCCGGCCAGACGCCGGATCAACCCTGCAGCCGGCCTCTGTGTTCCAGAACATGCCCCCTTGGTCAGCCTTGCATGCCTGCCGGCAGGCCCTTCGGGAAACTCAGGAACAAACGGCAACGGCAGAGGTTGACGGCACGAAAATGCCGCTGCGCCTGACAGCCTGCCCTGGTGAAGCGAAGAATCTGGTGGTCTTCCGAGCTTCCCCTTTTGGCCGCTGACACAGGCAGCCCCGCTTCTGCCCCTCCCAGCGCAGCGGCATTTTCGCCCCCTTCCCCTTTGCGGGGAAAACACGAGCAACACCAAAGGAGAAACTCATGGATCACAGCAAGCACACCCCGCTGCCCCGGCAGGATCTGAATGAAGCTGTTCTGGCCGACGCCCCGATTTACGACACAGCTGACCGCAAGGTCGGCACCATTTCCCATGTGCACCGGACCGGTGACCTGACCGAGGTCGTCGTCGATGTCGGCGGTTTCCTCGGTATCGGCGCCAAGCCGGTGCTGGTGCGCGCAGATCAGCTCAACCTGATGCGGGATGAGAAAGGCAACGTGCATGGCGTCACCAGCTGGACCAAGGATCAGCTGAAAGACCTGCCCGAGCACAAGCACTGACACCAGCCGGTGCGGTGCTTGAGCCGTTTCAAGTCAGAATGGCACGTGAAATTTGCAGGCGGCGCGGACCTTCCGGGCCGCCTTTTCGCATTTTCCGGACCCCGCACAAAAAAAGCGGCGCCCACCGGAGCGGGCGCCTGAAGTTCCAGTGAGAGACTGGGTAGGCGTGAGATCCGGCCCTGAGGCAGGGACCTCGGATGTGGCAACCTGTCCGGCGGCCTGATGTTCCCGCCCTTTTTCAATTGCTGCATGACGATGATGCGGCCAGACCTGTCAGAGCATGGTTTCGCCGACCCAGTGGACCATCAAGCCCAGTCCGGCAAGGCACAGGCCGGCCAGCAGCAGCAAGAGCCCGTCGCGGGTGAGGATGGCGGCCGCGACCAGGGCAATGAAGCCGGAGGCGACCGTGCCGCTGCCGGGCACCAGCTCCATGAAGGGCATGAAGAGGGTCAGCGCCATGATCATCATCAGCCAGACATAGAGGCAGGGCTTTTCCGTCAATGCGCTGAAGCGCGGCTCCAGGATGTAGTCCACGAAAGCAACGGGCCTGCGCAGCCAGGAGACCGCAACGCGCAACCGGGCGCCTGCGATCTCCCGCCGTTCCAGAATGCCGGGAAGCCAGATGTGCCGGCGCCCGAGGATCATCTGCGCGGCCAGAATGAACTCAAGCAGGGCAACGAGGGTCGTCACCCCCGGCAGGATGCTCGCCGGAGACACGGAGATCAGGGCAAAGACCAGCATGAGCGTTGCGAAGGAACGGGCGCCGATGGCTTCCACCATCGTGCCGATACTGACCGTCTCGGCCTCGCCTGCCGCCTCCAGGTGGTCCAGCACGGCCCCCAGCACAAGGTTGTTGTCCTGCATCTCCAGCGCCGTCCTCTTCATCAGTTGCAGACAGGAAACCCGGCTGGGGCCGGACTGTTCCACGCGATGATGGAACATTCGGGCTGTCTGGCGGTTCACGGGCCCATCACAGGCAACAAGAGCATCACGGATGCCGCTTCCAGCCAGGTCCAAGCCAGGGAGACGACATGACCACCCCGCCGCATCACCCCGCTTCCTTCCGCACCGGCCGCAGGCAGTTCCTGCAACTGTCTGCAGGCAGTCTTGCCGCAGCCGGACTTTGGCCCGCAGCCGCCTTCGGGCAGGAGCCGCTGCCACCGCTGGAGGATTATCCAAGGACGTTTTTCACCGATGCGGAATGGGCTTTCGTGCTGGCGGCCGTGGCGCGGCTGATCCCCTCCGAAGGCGATGGCCCGGGAGCGCTGGAGGCGCGGGTGCCGGTCCTCATCGACCGGGAACTGTCCGGTGATTTCGGATCAGCCGCCGACTGGTACATGGCAGGGCCGCACCAGCCCGATGCCGAACCGGAATTCGGCTGGCAGTCTCCGCTGGCTCCCGCCGAAGTCTACCGGCAGGCCATTCCCCTGTTTGACGCCTGGTGTGAGAGCAGTTTCGGCGCGGCCTTCACCGCCCTGCCCGCCTCAGCCCAGGATGAGGCCCTGACCGCACTGGAAGAGGGCACCGTGCCCTTGCCGCCGGAGTTGCGGGACTTCTTTGACCTGCTGCTCGCCAACACCAAGGAAGGATATCTGTCCGACCCGATCCACGGCGGCAATCACCAGATGGCGGCATGGGTGCATATCGGTTTTCCCGGTGCCCGCGCCCATTACCGCGAATGGGTGGAGCAGCACAACGTCCCCTATCCGCTGGGTCCGGTTTCCATCTCCGGCGAGAGGGCCTAAGCGATGGCACGGCAGGAGACGAAAAAGGACGCCGTGATCGTTGGCCTCGGCTGGACCGGAGCCATCCTCGGAATGGAGCTTGCCAGTGAGGGTCTTGAGGTCCTGGCGCTGGAACGCGGCCCGGACCGCCGGACAGTGCCGGAAATGCGCTATCCGCAGATGATCGACGAGTTGAGCCAGGGCGAGCGCCACAAGATGATGCTGCGCCCGGCACAATCCACCGTGACCTTCCGCCGGAATCTGTCAGAAACGGCCTTGCCGATCCGAAAATGGGGCTCCTTCCTGCTCGGCAACGGCGTGGGCGGATCCGGCGTGCACTGGAACGGCCAGAACTGGCGCCCCCAGCCGGAGGAACTGCGGCTGCGGAGCTACATCACCGAGCGCTGGGGTGCGGGCATCATCCCCGAAGACATGACCATTGCCGATTATCCAGTCACCTATGACGAGCTGGAGCCCTTTTTCGACCGGTTCGAGCGGGTGGCGGGCATCAGCGGCATCGCCGGCAACATCCGCGGGGAAATCCGGGACGGCGGCAACCCGTATGAGGGCTGGCGCTCACGCGACTATCCAATGCCGCCTCTGCCGATGACATGGAACGGTGTCAAATTCGCCGAAGCCGCAAAGGCCATGGGCTATCACCCCTTCCCCCGTCCCGGCGGCAATGCCTCCACATCCTATGTCAACGAGTACGGCATGCAGATGGGCGCCTGCAATTTCTGCGGCTTCTGCGAGCGCTATGGCTGCTACCAGTATTCCAAATCCTCACCGCAGACGACCATCCTCGCCGCCCTGTTCCGCAAGCCCAACTTCAGCTACCGGACCGGAGCGGAGGTGCTGCGCGTGGAGATGGCAGCGGACGGGCGCACGGCCACCGGCGTGACCTATTACGACGAAGCGGCGGGCGAGGAGGTGTTCCAGCCCGCAGATCTGGTGATCCTGGCGGCCTATCAGATCGAGAATGTGCGCCTGATGCTGTTGTCCGGCATCGGTCAGCCCTATGACCCGGCGACGGGCGAAGGGGTGACGGGCAAGAACTACGGCTATCAGATCACCGGCTCCACCTCGCTGTTCTTCCGCAACGAGCATTTCAATCCCTTTGTCGGCTCCGGCATCAACGGCATGTGCATCGACGATTTCGGCATGAACGCCATCGACTTCGGTGCGGAGGGTTTCATTGGCGGGGCCTATATTTCCTCGGCGCAGACCAATGGCCAGCCGATCCGCAACATGCCCCTGCCGGAAGGCACGCCCGAATGGGGGGCGCGCTGGAAGGCCGCCATTGCGGAATGGTATGGCCACGAAATGAACATCTCGCATCATGGCTCGGTCATGTCCTACCGGGACCACTATTGCGATCTCGACCCCACTTACCGCGACCGGCACGGCAGGCCGCTGATGCGGATCACCTTCAACTGGCACGCCAACGAGCTGCGGTTGAACGCCTTTCTGCAGGAAAAAATCGAGGCGCTTGCCCGGTCCATGCAACCGGACCTGATGCATGGCGACTACAAGGACGAGGAGTCCCTTTACGACATACGGCCCTATCAGACCACGCATAACACCGGCGGTTCGATCATGAGCGCAACTCCGGACGGCGGGCCGCTGAACCGGTATCTGCAGGCCTGGGACAAGCACAATGTCTTCGTCATGGGCGCCGGCACTTTCGTCCAGAACACCCAGTACAATCCCACAGGGCTGGTTGGCGGGCTCGCCTACTGGGCCGCAGATGCGATCCGGAAGCAGTACCTGCCCAATCCGGGCCCGCTGGTCTGAGGGGGCAAGAGATGAGGATCTTTCTTCAAATTCTGCTGGCTCTCGCTGTCACCGGCGGGCTTGTCATGGCCGCCATCATCCTGATCCCGGTGAGCCGCACCCCCATGTCGCAGCTGCCGCCGGAAGGCTGGGAGCCGGAAGCCGGCGCGGGCGAATATGTGATGCGCGCCGGTGACTGCATCGCCTGCCATACGGCCGATGGCGGGGCAGAGCTTGCGGGTGGACGGCCGATCGAAAGCCCGCTTGGCACAATCTATACGGCCAATATCACGCCGGACCCGGAAACAGGCATCGGCGGCTGGACGCTGGACCAGTTCCGGGCAGCACTGGTGGATGGACTGCGCGCCGATGGCAGCCATCTCTACCCGGCCATGCCCTATGAGAACTTCCGCTTTATGACCGAAACGGACATCCGGGCGCTGTACCGCTTCTTCATGGAAGAGGTGCCGCCCGTGCGCAACGCGGTGAAAGAGCCGGAACTGCCCTTCCCCTTCAATCAGCGCTGGGGCCTCAGGGCCCTGAACTGGCTGACCCTGCGCCATGACAGCGGCTTCACCGGCACCATGGGTGATCCCGTTCTGGATCGCGGGCAATATCTGGTGGAAGGCCCCGGCCACTGCGCTGCCTGTCACAGCCCCCGGACGGTCTACATGGGGCAGGACGGCCTCAAGGCGGATGAGCCTGCCTTCCTGACGGGGGGATATATCGAGGGACAGGAAGCACCGCCCCTGCGCGGGCCGCAAAGCGTCATCCGCAAATGGCCCATCGGTGAACTGACAGCCTTTCTCGCCACGGGCCGCAACTTTGCCTCCACCGCCAATGGCGAGATGGGCCTCGTGGTGGAGCATTCTCTGCAATACCTCAGTGATGAGGACATCATTGCCATGGCACGGTTTCTCAAGGCGCAGGATGGCCAGCCGCATGATCCGCCGGAAACGGCTGTGCCTGAAGGCCCGCTCGCCCTGCCGCCTGCCGGCACGGATCAGGCAGGGGAGGCAACAACGCGCATGCTGAGCATGGCCCCACCCTATATGCCGCTGGGTGCAAGACTTTATCTGGACAATTGCGCCCAGTGCCATTTCGTCACCGGACGGGGATCTCCGGATATCTTCCCCGCCCTTCAGGGCAACAGCCTCGTCGTGTCGGAGGAAGTCACGCCGCTGATCTCCATCATCCTGCATGGCGCGAAGGTGGAGGGGACGGAAAAGCGGCCGATGCCTCTGGTGATGCAGGGCTATGCGGACCGGCTGACCGACAGCGAAATTGCTGAACTTGCCAGTTTCGTGCGTCAGGCCTGGGGCAATGACGGCACACCGGTCTCGGCGGAGGACGTGAAGGAGATCCGCGCACAGGAACCAGCGCTTGCGCAGTAGAAAGACGGCAGCGGCAGGCCTTAGGAAAGCGGGAACAACGCAGGCGGGAGACGGTTCCCCAGTCCTCAACAGGAGGACAGACCGATGAGACACCTGACCCGCATCCTGCTTGGCACGCTTCTGGTGCTGCCCCTTCCTGCCGCTGCGCAGGAAGCAAGAACCACTTTCGTCAATGGGGAGGGCACCGAAACCGGTACCGCCACCCTGACTGAAACTCCAAGCGGCGTGCTGATCAAGCTCGACCTCGGCGCCCTGCCGCCCAACCAATGGCTCGGCTTCCACATTCACGAGACGGGCAGCTGCGATCCCCATGGCGGTCATGAATCTGCCGGGGACCACTTCAATCCGGAAGGTGTGGAGCATGGATACCTGTCAGAGACAGGGCCGCATGCCGGAGACATGCCCAATATCCGGACCGACGCGGAGGGCATGGCGCGTGTCGAGGTGCACAATCCGCTTGTGACTCTCAACGAAGGCGGAAACTCGATCCGCGGCCGGGCACTGATGGTCCATGCGCAGGCCGATGACTATCGCAGTCAGCCCTCTGGAAATGCCGGAGACCGCCTCGCCTGCGCAGTCATCGAGTAAGGCCGTAATCCAGGAACATTCCCCATCCCGCATGGTTGACGCACAACGCAGAGGCCCTCTGCGGCAACACCCCGCCAGCCAGTCCGGAGGGCGGGCAGCACAGGAGGAAAAGCAATGGCAGACCGCCGTTATGAAGAGCGTTACTACGACGAGCGCAATGATCAGAGCCGTGGCAGACCCCGCTATGGCCGCGAAGGCCGCTCCATGGAAGACGAGCGCTCGCTTTACTGGCCCACGCGGGAATATGATCGTCCGCAGGCCCGTGACGATGATGACGACCGGTACGGCAGCAGCTACCGCCGCGACCAGGATCCTTACGAGAACGGCAGCATGTACGGGCGGATGTATGGACGTGAGCCGGGCCGCGCGCCGGGGCGTCTGCCGCAGTCCTATGGCCGTCAGGACTACGGCCGTCCGGACTATGGCGTGCAGGACGACGGCAACGCCTTCGGATTTGCCCGTCACGACCAGCGCCACGATGAACAGAGGCGCGGCTGGGACGACGAGCGCCGCTGGGGCCGCAACAGCGAGAGCGGCATGTATGGTGGCCCCGGCTACGAAAACGGCCCGGGTTTCCCCCCGCGCGTCTATGACCCCGGCATGCTCTCGGCCCTGCAGGGGCAGGGCCGCCGGGAAACGGGGGCACGCGGCTTTCGCGGCCATGGGCCGAAGGATTACAAGCGCAGCGACGACCGCATCCGGGAAGATGTATGTGACCGGCTCGTGGACGCCGATACGGTGGATGCCAGCGGCATTACCGTGGAGGTTTCCAACGGGGAAGTGACACTCAACGGCCACGTCTCGTCCCGCCAGGCCAAGCGAGCCGCAGAAGACTGCATCGAGGACTGTTCAGGCGTGCAGCACGTCCAGAACAATCTGCGGGTCCAGGAGGCGTCCGGGGACAGCGATGAATCGTCCGGCACCGGCACAGCGGGCACCAGAACCGCCGCACGGACGCGGCCCAAGGAAAGCTGAGTGAAAGCATGAAACGATCAACCGGCGGCGTGCACTTCTGCACGCCGCCGGTTGCTTAATGTAAACCATTTATTTCAGAAACGCTCAACAATGTGACCGTGCCGGGCTCGCCGACCTGCGGGAAAAGGGTATATAATACTTCAAGATACCCGAGAGAGCCGGAACCCCGCGATGTTCAGCGAAGACAAGACCCAGCAGCCGGACGGACCGGCCGGTTCCCCTCACGAGGGACATGAAGAGCGCGAGGCCTTTCAGGAGGAAGCTCGCGAAATCGTTGATGCCGCAGAGGCAGAACCGGTGCCGGAAAGGCTCCAGGATCTGGCCCTTGCACTGGGCGAGGCGCTTGAAAGTGCCCATGACGGTGCAGCGCTCCTGCCGAGAAGCTTGCGCGACACGCACTGAAGTCCCGCGCACACGTGCAAAAGCGCCAGTACGCAGCCCCTGGAAGACCGCGTCTGCAAAAATGGCTGAAACCGCCTGGGCTGAAAGGCCTATGGCCGGTTAGATTTCATCAAGCTTGTCCCGCAAGGCAGCTCTCGCCCTGTTTACCCGGCTTTTGATCGTGCCGATGTCGCAGCCGAGGATCTGCGAGGCGTGAATGTAGCTTTCGCCGAGTACCGCCACGAGAATGATGGTCTCCCGGTAATGGATCGGCAGCTGATGAAGGGCTTCCTCCATCTCCTGCATGCGCAGATGCCAGATCTGGGTGTCGGCCACCGCCACCGGCTCTCCGGAGACGCAATCCTGATCACCGGTGCGCTCGCGCGACCGCTTGGCCCAGTTGGAATAGAACCGGTTGCGCATGATGGTGAAAAGCCACGCCCTCAAATTGGTGCCGGGCTCGAACTGCTTCGCCCTCTCGATGGCCCGTAACAGGGTTTCCTGCACCAGATCATCAGCCTCAACCGGATTGCGGCATAAAGACCGCGCGAAAATACGCAGTGCCGGAATGTAGCTGACGATCTCCTCCCCGCAGCGCTTTCCTGCCGCTGTCGATCTGGGTCTGCGCCCGTCCGGCTTCAGCCGGATGATCTCCTGCTTGCACGTTTGCCCCGATGCCCTGCCTCCCCAGGAAGGCGCACGTGTGCTTTCAGCCCCCGCGATTGTCATCCAGTCGGTCATGAATTTCTCCCTGGTCGTGTTCTTGCCAGCGGCTGCGGGTGTGAGGAATAGGTGTGCGGCCTGCGGCTTGTGGTCACGTCGATTGCAATCCACGGACGGGCAGATTGTTCCCAGCAATCTGAATGTAGGTGTCATACAAGTTGATTTTGTGGCCGGGTCCGCCTGCATCCGAAAAAGCAATCCGGGCAGACCTGGAACAATCCTTGAGGGCAGAGGTTCATGGGCCGGAAAGCAGCCGGCGGGACTGTCTGGACCAGCGGACACCGCGGGCAGGAGCCGCGGCCGCACGTCCTGACAGACCGAAAGGAGACCTTCCTCATGGCCCGGTTCCTGACCGCCATTCTCTTCGTTCTTGTTGGCCTTGCCCTCGCCCTTCCGGGCGTCCAACTCGTCTGGCTGGGCGGAAGTCCCGCCTATCTGCTCATCGGGCTGGGCCTTGCCCTTACGGCTCATTGCCTGCTCCACCGGCCGCAACATGCGCTGACCGTCTACGCCGCCATCCTCGCAGGCACGATGGTCTGGGCGCTGTGGGAAGTAGGGCCCGACTGGTATCAGCTCGCGCCGCGCGGCTGGCTGCTGGTGCTGATGGGTCTGTGGCTGATCGGCCTGGACAGGTTTCGTCCGGTCGCCGGCGATGAAGCGGAGGCAGCCGGACGGTCTCCGGGTGCGGCTTGTCTTGCGGTTGTCCTGCTGGCCTGCGGTGCCGTGGCGCTCGGCTCCGTCCTGCGTGACCCCAAGAATATTTCGGGCACTCTGAGAGCGGACACGGTCAATCCCTCCCCTGCCGGAGGCGCGGATTTTGCCGATGAGGACTGGCGGCTTTATGGGCGCGGCAGCTACGGCCAGCGCTATTCACCACTCGATCAGATCACGCCGGAGACTATTGGCTCCCTGACCGAGGTCTGGCGCTACCAGACCGGAGATGTACGCCTGCCTGAGGATGTGACCGAAACCACCTATCAGGTGACGCCGCTGAAGGTCGGAAACAATCTGTATCTGTGCACGCCGCATAACATTGCCATCGCCATCAGCGCCGCAACGGGACGGGAAATCTGGCGTCATGACGCAAAATCCGGAATGGAGCCGGACCGTCAGCATCAGACCTGCCGGGGTGTGACCTACTGGGAAAATCCGGCGGCCGCACCCGGTGAAGCCTGTGCAGCAAGGGTCTACATGCCCACCGCCGATGCCCGTGTGGTCGCGCTCGATGCCGCCAGCGGAGAGCCCTGCGCGAGCTTTGGCGAGGGCGGAGAAATCTCGCTGCTACCGGGCATGCCCTACCAGCCGCCGGGCTACTACTACTCCACCTCGCCCCCGGTCGCAGTGGACGGCAAGCTGATCATCGGCGGCGCGGTGAATGACAATTTCTCCGTAAACTCGCCTTCCGGCGTGATCCGCGCCTATGACCTGCTGACAGGCCAGCTGATCTGGAACTGGGACAGCGGCAACCCGGACAATACCGCCCCGATCGACATTGCCGGCGGCGAGACCTATACCGCCAACTCTCCCAACAGCTGGTCCATCTTCTCCTATGACGAGGCGCTGGGGCTGGTCTATATCCCGCTCGGCAACGAGGTTCCCGACCAGCTGGGCACCGGGCGCAGTGCCGCCACCGAAGCGCATTCCTCTTCCGTGGTGGCCCTCGACATCCGCACCGGGCGCAGGGTCTGGGTGTTCCAGACCGTCCGTCACGACCTGTGGGACATGGATGTGCCCGCCCAGCCCGTTCTGATCGATCTCGACATGCCGCAGGGCCGCGTGCCTGCTCTTGTCCAGCCCACGAAACAGGGCGACATCTACGTCCTCGACCGGCGGACGGGCGCGCCGCTTCTGCCCGTGGGCGAGCGCGCAGCCCCTGCCGGAGCGATTGCAGGCGAATGGACCGCACCCACACAGCCGGTCTCCGCGCTGTCCTTCGAGCCCCCGAAGCTGCGCGAGGCGGATATGTGGGGCATCTCCCTGTTCGACCAGCTCGCCTGCCGGATCCAGTTCCACACCCTGAACTATGAAGGCCGCTACACGCCGCCCTCCATCGAAGGCAGCATTGTCCACCCCGGAAACTTCGGGGTCTTCAACTGGGGCTCCATCGCGGTCGACCCGGTGCGGCAGGTGATGTTCGGCATGCCGACCTACCTGCCCTTCACCGTCAGGCTCGTTCCGGCTTCGGAAATTCCGCCGAAAGGAGAGGACGAGAAAGCCTCCGAGCAAGGTCTCAACCGCAACGAAGGAGCTGACTTCGGCGTCTTCATGGGGCCGTTCCTGGGTCCCCTCGGCGTGCCCTGCTCTGCTCCGCCCTGGGGCTATGTGGCCGGAGCGGACCTGCGCAGCGGCGAGATCGTCTGGATGCGCCGCAACGGCACCGTGCGCGACATGACGCCCCTGCCCCTGCCGTTCAAGACCGGCGTTCCCGGCATCGGCGGCCCCATCATCACCGCCGGTGGCGTCGCCTTCCTCGGCGCAACGGTGGACGATTACCTGCGCGGCTATGACCTGACCACGGGCGCGGAAATCTGGCGGGCGCGGCTGCCCGCAGGCGGTCAGGCCACACCGCTGACCTACGCTCTCGACGGGCGCCAGTATGTGGTGATGGTCGCCGGCGGCCACGGCTCGGTCGGCACGAAGGCCGGGGACTATGTCATCGCCTATGCACTGCAGGACGAAAATTCCCCACCGCCCCCCGCCAACTGATGCGGGCTGGAACAAACCGCCGAGGCTCCGGTTACTGCACCTGAGCCCGGCCGGCCAACTCACCAGCAAAGGAGAAAGCCATGAAGACCAAGACCCTCGAAGACCTGTTTATGGACCTCTTGAAGGACGTCTATTACGCCGAACGCAAGATCCTGAAGGCCCTGCCGAAAATGGCAAGAGGCGCCAATTCGCCGGAATTGAGCACTGCTTTCGAGAAGCACCACGACGAGACCCAGACCCATGTGGAACGCCTGCAGGAGGTGTTCGACATTCTGGGCAAGCCCGCCCGCGGCAAGACCTGTCAGGCCATCGAAGGCATTCTGGAGGAAGGCGAGGACGTGCTTGAGAGCTTCAAGGGTTCGCCCGCCCTTGATGCCGGGCTCATTGCCTCGGCCCAGGCGGTCGAGCATTACGAGATCTCACGCTATGGCACGCTGCGCAACTGGGCAGAACTGCTTGGCCAGCGAGAGATCGCAAAGATCCTTCAGGACACGCTGAACGAGGAAGAGGCCACCGACGGCAAGCTGACAAAGCTGGCGGAGGGCTCGCTCAACAAGGCCGCGCTCAAGGCTGCCTGACGCCAGAAGAAAACGACAGGGCTGGCTGCGTCCCATGCGCAGCCAGCCTCTTTATATCAGAGGAACACATGACCTGCGTATTAGTGACATCGGCCTGCAGCTACCACGGGCGCCATCTGGTGGCCGGGCTTCGTGCGCAGGGGCATGACGTGATCGCCTGGGATGACGGCTTGCCCGGCACCTGGGACGGAGACCTTTGGCCACCGCCGCTGGATGCGGAACTGATCACCAGCGAGCTGGATGACCTTGACCGTCTCGATCAGGCCCTCAAGCGGGCCAAGCACGTGATCCATCTGATTGATCCGGTGCACCCGCTCGACCGGGAACGGCTGCGCCCGCCCCCTCCTCTGGCCCAGACGGTGACGCTGTTGCGGGCCGCAGCGGCAGCCGGGGTCGAGCGGCTGGTGCTGCAGTCCAGCCTGACGGTTTACGGCGAAGGGCGCTACATCGATGAAGACGGGGTGCCGCAACCGGCACGGCGCACGATCTACGACCTTGAAGCGGGAAGATGGCAGGCGCGCTGCCTGAGGGACCAGCCCATCGCGGCCATGCCCACCCCGGAAGACACGCCCCCTGCCCCTTTGACCCATGCGGCCAAGCTCTGCGTGATGCGCGAAAGAATGGTGCGCAAATGGAGCGCGGTTACGGGTGCGAAAGCGGCTGTGCTGCGCATGGGGCGCCTCTTTGGCCCGCCGCTCCCGGGCGGCGGCACCTTCTGCGGCGAAACTGGGCTGATGGCCAGCCATCTCCTCGCAGGGCGGCGTCCGCCCGTGCTCGAGGATGGCGGGCAGACGGACGACTGGCTGCATGTGCATGACGCCGTCCGCGCCTTCCGTCTGGCGCTGCTCAATTGCACCCGGGACATGCCGCCACTCAACATCAGTTCAGGCATCGGCCACAGTGCGGCGGACATTGCCGGAATGCTGGCAATGGCTGCCTATGCCGGAGAAAGGGCAGCGGCCCCGCTGCAGATGGCCTGCAAGGGCACCGCACGGCACCTTGTTGGCGAACCGGGCACGGCCGAAGACCGGATCGGCTTCGTGCCCGGCCTTTCCCTGCCGCGCAGCCTTGCAGACCTGATCCTGTGGACTGCGGAAGCCGGGACGGAAGACCGCGCAAGCCATATCCTTGAGAACCTGCACCGGCATGCCGGCCTGGTCGGCCCGGGCAGGAGACGGGCCCGGCGTTCATTGTCGTGACTCCAAGGCACATGTGAAGGGGACGAAGCAAAGGGCTATGACACTGAAGCTTCAGTCCCATAGCCCTTTTTCCATTCGATCAGATCAGAGGCTTGCCGCCAGTTACGGCAATGGTCGCCCCCGAGGTGTAGCTCGACACCGGTTCGGCCAGCATCACATAGGCAGATGCCAGCTCTGCCGGCTGTGCCGGGCGTTTCATCGGAGTGTCGCCGCCGAACTTCGCCACCCTGCTGCCGGACATGCTGGCAGGAATGAGCGGGGTCCAGACCGGCCCGGGCGCGACACAATTGACCCGGATCCCCTTCTCCGCCAGCAACTGAGCCAGCCCGCCCGTGAAGTTCTGGATCGCTCCCTTCGTGGTGGCATAGGCCAAGAGGGTCGGGTTGGGCATGTCGGAGTTGATCGAGGCCGTGTTGATGATGGAGCTTCCCGGCGCCATATGCGGCACCGCCGCGCGGGTAAGCCAGAACATGGCATGAATGTTCACCGCGAAGGTGCGCTCCCACTCCTCGTCGGAGATTTCGCTCAACTCGTCGAACGTGTCCTGATGCGCGGCGTTGTTCACCAGAATGTCGATCCGTCCGAAGGTATCGACCGCCTTGCGGACAATGGCCCGGCAGAATTCCGCCTCCGCAATGTCACCGGCAATCGACAGGCAGCGGCGGCCGCTTTCCTCGATAAGCCGGACAGTGTCGGCAGCGTCATCACTTTCGTTGAGATAAGCAAGGATCACATCAGCGCCTTCGCGGGCATAGGCAATGGCCACGGCCCGGCCGATGCCGCTGTCCCCGCCGGTGATGAGCGCCACCAGCCCCTTCAGCCGGTCAGCGCCGCGCCATGTCTCCTCGCCGTGATCCGGCCGCGGATCCATCTTCTGGAAACTGCCCGGCAGGTCCTGGGTCTGTTCGGGAAACGGCGGGCGGGGGAAGGACCGGTGCCCCTTGGCCGGGGCACCGTTGTCCTGCTGCATGGAGCGGCCTTCCTCCGGGTTGCCGGAAGACCGGGCGGCGCGGCCTGCGCCACCGTGTGTGGAATGGGTCATCTCAATGCCTCCGCTGTTATGGACCGGTCAGCAACCGGCAAACAGCGGGCATGTTCCCGGCGGGTGGCAGCTTATGACCTGCCACCCCGTCTCGTGCGGTCAAATCCCTGAAGGGCGCCGCCACCGCCCATCCCCGAGAATGCGGCCTCGCGGCGGCCAGGAGGCTTTGTCCGTTGCAGATGCGCCCCATCTCCGCCGTGGCGGATATCAAGGGCCTGTCCCAAAGCCATTGCAGCTGCCTGGAGATGCTCCGGCACAGAGCGATCGGCCTCTGCAGTCCCAAAGACCCTCTCCGCTTCGTAGAAAATATCCTCCCCGTCGGAGAACAAATCCACGCGCTGTCCGATAAAGAAGTTGAAGGAGCTTCCCATTTTCCCGTTCCAGTTTGCAGTTCATCATGATGCGTGTCGACATTTCTACTCTCCACTAAGTTCGGCACATCTACATCAGGAATCCGTTTTATTGAGCGCGTGATCAGGATCAACGCACCAGGCCAGAGGCTACGCACCACCGGCAGCTATGGATGATAGGGTTTTGAATCGTCCCCCCTGGAGACGTTGAGCCCGCCACAGCGGCACGGGACATCCGCAACCTTTTGCGCCGGCGGGAAAGTGCCTGACATCGTCAGGATCGCTCCCGCCAGGGCGGAGGCAGCCTGCAATTCCCCTATTCAGCAAGATCTTGCGTCACCTGGCCGCCAGAGATGCTGCGCCGCATTCTCCGGGCTGCCCTTACGAAATCTCTCTTCAGTAGATCCCCACCGGACAGCCGGACTGCTGCAGCCCGTCAGCACTCGGGAAGGCCAACTGCCAGGACTCTGCATTGTTCCCCAAGATTGTTGCCGGGGAGGCAGAAAAGCGGCCTCAGCGTGGCGCTGGAACATTTCGCCCGGGGTCAGGTTCACCAGCGCACCGGCGGACCAAACCGCCGCATATCCAGGAGGACCAAAATGACACGCCACGGTTTTGCATTCACGGTGATCGCAGCGCTCGCCTTTCCGTCTCTGGCATCGGCGCAGGATACGGTGCCGCCTTCGCAAGGGGCCGACCCGCTCACCGGGCGGGACGCTGTGCAGGTGGACTGCCAGGCGCAGTTCGATGCGCTCGATCTGGATGGAGACGGCTTTCTGAGCCAGAGCGAGGCCGCTCGCGAAGAGGCACGGACAATGATCGACGGCATCGTCATCGGCGAACAGGGCCTGACCCGGGACCAGTTTCTCGAGGTCTGCGACTCCCACACATGGTCTCAGTCGGCACCGGAATCGGGCGCTCCGTTTGAAGGTGCAAACAGCTTCACCGAAGAGCAGGCCCGCGACCGCGCCATGGCGTGGAATGTCGCGAATGTCTCCCAGCTCACTCTCGATGATCAGGGCATCTGGCGCGGGACCGGCACAGTGGACGGACAGCCGGTGTCGGTTGCCGTCGACTACCGGGGCAACGTCGTCACCACTCCGGCAGCCCAGTGATCAGGCCAACCCGTAATGAAGCGCACTTAACAACCAAGGAGAATTGCAATGCCTGTCGTAACACGAGTTTATCCGGATCTCGCCACCGCCGAACGTGCTCATGCCAAGCTGACGGCGCTCGGCCGCAACCATATTGATGTATCGCTGGTCGGTGGCAGCAGCCTGCAGGACCACTACGAACAAGGCGAAGTGCCGAATGATGAAGCTTCGGGGACGGCAACTGGCGCGGGGATCGGATCGGTCGCCGGCGCCGGCGCCGGGCTTCTGGCGGGACTTGGCGCCATTTCCATCCCGGGCATCGGCCCGCTTGTCGCCGCTGGCTGGCTCGCAACGGCAGCTGCCGGGGCAGTCGGCGGGGCAGTCGCCGGAAGTGCCATTGGCGCTTTGACGGATATGGGTGTCAGTGATAGCGATGCTCCGGTTTTTGACGAGGCCATGCGGCGCGGCAACGTGGCGCTGACCGTCCGGTTCCCGGAGGAGCGGCGTGCCGAGGTCATTGCCGCTCTCGATCAGGTGCCGACGGTCGGCTTTGGTGATCTGAGAACCCGGTTCGAGGCCGAAGGCTGGGACTATGACACTGCCGAAGCAACACGGCGGGAACGGCTGCGCACCCGCTCTCCCCTGCCGCCGATCTGACCTGACCTGTAAGCGGGCTCTGCGGTTCGCGAAAATTCTCAACCGGCACAGACGGCGGAGCAACAGCTCTGCCGTTTCCGTGTGTAAACGGGGCAGAGCTTCCAGGCGTCCTCCGGCCGAAACTCTTTTTTCTTCAGATGAATAAGCAGGGTCCGGCATGCCGCCGCAGGGTGGACAGGCCGATTTTTCCGGCTTTCTCAAATGATCTGCCCGAACTCAGGAACATCCCGCCCAGCTGCCTGTTGAACCAGTCGCATGCCGGACACGGCAGGCACAGACGGAAGCAGACAGACAGGGCAGGCAAGGGCAATTAGGCCCAGCACACCTGCCATCCAAGGTCTCCGGCTTCCGTCCCATTCCGGCATGGTGCCGGACCCGGACCTTCCCTCCCGCGCTTTTTTCCGGCGCGGTTTGAGGAGCGAGGCCCGAAAACTCCGAAGGAGGATAGAATGCCGAGATACAACGACATGCCCGAACGCGACTCCCATGGCCGCTTCGTGAGTGACGACGATCACCGTGGCTATGGCCGCCACGGCGGCAGCACCTACCGTGAGCGTGACAGGTATGGCCGCTTCATGAGCGAAAACGGCCACAATGGGCGCTACAGCAGCCGTCACGACGAAGACGACCGCCGCTACTCCAGCCACCGTGATGACGACTATGGCCGTGAGCACAGCCATGGCGGCTGGTTCGGCGATCCGCGCGGCCATTCCGAGGCTTCCCGCCGCGGATGGGAACACCGCCGCGAGGACGACGGACGTGGCTCCTATTCCCGTTCATCCAGCCGCTACGAGGACGACGACGACGATCGCCGTTCGTCCCGCGGCCACTATGACGACTACTCCCATGACCGCGGTCAGGGTGGCTGGTTCGGTGATCACGAAGGCCATTCCGAAGCCTCGCGCCGTGGCTGGGAGCACCGCCGCGGACAGGATGAGCGCGGCACCTATGGCCGGTCCTCCAGCCGCTATGGCGATGATGACCGCCGCTATTCGCGCCACCGGGATGATGATCATTCCAGGGACCACGGCCAGGGCGGCTGGTTCGGTGACTACGAGGGCCACTCCGAGGCCTCGCGCCGCGGCTGGGACAACCGCCGCCGCTGACCCGGAACGCAGGGGGGCCCTCCCCCCTGCGGCCTGCCCCACAGAAACGGCAGCCAACAAAGGAACACCCTATGGAAGAGATCCGCGAGAATTATCTCTCCTGGCTGCGCGACGCGCACGCCATGGAGGAACAGGCCCTGACCATGATGCGGGGCATGATGTCGAGGCTGGAGAACTACCCCGAGCTCAGCGCCCGGATCCGGCAGCACATCACAGAGACCGAGCGTCAGGAGGACGCCCTGCGCAAGCTCCTGGAGGACCGCGCTACAGACACCTCCACCGTCAAGGACGTGATGGGCAAGGTGGCAGCCAGCGGCCAGGCTTTGAGCGGGCTTTTTGCCAGCGATGAAGTCGTGAAAGGCGGCATGGCCAGCTACACGTTCGAACACATGGAGATCGCGGCCTACAAGGTGCTGATCGCCGCAGCCCGCGAGCTGGGTGACGAACCTGCCATCGCCGTTTTCCAGCAGATCCTCACGGAAGAGCAGGACATGGCCGACTGGCTTTTCGAGCACCTTGATGGAACCGCACGGCGTTTCCTTGAGCGCAGTGCCGCTGATCTGACGGCCGGCCGCTAGGCCCTGACACACATTCCGGTGCTGGACCATCCCCGCGCAAAACACGGGGAGAGAGGCGGCTTGCGCCCGCCGTCATGTCCTTGCGCCGCAACCCCGCGCTGCCGCCGCGCTGCGGCAGTCTCACCAAGGAGATACCAATGAAAAAGCTGCTTATGACAACCATGCTGGTTTCGGCCTTTGCCGCAACCTCCGCCCTTGCCCAGACCGGTACGCAGCCGGGCACCCAGCCCGGAATGCAGCAGACGACGCCGGGCACCGGCGCAGATACGGGCGCAACGCCGGGCTTCACCGCGCCCGAAGGCTATGCCCGTCAGGATATCGTGCTGACGGCCGAGGACCTGCTTGGCGCCACCATCTATGACGCCACGGGTGACTCCATCGGCTCGGTGCAGGATCTGGTGATTGACTCCAGTGCTGCCGGTGCCGCTCAGCCCCCGGCCAGCACCAGCCCGGGCGGCACGGCCGGCACGCCTCCGGCGGCAGGCACAGATACCACCACCGGAACCGGCATGTCGCCGGACAGCCAGACGGGTGGCACCGGCAGCATGCCGGGCCAGCAGGCACAGCCGGGTACCGATGGTACAACGGGCGGTTCCGTAACCGGCCAGTCCGGCGTCACGCAGCCGACGCCGGCCCCCTCGGCCACGCCTGAGACAATCACCCACGTGCTTCTGGATGTGGGCGGCTTCCTCGGCATCGGCCAGCGCCGCGTTGCCGTGCCGGTGTCCGATCTGACGGTCTATGCCAACAACACCGAGACCCGGGTCTATCTGCCCTGGACCCGTGACCAGATCGAATCCCTGCCGGAATACGACCAGACCAATCCGGAGACGCTTGGCCGTCCGGTCGCCCCGCAGGCGAACTGACCTTGCGGTGCCCGTCCCCGCCCCCATCAGGGGGCGGGCATCCCGCCCTCAACTGACGCCGCCTTTCCGCAGCAATGGGAACGGCAGACCTCTTTCAAGCCAGCGAGCGGAGAAAACCGATGAGCCAGCAGCATCCACCCGCACAGTCCGCGAGGATCCATGACCAGACCCTCACCCGGGGTCAGGGCGGGGAACTTCACCAGACCGCCGAAGAGGGCATGGACATCCTGACCACGGCACAGGGCACGCCGGTTGGAGACGACCAGAACACGCTGCGGGCCGGCGCACGCGGGCCGGCGCTGATGGAAGACCAGCATTTCCGCGAAAAGATCTTTCATTTTGACCATGAACGCATCCCCGAGCGCGTCGTCCATGCGCGGGGCTATGGGGCTCATGGCTATTTCGAGACCTACAAGTCGCTTGCCGAATACACCAGCGCGGACATTTTCCAGCGCGCGGGCGAAATCACGCCCGTTTTTGTGCGTTTTTCCACGGTGGCAGGCTCGAAGGGCAGCTTCGATCTTGCCCGCGATGTGCGGGGCTTTGCCGTCAAATTCTATACGAAGGAAGGCAACTGGGATCTGGTGGGCAACAACATCCCGGTCTTCTTCATTCAGGACGCGATCAAATTCCCCGATGTGATCCATTCCGTGAAGCCGGAACCCGACAGGGCCTTTCCGCAGGCGCAATCGGCGCATGACAATTTCTGGGATTTCATCTCGCTGACGCCGGAATCGATGCACATGATCATGTGGGTCATGTCCGACCGGGCCATACCGCGCTCTTTCCGCTTCATGGAAGGCTTCGGCGTCCACACCTTCCGTCTGGTGACAGAGGAAGGCAAATCAACCTTCGTCAAGTTCATCTGGAAGCCGAAGTCCGGCATGCAGTCGGTGCTTTGGAACGAGGCGCTGAAGATCAACGGCGCCGATCCGGATTTCCATCGCCGCGACCTCTGGGAAGCCATCACTTCCGGACAGTTCCCGGAATGGGAGCTCTGCCTGCAGCTGTTCGACCAGGATTTTGCAGACAGTTTCGATTTCGACGTGCTGGATCCGACCAAGATCATTCCGGAAGAAATCCTCGCGCCTGTCCCGGTGGGACGGCTGATCCTCGACAGGATGCCGGACAACTTCTTCGCCGAAACCGAACAGGTCGCCTTCATGACGCAGAATGTCCCGCCGGGGATCGGCTTTTCCGATGATCCGCTGCTGCAGGGGCGCAACTTCTCCTATCTCGACACCCAGCTGAAACGGCTTGGCAGCCCGAACTTCACCCACATCCCGGTCAATGCCCCCAAATGCCCCTTCGCGCATTTCCAGCAGGACGGGCACATGGCCATGCACAATCCGAGGGGACGGGCCAATTATCAGCCGAATTCCTGGGGTGAAGGGCCGCGCGAAGATCCGGTAACCGGCATCCGCACCTATCCTGCGCAGGTGGAGGGCCCCAAGCAGCGCCTGCGCCCGGAGAGCTTTGCCGATCATTACAGCCAGGCGCGGCAATTCTACCTGAGCCAGACGGCCGTGGAGCAGAAGCACATTGCAGACGCGCTGATCTTCGAGTTGTCGAAATGCGAGATGCCGGTGATCCGCGAACGCATGGTGGCGCATCTGCTCAACATCGACGGCCCGCTGGCCGAAAGGGTGGCCGGCAAACTCGGCATCGAACCTCTGCCGGACCCGGCGGACGCTGCCGTGCCGCCGCGGGATCTGCCGCCCTCGCCCGCCCTCAGCATCTTGAAGAATGCCCCGGCGAGTTTCGCCGGACGCAAGGTGGGGGTGCTGACCTGCGACGGTGCAGACGGCACGCTGCTGCAGGAACTGAAGGCCGCGCTTGAAGCCGAAGGTGCAAAGCTTGAAATCATCGCCCGCAAGGCCGGCGGGATCACCGCAGGTGATGGCAGTTTCGTTCCCGTCACACATCTCATCGACGGCGGCCCCTCGGTGCTCTTCGATGCGGTGGCTCTGATCCTGACGCCGGAGGGGGCAGACCTCCTGGCACAGGAAGCGCCGGGCCGGGATTTCGTCACCGATGCCTTCGCCCATTGCAAGTTCATCGGCCACACACCGGGCGCAGCGCCCCTGCTTCAGACCGCCGGGATCACCCCGGATGCTGACGAAGGCATGATGCCGCTGGAGACAGGCACAGGTGCCAGCTTTGTCGTCCGCTGCCGCGAGTTGCGGCTGTGGTCACGCGAGCGCGTGCTCCTGCCCTGAGGGGCAAGAAAGGCCCGGACGATGCCTGAGCCACGCCCACGGAAAGACCCGAGGACGCGATGAGCGGCAAGCAGGGACTGCTCCATGGCCCGCTTGGAAGCGGCTGCATCCACATCTGCGTGGACATGCAGCGCCTGTTTGCGGCCGGTTCGCCCTGGGCGGTGCCCTGGCTGGAGCGGATCGAGCCCACTGTCGTACGGCTTTGCGAGCATGCTCCGGCGCATACCGTATTTACCCGGTTCCTGCCTCCTGCATCTCCTGAAGATGCAGGAGGTGCCTGGCGGCGCTATTACCGCAAATGGCAGGACGTGACGCTGGACCGGATCGGGCGGCAGGCGGCGGATCTGGTCCCTGCCCTTGCCCGCTTCGTGCCCCCGGCCCATGTGGTCGGCAAGCAAGTCTACTCCCCCTGGCTGACCCCGGCCCTGGATGGGCTGCTGCGCAAGATCAAGGCGCACACTCTTCTTCTGACCGGTGGAGAAACCGATATCTGCGTGCTTTCCACCGCCCTCGGCGCCATTGACCGGGGGTACCGCGTGGTGCTGATCCGCGACGCGCTGTGCAGTTCCTCCGACCGCAGCCACGACGCCCTGATGGATCTGTGCCTGCGGCGGTTCGGCACCCAGGTTGAAGTCACCCTTGCGCAGGAGGTGCTGGAAAGCTGGCGCCCCGGATAAGCCGCCCTGGACGGGACGGTCATCCATTCCACCGCCAGACAGCCGTTTATCCCGCCGGAAGTCGCAGAGACCTCATCCACCGGAACATTCCCTGCCCCTTTCTGTTGAACCTCAGAGGAAGCCGCATGTGCACCGCTTCACTGTTCCAGAAAAGGAGAGGACTTCACCATGAACAACATCATCTATCTGGTCGGACTGATCGTGGTCATCGTGGCAATCCTGTCGTTCTTCGGTCTGCGGTGACAGGACAGAATTGAACGTCACATTTCCGGCTGGCCAAAGCAGGTCAGGCGTAACCTTCCAACAGGGAGATCTCTTCATGCACAGCATGTCCAATCTCTGCAGGCTTGGCTTTGCAGCCCTTGCCGGGTTTGCATTCTACCGGGCAGCAACAGCACCCGCCTACACCGGCGACTATCCGGATATCCGCAACGCCGGTCCGCAGGAGATGAAAAATCCGCCGGAAGACTGGGACAAGGTTGATGAGGAAAGCGACGAGTCCTTTCCGGCGAGCGATCCGCCCGCGAATTATTGACTGACAGGCCGGCGGGCCGGGAGACGGCAGGTAGACGAAGCAGCCGGTCTGCCTTTAAACCTCATGCGTTCAAAACCTGACAGGTGCGCGCATGAGGATTCTCCATACGGCAGATCTGCATCTCGGGCGGCAGTTCAACGGCCTGCCGCTGGAGGCAGATCATGATGCCATCCTTGGCCAGATCCTTGATGCGCTTGTGTCCAGAGATGCGGATGTCCTCGTCATCGCCGGGGATATTTTCGACCGGGCCGCCCCGCCTGCCCCGGCCGTCCGCCAGTTCAACACCTTCCTCTCGCAGGTTGCCTCGCAAACCCGCGCGGCTGTGGTGATGATCGCCGGAAACCATGATTCCGGTGACCGCATTGCCGCGATGTCCGTCATGACCGACACACGACGCGCCCTGATCCGGGGTGTCATCAGCGCCAGCGAGATGCCGCTCGTTCTGCAGGATGCAGCAGGACCGGTCGCCTTCACCGGCCTGCCTTTCGCCTATGAGCACGCCGCCCGCGAGTGTTTCAGCGACGAGACTTTGCAGAGCCCTGAAGATGTGCTGCGCGCCCAGATGGCCAGCGCCCGCAGCCATCTGCCCGAAGGGGTGCGCTGGGTTGCGGTCGCCCATGCCTTTGTGGCCGGAGCCTCCAACAGCGAAAGCGAACGGCCCCTGACCCGGGTCGGAGGCATCGAGACGGTCAGCACTGAGGTGTTCACTGGCGCCCACTATGTTGCGCTCGGGCATCTGCACAGGCCGCAGGAGGTGGGAGCACCCCATATCCGCTACTCCGGATCGCCTCTGGCTTTCGGTTTCGATGAGGCAGACTGTGCGAAATCCATGAGCCTTGTCGAGCTGGATGCCGCAGGCCGGACCATGGTCGAGGAAATTCCCTTCACCCCGCTGCGCCGCGTGCGCGTGCTGAAGGGAACCCATGCGGAGCTGCTCCAGGCGCCGCCCTCGGGCGATTTCATCAAGGCCGTTCTCACCGACGAAGCACCGGTCATCGATGGGATGAAGCGGCTGCGGGAGGTGTTTCCCAATGCCTGCGAACTCGTCTACGAGCGCCACCAGCGCGCACCGGAGATGAAATCCGCGAGCTACACGGTGGCAGCGGCCGACCCGGTGACGGTGATGGGCGATTTCCTGGAGCAGGTGCGGGGCAACCGCCTGTCTGAGGCGGAACTGAAGGTTCTCGGCGCCGCGCTGGAGCGCCTGCGCGTGAAGGAGGACGGGCAATGAGACCGGTCAGGCTCACCCTTCAGGCCTTCGGCCCCTATCCCGGCCGGGTCACCATTGATTTCCGCAAGGCTGTCGATGCCGGTCTTTTCGGTATCTATGGCCAGACGGGCTCGGGCAAATCGACGATCTTCAGCGCCATGACCTTCGCCCTTTTCGGCGAGGCAGCCAAGGCGGAACAGGACGCCTCCTCGCTGCGCTCGGACCACGCCGATGCGGACATGCTGACCGAAGTCGAATTTGTCTTCGACATCGCAGAGCGCCGCTACACCGCCCTGCGCCGCCCGGAACAGATGCGCCTCAAGACCCGGGGCGGCGGCGAAACCCGCAGCGCGCATGAAGCCTATCTTTTCGATGCCACCGGTCTGGAGCCGGAGGAGATTTCACAGGCGCAGCGCGGCCGCATCATCGCTGAAAAGAAGGTGCGGGATGTGGATGCGGCCATCGAGGATCTGCTCGGCTATGGCGCGCGGCAGTTCCGCCAGATCGTGCTGCTGCCGCAGGGCCGGTTTGAGGAGTTTCTGGCCGCCAAGACAAAGGAGCGGCTGGAGATCCTGCGCGAGCTCTTCGACGTCTCCCGCTATGAAGCGCTCATGGCGGATCTGAAATCGGAAGCCGAGGCTGCCGAACGGCATGTGCGCGAGGAACTGGCCCTGTCCGCCCGGCAATTGAATGCGGAGGGCTTCGAGAGCTTCGATGCACTGGACGAGGGCATCGAAGCTGCACAGACCCGCCTTGTCGGGCTCGAGCTTGCCCAGACAGAGGCGAGAGCGGAAACGGAAGCCGCCGAAAAGCGCCTGCGGCTTGCCGAAGCCCTTGAGGAGAAATTCGCCGCCGCAGATCGGGCGCAGGCACGGCTGGCGGAACTGGAAGCCCGGCGCCCGCAGATTGAAGCGCTGGCCGGACAAGTGCGGCAGGCTGACCTTGCGCGTGGCCTTCTCGACCCGCAAGAGCGGGTGAAAGATGCACAGGCGGAGACCACGAAGGCCGCCGAAGCTCTGCGGCTTGCAACAGACAGCGCCGGGAAAAACGCAAAAGCGGCGGCGGAGGCAGAGGCGGCGCTGCAGCGCGAGGAGGCACGGTCTGACGAAGTGGAAACACTGCGCCGCCAGAAAGATGACCTCGGCCGCTATGGCCGTGTTCTGGAAGCAGCCGCCGGAAGCGAAGAGACAGCCTCCGCCGCGCTGAAGGCCCAGGAAGAGGCCGCAGCCAGGCTGGAGACGGCACAGGGCAGGCTCGCCGGCCTGCGGCAGGAGCGTGACCGGGCGCAGAAAACCCTGAAGGTGCAGCGCGAGACGGAAAAGCAGCGCGCTCTTCTCACCGGACAGCACCGCGACCTTGACGCAAGACATGCGGCTGCATCCGCTTATGCCAGAGCGCTTGAGGAGGTGTCTGCAGCCCGTAACGCGGAAGAGCGGCAGCGGCTTGTTCATGCCGAAGCTCAGGAAAAGGCCGGACAGGCACAGCGGGATCTCGATGCCGCCGAACAGAGCCTTTCGGGCGCACAGGCGCTGCATCTGGCCACCCGGCTGGAGCCCGGCGCGCCCTGCCCCGTCTGCGGCGCAACCGAGCACCCGGCTCCTGCCACGGGCGAAGCCGCCAACGCAGGGCTGGACGCGGCCTTCCGGACGGCAAAGGCCGCTTGGGAGGCAGCCAACCGCGAGGTGAGCCAGGCGGCTGAAAAGCTGGCAGGCCTCAAGGCAACACGGGCGGAGCGGGAGGCGCGCCTTGCCGCGCTTGCACAGCCCGAAGAGCCCGCGCCGCTTCTCGCCGGACAGCTGAAACAGCTGGCAGACGCCCTCGCCGCGCTCGGGCCGGAAGCAGATGCCGCATCTACCGAAGACGGTCTTGCCGCGCTGGACCGGCAGCTTGCAGCCCTTGAACTGGAGCGAGACGGGCTGCGGGATCAGTTCGAGGAAAGCCGCAACAGGGCAACGTCCGCCATCAGCGCCAGGGACAGCCAGCTCGCGGACGTGCCCGCAGACCTCCGGAGCCCGCAGGCCCTTGCTGCGTCCCTTCAAAAGGTCTCGCAGGCGCTGGACAAGCTTATGGCCGGGCGGACGGCAGCCGCCGCAGCTGACCGGGCAGCGCGGGAAAAGGCCCTTGCCGCCGAACGCGACCTCGAAAATGCCAAGGCTCAGCATCTGAGCTGCCGGGAGCGGCAGCAGAAGGCCGAGGAGGCATTTGCTGCAAGGCTTGCCGGAGCGGACCTGAGCCTTGAGGCTTTTCAGTCTCTCAAACCGGCGATCGCAACGCTTGATGCCGACAGGCAAGCCGTCGAAGCTTTCTGGCGCGAGCACCGGAGCGCGGAAGACGCCGCCAGCGCAGCGGCGCTGGCGACCGGCGATGCCAGCCGCCCGGATACCGCCTCCTTGCGTGAGGCCCATGCAGCCTTTGCTGAAAAACTGACGCTCGCATCCGAAGAGCGCGCCGCAGCCGCCAGCCGGGCGGCCCACCTTGAGCGCGTCAAGACCTCCCTGTCCGCGATGATCGGGAAGGCGAAGGCTGCGGAGGCTGAAACAGCACCCTTGCGGGCGCTTGCAGCTCTGGTGAATGGCGGCAATCCGCAGAAGCTGACGCTGGAGACCTTTGCCATCGGTGCCATGTTCGATCAGGTGTTGGAGGCGGCCAACCTGCGGCTGGCGCCGATGACGGCGAGCCGCTACCGGCTGGAGCGTGACATGGACGGCACGGGCGCCGGCAAGCGCGGCCTTGGCATTCAGGTCTTCGACATGCACACGAGCAAGGCACGGGGCACAGGCACGCTCTCGGGCGGGGAAAGCTTCATCGCCGCCCTCACCCTTGCGCTTGGCCTTGCCGACGTGGTGGAAGGCGCCAGCGGCAAGGTGCGGCTCGACACGATCTTCATCGACGAAGGCTTTGGCAGTCTCGATACGGAAAACGGCTCGGGCACACTCGATCAGGTGCTGCAGGTGCTGGGCGCGCTGGTCAGCCAGAACCGGGCCGTCGGCCTGATTTCCCATGTGCCGCAAGTGCAGGAAGCCATTCCCAACGGCTTCCACATCCGCAAATCCGCCGCCGGCAGCAGCATCGAGGAACGCAGCCTGCCGTGATGATGTCCTTCCTGACGCGCGCCATCGTTTGCATGTGACGCAAGCGGGAGGAAGGCACTCTCCTTTTGCCGCAGCCGCCTCTCCCCCCTTGAGGGGGAGATGTCTGCGCAGCAGACAGAGGGGGGTAGCAGCGCTTCAGTACGGCAGGACATCTCTCATACCCGGACAGTCCGTTACCCCCCTCTGCCCCCTTCCGGGGGCATCTCCCCCTCAAGGGGGGAGAGGAGTTGGTGCCTGACTGACAGTCCGATGGAAACATTTTCCTGAAGGGCCGGCCCCCGGAGGATTGTCTCTCCGGGGCCCGGCCCTGAACTCAGTCCTTTCTGAGCGTCAGGGCCGGATTATGGGCGAAGAAGTTGTGCGGCATGATGTGGACGGTCTTCCACTCCGTCGACATGACCGGCCAGTCCTCCATGCGGGGAATGTGGTGGAAGCCGGCGGTGAACCAGGTCACGATGTCCTGGCCCATCAGGCTCCTGTCCTGCTTCACCCATTCGGCCAGCGTATCCGAACCGTCGCTCTGCATGGCGAACTTGCCGCCTGCATAGCGCTGCTCCGGATCATAGACCGTATTCCAGACCGAATATTCGATGTAGGCATTGCGCTTCATCGGCGGATCGTTGGCAAAGTCGAACGGCCCGTAGGCAACATTGCCGTGATGGATCATCCAGCCCGGCTCATGGCCGAGATAGCCCTCGCGTGAGGGGTTCGAGATATGGAAGTAGCGCGGCTGCATGGCCGAAATCTTGTAGCGCGCCTCCAGCTCCGTGTGCGGCATGTTGTGCTCGACCGTCCACATCGACTTGCGCGGGGAAGACGGGTCAAGCTTCGCAGGCACGATGTCCATGGTGGAGAAATGGTTCACCGGCTGATCGACGTCAAAGTCGATGCGGAAGTTGAAATAGTGATCGTGATTGGCCGCAACGAGATTGGGCGCGATCAACGTGCCATATGCCGTGTCCTCCTTTGCCGTCGCATCCTTCATTGAGGTTGAGACAACCCCCTTCACGGCATCAAGCCCGGTGGCCCCGACATAGATGTTGATCTGCCCGTTCTGTTGCAGGCGGTAATCGATCAGGTAATCGTAGTTGCCCACTTCCGAGGCGGTGCGCACCACGAGCTCGGTCGCGGGACGCCCTTCCGCCGGAACAGATGTTTCCGGGGTCTGGGCAAAGACCTCGAAATGCCGCCAGGCCGGATCACCGGTGTTGCGCTCGAAGACGCAGATGGCATCGGGAATGACCAGCGGTGCCCCCTTGTCATCGGCAATGGTCGCCGGAAGGAAGGTGGCGTGCTTCGGGCAGTCGATCCCGGCCCGCAGCGGGCTCAGGAACAGGCCGAAGCCATATTCGCCGCTGTCCATGTAGGTGCGCCAGTACCAGCCCTCGGTCGGGTCCATATAGGGCACGAAGACCTCGGACAGATGCGCCTGATAGATGACGGACCGCCATGTTCCCTGATCATTGACATCAAGGTTCGAGATCACGAGGCCCGGGCGCTTGTCGATGCGGAAATTGAAGCGCCAGATGTCCCATTCAAGATGACTGCCCTTGACCGTGAAGTTCGGGCCGCCTTCCTGCGACAGCGTGGCGGGATTGGACTGCGGGCGCAGCGGCAGGCGCACGGCCACTTCCTCCTCCGTATAGCCCCAGCCATCCTGAGGCAGCGCAATGGTGCCGGTGTCGATGACGCGCTGCACCTCCTTCTTGCCGATATCATAGATGGCAAAGAGCCCCTCGATCGGCTTGGCATAGAAGTTGGATCCGTCCGGCACCTTGTAGCAGGGCACCTTCATCAGCCGGGAGTTCGTGTATTCCTCGGTAAAGAAGTTCCCGCCCGTCAGCGGCAGGCAGAAGGCCTCTTCCGGCGTCACCCCGCGCCGGGCAAGGCCCGCCACCATCTCCGGATGGCTGAGAGCGCCCTCCAGCGCGTCGATGAACTCCGTGAAGAGCACCATCGGCTGGCCTGCGGCCTGCCCGTTGCTTTCGACCGTGCCTTGCGTGATGTTGACGACCGCCTCGCCAAAGCCGCCGGCGTTGGTGAAGTAGACGGTTGCCTTGCGGTCGAGGCTGGAGCCTTCGGTCCAGGCCAGAACATCCGCTTTGGGCGGCTCCTTCAGCTCGATCAGCGGATAGAGCGTGTCATCGTCCGTAACCTTCTGCTCGCGCAGGATCTGGTTGATCTTCTGATATTCCTCCGCCGTCAATCCGTCGAGCGGATGGGCAGCAGCTCCTGAGGCCCAAAACCCCGCGCCCAGTCCCAGAGCCAATGCTCCGGACGCCAGATGTCTTGTCAGTCTCATCCGAGTTCCCTCTTGTTTTTTGCTGTTGTCCCAAGGCTGCAGATGCTGGCGCATCACGCCTTGAAAAGCTCAAGCTTCCGCACCCCGGAAGGCTTCAGGGATCCGATTGTGCAAGCGGGCTGGCCGTCAGACTTGGACGAAGCCGACAGGGCCATTGAAAAAAACCGTCAGCTGCCGTTGGCGGCAGTCCTTGGAGTTGCGCCGTATTTCCTGCGGAACTCGCGGTGGAAATAGGACAGGTCGTTAAAGCCGCAATCCAGGGCAATCGAGGTGACCGTCTCGCCCGGACGGCGGTGCGCACCGGTCAGCCTTGCATGGGCAAGCTCAAGACGGCGCTCAAGCAGGCGCCGGCCCGGCGTCTCGCCAAGCGGCTGAAAATGGCGCTGCAGCGTGCGTTCGGACACATTGAGCCGCATTGCCAGTTCCCCCGGCCCGAAGGCCGGATCGGACCTGTAGCGGTCGATCAGTTGCAGGGCACGGGACAAAAGCCCGGTGCCGCGTTCCGGCAGGCCGCCTGCCCGCAGGGAACTGACATAGGCACCCAGCAGGCTGAACATCGCCTCCCCCAGTTCCGTCTGGGCGCCCGAGCCCGCCGACATCTTGGAAAGAACCGCCCGCATCGCCAGCCAGAGCGGATCGCTGCGGGAGATGGGCAGGCCGCCATCGCAGGCATGGCCGAAACGCCCGGCAATCTCCTCCTTCGGCAGATGCAGGGAAATCTGCCGGGACTGTACGGCGCCGTATGAGAATTCCGAGGGCCTTGCCGCATCGACCAGGACCATGTCCCCGGCCGACAGCAAGGTGGAGTGGCTTTCCTGAGCGATCCGGCAGCAACCGCTCTCCTGCACGATCAGGAAGAAATACTCGCCCGGCGCCTGCCGGATCGCCCGGGCATCACGCACGACGGCCGATGCATCGAGAGCAACGGCGGCTGTGTCGAATGGCCCGGTGCGGCGGCCCGAGACCGCGCCATGGATGACGCCGCCCGGCCGCCTGGTTTGCAGGGAAAATGCGCCGCAGATCCTGTTCAGGTCCGCCTGCAGTTCCTCGACAGGCACCTGCCGGTGCTGAGGCGTCGTCAGCGGCTCCATGGCGTCCTCCCCGTTTCCGCAAAGCCCTTCAACCTGCCCAGTTCACCACAGATCGGGGGCTTTGCCTATCACCGGGCCTATCACCGGACCTGCCGCAAGGCCTACGGCCCGGAGGGGAACGCTCAGGCTGGCCCGCTGGCGAGGGTCTTGCGGTACTCGGCCACCGGAAGGCCGCCGATGCCCCAGTCTTCCATTGCCACCTCGTCGATGACGACAAAGGTGGTTGCCGGGTTCTTGTCCAGCACATCAGCAAGAAGACGGGTCACCCCTTCGATAAGGCGGGCCTTCTGGCCGGCCGTTGCCCCTTCGCGGGTGATCTTGATGTTCACATAAGGCATGGCTGCTCCTTTGAGTTTGCCCGGAAAGAAAACGAAATCAGGGATCAAGGCTGGCGTTCGATGATCTGAAAGACCTTGGCGATGATCCGCCACTGCCCCTCGCTGCGCACAAGGGTCAGAAAATCCACGAAGTCCCGCTGCCCGATCGAGCAGCGCACCCGGGCAAAGGCCGTGTTGTCCCCGGCCAGATCGATGGCATCGATGTGATCGCGGCGCGGCTCGCCCCGCGACGCCGGAGACTGCCGGGCCGCGACGACCGGGACATATTCTTCCATGGTGCGGTAGAGCAGCGGCGTCTCATCGGCGGTGGCATAGATTGCCCTGGGATGAAAGACGCGCTGCAGGATGCCTGTGTCGCAGAAATACAGCGCATCGAAATAGTCCTGCAGGACCGCGGTGATCTCGTGAAAAGCCTGTGTCATGCGGCTTCTCCGTCCAGAAGGCCTTCTTCCTGCATCGCCTGCCGCACCGATGCACGCTCCGCAATCCGGGCGAGATAGGCGGCCGCATGCGGCCAGCGCGCCAGATCCACCCCGATGAAACGGGTCCAGTTCAGCACCACGGCCAGATAGGCATCTGCGACGCTGAAGCGGCTGCCCAGAATGAAGCTGCGGCCATCGGCCAGCCCCTGCTCGACATCGCCGATGCGCCGCTCCAGCTGGGCTGAGGCCGCCGCCTTCTCCCCGTCCGCGAGCGGCTTGCCACGGAAATAGGGGCTGAATGCCTTGTGCAGTTCCGACGCGGTGAAGTTCAGCCACTCCTGCAGGCGCGCGCGCTCAACGGTGCCCGGCGCAGGCGCAAGGCCGGCCTCAGGATGACTGTCGGCCAGAAACTGCAGGATCGCCGGATTTTCCGTCAGCACGGCACCGCCTTCGATTTCCAGCGCGGGCACATAGCCCTTCGGATTGATCTGGCGGTAGTCGGCACCAGAGCCGGTCAGCCCGGCTTCGGTATCGACCTTTTCGGCCGTAAAGGGCAGTCCGAGTTCATGCAGTACGATCCGCGATGACATGGAACAGGCGCCGGGCTTGTAATAGAGCTTCATGAGAAGGGTCCTTGCTGTTGATGGCTGGAGGGTAGGCACTTCGGTTTCCCTTGCCAACCTGGTTTCTATCAGTTACCTGATTATCAGGTTTCTCCGCAGTAACCCCATGAACAGCCATGGCAGGAGCCGGTTCCAGACATGAGCCTGAAACTTCGCAAGAACCACAGCGCACGGCCGCCCACACCCTGCGCCCTGACCGAGTGCATGGCCATCATCGCCGGGGCTTGGGCGCCGAATGTGATCTGGCATCTGCGCGCCGGGCCGCGGCGGTTCAGCGAGTTGCGGCTGGATATCCCGCCGGTCTCCGCCAAGGTTCTGTCACAGCGCCTGCGCGAGCTGGAGAGCAAGGGCGTGCTCACCCGCACCATCCAGCCCACCTCGCCGCCTTCCGTCGAATATGCGCTGACGCCCCTTGGCGAGGAACTGGTCCCGGCGCTGGATGCCATCGTCGCGGTCGGCCACAAGCTGAAGGCAGCCGCCGGGAACGGGGCGGATCCCGTCTGAAGGGATCAGCCCTTTGCAGCATTCCCTGCTGACAGGCCGGGCAGACAGTTGCTATTGGTTTGGGATGCAGAATGAAACCCGGTTCATCGAGTGGCAGCATCATGCGGAAGCGCCGGAGAAAGCGCCCATATTTCCGGATGGATGCCGGGACCTGCTGATCATCCGGAATACGGACGGGCCTGCAGACATCGTCTTGACCGGACTGGATTTCCGGCCCCGCATTGCCGCTCTGCGTCCCGGCGTCCGGATCACGGGCTACCGCCTGCGCCCGGGTGCTGCCCTGTCGCCCAAGGCCCTTGAGGCGGTTGCCGCCGATACCAGCCGCGCACAAGCCATCGTGGAAGAGGAATGCGGCGGGCACACCGGTCTGGATGACGCCATTGCGGCACTCGCCGCCCCTTGCGCCACCGCTGGGTCCGCCGCGCGGGATCTGGGCGTTTCCCTCCGGACCATGCAAAGGCTCTTTCTGAACAGGCACTTGCCGCCGCCGGACTTCTGGCGTCTGCTCGCCCGGGCGCGTCATGCGGCCGCCCTGCTCGCCACCACTGCGCCGCTTGCGGACATCGCTGATAGATGCGGCTTCAGCGATCAGGCCCACATGACCCGGGAGCTCGTCAGGTGGTTCGGGCTGAGCCCGGGTCATCTGCGCCGCAACACGGCGGTCATCGGTCTGCTGTCTCAGCCCGCACTCGGCAACTGGACCGGCGAACAGATCTCGACAAGATAACCGTTCAAGTCGCCGGCATAGGCGGTAGTCTGCCCCCACGGCTCGTCGCGAACCTGCTGCACCGGCTTTGCCCCTGCTGCAACCGCACGGTCGAATGCAGCCTGGACATCATCTGTCTCAAAGGCGATTTCGAACACGGGTGATTGCAGCACTGGCTTTCCGGGCTTCTTGCCGAGCTGTTTCATCAGTTCAACCGACGAAAACGCGAGTTTCGTGCCCCCTGTCGCCAGTTCCCCATAATCCCCCGATGCGTGCAGGAAGCTCCGCTTCAGACCGAACGCGCGCTCGTAAAAATCAAGCGTTGCCGCAACATCTTCGACATAGAGGATTGTATATCTCAGGATCATTCAGTTCCTCCAAGGCATGTGGTGCCAGAGGGACATCTGAACATGAGCGGCAGATTTGTCTTGAAGGATCACGCCAGGCCGGCATTTTCCCATCGGCATTTCACCGCCTGCTTTTCCCCGCAGGGCCCAGTACAGCGCCTGCACCCAGCATTCGGGACTGGACCTGCGCCTATCGGTCCAGTGAAAATCTGTTCATCGCCCCGCCATGCAAATCCTTGCCGCCGCAAAGGATCCAAACCTCGGCCGAGACGCAGAGCTTCAAACAGTTGTGCCCTGAAACACCGGGAACCATCAGGCCCGGGCCGAAGAGCACTGAACCATTCAGAAGTGCCTTATGGTTCGCGTGGCCGCCTGCAGACTGAGGAAAGCTTGATAGCGGTGTTCGTGGATCTCGGCCCAATCGCAGGTAACCGGCTCGTAGACGGCATCAATGGCTGACATTGCCCCCATCGCATGGCGAATGTCGGGAAATGCCCCGGAAGCAACGCTCCCCAGCATGGCGGCGCCGAGGAGGACCGGCTCGGCAGCGGCAGGGCTCAGAACCGGCTTGCGGCACGTATCGGCCAGGATCTGCCGGACCAGCGGACTTGCACCCGCCCCGCCGCTGATGACGGCACGCTGCACCGGAGCGCCTGCCCTCGCCTGCGTTTCGATGATCTGGCGCAGCCCATAGCCGATCCCGCAGAGACCGGCGATATAGAGCGCAATCAGGCTTTCGAAGTCCCGTTCCATGCCCAGCCCGGCAATGATGGCGCGGGCATGCGGATCGGCGAAGGGTGCGCGGTTTCCCAGGAACTCCGGAACGACATGCAGACCGGTGGCAAGGGTCACGGCTGCGGATGCATCGGATACCCTCTCAGCAGCCGCAGCAGCCATGAAGGCCGGGAGGGGTTTACCCAGTTCGCGCGCCTTCATCGCCGCCTCACCGGCAGCCGGGTGGAAGGAGAGCAACTGGTCGATCGCGGCTCCCGCGGCACTCTGCCCGCCCTCGTTCAGCCACATGCCGGGCACCATGGCGGAGTAATACGGCCCCCAGATACCGGGCACGAAGACCGGCCCGGCAGTCGACGTCATGGTGCAGGAGGACGTTCCGAAGACATAGGCCAGAGTGTCAGCCGGGTTGCCGCCGGCCCCGACCGTGCCAATCCCGCCCGCATGGGCGTCGATCATTCCGGCGGCAACCGCGGTGCCAGGCCTCAGCCCCATTGCGGCAGCAGCGTCCACGGTCAGACCGGCGCCCAGCCTGCTGCCCGGGTCCACGATATCCGTACCGATGCGGGCAAAGCCCTCGTCGGCCAGTTCACCCAGCCCGATCTTCCGGAAGTAATCACCATCCCAGCGGCGTTCATGGGCAAGATAGGTCCACTTGCAGGTGACCGTGCAGGTCGAACGGGCCAGGCTGCCTGCCGCCTTCCACGTCAGAAAGTCCGCAAGGTCGAAGAACTGCCAGGCGGCTGCGAAGGTCTCAGGGCGATTTTCCTTCAGCCACAGGATCTTCGGCGTTTGCATTTCCGGTGAAATGCGGCCGCCGGTGTAGCGAAGAACGTCATGTCCGGTTGCGTTGATGCGCTCGGCCTGGGCTATGGCGCGGTGGTCCATCCAGACAATGATGTCCCGTTCCCCATCTCCGGAAGGACCGGCGGCAAGCGGCCTGCCGCCCTCACCCAGAACAACCAGCGAGCAAGTGGCATCAAACCCGAGCCCGGCGACATGCGCCGGATCTATGCGAGCCGTGGAAACGGCTTCACGGATGACGGCGCAAACCGCATCCCAGATCTCCGTGCTCGACTGTTCGGCGATCGAGCCGGCTTCCCGGAACAGCGAAATGTCGCGTTTGGCAGCCGACACCATATGACCACTCAGGTCAAAAACACCTGCACGGGCGCTTGCCGTCCCCACATCAATACCGATGACGTAACGCGGGCGCCCCTCGGACGGGGTATGTGCTGATGTCATGGTTCTCTTCTCCGCGGCGGGTGTTCAGCTCTGGGTACGGGGCCGCGCAACATCATTCGAGCCCTCCGCCTCAGGGCCAAGACCATAGCTCATCCGCTTCATCTGGCCGATCACGCGCTCCATTTCATCGTCGGACAGAACCGGCGGCGTCCCGAGCGTCAGCACCTGCACATACATGCGCGACAAGGTTTCCACCTCGATCGCGAGCCACAACGCCTGCTCCAGATCCTGACCCAGCGAGATCTGGCCATGCTGGCCGAGCAAGCAGGCAAGCCGGCCATCAAGTGCTTTCAGGGCGTGATCGGAAAGCTCCTGTGTGCCGAAAGTTGCATATTCCGCACAGCGGATCGTCGTGCCCCCGGCAACACCAACCATGTAGTGAAAGGCCGGAATGGTCTTGTGGTGGCAGGCAAGCGTCGTGGCATACATCGAATGGCAATGCAGCACGACATTGATGTCAGGCCGGTTCTTCAGGATATCCCGGTGGAAGCGCCATTCGGAGGACGGCCTCCGGCCAGCATAAGTGCCGTCAAAGTCCATCTCCACCAGATCATCCGGTGTCATCAGATCATATGGCAGGGAAGATGGCGTGATCAGGAAGCCGCCGCCGGTCCGGACCGACAGGTTGCCTGCCGTGCCCTGGTTTATGCCGCTGGAATTCATCCTGCGGCAGATGCCGACCATATTGCGGCGCAGATCATGGATATCAGTTTCGCTCATGACATGTCCTTTCTGGAAGAGTTGCCGGCCTGGCGGGCCTGTTCACGCCAGCGTTGATGGTAAGACCTCATGAGGCCAGCTGGTGCCGTAACGGCGGCAGCGGTCCGCAGATGCAGACTGTCCAGAGCCCGCGCCGTGCCGTGAGACGCCAGCAGCGCCGCACCTGTTGCCACGCCATAGGCATCGAGGTTGAAGAGGGTTTCGCCGCAGCCCCGGAATGCGGCAACCAGTCCGGCAAACAGCGGATCCCCGAGGTAGCTTCCGTCGAGCACCGCCGTCCCCTGGGCCTTCAACGCATCGAGGCATTCGGCTGACAGCTGCGCAACGAAGATCAGGGCAAGGGCGCGCCGCTCGGCCGCATTCTGCGGCGGAGGACCGGCAATATGTCCTCGTCCCGCACTGCCGGGGAAGAACCCGTCACCGTCGCCGAAACTCGGCAGAGCCATGGTGCCGCGTGCGATCAGCGCTATCGCCACATCCGGATCAACGGCGGTACCCCCACCCTCGCCCGCAAGAAGCGCAAACTCACGGCCACCCATGGCAAGGGCGCCTGCGACAGGGCGGCCGTGGACGTCGCTGTTGATCGTCATGCCGGCCATCTCATCGAGCCCGTCGAGCGGCGTCATGCGGCTCATGCCTGCGATCCAGGTGCCGGTCGAGAGAATGGCAGCCCCGGAAAGCCCGGCGGCCTGATAACGGTAAAAATTGGCGCTGCTGTCATGAATGCCGGCCAGAACGTCCAGTCCCTCCGGCAAACCGAAACGGCGTGCAAGGCCGGGGCGTACCGTCCCAAGACTGGCCCAGGCCGGAGCAAAGGGCGGCAGCAGCCGCTCCCAGCCGCGCATGGCGACAATCGGTGTGTGGCAATTGTCCGGCGTGTTCCAGAGATGGGACTGCGCGCCGAGACAGGTCTTCTCCGAAACCGCAACCCCGGTCATCCGCCACGCCCAATATTGCGGCAGGGACAGAAACCAGCGGCCTGCGGCAAACCGCTCCGGCTCGGCGGTTTCCATCCACAGAAGCTGCCGTGCCTGGTGCGTGGCACCGTGCATGATGGCGCTGCCGCGATCACGAAAGGAGCCGGCCAAAGGCACATAGGCCTCGCGGACCGCGGACGGCAGGGGCTGCTCGTAGTCGATCATCGGCAGGGCAGCGCCATCTCCTGCATCAGGATCCGGACCGGTCAGAACTCCGCCGGAGCCATGCGCGGTGCAGACGAATGTCTGGAGCGGATGACGCCGGGTGAGCGCCGCCAGTTCTTCAAAGATCCAGCCGCCGAGCCCGGCCAGGTCATGATGCTGCCATGGCGGGCCCGGACGAACCGGATTTGCAATGGCCACGGTCTCCACCACACCGCCCGCGGCAGTCATGGCATTCAGCTTCACGTTGGTCTTGCCAATATCGAGGACGCAGATGCTGGCAAGGGGCTCCGGTTCAGCCATTGACATTCCTCCTGGACGGCACCGCGGCCAGTCTCCTGCATCAGTTCATGAGGCGGATATCCGGCTCGGCACTGCCCTCAATGACCGCAATTCCATTCGGCACGTCGTTCTGCTCAACCTTGAACCGGATCTGATCCTCCGGCAGGCCGTAGCTCCGCCACCGTTCCGTCAGCCGGCGCTTCAGCTCCTCTGGCGGCACATCGGCAAAGACGGAAAAGTCGAAGAGCGGCTTCAGTCCGTCCCAGGGCGGCTGGCGCAGCAGCAGATAGTTGCCCTCGCAGATGATGATGCCGGTCTGACGTGGTATCAGCCGCGCCCCGGCCCGCGCGATCTCGATCCCGCGATCGAATACCGGCACCGCGATCGTGTCTTCGGCATTCTCCTTGAGCCGCAGCAGCATGTGCCGGAGCCCGTGAACATCGAACGTATCAGGCGCCCCCTTGTGCGCGCGGCGGCCCATGGCCTCCAGCACCTGATCATCATAGTGATAACCATCCATCGGCAGCACCGCAGCAAGACCCGGCTGTCTCCGGTTGATCCAGGCCGCAACCGCCTCAGCGGCGGTGGATTTGCCCGATCCCGGTGCACCGGCAATGGCCAGCAGCACGCGGGCTCCGCCCTTGGCTTCACGGCGCGCCAGAGCCTCCCGGCCCAGCCTCTCTGCATTTTCATCCAGCGTTGTCATCAGCCACGCTCCCCGGCGCGCATGGGCCCGGCCAAGGGCCGGGCACCGGAAGCCGGTCAGATCAGACCGTATTGCTCGGCCTTGTTGCGCAGGAAGGGAAGGCCATTGCCCATCACTTCCTCCATGTCCCGCGCCACCGGACGCCAGACGGCAAGTCCATAGGCCACCTCAGGCGGCATGTTGATGAAGCTTTCCATCGCGAGCCCGCCCTTGAAGCCGATCGCGGCAAGGGTCGCATAGATCTCGTCCCACGGCACGTTGCCATAGCCGGGGGTTCCGCGGTCGCTCTCCGAAAGATGAATGTATTTCAAATGGTTGCGGGCAATGAGAATGCCGTTCGCGGCACCCTTTTCCTCAATGTTCATGTGATAGGTATCGAGATGGACGAAGACATTGTCCGCCCCGACCCGCTCGACCACATCCACCGCCTGCTGCGCCGAGTTCACCAGATGGTTTTCGTAACGGTTGACGGCTTCGACGCCGAGCTGGATGCCGAAGCGTTTGGCGTGTTTGGCAGCGGTGTCGAGGACCCGGGTGATGTTGTCATACTCTGCCTGCGTCGGCGGCACGCCGGTGCGCTCGCCAATCCCGCCGTAGATGACACCGGAAAGCGCCTCCCCGCTCATCTCTGCTGTCTTCTCGATCGCGGCCTTGAGATGCTCGATTGCCGCATCAGGGCGCACCGAGGCCCAGGCAGCTTCCGGCAACCCAAGGGAGCAGACCGCCCTTAGCTTGTTCTTTTCCAGCAGGTCACGGGTATGCCTGGCATCAACCGCAGGGGCATTGAGGAGTGCGATCTCGATGAAGTCCATCTTGTAGCGGACAGCGCCCGCAATCGCCTTCTCCGCGCCTGCACGATCCCAGTTCATGGTCCACATGCTTGTGTGAACGCCGAAGCCTTCCATAATCGTACTCCCTATCTGCTTATCTTGATGACCTTGACCGACACCCAGCGCAGTATCATCACGGCGATGAGCAGCAGGCCCCAGAAGGCGGTTGCCAGGTGCTGGTTGGCACCCAGAAGATTCAGCCCGGATGACAGCAATTGCAGGACGATCAGGGCGACGAAGACCGGAACCACCCGCCCAAAGCCGCCAAACGGATTGATGCCGCCAAGGAAACACGCCAGCACGGTGATGAGCAGGTAGGATTCACCGTGCCCCACACGCACCGAGTTGAAGCGCGCCAGCATGATGATGCCGGCAATCGCGGCAATCACGCCGGAGAGGACGTAGACCATCACCAGCACCTTGCGCGTGTTGATGCCGGAATAGCGGGCGGATTCGATGTTCGAGCCGATCATGTAGGCCGCAAAGCCGAGCCGCATCCGTGACAGGAAGACATGCATGACGGCGACGCAGGCAACCAGGATCAGCAGCGGGACCGGGACGCCAAGAATGCTGCCGTGGCCGATCGGAGCGACGAAGGCGGGAAAGCCCGAAATATCTCCGCCGCGCGTCAGGAACTCGCCAAGGCCACGCAGGAAGATCATCATCGACAGCGAGACCAGGATGGGATGCGCCCGCGTGAAGGCGATGACGAGCCCCATCACCAGCCCGCTCGCCGCCCCCGCACCCACAGCAAGCGCGGAGCCCAGCAGAAAGGCCATGGGTCCGGCATCGGCACCACCATGCGCCTGCAGCACCCAGGCCAGCGTGAGCCCGGCAATATTGGCCGTGAAGGTGATGGCCAGATTGAGCCCGCCGGTGAGGATCGGCAGCAGCATGGCAAGCGTCAGAATACCGAGTTCAGGCAGCTGAAAGGCGACAGACCCGAAGGTTGCCGCGGTGAAGAACTGCGGTGTGGCAAGCCCGAAGATCACCAGCACCATGATCAGTGCCGAGAGGGGGCCGGCCATGTCCGCGCCGAAAACAGAGTTGAAACGTGCGGCGAGCTTAGTCATGCCGCCCCTCCCTTGCATCCTGGCCGGACAGACTTCTTTGGCGCGGCGCGGCAGAGCCGAAAAGGGCCTCGATGCGGCTGCTCGACAGCGTGATGGCAACGAGGATGATCGCTCCGACAATCATCTTGAAGGCGAAGGGGGAGACCCCCATCAGGTTGAGGCCGTTCTGCGTGATGGACACCAGGAGCACACCAAGCACGCAGCCAAGGACCGTTCCCTTGCCTCCGCCGAGACGCGCCCCGCCCAGAACCACGGCGGCGAGAACGTCCAGTTCCCGGCCATAGAGTGCATTGGGCACCACTTCCTGGGCATAGTGGGCCTGCATCAGCCCGGCGATCCCGGCCATGAGCCCGAGCCAGCCAAAGGCGATATATTGCATGGCGCCAATATTGATCCCGAAACGGCGCGCGCCTTCAGGATTGTCGCCGAAGGCGTAAAGCTGACGCCCGATGGTGGTGCGCGTGATCAACAGCCAGGTGACCAGCACACAGACCAGCATGACAGCCACCGGCAGCGTGATCTCGGCCCAGCTGCCATCTGCCATCTCGCGCTCATACAAGATGACACGCGTTGTCAGCCAATCCGGCAGATTGTAGATCGACACCCCTTTGGTAAAGAACATCAGCAGACCGAAATAGACATTGAATGTCGAGATCGTCGCAACGATGGAGATGATGTTGAACCGGTAGATCAGGAAGGCGTTGATCAAGCCGAGGCCGACGCCAAACACTGCGGCGATCAGCAGCCCCGGCACCCAGCCGCCGCCACCGGCCTGGGCCAGGGCCAGTGCCGTAGCATATTGCACGACCGAGGCCGCCACGGCGAAGGAGATGTCAATCCCGCCCGCGATCAGCACCACGAGCAGCCCCACCGCAAAGATGATGTTGACCGCACTGATGTTGAGAAGGTCGAAGGCATTGCCGAGCGTGAAGAAGCGGTCCGTGAGCAGCGACAGAGCCAGGCTCATCGCCGCGATCACCAGAAGCAGGACAAACTCGGTTGGATGAGAAGTCATCAGCTTACGCATAGACGGCCGACTCCATGCCGGTGAGGGTCATTGAGCGCGGATCGTAACAGGCACGGATCCGTCCCTTTTCCATGTGCAGGACGCGGTCTGCATTGAAATAGACCTCCGGAACCTCATCCGAGATCAGGATGATCGCGAGGCCTGTTTCAGCCAGGCGTGCCACAATCTCGAAGATGCCGGCACGCGCGCCGACATCCACACCGACAGTGGGCGCATCAAGGATCAGGACGCGCGGATCGGTTGCCAGCCACTTGGCGATCGCCACAAGCTGCTGATTACCGCCCGAAAGGGTCGAGATGGCGTCTTCCGGCAGGCCGATCTTAACGCCAAGATCGGCAATCCACCGGGTGACCAGCGCTCTTTTACGGCCAGGTGAGATCAGACCGCCCCGCATGATCCGGTCCAGCGAGGCCATGACCAGATTGTCGGCGATGGATTGCGGCTGATTGAGGCCGAGCGACAGGCGGTCCTCGGACAGATAGGCAATACCGGCTGCGATCGCCTCCCGGTTGGAAGCAAAGGCGCAAGGCTGGCCATCCAGCCGGATCTGCCCGGCGCTGGGGCGGCGCATGCCGAAAAGAGTGAGGGCCAGTTCCGTCCGGCCCGAACCGAGGAGGCCGGTAATCCCGAGCGTCTCGCCGCGGTGCAGCTCGAAACTGACGCCGGAGAATTCGCCGGAGCGGGCAAGTCCTTCAACGGACAGCACGACAGGCTCCGCGCTCTTGTCCCGGGCCCGCACGGTCTGATCGAAGGTGCGGCCGGTCATCAATTCCGTCACCTTCGACTGGGTCATTCCCTCCACCGGATAGACACCCACAAGCCGTCCATCGCGCAACACCGTTATGCGCGACGAGATTTCCAGCACCTCGGCAAGCCGGTGGCTGACAAAGACCACAGCCACGCCGCATGAGGAGAGATGGCGCACAATCCCGATCAGATGGTCGGTTTCAGACTGGGTAAGTGATGCCGTCGGCTCATCCATGAAGACGATGCGAGCCTCACCGACCAACGCCCGGGCGATGGCAACGATCTGACGCTGGGCGATGGCAAAGTCCTTGAGCGGCCGGTCAACATCCAGAGTGACACCGAGCCTGGCCAGCGCCTGTTCGGCGGTCCGGCGGATCCGCGCATAGTTGACCAGTCGCGGCCGGGCACCCGCCAGCGTTTGAAAGGCAATGTTCTCGGCCACCGTCATCTCCGGAAACAGGGCCAGATCCTGCCAGATGACCTGAATGCCGAGCGCCTGCGCCTTGCCGGGGCTCATCTGCGGAACAGCTTCACCGTCGAAGATGATCTCGGCTCCCGGCGCCGGGCGGTAGACGCCGGTAATCACCTTGATGAGCGTGCTCTTGCCGGACCCGTTCTCTCCGGCAAGACAGTGGACTTCACCGGGCATCACCTCGAAGGCGGCATCCTTGAGCGCTTGCACGCCGCCAAATGTCATGTTGATGCCGCGCAGCGAAAGGAGCGGCCGGGCCCCCGCGCCCTGATCCGTTGCGGTGTTCATTACAAAGCCTGCCTGCTTGCAAGTCGGGTCGGGTCCGGTGTCCAGCTTTGAGGTGGCCGGACACCGGTTTGTCAGCAGCGATCCGGAACTGCAGGGACTGCGCGCCCGGAAACCCTGAAGGTTTGCGCTGGTTTCAGAGCCCCATGGCCGCGAGTTCGGCGACCGTGTCCTTGTTGATCGCAAGCAGCTGATCGACGATGATGTCATTGCCGGTTGGCGTGATCACACCCAGCCCCGGAATATCGTCACCTTCCTTGATGCTTTCGCCCTTGATCAGCCGGTCGGCCATGGTGACGAACACCTCGCCGGCCTGCTTCGGATTCCACATGAAACCGCCCGTGATGGCGCCTGACGTGATCAGCTTCTGTCCCTGGCCGGGCGAGAAGGGGCCAACCACAAAGATCTGCCCGGTCTTGCGGCGCTCCTCGACGGCACGGCCAGCACCGATCGGCCCCTGGCTGCCAAAGGCGAGGAAGCCCTTCAGGCCAGGATTGGCGGCAATCAGGTCGAGCGCGGTCGAGCGGCTCCTGTCGACATCCTCAGCAACGCCGTAGCGCTCGCCGACGAGCTTCATGCCGGGATGGTTCGTCTTCAGATACTCGATTGCCGCATCGGCCCAGGCATTGTGAAGCGGCACGGTCAGCGAGCCGACATAGACGGCATATTCGCCCTCACCGCCCATCTTTTCGGCCAGAAGCTTGGCATGCGCCTCGCCGAAGCCGGTGGACGAAGCCAGCTCGAAGTTCCAGTCCGCGCCCTTCTGCGAGGGCGATTCATGCGTGATGACCTTGATACCCGCAGCCTGAGCCTTCATCAGAACCGGCTCGAGAACCGTCGCATCGTTCGGAACGACGCCAATGACTTTCACGCCCTGGGCAATGAGATCCTCGATCGCACGCACCTGCAGCGCGGGATCGGCACTGGTCGGACCAACCATGAAAGCATCCAGACCGAGCTTCTGCCCCTGCTCCTTGATGCCGGCATCCATGGCATTGAACCACGGGATGCCGCCGATCTTGACGACGACACCGACTTTTGGCGCATCAGCCGCATAAGCAGCAACGGCGCCCGCAAGCGAAAGCGATGCGGCAAGAGCCGCCACGATAAGGCCTTTCATGTTTAATCCTCCTCACAGACCGTTGCTGTGAACGGCCCCGGCCCGCGCTCCCGCTTAAGGCCACCCATGGTTTCCTCATGGTCAGGGAAATCCCTGCCTCCCATCGCCTCCTCCGGCGAACCATCCTGCACAATCGATCTTTCGTTTTTGCACAATCGATGGTGCAAACAATATCCGTCAGAGATACACTTTCGTCAAGAGGACAATTTCCTTATGGAGACAGGTCAAGGAGACCTACATGACCGAGTTCGGAAAAAAGAAGGCGACCATCTACGATCTTTCCGTGCTGTCGGGATGTTCGGCATCGACGGTGAGTGCGGTTCTGAACGGCAGCTGGCGCAAGCGGCGTATCAAGGAAGCAACCGCGCTGTTGATACAAAGGCTTGCAGAGGAACATCAGTACACCGCCAACATGCAGGCGCGGGGTCTGCGCTCCTCCCGCTCGGGCCTGGTGGGGCTGCTTCTTCCGATCCATGACAACCGGTATTTCTCGTCCATGGCGCAAACCTTCGAGGCCGAGGCCAAAAGCCGCGGGCAATGCCCGATCGTCGTCAGCGCCTGCCGCGATCCTGAGGAGGAACGCCAGATCGTCGAGACATTGATCTCCTATTCGATTGACGAGCTGTTCATCGCCGGCGCGACCGATCCGGACCGGGTGCACGAAGTGTGCCTCAAGGCGGGTCTCCGGCACGTCAACATCGACCTGCCGGGAACCCTTGCACCGTCGGTGATTTCCGACAATTTCGAAGGCGCGCGCATGCTGACCCGCGCCATTATAGAACATGCCCAGCAGGATGGCCCGGTCCTGCCGCATGAGGTCTATCTCTTCGGCGGCCGCGATGACCATGCCAGCCGCGAGCGTATCCGCGGTTTCAGCGACGTGAAGCAGGCCATGCTGGGAGGCGATCCCAAAGCCTGCATTCATCCAACCGGCTATTCACCCGCCATGACGGCACGGGCCTTCGAGACCTTCTATGAAGCCCACGGAAAACTGCCGCGCTGCTTCTTCGTCAACTCCTCCATCAATCTCGAGGGGCTCATGCGCTTCCTGGGGCGGCATCCGCACGAGACTTTCGCGGACATCATTGTCGGCTGCTATGACTATGACCCCTTCGGGTCGTTTCTGCCCTTCCCCGTCTACATGATCCGTCAGGACAGCGAAGCGATGATCGCCCAAGGGTTCAGGATACTCGAAACCACCCGCCCTCCGGTGGTGACGCATCTCGTTCAGCCGATGCTCGTGCCGCCGCGAACGGCTTTGACCGGGCCGCTTGATGCTCTGAAGGATCTGGATTGACGGCCTCAAGCAGGCGTTAGCTGCGCGGGTGAAACATGGCACGGGAAGGAGACAGCACAGCCCTGTCCCTCAGGCCCGCACAGCGGACAGAGTGATCCGGCCTCCTGAATATTGGGTCGTGTGCGTCGGTGAGGGCTGTGCAGCTCCCCCCTGCAGCTGGAGAAATATGCTGCAAAAACAACAACACCCGAATGTGACCGAGGAGCGAACACTCTTTCATTTGTGCTTGTAGGGAGGCCGGGAGCGTCTACCCTTGCTCGATGACTTGGAAATATTGCGCGGCGAGCAGCCACTGCCAGTGCGTGATGGCCAGCGCGTGAATTTTTCCAAGCACGCCCAGACTTCATGGGCATGTGAGGGAGGGAGAAAACTATGCACAAGGGTACAAGGTTCGGGCGGCGTGCGTTCACAAATGGACTGCTGGGATGTGCCGCGGCTGCGTTGTTTTCGTTGACGTCAGGGCAGAGCACCTTAGCCAAGGAAACACTGCGCTTCACCACGAGTGTTCCTGCGAAGTCGTTCATCTACGCTGATATTCTGTCCGTCTGGGCTGAGCGTGTCGTTGCAGATTCTCAAGGCACACTGGACATTCAGATGTTTCCGGCAGGCACGCTCGGCCGGGATCCTGCGACACATCTCGACATGGTGCGCGAAGGGATCACAGATATCGCATATGTCGTGCTCGGCTACACGCCCGGCGCGATGAACGAGGCCACCATTCTCGAACTGCCGAACTCCACACCGAGTGCAACGGCCGGATCGGTGGCTGCGACCAAGATGGCCGAAACTGGCCTTTGGCCGGGGCGGGGCATGGAGGGAGTGAAGGTCCTTGCAATGTTCTCGACAGCGCCGACTTTGCTGACCACGACCAAGAAGGTCGAGACCCTGAGTGACGTTGCCGGATTGAAGCTGCGCGGCGCCGGACCGACCCTTCTGGCCTCAATTGCCGCAATCGGCGCGATACCTGTCGGCGGCATTACCTCGCCACAGATTGCTGAAAGCATGTCGCGGGGACTTCTGGACGGCACGGTCAACGAATGGGTCGCCCTGACGATCTTCGGCGTCGCCGAGACAGCCCACTACCATCTCGACGTCAACCTGGGCACGTCCCCGATCATGGTCGCCATCAACAAGCAGAGATACGACAGCCTGCCCAAGGAGGCGCGGGACGCGATCGACAAGAACTCCGGCGAGCCATTCGCCCGTCTTTGGGGCGAGCAGTTCGATGCGGCCATCGAGAAATTCCGGTCTGCGGCGATGAAGGACGAGAAGCGAACCTTTACGGCGCTGTCCGAGGAGGATCAGGCGAAGTGGAACGGCAAGCTCCAATCCGTCATCGACAGCTGGATTGCACAGACGCCGAACGGACAGGAGCTCTACGACTCCTTTTCAAAGGCAGTGCAAGAGGCGGCTCACTAGCTGGAACCGGCGCCGGGGCGGTCAGCCAGGCAACGGCCGGCGAACGGTCATCTGACAATCGGGCGGCGGACATTGATCGCCGCCCGTTTTTTGGCTCTGTCCGGGCCGAAGCTTTGATCACACGGCAACAGGGCATTGAGCAGCGTGCTGTCAAATGCCATTATTGCGGCGCGGATCGTTTCCAAAACGCAAGGCTCTGATCTTGAAGGCGAATGAAATATATGGCCAGCCTGGCTATCTTCTCCGGCGCACGCATCAGCTTGCAACCTCGGCTTTTGGTCAGATCAATGCCGACGTGGATCTGACCGCGGTCCAGTTTGCGGCTCTGCTTCATATCCGCGATACGCCCGGCATAGATGCGACACGGCTGGCGGAGGCGATCCGCTTCGACAGGACGACGATCGGCCATGTCATCGGCCGGCTTGAGCACAAGGGCCTTATTCTTCGAACCGAAGGCAGCATCGACAGACGCACCAAACAGCTTCGGATAACAGCGAAAGGATCCGATCTTCTGGCCAAGGTCGAGCCGCGTGTTCCCGATGTGAACGAGATCATCCTCGCTCCGCTGGAACCGGCCCAGCGCGAAGAATTTCTGAAGCTTCTGGGGATTCTGGAACGGAACGCGTCCAGCCAGATCAGTCAGGATAACTCATCGCAGCCTGTCTGATGAAACGCGTCAGGCTGAAGCAGGCGCCCTGAAACGGCCAGCCATACGCTCCCGGCGCTTTCGGGAGGCGTGTCACCGCGCCAGCAAACGTGACCATCCGGACGAACCAGAACAAGTGCGCATTCGTACAGCTTGCGCAGGGCCGCATCAGTGTAATGGACGGCACGCACCGGAATTCCGAGCGCCTTTCCAGCCGTGACGAAATCGTCGGCTCCGGAGACATTCCCCGTGACGACGAGCGTATAGCCTCGGCCGTAGTGATCCAGAATGGAGCTTCCGTCCCCGAATTCGAAATGCGGTGCACGCGCTCCGGGATAGGTGGTGGGTATGTAAACCATGTGGTCGTCCGGCCCCTCCAGGCTGCCATCCGGCACGATGACCGGAGAATTCCGGTAACGGTGCCCCAGCTGGATCCCCGGCGTGTTGAATTCGCGCAGGCGCAGCGCGAAGAGTTTTTCGTGCATTGCCTTGCGCGCCGCCTCTCCGGCCGGGCTCTCTTCGTCCAGAAGCGGGCTGGGCTGGATCATATGGTCGAGAACCCGGTTGTTCGCCGCTTCGTTTGTGTTGCGGATGGCAACCGGCCGCCGCTCGGTCTCGTAGGTGTCAAGAAGAGCCTCCGGCGCCCATCCCTCTGAGATGGCAGCCACCTTCCAGCCGAAATCCACCGCATCGCCGAAACCGGTATTGGCCCCGAAGCCGCCCTTGGGCCAGCGCAAGTGCGCCGCATCGCCCAACAGAAAGACCCGCCCGTCCCGATATCTTTCGGCCACCACCCGATGGCCAGACCAGGGCTGGGCCTGGATCACTTCAAAGTCGAGCTCCGGCCCGATGACCGGGCGCACGATCTCCGCGGGATCGAGCGTTTCGGCCGCCTCCGTATAGATCGACAAACGCCATTCGGCATCCCCGTCCACGGATGTCAGATAGGCGCGCCGGTCGTCGGAGAGGGTATGAACCTGCGCCATGCGATTGCCGAACATGGCATTCAGCCGCTCGCTCAGGCCATGACAGCGGAAATAGGTGGCGAAGTTGTACCCTTCGCCGAAGGTGCCGGCGAAGCGGATACCCAGCGCCTTGCGCACGCCGCTGCGGCCACCATCGCAGGCCGCCAGCCACTTGCCGCGAATGACATAGGTCTCTTTGTCCGGCCCTTCGACAGTGCAATCGACATGGCCGGCGTCCCGCTCCTGCTTGAAGAACAGGAGCCGCGTCTGATAGCGCAGGTCGCCACCCCGGGCCTCCGCTGCGCGGCGCAGAGCCGGGTCAAACTCCTTTTTCGGGTAGAAGAACCCGCCTTCGGGCGAATAGGGATCGGCCGCCGGAGCCCCTGCATTTGACGTTCCGGGGAAGAACGCCAGCGGCTTGCCGCCAATCCGGGTGCAGAAGCCGACGTTCCGTGCCATGCCGGGCGGGAATCCCGTGCCATTGCGGAAGCTGCTGGCGATGCCCCATCGGCGCATATGCTCCATGGTCCGGGAGAAGAAGTTTTCTCCCGCCGGAAAATAGACCTTTCCCTCGCCCTGCTCGATCAGAATGTAATCTATGCCGCGGTAGCTCAGTTCATTTGCGAGAAAAAGGCCAACGGGTCCCCCACCGAGGATGACGACGGTGGTTTCTTCGGTGCATTCTGTCTGTCCGGCCATCGTCATCCCCGCCGTTCGCCATGGGTTTCACGATAGAACCCGAAGGCCTGCAGGATTGGGCGGTCGCTGTAGGAAAACAGCACGGCCTCCCCCTCGGTGCTCCAGTGTTCGTGTTCCATCCATGACGGGATCACGAAGGTATCGCCTTCCTGCCAGTGGAACACCTGATCGCCGATGAGAGAACCGCCTCCGCCTTCGGCCACGTGATAGATCGTACTGGCCGTGTGCCGGTGGGATCTGGTGTGCTCGCCTTTGCGCAGAAGCTGGAGATAGGCAGAGATCGTCGGCAACGTTGGTCCGCCGTTATGCGGATTCACATATTGCATGATGATGCCGTCGTAGGGGCTGCCTTCTTCCTCCCGCAGGGCATGGAGGTTGGAGCGGCAGTCCGTCCAGCGGTAGTTCAGAACCGGCGACTGGCGCGGATCCTTCGGAGCCTCCCATGCGGGCTTCATTCCGCGCCCCCATCTGTAGAGGCTGTCTTCATTCTTGCGGTAGACCGGTTGGGTCTGCCTGTTGCCGTCTTCGTAATCTTCGAAGAAGTTGGCATCCAGCAGATTGACGAAGGGCAAATCCAGTCCGTCCAGCCAAGCCATGGGCTGCCCGGACTCGTTGCCATGGTCATGCCATTTCCACGCGGGGGTCGTGACAAAGTCCCCCTTGCGCATGATCGTCCGCTCTCCGTCCACGGCCGTATAGGCCCCTTCACCCTCTATGATAAATCGATGGGCATTGGGGGAATGCTGGTGACTGTCAGCGATTTCGCCGGATAGCAGAAACTGGATACCGCCGAAAATCATCCCCACGGTGCGGGCACTTTTCCGGTCATAGCCTGGGTTGATCAGCATCAGGACCCGCCGCTCGGCCTCTTGAGGCGTGATCAGGTCACCGCCGCGCAGCATCATCGGCTTGATCTCGCTCCACCTCCAGATATGCGGTACCGCGGCAACATTGGGTTCTGCCTGGGCTGCAGCTCCGAGGTTGAGCCACAATGGAATGATGCTCATGGCATCAAGCTCCCGGTGAAACATGTCCCGTTGCGTCTGTAGATCATTCGTGCGGTCGGTCACGGTCTGCATGAGATGTCTCCGCTGGCTTTTCGACGAGTGGGGAGAGCACGCACGATCTCTCGCAGCTGAGCTGCGGCTTCGGTCCGCACGTTGCCGTGCAATTGGCGCCCTGGTATGCCCTCTCTGATTTTGACAGTATGCTATCAAATTTGTCGGGAGCAATCACATTGGACAACCTGTCCGATATGCGAACAGGGGCGGGCCTTGAAAGCGGGAAGGGATGCTGCGGGGCTTCCGGCCACCTGCAGCATCGTGCTTCGGTGTTTTCAGCGCTCAGAGCAGGCCTTCCAGCTCCATCGCTCTTTTCGCCGCGGGACGCATCGATAGACGATTGAAATACGCGACAATGTTCTCCGGCAAGTCGAGGTTCAGGCGCGTAACGCCCCAGAACAATGTGTAGAACATCGCGGCATCTGCGATGGTCATCCGCTCACCCATGATAAATGGGCGGTCCTTCAGCTGCTCCGACAATAGCTTGAATGCTTTCACGACAATCGCCTTACCATTCTCACGAACCCAATCGAGATCCGCTTCAGTTGGTGAGAATTTTTGCGGGCGCAGCAAGCGTGAAAAGCCCTGCATGTGAACCGTCGCCACCAGATAGTCGAGTGTCTCCATGATCCGGAGCTCTTCCTCGAAGGTTCCGGCTGCGAATTTGTCCTTGCCGCAGGTATGTGACAACCAGTGGGCAATGACGCCAAACTCGGTCAGAAGCGAGCCATCATCGCGGATGATGGCCGGGACCTTTGACTTCGGGTTGACCTTTACATAGTCCTCCTTGAGCTGGTCGCCGTTCTTGATATGGATCGGGATACCCTCGTAGTCGGCACCAATTTCCTCGAGCAGAAAGTGGATGCCGAGCGAACAGGCTCCGGGCGAAAAATAGAACTTCATGACTGGCCTCCCTTTATCTCTCAGTCGTGAGTAACCCTGAGCATGATCTTGCCGATATGACTGTTGGCCTCCATCAAGCGATGCGCCGCAGCAGCATCCCGGAAGTCGAACTCCTGAGCGATGACCGGGCGCACCTCGCGGCCAAGCAAGGGCCAGACCTCTTTGCGAATGCTTTCCGCCACAAGGACTTTCCTGTCGAGCGGCAACGGGCGCAGCAAGGACCCGGTGATGCGGATCCGTTTGGCCATGACATCGCGAAGAGGGATGGCGAGCGCCGCCCCGCCGCCACCGGACAGGTGTGCGATCTGTCCGTCATCGGCCATCATCTTGAGATCCTGTTCCAGATGTGCGCCGGCGGACACGTCAAGCAGAGCGGAAATCCCGGCACCGCCCGTTGCATCCATCACCTTGGCGGCCAAATCCGGATCCCGGTAGGAAAACGCGGCATAGGCGCCAAATGCCTTGGCCGCAGCAACTTTCCCGTCACTTCCAGCTGTGGCAAGCACCTTGTAGCCCAGCGCCGACATGGCCTGCAGCGCAATATGGCCAACCCCGCTGGTGCCGCCGTGGAACAGCCCGAACTGGTCCTTTCCGAGCGACATCAGATGGAAAAAGTTCCACCAGGCCGTGAAAACGGCCTCTGGAATGCCGGCAGCCTCACTGTCCGTGAGCTCATCCGGTACAGGCATCGTCAGCGCGGAACTGGCAACCGCATATTGACCATAGCCGCCGCCCTGGACCAGCGCCATGACGCGGCCGCCTGCCGGGAGACCTTCCACGCCATTGCCGAGCGCGGCGACCGTGCCGCAGACCTCAAGTCCCGGCACCGCATTGCCGTCACTATGCCGGCCGCCTGCCCGCTGATGCACATCGTGACGGTTTATCCCGGCCGCCGTGACACGGATCAGAACCTGTCCCGGTCCGGGCATCCCGACCGGGACGCGCTCCGGCACGAGAACATCGGGACCACCGGCGGCGGTGATGACAACAGCTGTCTGGGTTTCAGGTATCATCATCTCAGCCGGCCCCTTCCAGCTGGCTGTTTTCCGCCGGGCTTTCTGCGGCAGATCGCCCAATGGCGCGAGCTGCAGCCGCGCGAAGCTCATCCGGCGTCCCAGCGCCAGCCGATCTCCAAGCGACGTGGCCGTCAGGCCTGACAAGGACGGCGCCGTCTTTGGAGACGCCATAAAGCCTGCACCATTCGTCTGCGTTCACGGCCACATCTGTGCCGATCGCGTAGCAGGAGATGGGGAGGCCCAAGTCCTGCGCCGCCAACTGGCCGGCTGCCGTCCAGGCATTGCCATCCGGACCGGTGAGCAGCGTGAAGCCGCGATAATCGAAGAGGTCGATCAGCGACCGGCCTACTTGCCCTTCGATCTCCATATGCGGCGCACGATGTCCCGGCCGTGCCGACGGTTCATAGGCCGTGACCGAGAACGCGGGCACAGGCGTGCCATCAGGGGTGATCAAGGAGGACTCGTAGTGAAACCCGAAGGTCTGGCCCGGATAGTCGAAATGCGCGCGTTGCTCCGGGATCCCTTCAGCCAGCTTGCCGCGGTTTTCGGCCCCCTCCGGTCCTTCCAGGTTCGCCAGCAGCAGGCTGTCGTTGGCCAGAATGCCGGAGAGCCCGCGCTCAACCATGGCCAGGGCATTGCGGGCGCTCTGCTCGACATTGAACTTCGCCACGGGCCGCCGCTCAATGTTGTAACTGTCCAGGAGAGCCTCGGGCGCCGTCTTGTTCAGCACAAGGCCCAGCTTCCAGATCAGATTGTGCACATCGGCCACACCGGTGTTGAAGCCCTGCCCTCCGGTCGGCGGAAGCGGATGTGCCGCATCGCCTGCGATGAAGACGCGCCCCTGAGAAAACCGATCCGCGATGCGCGACTGCATGCGCCACGGCATGATGTTCTGAATCTCGATCGGGATGTCTTCATCTCCGATGACCGCCCGAAGTATCTTCAGGCAGCGTTCGGCCGTGAAGTCATCACGGGATTCATCTTCCCTGTAGCCGAAATTATAGGTCCAGCGGCTGCGGCCATCGAGTGAGATGAGAACCCCGGACGTGCGGGCATTGTAGATCCACCACAGCAGATAGGGCCGGTCTTCGACCAGCGCCCAGAGATCGGCATGGAAATAGATGCCGATCTGCTGCCCGATCGACCTTCCCTCCATTTCGATCCCAACCGCATCCCGCGTGCTGCTGCGCGGTCCGTCGGCGGCAATCAGATATTTTGCACGGGTGCGGCCGGTCCTGCCGGAACTGTCTGTCCAGTCCAGGGTCACTCCGGTGCCGTCCTGGTGAACAGCAGTGACCGTGTGCCCGAAGCTGACACTGACGCCGTCACAGGTTTCCGCATGCTCGCGCAGCACCGGCTCCAGCCGGTCCTGTGGGCAGGAGCGCTTGAAGACCGGGCTTTGAGAACGCTCGATCCGCGCCCATTCCGGATTGCTTCGGGTCTCGATGACACCGATCTCGTCACCAGTCAGGCTTGTGACGAAAGCGATGCCTGCGTGCCGCTCGAGTGGAAGGGAAACCGCATCGACCGCATCGGCCACGCCGAGCATCCGGAGGATTTCCATTGTCCGCGTGTTTACAACATGTCCGCGGGGATGAAACGATGTCGTGGCATTCTTTTCATAGAGTGCGCAAGAGATCCCGAGATGCCCCAGCAGGTTTGCTGCGCTCAGCCCGACTGGGCCGCCGCCGATGACGGCGACGCCGGTCCGTACCTCAATCATGGGCCTGCTCCTGTATTCTGTTGGCTTAGCTCTCGTCCACGATGGTGTTCGACAGAGTTCCGATCCCATCGATTTCGACTTCGATCAGATCGCCGGGCTGCATGAAAACCTTCGGATCGCGGAAGTTTCCGACCCCGCTGGGCGTTCCGGTGGCGATGATGTCGCCAGGGACGAGATCGATGATGGCCGAGAGGTAGGAAATCAGGTCAGGGATCTGGAACGCCAGGTCACCAACCGACGTGTCTTGCATGAGCTCGCCATTCAGGCGGGTCACCATCCGCGGCTTTGCCGGATCCCCCAGTTCGCCGGCAGTGGTGAGGCAGGGCCCCATCGAACCGGAACGCCAGAAGTTCTTGCCGCCCCAGAACTGGGTCGTATGACGCTGGAAGTCGCGGATCGAGCCGTCGTTAAAACAGGTGTATCCGGCGACATGTTCAAAGGCGGCATCCCTGGAGATATGGCGGCCGGCCTTGCCGATGACGACTGCGAACTCCCCCTCAAAGTCGAACATGTGTGAGGCGGCAGGACGCACGAGGGGCTGGCCATGACCAACGACAGAAGACGGATAGCGTGTGAAAATCGAAGGGTATTCCGGCCGGTCCCGGCCGGTTTCCTTGATGTGTCCCAGATAATTGAGACCGATGCAGATGATCTTGTCCGGATTGGGGATCGTCGGCAGCATCGTCACGTCCGCCAAGGCCAGGGTATCGCCGCCAGCGGATGTGAGCAACGTGACCGCATCGCCCGCGATCAGGGCCCTCAGATCCGCAAACTGTCTGCGCAGGGCCTCGCCCGCGTCCATGACAGTATCGCCTTCGAGGCGGCCGTAGGAATGGATGCCGTTCGGCAATATATACGATGAAATCCGCAAGGATCGGTCTCCCCTTCATGAAGTCGCACGGAATGGCAGGTGAATGCCGGCATCATTCGCGGTGCACGACAGTGTCGAGCCACGCACAGTTCGGCCGTGGATTTGGAGCGCGAAAGCCCGTGCGGGCATTGTCCAGCCGCATCTTGCGCATCCGGGCCCGGATCTCATCATCTTCGGGAAGATACAGCCGCTCGTGCCCCCAGGTCGAAGGGCCTTCATGTGTCTCGAAAGGCTGCCAGGTCATGGGATCGACGACTTGCGCCCCCCAGCCGTATTCAACGAAGAAGTTGGAAGGGGTGTGCGTGTAGAAGCTCAGCATATGGTCATTGGAATGGCGGCCAAGCGAATAGGCCACGCCTTCCTCGCGTTCCTGGGCAAGGTCGTATCCCTGCCCCACGTCATCCAGAGAGAGCAGCTCGACCATGAAGTGGTGAATGCCCTTGCGGCCGGAACCGACCATCGCAAAGCTGTGATGCCGGCCGTTCACGTGAAAAAAGTAGAGCGGATAGGGCGTCAGGCCGAAGTCGGTGACGCGAAACCCCAGCAGGTCGCGGTAGAAGCTCAGGATGCCTTCGACATCGGCCACATGCAGCACCGCATGCCCCATGCCGAGGGACCCGGTCTTGAACCCGGAAATCGGGCGGCCCGAGAGAAACGGGTCGCTTGCGATCTCCGGCCCGCAGAAGACCTCCAGCCGGTTGCCGTCGGGATCGCAGAACGAGATGAGACGGGCAACGTGCCGTTGACCGGCAAGGCCAGCGTCGTGCCAGGTCACCCTGACCCTGTTGTTCTCAAGCCTGGACGCCAGAGCGTCCAGATCGTCCGGTGTGTTCACCTCCCAGCCCATGAAGGCCAGGTCCTCTTCACCTTCCCCGGTCACGATGAGCCGTTGTTTGCGGTCATCCATGCGGTAAAGGCTCATGCTGCCGCCCTGATCCACTTTCTGCATGCCGAGAAGATCAGTGGCGAAGCCGTCCCAGTCGCCGAGTTTCTTGGAGTTAATACCGATGTAGCCGAGTGACGTGATGGGCATAGGCTGTCTCCTCCTCGCGTGTGCAGGCGGCCGGATATGGATCGCCCTGCGCACCACCGGCTCCGAACAACCCGTCCGGCGGTAGCGGGCACCGTCTTGCGACATCTAGCCCCCCATCCGCCGTGATGCTCTCACAAAATAGAATTTGTCCGCCCAGCGAACATTTTGGACATCCTGATGGCCATGAAGCGGCTATTCTGAAAAGGAGGAAACCTATAACATGATGTTTTTGTTATTTTTATTCACGAACAGCCCTTGCGGAAAGGGCCTCAAGATCTGACAGCATACTAAACAAATCGCTTTACTCCCCATTTTTCAACGTGCAAGCTGAGCGGGCTGGAAGTGAAATCAGGTTATGGGAGGAACCTATTTCTGAACCATCGATCAAAGCGTTAGAGCGCGGTGTTGCCGTGCTTCGGGCCATCAACCAGTTCAACGGGGCAAAGCCGGGCGAGATTGCGAAGGCAACCGGGATTCCGCGTCCATCCGTCTACAGGCTCCTGAAAACGCTTGAGGAGATGGAGCTGATCTCGCGAGACCATTTCTCGAACCGCTGGCGTCCAACGCTTCATGTGAAGTCGCTCAGTTCCGGGTATCGCGAGGAGGACTGGGTTTGCCAGATCGCGGTTCCCCATATGATCGAACTCGGCCGTGACGTGCTTTGGCCGCTTGATCTCGTGACCTTGAGAAACAGTCACATGGAAGTCCGTGAATCGACGCACAAGATCAGCCCCTATTCCGTGAACCACGGCATGGTCGGCAGACAGTTGCCATTGGTCGAAACCTCCAGCGGACGGGCGCTGCTTGCCTACATGCCGGAAGAGGACCGGACGGCACTGCTCAATCTTCTGACGGAGACGAACGGGCGGACTGCCCCCTTCATGACCAGGGATGGCCCGCTGCACGCCATTCTGGCGAAAGTCCGGGAACTGGGTGTGGGCTACCGGATCGCGGATTTCACACCTGAAACCGGCAGCATTTCAGCCCCCATCTGGTACGAGGACAAGGTTTTCGCCTGTCTCACCCTGATCTGGCTGACCAGTGCAATGCCCTTCAGCAAGGGCCTTCAGCTTTACCGCGAAAAGCTCTTGCGCACCGCCGATGCCATAACGCGCGACCTGGTTGGACGGCTGTCCTCGGCCGAGGTGAAACGGCTTCGGGCCGGAGGCTGACTTGTTTTGGAAGTGTTCGCTGTCCGAACACACACAAGAAAGGGGTAAATCGGGATCCGTTTGACCGGTAAAGCGGCAGTTGGGTTGTTCTCAGGGAGGGAGACAGATGAACAAACTGGATGCCTATTTGCGCCGTGGCGCGAAATGGCTGGCACTGCTCGGGTTCGCGGGACTGTTGATGCTGGCGGTCATGACCACGGTTGATGCCTTGCTGCGATCGTTCTTCTCGGCCCCGATCCATGGTGTGAACGATGTCAGCGCCGTCGTCATGGCTGTGGTCATCGCCAGCTGTATCCCGGCCAATCTCGCAGACAGACGGAACATCTCGATCGAAGTTCTGGGCGCGATGCTTGGATTTCGGGCCAACAAACTGCTCCAGCTGTTCTCCAGCCTTGTCGTCTTCATGGTCATCACGGTGATGGCTTGGCAGTTCATTCCCTTCGTGGAAGGCACTTACACAAGCGAACGGCGGACCTGGGTGTTGGCCTGGCCGATCTGGCCATGGTGGAGCGTCGCCACCGCGTTCCTTTACTACGCGGCGCTCATTCAGGCCTTAAACGTTATCAAGGACATGGCAAGTTTGTTCGATCATCGGACGGCCAAAGATCTTCACGGTCTGAACGATACAGCACCGGGCGGGGGAGCATAAGGATGGATCCTGTAACGATCGCCGTCATCGGGCTAATCTGCATGTTCGTTCTGATTTTGCTGCATGTCCCCATTGGTGTGACCATGGCAGTTGTCGGGGTCGGCGGCTTTGCCGCGATTGCCGGATGGGCGCCTGCAGTCAAACTCCTGGCCTCCGAGCCGGCGGCAACAATGGCCAATCTCGATCTGGCGGTCATTCCGCTGTTTATGTTGATGGGAAGCCTGGCCGCCACAAGCGGATTGGCGAAAGACATCTTCGAAACGGCGGAAGCTCTGGTTGGCCATCGCCCCGGGGGGCTGGCGGCAACGACCATCGTTGCCAGCGCCGGGTTCGGCGCGGTCTGCGGATCTTCGGTGGCAACGACAGCCACATTCGGACGGGTCGCCCTGCCGGAAATGATCGCCCGCGGATATTCCAAGGGAAGTTCGGCCGGTGCGGTCGCGGCCGGGGGCACCTTGGGGATCATCGTGCCGCCTTCGAGCATCATGGTCCTCTATGGCGTCCTGACCGAAGTGTCCGTCCTGAAACTCTTCTCCGCTGCAATCCTCCCTGCCCTCTTGTCTGTCTTGCTGTATCTGACAGCCATCTGGATCGTTGCCTGGCGCAATCCTGATGCGATGCCGGGGTCGGACAAACTGCCCCTGCGCGATCGTGTTCGTGCATTGGGCCGGTCGTGGGGGGCGATCGCTCTCGCGGTGATCGTTCTGGGAGGGATCTACTCCGGCGTTTTCACGGTGAATGAGGCGGCGGCGGTCGGTGTGGTCTTCGCCTTCTTCTTCGCACTCGGCCGCGGCAAGCTGAACCGCACCACCTTTCTTTCGGTCCTGTCAGAAGCCAGTTCTGCCACTGTCATGATCTACATCATCGTGTTCGGCGCGATGATATTCTCATATTTCGTGAGTATCAGTGGCGTCAGCCAGGAGATGATAGGAGCCATCGAAAATCTCGGCCTCCCGCCGCTCGGCGTCATCTTGTTGCTGGTGTTTATTTACCTGATCCTCGGCGCATTCTTTGATGAAGTGGCAGCTGTCGTCGTCACCTTGCCCTTCGTGCTTCCGGTCATCCTGTCGCTTGGCTACGATCCCATCTGGTGGGGCATCCTGAATGTTGCGTTGATCGGGGTCGGCATGCTGACACCGCCAATCGGGATCAACGTGATGCTGTTGAACGCGATGCGGCGGGATATTCCTCTGTCAACAATCTACAAAGGAGTCCTGGCCTTCTTTTTCGCCGATTGCGTTCGCATCCTCATCCTCGTGCTGTTCCCGCAGGTAACGCTTTGGCTTCCCGCCAGCATGTAGAGGCGTCAACGCCGGCAAGCCCCTTACCTCACACGCCCTTACATCCGATCCCCGCTGCGATACGCTCGATCGTAGCGGGGATCGATGTAATTCTTGCAATGCGGCGGAAGGACTGGGCTACGGCGCCACGCTGCCGGCCGGAGCACCCGCCGGCTTGCGTTTGCGCAGGCTGCCATAAATCCCCCAAAGCAGCAGCGCCAGCGTGATCAGCAGCACGGTTGCGCTGATCGGACGTTGCAAGAACGTCATCGGATCCCCCCGGCCCAGAAGCATCGCGCGGCGGAAATGTTCCTCCATCAGCGGTCCCAGGACAAAGCCGAGCAGCATCGGTGCGGCGGGGAAGGAGAGGTACCGCAGCCCGTAGCCCAGGATCCCGAAGAACGCGACCAGAAGCACGTCGAAGGCGCTGTTGTTCACGCTGTAGGTACCGATGCAGACGAACATCAGAACAGCAGGGAACAGCCATTGATAGGGCACCGTCAGCAGCCTGACCCAAAGGCCGATCAGAGGGATGTTCAGCACCAGAAGCAAAAGGTTGCCGATCCAGAAGCTCATCACCAGCCCCCAGAACAGCGCGGGCTGTTCGGTCATCAGTTGCGGGCCCGGTGCGATGCCGTGGATCATCAGGGCCCCCAGCATCAGCGCCATTGTCGCCGATCCGGGGATGCCGAGCGCGAGGGTCGGTATGAAGGCAGTCTGGTCAGCGGCGTTGTTTGCCGATTCCGGCCCCATGATCCCCTCGATCGCGCCGTTGCCAAAGCGCTCGGGCTCTTTTGCCACGCGTTTTTCCAGCGCATAGGACATGAAGGCGGCAATCGACGGGCCGGTTCCGGGCAAGGTGCCAAAGAAGGAACCGACGGCCGAGCCGCGCAGCATGGGGAACCACGAGCGGCGCACATCATCGCGGGTGGGCTTCATGGCCTTGAAACTCACCGACTCGGGACTGACACTCTTTGCACTGACCTTGCCAACGCTGGCGATCACTTCGGACACACCGAACAATCCCAGCGCCAGCGTCACCAGGGCTATTCCATCGGCCAGATCGATCATCCCGAAGGTGAAGCGGCGGGCGCCGGTATAGATATCGGCGCCAACCAGTCCGAACAGCACCCCCAGACAGACCATGATCAGGCCCTTGATCATCGCCCCGCTGGACATGCCGGACGCGGCGATCAACCCCAGAAGCATCAGGGCGAAATACTCGGTGGATGAGAACTGCAGGGCCATCCGGCTGATCACGCCCGAGAAGCCCATCATCAGGATGATCCCCACCGATCCGCCGAAGAAGGAGGCAAGCGTGGTCATCAGCAGTGCCACGCCCGCGCGGCCTTGTTGCGCCATCGGATAGCCGTCCAGCGCGGTGATGGCGCTCGATGGGGTACCGGGCACGTTCAGCAGGATCGATGCCGTGCTTCCGCCATAGGTCGTGCCGTACCAGATCCCGGCCAGCATGATCAGCGCAGCCGTAGGTTCCAGTTGAAAGGTCAGCGGGAACAACATGGAGATCGCGGCCAGAACGCCAATGCCCGGAATGACGCCCAGCAGGGTTCCCATGAACACACCGACGAAACACCACATCAGGTTGTTCAGCGACAGGGCGGTTTCCAGCCCCAGCAGGATGTTGCCGGCAAAGCTCATGACCAGTTCCACGCGAAAAGGGGGAACGTCATCCCAAGCCCGAGCTTGAAGATAAGCACCGCCAGCACTGAAAGGAAAAGAACAAGGGCCGCTATGGCCAGCAGTGTGTTGCGCCGGTCAGACAAGGCAGAAATGCCAACCACCGCCAGCACGGCCGGAACAAGGCCCAGAGGCCGCAGAAGCAGGGCGAACGCCACCACCCCGGCCACACTCAGAAAGGCTGTGCGAAGTTCGAACCGGACGGGCATTCTGGTGCCGCCCGATACCGCGCACAGGCTGCGCCAGCTGTTGAATGCCAGCACCAGCCCCAGAAGCGCCAGCGTCACCCCCAGCCCGGTGGGAAACATTCCCGGCCCCATCCGGCGCAACGTCCCCAGTGGATAATTGCCGGCGGCGTAAACAGTGACGGCAACGCCGGCGCAGGCGATCAGCAGGCCGGAAACCAGATCGGCGCGGTCATTCTGGATCATCTCTCCCTCCCTTCAGGTCCTGCGGGCACGGCTTTGCAGCCACAGCCCGCAGGTTTGCTTAGGCCTTAACGCAGGCCTGCGGCACGCACCACCTCGGCCCAGGTTGCGGCTTCCTCGGCGAGATAGGCCTTGAACTCTTCGGCCGTGCCTCCCAGCACGACGCTGCCTTGTGCCTCCAGCGCTGCACGCAGATCAGGATCGGCAAGAGCTTCGTTGATCGCGGTGTTCAGCGCGGTCACGGCTTCTTCTGGCATCCCGGCAGGACCGACGACCGCTTTCCAGTCCGTCGCCTGATAGCCTTCGAACCCAAGCGAGGCCACCGTCGGCACGTCAGGCGCCAGCGGATGCGGCTCCAGAGAGGTGACAGCCAGCAGACGCACATTGCCAGCCTCCACATGCTGCATGACGCTGGGCAATGAGCCGATATAGATATCGACCACGCCCCCCATCACATCGGAGATCGCCTGCGCGATCCCCGTGTAGGGAACATGCTCGAACTTCAAGCCGCCCTGCAGCATCAGCCGCTCCACCGCCATATGCGAGACGGTGCCGGTCCCGGGCGTGCCATACATGATCGAGCCGGGTTCAGCACGTGCGGCGTCCAGAACAGCGCCGAAATCGGCGTAGGGGCTGTCATTGTAGGTGATGATCCCCATCGGCTGTGTATTGACCAGCGCGATGGGCGTGAAGCCCGCCTGCGGGTCATATTTCACTTCCGGGTTCAGCGCCGGGTTGACCGCCAGGTTCGACGTCTGGCCCATGCCGATGGTCTGCCCGTTGGCGTCAGCGCGCGACAGCTGGTCCATCCCGATCGTCCCGCCAGCTCCGGGGACGTTCAGAACCACAAAATTCCATCCCGTTTTCCGCGCAATCTGGTCATTGAGCTGCCGTGCCAGCACATCCGTTCCACCGCCGGGCGGATAGGGCACGATGTAGTCGATGTTCCCGCTGGGCCAGGACTGGGCGAAAGCCGCACCTCCGCAGGCAAGGAATGCGGCCACGGCCAGCGATGTCAGGTGATGTTTCATCTTGTCTCCTCCTTTGATGAATGGCTTGTTTTGTGTCACGCGCCCGGCAAGGCACAGCCAAGCCGGCGCAGGGCATCGTCGATCCAGCTGCGGTCGTTGCTGCGTTCGGCAATCTGCGCCATCAGCCGGGTCTCGGCGGCCTGCTTGGCCACCGCTTTTTCGAGAATTTCTTCCGCCGCCGCATAAGGTACGGCCAGAACGCCATCACCATCGCCGATGATCAGATCACCGGGTTCGATGACCATGCCATCCAGCGCGACGGGCACGTTGATTTCGCCCGGGCCGTCCTTGTAGGGGCCGCGGTGGGTAACCCCTGCGGCCCAAAGAGGCAGGTTTGCCTCGGCAATTGCATCAGCGTCGCGGACTGCACCGTTCAGCACGAACCCCGCCACGCCCCGGTTGATGGCATGGGCCAGCATCAGCTCGCCCATCAGCGAGTTTGTCAGATCGCCGCCGCCATCCACCACGATCACGTCACCGGGCTCCGCCATGTCGATGGCTTTGTGCAGCATCAGATTGTCGCCCGGACGCGCCTTCACCGTCACGGCGGGGCCCGCCAAGCCGCCGCTGCGGTGCATCCGCATCAGGCGCGGCCCGCCCCCCGACATGCGGTGCATGGAATCGCTGACAACGGCAACGGGCAGCGCAGCAAAACGCGCCACCAGAGCGGCAGGCACCGCGCGCTCGCGGGTGAGGATGCGAAAACCGATGGACATCTTATTCTCCTGTCGCCGGGGTGAGTTCAGCCAGCAGCTGCCGGTTCATGATGCGGTGTTCGGGAACATGGCGCCCTTCCAGCATGTCGATGATGCCGCGCAATGCCTCCTGTCCGACGCGGGCATTGGCCTCGCGCGTGACGCCGCCGATATGCGGGGTCAGCACGATGCGCGGCTCGGTCAGGAACGGGTGGTCTGCGGCCGGGGGTTCCACCGCGAAAGTGTCCAGCCCCGCACCGGCCAGATGTCCCGACCGGATCGCCTCCAGCAGGGCCGGCTCATCGATCAGCCCGCCCCGCGCCGTGTTGACGATGTAGGACTGAGCGGGCATTTGCGCGAGGCTTTGTGCATTGACCACCGCCCGCGTCGCATCGGTCAGCGGGCAATGCAGGCTCAGGATGTCCGAGGTGCGGAACAGGTCCGGCAGGTCCGGGCAGCGGCGGACGCCTGTGCGGGTGAATACCACATCGGCGGCGAAGGGATCATGAGCCTGCACCTCCAACCCCAGCCCGCGCGCCATCTGCGCCGCCGCCTGGGCGATCGCGCCCATCCCGAGCAGCCCCAGCCGCATGCCCGCCAGTTCACGCCCGGCAAAACCGGGCTTTTCCCAGCGCCCGGCGCGCAGGCCCGCATCCAGCGGCAACAGGCGTTTCACCGTTGCCAGAACCAGCGCAATGGTGTGTTCGGCAACCGAGACCGCATTCGCGCCCGTTGCGGCAAGAACCGGAATGCCCCGGGCCGCGGCGGCGGCAAGATCGATATTATCGACCCCTGCCCCATGCTTGGAAATCACCCGGAGGCCGGGAGCCGCATCCATTGCCGCGGCATCCAGCCGGCCCATGCGCGAGACCACGGCCACAGCACCGCTGCCGCGCAGAGCGTCCTGAAGGTCCCCGGCCGAAGCATAGGGCGGCGCGTAATGCAGCACATAGCCCGCCGCCTCCGCGATTTCGACAGCAGTTTGATGCAGTTCCGGTCCGGTGACCAGGATGGACTTCGACATAGCATTCCCCCGATGCGGGCAGCTGGCTGCCCGACGGCTTCAATCGGATTGATGGTAAGGTTTTGCCCCCTCTCCCAAGGGGGCAGGCAAACTCCTCAAGCAAAGCATATGACAAAGCAGCGCTTTACAAAAATGCCAATATTGATATCTTAAATTAAGAAAAACTGCATGATCATGGATACAAGACAACTTCACACCCTTCTGGCGATTGTTCAGCACGGCAGCTTTGCCAAGGCGGCAGAGGTTGTTCATGTGACGCCATCGGCCGTCAGCCAGCAGATTCAGGCGCTGGAGCAAGAGCTTGGCGCAACGCTGTTTGAGCGCAGCACCCGCCCGCCCGCGCTGACGCCTCAAGGCGTGCAGGTGGTCGAGATGGCCCAGGACATTCTGCGCCGGGTCAGCGAGGCCCGCTCCGCGCTGTCCGGCGATCAGGTGACGGGAACACTGTTGCTGGGGTCGGTGCGCACCAGTGCGCTGGGGGTCCTGCCCCGCGCCATCATGAAGATGCGCGAGCACTATCCGCAGCTCAGGATCAACCTGCAGGTGGCCAATTCGTCCAGCCTGATTGCGGAAGTCGCCGCCGGGCGGCTGGATGCGGCGGTCGTTGCCGAAAACATGAGCATCCCGCAGCTCATCCGCTGGAGCCCGTTCCTGCGCGAGCCGCTTTGGGTCATTGCTCCGGCCAGCATGGGTAAGGACGCGGCCTCAGGCGACGCGGCCGCAATGCTCCGGACCTTGCCGTTTGTGCGGTTCCAAAGCCCCGTGCCACTGGCTGGCCTGATCGACACGGAACTGGCCCGCTTGCAGATCACCACACAGGACGTGGCCGGAATGGATTCCATCGCGTCCATCATCAATTGCGTGGCCGAGGGGATGGGAATATCCATCGTGCCCAACATCGCCCTGCGCGAACCGCAGGCCGAAGGACTGCTTTATCTTCCCTTCGGCCAGCCGCAGATCTTCCGGCAGATCGGGCTCATCGAACGCATCAATGCGGTGCGGGCCGATGTCATCGACCAGTTTCACGGCATCCTGGCAGAAACCTGCGGCGAGCATGGCGTCAGGCGCAACGAAGAAAACAAGCGCCGGCTGTGACTGGAACTGCGCTGAGTGCCGCCCCCGAAGGATGCGGCGATCAGTTCGCGCCTGCTTGCAAAATCACAACAGAGCGTGCGTTTCGTGGCGTCGGCGCGTTCCGCGACCGCAGCACCAGCGCCGCCGGGCAGTGCCCGGCCGGCACTGTCACCTGCTGGAGATTGTGCCGGCCGTGATGCTGGATGTAATCTTCCGATCCACGCTGATTGCAGACGGGCGCCTGCCGATGACCCTTGCCAATTCACTGTCCCTGCTTCTCATCATGGTTGCCCTGGCGGCAATTCCCAGTTCGAGCGTCGCGCTGGTGGTCGTCCGCTCGGCAACGCGGGGTGTCCGCGATGGCGCCGCCGCTGCGCTCGGCATCGTGGTTGGGGATCTCATCTTCGTTGCCCTGGCGATTGCAGGGCTTGTGGCAATTGCTGAAGTGATGGGCACGCTTTTCGCCATATTGCGTTATGCAGCCGCCGCTTATCTCATCTGGTTCGGCTTCAGCCTGATCCGTGGCGGCGCCAAAGCCAGCCAGACGGCGGATGAGCGCCGGGCGGGCGGCATGGCCGTGAGCTTTGCCGCCGGCATCGCGCTCACACTCGGCGACGTGAAGGCGATCCTGTTCTATGCGGCGCTGTTCCCGGTCTTGATCGACGTCACCGTGCTTTCGCCCTTCGACATCGGCGTGATCGGCGCAATTACGCTGATCGGCGTAGGCGGCGTGAAACTGGCACATGCCGTCGCGGCGCGCGCGATTGTAACCGCATCGCACGGGTTTCCATTCAGAAGGCCCATACGCATGGCCGCTGGCACCTTGATGATCGGCACGGGCGGCTATCTGATCGCCAAAGGGTAGCGATCGGGGCTTGCGATCAGTCCGGTGCGTAGCAAACCGCCTGAAGCTTGTTTCCATCAGGGTCGCGAACATAGGCTGCGTAATAGTTCAAACCGTAGTGCGGCCGCGGTCCAGGCTCTCCCTCATTGAGGCCGCCCCATTTCAACGCCTCTTCATGGAAGGCGTGAACCTGGGCTTTGGTATCGGCGACAAAAGCAATGTGGGTTCCGTTCCCCCATGTTGCGGGACGGCCGTCCTCCGGTGTGTAGATGTAGATCGTCGGCATTTGGCCCTCGCGCTCATAAGCGAGAGGCTTTTCCGCCGGCTTGGGCAATCTGGAAAAGCCGACCGCTCCCAGCACGGCATCGTAAAACTTTGCCGACCGTTCCTTGTTGTTCGTCCCCAATGTGATGTGGCTGATAACGGACACCGGTTTCTCCCTCGTTCTATGTGATTGCCAACGGTCCCTGCTGACGCTTTGACCGCGAGCCCAAGCAGAGCTTCGCTCCCTCGCCACACTGACCGGCCATGAAGTCAGGACAGGGAAACCCCCGGCAATCGGCCGACGCGCCAGCGGCATAGTCTGGCCAAAGCCCCCTCAGCCCGCTTCGAAACCATGTTCTGCGATGCAGACGCATTGACCTGTCACATCCGGCTAATGCGGATGGAAAATCTCTTCGATGGGCAGAGCGAACAGACGGGCGATCTTGAACGCCAGCGGCAGGCTGGGATCGTAGCGCCCGCGCTCCAGCGCATTGACCGTCTGACGCGACACATCAAGCTTCGCCGCCAGATCCGACTGAGACCAGTTTCGTTGCAGCCGCAACTCCTGAATGCGGTTGTTCATCTGTAGCGCAGACGCCCGAAGAGAACGCCGGCGAGCCAGAGCCCGCACATGACCGGCCAGACAGCAAAGGCCGACAGCCTCGGAAAGCCGGCATTTTCCAGGAAACCGTAGCTGAAAGTTATCAGCGCCGTTCCCGCGAAGACAAGGGCAAAGGCTTCAAGCTGCAGCCGGCGCTGCAACTCGTCCAGGCGGCGGATGACACCGATGATGGACCAGCAAAGGAAGATTGCAGGGACCATCGGCGCCAAGGTGATCGCGATGGCTGCCCCCCTGTTGCCGATGCCACTGGCCAGAAGACGAAGCGAGACCATCAACGTAATTGCATATGCCAGCATGCTCAAAAAGGCCGGGATCATGTTTCGGACCAGGCCGGCGGGAGTGTTGTTGGTCATGCGAGCACCTGCTGTAAAGCCTGCTTTACACTTATCGGTTCCAACCCGCATGTCAAGCAGACTTTACAGGCCGCGGTATCCACCGGTCTGAGGAAGCGCTCCTCTCCGCCTCCTGCGCCTGCAGGATCGCGTGATCTGCACAGAACATGCGCCAGGCGGCCGCGGGCGCGAACGGGCCGTCCATATATCTGGCGCGGTCCGAGGCCATGACGTGCGCCAGCGTCAGCGCTGCCGGGGCTTCGCCTGATCAGCCGCAGCAACGCTGGCCGGGCCAAGATGCCGCGTCAGGATGGCATCGGCGATCTCGCCCAGAAGCCGCGCGGCGGTGGCGCTGTCGCGGCCGGCGACGTCGGTCAGCGCGACCAGCCCCTCAACCCCGGCGACTGTTGCAAGTGACGCGACCAGATCGGCGGCCTGCGCAGCCGACAGATCATGCGGCAACTCGCCCAACGCGCGCTGCATGTAGCCCACCCGGCGCGCGCCGCGGCTGCTGGTGCCGTCTGCCGCGGTCACGGCATGGGCAAGATATTGCCGAAACGCGGGTTCGTTTTCCAGGGTCAGACGGATCATGGCCGCCGTGATGGCCGCCAGACGCGCACGCAGATCAGTGGTTCCGGCAATGACCTGCTCATAGGGCGGAACCAATGTGGCAAGGCCCGCTTCCAGCGCAAGCGCCTGGGGCTCCGAAAAATACCGGTAGGCCGTCGCGCGCGAGATGCCGTGTTCGGCCGCCGCCGCGGCGACAGTTACGGGCTCTCCCCGGCTCATCAGCCGTCGCGCGCCGTCAAGGATGGCGTCGCGGGTGCGCTGCTTCTGGTTCGTTCGCTCGGCTTTGTCCCGCATCTCGTCTCCCGATCATTTTACCTGTTGAGACACTTGTCTCATGATGATAATAAGAGTCTTATATCGGGAATGAGTCCCGTCAAGGAGAAAACAATGACAGACGCACGTCACTACGATGTCTTCGGCCTGCTGGTCAGCTTCCGGGTCCTGCCAGAGGAAGTGGATGGCAAGTTCACCCTGATGGAGGCCATCGTGCCCCCCGGCTTGGGCGCACCGCCGAATTGCCATGCCGGGGAGACGGAAACCTTCCAGGTTCTGGACGGTGATTTCCTGTTCCTGATCGACGGCAAGTCCATCGCCGCGAAGGCTGGCGACACGCTGGTGGTTCCCGACGGAGCAGCGCATACCTTCCGCTGCACGGGCGATGCCCCCGGCAGGCTTCTGATCGTGAACGCGCCGGGGCGCATGCATGTGGACTTCTTCCGCGGTGTGGGCCGCCCGATGGCCGATGACAGCCGCCTGCCCGAACCGCAGGATGGCCCGCCCGATATGGCCAGGATCATGCAGGTCGCGCAGGCCACCGGCATGACGCTGCTGCCCCCGCAACCGGAGGGTGCCCGATGACCGGGTTCGACGCCCCCTTTCGCCTGGCTTGCCTGCCGGGGCTTGCCCGGTTCCAGTTCCGCGCGGCCACGTTCTATCTGATGGCCGGCCTTCTGCTGGGCATCGTGATGGCCGCAGGCGGTGATTTCACGCTGAAGGGTGTGCATGGGCACATGCATCTGCTGGGCTGGGTGACACTTGCCCTGACCGGGACCATTTACGCGTTGGCACCGCATCTGGCGGAAGGCGCGCTGGCGCGCTGGCATGTGATCCTGCACAATCTGGGTCTGCCCATCATCCTGGTGGCGCTGACCTCCTACCTGTGGGGCATGACTGCTGCAGAACCGGGGATCGCGGCCGGCGCAATGCTCAGCACCCTTGGCCTTGGGGCCTTTACGCTGGCGGTCTGGCGCGCGCTTTAAGCGCGCCAGTGCTCCCCCCAATGCTTCCCGAGTGCTTACACCAGTGCTCCCAGGCTTGCGCCCCAAAGGGGCCGCGCCTATGCTGCCCATCTCCCCCCCAACAAGAGGCATGTGACATGGACCTGCCCCTTGCCGCCCGCATCCATCCGGCTCTGCTGCGAAAGGTCCTGTTCAATGCCTGCATTCCTGTCCCTGTCCGGGCTGTCCTTTTCCACCCCTGACGGCACCCAGTTATACTAGGGCTTTCGATGCTGACGCATCACGCCTTGAAAATGCTCAAGCGCCGCACGGGCTTAACCAATGCCCGATGAGTCAAGCTCATCGGGCATTGGTATTATTCTCTGAAATCACCCTGAACTTCGGTGGAGGGCCGGCCTTGCCGGGCGCAACGGTTGTGGCAAATCCACGCTCTTGCGGCTGCTGGCAGGCGCGGTCGAGCCTGGCGCAGGCGCCATCACGCGTGCCGGAACCGTCGGCTGGATGCGGCAGGAGGTCCGGCTGGAGGTCCGGCAACCGGGCGGCAGCATAGCGCAGGCACTGGGGATTGCCGGAGGCCTTGCCTGCATCGGCCGCCTGCTGCGCGGCGAAGGCAGCGCCGAGGACGCGAGCGCGGCGGACTGGTCGCTGGAGGACCGGTTGACGGACGCGCTGACCCGCGCCGGGCTGGCCGGGATCGCCCCCTCGCACCCTTTCGGCACGCTCAGCGGCGGGCAGCGCGCACGTCTGGCCCTTGCCCGCGTGCTCCAGGAAGCGCCCGATATCCTGCTGCTCGACGAGCCCACCAACAACCTCAACGCCGGCGGGCGCACGCTGATTGCAGAGCTTCTGCGCGGCTGGCGTGGCTGCGTCATCGTGGCCAGCCATGACCGCGCATTGCTTGCATGTGTTGACAGGATCGTGGAAATCACAAACGGGCGCGCGATCTCTTTCGGTGGCCCCTGGCCGGTTTTTGCTGCGGCCCCCGCAGCGCGGCTGGAAGGGGCCAGATCCGCGCTCGACCATGCCGAACAGGCATCGCGCCGCCGGCACCGAGCGCGAGATCAAGGCCAAGCGCAATGTTTGGACGGTACAGGCCGAGGGCCGCGACCGTGACCGCGACGCCGAGCGGGACGACGGCGGGCGCGACCGCGACCGGGGAATAGGTTGGGACGATTGACGGCAGCGCATGGGGCGCAGTCGTCGGGCCGTAAGGCAAAACAGATGGATAACGAAACGAAACAGAAGCCCCGCAAGATAATCGACCTAGACGCGATCCTAGCCAAGCAGCCAGAGGCGGGCGGCCAATGGGACTTAGATGAACTTGTGCAATGGAAATCAAACGCACCCACATGGGAGCGCCTTTTCACCCCCGCCGCCGTGGCCGCGATTAGAGCCGCCGCCGGAAGGATTGGGTGTTCGCCGGAGGTATATATCCAGATCGCCACCCTGCGGCAGCTAGACAGCGACATACGCTAGCAGCGCCCCCCGCGCCCCGGCGGGGGGTTTTTCGATTACAAAACCAAAACGCGGGATCAACGAAGGTATGCAGGCCAGTACCGACGCTCACGGTCGTGCCAGTATCGGTATCCGTTGCCGTCGCGGTAGAACGTGTAACAAGTCCGCACGCCCGAATTGCTGTTGGTCGTGCAGAGCACGCCGTCATTGGCAATCTGATAGGTGCCCCGCGCGCTCATACGGCTATCGTCATACCGATAGGTGCCATCCCGCGAGAACATGAACGTTCCTGTTCCCTGACTCCATGCCCGCCCAACAAAGGTGCTACGCACCTGATCAGCCGTCAGACGGTTGCCGTTATCGGCCGATGCTGTCTGGCAGGCCATCAGACCCAGCATGAAAAGCGCGGCGAAGACCGCGCCGCAGCGTGACAAGCTCGGGAACATCATTGTTTACCTCGGTAGCGCGGCTTTGATGCGGTCGAGGATCGTCAGCGACTCCCGCATGGCTCCGGTGTCGTTCTGTTGATGGGCGCGGTCGTGCAGGGCGCGGCCCCTTTCGAGTTGCCGGGTAAGGTCGGCTTTCCTGTCGGCGGGCAACGAGGCGGCGGCCAGCCGGGACGCCACGTCCGGGTATTCCGCCGTACCCCGGCAAGCAAGTGCGCTGGACGCCCCCGCCACGGTGAACATAAGCCCGCCTAAGAGAAGTGCGGCAGGCCGCGGGAAATGTTTATGTTGGTTGGTCATGGGTGCCCCCGGCTTCCGTAACGATTGTCCATGCCCCCCGCCTCATATGCGAACGGGCGCGCGACTACGACCCGTGCGACGGGCCGCCCGATTATTTTCATAAGGGTGGCTACCGGCAGGTGTCACCGGCAAAGTTGGAAGGCATGGAAAAATCGGAAAACGCAACGAATAGGTGATCCCTCTCAAAAGCTTGATCGGGAGTTCCGGTCTGGCTAGAAAGGAGAAAAAGAGCCGCGTGGGGGGACGGCATGGGGGACAAGTTCGCCAGTTTTTCAGAATGGTGGAAGCTGTTCGATGCTTTGTGCATCGAGCGCGGCCATGTCGATAACGACCACCTTGCCAGCGAATATTGCAATCTGACCAAGAAGAAGGCGGGCGGCGCTTACGAAAGCGCACTGAAAAGCCTGAACAACTGGCGCAGGGGGTTGCACACCCCCAGCCGCCGAAACTTCCGCATCCTGACCTTGCTGCTTCGCGTGGAGGACATGGCCGATGCGCTGCCGTACTGGCACCGGCTTTATGAAGATGCCCAGCGGCGCACACCTGCCACCGAACCGGACAACGGCGACGCGAACGGACACACGGGCATCCCCGAAGGGATAGCACCGCCCCACCCTGTTGCAGCGTCCCGCCGCGTCCGTCATTGGCAGATTGCCGGAATCGTAGCCCTTCTGGTGTTGGCCGCTGGCGGCGGCATGATCGGATTGAGCGGTTGGCAGGAGTCGGAAAGCGCGGCCATCCAAAGGAAACGACCCGAACCCGGCCCGCGTGTGATCGACATGACTGACCAGCGCATTTACTGGCGTGAGCGTTCCGAGGTGAGGGTAGGCGAGTCGGTTGTGATCCACGCCAAGCGTGGACGCTGCGGCGAGCAGCCGCCATCGTGGGAAGAGGTGTTCGAGTATCTGCCGGAACTCTCCACGGGCATTTGGTCAGATGGAGGGGTAGGCTACCGCGTCAGCCGCTCATGTGGCGGAGCGACTCCCGCAAGGGCGGTCGTGTTCACGGCCACGCGCCCCGGAGAAGATCGGTTCATGCTTTACGAAGACCCCATCACGATCCGCGTGGAGCAGTAGCCCCCGCCCACAATTCCTGACAGGCAACGCCGGCCAGGCGCGGCCAAACCGTCAGCTATTCGGTATCCCTGCTGACCTGTTTCCCTTTAGCCTTTTTATTTTTGTACTTGTTTTGTTCTTTTGTGATTATATGGGTGTTTTTTAATGGTTTTAACCCCGTTTTGTGGACGGGGTTTTTGTGTTTTGTGTTTAGTTTGGTATTTGGTTGCGGGGGCAGGATTTGAACCTGCGGCCTTCAGGTTATGAGCCTGACGAGCTACCGGGCTGCTCCACCCCGCGTCACCACCGGTAATGTAGGCTTTCGCCCACACCAATTCCAGTCCTGCAAAACAAAAGGCCGCTCATGGCGGCCTCAAGCCGCCGTCGCCGGCGGAAGATCGTAAGAGAAGATTTCCTCATGCACTTTGCAGACCTGGCAGCGACCTACTCTCCCGCGTCTTGAGACGAAGTACCATCAGCGCTGGAGCGTTTCACGGCCGAGTTCGGAATGGGATCGGGTGCAGCCGCTCCGCCATAACCACCAGGTCGGCGAAACGCACATTATTCGAGAAGCTGTTCAATTCGTGCCGCCGTCGCTTTCGCGATGGGCATGAGTAATGAGAACGATCAAGCCGATCGAGCTATTAGTACCGGTAAGCTTCACACTTTGCAGCGCTTCCACACCCGGCCTATCAACGTGGTCGTCTTCCACGACTCTCAGGGAATACTCGTTTTGAGGTCGGTTTCCCGCTTAGATGCCTTCAGCGGTTATCCCGTCCGTATATAGCTACCCTGCTATGCGGCTGGCGCCACAACAGGTCCACCAGAGATACGTCCATCCCGGTCCTCTCGTACTAGGGACAGATCCTGTCAATATTCCTACACCCACGGCAGATAGGGACCGAACTGTCTCACGACGTTCTGAACCCAACTCACGTACC